>Ga0210046_1000001_pt1 | contig 425354 bp, 362 predicted proteins | sample CryGeyCG2114_250_FD_185461 | JGI IMG/M metagenome (GOLD analysis project Ga0210046, IMG submission 185461) | Groundwater microbial communities from aquifer - Crystal Geyser CG18_big_fil_WC_8/21/14_2.50 (SPAdes) (version 2) | ecosystem: Environmental > Aquatic > Deep subsurface > Groundwater ...
CTCTCAGCAATGGGATAAAGCGGTCTTGCAAAGAGTGAAACCTTCTCGTATTCTGATTGTCGATGATACCCCTTCAAACCGGGATGTCTTGGTGGATTTCTTTAAACAGCTTCAATTTGAAACGATTGAGGCGCAAAATGGTGAAGAAGCCCTTGAGTATTGCCAGAATCATCAGCCTGATTTGATTCTTTTGGATATTTGTATGCCAGGGATGACTGGGTATGATGTGATGCAGGCATTAAAGCAATTGAATTTACAGATTCCGATTATTGCAGTAACCGCTTCGGCCTTTGAAGTAGAACAGGATAAAATTCGCGAAGCCGGGGCCGTGGAGTGCATTATTAAACCCTTTGATATGGATGAACTGCTGGAAGTGGTTTTTCGATATCTTGGGCAGGAACCGGTCTCTCAGCCGCAGAAAATGCACCCGGAACCGATTCCTCACAGTCTCCTGCCTGCTTTTCAAGAAACAATTCAGAGCCCATTGAAAGAAAAAATTCAAGAGGCGATTTTTTTAGGCGATGGCGAACGTGTAAAAACGCTCTTATTGCAATTAGAGCCTACAGAACACAGTATGTATCTGTTTGAACTGGCGGATCAATACCAATACGAGATCTTGCTTGCGCTTCTCGATGAAATCTAGGTTTGCGGCCCTTGTACTTTTTCACCGCTTAAAAAGGCATTGAGATCTTTCCAGAGCACGCTGGAGGCCTTGCCGACGACCAGGCCAATATGGCCTCCGTTTAAGAGGTAGGGTGTATAGTCTGAATGGGGCAGAACCTCTCCACAGGTTTTGAGTGAACTGACGGGAATAATCCAATCGTGTTTGGCGACAACCGCCAAGACTGGGCAGGTGATTTTGTGACAGTCCAGTTCAAAATTATCCAAATTCAATGGGCCTTTGCGCAGGGCATCTTCTTTGATGCACAAATGAATCAATTCCTGAAAAGCTTTGCCGGGCAAATCTGGGGTATCATTAGACCATTTTTCAACGGGTAAAAAATGCTCCATAAAGGTTTCTTTATCATAGTTCTGCCAGAAATCCCGTTCTTTTTTAAGCACCTGAACAGGGCGGATCGAATTAAAAAAGAGTTTGAGCTGGCGCCCGGATATGAGTTGCCCTTCCATTAGACTGGGCGAAAGCGACTGGTGTGAGACAATATTCTGGAGCGTTCCGCCTTCATCATTGCCCAAGATCGGGGTGAGCAGAATCAGGCGTTCTACTTTCTCGGGTTCCAAGGCGGCATAGAGCGTGGCAAAGGTCGCGCCCATGCAATAGCCCAAAATCGGAATTTTTTTGACTTGATGGCGGCGTAAAATACGGCGCACACTGCGTTTGAGTGTGCCAGCAACCAGATCTCCGAGACTGGCCATGCCCAGATCCGGGGTGGGATCCCCCCAATCCAGCAGATAGACATCATAGCCTTGGGCGCAGAGATATTCAATCAGACTGCGGCCTGGACGCAGGTCGAAGATATAGGGCCGGTTGATCAGAGAATAAACCAAGAGAATGGGTTGCTTTGTTTCACCTTGGCCAGGGTAACAGAAAAGCCGGTGGGGCCCTTCCTCATAGACACAGGTCCGAGGCGTGAGCCCCACCTCAATCTGTTCAAGATCCCCAATAAACTCAGGGCCATACTGCAGACGAATCCGGAGTTGTTCCGAAAGCGTCTGCAGCAGCAGAGATGGATTTTTAAATGAGAGAGGCTGCGCGTCCATCCAACCACTCTACCACCAAATTTACCAGTTTGCCAAAGAGCTTACTGCTGGCAATAATCCCAACGTGTCCACCGGGCATATGCGCGGCAGTTACGTCCTGGCTGCCGACCTTTTCATTCAAGGCCAGACAGGCTTCAGGGGGGGCGATATGATCGCTGTCTGCGACAATATTCAGCACCGGGCAGGTGATATTTTTCAGCAGGGCATGGTGCTGGCCAATCCACAGTTCGTCCTTGTAGAGACGGTTTTCCTGATACAGCCAGTGAATGTATTCCTGCCAGGTACCACCGGGGAAGGGGATATTGTCATTGACCCAGTTTTCCAGCGTGAAAAAGGAGTCGAGCATTTCAACATCGTCCTGTTTGGCCCAAACGGATTGCCATTTGCGCACAGATTGAGCCGGGCGAAGGGACATGAAACCATTCTGAACCAGATCAGGCGGCACATTGCCAATCGCGTCCACCAGTTGATAAGGGTTCAGATAATCTGGACGGGTCCAGAGGCCCATGATGCCAGCATGCGAAAAATCGACAGGGGCTGTCATGGCAATCAAGCCTGCCACGTCTTCAGGAAAGATACTGCTGTAAATATTGGTGATGATACCCCCCAGGCAATAACCAAAGAGAACCGGTTTTTTGCCTGCCTCACGGGTGACTTTGCGCACAATTCGGCGCATGGGGCCCGTAAAGATTTCAGAAAAAGTCATCCAACGATCTTCTTCTTCAGGGGTTCCCCAATCCACCAGATACACTTCATAACCTGCTTCGCTCAGTGATTTAAACAGGCTGTGCTTTTCGCTCAGGTCGAGAATATAATGGCGGTTGATCAGCGCAGGTACCAGCAGCAAAGGCACCTTATTGGATTTTTCTGGGCTATTGGCTTTCCAGACCGTCAGCTTGTTTTCCTGGTAAACAGGGTGCATGGGGGTCACGGGTTTGCGATCATAGCTCAGGGCCTTCCGAATCAAAGGAGGAAGCGTTTGCAGACGGGGGTCTGATTCACTCAGCTTGGGCATTTCCAGACTTGTGCGCACGTTTGGGTTCCTCCTTACGTTGGGTTGTACTTTGTGTTGTTTTCAATTCAGCCAGTTCTTTTTCCATGGCATCGAGACGATCATTGAGCTCATCGCGCTCAAAACGCCACTCACTCAAGAGCGTGTTGATCTGGTGCAAGGTGCGTTGTTGCATCTGTTGGTTGGGCAACTGCCAGAAGGAGAGCAAAGTCTCCATCTGTTTGTTCCATTGTTGGCGCATGGCCAGATTGTTACGCATGAGCTGACCCATTCCATTGAGATAGAAGGGGTTGCTCCAGAGCTGATCAAAATAGGTGCCAATCAGCTTGTCTACATAATTTTCCCGTGTTTCTTTTTTCATGCTCTTTTTCCTTTCGTTAGAAGCCGGCGGTCAGGCCGCCATCTACATAGAGAACCTGTCCGGTAATATAACTGGCCTCTTCACTTGCCAGAAAAGCGTAGGCTTTGGCAATTTCTTCGGGGCGGGCGAAACGCCGCAGCGGGATTTGAGCGGTCAGTTTCTGTTGAATTTCTTCGGGAATGGTGGTCACCATTTCTGTGGCTGTAAATCCAGGCGCTACTGCATTCACGCGAATGCCATAGCGGGCAAACTCTAAAGCCCAGGTTTTGGTAAGTCCGATCAGACCACTTTTACTGGCGGCATAATTGGCTTGACCCACATTGCCCAAGGCGCTGACTGAAGAGGCGCTCAGAATTACACCCGACTGTTGTTCTTTCATAAACGGAAATACAGCTTGGGTACAAATCATGGGGCCTTTGAGATTGACGGAAATTACCTGATCCCAGGCTTCTTCGCTCATCTTGGCGGTCAGAGAGTCGCGGGTAATGCCTGCATTGTTGACCAAGACATCCACCCGTCCCCAGATTTCATGCATCGATTTTACGGCTTGTGCGACATCTTCCCGGTGGGTAATATCTAAAACCCGAGGAATGGCCACTTCTCCCTGCTGATTGAGTTCAGCAGCCAAGGCTTCAAGGGCAGCCTGATCGCGATCGACCAGAAAAACCCGTGCGCCTTCGTTGACAAACAGACGTGCGCAGGTCGCGCCGATTCCCCGGGCGGCCCCGGTCAGAAAGATGGTCTTTTGACTGAGACGATTGTTCATATTAGTTTTTTGCAACCGCCATCATGCGATCAAACATTTCATAGCTGTTTTCGAGAACCTGCATTTGAGTTTCCCAAATTTTGTTTTCACCAGGCAGCATGGCTCCCCAGACTTTGCCCATATCATGGATATACTGACGTTGAATGCGCTCCATGCTCTGGAAGTATTCCATCGAAGCTTCCTGCATCTGTTTGCCAGACTTCATCATGATATCACTGATTTGATTGGGCACTTCGAACATTTTTTGCAGCATTTCTTCACCTTGCTTCACAGCGGTGTTGACGGTTTCGTTAGCGGTTTGTTTCTTTTCCATTTGAGGATTCCTTTCGTTTGGGAACTTTTGTTCCGTTTGTTGAGTTTAGATTAACAGTCTGAACTTACACTGAACTTACAGGGCAGTTACAGTTTTCAGTATTTTCAATAAATTGTGAGATATTTTTGAATCGGGGCTTGAAAGGTGTGTTTTCGCAAGGGAGGTGTTATGCTGAGTTTTAAAATCTCAGCCCGCTCAAATCGAAAGGATTTCTCCCGCATGAAAGCAATTCAAGTTTCTCTACTGCTTCTGGTTTTAACCGCTTGCCAGGCTCCGAAAACCAATCAACCGAATCCTTCAAGTCCTGGCTCGGCCAGCCCTTTGCCTTTGATTACGCCGACCAGTTCTCCAGCACCCGTGGGCAGCTTTTTAAGTGCCAGCCTGGATGGCAGCCAGGAGTCCCCTGAAGTGATCACGGCAGGGGTGGGGTTTGTAAGTGCCAGTTTAAATGCTGAAAAAACTGAATTGTCGATCAAAGGGGTGGTGAGTGGTCTGAGTGGTGCGCTTACAAAAGCTGAGCTGGGGCAAGGGGCACCCGGCAAAGAAGGAACCGTTCTGAAGTCTTTAAGCATTGATAAAAATAAGATCAGCCTGATCTGGAAACGTGATGATACAGAACAGCCCCTGAGCTCTGAAAAGGTCGATGCGCTTTTAAAAGGTGAGTTTTATCTGAACTTACAAACAGAGAAACAGACCAAGGGCGAAATCAGAGGGCAATTGCAAGTCACGGCTGAGCAGGTGATTCCTTTTGTCTTAGAAGGAGCCCAGGAGGTTCCTTCTGTGGAGTCGGGGGCTCATGGCGTGGCTTGGGTGCGCGTCAGTGAAGATCAGAGCCGTCTGGCACTTCAAGGCCATTTTGTGAATTTAAGTGGCCCAGCAACGGCTGCGCATATTCACTTTGGCATCAAAGGCACCAATGGCGAAGCGCTGAAAGCTGTGAAGATTACTGGCAACCAACTCAGCCTGAGCTGGTCGCGTACCGATACCGAGCAACCCTTTACGGCGGCCCGCTTACAGGACCTTCAACAGGGGAATTACTATCTCAATCTGCATACCCATGCCTACCCTGCAGGGGAGCTTCGGGGTCAAATCAGTCAATAATAACCTTAATTTAAGTAGAGCTTAATTTTATTAAGGCAAGCTTGGGGAGGAAATAGGGGATAATCATTGTGTAAGAGAGTAGCGGACCCCACCACCTACCCACCTTGAACAAGTTTGAATTTATTTCTCTACTCTCTACGCTTTAACCGGGCTTTGACCCGGTTTTTTTGTGTCTGCGCTCCGACACTGAAGAAAATGTCAAACTTTTTCTTCAGTGTCGGAGCGGTGGGGTCTATTACAATTAAAGGCGATCTCTGCTGATATGGTCAAGGCATGGGAGAATCAAGGCCAGCACAGACCATTCACGCGCCACCTATAAACTTCGGGCCCAGCTCTTCGTTGCTGTTCTGAATTGTCTGGCCCACCCCCCCCCAACACCATCGAAAGCTGGTACAGAGAGCACCAGGAGGCAAAGCCTGGGCGCGTTCTTTTGGTGGTTGCCTCCCGCAGGCTTCTGCGCATGATCTGGGGCTGTGCCTGGGCTGATTTTTGCCACCATCGCAGTCTTCGCTTTGCGTAATTGGGCCAAGTGCCAGTTACTCTCTTTTGAGGCGTGAAAGACCCTCGATTCGCCGGGGGTGTTTTTTCGTGAATGCAGGAGTACAATGGATCGCATGAATAATATTCTGAACCTTTCTCTTTTCCTTCCCGAACCCAAAATAAAGCCTCTCAGCTAGGCTGAAGAAGCTGAGCATGGCGCAAAGATAAAGCAAGAACTGGCACCGCTGTGCAAAAATATTTCCCAAGCTTTTCCTGATTGGTTGATGGATGGCGATGCTTCAGAGGTTGCCGTATTTCTGAAGCGGGAACTGGCTGGGCTTGAGCGAAGAGACTCCGCGGTGGCTGGTGAGGAATCAGACGTGGAGCTAGTATAGGTTTTTTTTAATTTACGCTATATTTAATTAATTAACTTGTGTACAATAAAATGCATAATATAAAGCAGACAGAGATGAAAGAAAAGTCTTTTGCAAACGAAAAAGCATATAACAAGTCACCTCTCGTTGAGGTTGCTTGTCAGTTTTTGTTTGGTAAAAATATCAATATTTTACCTTTTGAACAATTGTCAAAACTTAGAAATGCGTTTGAATCAGATTTCCCTATCCTAGATGAAAATCTGATAGCAGAGATTAAGCCAATTCCTTCAGAATACGACTTTCAAGAATCTAGAAGAGTACGTAGAGTATTTAGGAATTATGCAAATGAAGACAAAACTAGATTAGTACAATTTGGTGATTTGCTATTTAGCATAAATTTTTTAAAACATTATTCAAGCTGGGCTGATTTTAAACCAACAGTTTTGGACAGTTTTAAAAAATACTGGTCTATATTGCCTGATGCAACAGTTACCGGATTTAAATTGATCTACATAAATCATTTTAATCTTCCTGAAAGTACCCTTAATCTAGCTGATTATTTTATGCTTTACCCTTTTGCTCCGCCAGAAATTGAAACTATTGGAAAGTTCTCAATGAATATTTCCGTTCCATGTGGCGGCGATGATAAGTTGCTTATAGAAATGGAAGATATTTCCGATAAAAACCCACTTATTAGTGTTGAGCTTAGTTATATAAAAGCATTTTCAAACGAAAGAATGCGTGATGATTTGAGTTTTGAAGAGCTAATTGATTCCTTAGATAGAGCTCATGCTGTTATTGGCAGTACATTTGAACAGATTATTACCAATAAAACACGTGTATTATTAGGGGTGCAGACTGATGAGTAATACAGCATTTAGTCAAGATATTAAAAGTTTAGAAAAAAATAAATATTCGGCTAGAAATGATGAGTATGTTATTTATTCGTCAACCAATGGACAGACTCCTAATTTTACGAATTTAACATTTACAAGTAATGGTGTGATAAAGAAAGAAACTGAAAAACCACTACAGTTTAAACAGACTTATCATAATAAAGTAAAAGATAATAGTAAATATGTAGAATTAAGAAAAAAAATATTGTCCTTTAGAAGGATGAAGCCGGACGATGTGTTTGATGAGCCACCTGATCAAAGCGCATGCGATATAGCAAGTCAGGCACTTGATTACATGCATGATAATAATATCTATCCAAACTTACTGTCAGCGTCACAAGATGGTGGAGTAATGTTTGAATTTTATGTTAACGATAATTACATTCTTATAGAAATACATAATTCTGGTGAAATTATCTATTTCTCAAGAGATGAATTAAGAAATGTAAAAGTTTATGAGTGTAAGATTACAAAGCTTTTGAACTTAATTCAAACTCATCTTACTCCGATATTTAACAGATAACATAATTGTTTTATGCATAAAGAAGAAATAATCCCTGCATTGGCAATTAAAGAAGGTATTCCTGGTTTTTTTCAGGAAATAATGCAAGATGACCAGCTACTAATACCGTCTTATTTACATACAAATGGCTCCGCAGTAGATAGTGATTTTAAACCTTCTGAAGAAATATATAGAAGGTTTTCTTTTGATGAATATGAGGTCGCAAAAGATATTGTAACTGCCAATGTTTTTTCATTAAGAGCAGATTCTTATAACCGCGAAAAATATTCAATTCAACCAGAAGATGTATTGCTTGACGTTAGTAATTTTTCTAAAAGTTTATTAGATTATGGGATTTTAAAACTGGACGTAAGCCAGCTTCAAAGTTTACGGAATGAAGAATTTAATCTTAATGAACTAATTGGTGAAGATAGAAAGATTAAGATAGACGTTGAAATACGTCATAAACCGCATCCTTTTATGTATTCTCATTCTGAAATGATATTCAACTTAGATGATGTTGAAATAGGTGGTAAAAAAAAATTTAAGCCAGCTTTACTAAAAACAGCTTACAAGGGGTATCTCCAAGAATTGGCTAAGATACTAAAAAAACCGGGTCAAGTTTCAGATATGTCATATTTATTGGAATACACGGATAAAACTCGATAATTCACCGCGATAATTCACCGCGATCACTTCCGCTTCTCCCTGTTTCCATCAAAAAAAAAAATTTAGTAGACCTTGCATTTAAATTTCGCCATGTTTTAATTGGATCAGATAGTAATCTTGATAGATAGGAAAGACAAACAATGGCTGAAATTACAAATGCATTTATTAATGGTAAGAATGAAGTTGAGACCGACATTGAGCAGGGGTAAGAGAAAAAATGTTGGAATAAAAATAAAAAGTGCCGATTCATGCAGCTTTCAAAAAACAGTTTTTTAAGCATAAGCTGAACATACATGAGAATACAAAATTAAGGTCGAGGTTAAGAAAAACAACTCAACTCCTCTCAAATCACCAGTTCATAACCATTTTAATCTTAATTATGACCTTAACCAAAAATGGGGTGCTCAATGTCGGTTGAGAAATATTTGAATAATCATTTTGAAAACCCATTCTATGACTCTGCTATCCCTGTAGAGATTTCACATGCCTCAACTAGGTTTGAATTATTTGGTAAACATGCTATGTGCCCAATTTGTACAAGCATGATCAAAGAACAGGTTGATGCTGAGCCAACTGGACGAGGAACCCCAAAGAATGAGGATAATGTCGTTTATGTTATAAACGAATTGAGCGTAAAAGTAACAACAAGAATAAGCTCTGACACAATTTCTCATTTCTTTTCTCAGATATAATTATGTGTTTTTTAAAGCCGCTGCTTACCCCCTGGCCATTTCAGGAACGGGGCTGATGGGTGGAGTAGGTTCATGATGCCCCCAGCAGTAGTTAAATATAAAACAGAGGCATTTGCTCGCCAGACTTCACCAGGCCCTGTTCCCAGTTGATTTCCAGTTCATTTATTAAACTTGGGGTTGCAACGAATGGGGCGCCGTAGTTCCCGGCTGCTCCTCTTTTGGGGTGTGATTGATTATCAATCAGTGATAAGTTAATATTGGTGATACAAAACTGAATGGAAGGGGATCAAGTATGGATAGACGATACCGACCTATTTATTCTCTTCCAGAAGTAGCCTCATATCTGCACATTCAGCCAGCCACCTTACGCTCTTGGGTCTTGGGAAGGCATTATGTAACCAGAAACGGAGAAAAGCGATTTTCTGAGCCTTTGATTACTATTGCTGACCCAGAACATATCAGGTTGTCTTTTATCAATATGATTGAGGCTCATGTGCTTTCTGCGATCAGGAAAACCCATCAAATACCAATGCACAATATACGACCGGCGATTGATCATTTGGCTAAAAAATATGGCGTTGAACACCCTTTAGCAGAATACAATTTGCTGACAGATGGGTTGGATCTTTTTATTGAAGAATTCAATCAATTGGTTAATCTCACCAATAGAGGACAGCTGACTCTAAAGACGTTTCTCGAAAGTTATCTGAAGAGAATCGAGCGAGACAGTACTGGTTTGCCTGCTAGATTTTATCCTGCTCCTACAATTATGGACAGCAAAGACAGTAAAATTTTTGTGGTTGATTTCAATGTCTCGTTTGGCAGAATGACCATAAATGGTACAGGTATACCTGTTGAGTCTGTTCTCGATCGCTATGATGCGGGGGAAGATTTAAAGTCGTTGGCTGACGATTTTAATATTGACGTAAACAAGCTTGAAGCCGTTATTAGTGCAGCCTGATTATACGTTTTTCATTGACCGATCACTTGGCAGAAAGCACTTAGCTCAAATGCTTTCAGAAGAGTCTGAAAAATATGAACTCCACGACGATCACTTTAGCCAGGATACTCCAGATGTAGACTGGCTTAAAGAAGTCGGCAAAAGAGGCTGGGTTGTTTTCACAAAAGATAAACGTATCAGGCACCATCAAGATGAACTTAATGCTCTTTTACAAGCCAACAATGCTGTCTTTGTTTTTACTGGAAGCAAAGTTACTGGGCCCGAAATTGCTGAAGCATATAGAATCGCTCTGCCTCAGATAAAGAAAATTTTGGATAAAACACAACAGCGAAAATTTATTGCAAAGGTTACAAAATCAGGGTCTGTCAGCGTATATAAGCCAAAAAATGAAGTCCATTGACTCTATTCCCCACGCCAATGCTCAATGCCAGGTTCTAGCATTTTGACTCTATGGTAAGGGTGAAGATTCAAAAGCCTGTCTCTTTTTAATAGGCAACGCTCAACAACACGCCCCCCAGCAAAATCTGATCGCCTTCCTGAAGTGGGGTGGCCCTGTTGATTTTTTCATCATTGACATAGGTGCCACTGGGACTTTCAGCATCTTCAACCGTCCAAACCCCCTCTATACACTGAAAATAGGCCTGCCGTCGTCCCAACTGGGGTGATGGAAACGAGAGATCACAGTCTGGCCCTCTCCCGACCAAGACACGTTGACCCGTGGGAATAGACAGCACCGTTTCGCCTGCTTTGTCTTTGAGACGCAGTTGGGGGGATTCAGAAACAAGGAGGGGGGCAGGGCCTTTTCCCAAACGCGTCTGGACTTGTGCCAGCGCGCGAAACATCAGCGGAGCAGAACAGGTTTCGCTCTCATCCAGAAGCTTGATGCGTAACTGGTCTGCGATAAATTCAAAGGCCAGTTCATCCAGAATATAATCCTGGTGCTGGTGCAGGTGTTGAAGCAGAGTCAACAGAGAGTTTTCATCTAAAAGATGGTAATGAACCCCTCGCATTACCAGTTCCCAGGCATAGCCTAAAGCTGAAAATTCTGTGCGCAGGGAATCCATGATTGCTTCCAAATTCATTGTTGTATCCATGGGGGTTACCATTTATCCTCCGGTAAACTTGGCCATTCCTTGTAGTTGCGGGGAGCATGGCTCGAAATTTCATACGAGCCGTCTGTTTTTTGTTTGAACCAGCCCTGAATCCGCAACTCACTGCCATTGGGCAAGGTTACAGAAGCTTCAAAGAAACCATCTGCTGGCGTGCCATCTTTGCGAGTTTTGGTACCAAAGGGTTCCAGCTTTGTATCGGCCTCTCCCGCCAGGGCTTTTTTGAAAGCAGTTTCAGCCAGGACATCGATTTCACTGGGTTTCAGTGTGGATGGATAAACGGTTTTTGAGACCTCGCCTGAAACGGGTTGTTTGGTTTTGGGATCCAGTCCGGTACGTTTAACGGTAACCCGGCGGGCGCCAGTCAAAGGATCTTCTTTGACTGCAGAAATGGTAAAGCCATCTTTGTCTGCTCTGGCTTTGATTCCTTGCCAGGAATGAATTCCAGAACCATCCCATTTGCCTTGATAGGGGGAACTCGGGTCGGTCTCAGTGCCGCCCTCATGCACATGTTGCTGGGTATCTGCGCTTGTGGCTGAAGGTGCTTCTACTAATGGAGCCGGTGGCGGAGTCAGTGGTTCGGGAACAGGCAGGGTTTTCGCCAGTTCAGGACGATCGAAATCGAGTTCAACCGTGGGTTTACTCAGTCCTTCAGCGCTGATGGGTGGGCCTTCGGCTCCTCCTCTGAGGGCATTGCCGTAAGCATGGGCCACCTCGTCAGTCAGCTCAATAAAGCCATCGCGCAGCAATTTGTCGGCGATCATCTGACCTTCGGGCGTACTGCGGAGAATACTGCCCGGTTCGCCCACTTGATTGGGGCCCATATGCTCGCCATTAAAAAACTGACGGAAGGTGGTATCCACCAGATAGGTTTTGCCATCGGGCATGTCAACGGTTAAAAAGGCATGGCGGAAAGAGTCTTTTCCAAAGGCATTTGCAGCCTGATGGGGGTGGATTTTGTCTTTGGGAATGCCCATTTCTTCCAAACGGAAAGCTGTGGCTGCCTGGCCAAAACCACAGGCCCCCTGTTTGCCATCGGGGCTGTTAACCTGCTCGGCAGGTTTATTGGGGTTGGATTTTAAGAGGGCTTCGTGAGCTGCCAGCGCCGTATCTTGTAAAAGAACTTGGGCATCGGCAGCGGAGAGTTTTTCTCCGGGCTTTAACTCTGAAAGACGCAGACGGGCGGCTCTCAGTTTTTCGGCCGGAATCGGGCTCAGATCGGGATCCGGCCCCACCGGACGATCGGCGGTGGAGGTGCCCGTTGGAATTTCGGCCTGGGACAGCTCTTTCAGAGGAGGGCTGGGTGCGTGATGCTCTGCGGGAGCTACTTTCGCGGCTGCGGGCGGCTCCTGAACAGGAACCGCCAACTCTTGTGGCGGTACTTCTTGTACTGGGGGGGCGGTTTCTTGTACGGGCAAGTCTTGAGTTGGAACAGAGGCCGGGGGCTCGGCAAATTTGCCCAATTGTCCTTCCAAGATTTCGATCTGTTTCAGCCCCTGGGTTTTGATCTCCAGCAATTCAGGGGGTGCATCGGCTCCAATTGAATTGTAGAATTCCTTGGCAAGGGTGATGCCTTCGCGCAGACTCTGCTTGGAGGCCATTTGCACCTCTGGCAAGGTCGCCGTGTCCATGGCCTTGCTGGTTTCGGTCAAGCGTTTTTGTAAGAGGGCATGGGTTTCCTGCATTTCTGACTGTTTATAAGGCATGCCCGGAGCCCGCCGACTCAGGGCCAAGGCTCCGGCCACCACCAGGGGAGTGGCCGTAAACAGCACGATCTGGGCGATTGCCGTTTGTTTCTGAGTCGAACTCAGTTTGTTATTGCTGGCAATCTCTGCGATTTGGTATCCGGCCATGGGCAGACCTGCGCCCAGGCCCGTGGCCAGACTGAATTTGGTAAAGCCTTTGGATTCAGCCAGCGGTGCCAATTTGCTCATATATGCCAGCAGAGAAGATTCGGCCTTGAGCGCCATGGCGGCTTTGCCCATTGAGCCCACGCCGCCGGCAGCACTCAAAATGCCCATGCCCACATCAAAAGCTGCCATGCCGGTGTCCTTGTTCCAGCCCAGATTGTCGTTGGCATAGAGATCGGCCATTTTGCTGGCGCCCTTGACCACGAAATAGGTAGACGTTACCGCCACGGCTGCTGAAGCGGTGAAGCAGGCTACCGCTGCGGCTTTTGAGACGGTTGGTTCGGGAATCAGCAAGAGTGCAACCCCAGCCACGAAGCCCACTCCGGCCATGATTCCGTCTGTGGTTGAGGTGTCTTCTGGGGGTTGAATTTCAGTTTTGTGAACTCCCTGGTTGTCTTTGTACTGCAGGGTGGCATCGGCCAGACGGGTGGTTTTTGCCATTTTCGCCAGCGCAGCTTCTGGTGAGGCGTCTTTGCCTGTCACTTCGTAAAAATTTTTGTCCAGAGGATTGAGCGCCATATAGCCATCGCGGGTTTTGTAGACATAGGCATTGAAGCTCAGCATTGCACCCGTACCCTTCATGACCATCACCATCGGCACCGTTTGAACCGGTTGACCAAATTTTTGGGTGGTGGCAGTAATTTTTTCCTTGAATTCCTGCATGTCCGGACGTTCCAGGGAACGCTCGAAATCTTTGGCCAAGGCGGCATTTTGTTCGGGTTCGTCTAAGAGGCGTCGACCGTATTGCTGCTGGGTGTCTTCTACCCAGTGGGTCATATCTTCCAGGCTCGCTTTGACCTGATCGGAGTCACCTCCTGCCTGCATCAGGGCTTCCATCAGGGTTCCTTGGGCTGCCAGCCAGCCGTCCACCAGGCGGTGTTCGACTGCATCCAGTTTGCGCAGTTGTTGTTCCAACGACTTGACTTTTAGTTCTTGCTCATGGGCTGTTTGAGAATCTGTGGCTGCTCCCTGGGCCCCTTTGGCCTGGGTCAATTGTTGTTCTAAATCGGCTCGAAAGCTGCCCACTTCCCGGTGGAAGGTGCGCATTTCTTGGGCCACGGTATCGGCCAATTCAGGATGTTTTTTGAAGAGCTTTTGCAGATCTTCGCGCACATTGGCCACGCTGTTGTCTTGGGCATGAGCGGCCATAAAGGCTTGGGGATCGCGCAGATATTCCTGGGTGGCAGGTTCAAGTTCTGAGCCATACTTGAGCAGCGCCTGGTTTATCCTTCCTTTGATCTCTTCAATTCCCCCAGCGGCCAGTTCCTTGGCTTTGAGATCCAGGTCCTCGAATTTGATATCGTTGCCCAGGCCCGTTAACGCACCCTGCAAGGCTGTTTTGGCTTTTTCCAACGAGGCTGTACGCTCTTTGATCGCTGTTACCTCTTGCTCAATGCCCGCCACGGCCTGGCGCAAGGCTGCATTGTTCTGGTCGACTGCATCGGTTTGAGCTTTCAGATGTTGGGCATAACCCCCGGATTTGACAAGGGAGACATAGCGATCAGAGGTGTCCAAGAACTGAACGGCTGAGGCCTTGTATTTTTCTGCTTCAGCCAGAGCCGTTCCCCCCTGGGCTTTTAGCTCCTCATATTTCTGTAGGTGTTCTTCTCCTTTTTTACGCAGGGCCTCGGCCTTGGCCAGGGTCGATTTGGCGACACTCAAGCCACATTGATTCATCTCAGAATCGTTGAGCAAGAGTTCCTGAATTTCAGGGGGAACCTGATCCCAGGTCTGAGCACCCGAGCTGACTTGGGCCCCCAGAACGGCCACAGAACCAGAGTAGAGATTTTGTTGGGCCCTTACCAATTCTTTGGCTGAATCTTCAACCTTGCCACGGGCTTCTGTCAATTTTTGCTCTGAAGCCACAATGGCTGTGCGTCCTTGCTGAGAATACCATTTGGCACGTGCCAGCGAGGCCACAGATTCTTGAAATTTATCTGAGGTGCCTTTGGTCAAGGCCATGTGGGCATCCACAAAGGCCTGCTCTGAGGAAAAACCTCCCTGAGCCAGTTTTTGATCCAGAGCCCCAAATTCCTGATTTAAATGCATCAGCATTTTGAGATCGCTGGCATAGGTCTGAATGGCACCGCTCACGTCTTTTGAGAACCCTGTACGCTGCCCCGATTCAAGCTGTTGCACGCGTTTATAGACTTGCAGGTAAAAAGAGTTCAATTTGCCTACGGCGTCGGGATGCTGATGTTGCTCTGGAAAAGACAGAGCGATGGCGGTATAGTCTTGTAGCACCTGATCCATGCGCTGATAATTTTGGGCCCCAATTTCTTCTGGCAAACAGGAGGCAAGAATTCGGCGGGCATCAGCCACTTTTTCGATGACGCTGCTGGATTGTTCGTATTTATTGCTGAGTTGGGTGGCATCTGATTTTTTGATCTCGGCATGAACCTCAAGCAAAGCTTGGGTCAAATGTTTCAGCTTTTCCAGTTTCTTTAATTCAGCTTGATTGACGGGCGTGGCTGCCTTGACCTGGGTTATCTGGGCATCAAGGGCAGACATTTGCGTTTGCAACTGGCCCTCGGTCTGCACAAAATATTGGTCGGCGTGAAAGACAAAGCGATTGTAGTCTTTGCCAGACATGGAATGGGCAAGATCCAGGGTCTGCTCCGACTTTGCCGCCGTTTTCAGGCGCGTGAGTTCGTCCATATTGACCTGGAACTGTATCGGGTTATGTTCCAAATAGCTTTGAACCTTGGCAATGGCCTCATCAACCTGACCTTTGCCCTGAGCGGCTTGAATCAGGCTGGCTTTGAGTTCTGGCAAGGCAGACTTTTGCTTGTCAGGAGGCATTTGCGCCAAAAGGTCTAAAAAAGTGGAGAATTTTTTGAGATCTTCAGGGGTTAAATTGCCATCTCCGACAGTGCTTAACACAGCTTTCAGCTCTGCATTAAACGCCGTGTCGTTTGTTTTAAAGTGTTGGGTGATGAGCCCTTGAAGGGTTCCTCTGGCCTCTGTACTGAGTTTTTCACGGGCCTGACCAAAATAGAGGGTGGTTGGGGAAAACCCGGCACTTTCCTGCCCATGGATTGAAACTTTAAAGGGATCTCCCGTCAATTCCTGAAGCAGGTCGGCCTCCGCCTCATCGATTTGTCCATCTTTTTCAATCGCTGTTTTTAAGGTCTGAGCTTCTTTTGCGTCGATGCCATCGGTGGTTTTTATTTGTCTTAAAGCCTGGAAAACATCCTGGTTGAGCCCATTTACACTGCGGTCAATTCCTGTCATGACCCAATAACCTTTCTCTCAATTGCAATTTTCTAGCTTGATGCTTTGGCTATATACCCAGTTTCAAATTTTGCAAAACACTGTTTTGAATTTTTCCCGAAGCAGATCTTGTGATGGGCTGAAGCGGGATATTGTTCAAGCCTTTTTCTGAAACACCGATGTTTCAGCTTGTCTTCTGGTAAAGATTTCTCTTTGGGGGCTATAATGGGGTCATCTGGTTGAAAAAAGACAAGGAGACAGGCCCTGAAACGCAATTTTATTTCTCCGATCCTGGGACTTGTTTTAGGGGCTTTGGTTTTATTGCCGCCTTTTAATCCTGTGCAGGCGCAAACTAATTTGGGGCAGGACTATCTCTGTCAATGGAACGCCGATCTTCATTTTTTTCAGTATTACCACTGGCGTTGGTCTGAATTGCCGCTGAAGGTTTATATTCCAGCTTTGCCGAGTAAATTGAAGCCGAAAAACAAAGAAAATTACCCGGCCCTCGTCAAACAGGCCTTTTTGAATTGGAGTGCGCAATTTCCAGCATTGAAGTTTGAATGGGTCAATCAGGCGCAAAAAGCACAGATTCTGGTGCAATGGCAGGAAAAATATCCAGAAAGTGAAACAGCCTGGGGCAAGGCGGCTTTGCCTCAACCCTTTCTTGCGAAACAATCTCAGCCCCGAATTCAACATCAGTCCACGCTTCAACTGGCGATTAAAGCTTCAGAACGCTCGGTCATGAATCCCGCTTCGGTTTATTTTACCCAAGAAGAGATCTTGGCTGTGAGCACGCATGCGATTGGACATGCTTTGGGCTTGATGCACAGTGGCAATCCTGATGACCTGATGTATCATGCCTTTTATGCCCGTTTTGATGGCAGTTGGAAAATCTCTCCCGCTGATCTTGCCTCCCTTGAACGTTTGTTCAATCTGCCCGAAGACTTAGAAATTTCACCTTGTAATGGATAACCCATGGAAAAAATGCGTCTGCAAAAATTTTTAGCCCAGGCGGGAGCCGGATCCCGCCGCAGTTCTGAGCAATTGATTCTGTCTGGAAGAGTCAAAGTCAACGGTTCTGTTTGTGATGTTTTGGGCACTTCAGTGACCCCCGGACAGGATCGCGTGCAATTGGATGGCCGTGAAGTGCTTTTGCCTGAGCAGAAATTCTATTATATGCTCAATAAACCTGAAGGCTATATGGTCAGCCGCTCTGACCCCCATCAGCCCCAGACGATTTATACCCTTCTGCCGCCGGAATTTGAAATTTTGCACCCAGTGGGCAGGCTCGACCAGAACAGTTGTGGTTTGCTTTTGCTCACCAATGATGGAGATCTGACAGATAAGCTTCTGCACCCACGCTTTAAAATGGAAAAAGTCTACCGTGTTCAGGTCAAAGGGCGAGTGACTGAACTGACCTTAAAATATTTGAGCGAGGGTGTGGAATTATCCGATGGCAAAACGCTGCCTGCCCGTGTGGTGCGGTTGCGTCAGCGCTCGGATCACCCCTGGTTGGAATTTACCCTCAAAGAGGGTCGCAATCGCCAGATTCGTCGCATGTGCAGAGCGGTGGGGCTGGACGTGATTTATCTTGAGCGGGTGGCTTTTGGGCCTTTGCATTTAAGCAAAATGCCTGTAGGGGCCTGGCGTGAACTCACTGAGGAAGAAATTCGCAGTTTATTAAAAAAGACAGAGAAAATCTCGCTCAAGCCCACGGTGGGGTCAGAATCCCCTGCTCGGGTTCGTGAAAATCTTGCTCCCCGTCATCCAGAGGTGCGGATTAAAACCCCCAAGCCCCCCCCTGCGGGCAAACCGGGTGCTTTGCCCAAAGAACCGCCAACTTCCCGCCGGACGGGTTTTTCAAAGCCCTCGTCTTTTTCTCCACGTCATTCGGGCACGGGGCGGGGAAGCCACTCCACGCGTAAACCTGGCCCGCGCAGGTAGTATCTCGCATGCCCTTTTGCTATACTCAGGAAAGAAGATTTAAGTTCTGTTTTCTTTTTGCCGATACCCATCTGTGGAGTACACACGATGTTTAACCAGATTCACCAAGTTTCAGATATTCTGCACCAGGCCCTGAACGGTCTGACCGTTCGTCAGCGCGTGATTTCGAATAATCTTGCCAATGCCGATACCCCTGGTTTTAAAGCTTCTGAAGTCGCTTTTGAATCTCAATTGCAGCGTAAGATCAACGACCTTCAACCCACGGCAAGTGGGGGTTCTCTGGAAGGGCATTTGACCCATGAAAAACATTTGCCCCTGGAAGGGCTTCCTGCCGACCCCCCCCTGGCTGTTTTTCAGCCCCAGACGAGTATGCGCAATGACCGCAACAGCGTGGATTTGGAGCTTGAAATGACCCGCATGGCCCAGGCTTCGATCAGTTATTCGGCGGTTTCGCAAATGCTTTCAGGTCGTTTTTCGGGTTTGAAATACGTGATTCAAGAGGGAGGAAAATAATCCATGAGTTTTCAGAATGATTTGAGGATCAGTGCCTCTGCCCTTTCTGCTCAGCGTTTGCGCATGAACGCGATCTCCAATAATTTAGCCAATGCCAATACCACCCGTACGGCAGAAGGGGGCCCCTACCAGCGTCAGCAGGTGGTTTTTCGCCCTATTTTTGAGCAGAATTTTGCTGCCCATTTGCGCTTAAAAAACAGTCATGGTGAGCATTTAACCCCTCAATTCAGTCAGGGAGAAGGCGTGAAAGCCGTGGCGATTACCCAGGATACCCGTGAGGGCAAAATGGTCTATGAACCCGATCATCCCGATGCCAATGCCCAAGGCTATGTTGAATACCCCAATATTAATGTGGTGGCAGAAATGACCGATATGATTTCTGCTTCCCGTGCCTATGAGGCCAATATTACGGCGACGCAAACGATCAAAAACATGGCCATGAAGGCCCTTGAGATAGGACGGGCCTGATGGAACTTTCTGGTATCAACCCACTTGAAAATCTTTCTGCTGAACTTCCTCAAAGCAGTGCCCCCAAACCCAAGAGTGATTTTGCGGCAGTCTTTAATCAATCGATTGAAGACTTAAATGCCGTTCAGCATCAATCCAAGGAACTTTCCAACCGCTTTGCTGCGGGAGAAAATGTTGAACTTCACGACGTGATGGTCGCCTCTCAAGAAGCAGATATTGCGATGCGTTTGGCCGTTACCATGCGCAACCAGGTGCTTGAAGCCTACCGTGAAATCATCCGCATGCCTGTTTAAAATTAATAATTGTAAAAAACCTGTTATAAATGCATCCATTTGCCAAGCTGTGACTTCTGCGGCTATGCTAGATTGGGCTAGTATTTTGTTATAATGGCTTCGACTCCCCTTTTGCATTGTGAAGCAGGTCTATAAAAAGTTCTATGGCAGCCAGTTATCTTCAGCGACTCCGGGATGATACTTCAAAATTTCTCGGAAACCTTTCTCAAACCCAGAAAATTGGCTTGGGTGCGCTTTCGCTTGTCTCCATTGCTGCGCTGATTGCCTTGTTGATTTGGGCTCAGCAGCCGCAATGGGCGACTCTGTATGCCGAATTGGGCAGCAAAGATGCGGCTTTGATGGTCGAGTATCTCAAAGAAAAACAAATCCTTTACCAATTGCGCAGCCAACCCCAGGGAACTCAGATTCTTGTGCCGCAGCAAAAGGTGCATGATCTGCGTCTTGAAATGGCGGCTCAGGATTTGCCCAAAGAAGGGGGCGTGGTGGGCTTTGAACTCTTTGACAAAGACACCATGGGCATTACCAATAACCTTTTTGATCTCAATTACCAGCGAGCCTTGGCGGGGGAATTGGCCCGCACCATTATGCAGATGGATGCCGTTGAAAGGGCACGGGTGCATCTGGCGATTCCCAAAAAACAATTGTTTACCCAACTTGAAGAGCCTGCTACTGCCTCTGTGACCCTGCGTTTAAAATCGGGTGTGACCTTGAGTACTGAACAGGTCAAGGGAATCAGCAAACTGGTGGCCAACTCCGTACCCGGTTTGCAGCAAAAGCATGTTTCTGTCACCGATACAGAGGGCAATTTGCTCTATGACAGTGAAATGAACGAAGGCGAAAACGGGCAGGAATCAACCCGTGTCAATGGTCAACGCTTGGAGTACCAGCGTACACTTGAAAAACGGATCCGCCAGGATGTTGAAAAGATTCTGGTGCAAGTGGTAGGGCAAGGCAATGTCACGGTTCAGGCCAAGGCAGAACTTGATTTCGACAAAGAAGAAACGGTTAGCAAAGAATATACCCCGACCACGGGCACGAAACCCAATGTGGTACCCGCTGTGCGCAGTGAAAAAGAGAGCACCGAAAATGGTCAGGGTTCTCAAACCTCACCGGGCGGCGTTCCGGGGGTTACCAGCAATATTCCCACTTATCAGGAAGTGAATGGGGGCAGCGACAACTCCTTTAATCGCAAAGAGGTGGTTCGCAATTACGAGGTTCCAGAAGTACAGACCAAACGGATTAAATCGCCCGGTCAAATTCGCCGTTTGACTTTGTCGGTGGCGATCAACAGTCTCTCACCGGCTCTAAATTCCGGTGTCTCTAACTTACGCCCTGATGATCCGATACTTAAAAACTTAAGAGAACTGGCTGTGGGGGCTGCGGGTCTCGATTCCACCCGTGGTGACACGATTGCGATTCATGCCTTGCCTTTTGATGATACGAGTGTCCGCAATGAACAGGAAGCCATGGAGCAAGCTTCGAATCGTGATTTCTGGCGAAACCTGCTGACAACGGGGGCTGTCTCACTGGGTGTATTGGCGCTTTTGTTTGTGATTTACCTCGCCTTTGGACGGCGGCGGGTGCCGACCGAGGGCGAGCTGGTATCAGAAGATTCTCTGTTGGTGCAGCAGAATGAAGGGTTTGCTTTGGATGATTTACCTGAATTACCGGGTCTGTCTGAGGCGGCGGCGCGTAGAACCCGTGCTTTGCGTGGGCTGACGCAAATGGCGCAGGAAGATCCCGCGCGAATGGCCCGTCTCTTGCGGCTCTGGATGACAGAAAACAATTAAGGAAAAGCCGAATGTCTACCTATCGGGAATTGTTAGAGTCTGCTGGAAACAGTGATCCTTCATTGATGGGACGTAAGAAAGTCGCATTGATTCTGATTGCCTTGGGTCCAGAGCTTTCTTCGATGATTCTGCGGCATTTTGATGAAACTGAAGTGGAAGACCTGGCCATGGAGATTTCGACCATGCGTCAAACCGAGCACGAGGTGGTCAACCGTGTGCTTGAAGAGTTTTATGAATTGGCGCGCTCCAGTGAAATGATGGCCATTGGGGGACAAGATTACGCCGAAACGCTCTTGCGAAATGCCTTTGGCGATGCGCGAGCCAATCGGGTTTTGGGTAAAATAGATGTGCTTCAGGAAAAAGACAGTTTGCCCTTTGAGACTTTCCGCAAAGCAGATCCGGCTCAGGTGGCTCATTTAATTCAAAATGAGCATCCCCAGACGATTTCGTTGATTCTGGCTTACCTTAAGCCTGAGCAGGCTGCTGTGGTACTTTCGAATTTAAGTGATGATCTTCAAATTGAAGTCTCGACCCGGATGGCGACCATGGAAAGAGCTGGACTTGAGGTTGTCAAAGATATTGAAGCGATTTTACAGTCTAAATTTTCATCGGTTCTCAAGCATGACAGAGGCACACATGTGGGCGGGGTGAAGAGTCTTGCCGAAGTGCTGAACCGTGTCGATCGCAGTACCGAGCGCAATATCATTGAAAATCTTGAACGCTTTGATCCTGAATTGGCTGAATCTGTAAAAAAACTGATGTTTGTTTTCGATGACTTGATCATTCTCGATGACCGTGGCATTCAGCGTCTTTTGCGTGAATTAGACAGCAAAGATTTGGCTTTGGCGCTGAAAGGTGCCAATGAGGATGTGCAGAGTAAGATTTTCCGCAATATGTCAGAACGTGCTTCCACCATGCTTCAGGATGATATGGAATCGATGGGCCCCGTGCGTTTGAAAGATGTTGAAGAAACCCAGCAAAAAATTGTGAATATTATCCGCAGACTGGAAGAGGCAGGTGAAATTGTCATCAGTCACGGTGGAGAAGATATTGTCATCTGATTCTTTTTTTCATCCGCGGATTCTGAAAAATGTTCAACTGGAGTCCGAACGCTGTATCGTTCCTTCCAGTGAGAATTCAGAGACTTTAATTGCCAATGCGGGTATGGCGGCAGCGCTGAAAGCAGAAGCAATTCTGAAACAGGCAAACGCCCAAGCTGAAAAAACACTTGAAGAAGCCCGCCAGGAAGCCGCCGCGCTTCTTCAACAAGCCCGTCAGGATGCCTCTGCACTTTTGCAGGAAGCAGATACCAAACTACGCCATATCGAAGCCCAAGCCTATCAAGAAGGCCTGGCGCGAGGTGAGGAAACAGGTCAGGCCAAGCTTTTAGAGGCTTTACAAGCCTTTCAATCTGTTCTATTGGCCGCGCAGAATGAGCGCCAACGCTTGTTATTGGGAACTGAGGCTGAAACCGTGCATCTGATTCTGGATATTGTTCGTAAAATTCTTAAAATTGAGCCCATTATTAATGAGCAGGTGATTGTCAGGGTCGTACGTGCAGCCCTGCAAAGACTGGGACAATCGGTCAATACGCATATCCACGTCAATCCTGCAGACTTAGAACTGCTGCATTTCAGTCTTTCACAACTTCAGGATTTGGCCTTGGAAATTGTTTTAGAACCCGATGAAAAAATCGCCCCCGGTGGCTGCCTGATTCGCAGCAAGGCGGGGACGATTGACGCCACCATCGACAGCCAGTTGGAAACGGTGGTGCGTTCCTTTTTGGCTGTTGCTGAAGGCTAAGGCAAGGGCGAGAAGGTGTTGAGGAAATCCATTCCTTTTTTCAGGACTGATTTTTCGGGCGCAGCCTGAACAGGCGTTGTCAATTCAGACAGACCGGAATGCACTTCACGTTGACGATAGGATGCAATGGCGCCTGCGGCGATCAGACCGACCCCAACGGCTGCAGCGATACCCACTGCTTTGGGAGAGGCGGCCAAAGAGCCATTTCCAACAAAGGGAATGCTATTGGCGAGATTGTTTAAAACACGGGGAATTTGGCTGAGAACAGCACCGCCCACGATCACGCCACCTGTAATGCTGACTGGATTGCTGAATGCGAAATCGCTGACTTTGCTTTTTTCATCATCGACATTTTCCAATCTTAACTCGGCTTCGAGCGTTTTACCCTGAATTTCAGCTTGAATTTTAGGCAAAGTACCAGGACGGCTTTTATTGATGCCACTTAAATCCAAACCATCGCCTTCAAGTACGTAGTTTTTTCCATTGGCAGAAAAATAGACTTGATCAAGACCGTCCTTCTGGCCTTTTTTTTGAGCTTCGGCTAAAGAAACGCCTTCTTTTAATTGTGAAAGATTCCCCCAGGTTTGGACGCCATTGATGCTGATGCCGCTCATGTTGATTCTCCTCTTGACTACGCTTGGTTGATAACTATTTATCAGCGAAAGGCAAGAAAATATTCTTATCTTTAAACTAAATATGCTTTAAAGATAAGTTTACTTCCTAGCGGGCTGTCCAGCAAAGCAGTGCTTCTGCCACGTATTCCTGCTCTTCTAAACGCAATTCAGGAAAAATCGGCAGGGCCAGTGTGGTCTGGGCAGCCCATTCTGAGTTGGGCAAATCCCCTGCTTGATAGCCCAAGCTTTTAAAACAGGCTTGCAAATGCAAGGGCACGGGATAGTAAATGGCAGTTCCAATTTGGCGTGAACTCAGATACTTTTGTAGGCTTTCGCGATCTTCTGGCGTTTTGACCCGAATCACGTATTGATTATAAACATGCTTATAATCAGTAGAGAGGGGGGCTGGCAGGTGAATCTGTTCTGCCACACCGCTTTCGTTCAAGAGACGCGTATAATGCTCTGCCTTTTCCTGTCGATGGTGAGCATAGCTCTCACAATGGGGCAATTTGACATTCAGAAGGGCAGCCTGCAAGGCATCTAAACGGAAATTTCCGCCTACGAAATGATGGTAGTATTTGGGCTTCGAACCATGGACTCTTAAAATTCGGGCTCTTTCAGCCAGTTCATCCGATTGGGTCGTGAGCAGGCCCCCATCCCCAAAGCCCCCCAGATTTTTTGAAGGGAAAAATGAAAAACAGCCAAAGTCTCCAACGCTGCCCGCAGGCTGATTTTTCCAGGCCGCACCAATCGCTTGAGCCGCATCTTCGATCAAGGCGATACCCCGGCTGTCGCAGAGTTTTCGCAGCGGTTCAAGTGCTACGGTCTGGCCAAAGAGATGAACGGGGATCACGGCTTTGGTCTGGGGCGTGATCTGGGCTTCGATCTGTTCTAAATCAATATTGTAAGCGGTGAGATCGCAATCGATAAAAACAGGACGGGCCCCCAGCCGCCAGATGGCACCCGCGGTGGCAAAGAAGGTATAACTTGGGCAAATCACCTCATCGCCAGGCCCAATCTCCAAAGCCATCAAGGCTAAAATCAGGGCGTCCGAGCCTGAGGAGACGCCAATGGCGTGTTTGACCCCCAGATAGTCTGCACAGGCACTCTCAAACTGACTGACCTCGGGCCCTAAAATATAACCATTGGCGTGAAGCACCCGTAAAAAGGCGGCTTGAAGTTCTGTTTCCAGAGCCTGGTGCGTTCTTGATAAATCGAGCAGAGGAACCGATGTAATACTCATGCTTTATCCTTGTTTTTAAAATAATCGTAGGAGAATTGTCCTTTTGTCAGGTTTTCAGGCAAAGGCTCTGCTTCATCCAGATCCAGACAACGCATGTGTCCGGGGCTGATTTCCTGGTAGCGAAAACCGCTCTCAGGGCAGACACGAATCCCTTCTGGATTGGCCTCAGGCAAACGCTGACCATGACGACTCATCCAACCCACTTGCTTGGCGGGAACCCCCAGCATCAAGGCGTAATCCGGCACATTTTCGGTGACGACTGCGCCTGCGCCCACAAAGGCATAACATCCAATTTCAATGCCACAGACCAAAGTCGCATTGGCGCCGATACTGCACCCCCTGCGTAAACGCGTGGTTTCATAGAGGGTCTGGCGGTTGACTTGTGAGCGGGGATTGCTCACATTGGTCAAGACACAGGAGGGCCCTAAAAAAACATCCTCTTCGATCACGGTGCCTGTATAAACCGAGACATTGTTTTGAATCTTGACCCGATTGCCAATTTCTACACCTGAGGCGATAAATACATTTTGGCCCAGATTACAATTTCTTCCCAATTTTGCGTCTTTTGAAATATGGCAAAAATGCCAGATTTTGGTGCCTGCGCCAATTTCGCAGGGCTGATCAATATAGCTGGATTCATGGGCGAAATACTCAGGTTTCATTTTATCCTTCCATGGGCAAGAGAATCGTTTGCCCGTGTGTAATCAACGAGCGTTGGGCCGCTTGTAAAACTTTGAGTACCCTGAGCCCACTGTGGGCATCTGTCAGCGGGGGCTGGCGATCTACAAGGGCCTGAAGAAAGGCCAGACATTCCAGCCGCAGGGGTTCATCGTCTGAATATTCGATCGCTTTGCCTTCGCCTTTGATTGGAACCGGTCCTTCTTCTTTTAGATCTACACGCTGGTCATACAGTATCAGGGATTTATTCACATCATCAAATACTGCCATGCGTTGAGAACCTACGACCACAAGTTTTTGCTCCTTAAAGGGATTGAGCCAGGAAATAAAAATATGCGCCGAAAGACCATTGTCAAAAGCCATTTGTGTGACGGTGATATCGGCAATATTGCTTTGGATATAACTTCCTCCCGTGGCAATGATCTGAAAAGGAAGCTCTCCCACCAACCTCAAAATGACAGCAATATCATGCGGAGCAAAGGACCAGAGAATATTTTCTTCTCTGCGCACCTTTCCCAAATTAAGCCGGTTGGAGTAAATATATTGAATTTTTCCCAATTGACCTTCTGCAATCAGGGCTCTTAATTTCAATATGGCAGGATGGTATTCGAGAATATGCCCGACCATTAGAATTTTATTCTGATTTTCTGCCAGTTTAGAAACTTTGAAAGCATCTTCATAGCGTAGAGCCAGGGGCTTTTCGCAGAAAACATCTTTGCCAGCGCTTAAGGCCTGCTCAATCAGTTGGGCGTGGGTGACGGCTGGAGTTGCTATCACCACCCCAGCAATCTCTGGATCTGAAAAGACAGTCTCTGGGTGCTCATAGATGGGGACTTCAGGCGCAAGGTTTGCTGCTGTGGCCATACCCGTTTCAGTCGGGTCAACAACAGCCCCCAGGGCACCGAGTTGGTAAAAATTTCGAACCAGGTTCTTGCCCCAATAGCCACAGCCCAGAACAGCAATTTTTGGGTTTTTCAAACTTTGTTTCTCACGATCCAGTTTTTAGGTATGATAGCTATTTTCCCTGAGGGACAAAAGTATAAACCTTGTATAATAGATCCATGTTAAACCCAATGCCCAACTCCCCGATACAAACATTACAATGGATGGTCGAACAGCGCCTGCTGCTGTTTATGCCTGATTTTCTTGCTTTGGAAGACCGTCAGCTATTTTTAGCTGAAGCCCGTAATTCGCCTGTGCTTCCTGCCCCTGTTGATGAATATGCCCAGACCCAGGAGCGTCCTGTTCAGCGTCAAACACAATTGCTGGAGATCTCTGCGTCGCTTGAGCAGGAGAGCAAGCAAAGATTTGCCCAAGTCGCGCCCTTTGTCAATCAACATTTCGGTTTGGAACTGCAGCGTCAGGAGCGTCCTCAATTTTTGCGCTATGCTGTTGGAGATTTTTTCAAACCCCATACCGACAGCTATGATCATCCCATTTATCGTGAGCGCCGCATCAGTTTTATTCTCTGCTTGAATGATCATGCCGATTATCAGGGCGGGCGACTTGCTTTCTTTCTGCGTCATCCCAGCCAACCTGAACGATTTCTGGGGGTGCCGGTTCCCCCCGCTGCCGGTTTGCTGATCGCTTTTCGCTCTGATTTGCTGCACGAAGTGAGCCCCGTAACGGCTGGAGAACGTTTGACGGTTGTTACCTGGCTGGCTGAATAGCTCTTTTTTTAATTGTAATCTTGGCCACAGATCCTTAAAAAAATCCACTTTATACTTTAAAGTACTTGATGAAAATATTAATATAGGTTTTAATCAAGAGTATGAGTTCCTCTTCTCTGCCTGAACACACTACCTCGGCCTATTCAGAAGAACCAATTCTTCTGCAGGATCGCGCCATGGAGAATCTGCGCTTTATTCGCGCCACCATGGAGCGGGCGACCAGCTATACCATGGTTTCGGGAACAGGTCAGATTTTAGTGGGCTTAACGGCGCTGGTGGCCGCTTGGGCTGCAGCTGCGCAAGCCAGTGTTGAAACCTGGATTTTTGTCTGGTTGGCAGAAGCGGTTGTTTCGCTGGTGATTTCAAGCTTTATGATGATGAAAAAAGCGAAATCGGCAAAATTACCGCTTTTGACTGAAACCGGAAGAAAATTTCTCTTGAGTTTCACTCCTCCCATGATGGCGGGCGCGATGTTGACGGCTGTTTTGTATCAGCACCAGCTCATGCCTTTGATTCCGGGGATCTGGCTTTTGCTGTATGGCACAGGCGTAATTGCCAGTGGCACCTATTCTGCCCGGATTGTACCCGTGATGGGATTTTGTTTTATGTTACTCGGCGTTTTGGCGATGACAGGCCCCCAAGTTTGGGGGAATGCGCTGATGGCAGCTGGTTTTGGCGGCTTGCATATTGCCTTTGGCGTTTTGATTGCACGAAAGTATGGGGGTTAGTCCCGTGTTGAATAAAAAAAAGAAAGCAGAACGGCAAATTTATACTTTGCCTGAAGCTCAAAAAGGACCCAATCGCGCACTAGAATTGGATCGTCTGATTCATGAACGCATTCGCTTGGGAATTGTGAGTGCTTTGGCTGTGAATGAATCACTGGGTTTCAATGAACTCAAACTGATTCTTGAAACCAGCGATGGCAATTTGAGTGTGCATGCCCGGAAATTGGAAGAAGCGGGTTATCTTACCTGCGAGAAATTTTTTGAGGGCCGCATGCCCAAAACAGAATACCGCTTGACTGAAACAGGCCGCAAAGCCTTGGAACGTTATTTGAACCATATGGAGGCCCTGATTCAGACCATGCGCAATCAGGGTGAAACTGAGGAGTAATTTTTTTGGGGATGAACTTTATGCAGCAAAGCTCTTTTAATTCTTTTTCACCACTGCATGCGGCGATCATTTTGGATGGCAATGGACGTTGGGCCCAAAACAAAGGCTGGCCCCGTGTAGCCGGTCACCAGTCTGGGGCCAAAACTGTACGCACGATTGTGGAAGCGGCTCCTGATGCAGGAATTGGCACGCTGACACTCTATGCTTTTTCTTCAGATAATTGGCGCAGACCCGGATATGAGGTCAAAGCCCTGATGAAACTTTTTTCTGAATATTTAAAAACCGAGACTCCCCGTTGTTTGGCCAATGATGTCAGACTCTCGATTATCGGGCGTCGGGATCGCTTCTCAGATGGCTTGCGGGCCGCAATTGTCCGTGCTGAACAGGCGACTTTGGCAGGAAAAAAACTTCATCTGCGGGTCGCCTTGGACTATTCCGCCCGCGATATGATTCTTGAGGCTGCCCGTCAATTGCATGCTTTTGATGGGGATTTTGACCGAGAAACCTTTTCGCGCTTGGTCACACAAAGTGATCCGGTAGGTGAACGCATTCCCGATGTGGATATTTTGATCCGCACGGGTGGCGAACAACGTCTCAGCGATTTTTTGCTCTGGGAATGTGCCTATGCAGAGTTTTTCTTTGTCGAGAAAATGTGGCCTGATTTTTCACCCGCTGATTTGCAGCAGGTGGTCGGCGAGTTTTGCAGTCGGGATCGCCGCTTTGGGGGCTTGAATCAACTCAGTCAACAGGTGGTGGCTGGCTAGTCGTTCGCCTCGGTTTTTTCATTAAAACAATATTCAATCTGCGCCAGGTGCTTTTCTTACGCTTAGCCGATTGGTTTCGCGAGTAGGTACAGGCGGCTCAGTTCAGGGGGTTCAATTAAATCTCAATTAGGAAGGACCCTCTATGCGCGTCAAAATGATTCTGCCCGCCTTAACAGAGGCCAAAAGTCCCTATTGGCGGCCGATCAAATACTCGCTTTTTCCCCCCTTGGGGCTGGCGACGCTGGCCGGTTATCTTGACCCCGATGACCCAGTGGTTTTGCAGGATGAGCATGTTGAAACACTGGATTTAGAGGATGCTCCCGATCTCGTTTTGATTCAGGTCTATATCACCAACGCTTTTCGGGCCTATGCCTTGGCTGATTATTACCGTTCACGGGGAGCCCATGTTGCTTTGGGCGGTTTGCATGTCACTTCTTTGCCCGAAGAAGCAGCAGTCCATGCCGATACTTTGTTTTTGGGGCCGGCTGAAGAGGCTTTTCCCCGCTTTCTTGCAGATTTTCGCAGGGGCCAGACTGAAAAAGTGTATGTTTCCCGTTCCCGCAGCCTGGTGGATTTGCCTTTGCTTCGTCGGGATTTGATTCGCCGTTCCCGCTACTTTGTTCCCAATTCTCTGGTGGTGACACGGGGCTGCCCTCATCGCTGTGATTTTTGTTATAAAGAAGCCTTCTTTGAGGGCGGGCGCTCGTTTTACACCCAGCCTGTGGAGCAGGCCTTAACAGAGATCGAACGCTTACCTGGCAAACACCTCTATTTTCTCGATGACCATCTTTTGGGAAACCGCCGCTTCGCACGCGAGCTTTTTGCCGGTTTAAAGGGCATGAAGCGTGTTTTTCAGGGGGCAGCAACGGTTGATTCAATTTTGCGGGATGATCTGATTGAGCGGGCCGCTGAGGCGGGCTTGCGCAGCCTTTTCGTGGGCTTTGAAACCCTCTCTGAAGACAATCTGCGCAGCAGTTCCAAGTTTCAGAACCTGGGGCAGGATTATGCCCGTGCGATTCAACGCCTTCACGATTTGGGGATTATGATCAACGGCAGTTTTGTCTTTGGCTTGGATCACGACGGCCCGGATGTCTTTCAACGCACGGTGGATTGGGGCATTCGCATGGGGCTGACCACAGCCACCTACCATATTTTAACGCCCTATCCTGGCACCTCACTTTTTCAGCGTTTGGAAGCAGAAGGTCGGATTTTGCATCGGGATTGGCCACGTTACGATACCCGTCAGGTGGTGTATCAGACCCAGGGCCTGAGTGCTGAGGCACTTCAACAAGGTTATGATTGGGCATACCGCGAATTTTATGCTTGGTCCAGGATTTGGCAATCCGCAGCCCAGCATTCAGACTTCAAGCACCGCTTGAAGCATTTGGCCTATACCTCAGGCTGGAAAAAATTTGAACCCGTTTGGAATTTTCTGATCAAGCATGAACTATTGGGACATACCCGCAGTTGGTTGGAGACGGTTTTGGCAGAGGTTAAACCCACCTTTTCAGGTTCGCAAGAATCGGGTGGAAGCACTGGGCCTGTTCAGCGTATAAATGAAGTTACCCGATTCTAAAGGAGCCGATGATGTTGACACTTGCCCCCGAACATTACCCCCTGCTTGAAAAATCTGTGGCCTGGCTGCAGGATCATTACCATGAACAGCCTGAACTGGCTGAAATTGCTGAGGCTGCAGGTTTCAGCCCAATGCACTTTCAACGGATTTTTAAAGCAGGTGTAGGGGTCAGTCCCAAACGCTTTCTGCAGGCTACCACCTTGAAACACGCCCGAAAATTATTGAAGGAAAACAGTGTTTTAGATACCAGTCTGGCCTTGGGGCTTTCCAGCCCCGGACGTTTACATGACCTCTGCGTTGAAGGTGAAGCGGTTGCGCCGGGAGAAATGCGTTCACGCGGTAAAGGGCTCGAAATTTTCTGGGGAGTGCATTCCACACCCTTTGGGCCGGCTTTGTTTGCTCTTTCACAAAGAGGCCTGTGTGAACTGGATTTTCTGCCCGATCAGCGTTGCCCGGAGCTGACACCTGAAGAGGCCTTGCGGCAGAAATGGCCAGGGGCGCGTCTGATTGAAAGCCCTGAACGCACTGCTTTTTTGCCTGAGCAGATTTTTTCTACCCGACCGGGCCCGCTTACGCTTTATTTGCAAGGCACAAACTTTCAGCTTCAGGTTTGGCAAGCGCTTTTGCGTATTCCCGAAGGACAGATGACCACCTATGGGGCGATTGCCCGCTGGCTGGGCAAAGAGCAAGCTTCGCGTGCGGTCGGCAGTGCGGTGGGGCAAAACCCCCTCAGTTACTTGATTCCCTGCCACAGGGTTCTGCGGGGAGATGGGGGCATTGGCGGCTATGCGGGAGGCTTAACACGCAAGCGTATCCTCTTGGCCAGTGAAACCTGTGCCTGTTTGGATTAAATTCTTAGATTGGTCTGTTTGAAAAGCTGGGGTACAATAAGCCTATCTCGGCAGGAGCAGGATCTGTGAATTATTTCAAAATTCTTTTTTATAGTGTATGGCTGGCAGGCAGTGTGGCTTTTTTTCTGCCTGCCCAAGCTGAAACCTTTCTCAAATTTCCTGAAGGATTTCTTTGGGGCACCGCCACAGCGGCTTATCAGGTTGAAGGTGGGATTGAAAATGATTGGAGCGCAGCCGGTCTTGATGCTGGCAAAGCGGCTGAACACTATGAACACTACGAAGAAGATTTTGATGATCTTGAGCAAATGGGAACCCAGATTTACCGCTTGTCTTTGGAATGGGCCCGTCTCGAACCTGAGCCTGGAAAATACGATTTAAAAGCGCTGACCCATTACCGTGAAATGCTTCAGTCGCTGAACCGGCGGGGCATTCAGCCGATGGTTACCGTCTTTCACTTTACGCTGCCGCCTTGGTTTGTCGCCAAAGGTGGCTGGACAAAGGAAGAAAATATCGCAGATTTTGTGCGTTTTACGCATTGGATCAGTGCCGAATTGAAAGATGAAGTCAATTGGTGGTTTACCCTCAATGAGCCTTTGGTGTATGCCTTTAAAGGCTACGATGCGGGTCAATGGCCCCCTTTTGTTAAGAATCGCAATCTGGCCCTGCGCGTGATCAAACATTTGATTCTGGCCCATGGCCAGGCGTATCGGGCGATCCATGCCGAAGACCCGATTGCCTGGGTTTCTTTTGCCAAGAATATTTCCCTGTTGGAGCCGAATTGGCCAGCCAACCCTTTGGACCAAGCCATGACGGGTTTTCAAAGTTATTTATTTAATGAAACTTTTTGGGAGGCGATTTCCAAAGGGGAATTGAGTTTTAGCGTGCCGGGCATTGAGCCGATTGTGATTCCCCCCAATGCGGATTTAAAGGGCAGCTTGGATTTTATTGCCTTTAACTACTATACCCGTTATCTGATTGCCGCCGATGGCAGTCAGAAAACACGTCAAGGCGTGCCTGTGACAGAATTGAACTGGGAAATTTATCCCGAAGGCATGCTCAAGGTGCTGCGCATGGCCAATCAGCATGCTCAAAAAATGAAGATTCCGATTTTTATCAGTGAAAATGGTTTGGCAGATGGTGATGACAGCCAGCGGCCTGCCTATTTAGTGCGCCATATGGCCCAGATATGGCAAGGGATTCAGGAAGGAATTCCAGTGCGAGGCTATCTGCACTGGACCCTCATGGACAATTACGAATGGGCTGATGGCTATGCTGCCAAATTTGGTCTGATGGATATTGAACGCAATTGGCGGCCTTCGGCCTGGCTTTTTCAGGATATGATCCAGCAAAATGGGTTTCCCGCGCAATGGCTTGAGAAGTACAAGTTGCCTGAACGTTGAGTTATCAATATTTATATTTGTAAGAGAGGCCAATCGCTTCTTGCTGAGCGTATGCCGGGAATTGTCCCAGCACGAGCGGGTCGTTTGCCTGAGGTGGGTTTTGCAATTGGTACCAATTGATCAAAATGGTGGCTAATCCAATGCTGATATTGGCCAAGGATAGACGCGTTTTTAATGAACTATAGCCTTGATTGTCACCAAAATTCAGCAGGCCCCAACCCACTGTTGCTCCACCGATTACCATTCCACTGATTTTTATGCCACTGTAAAGATCAGGCTCCTGAATCGGGAGAGAGGATGTTAATAGCCACGTAACACTCAAAGCATCGAGCCCCAATGAGGGAATTACGATATTGAGATCTGGAGGGCTCTCTGGCAAGGGGGTGGATGGATAGCTCGGTTGAATCATCGCCAATTCTTCCAGACTGAAGCCAGAGTTCTTAACCCAGGTGCTTAGAGCGGGCAGTTTCATATCCTTCAGATAGGCATTATGATAATGAAGATCGAGGATTTGAGCCAACTTTCTTCCTGCTGTCTTTTCAATCAAATAACCTACGGCACAAATATTACCCTCTCTATCGATAAAAACAGGGCGTGATTGATTCTGATATTCGTAATTTCGTGGAAATTTCTGGGCTAAGCGATAGGTTTTGAGATGATCTAATAGCGTTTCTCGTTGTAGACGTAAGTGGGGAGAAATGTGTGTGTTGGGTACTTTTCTCAACCGCTCTTCGACATAGGCCAAATGTGTTTGAATGCGCAGATTTGTATTCGTCTTTAGGGTGGGCAATTGCCCATAGCGCTCAAGAAAACTGATATCACCAATGATCTTATTGATCGTATAGCTTTGATCTGGAGCTGGTTTTGCTCCGATCAAAAAGAGGGCTATCGTGAAAATACTTATACAGCGATAAATGTACGACATGTTATATTTATATAGCATTTTTAGCTTGAGTTCAAAATTTTTTGATTGGAAAATCTATGTGGAAGATTTGTAAGCTTGTATTTTGCTTATGGTTCTTTTTTTATGAGTTAACACTTCCTGTTTCAGCGTTTGAAACACTTTCACCTCAAAACCAAGGCTTGCATGTGCAGATATTGAAGCTTGAGTGGGGACCCTCTGAAGTAAACGTGATTCCCCCTTCAGATTTGATTTTTCCATCAATGGGGTTGTTTCTAGGCGGATGGAGTCTAGGAGCTCTCACCTATCTGATTTATCGTTATCTTTTTGATAACTCCGAAATTTCTCTGATTAGTTCCTCAAGTGATTTTCTTGCGATGAGCCTATCCGTTTTGGCTAACAGTTTTTTTATTTGGTGGGTAGGCAATTGGGGGTGGGAAAATTCAGGGTTTGAAGGAGACTTTGGCGTGACACTGGCGGGGGTACTTTTAGGACAGAGCCTTTACATTGTTCAACCAGAATTGGATAAACTGGATCAAAATTTTGTATTCATAAACTATCTCAACTGGAGTTTTTCCAGCTTGGGGGGAGTCAGTGCCTATAATGCTTCATTACATGCCAAAAATTAGAATATTACAGGAGAGAACTGAGGATCCCCGAAGGGGGGCTATGGTGCGAATTTCACTTTCTGAAGCTTTTTCAAGATCGAGGGTTGCCAACAATAGATGATCAGGGCCAACACACTCTTTTTCTGAACTCAAAGCCGTTCCAGGCGCAGATCGATTTGGTGCTGGAGTTGTTCGTAGGGCATGGCACCTTTGAGATCCATGATTGGTTTGCCTTTCCAGAATAACATCAGGGTGGGAATGCTCTGAATGCCATAAAAATTGGCTGCAGCAGGGTTTTGATCGACATTGATCTTGATGATTTTAAGTTTGCCCTCGTATTGTTTTGCCACCTGTTTGAGCACAGGGTTCATCATTTTACAGGGGCCACACCATTCCGCCCAGAAATCGACCAGGATGGGCACGGGAGATTCACTGATCAGGCTTTCGAAACTGGGTTTGGTTTGCGCGGACATGCTTTAATCCTCTTCTTTTTCAGACTTCTAAATATACTATACGGGGTATATGTTGTTTGAGTCAAGTCGGTTTTTAAAATGGCTTTTTTCAAGTTCATAAAAAACAGAGCGCCCCAATTGGGGCGCTCTGAGAGAAACAGTTTTGTGGATTTTGACTAATCCTGAGCTTCGTCTCCGCCACGCGCTTCCAGTTTTTGGCCGTAGGGCCGGGCTGCAGGTTTGCTTTTGCGCTGTTGGCCCCGTTCTTTACGTTTGGTGTCTTCACGCATCATAAAGCGGATTGGCGTTCCTACAAAGCCAAAGCTTTCGCGCATTTTGCGCTCAACGTGACGCAGATACGGTGCTTCGACGATATCGGGATGGTTGCTGAAGAGCACGAAAGTGGGGGGGCTGACGCTGACCTGGGTGCCGTAGCTGATTTTGGCCCGGCGGTTTTTACGGGCTGGAGGCGGGGTCATGGAAACAATTTCATTCAATACTTCATTGAAGAGGCCTGTGGTAATTCTGCGTTGGTTTTCTTCACTGGCGGCTTTGGCCACATCCAGCAGGTTAAACAGACGTTTTTTCGTGACCGTTGAGGTAAAAACCACGGGGGCGTATTCGAGAAAATAGAGCTTTTCCCGCAGGGAATCGGCATGTTCAGGCATGCTGCGGTGGTCTTTATCGGGGATCAGATCCCATTTATTGACCACAATCACACAGGCTTTGCCCAATTCCTGGGCCATGCCTGCAATGCGCTGATCCTGTTCTGAAACGGGTTCTGAGGCATCAACGACCAGAACGACCACGTCGGCACGGTGAATGGCTTTGATCGCACGTACCACTGAGAAACGCTCCACGCCATAACGGACCTTGGCTTTTTTACGAATCCCGGCGGTATCAATCAACACGTATTTTTCGCCTTCGCGCTTGAGAACGGTATCGATTGCGTCGCGCGTGGTGCCTGGTATATTGCTGACCGTCATACGTTTTTCACCCAAGAGGGTATTGACGATCGATGACTTGCCGACGTTGGGGCGACCCACAATCGCCAGTTTTAAACCCTCTTCTTCGTCGGCATCAAAGACCTGTTCGATTTCGAGTTTTTCGACAATATCATCAAGTAGATCGCCGATCCGGTTGCTGTGAATGGCTGAAATGGCGTGAGGGTCACCCAGGCCCAATTCATAAAACTCGGCGGCAGGGGCACTGTTGTGCATATCATCGAGCTTATTGACGGCCAGAATGACCTCTTTGCGGCGTTGACGCAATTCATCGGCAATCACCCGGTCCAAGGGGTGCAGGCCGGTTTGCCCGTCAACTACAAAGACAATCACCTGGGCTTCATCTACGGCCAACCAGGCCTGTTGTTGCACGGATTCATGCATATCATCGCTGTCTTCAAACAGCAAACCCCCGGTATCAATCACGATAAAGGGGTGATTGGTCCATTCACAACTCAAATAGAGCCGATCCCGGGTGACTCCCGGCATATCATCGACAATGGCCATGCGCTGGCCGACAAAACGGTTGGCAAGGGTGGATTTGCCTACATTGGGGCGGCCGACTATTGCGACCAGTTGCCCTTTATTTACTGCGCCCATATGATTTCTCCAATCAGCGGCGCGGCTGGGGGGGCCTCATCCGCAATATGATAAGCCCGGCTCAGGGCCGCCCGGGCTTCTGTTTCTGTTTCGGGTGAGTTGATATGCAGGGTGGCGAGCGTGTCTCCGGCCTGAACCTGATCTCCCCGTTTTTTCTGAAGGGTGATGCCCACACCCAAATCCAGAATATCGTCTTTGGTATCGCGTCCGCCGCCCAGGGCTTTGAGTGCGTTGCCAATTTCACGGGCGTAAACATCGTGAATATAGCCAGATTTTTCAGCCTTAAAGGGCAAAACGGTCTGGGCTTGGGGCATAAGCGAAAAATCTTCGCAAACATTGGCATTGCCACCTTGGGCATGGATCAGTTCACGGAATTTAACCAGGGCCTTGCCACTGACGATCTGGTGTTGGAGCAAGGCTTTGCCCTCTTCCAGCGTTTTGACCCGTTCGGCATTGACCAATTGCATGGCTCCCAGTGTGAGAACCACTTCTCTTAAATCTTCAGGGCCTTGGCCCTTGAGGGTTTCAATCGACTCTTCGACTTCCAGGGTGTGGCCTATGGCCTTGCCCAGGGGTTGCTCCATATCACTGAGCATGACCGAAACTGAGCGCTTGAGGTTTTTGCCTACTTTGACCAGCATTTCGGCAAGCTCTTTGGCAGAGGCATAGTCGGGCATGAAAGCACCTGAGCCATATTTGACATCGAGCACGATTACATCGGCTCCGGCTGCGATTTTTTTCGACAAAACCGAGGCCACAATCAAAGGGATACTGTCGACAGTGGCGGTTACATCACGCAGGGCGTAGAGGCTTTTGTCGGCAGGGGCCAGATTTTGGGTCTGGCCGACCACGGCTACGCCGACCCTGTCGATTTGATCGAGAAACTGAACGGTGCTCAGACTGGTCTGAAAGCCGGGTATGGCTTCGAGTTTGTCGATGGTGCCGCCCGTATGTCCCAGACCTCTTCCTGAAAGTTTGGCAACAACCAAACCGGTACTGGCGACCAAGGGGGCCAGCACCAGGGTTACTTTATCACCCACGCCACCTGTGCTGTGCTTGTCTACTTTAATTCCGGCAATCGCGCTGAGGTCGAGCAATTCGCCCGAATGCGCCATGGCATCGGTCAGATGCGTGGTTTCTTCTTCTGTCATGCCTTTAAAATACACGGCCATCAGCCAGGCACTGAGCTGATAATCCGGTACCGAACCTTCGCTGATCCCTTTGACCAGGAGGTCGATTTCTTGACGACTTAGGGTGCCGCCATCCCGTTTTTTACGAATAATTTCTACTGTGTTCATAAAACGGCATTTTAGCACCCTCTGAGCCGCATTGACAGTGGAATCCGGCCTGATGTGCTTAGATTTGCGTATATTTCTCCACGATTTTCAGCAAGAGGGCATTCAGTTTTTCGACCGTATAGGCCCCTGTCGTGGGTGCCAAATGCCCTTGCAGATTGCCAATACCGCTCTCTGAAGTTAGAAAGAGATATTCACCGTTGCTGAGCAGGGCGAGCATGCGCATCAGAAACTCGGTTTCTTCGTCGGCACCGCTGCCTGCAATCGGAATGATCCGGATGCCTTTTTTGATGGCGATGCTGAGCAGCTTGTGCAGGTGCTTGAGATTGGCTGTGCTGCGGTGAGGTGGGGCATCGAGTACGAGAAAGAGCAGACGGGCCCGCGCTTTTTCACTCCAGGCATGTTGCTCAATTGCGTTTTCAAGCGCCTGGTTGAAGGCTTCTGCTTTGTCGCCTCCCCCTGCGGCCTGCTGCAGACTGAGTTGGTGGCTGACCGTGGCGATATCGCTGCTGAAGGGAAAGGAACGCACAAGATATTCATTGTTAAAATCGCGGTAGAAATTGGCGCTGACTCTCAGTTGAAGATCGGTATTGCGTTTTTGCACCAAATGAAGCAGATCCTGAAACTCATCTTTGAGGTATTCCAATTCATCGCGCATCGAATCGGTGGTATCGACCATGAACATTAGATCGAGGTTTTGGGAAATGCTTTCTGCGTATCTGAGGCTTTCAGTTCGAGAGGTGCTATCTGCCACATTTATGTTTTCTGGCGTCTTTAGCAACACTATTTTTTCCTTGTTGCCCCAAGAACTAAATTGATTGCTTAAGGCTTTACGTTCATCTAAACCTGTGGGATAGTCACTTCTTCTCACAGGAAACCAGAGATCAAACTCAATGTTTTTTTCGAGGGGATCATGAATTGATTGAATGCTTCGACCAGGAATTTCAATCTGAAACATATTTTCAGGCGTGTCGTTCAGGGGATTGGAGGGGCGTTGTTCTGAATGGGTAAAGAGTGAGATTTTTCCCTGCTGATCAGTTCTTCCTTCAGCCAAAATTTCACCTTTGAGGTTTCTGAGCCGGACTGCCTGATCCATGATGGGAAAGCGTCCAAAACCGCTAAAATTTTCTTCGATTTTTATATTCACTCTTTGCAAGGGATAGAGCCCCCAATAGGGCATCATGCGTTTCCAGTCTGTAGTGTTCATCAAATGGAGCCAGAAGTCCCAGTTCTCTAAGTCATTCCAGGCACCCGCCGTGAGTCGGCTACCTTTTAGTGGCTCTTCGGCAGATAAATATTGAGGTGTGGGGGTGGAGATAATCTGTGGCTGCGGGCTGGGTTCTGTCCACGGCGAAGGGGAGGCTGATACTGGGCTGAGGGGCTCGGGAACCGCTGTGGGTTCTGCACTGGGAGGGCTTGTGGGCGCTGCTGTGGCTTGGGCTTTGTTGAAATCACTCTCGCTGCTATTGAAGAGGGCGATTGTTTCGCTGGAGGGGGTGATTTCTCCTGGCGTGTTGAGAGGCGTGCAGGCACAGAGAATGAGCAGGCCGACTGCCAGGTTCAGTTTTTGTTTCAGGGGGGTCTTCATGGTCTGCCTCCAGCTATTTTCTGGATTGAGCATAGCATTATTTTATGTTTTTGTAAATTTATTTTTTACATTTTAATTTGTGTTATTGGTTGTGCAGGTAGGAAAAGGAATAAGACGTGTCTTCATGCGTCTTTTTTTGCGTATATTTCTCCACGATTTTCAGCAAGAGGGCATTCAGTTTTTCGACACGATATTCTCCTGTGGTGGCTTCCACAGGCTTTTGAAAACTGTGTGTTTGCTAAAATAAATTTATAGTTAAGTAAAAAAAGATTTTATCCACACTTTTATGCTGCTGAGGGGCTGGTATTCACTCTTTGGAAATTGAATTTTTAAAAGAACTGATTGTTATTCTCGGGCTTTCTACTGGGGTGGTTTTGTTTTGTCAAAAACTTAAGATGCCCTCGATCATGGGGTTTTTAATTACGGGTGTATTGGCGGGTCCCCATGGCCTGGGTTTGGTCTATTCTCTGCATGAAGTCGAGATGATTGCAGAAATTGGAATTATTTTTTTGCTGTTTACCATCGGGATAGAATTTTCGTTTGAACATCTCTTGCAAATGAAACGTACTGTTTTGCAGGGGGGTTTTTTGCAGGTGGCGCTTACCATTTTTACCGTGGCGTGCGCCTTTGGTCTCTTGGGGCAAAACCTGAATGTGGGAATTTTTGCTGGGTTTCTTTTGGCGTTGAGCAGTACAGCGATTGTTTTGAAATTGATGCAAAGTCGGCTTGAAATGGACAGCCCCCATGGAAAAATTGTTTTGGGGGTCTTGATTTTTCAAGATTTGGTGATTGTTCCGATGATGTTATTAACACCGATCTTGGCTGGTAAAGCTGAAAATCCTGGGTTGAGTTTGCTGCTTTTGGGGCTGAAATCGTTGGCTGTCGGGTTGGGCGTTTGGGTTGTCAGCAAATGGCTGATGCCCCGCTTGTTGTTTCAAATTGTCAAAAGTCGCAACAGTGAGTTATTTCTGCTGAGTATGATTTCAATTTGTATGGTGATTGCATTTTTGACTTCCAGTTTGGGTTTGTCTCTTTCTTTGGGGGCTTTCTTGGCAGGTTTGATTATCTCTGAATCTGAATACAGTCACCAGGCCATGAGCAATATATTGCCTTTTCGTGATATCTTTATCAGCTTTTTCTTTGTTTCTATTGGCATGTTATTGGATTTGTCATTTTTTATCACGCATCTGGGGCAGATCCTGGTCTGGGTTGTGGCGGTCTTGCTGCTTAAAATTCTAACGGGATTGATTGCCTCGGCCTCATTGGGGTATCCTTTGCGCACCAATTTACTGAGTGCCCTGGCTCTTTGTCAGGTGGGTGAATTTTCCTTTGTGCTTTCAAAAAGTGGGGTTGAATTTGGACTGCTGTCTGAGCAAAATTACCAATTATTTCTGGCGGTCTCTATTTGTACCATGGCAGTCACCCCGTCTTTGATTGCCCTGGGCCCCAAAACGTCTGAAATGGTGACCCGCTTGCCGATTCCAAGGCGCTTTACAGGGCACTTAACCCTTCCAGATCAACTCGAATCCCATTCTGATTCTGAAACATTGCATAATCATCTTGTGATTATTGGGTATGGTATCAACGGTCAAAACCTTGCACGGGCAGCCAAAGCCGGTGGCATTCCCTATGCAATTTTAGAAACCAATGCGCTGACTGTACAAACCTTTAAAGCACAGGGTGAGCCCATTCATTATGGGGATGCCTCTCAAGCTCTGATTCTTGAGCAGGTGAAATTAACGCAGGCCCGTGTGGCTGTGATCGCCATTTCAGATCCTGATGCCACCCGTCGCATTATTGCTGCTATTCGTGCAATGAATGACCGCCTGTATCTCATTGTGCGTACCCGTTTTGTATCTGAAATAGCTGAACTGCTCAAATTGGGGGCTGACCGGGTAATCCCTGAAGAGTTTGAGACTTCTGTCGAAATTTTTAGCTTGGTTTTGCGAAAGTATTTTGTTCCTGAAGAAGAAATACTTAATTTTGTCGAAGAAGTCAGAGCCGATGGCTATGGCATGTTGCGTGGGCTGCAACGCGATAAACTTTCAATCCAAGAATTGCAGGAAGAAATTGAAATCTTTTCGCGCCGTTTGGCAGAGGGCTCAGTCTTGGTGGGACAATCTTTGCTTGAGAGTAATTTGCGCCAAAGATATGGGATTACCGTTTTGGCCATTCGCCGAGAGTCGCAATTGATCAGTCAATTGGATATCCATTCTCGTTTTCGTGCCGGGGATGTTTTGGTGATGATGGGGCATGCCCAACTGTTCAGTGATACGGCTGAATTGTTTAAAGACCTTTCTGAGAATTCTCAAGCGCTTTAGTTTTTGTGCTGATGAGGTGTGGGAAGTTTTATCGCTTATTCAACATGAGGCCTTGGTTTTTCTTTCTGCAGCAGAGCCCCTGCGTTTGTTCTTGATGCGGTTTTTTAGGGCTGAAACGTTCTCTCAGACAGTCGTTTCTTGCTTGAAATTTAGGTGACTCTGTTCCTTGAGTGTTAATTTGCCAGGATTTAAATACATGTTAACCTCAATTTAAGTTTAGGTACGTCAGATCCTTTTTTCAGACGTCTATAAACTAATCAAGAAAGTTGTTAAAGGTAGGGAGTTTCAATCATGATGAATAAAGTAATCGCTCTGTTAAAAGAAGAAGAAGGCCAAAGCATGGTCGAATACGGCATTATCCTCGCATTGATCGCTGTAGTCGCCATCGGAACCGTTCAAGCCATCGGCCAAAAGCTGCACAGCGGCGACGGCACCGGTGCATTCGACAAAGTCAACGCTGAACTCGGACGTGTTTCCGGTGGTTCCAGCGGCGGCACCAACTAAATCTTCTCTGCTCTTTTTCTTCAGTTACAGCCCGGCACCCCTGCCGGGCTGCTGCTTTTTGGAGAGCCTGTTACAATAAAGTCAGGAAAAAAAAAGATGCTGCAAAATATCCCCCCCACCTATTATGGCGTGATTCTGGTTGGTCTGATCGCGACCGTGACAGACTTCTGGAAACGTAAAATTTATAACTGGCTGACACTGCCGGCTATTCTGGCGGGCTTGGCTTTGAATCTGTGGCTGACAGGTCTGCCGGGTTTGGGCAATAGCTTTCTCGGGCTTTTATTGGGCGGCGGGGTCTTTTTGATTCTGGGACTGATGGGCATGATGGCGGGCGGGGATATCAAACTGGCGGCTGCAATTGGCGCTCTCATTGGCTGGAAACTGACGATCTCTTCCCTCTACTATGCCGCGATTCTGGGCGGAATTTTTGCCATTCTTTGGTCAGCTGCCCATGGAACACTCTGGGCCACCCTGAAACGGGTCGGGCGGGCTTTGTATGCCGCTGCGGCTCCTGGCATGAAACCCGAAGTGGAGCTGGCGCAAAGTGAAACCCGCCCCATGCCCTATGGGGTGGCCATCTCTTGGGGGGCCATCACTGCCCTGTTTTGGCTGCCCCCGGTCTTTTAAACATGCAAAAACAACGCAAACATGAACGTGGGCAAGCAATGGTTGAGTTTGCAATTGTGCTGCCCATTCTGATTGTCATGACCTTGGGGGGCATTTACCTGACCCTTTCCTATATGCAAAAGCTGCGCATGAATGGGCTGGCCTTTATGTCGGCACGGGTGGCAGTGGTGCGTGCCGATGGCTTTGATGCCTCGGGCTTTGTCAAAGAGCAGTACAAACGTGCGAGCCAACAGAATTGGGTCGACAAGTTGCGTGAAACACCCAGTATTCCCCAAGCGAAAACGGCACAGGTAACCCTGGTAAAACCTGCTGAACGCTTGGATATTTTGGCCAATGCTCTGGATATTTTGGCTGGAGGAGGAAGTTCTGACCCGGCTGAATTGACTGCACGGGCGACTCAGCCACGCGAGTATTGGACCTATGGTACTGAAGCGCGGCCCCGTACGCGTACCATTGTCGATTACCGCTATGGCAGCGTGGGCAATTTGCCCTGGCTGGATTTGCTGGATGTGATTCCCAAGGCGATTTTTGATACGACCCAGATGGCCGATACCCCTCCAGGGGGGAGTGGCAATGATGAATTGCTGGGCTTAACGCCCCCCAATCAAAACCTGCTTCAGTTCTATGCCGATCGGGGCTGGAGCAAGTCAGATTATCTTGCCAACAGTGAAAAAGAAAATGGGCAGTTTAACCGCATGCGCCTGATCGGTGAGAATTTTAAGGCAATCCAGAATGGAGCCAGTTTGGTGGGCTATTTGGCTGAGTTCTCGGGTTTTGGCGCAGCTCTCAAAGCTGTTTTGGGCGAGGTCACTGAAACCATGAGCGTTACGGTTGAAACCACCATGAGCAAAGTTTCTGATACCCTTGACAAACAGACCCGTGCCAGCGTAAAAGATGGAATTCTGCCGTGAAGCAGCGTTTGCCTCTGCGCTCACAAAAAGGACAGGCCATTCCCTATGTGGCTTTCTTGATCTTGATTTTAAGCGCGGCCGCCTTGCTGATCTTTGATATCGGGCGCATGATCAATGCCCGGATTCAGGCTCAGAATGCCGCAGATGCGGCTGCTTTGGCGGCTGTTTCGGTCAAAGTTTCAAAACACCATGTGGATACCCTTTTACGCGCAGCCATGTCACAGGAAGCCATGATTGCTCAAGCCGAGGTCAGGGCTGCGCAGGCAGTGGCTTTGCGGGCTTTTCTCAAGGGCAGTTCGGTGGTGGTGCCTGTCGATCCGGTGAATCCGCCACCGAATAATCCTTTGCAAGGTGCGTTTAAGGATTTGGGCGATCGTTACCGGGCGCATACCAATTTGGCCTATAAACACGCTGTCAAACTGCATCGCGAACGTTTGGGGCTGCAAGCCTGGTACCAATGGCTGGATCAAAACGCGGCGACAGCTGTGCTCGAGGCTGCCCGCACAGCCTATGCTGCCAATCTGCAGGGCTATGACAATCTCAGTGATCAGGCCCTGCGGGATAATCTGGAGCAGGAACTGAATGCGCTTGAAGATTTGCCAGAAAACCGTTCTTTGCCTGCCATTGATGGTTTTATTTACAGTGAAGATGCGGCCAGTCGCAATGGCACCTTTGGCAAAACTTTTCTAGAACTCACCACCCGTACCGTCTCAAGCCAGGCAGGAACTGCACTATTAAACTATTTGAAACAGTATGAACTGCGCTCTTCGGCTGCTGCACAACTGATGCGGCAATCAGGCAATACGCCTTTAAGCCCGATTTCGTTTCTGGCGATGAACTGGTATTCTCCCCGATTGATGGCGATTGAAGACAATCCGCGGGAAGTGGGGCACTGATGAAACGTTCTCAAGTTGGACAGGCCTTGGTTGAATTGGCGATTGTTTTTCCGCTTTTGCTGGTTTTGCTTTTGGCAGTGGGTTATTTTGGACATGCGGTGGGTTCTCAGCAGAATCTCAATATGGCAGCCCGCTCAGCAGCGCGACAAATGGCCATGGACAGTACCGCCACTGCGACGCGCAGAACCTTGGGGAATTACAGCCCCGATGCAGAAATCTTTTTAAATCTGGCAAGTGCCAACCTCAGAGATCAGATTCGGGCCAATCAGTTGCTGGTGCGCCCTCAGACCTGGCTGAACCATGATTATAACGATTTGTTTTCACTGCAAGGGCGTTTTGAACGTCTCAACGAACACCGTTTTGTGTATAAGCTGCAGGCCACGGTTGATGCGACAGGGCCAGATTACAATACGCCCACTCCCAAGGACCGAAATGACAAGGTTCCGGCCAATCTGCAAAGTTTGGAAATGGGGCTGGGGGCGCTTTATTATGGCGGAACCCTGCAATACCGTTTGGATGAACTGAACCCGATTGCCCGTTTGATTTTTCAACTGGATTCGGATCCCACGATTCGGGTGGGGGCGACGGCGCTGATGCCCGCAGAACTTCCCTTGAGGGGCAGTGGTTATGGCTTGCTTGAACTCAATCCCTGGATTGGTCAATTGGTCGGCGAAGATGTCGCCAGTAGCAGTGATTATCCTGATTTAATTGTGCCTTAAGCAGTTTTATTTTTACAGGCAATAACCCCACAAAGACCCCGCCAAACCCAGCTGGCCTATGCTAAGATACCCAAATGATTTGGCTCGACTGGCTTATTCTGGCAATCCTTGCCTATAATTTAATCGGTGGCCTGATGAACGGCCTTTTGCGTTCCCTGGTCAATCTTGCGGCGTTATTGGGGGCTTATCTCTTAACCCCTTTTCTCAAGCCCCTCATGATTGTCATGATTGGGAATATCTTTGGTTTGGAAGAAATGCTGGCCGTCCCCTTGGGGGTGGGTTTTACCTGGACGGTGATCTATTTGGCGATCAGTTTAACCGGTGCATTTATTGGGCGCATGATTTCAAAAACACCCTTAAAACTTGTCGATCGCGTGGGGGGAGCCGCTTTCGGCCTCTTGATTTCTTCGATTCTGATTCTTTTGCCCCTGGCAGCGGTTCAGTCGATCCCTCTCTTGCGTGAAATGAAGCCTGTGCAGGAAACCCTCGCGAAATCGCTGTGCATGCCCCTGCTCAACCCCTTGGTGAAAACGGTTCAAATCTCAGTGGGCCCGATGGTCGTCAATTATTGGCTGGCCAAAGAAAAAAAACAATCCCCTCCGGCTCAAAAGCCCGTTCAAAAGCCTGGGCAAGTCAAGGGCAAAGCACCTGTATCGCCAGCGGCGAAAGCTCCTTCCCCATCCACCCGAACGGGTCATTGAGTTTTTTTTGATGAAAAAGCGTTTGCTCTATACCGCTTTTGACGTGGTACCGGCCCCCAAAGGCGCCAGCGTGAGAATTCAGAAAATGTTGGAAGCCTTGGGGCAGGAGTTTGACGTTTTGGCTTTGGTTTTAGGCGAACCGGGTATGCCAGACGAAGAAAGCTGGGGAACGGTTAGGGTGCGCCGCCTGATTGCACCTGAGAGTCATTTTCTTGAAAAAACCGTTCAGTTCGCGGAATGGGTTTTGCAGACGGCTTTGGAATGGCAGCCTGAATGGATTCAGTTTCGTTCTTTGTGGGATGGCTTTGTGCTCTCAGAATTTCGTCGCCAAAACCCCGTCAAGTGGCAATTGATCTATGAAGTTCACGGTTTGCCTGAAATTGAGTTGGAGCATCATTTCCCTGAATTGCCCGAGAGCCTGGGCTTTAAAATTCAAGCGCAGCAACAGCAAGTGCTTGAATCTGCAGATTGGTTTATCTGCCCCAGTCAGGTGCATCGCAAATGGCTTTTGTCCAAAGGAATCTGCTATCAAAAAATGGGAGTAATTGGCAATGGGGCTGATCCTGAGCTTTTCCTTCCGCATTGGCAGGAATGGCCTGAAGTGCCCTATCTGATTTATTTGGGTACATTGGCCCCCTGGCAGGGTTTAGAAGAATTATTAGCAGCGCTTCAAAAAGTCAAGCCCCCATTTCGTCTGCGTTTGGTGGGCAAGGGCAACCCACGTTGGCAGCAGAATCTTTTGGCAAGGGTTTATCAACTGGGCTTGACCCATGCCGTGGAATTATTAGACCCTTTAGCGCATGCTTATATGCCAGCCCTTTTAGAAAGTGCCCAAATTGCGCTGGCGCCCCTGATTGAAACAGAACGCAATTGCGTACAGGGTTGTAATCCGATTAAAATTTATGAGTATATGGCGGCGGGTAAAGCAATCATTGCTCCTGATTTACCTGCTGTTCAGGAAATACTTGAGCACCAGAAGACCGCCTGGCTTTATCCCGCCGGAGATCAAGCCGCCTTGACCGCGGCGATCGAAACCCTTTTGAAGGATCCTCTGCTCAGTCGGCGATTGGGCCAGGCCGCGCGGGATGACGTGGTAAAATCTTTCAATTGGGCGCAACGTCAAAATCAACTTCTCTCCTATTTCAGAAAGGTCATTTCTGTATGAGCGCAGCACCGAAAATACTTTTTGTGGACGACGATCTGGATTTCGCCCGATTGATTCAATTTGGATTAAAACGGGCAGGCTATGATGTTTCACATGTACCCTCGGGGCAAGCAGCCTTGAAATTTCTGAATTACACGAAAAGTCTGCCCGATGTTATTTTGCTCGATATTGACCTGAAGGATATGACAGGCTATGAGGTATGCGAAGATATTCAAACCAACCAGAAATGGTCTTTGATACCTGTTTTGTTTTTATCGGGAAAACAAAGCACTGACAGTCGTCTGAAAGCTTTTCAGGCCGGTGCGGTGGGGTATATGAGCAAGCCCGTGCAACAGGAAGAGTTGGAAGCACAGATCCGCAAGGCGCTTGAAGTGAGGGAACAATGGACAGAGAGTTTTGTGCCTGAGGAGCCCGAGCCTGAGGAGCCCGAGCCTGAGGTTTCTACAGAAACACTTGAAAGCTTGCCAGTTGCTTCGGAGTCAAAAGGCTTTCAAATGCAGAGCCCTTCTTCTGGATCCCCTGTGAACTCAGTTCCTGTAGAGCAAATTTCCGCTGGAAATATGCCTGGCCTGGTGCCTGTGGGATCACCGATGGGCTACCATGAAACCCATCTGGCAAATAGGCTCAAAGAGGAAAAATCCTCCCCGGCTGATTTTAATGGCTTTGTACAGCATCTCTGTGATCGTTTGGAGCAGCCCTTTGATCATTCTTTAACCCCCGACTCGCTTTATTTGAAAGGCATGCAGAAAGGGTTCAGTGATACGGACCTTGCGCAGATTATTGCCAGCTATACGGGGTTGGGGTATTTGCCTGAAATTCACCCGGAGCAGTTAAAATTGGGGGTTTTGCCCCTGCCCTTCTGCCGCCGTTACCATTTGGTACCTTTTCAAACTGAGCAGAATCAACTTGCGTTTTTAATGCCACATCCCTTTGAAATTGAAGTTTCTGATGCCTTGCGTCGTTTTCGCAATGCGCCCAAGTTTATTTCTTCTCCGCGGATCTTAACTCAGCTTTTAGAAGGCGATTTGAAAAAGGCGCAAAAAAAAGGCGAAATGCAACAACCCCCCGTTGAGATGAGTGAATTGATGCAGGAGGTGAAAAGCCGTTACAACAAACAGCAGGGCTCTCCCTTGGATGTGGAGGATGATACCGATGAAATCTACCTGCCCAATGTTGAAAACGATGCTCCCTTGGTGCGTTTGGTCAATCGTTTGATTGCCGAAGCCTACGAAGCACGGGCTTCAGATATTCATATTGAGGCCTGGGAAGATTGTGTGATGGTGCGCTACCGCGTGGATGGTGAACTCAGGGATGTGCACCGGCTGAAGCCAGCGTCTTTGATTATGCCCATGTCTGCCCGTATCAAGGTTATGTCAGGTTTGAACCTTGCCGAGCGGCGTTTGCCCCAGGATGGCAGGATCGTGTTCAAAGAATATATGCGGCAGGGCCCTGATTTTGATTTGCGTGTCGCTGTTGCACCCATGAATTTTGGCGAGAAAATCGTCATGCGTATTATTGATAAACATAAAACCACTTTGCCCTTGGATTCCTTGGGCTTTTCACAGCGCAACCTCGATCTCTACCGTACCCTGATCAAAAGTCCCTATGGCATGATTTTGCATGTGGGGCCCACGGGTTCGGGTAAATCGATGACACTTTATTCTGCCCTGAACGAAATCAATAAACCCGAAATTAATATTCAAACGGCGGAAGATCCAATTGAATATACCCTGCCGCGCATCAACCAATTGCAGGTGCATTCAGAGATTGGTCTGACTTTTGCACGGGCCCTGCGTTCCTATTTGCGGCAGGACCCCGATGTGATTTTGATCGGGGAAATTCGCGACCAGGAAACGGCGCATATTGCGATTGAGGCGGCTTTAACAGGGCATTTGCTCTTGTCTACTTTGCATACCAATGATGCAGCCTCGACCCTTACCCGTTTTATTGAGATGGGGGTTGAACCCTTTATGATCAGCTCATCGATTTTGATGATCTGTGCCCAACGTTTGGTGCGTACCCTGTGCATGACCTGTCGGGAGCCTTACAAAGCGTCTGCTTTGGAGCTTAAACAACTGGGACTGCCCGCCGATGCCCATCAAATTCTGCATCGGCCAGGTGGCTGTGAACAATGTCAGGGACGGGGCTATCGGGGCCGGACTGGCATTCATGAACTTTTGATTCCAACCGATTCGATTCGTACAGCCCTCAATACCCCCGGCATGAATGCCGATGATTTGAAGAAATTGGGCGTTGAGCAGGGCATGACCACCCTCTATTGGGATGCCATGGAAAAAGTTATGCAGGGCAAAACCACCCTTGAAGAAGCCTTGTCAAAGGTTCGCCCCGATGAGTTTGACAGTCGACCCCAATGGTGGTTGGAGCCTCAGCCCGAAACCCCGGTGACCGTTCAAAATGCTAAGTTATTTGCTGGTGCAGAGGGTGTAAATTTGTTTGATTGAACGTGCACTCTTGCTGTCACTGTCGTGAATGAGGCTGACGCGGCGCACTTCTTCCAGACTGGTCAGCCCTGCAGAGGCTTTAAAGACCCCATCTTCAATCATGGAGATCATGTTTGAATCACGCCGCGCCATTTCCCGAATAGAGGTTGAGGATTTTTTTTGCAGAACGGCATTGTGAATTTCGTCGGTGATTTCAAGCAGTTCGTGAATGGCAGTCTGACCCGTGTATCCCTGGTTCTGACAGTCTTTACAGCCTTTTGCCGTATAAAATTGGTAAGCCCCTCGATCACCTGCCATGACTTTCATGCCTGTAAGTTCCGCTTCACTGGGTGAATAGGGCACTTTACATTTTTCACAGAGACGACGCAAAAGCCGCTGTGAAATTAAAAGAATCGGCACAGGGGAATGCAATAAAGCCTCACAGCCAGAATTGACCAAAGCATAGATCAGCGCGGTTGTGTCGGCAGCATGGTGAGAGGTAATGACTTTTTTGCCCATTAAAGCGGCACGATTCAGCGAGTCTGCTGATTGAGGGCTTGGAATATCGTCCACCATCAGCACATCGGAGTCATATTCAGCCATGGCTTCTACCAATGCTTCATGGGCTTCAGGATCATCGCCTTTATAGTGATGCTGAATGACGCCCGGCATGGTGTAATGTACATGATTTTCAAGCGAAAGCACCGAACGGTGGAGTTGATTCAGGGTAAGTAAACAGGCATACATCAGGGTGGATTTTCCTGAGCGAATCGGACTTGAGGTAATGATCATTCCCCCTGAACGCTCAAGATAACTGTTGATTTTACTCAAATTAACAGGGGAAAAACCGAGATTGTCGAAAATCAGCATGCGTGAGGGAGCATAGAGAATATGTACGACTAAATTTTCACCCCACAGCCCCTGAAAAAAGGAGATCGAAAGATCGACCTTGCGATTGGCGACATGGGTGGTAATCGTTTCCTGCCAATACTTCCCGCCTTTTAAACGGAAAGCAGTCTTGAGCATTTCAATCAGCGCGGGGCCAACCCGGACGGGCAGATCGGTTTTGTGAACCATGACGCCGTCTTTGCGCAAGCGAACGCGCACATAATTTTCCTGACACTCAACATGCAGAGCAGAGGCGCCTTCTTCAACGGCACTGCGAACCAGAAAACGGGCCATAGAAGAGACTTCTTCTTTGGTTTTATCCTGTTCTGTTTCTTTGAGCATCAGATCTTGATCCAGGCTGACTTCTTCGGGCCCTTTGCGGCGGGGGCCAAAAAATTCTGCGATGGTTGAAAGAATTTCGCTGGGGGTGGCAATCGCCGGAATGATTTTGCATTTAAACCGATCCACCAATTGCTGCATCAGATTGGAATTGAGTGGATCTGACATAATCACGGTCATTTGGTTGCCACTGCGATCGACAGGAATAAACTCATTGAAACGCAAGGTTTCCTCATCAATGCCTTCGAGCAAGCGTTGATCCATCAATTCAAGCGAAGGAATCATGCGCGGGATATCCAATTGAATGCTGAGTGCATTGGTAAGTTGAGATTCAGAAATAAAGCCCGATTGAACCAAAAGAGCGCCAAAGCGTTTGGAGGAAGCTTTTTGCATTTCAAGGATTTTTTGGACTTGGGTCTGAGTGATGAGCCCCATATTGACCAAAAGCTCACCAATTTGAATATGTTTTTGGTATTTGCTTAAAAAACGCTGTAACTCTTGCTTGCTGATTAATTTTAAATCAACGCAGACACGACCCAAGGGCAGATATTCGTCAGATTGTTTTTGAATGGCCAGGGCCTTGTGCAGGCCATCCATGGTCAAGAGGCCTTCGCGAACCATTAGGTCACCGAGTTTGAGGGCTGTTGTGGCTGCACTTTTGGAGGCTTGAGGGGAAGAATGTGCGGTACTCATGGGGGTCTCCTGACTCGCTCTGAAATCTTACGATCATTATACTCTGAGTCAGCCGCTTGGCCGCCATGATCTGTGTCAACTCAATTGCAGAAGCCCCTGATCTCAAGTACACTGAGGGCCATGTTGGGTTATCTAAATTTACCAAATCTGATCACGGCACTGGGTGTGCTCTTGGCTTTGAATGGCTGTTTTGCAGCCTGGAAAGGCTTGTTTCCCGCTGCCATGATTTGCCTAATGCTGGCAGGGCTTTGCGATCTTTTTGATGGTCTGGTGGCCCGTAAAATGGAGCTGAGCCCAGAAGAACAGGCCTATGGCGCACAAATTGATTCTCTGGCAGATGTTTGCTTGTTTGGCATGGCCCCCGTTTTAATGCTTTTGCCCTTGGGTTCTTCCTGGCTGGAGTGGATCGTCTATGGATTTTATCTTTTGGCAGTGCTCAACCGCTTGGCCTGGTTTAATCTGAAGGGGCTGGCGGGAGAGGGTGAAATTCAATATTATACGGGTTTGCCCGTCACCTATATGGCCCTGATTTTGCCCTTGGGAATGATTGTTTATTTCCTCTTGCCAGAAATGCTGCGCATGATCTGGAATCTCTTGCTTTTCGGGGGCACAGGCAGTCTGTTCATCAGCAAATTGCAGATTCCCAAGCCCCGCGGCAAGGCCTATGCCTTTTTTCCTGCTTTGGCAGGGGTGATGATTGTGCTTTGGAGCTGGCACCCCTGGATGCCCTGATACATGGCAAACCGAGCAGAGATTCCGCTTTATAACCGTCAGACACAGACGCTGGAGTTTGAACAGGTTTTTGAGCGGGGATTTATGGATTTCGCCTATGGCCACCCCTTGGGAAGACTCTTTGAATCAGCACTTTTCAGTCGCAAATGGTTTTCCAAGCTCTATGGCCATTTGAAAGAACAGCCAGGGAGCCAGGCCCAGATCCAAACGTTTATTCAGAGGTATGGCCTGGATATTTCTGAGCTTGAAAAACCGCCCGAAGCCTATGCCGATTATCAGGCTTTTTTTACCCGTCAGCTCAAGCCAGGTGCCCGCCCCATCGATCCAGTGCCAGAACACCTGGTTTCGCCTGCCGATGCCCGTGTTTTGATGCTTCCCCTGGAAGAAGGTGTGGTCGTTCCCGTGAAAGGGAAACGCTTTGCCCTGCGGGACCTCTTGCAAAATGGCTCCCTGGCGCAAACTTATGCCAAGGGCCTCTGTCTGATTTACCGATTGGCCCCTGTGGACTATCACCATTACTGCTATATTGACCGTGGCTGGCACCGGGCGCATCAGCGCATTGCCGGGGCGCTTCACTCCGTCAGTCCACTGGCGCAAGCCTGTCGGACGGTTTTTCCTGAAAATGAACGCCAATGGACGCTGCTGCATACCGAACAGTTTGGGCCGGTGCTGCAAATCGAAGTGGGAGCGCTTGTCGTGGGCCGAATTCAGCAATTGCAAAGCCAAGGAGGGAAATTTGAACGCGGTCAGGAAAAGGGCTGGTTTGCTCTGGGGGGCTCAACCATCATTCAGCTCTTTCTGCCTGGCAAAGTGGCCATAGATCCGGATATTTGTTATTATTCCGCCCAAGCGATAGAAACCCGTGTACACCAGGGCAGCAAAGTTGGAAAGAAGAACTGAACCATGCAAATCGTTCCACTGGATTTGAATGACCCCCGTATGGAGGCATTTTTTGAGCTGCCCTGGCAGATTTATCCTGAGAAACATGCCTGGATTCCCCCCTCACGGGAACAGGTACGTGCTGAATTGAGTACTGAAAATCTCTTTTTCCGCCATGGTCAGGCCCAAGCGTTTCTGGCGCTTGATGGCGAGCGTGTGGTGGGAAGAATTCTGGCTTCGCTGGATCACCAATTAAAAGACAAACGGGTCGGTCATTTTGGCTATTTTGAAGCCTATAATCGTCCCGATGTGGCCCAGGCCCTGCTCAATGCAGCAATGGACTGGGTTTCTGTTCAGGGGGGGAAAGATACGCTGCATGGACCTGTGGATTTGCATATTTTTAACCGCTATCGGGTGCAGACCGCGGGCTTTGAAACTTCGCCGTTTTTAGGCGAGCCCCGCTCACCTGAATATTATCCGGCTTTGCTTGAAAGTGCCGGTTTGATGCCTGTGGCCCGTTGGAACAGTTGGGATATTGGGGAGATGCAATTAAGGGGCATGTACCAGTATTTGCAGGGCCAGATTGAAAAAATACGGGCTCAGCGACCTGCCTCTTACCGGCTTCAGACTTTCCGGCCGGATGCCCTGGAAGAGGAATTGCGTTTGTCTCATCAGATTGCGATGGAAGTTTTTTCTGAAAATTATGGCTATACCGTACTTGATTTTGAAGAGTTTCAGCAGGCTTTTTCAGGTATTGCGGGCTTGATGCAGATTCATCCCGATCTGTTTGGCCTTTTTTATCATGAACAGGATGTGATTGGCTTGGGTTATGCCTATCTTGATTATGCTGCTTATTTTCAAGCGCTGAAGGGCGCCCCTGTGAATCCGCTTGAAATGCTGGAGCAACAACCAGAGCGTTTGGTTCTGCATACCTTTGGCATTCAGCCAACACACCGCCACTCTGAATTGGCCTACGATATGTTTTATTATGGTTTGAAACATGGGTTTGCCCGAGGTGTAAAATCGGGTATTGGAGCTTTGGCCAAAGAGGGGCGTACCATTTACGATCAGTTTGGGCCGCCTACGCGCAGTTATGCCGTTTATGCCCGCCAGGTCTGAACGCTCAAGTCTGGTCTGATAAATTGAGGCGCTCAAGATTTCAGCTTCAGCATAATGAAGGCCGCTTCGAGAGTTTGCTAAGGCTTGAATTTGAGTATCCCCTGCTATAATGGGAGAAACTCAGTTCTTTCAGGAGCTACTCAGAAACCTAAGATGGATGCCTTAAAACTAGCCCAGCTGAATGAGCGCCGCGCAGATCAAGAAGAACAGATGTTGGAACTGGTCAGCCAGATCCTTGATGAGTTAGAATTGCGTCTGATTGACTTCAGCGAACAGGCAGCTGAAAAAATTTTTAAAGCCTATCCAGATATTTCCGGGCAGTTTGATCGTCACCGGGTGAAACAGTTTAAACGTGAAATGCAGGAAACCTCACGGGATGCAATCGGGCGTTTGATTGGTTTTTTGGCCGATGAAGATCTGTGGTTGAAAGAAACCCCCAGCCGCAGACCCAAAGAAAGCCTGCGCCAGAACCTCAAAGTTTGGGAGGCGATTCAAAGTTTTCCCAGAGCCATGATTCCCATTTTGAAGCGTTATGGTTATCCCGCGCGTTCCAGTGTTTTGGAGTTTCCTTACCGCGAATTAGAATTGAAAGAAGTGGATCAATTGCCCAAACCCGAGGCGCTCAAATTGCTGACGCTGAAGTATTGGATTGCTTTGGGCAAATTTCAACAGACCGTGATGGACAGTCAACGCCTGCAACAGACGGTTGCGCATCAAAGCCTTGAAGAAATTTGGCAGGATTAAGCCCGCTTTAGCATTCTTTTAAGAATCATCAAGCTTCACCTCTGCCCCGCAGAAAAAAGTGCTATAATGCCCCCTTGTAATCGAATAAAGGAGACTGCCTCCCTTGGCTGGAATACCTACATCAACCAATTTTCAAGTCATATCCAAACGCAAACTCTGGTACCTGATTGCGCTTGGCTATATTATTCCCTGTCTGATACTTATTTTTATGGGCGGCATTAAACTCGGGATTGATTTTACCGGGGGGTCTATGTTTGAATTGGCCTTTGCCAAGGCTCCCAAGATCAGCGAGTTACGCAAAGAGCTTCAGACCATCAACAAAGAAACCTTCAGTGATGCCCAGCTCAGTGAAATGAAAGACAGTGCAGGAAAAACCATCACTTCGATTCGTTCGAAGCCGATCGACAACAAAGAACAGGTCAAGATTTTTAACGACCTCAAAAGTAAATTCGGTGAATTTGAACAGATCCGTGTTGAAGTCGTGGGCCCGACCATTGGGGGAGAATTAAAGTCCAAAGCTGTTTGGGCCACCCTGATCGTGATGGGCATGATCGTGCTCTATCTGACCTTTCGCTTCAGTTTTGACTATGCCATGTGTGCGATTTTCTGCCTGTGTCATGACGTGACAACGGTTTTAGGGATCTTTGCTGCCATGGGCATGTTTATGGGGGTTGAAATTGACAGCTTGTTTGTCACCGCAATTCTCACGGTTGCAGGCTTTTCAGTGCACGATACGATTGTTACCTTTGACCGTATCCGCGAAAATGCAGGCGATATGGGGCGGGGCAAAACCTTTGCGCAGGTGGCCAATGAGTCGATCAATCAAACGATTGCGCGCAGTATGAATACCTCTTTGACCACCATGTTTCCGCTGTTTTGCCTTACCTTTTTCGGTGGGGCGACGATTAAGTATTTCTCCTTGGCCATGTTGCTGGGCATTATCTTTGGAACCTATTCCAGTATTTTTATTGCCAGTCCGCTCTTGGTCAGTTGGCGTGAAATTGCAAATCCGACCCATCATCGCAAGGCCACAGCTTAAACGGTCTTTTTAAAGCTTTCAAAGAGCAGCCCGAAAAAGGGTTGCTCTTTTTTTTATCTCAAAGCATTTTTTGAGCGCTTGGTAGATGAGACAAAGCGTGTTTAAATTGAATTTGAAAAAGCGATGGTTTGGCAGAATAAAATAAAAAAGTGAGATAAAGTATGAAAATTGCGGTTTTGGGAACGGGTATGGTCGGACAGGCGATTGCGACCCGTTTGCTTGATTTGGGCCATGAGGTCAAAATGGGAAGTCGCACAGACAATCATCCCAAGGCAACTGAATGGGTTGCAAAATTTCCTCAAAATGCATCGCAGGGCACCTTTGCCGATGCTGCCCGTTTTGCAGAAATCCTGTTTAATTGCACCTCAGGCGGGGCCTCGTTGATTGCGCTTGAGGCCGCTGGCGAAGAGAATATGCAAGGCAAAATTTTAATTGATTTGGCAAATCCTTTGGATTTTTCTCAGGGCATGCCCCCCCAATTATCAGTTTGCAATACAGATTCACTGGGAGAACAGATCCAAAGGGCTTTTCCCCAGACTTTGGTGGTCAAGACACTCAATACCATGAACTGCAATATCATGGTCAATCCAGGCCTGGTAGGGGAGGGGGAGCACCATGTTTTCCTCAGTGGAAATGATCCTGAAGCCAAGCAAAAGGTCAGAGAACTTTTGCTTTCCTTTGGCTGGAAAGATGCTTTTATTCTCGATTTGGGAGATATCACGACGGCTCGCGGAACTGAAGCCTGGCTGCCGCTGTGGTTGCGTATTTGGGGGGCTACTGGCAGCGGGCAATTTAATCTGCGCTTGGTCAAATAGAACGAAGTGCTGGAATTTCTGACCCGCTTGCGCTCAGGAGCGGTGCCAGGGATTCCACCAGTTCCAGCGTCCCAAAAGCAGCATAAAACTGGGGACCAGGAAGAGTCTGAGCAGGGTGGCATCCAGAATCAGGGCGGCAGAAATACCGATTGAAAGTTCCTGAACCAAGGGGGAAGCCGAAAATACGCCCGGTAAAAAGACCCCCAAGAGAATAATCGCCGCCCCAGTAATCACTGCGCCTGAACGCGCTAACCCTTCAATCACAGCCTCTTTGACGTCCCCATGGTTGTGATAGCCTTCTGAAATACGGCTCAGAATCAGCACCTCATAATCCATGCTCAAACCAAAGGTAATGCAGAAAAGAATAATCGGCACCAGGGCTGTAACGGCCCCCGGTTGCGGGGTATGCAGCCAGGTTTTAAACCAACCGTATTGAAATACCCCCACCAAGAGGCCAAAGGCCCCCAGGATGGGCATAAAATTCATCAGTCCCGCTTTCAGGGGCAGAATGGGGGTTTTCATATAAATACCCAGAATCAGTAAAATGCCCAGCACTACCAGAGCCGTCATTCCGGGTGCGTAACGGTAAAGCTCGTGGGTAAAATCGCGGGCCCGATCGACAATGCCGCCGACTTGAACTTTGAGACCCTTGCTTTTTTTTGCCTCCAGGCGAATCCCATCAATAATGGTGTAAATGGTTTGAATATCCAGATTTTTATCGGGATAGACCTGCAAAATGGTGCGGTTGCGTGTTTTGTTTAAGAGTCTGAAGACCGGATGATCGGCTGGCACCATGCCCAAATTGCTGAGCGTGTCCAGAGATCTGAAAAAAGAGAGGTATTGTTCGGGTTGAAAATCGGGGTTCCAGCGGGTAATGCCAGTAACCGAATCAACATGGGGCAGGGCTTCAATCGCCTGAATCAGGGGTTCGGATTGCTTTAAAAAAGCTTCATCCAGGATCGATTGACCTTCCGGAGCAGAAAGCACCACATCGATGGGCAAAAGTTCTCCTCCCCAGCCATCTTTTTTCAGGGTTTCATAGCCTTGTACCGATTCACTGCGGTTCGGAACCACTGCCTGGAGGGGCTCCCAGAGCTTGAGATTCAGGGCCGGCAGGGCCAAGGCTCCCATTGCCAGCAAAGAGAGCAGAAAATAACGTACGGGATATTCCACCACATGGGCAGAAAAACGTCGCCAATAGGGATAACTGTCGATTCGTCCGACGGCACGGGAAAGAAAGCGGGGAAATTCAAGCACTGGGCGGGCTGTGAGCAATAAAACAGGAAGAAAAATCAGAGCATTCAACAGCGAGAGAGAAACGACAAGGGTCAGGCCCTGAACCACCATCCGGCTGGCTGAAACCTCGGGAATCAGCAATACGGCGATACTGGCAATCATAATCAAGGCTGAAAAAAGAATCGTTTCACCGGAATGACGCAGGGTTTGATTCAAAGCTTCCTGATCGGTTTTTCCCTGGCGGGTTTCTTCACGAAAACGGCTGACCATAAACAGAGAATAATCAATCGCCAATGCCAACCCGACCATGCTGTTCATGACAAATGAAACCGGGGTCAGTTGCAATCCCATCAGCAGGGTCAACGCGTTGAGCAGTATCAGGGTTGAGGCTCCCATCAAGATCGGCAAAAGAGCGGCAAAGAGTCCGCCAAAATTCAGCACCAGAATAATAAACGCCAGTACCAGGGCGATTTTTTCATTTTGTGACGATTCCTCATAGACCGCATTGTTCATATCAAAAACAAAGCCCACATGTCCTGTTAGCCAGGCGCGTGTTTTGTTTTGTTTTTCCCATTGGCGCAGCCAGGTGCGCATGGGGGGAGTTGCCTGTTGGGCCTGAACCAGATTCAGTTTGGGATCATACTGTAGAAAAAAAAGGCTTTGCTGGTGGGGGCGGTGCCCAGGAATTTCAAACAGGCGGCCAATTTCTTTGGGAAAGGCTTTTTTCATGGCTTCAGCCAATCCAGGGGCAGGGCCTTCGACGACAATGCCAGCAGAGAGATCGGGATTGAATTGAAAGTCCTTTTCCAGAATTTGGGTCACTTGCCAGGCTTCTGTGCCTGTAGCTCCTGAAATTGGGGATTGCACCATGGGATGCCCTTGTTTGAAGAGGTAAACCAGGCTGGCTGCAATCAAGAGCAGCCAGAGACTGAGCAGGAGAACTTTTCGCTTTAAGAGAAATTGACTAAGTGCTTGCATGGCGAGCCTCCTGAAAAGAATGCCAGAGCTGTGTTGCTTGAGGCGCAAGGCCCTTTAAAACTTGGTTTTCGGGAACAAAGAAGAAGGGTTTCACCGTTTGGATTTGTGTGGAATCAGGATGCAAAGTCAGTTCAACGCTCCAGAGTGCGCCTTGCTGGTAAGCTGCGCCCGGAAGGTTCGAGCTGAGATTCCCACAACTGTATAGACAAATACTGTTCTGGTGCTTTTCAAAAGGTTGAACCAAATGGCTGTGGTGGCCCCAAAGAAGATCTACACCGGCCTCTGCGAGCAGATGAAAACAGGCCTGTTGGGTTTGGCTGGGAAAAATTTCGGCTTCATAGCCCCAATGCCAGGAAAGAATCAGCAGATCGACTTCAGCCTTCAGTTCACGAATTTTCTCCAGCCAGGTGGCCTGGCGCTTTTTATCCTGCAAAAACTTGTCTGGGCTGAGCAAGATCAGATGGGGGTCGCGCTTGAGCAGAAAGTTCATACCAAAACTGAAAGCAAGAAAGCCCAGTGTGAAATTTTTAAGTTTGACCTTCTGAAAACGGGAATCGATCGGGGTCAGGCCAGGCCATTGCCTTAAAGTATCTGCGCTGAGATTGAAACCTGAAACGCCCTGGTCGAGGGCATGGTTATTGACGAGATTGATGATCTGAAAAAGCGGTTTTTGAGAATGATACAAAAGTTTTTCCAATTGTTGAGGGGTAAAGGCATGCAGATGTTGATCGCCGATTTGATCCGCCAGCACACCTTCTAAATTGAGACAGGCCAGATCATGAGCGGCTATTTCCTGTATCAGCTCTGAAGACCAAGCTTGTGGCAAATCCCGGTGAGGGCAAAGATCTCCTGCAAAAAGCAGCTTGAGGGAATGGACTTCGCTCTCAGAGGCTTGTGATTCAAGCTTTAAATCCGTTAAGGAAATGGCATCTGAAGCGGGGCTGAAAAGGGGATCTTTCTGTTTGCGAAAAACATTGACCACAGTCAGCGGGCCAATCCAAGGAAAAACAGCTTCAGCACGGGTTCTCTGTGGGCTGAGGCCCAGCGCCCGCAGGGCGGGTAAAAGCAAAAGCAAGAGAATGCCCCAAACGCCCGCCAGACCAAAACTTGCAAGGCCCGCGCCAATGATCATAGCAGGATCACTGAGACAGCTAAACAGGGCGAACTCCCTTGCTGTGGCTGCTTTGAGGCCAAAATTGAGGGTGCCAATATAGACCAGGCCGGAATGAAAAAGGGCAAGTACAAAGATAAAACCGATTTGGTGGGTCACCAGAAAGGCGAGTAAAAGGGCTGCGATCAGAAGGGGCAAATAGACCTCAAGGTGTTTTTTGGGGAAAACCCTTAATCCCCGTTCGGTGAGAATTTGCCCCATCACAAAGAGTACAGAAAAGGCCAGCATGACTTTGGCAATCGAGAAACCGGGCAGAAACTTGTTTAAATAGCCTGCGGTAAAGGCAATCAGATAGCCATAGAGCCCCTTGGCCAGAAACAGAGTCGAGAATTTTTCGAACCAGTCATTTTCACGCAGGAGTTTTTTCAGGGAAAGATCCCGATCGGGCAGCGGCGGATGGGGCGTAGGCAGCAGGAGCAAGAGAATGGGAATCAAAATAAACAGCAGTCCACTGAAATTTAGGGCACGGGTATAGGGCATGAGCAACTGAAGACCTGAAACCATGACAGGGCCTAAAACATAGCCCAAGGCAAAGACTGAATTAAACAGCGCAACGCGCTTGCCGACATTCTCAAAGGCATTCAGAGTGACCAGATAATTAAACAAAGGGGGAGTTGCCAAGCCCCCCATCAGGCCTTCCAGCAGGCGACCAGAGATAAAACCAGGGGTATTGTTGCAGAGCGCCATAAAAATAAGTGAGAGCCCGAAACCCATTTCATAGAGCGGATAATTCCAGCGTTTGGCATTTAAGCGTTCAAAGAGATAAATCGACAATTGGCCCAGCAAAAGCCCTAAAAAATAGAGCGAAAAAGCCCAGGGTGCCTGGGGGCCCAGGGCCTGGTTCAGAATCGGGACGAAGCCACTGGCAAAAGCGCCGTGCAAAAATGCCAAAAAAAGCAGAATCAGAGCGATGAACAGATGCATGCGCTGACTTTTTTCAGACTGGCTCTGGGGATTTTTCACCTCAGTGTTCGCCTGACGGATCGAGCAGCGGATTCGGTAAGCGGCTGGTACAGAGTGCAAAGACCTCTTCAGAACTGCGACTGGTTTGGCGATCACTCTCTTTTAAAGGGCTAACGCGTAAGACTTCGCTCAGGTTGGTAATGCCCTGGGTGGCTTTATAAAACCCGTCTTCGGCAAAAGAAACCAGTTGTTGATCTTTGCGGGCAAGGTGTCGGATCGCAGACAGGGTTTGACCAGAGATCAGGGCATCGCGGATCGGATCACTCATCACCAGAATTTCATGCAGGGCAGTACGTCCCTGGTAGCCTTGAAAGAGACATTCATTGCAGCCCATCGGGGTATAAAAACTATAGAGGTGGGGGTCTACAGATTCTAAAGGAAAGCGGGAAAGTTCTGCTGCTGAAGGCTCATGAACCACTTTGCAGGCATCACACAGGCGTCTGACCAATCGCTGGGCAATTACACAGGAAACCGTTGAGGCCAATTCAAAGGGGGCCATGCCGAGGTGCATGAGATGAAAGAGTGCGCTGGCCAGATCGCGGGTATGCAAGGATGTAAGCACTTTATAGCCCATGACCGCCGCTCTGACCAGCGCTTGGGCTGTGGCGGTGTCGGGAATATCCTGAACCATGACGATATCCGGGTCTTGTTCTACGAGTGAATCGATCAAATAGGCAGGGCTTTGCTGGCCACTTAATTCAGTCTGAACCACGCCGGGCAAGGGGTAGACGATCGGTTTCTCAAGTGAAACCAAGGCTTTGTCCAGATCGTTGAGATAATTCATGGCGGCGTAGAGCGTGGTCGATTTTCCCGAGCGCGTGGGGCCTGTGACCACGACGATTCCACCTGAAAGGTCCAACATGCGTTGCGTGGTTTTGAGATTGACTGGCGAAAAACCAATCCGCTCAAGATTCAACAGGGTGCTGTGTTTTTCCAGTAAGGAGATCACGATTTTTTCACCCCATTGCCCTGGAAAAGTGGCAATCCTTAAATCCATTTCTTTGCCGCGAATTTCTGCCTGGAGATGGTTACTCTGGGGATTTAAGCTCTCCTCGGGCTTGAGCTTTGCCAGTTTTTTAAAGTGTTGAATTAAGGCGGGGGTTACATGGGCGGGTAAATCGGTCTTGTGATGCATCAGGCCATCAATTCGGAAACGAATGCGCAAATAACGTTGCTGCGGTTCGATATGAATATCTGAAGCCCGGTCGTGGACGGCACTTGAAATAATAAAATTGACAGCCGTGGCTGTGGGGTCTGTGCTCTCACTGGATTCTTCCAATTGAAAGGGATTGCTTTCCTTTTCAATCACGAAATCTTTTTCTTTGTGAAGTTCTTTGAACAGGCTTTTGAGGCTTTCACGCAATTCTGAAGCAGGTGCGATTGCAGGTAAAATCTGGCATTGAAAACGACTTCCCAGGCTTTCCAATAAGTCTTGGTTGAGGGGGTCTGCCATCACAACTGTCAGTTGGTTTTCATGGCGGTGCATGGGCAAATAGAGCTGGTTGAGGAGCTCTTCGGGATCCAAGCCTTGAAGCAGGCGGGGATTGATCAGCTCCAGCGAGGGCAACATGCGGGGAATATCCAATTGCAGACTGAGTGCGTCGGTTAATTGGGATTCATTGATGATCTGATGCTCTATCAAAAGAGAGCCCAAACGTTTATGCTCTATTTTTTGCAGTTGAAGCAGGTGTTCCAATTCGGCCTGGGTAATCAGACCTAAGTTTTGCAAAAGCTCACCCAGATACATGCGCTTATGGTATTTGCGCAAAAGGGATTGAAGCTCACGGGCTGAGATCAATCCCTTTTCAACACAAATCCGCCCCAAGGGAAGGTAGGTTTCCTGTTCGGCCTGAAACTTGAGAATTTTCTCCATTTGAGCAGGCTGAAGAAAACCTTCCTTGACCAGAAGATCCCCAATGCGCAGATTGGGTTGAGTGTGCTCACTCACTTTGCTTTCTTCCAGCTTTCTCGGGCTTCCATGCGTTCGATCCAAGCTGCTACTGCCGGAAAGGCTGAAATATCAAGTCCCAGTTGTTGACGGGGAACCAGGGTAGAGGCCAAGGCGAAATCTGCAACAGAAATACGCCCGAGAAGAAACTCACGACCTGTTAATCCTTGGTTTAAGACCTGGGTCAGACGTAAAAAGTCTTGGGTGAGAGAGGCCACAAGAACCGCATCAGGCTCTTTGCCCGCCATGGGTTTAAACATTTTTTCGACCGCCAGATTGATAATCGGCGTATAATAGTGGCCACTTTGCCAGAAAAGCCATTGATCCAGGCGTGCCAAAGGGCGTGCGTCTTCTGGCAAAAGTCCCGCCTCAGGTTTGAGCCGGGCCAGGTATTTGATAATTGCATTGGATTCCCAGAGCACGAACTCCCCGTCTTCAAGTACAGGGACTTTGCCATTGGGGTTCTTCGCCAGGTATTCAGGGGTTTGCCCCCCTCCTTGCATAATATCGACGGGAATTGTTTCAAAGGGCAGTTCCAATTCATGCAAAACAGCACGTACTTTAAAGGCGTTGGGGGAGAGATTCAAATCATAAAGTTTAAGCATGGCAGTAAGCCTCCTGAGGGGATACCTCATTTTACCCCAGACCTGATGATCTCTGAAGCCCTGACGGCCTTGACTCAAAATCGAGTACACTAATCACAAGAGATTTATTGAATTGAGGTAACTCCATGAGTAAAGAAGTGGTGATTGTCAAAGCCAAACGCAGTCCGTTTGGTAAATTTGGAGGTTCTTTGGCCTCTTTCAGTGCTGTCGAACTCGGCGGCCATGTCATCAAGTCGATATTAAACGAAACCCCTGAAATTACTTCAGAGAATTTAGAACAGGTGATTATGGGGATTGTCGTGAATGCTGGCGTGGGTCAGATTCCTTCCCGCCAAGCAGCTGCCAAGGCGGGTTTGGGAGTACAGGTAAAATCCCTGACCATTAATAAAGTTTGTGCTTCAGGCATGAAGGCTGTGGGCTTGGCGGCTCAATCCATTCGCGCCGGGGATGGCGATATTTTTATTGCCGGTGGCATGGAAAGTATGAGCAATACGCCTTATCTCATGCCCAAAGCCCGTTGGGGAGCCCGCATGGGAGATGCTCAACTGGTAGATGCCATGATTCACGACGGTCTGTGGTGCGCTTTTCATGATGTGCATATGGGCATTCATGGCTCTGCGGTAGCGGCTGAATATAAGGTTTCACGCGAGGCTCAGGATGAATGGGCACTTCGCAGCCATGAGCGGGCCCACAAAGCAACCGAGTCTGGCCGCTTGGCCCAAGAAATTGCCCCGCTTGTGATTCCTCAGAAAAAAGGCGATCCCCTGACCGTGGCTCTGGATGAATCCATTCGCCCGGATACGACGCTTGAAAAATTGGCAAAACTCAAACCCGTATTTGATGCCAGTGGCACCGTGACAGCAGGAAATGCGCCTGGGATCAACGATGGTGCAGCTGCTTTGCTGGTGATGTCACGGGAGAAGGCCGATGCCTTGGGGCTGAAACCGCTGGCCCGGATTGTCGCCTATGGCGAAGTGGCCGAAGACTATCCTTACCTGGCAACAGCCCCCGCCCATGCCATTCAGGTTGCTTTGAAAAAAGCTGATTTGACCCTGGCTCAGTTGGATCGGATTGAAATCAACGAAGCCTTCGCTTCGGTAGCTTTGATCAGCTCACAGATCCTGGGCGCCGATGCTGAAAAAGTCAATGTCCATGGCGGTGCGATTGCGATGGGGCATCCGATCGGAGCCAGTGGTGCCCGTTTGATTGGCACCTTGGTCTATGAGTTGATGAGCCAGGGGCTGAAATATGGCGCGGCAGCTATTTGCAGTGGCTCTGCCCAAGGGGATGCCATTATTATCGAAAATCTCTGTCTCTAGCGCAAAGCATGCCGTCGGCAGATCCTGAATCCAGCTCTCTTTCCCTGAACGTAATTGTTCTGGCTCCCGAATGGGAGAAGGTTTTAGGATCTGCTTTGCAGCCAACGCCTTTGGGTATGGAACTTCAGCTCAATGCCGCTTTGCATCAGCAATTGAATATCGCTTTAGAGCGTGCGCTGGATTATTGTTGGCAAGAAGGCTTTTACCGCACAGCCCTCTTGGTCGACCCCAGAATCAGGCGGCATTTACACCGCCTGATTGAAAAAAAATTTCCACGTTTGCCCGTGATCTCTTATCTTGAGGTGGCACCCGGTTATCAGCTGAATATTTTACAGACGCTAAATCTCGAAGTTTAATCTCATTTTGCGCTTGATCTCAACGTGTAATCTGATTCGTATGAGCGCTTTCCTTTTTTCTGGCCGGGCCGGAAGAGGGCTAACTTGTTCTGGATCAAGGCAGATTTATGTTTGCGGGTTATACTGAACATAGAAAAGAAATGCAATAAGGGAGTCTGCCCATGAATGCTCAAGCCCGTCCCTGGTATCAACTTAATCTTTCCCCCGATAAACTCACCAATGCCCGTTTAGAATTACATTGGGCCTCTCAGATTGTTGCGGCAGTGGGGGCCACTTATCTCCCCTTTCATCCTGATATGTCCCATACGGGCTTGGGGATTGATCCGCAAGGGCATATTTTAGGGCAGGAAGTGAAACCCAGCAAAACTTTTCGCTTGGCATTGGATATCCGCAATTTGAAATTGGAATTGCAGGGGCATGGCTTAAAGGGTTTTGAAACGGTAAATAGCTTTAATCTTGCCAATCATAAATTAGACGCTGGTTTTGATTGGGTGGATCAGGCCCTGCAGGATTATGTTGGCAGTAGCTTGAGCAGAAAAGTGATGCGCAAAGCAGAAATGCCCTGGCAATTGCCTGCTCATCCCTTGGGGGGCGGGGCGATTTTTGCGGCTCCCAATCCCAGTTTTGAAGAGTTATACCATTGGTTTGCCAATGCCGAAGGTATTTTGCAGGAAATATTCAGTTTGCACCCCATGAATGCCACCCGTCTCACACTTTGGCCCAAACATTTTGATATGTTTTTCAGTTTTATTCGCCCTGTCTATTCGGTTGCGATTGGTTTTTCTGCAGGCGATGCGGTGATGAAAGAACCTTATTTTTATATCAAGCCTTCTCCTTTGCTGCCAGAGCCTCTGCCTACTCTGACCTATGGCGAATGGAAAAAAGGCAATTGGAATGGCGCAGTTCTGACTGCCGGCGAAATTCTTGCTGCTGGCAATGGCCAAGCGCAACGTGATTTGACCTGGAAGTTTCTCTATTCAACGCTGGGTGTTTTGAACTGGCTTGTCTAAGCTCAAGCCTTTCTCGCTACTTTCCTTCAGCCGTCAGGATTTGGCTCGTTTTTGCCTGCAGATAGAGTCTGAGGGTCTGTTTGAAATAGACAGTGGAAAGCCGGGCCCTGTGGTGGGTATTCTGGCGCATACCCATGGCAATGAACCCGTTGGCTTGGCTGCGATTATGGGGCTGCTGGCTGAAAATGCCCTGGCTGATCGCCTAAAAGTGGGAAAAGTGTTATTGATTGTCAATAATCTAGAAGCCGCTCGCCGTTTTTATCGCGAAGCAGAAGGGCAAACCACAACCGCTGCCTGGCGATTTGTCGACCAGGATATGAATCGGGTGCCAGAGGTTCTGGCTGGGGAAAGCTATGAGCTTCAACGGTTGCGCCAGGTTTTGCCTTATTATCAAAGCTTGACCCATGTGCTGGATCTTCACAGCACCAGTGCCCCATCTGAACCCATGCTGATTCAGAGCGAAAACGCTCCCGATTTAAGTTTTCCAGGAGTATCTATCCAACTTCAAGGCATCATAGCCTGTTTGCGTGGGAAACCTTTAATTTCACTTTGCAAACAGGCTGCTGGCTATGTGGTGGAATGCGGCTCCCATGAAAACCCAGAAAGTTGGCGATTGGCGCAAGCGGTAAGCTGGCATTTCCTTGCAGAATTGGGACTTTTGGATGGCCCTGTTGTTCTATCCGAACAGGATTTAGAGACCTATGAGATTTATCAGGCAGTGGTTTTTCCCAATGCATCCTACCAGCTCACGAAAATACTCGAAAGTTACGAATTTTTGCCGCAAGGCATGGTTTTGGCCCGTGGAGAGGGCGAACCTCTTGTGATTAAGCAGGACAGCTATGCGATCATGCCCTCACCGCGTTTACGGCCTGTGCATTCCGGCAGTGAGTTTTTGTTTCTAGCCACTCGGAAAGAGCGTCTATGAAAACCCTGCGTGTGAGTTGTGCCGTATTGCGGGCCTCAGGTAAAATCTTGGCAGCACAACGTTCTGCGCAGATGTCGCATGCCGGTCAGTGGGAGTTTCCGGGGGGTAAAATTGAAGCCGGTGAAAGCCCTGAAGCTGCCCTGATACGTGAAATTCGCGAGGAATTGGGGATAGAAATTGAGATTGAATCTGCTTTGCCTGTGGTTGAGCATATGTATCCCGAACGGCAGGTTCAACTTTTTCCCTTTGTCAGCCGTCTTCTTTCAGGCCGACTTCAACCCCATGAACACAGTGAACTGCGTTGGTGCCAACCTGATGAGTTAAAATCTTTGGATTGGCTGGAAGCGGATATTCCTGTTGTGGAATGGGTTTTGAAATCTCTGTCTCAGGGGGAATAAAGATGCAAATTGAACGGGTTTTAGCGGAGCTTGAAAAAGCCTGGAAAGAGGTTTTGCCTGACCTGGCTACGGGTTTATTGCTCGGTTTATCGGAAACGGAGTTTGAGGCCCTGCGCCCAGAATTGCCTGTGAATTTTCCAGAAATGCTCAAAACCCTGTATCTTTGGCACAATGGTCAAAATCCTGAACAGATCAGCTTTTTATATCACCATTTTTACAGTTTGGAAGAAGCCTTGTTTGAATACCAACAAAACAGGCAGGTTTCTGAACAGATCAAACAGACCGCAGGTATTGATACCTGGCCTGAAAACTATTGGCCGATTTGGGGGTTTGAAGGGGAGTATTTTTTGATCGATCTGGATTCAGGGCAGATCTATTTCTTCTTTGTACAAGACAGCCCACGGCTTTGGTATGACAATTTAGGGCAGATGATAACCTGTTTGACTCAGGCGGTTCAAAATGACATTTTCAGGCAGAATGCTCAGTCTGAATTAGAAACCGATCAACTGGCCTGGGAAAAATTGCGTTTGGCCTTGGTCTGTTCAGAAGCTGATTCTGGCCCGCTATACGCTGATTAAATCTGTTTCAGAATTTACTGTTCAATCCAGGACACAATTGAACCCGAGATTGAAGATTATGGCTGGGGATTGAGCGCTTCTGCCAAAACTTCAGCCAGATGCTTTGGAGAACGCTCGCTGAGACCTGCAATTTGCTGCCAGCAGGAGGTGCCACTGATGACGATTTCGGACGTTTCGGGTAAATTTCTTAAGGCCGGTAAAAGCCGTTCTTCTGCAATTTGACAGGAAAGCTCATAGTTTTCTTTTTCATAGCCAAAGGTACCCGCCATGCCACAGCAACCCGTGTTGAGCAAATCAACCTGAATACCAGGAATCAGGTTGAGGGCTTGTATCGAGGTCTCTGCACCCACCAGTGCTTTTTGATGGCAGTGCTCATGATAGGCCAAAGAGCGGCTCTGTGCTTGAAAAGGCAAGACTTTGCGCTCCGAACATACCTGAAGTAACCATTCCTGCAGGCTAAAGCTTTGTTGGGCCAAAACTTTGGCTTCAGGCCAAAGATCAGGGTATTCATCGCGAAAACTCAAGATACAGCTGGGTTCACAGCCAATCAAGGGGATTCCCGCCTCCATCATCACACGGTGGAAATCTAAAAATCTGCGGGCCTGGGCCTTGGCTTGATCGAGCAAGCCCAAGGAAAGAGAGGGCCTGCCGCAGCAGACGGGCGCAGGAATACTAATTTGATATCCCAGCGCTTCGATCACCGAAGCTGCTGCCAGCCCTACGTGGGGGTGGTAATAATTGGTGAAACAATCTGCAAACAAGGCCACCAGCCCATGGGTGTCTGTTTGCTTGTTTCTTTTGGGCTGCCATTGTGTGTGAAGTGGCTGGGCCGAAAAAATCGGAAATGTGCGGCGGGAATCTAGACCTAAGCTTTTTTCAAGCAGATTTTTGACAGTTGGGGATTTGAATAGATAATTTGAAAGCGGTGCGCTGGCTGAACCCAGGCGATTGAGCCAATCGAGGCGACTGAGCAGGCGACTGCGCCAGGGAACGCCCTTTGCTTTTTGCCAATGATCTAAAAACTCCAGTTTAAGTTTGGCCATATCCACTTTTGAGGGGCATTCTGCCTTGCAGGCTTTACAACCCAGGCAGAGCGCAAAGGTCTTTCTGAGTTCTGCCCGATCTTCCTGACTTAGCTGGGGGTTGAGCATGAGCAAGCGCAGCGCATTGGCACGGGCACGTGTGCTGTCTCGTTCATCCCGTGTCACCATATAGGGGGGGCACATGGTTCCCGTACTGACTTTTCGGCAGCCGCCGCAGCCATTGCAGAGCTCAATTTGGGCACGAAAGCTTTCCTGCTGGGAAAAACGCTGCACGGTTTGCCAGGGGGTGGGGGTGTAGTTTGCGCCGTAACGCAGATTCTGATCCATCGGCGGGGCGTTTACAATTTTTCCTGGGTTGAGTAAGTTTTGGGGGTCCCATGTGGCTTTTAAAGACTTGAAAAGTGAATAGACCGTGCTGCCAAAGAGTTTTTGATTGAATTCACTACGCGCCAGGCCATCTCCGTGCTCTCCACTCATGGCTCCGCCATAGTGCATGACCAGATCGAGAATCTGCTCCGAGAGTGAGCGCATTTTGGCGACATCTTCTCCTGATTGCAAATTCAGCAAGGGACGGATATGAATGCAGCCGACGCTGGCATGGGCATAGTAGGCGGCTTCTGTTTGATGGGCTTTGACAATCTTGTCGAATTCACGGATAAAGGCTTGGAGCCGCTCGGGGGCGACGGCTGTATCCTCGATAAAGGTCACGGGTTTGCGTTTGCCCGGCATGCTCAAGAGCAGTGGTAAACCTGCCTTGCGAATGGCCCAGACATCGGCCTGAACACGTGGGTCACAAAAACGGCTGATTTCGATGCCTTTGATTTCACTGCGCGCCTGACGTTCTCCGCGCTCCAAAAGTGCAAGCAGCTCACGTTCTGAACCGGCTTGGTATTCTACCAATAGAATCACTTCTGCAGGATATTCCATAAAACTGAGTTTTTGGGCGAAGGCTGGGTTTTCGCGGGTCAGGCGCAGCAACAATTCATCCAAGACCTCACTGGCACAGGGCTGGGTGGTGAGCAGGGCATGGCTGCTTTCAAGGGCCTGGTCAAGGCTCTTGCAATAGAGAACCAAGAGACCCCGATAGGCCGGTTTGGGGCTGATTTTGAGTTTTGCGCTGCGCACCAGGGCCAGGGTGCCCTCTGAACCTGTGACCAGATCTGCCAGATTCCAATCTTGATCTGGATTCAGAAAGGCATCGAGATTATAACCGCTGACTCTGCGCATGATTTTGGGGAAACGCGCTTCAATTTCTGTCTGCTGGGTTGCAAGGCTGTGGCTCAGGTTTTGCCAGATTTGGGCTTCAAGCGATTTCCCCTGCATTTTTTGCCTGCGCATTTCCGGGGAAGTCGGGCAAAATGTAGTTTCAGTTCCGTCTGCCAAGGCCACTTCCAGCTCCAAGACATGATCCAGGGTTTTGCCATAGACAATCGAGCGGGCGCCACTTGAATTATTGCCAATCATGCCGCCCAGGGTGGCCCGGTTACTGGGGGCGACATCGGGGCCGAACCAATATCCATGGGGGGCCAGGGCTGCGTTGAGATGATCGAGCACGACCCCAGGTTCTACCTTCACCCAGGCTTCTTCGGTATTGATCTCAATAATTTTCTGAAAATTTTTGCCCAAATCGAGCTGAAGGCCATGCCCAATCGCCTGTCCTCCCAGGCTGGTGCCCCCACCACGGGCGGTGAGGGGAATTTGGTTCTGCTGCATAAAAGTCAGGGTGGCGAGTACATCCTCCCAAACAGCAGGTATAATCACGGCTTCGGGCATGAGTTGGTAAATCGAAGCATCGCTGCTGTAATTCCAACGTGAGATCTGGTCTGTGCGAACTTCTCCCTGAATCTGTTTTTGTAAATCGAAAAAGGGCAGTTCAGTGCTCATAAAATGCGGGGGGCCAGGGTTTTGATTTCGCGATCGAGTTCCTTGTAATCGGGAATATACTGATACACCAATTCCCAAAAGCGGGCACCATGATTTTTATGGGGTATATGTGCGAGTTCATGTACCAGAATGCTGTCGATGCAACGTGGCGGCAGTTGAATGGCCCGGTAATTCAAATTGATTTCATTGCGAGCAGTGCAACTTCCCCAGCGGCGTTTGTGCCTTTTCAAATAGACCTGGCGGGGATAAAGTCGCATCGTTTCAGACCAGTATTCCAGGCGGGGAATCATCCAATTCAAGGCTTCCCGACGCAGAAAGTTTTGAATGGCCTCTTCGCGAATACTGAGGTGTTCCTGACAGCGAGGCGGCAGTTGCAGAACCAATTCCTGTTCTTCCTGCCAAACTCTGATCAAAGGTTGAAAATTATCCTGTTCGAGCTTCAGCTGCAGGGCGTTCCCTAAAAGCAGAACCGGGCTGCCATGGGCCAAACGTGGACTGTTCTCCTCGGGCTGAATCTGATCGAGTTTTTTAAAAATCCAGTTGGCCTTGCGCACCAAGAGCGCTTCAGCATCTTGTTGGGCCATGGCAGGAGAGCGCAGGGTGACCCCCTCCTGGTTCACGACAATATAACTGTGGCGCAGGTTCTTTTTGACCTCATGGCGCCAGCGCAGGGTTCTGTTTTGTATCAGCAGTTCGGGCATGGTTTTTCTTGACCTGTGTTTCAGGGTACCATAGGAAAAATCAGCCGCGTTAAGCTCTAAAGGAAACCAGCAATGATTCATGCGATTGTTCGAGATCGTTCGACGGTACTCTTTCTTCTGCTCTCCTGTTTTTTCGTGACCAATGCCCTGATTGCTGAATTCATTGGCGTTAAAATTTTCTCATTGGAGCAAACCCTGGGTTTGCAACCTGTCAATTTTACGCTCTTGGGGCAGTCGGGCTTGGCCTTTAACCTGACGGCAGGGGTTTTACTCTGGCCTTTTGTTTTTGTTTTTACAGATTTGATCAATGAATACTATGGCAAAAAAGCTGTAAGCTTTCTTTCCTGGATGACGGCGGGTTTGGTTTTCTATGCCTTTGCTATGTTTTATTTGGGCATGCACCTTCCGCCTGCTGGCTTCTGGCCAGGCAGCAGTAAACTGGTGCCCGATATGAACAAAGCCTTTCAAGCTGTTTTTGGACAGGGGCTGTGGATTATTATGGGGTCTATGGTGGCTTTTCTATTGGGGCAACTATTAGATATCACCGTCTTTCAGCTTTTGAAACACCGTACCGGTGAAAAGGCGCTTTGGCTAAGAGCGACAGGATCGACACTGGTTTCTCAATGGGTTGATAGCTTTGTGGTTTTGTTTATCGCCTTTTATTTGGGGGCAGGCTGGAGTTTTCAGTTGGTATTGGCGATTGGGCTTGTGAATTATGTCTATAAGGTTCTTTGTGCCCTGGTGATGATTCCTGTGATCTATGGGGTGCATTTTGCCATGGATCACTATTTGGGGCACGAGGTTGCGCTTAAAATGCGGGCCTCGGCTTTGCACCCGGTGGACGAGTAGTGGGGGCCCCCTGTTTGGTTTGGACAGAACTTTTCAGCTTTAAGGCTGAGCCCATCAGGGGCTGGGATTGGTTTTTTTCACCCCTCTCGCTGCGAGATTGGTTGAAAGATTGGCTTTTGCCTGCAGCAATCGAAAGTCTTTTGCAATCGGGGCATTCTACACGTGATCTTCACAAGCTTTTTGCGCTTGCCGAAAACTCAGACTGGGCAGCAACCGTTCAGCAAGTGGCGCTGGCTTTGAATGAATTGATGGCCGTGCCCCCCTTGTATCTAAAAGAGGGGTTGAGTGGTTTTGCACACGACTACGAGCGTATTTTTGCAACGACGCCTCTGCCCCAGCGTTTGCGCTTGCATTTTCACTTGCGCAATGCCGGAGAAATGATACTTCAGGAAGGGCTTTTGCCTGCTTCCCAGTCAATTGAGCCTGCGTTTCTTTTGGCTTTGTGTGATCGGGCCGAATCTGATCAAGAGGCTTTGCTCAGCCTGCGTCTTTTGCTTGCGCAGGATTAACTCATCACGGGTTGGGTGATTTTTTCAAGAATTTCAAGTTTGTGCTCTGTAAAGAGTTCTTCACTTAAACGCAAAAGCTGAAAATAGCAAAAAATCATAATGCCGAGAATAGCAAACATGACCAGATTGCGGGGTTGATGTGTCCATTTTCCCAATCCCTGTGCCAAGGCAGGCAGAGCGAGTAGGATGGAAAGCATCTGAAAAGCCAGTAAAACAGGGGTTGCATTTTGACGGTAGCGGGTTTGATTCAGATCCAGGGGCATGGGAAAACGGATCGAAATAATCGTTCCCAAAGGCAGAGCCCCCAATATCACGCAGCTAAAAGCGAGTGCTAAAAAAAGCAGGGTTTCGAGGGGAATGGGTTCGTAAAAAACAGTATAGAGATAGAGCACACCTAAAAAACCACTCCCGGTAAAGCAAGCCATGGCCAGATGTTTTCCCTTTAATAAGCGCCTGACAGGCATGGGGCCTGAAAGATAGAGTTTAAATCCTTCTCCGTCTAAGCCAAAGAGATTGCAGAAAAGAAAGAGTGAGGTCATGAAGATATAAGCCATTGCACTGAGGCAAACCGTAGTTGCGGGCAGCGGGGCTTGCGAGGTGCTGATCAGCAATAGGCGCATTAAAATAAGCAGAAAAGGGGTTAAAAAGAAGCAGAGTTTACCAATCACACTGCGCGAGAGTGAACGCAGCTCTTTTCTGACAATGAGTGCCAAAGGGTATCCGAGAAACCCAAGTAGATGACTTTTTTTCCATGCAAAAGAAACTTGGGCCTGATCGCGAGAGCCAGACTCTGAGGTGACCATTTGTTTTAAGAGGGAAGTTCCCAGTTGGTTGCCCAAAAGCAACCAGAGAAAGAGTCCACTTAAAGCCGTTCCTGTTTTTAGTAGGTTATGCTCAAGGCCTCCGGTCAGGGCGAGGGTGGCCATGCCCGGAGGACTCAGGGCCAGCCAATAATTCAGCGGCCCCATGAAACCCAGAAAATAACCAGGTTCTCTCAAATTGTTTTGCCAATCGGGATGGTTTTCAAAGGCACTGCTGATAACCGCTGGAAAAAAGGCCAGCAGAATGATGCCTGCCAAAAGAACCAACGTGGCGGTTTCTCGCAGTCGCCGATTGGCAAGTACGCTGCTAAGTAAATTGACCAGCAATCGGCTCCAAACCACATGAACCGACCCAAAGAGTAAGCCCAGTATCAGCAGAGGAGCTAAAACTGAGAAGCCTTCGAGTAAAAAACCGCCTACGATCAGCCCCAGGACCATGGGGTAAAAAAACAGACTCCAGGGTTCAAGAAACCCCGTCAGGGTATGCAAAACATAGAGGTTTTTAAATGAGAGCGGATAGACCAGCAACTTGTGCAGGTCGAGATGTAAATTTTCATTCTGCAGTGCAAAAAGCAAGGGAGAGAGTAGCCAGATCAGACTGAAGAGACTGAGCATGAACAAAAGTAAAGTCTGCACCATTAAAGCCTGAAGGCTGCCTACTTGGCTGAATTGACTTAGGATAACCACCAGATAGCCCATCACCCACCCCAAGGAGCCTGCCATCAGCGTACTGATGATCAAGGTGATGATGACACCTGCTTTTTGCAGGGTAGACGGATTTTTCCAGGCGCGTTGCAATAATTTAAACTGGAGTTGAAATAGCGCTTTGAATTGGGGGCGTGTTATTGCATCCATGAGAGGCTCGTCGCTTCGGTCTTTTGCCCCACCAATTGAATAAAGGTTTCTTCAAGCGATGCGGTGCCCAGCGGTTTGTCCTGGTTCATGCGATCGAGAACCTCCTGCAGCGGGCCAGAGGTCAGGAGTTCTCCCTGGTGAATGATGCCCAAGAAATTACAGAGTTTTTCGACAATTTCCAGAATATGGGAAGTTAGAAAAACGGTGACCTGTCGCGAGGTTAAACTCAGCAGTAAATCGCGCAAGATCTTTGCCGAAACGGGGTCTACACCTTCGAAAGGTTCATCCAGAAAAAGGATCCGTGGGCTGTGAATCAATGCGGCGGCCAAGGCTGTTTTTTTCTTCATGCCATGTGAAAAGTCAGCCAGCAGGGTTTCCTGTTTCTGTTCAAGTTGCATCAGCTCAAGCAATTCCTGGCTGCGGGCTTGGGCTGTTTTTTGATCCAGGCCATACATGCCCCCAACAAATTCAAGATATTCAGACGCTGTCAAACGTTCAAACAGGCTAAGTTTTTCAGGCACGACGCCAATCCATTGTTTTACCCTGCCGGGTTTTGCCCAAATATCCTCCCCCAGGAGTTTAATTTGCCCCTGGTGGGGTTGTAAAAGCCCCGTCAACATTTTCAGGGTTGTGGATTTGCCTGCGCCATTGGGCCCTAAAAAACCAAAAAACGCGCCTTGTGGAACGGTCAGATTGAGATCTTTTACAGCCTGAAAATCTCCAAAATGACGGCCCAAATTGCGAATTTCAATCGCAGGAAGCTCTGAGGGGGGGAGGGAAAGCATATTCGACATGACACCAGTATATCTTAAGCAAATCTAAGTCGCGCAAAATAGTTAAGAAAAGAGTAACCAAACTTTAATTTTGGTTTAATTTTAGTGCTTTTTTCGAAAGCTGTGATGACGATCCGATGACAAAGTAACTATAGATGCAGGAGTAGTAGAGAGGTTTTTAATTATGTCACGGAGAAAATGGTTTTCAGGCTTGATGACTTTATCAGCCCTTTTGCTGATAACCGCATGTGGCGGGGATCGCAGTGATACGCTGGTTCCCGGTATGCCCTATTATAATCCCAATCAAGACAATCAATACAATCCAAAACCTGATACCCATGGCTATAATCCTGCTCAGCCCGGTAGTTCTTCTTTCTCCGTTTTGAAAAATGTTTTTCTGCGTGTGGATCCTGAAATCGGTGTCAATATCTCTCATCTGGAAGGCCGCTTGGAGCCCAAACGGGCAGGTGACCCTGTCATTTTTGATGATGTACGCTCTTTTGTATTTAATATTTATGCGGGCCAATTGGCAATCGATGCCGCCAATATTACACGCTTAAAAAATAAATATACGTTTAATTATCCCGACAGTCCCCTGAAAGATATTGAAATCAGTTTTACCCCTGGCCGTATCAGCATGAAGGGCAAAATGAAACAGGTGATCTGGGTTCCTTTTGAAATGGAAGGCACCGTCCAGCCCGCACATGATGGCACCTTGATCATGATCCCGGATTCGATTCGTGTGGCCGGTATTCCCGCCAAAGGCCTGATGGATGCTGTGGGGCTTCAAACCTCCAAACTATTGAAACTGGCTGGCGATCGGGGCGTTCAGCTTCAGGGCAACAATATTCTCTTGGATTGTACCAAGCTCTTTCCTCCCCCCCAGATCAACGGCAAAATTGTCGCGGTTGATGTTCAGAGCAATCAATTGGTGCTTCATTTTGACAATGGCCAACGGGCTCCCAAACGTTTGCCTCCCGATATCAGTGCGCGCAGCTATATGCATGTTTATGGCGGCAATTTTCTGATTATGAATGAATTGCAACGTGGCGCTGAATTGCAGATGGTGGATATGAACCCTGCTGACCCCTTTGATTTTTATCTGGGTGAATATAAACGCCACTTGAAGGCTGGTTATGTCAAAGTCATGAATGATATGGGCTCTTTGATTACCCTGATGCCCGATTATTCTAAAATTTCAAGCACCAATGTCTGGGACCAGTATCCTGGGGGTCAACCCACGACGGTTCCTGGCAGTGCCATGCGTTCAATGAGTGCTTCAACTCGTGGGCGGGCCACTCAGAATTTCATGCCAGCGCTTTCCTATTGGACACAGAATTAACGCTTCAGGAGCAGATTTATCGGGTAGGTTTAAGTGCTTGCCTTGAAATTGGCTCCCGTCGGATGCGATCCCTGCTTCAGCATTTAGGTTCTGCTGAAGCGGTTTGGTCGGCTTCTTTGCAAACGCTGCAAACACACGCTGGCCTGAGCCCTCGAACGGCTGAAAAAGTACACTCCCATTGCCGTCAGACCGATCCCCATACACTCTATGAAAAAACGCTGGAAGCTGGCTATCAGCTTTGTTTTTTTGAAAGCTCAGACTATCCCACCTGGTTGAAAACCATTCATGATCCTCCTTTTTTACTCTATTGGCAAGGCAATCCAGAGACCTGGAAATCTTTGAACCCTGCGCTGGCGATTGTGGGCACCCGGCAGGCGACTTCTGCTGGGCTGGAACTGACCCGGAATTTTGCCCGCGAACTTGCCATGGCGGGGGTTACGATTGTCAGTGGCCTGGCAACAGGCATTGATACGGCTGCACATTTGGGGGCCCTCGATGCTGACGGAAAAACGGTGGCCGTTTTGGGGATGGGCTTGGCACAGATTACACCGGCTGAAAAGCGCCGTCTGGCGCATACGATTCAGCAAAATGGCTTGGTGATCAGCGAGTTCTCACCTGCGTTTAAAGCCACACGCTGGAGTTTTCCATTGCGCAACCGGATTGTCAGTGGCTTATCTCAAGGACTTTTGGTGGTAGAAGCGGCCCCCAAAAGTGGCGCGCTGATCACGGCTGATCTGGCGATCGAGCAGGGACGTGAAGTCATGGCTGTTCCTGGGCCTGTCATGGCTCCCCAAAGTGCAGGGCCGCATGCGTTGATTCAGCAGGGCGCGGCCCTGGTCACCTCGGTGCCTGAGATCTGTCAGGTAATGGGATGGGAAGTGTCCTTGCCAGTACTTTCTGAAGCTCAACCTGAAGATAAAGGCTTGACAAACTCCGAAAATGAGGTTTATCTGGTATTGAGTGAGATGCCGCAGACGATTGAATCCTTGACCCAAAAAATTGAATGGCCCGTGAGTAAACTTTTGACTGTTTTAACCCAACTGGAGATCAAAGGATGGGTTCAAGAATGGCCTGGTTCCCGTTTTAGTCGGTCAGGTCAAGTTGCGCATCAGAACCCTTAGCAGTAAATAAGAAAGCAACAGAAATGCCAACCAAGAGCCCCCGGGCAAGCAAGACCCCGGCCAAGACGCGCAAGACAAATTCTGATTCCGCAGCCAATTTGGTAATTGTCGAATCTCCCGCCAAGGCCAAGACCATTGAAAAATATTTAGGAGAAGGCTACCGAGTCGTTTCCTGTTATGGTCATGTGCGCGATCTTCCCAAAAATAACAAAGCCATTGATATTCAAAATGGTTTTGCACCTACCTATGTCGTTTCAGACGATAAAAAAGATGTCATAAAAGAATTAAAAAGTCTGGCGAAAAAAGCTTCGTTGGTTTACCTGGCCTCAGACGACGACCGCGAAGGAGAAGCTATTTCTTGGCATTTAAAAGAATCCCTCAATTTAAAAGATGAAGCTGTGCGCCGGATTGTTTTTCATGAAATTACGAAAAACGCCATTCTCAAAGCGATTGATAACCCGCGTACGATCAATACCCATCTGGTCAATGCCCAGCAGGCCCGACGCATTCTCGACCGTTTGGTCGGCTTTGAACTCTCTCCCATTCTGTGGCGAAAGATCAAAACAGGTCTTTCTGCAGGCCGGGTTCAGTCTGTGGCTGTACGCATGGTGGTGGAGCGTGAGCGTGAAATTGAGCAGTTTCAGTCTCAGTCTGCCTTTCGGGTTGTGGCTTTGCTGGAGGTAGAGCCCGGCAAAACGCTCAAGGCTGAATTGAACAAACGCTTTGCCGATCTGGCCAGTGCCCGCGCCTTTCTTGAAAAGTGCCGCGAGGCAGCTTTTACCATTTCAGACCTTCAGGTGAAAGAGGGCAAACGTTCGCCTGCGCCTCCGTTTACCACTTCGACTCTGCAACAGGAAGCCAGCCGGCGTTTGAATTTTTCAGTGGCGCAAACCATGCAATTGGCGCAACGCCTGTATGAGGCCGGTAAAATCACCTATATGCGTACGGATTCTTTGAATCTTTCTGAAGAAGCCATTCAGCGTGCTGCCAGCCGGATAAAATCTGAATATGGCCCAGAATACGCTCAGACCCGCCAGTATAAAACCAAGAATCAATCTGCTCAAGAGGCGCACGAAGCGATTCGTCCCACAGATTTTGCGGTCGAATCAACGGGCACGGATCGAGCGGAAAAGGCTTTGTATGAAATGATCTGGAAGCGTTCGATTGCTTCACAGATGTCAGATGCCCGGATTGAAAAAACCACAGCCTCGATTGCCATTTCTGGCGTGCCCGACGAAAAACTGGTGGCCACAGGCGAAGTGATCAAGTTTGAAGGCTTTCTTAAGGTCTATCTTGAGAGCAGCGACGATGAAGATTCTGAAGAGAGTAAAATGCTTCCCCCCTTGAAAAAAGGGCAATTACTGGCGCTTGAAAGCATGCAGGCCCGCCAGACATTTTCCAAGCCGCCAGCGCGCTATACCGAAGCCTCTTTGGTTAAACAGCTTGAAGAACAAGGCATCGGCCGCCCTTCTACCTATGCCCCTACGATTTCGACGATTCAGAAACGGGATTATGTTATCAAAGAAACCCGTGAAGGCAAAGAACGCATCTATTCTGAGCTTCTTTTGAAAGCGGGCAAGATTACAGAGAGTCAAAAGACTGAAATTTACGGCAGCGAAAAAAGCAAGCTTTTCCCCACTTCGATTGGCAAAGTGGTTACTGATTTTTTAGTGGAATACTTTGACAATGTGATTGATTATTCCTTTACCGCTTCCGTTGAAAAAGAATTTGATGATATTTCACGCGGCAATAAAAATTGGAATGATATGATTGCCCGTTTCTATTTTGATGATTTTCATCCCAAAGTAGAGAAAACTCAGGATGTCGATCGTTCTCAGGTGGGAACGGTGCGCGAGTTGGGCGTAGATCCCAAATCCGGTCAGAAGGTGATTGCCCGCTTGGGGCGTTTTGGCCCGCTGGTTCAAATTGGGGAAACCACTGAAGAGGGAACCAAGCCTCGCTTTGCCTCCTTGGAACGCGATCAGTTCCTGGATACAATCACCCTTGAGCAAGCGCTTGATCTGTTTAAACTGCCGCAAACCGTGGGTTCCTTTGAAGATCAGGAGTTGATTGTGGGCAAAGGGCGTTTTGGCCCCTATATTAAACATGGGGATAAGTTTGTTTCAATCCCCAAGGGTGAAGACCCCCTCTCAATTACCCAGGAAAGAGCCACTGAATTGGTTTTGGCTAAGCGCAAAGCCGATGCTGAGAAGTTTATCAAGGGCTTTGATCAGGACCCGGATATTCAGGTTCTGAATGGCCGCTGGGGCCCTTATCTCAAGGCGCATGGTGAAAATTACAAGATTCCCAAAGATTTGGTGGCTGCCGATTTAAGCTATGAACAGTGTCTGAAACTGGTGGCTGAAGCTCCGCCTAAAAAGCCCCGTAAGGGAGCCCCTGTTGCCAAGGCCAGTGCTAAAACAGCTGCCAAAACGACTGCGAAAAAAGCGCCAGCGAAAAAGGTGGCCACTGGCAAAGCCAAGACCGCCACGAAGACGCCAGCGAAAAAAACGGCCTCCAAAACAGCCTCTAAATTGGATTTGAAAACTACAAAAGAAGCTGTTAAAAAATCAGTTTCAAAGAAAAGTTCAGCAAAGACCACTCCAAAAACAAAATAAAAATGCAGCTGATACCTAATCGGGGCTCTATTATTAGCTGTCGGTATTCTCTTAAATTTGATGATTAACCAGTGATCCCCTGGATTGCAAGGCACACACAAATACAGTGCCTTGCAATCCAGATTTCCTGGCATTTGAATAGCTGCTATAGGAACCTTTAAACTCAGTATGCTTCGTTAGAAGTCTCTCCAAATTCTGTATTATGGTTTGTAATTTTTGCATAGATACAGACTTGATTCATGAAAAAAACTAAATTGTAAATTAATTGTAAATATTATTAGACTATTAATGACAATATGAACTTGTTTTTGTAAAAATAATGTAAAAATCACCTAAAGACTTATTCTTCTTATTAAAAAGTTCTTGTCAATTGTATCTTCGGAGAATAAAATGCCTCCATCGGTGTAATTCAGGCGAGTAAGCTTTAAATTTTTAATCCAAATTAGCGCCTGAAAAATCTAAATAATTAAAATTACTCCTTCATCGGAGTCTGTTTTGCTGCTTATTTTTATATGATGACAAAGGGTTAAAAATATTAACATGATGTATTCCAACGCTCCACTCCAACGTGGTCTTAAAATTTCAATTCAATTGGGCTTGGCGACTTCTCTCTTAATGACGACGGCTTGTGGTGTGGGGGGCTTTGGGGTTGGCCGAAATCCTTTGGGCAGTGATGCTCGTAGTTTTATTACCCAAGCAGCAAAAGATATTGCTACTCGAAATTTTACAGGTAATCCTGATCAGCTCAGAGCGCTGTTTCTCCGGCCGATGGTGAAAGGCCAATTGACCTTGGATGATAGTTTTCCCTTGGAAGTGATTGCCTTAGACAATCAAGGTCGTTTGATCGACCCGCTTTTGCTGAAGTTAAAATTCAGCAGTGCCAAGCCTGGCACAATTACGGTTGACCAGAATGGCGTTTTAAAAGGGGTTGAACCCTTTGAGCCTGTTTTAATTAAAGTGATTGATGAAAAAAGCAATACCAGTGCAGAAGTTGAATTCACTGCGACTTTGACTAAATTTACAGGCAACCCCCGGGCGCTTGCTTCTTTGCAATTGGTTCAGCGCTCTCAGGTTACCCCTGGCCTGGGTGAAATGGCCCAGTTTTATATCGTAGCCCGTGATACCTTGGGCAATCCCATCGACCCCACCCGCCTGCAATTGGATTGGAGTGTATCAGATCCCAATGCCTTTGCAATTGATAAGAATGGTTTGGTCAAAGCTCTTTCTTCAAATGGAGATGCGCAGGTGATCGTGCGTGACCCTGTCTCTGGCCGGATTGCAACAGGTACGGTTCAAAACATCTTTTCCAGCAAAAATCCACAAACCAGTTTACCCACTCAGACCTCTGGAAATGCGGTGACTTCTCGGCCAGAGCCGATTCCTGCAGGGCAACCCGGTGTACCGGTGAGTCCTGTTACTCTCAGCCAGGGTGAAACCAATCCGCTTCAACCCCCTGCTCAAAATACTGGAACACCGGGCAATCCTCGCTCCCTGATCCTGACCCCGTCTTTGTCTTATCTTTCACCCGGTGACCGCGTTCAACTGGCTGTGGCCCTGACCGATGATCAGGGGCGTCCGATCAATCCTGCGACCGTGCCTTTGCAATGGACCAGTTCCGATGCTGGTTTGCCTGTAGACCAAAAGGGTTTGGTCTCAGGCAATTATGCTAATTCTGAGACCAAAGTGACAGTATCCGTGCCCGGCACTCAACTCTCTGCTACAGCCTTGGTGAGAACCTATGCCAGTTCTTCTGGTGGAGGCGGCGGTGGCGGTGGCGGTGGCGGTGGAACTGCAGTGGCCCCCACACCTCAAATTTTGGTTCCTGCAACCCCCAAAACTTCTGCCACACCTTTGAGTACGAGCAGCTTCACCGTTAAGGTTTTTCCGCCGACCTTTACCCAAACTCCGATTGTTGAGTATCAAGTTACAATTGGGAATGCTCCCGGCTCAAAGACCTTTACGATTCCTGCCGGAGCCGGTGGGACGGTCACTGCAGATGTGCCTGCCGGAGCAAATTTGCTTGCGGATACTACCTATCCCTATTCTGTTGTGGCGCTAGGCCAAAATGGCCAAATTTCACCCGTTGTTAACTCTTTTGGTACGACCCTTTTGGCCAATAATGCACCTACCAATATGATCGGGGGGTCAAAGAGTTTTACCGGAGTTGTTTCTGTACCCGCCAATACTGCGGTGAGTTTAAATGACCAAAATGGCAATGCCCTCTCTGCAGGCGATGGCTCAAATGCTGAAACGCTAACGATTAAATTTGAGCCTACGGCAGGTAATTTTGGCACGATCAGTTTTTCAAACAATCCGGCTCTACCTGGAACCGTTACGGTAACAGGGGGCGGGATCAATGGCAATCCTATTCAGATTTCAGGCCCCAAAGATGCGGTCAATACAGCCTTAAACAATTTTGTGTATACACCCCAAAATGGTTTTATTGGCAACGCCACAGTCACCATGACGGCGATCGATACGGTTGAAGGGGCTGGCACACCTGATGATATCGATACGATTGTCTTCAGTGTCAACAGCGCAACCCCCTCAGCACCACGCAATCTAATGAATAACAATCCAAGCTTCAGTACGCTCTTGACCGCTGTGAACAGTCCCATCACGCTTAAGCCCTTGAATAATTCAGGTTTGACTGTTGAAGACACCAATGGGGATACCCTGACCACGGTGCTGACCCCCACGAATGGTACGCTGGCATTGGTCAGCATTCCGGCAGGAGTCACCGTTACAGGAACAGGTACCAATGCGGATCCCTTTAAATTGGTTGGGCCCCCTCATTTTATCAATGCCGCTTTAAATGGGGGGCTGACACTTACCCCCACTGCCAATTTTAATGGTGCTGCCACCATTCAGATGGTGACTACCGCAACGGATGGAACAGATACAGATCTTCTGACTGTGAATGTGGTCGCACCTTCAAATCTTTTCAATGGTTCCAATGTCTTCCCAACGTCAGCTCAGCGGATGGCGAAAGCTGCAACCACGACGCTGAACGGAGCCAGTAACAAAGCTTTGACGGTACTCTACCCACCCACGTCTACGGTGAAAGTCAATCTTGATTTGCAAGACAGTGCTGGAAACAATACCGGTGCGGCAGCCAATGGTTCGTTGACACTTGCTGGCATTGTGCCGGGTACGGTCACGGTTACGGGCGGTGGGACTGCTGCCTTACAACTTCAAGGGCCGATTGCGGATGTCAATACACTGCTGACGGCAGGGGTGATTTACTCACCCCAGGGCAATAATACCGGTACCTATAAACTGCGCATGAACAGTGTCGATGTGAACAATAATGTGCTGACGGATACCAATGATGTGGTGACGCTCGAAGTTTCAGAGCCCCCGGTCAATAAATACAATAACAGCGCCACTTCCTTTCCGCCTGTTGGCGCGCCTGTGGAATTGGGCTTTAATACCCCTTTGACCTTTGCCTCCTTTTTCGGAACCGCTCTTTCGGTCACCGATGCTGACAGTGCGACAGTGACGACAACTTTGACACCCAGCAACAATGGCACTTTGAGTCGAGCCAATTTAAATGCGATTCCTGCTGGGGTTACTGTTACGGTGGGAACTACCGTGGCCAGTTCAACCAATAATGTCTCCGTGACAGCGACCAATGCTCAACCAATGGTGATTGCGGGGTCTCCCACCAATATCAACCTCTTTTTGAACAATGGGATTGTGTTTTCACCTACCACCAATTTTTCAGGTGCAGCTACAGTGACCATGGCCACGAACGATGGCGGAGCAACGGACACAGATATTGTCCATATCAATGTTCTGCCCACTCCTGAAAACCGCCGCAATGACAACGCAACCTTTACCACGACGGCCATTCCTGCTGCGCCAGGGGTTCAGGAAAACCTCGGAACGCCCGCAACCAGGCTCTTGACCATCAAAAACTATCCCTCTGCAGCCAATGTAGATGTGACCCTGAGTGTGCCCACAGGCAAAGGTACTCTCCTTCTGAACGGCTTTCCAGCTCCCAATGGCACGCAAGGGGGGGTCACCTTTACGGGCAATGGCACCACCAGCTTGAGTATGACCGGAACCCAGGCCAATATCAATACGGCCTTGACCAATCTGCGTTATACGCCTGCCGCAGGCGTTGTGGCTGCACCTGAAACGGTGACTATGACCATGAGCAGTACAGGGGGAACCTTGGGCGATTCGGGTGATACCGTGCCTTTCTCGATCTCCAACCCGCCGCGCAATATTTACAATACCCAAGATGGCAATCCCGTGGCCGATGATACGGCTGAAAATGCCAGTTTCCCCTCTGCGGGTGCCCGTTTGGATATCTTTGGCAATCAGGCTTTGATTCTAAACAATACAGCCACGGCCACCCAACCGGCCGTCAAACTAGATGTTATTGATGACAGCTCCCTTGTCACAGTAACGCTCACTCCAGCCAATACTGGAGGCAATACCAATGCCATAATTGACTTGACCGGAGCTGCTCCAGGAACCGTCAGCAATACCGGAGCCGGAACCAATGCCTCTCCACGGGTCATCAGTGGGCCTTTGGCCGATGTCAAAACGGCCCTGACTTTGCTGCGCTATACCCCGCAAACAGGATTTACAGGGGCTACCAGTTTTGACATCAAAGTTGACGATGGTGGGCCTTCACCCGATACCAATACTGTTAATCTGAATGTTAAAGTCCGGCCGCAGAATGCCTTTAATAATAATGCAACCTTCCCTAACACCAATGTGTTGATCTTTGATTTTGCTGGGATAGCCAATCCGCTCAAGAACGACACGGCCAATTCAGATGTCAATACCGCGCCGCAGCTCCATATCAACGAAACAGTACACCCACTCTCGGTTCTCAACCTGAGTGCGTATACACAGCCGACAGATACGGCCACGGTGCGTCTGCAGATTCCCAGCGGTGTTCTCAATGTAACCCTCTCGGGTAGCGTGACCATCAGTGCTGGCGCAAATGGTTCTGGAGATCTAACCCTCTCGGCAACGGGCGCTAATATCCCCAATATCAATACCGTCCTGGGTACTTTGACTTGGACACCGCCTCACCTGAATGACGGTGCTCCCTTAGCTGCTCCTGCCGTATTAACCATGACCAGTGGTCCGATCCCCGATACCGACACCCTTAACCTGTTGTCTACCCGTACACCGCGTAATCTCTATGGTGGCAATTTGGTCTTTACGACGACTGCTTTACAGGTGAACGAAGGGCAGCAAATGCTCTTCGACGGAGGCGGTGGTCACGGCCTGGTTTTGAGCGTAGGTTCCCAGAGTTCTGAAACAGTTGAGGACAGTCCGCAGATTCGTGTCAAGCTGATTCCTTCTCTGGTCGGTGGTACCAACAGTGGAACAGTTAACGTAACCCTTTCTGGAGCCGCCACCAAGACGGGGTCGGGTACCAATGCCTCGCCCTTGATCATCACCGGTACACCGGTTGATGTCAACGCTACCTTGGCAACGATGACTTTCAATTCCACTGCTGGGGTTAACGGCAGCGCTTCGATTGCTGTAAAGACCACAGACTTCGCTGCCGAAGACGCTACTGGGCCTACGGCTGACAGTATTGTGCTGGATATTCGTGCCAAACCCGCCAATCGCTGGAATGTAGGCACTGGCAGCGAAACCAATACCTTTCCAGGTACAGGTTCGCCAATTAATGTCGGTTTGAATGCGACATTTGCGATGAATACCGCAAATAATCGTCAATTAGGTGCTAAATTTTACCAGAATGGCGACACCATTGATGTCACCCTCAAGTTGAGCAATGCCACCCATGGCAATCTTACCGCCAGCAGCAGTGGGGGGGCTATTGTCAGCAACAGCGGCACAGACACAATCACAATACACAGCACCGGAGCCAACAGTCTGACGGATCTCAACGCGGCCTTGGCGACCCTGGTCTTCAACTCAGTGAATAGTGGTGGCGTTGTAGATCTGGAAATGACCAGTACCAATGGCACAGCCAGTGACAGCACAGTGGGTCAGGATGTGATTCGTTTCAATGTCCAAAACAGTACACCCGTCAACAGTCTGACCGGTACCACCAGTGGTTTTACTACAGGCGCCACAGCTTTGCCCTTGAATCTGGTCAGTGATACCACCACGGTCGATGATCGGCTGGACTTTGGCCAGAGCGATCCAACTTCAGCGGCTGCCGGAACCTTTACTGTGACTGGGAATACTTGGCCGACCCTAAGCGTCAGCGATGATGATTCCTCTGTGACAAGTACTCTGACCCCCCCCATTTTTGGAACCCTGAGTGACCGATTGGGTACCAATTTTGCAGGTTCAGGTGCAGGTATTGCTGGTTCGGGAACCAATGCGGATCCCTTTGTCTTTACAGGAACTCCGGCTCAGATCAATGCAGCCTTGCTGCGCCTGCGCTTTACCCCCAATGCCAATGTCACAGATGGGACGGTTGGAAATCTGGTGATTTCAACCAAAGATGGTGCAAATCAGACGGATACTGATAATATCGCCCTGAAGGTCGAACGACCCACTCTGCCCTCTACTTTTGGCGGCAATCCCAACCCCGCAGGAACCATCTTCAGAGCTGTTTACCAATTTGGCCGTGACAAACTGCCCCAGATAGTGGTCAATGATATCACCGTCAGCGGACCCGAAATTCAAGCCGGTGCCCAGATCGAGATCATCCGTTATAACGACAATGATCCAACCACCGCAGCTGATGACAATACGACGGTACTGCGTACGGTTACCTTGAATAACCCCAATACAGCACTTGGTGAAAGCGTCAGCTTTAACAATCTCACCAACCGGGCCACCGTAACGGTCAACTTCTCTGCGGCGGGATCTCCTGTACTGGCCGTACCTCCAGCCGCTCCGAATCTGAAAGACGGTACAGGTAAAATTGGCGGTCGCCTGGTGAATGGGAACGTGGATACGCCGTCCACTTCTTCAGTAACTGCCGCGAATCATCCCTGGTTCTTCTTTGTCTATCCTGAGCGAGCACAATATGCAGTAGAAGATTATTTATCGGGAGCCAATAACCGGGGCCGCTGGTATTTGATCAATACAAGTACCTCAATCGGGGCTGGTTTGGGCAGACTCTCAATGGTCTTCGACTCTAACGGTGCCCTGAATATTCAGAATGGTTTGAACAATACCTCTGATGTAACGGCTGGTTTAGCCAAGAACCCGATCAATGGCGATGTCTATTATGTCGACCAACAGGGTACTTCGCCGAACTTCAGCGGCCGCCTGATTCGCTGGATTCCTTCTCTTGGGATTCAAGACGGGGCAAGCACGGGAGATCCCTTCCTGGTCAGAGGCAACCTCTCGGTCAATAATGGTCTGGGTCTGAGCTATAATTTTGGTGATAAACCCGCCCGACTGGTCTTTAATTCAACCATCAATGGAGCAACCAAAACAGCGACCCTCTATGCCGGGGCGGCTTACGATACAGTAGATGGTCAAGGCTCTCTCTCTGGCTTTTACCGGGTTCGCAACTTTGAAAGTGGCACCCCAGCGATAGACCATATTAAATTGATGCTGAATGCTGAAGAATTTGGTCTGAATGTCTCCTACCTGAACAATGGCGACTTTGTCTTTGAGCCGGATACAGATAATACTGCTGCGGCCAATAACCGCATGTTCCTGACCAATAACAACAAGCTCTATGTCACCACCGCACCTGTACCCGATACAGGCACGGCAGATGTAGCTATTCAGGAGTTGAGTCTCGCAGGGGTTGCCAATACACTGAAATCAGCGGGTGGCACAACAGCCAATCAGTTGGTGGGCTTGTCTATTGATGGGGAATGGGCTGCAGGAAGCCGTTCTCTGTTGGTGATTGCACGCTATCCTGCCCCGGATGCAAATATTGCCCGCCTCTATCGTCTGACTTACAGTTCAGCGGATTACTCCATCACCGGAGCAACTCTGCTGGCCAATGGGAATTTTGCTACAGCCAACTATGGCAGTGATATCCCACTGGTAGACATCACTGCAGCACACCTGCCCTAAGATTTACTTCAGGCCCCCCCCAACCGGGGGGGCCTGAACTTGCTGAGCTATGATGCTGAGCTATGAATTAGAAGATTATTGATGAAATTAAAGGACAACCCATGAAAGCAAATCATATTCTCTTTCTCGCTTCCACGCTGACTCTGGGGCTTGCGTTACCCGTTTTGGCTCAGGAAGCCACTGAGCCTGTTTCAGAGACTGCTGCGCCTTCTGAAACCCGTTTGAAGGCCAAGCATGAAGCAGATAAGGAAAATACCTACCAAGAACTGCTGAAAGAAAACGGGGGGGATCATGCGTCAGAACATTGGGCTTCTGAAGCGATTGAAAACCTGATTCAAAAATACTGCGGCATCATGGTGGGCTACCCCAACAATACTTTTCGGGGCCCGCAAGAGATGACCCGTTATGAAATGGCTGCTGCCCTGTATAAGCTGATGCAGTGCATGGAAGAACCCCTGAAAAATGTGGCGCAACAGGAACCCATAGATACCCGTCATTTGGCGACCAAAGATGAGCTTGCAAAATTGCAGGCTCTGCAAACCCTTTTAAACAAAGAACTGAAAGAAATCCAATTGGCTAAATTGCAGTCGCGGGTGGACGAACTTGAAAAAATTCAGGTCACAGGCAGTTTTGATATCCGTTACCGTGAACGTTTGGTTACGACCGATGGAACAGATCCCCAATCTCCTTTGTTTGCTGGTAAGAATACCAGTCCTGAAAATCGGGTTGAGTTGGATGGGACTGTGACCAAGCGTGATTCAGCTACAGAAAATACAAAAACATTTAATAATAATGTGAACCAGTTTGGGCGGGATGAATTTGGCATTCCCAATCTTTATCACAGCCCATCTGAAGCCAATATCACCCCCGATGATTTGGTTCCCTTTCGTTTTCGAACCCATTTACAGGTAGATGCCCATTGGAGCAAATGGATTCGCTCGCAAATGGTTTTGGATATCTTTGATTTGGCCCAGGCCAGTTCTGCATTGACCAAAACACCCTTGATAGTAAGTAATGGCGGCCATGATGTCAATGAAGGGCTTTATGATGGCAACCCCTTTGTTTTTCGAACAGCTCTGACCGAAGTGATGATCCCCGATTCTACCCATCGTCTGCGGGTGGGTTTAATGAATTTTCAGGACAATCTGAAAACAGGAACGAAATTTACCAGTTTGTTCAATCAAGGCAATTGGAATGGTCGCGGCTATGGTTTGGTTGGTTGGGGGGGCTCAGAAGTGGCGCTTTCAAACAATGGCGTATCAAATTATCTCAACAGCATTTACCGTTACTGGACCGGTGGCATTGATGTCAGTATGGTCGACCCCGACAGCATGGTTTATAATCAGGCCTCCTCGCCTGCTCTTTCCTATGATTCAGATTGGGGCTGGGGCAGCTTTATGGTGGGTATGAATGCTGGCTCAACCCAGACCAATCGCTTGTTGGCGGCTAATATAGGCGGAAATCTTTCTTCTGGCTCTCCTGTCAAAGGTTCAAATGCTAATTTTGAGGGTTCAGGAATTTATCCTGGCGCACAGTTGCAAGGCTTGGATACCAAAGAAGGTTCTGGGCGTAAGCTGGTGAGTAATCAACTGGCTTTGCCCTCTCAATATGGCGATGGTTATGGTGTGATGGGCCTTGAAACCCGCTTTTTTCAGGAAAGCTTTCCCGTGCGCCTGCAATTGGCTGCGATGCACTATTTCAATGACAGCTTGACAGATTTCTCTGGCGCAACCCGCAAAGAGGTTTCGGCTACCCTTGATTTGGGCTGGAATAAAAATTTTGGAATCACTTTACAGGCCAATAAATCTTTTATTGGCTATGATCGTCAAAGCATTGGCGTTTTCTTCAACAATATCAATGATTCTGACATTGATTTTCAATTGGGGGCAAATTTTGCGACCCGGGGTCTGTTTCAAATGGCAGATCTTTCAGCGGGTTCCTTTGGCGCGGCGTTTGCTTTCCCGCTTTGGCGGCCTGAAAAAGACAAACCCCAGCATATTCGTTTGATGCTGGCTGCTCGTCAGTCGATGGGCGATCGCTGGGGGATCTTGCCTGTGGGTTCTACAACTCCCAATCAACTCTGGAAAGAGTCAGGGGTGACTGTGGGAATTCCTTGGAAACATGTCTACAATACAAATCTAGATATGACGCTTCAATACAGCATGATGCTGGCTGATGCGATCTGGAGTTTACGTCAGCCTTTGGCCCACGATATCTCGATCATTACCCGCTATAATTTTTAAATATATACAGAAAAAAGCCCCTTGCTGCAGGGGGCTTTTTTTTGAGCGCTCAGAACTCAGTGCTTGTGAACATAGCTCAGTGGCTCGTTTTGAATGGTTTCCCAGTGTTTTTCAATCCAGTCACGGGTTTCGTCAATACCGGCCTGAAGTGAAATTTCTGGCTGCCAATTGAGTAAACTGCGCGAATCACTGTCATCAAGCCAGTAATGGGCATCCTGGCCCAGGCGTTCACCCACTGTTTCAACATGATCTTCCCAGCGCAAGCCTGCACTTTCCAAACTCATGCGCACAATATCTGCGACTGTTTCAGGGCCATTTTGGGTGAAATGCCAGGTGCGATGCTCGGGATAATTCAGGGTCTTCAGCAGACCTGCAATCACATCTTTGACATGGATGAAGGATTTCTTGGCGGTTCCCCCCCCATGCAGCTCAATTTTTTTACCCATTCGGGCGTAAATCAGGGTGCGGGGAATAATCTTAAAGAGTTGTTGGTGTTTGCCAAAAACATTGGTAGAGCGAATCAGGCTGACAGGGTAATTGAAGTTTTGGCGCAGGGTTTCAAGATACAAATCGGCTGCAAGTTTAGAGACTGCATAGGGAGTGCTGGGACGAAACTCATGGCTGTCAGCGCTTTGAGCCCCTTGACAAGAACCGAAAATCTCAGCTGAAGAGATGTGAATATGCCGTTTCAGCCAGGATTTGTCTTTAAGCCAATGGGCCAGCCGGGCCATGCTTTGGGTATTGGTGGCAAAATATTCAAGCGGTATTTGATGGCTGAGGGCCACTTCACTGAAGGCTGCCACCGTAAAAATCAAGGGGGGTTGCCACTTGTCCAAGAGCGTAAACAGACTGGCAGGATTGTGTAAATCATTCTGATGAAAAAAGAAATTATCTTTTTCAGGCAGATCTGCATAGGGTAAATAGAGGGGAGCGTATTCTCTTGAACGGCTGAGGCCATGCACCTCATATCCTGCTTGAAGCAGAGCGGCTACCAAATGGCTGCCTGTAAAACAATTGGATCCCAGTACGAGCGCGCGTTGCATAATGTCTTCCTCCAGGTTTGGGCTGAATTCAGCTTAACCGGCCATGACGGCGATCGTCCAGGAGGATCAGAATTTGTGAGGGGCGACCAGGCCTCGATCTTCGAGGTAGGTTTGAACGGTCCAATAGATTTCATCCCGCTCCGTGATTCCCAGTTTTTGGTTCACGGCATTTTGATGGAGATAGGCACGATCTTCAACGGGATCTCCCCATTCAATCCCTTTGACTTTGTTGTAAATCGTGCCAAAGAGCTTTTCAAAATTGGAAATGACAGGGGTGTCTTTGGAGTGAACCATTTCATGGATGATCACCGAGGCCTTTTCGGCATCGCGCATTTTCCAGAAACGATCATCGAGTACCATATCGCGAAAATGGAGATGGGCAGTGCCTTTTTCGCGGGCAACGGCGACCCAGGCTGCATAGATATCATGTTTGGCAAACAGGTCGTGAATGCCGTCATCAGCCAGGACAAAATCTGAATCATCCATTTTACGGAGTGCCTTGCCGATCTCAGGATCCACAGCCTCTACGATTTTAAAGGTAGGCTCAAGCGCAGCTTTGATCGAGGCTGGGCGGTTGGCCTTTGAAACTTGTGGAGTGGTATTGGCTTTGCCTGCCTCTTTGGGGTCAAAGGCGGAGAATAAATTCAAGGGCGCTTGGGGGACACGTGGATCGTGCTTGAGCTGGCGTTGGAGGGTGTCTTGAACCGTGGGGGCTTGTGCAGGAAGTGTTTTTGCCCGTTGAAGCGCAGGCGCTTGAGGTTTCGTGACTGTTTGAAGGGGTTGAACTGAAAAATTAATTGCGCCGACCATCCTAAAACTCCTTGATGAACCAAATGTATAAAGGTTATATCGTGGTTAATTCCTTAACTCTTTCTTTAATAGTTAAAGAAAGAGTTAAATTTTGGTTAATTAATGATTAATGTTGTCGCTGAGCACTGGACTGACCTGTGCTTTGGATTCGCCATGTGGCATAAAATGTTTTACACTGAGACTCAACTGAAGATTGTCTTTTGATTTGGAGGAGCTTATATGGCACTGAATTTTTTGAAATCCTCCCTCTGGAAAACAGCCCTGATCTCTTTGCTTTTTACCTCGCCGGTCTGGGCCGAAGCCGACTTGATTGCCGGTCCAATGGTGGGGCATACGGATACCCGGAGCAGCCAAATCTGGGTTCAAACCGATGAACCTGGAAAAGTTCAGATCGAGTATTGGCTAAAAGGCTCTTCTAAATTGATGCGAAGCCCAGAAATGCTGACTTCTGAACAGAGCTGGTATACAGCCCTTTTGCCGCTTTCGGGTCTGGAACCCAACCAAAACTACGAATACCGTCTGCTTTTAGATGGGGTGCCGATCAAGAAAGACTATTCCTTGCGTTTTCATACCCCAATCGAGTGGGCACCGGGTCAAACAGCACCTGATTTTGAAGTCATTACAGGTTCCTGCTATTACGTTAACGATGAATGGATGAAAATGCTGGGCATCGAATATGGTGGGCCTTTGCAGATTTTTACCACGATGGAAAAACATCCGGCAGACTTTATGCTCTGGTTGGGTGACAATATCTACCTGGCTCCTTTGGATGTCTCCAACCGCTGGCGCATGAATTCCCGCTATCGCAAACAGCGCTCCCAGACCTTGATTCAGCCTCTTTTAGGCAGAATGCCACAATATGCAATTTGGGATGACCATGATTTTGGCCCCAATAATTCGACGAAAAATTTTCCGCTGAAAGATGTTTCGCTTGAATTGTTCAAAGCCTATTGGGCCAATCCCCGCTATGGGCTATTAACTGAAAACGGCACCTGGTCGCGGTTTCGCTGGAATGATATAGACTTTTTTCTGACCGATGGTCGTTATTATCGCGATGCCTTAAAGGTGCCTGAAGATCAACGAAGGATGCTGGGCTCCGTTCAAATGGCCTGGCTCAAAAATGAATTGAAGGCCAGCCGCTCTCCCTTTAAGATGGTTGTGGTGGGTAGCCCTGTTTTTAACCCCTATTATGATGAAAGTTTTGCGATGTACCCGCTGGAGTATCAAGAATTGCTGGAGTTTATCCGCCAGGAAAAAATTGAAGGTGTTGTCTTTCTTTCAGGTGATCGGCATCACTCAGATTTGCATGTTTTGAAACTGCCCGGTGTGTATACCCTTTATAATTACACCAATTCTCCCCTGACCAGCTCTCCGACCAAAATCATGAACAGCCAGGAATTGAATGATCCTGAGCGCGTGCCTGGAACGCTTGTAAAAGAACGCAACTATGGGGTTTTAAAATTTTCGGGGCCCGCAGGCCAACGTGTTTTGACGCTCGAAACCCGAGATGGTTCAGGCAAACTCTTTTGGGCCCACGAGATTAAAGAAGAAGATCTGCGGTTTCAGCCAACTCCATGAGAGAGGCTTCGGATTTTGAGCGTTTCTTCAGTTTGGTAACTGGGGCCCGCAAAAATGAACGGCTGAAAACCATTGCCAGTTTTTTGGCGATGTTTCTTCTGCTTTTGTCCTATTATATGGTCAAGCCCCTTCGTAATTCTCAGTTTCTAAAAGAATTCAATACAGATTATTTGCCTTTTTTCTTTTTGTTTACTGCTTTCGTCTCTGTGATTGTCACCAAGATTTTCAATTCTTTTTACAATAAAATTGAAGTTTTTCGCCTGGTGGCCTATTCGTTTTTTGTCATGATGGCGTGTAAGCTTTGTTTTCATTTCTATTTGCCGGTGGGCGGTAAGACGGCCATTGTCCTGTTCTATATTTTTGCCTCGGTTTATTTTCTTTTGGCGACTGCGGTTCTCTGGGGCTGCATCAACTATATCTTTACCTCAGAAGAAGGTGAACGCTGCTACAGTTTTATTGCCATTGGCAGTATGATCGGGGGCCTGGTGGGTTCTGAGATTTCAGCTGTTTTTTCACGCGGAACGCTCAGAAGTTATGCTTTGGTCTTTTCTGCTTTGGTGATGGGCAGTGTTTTGCTGTTTTTACTCTTGGCAGTTAAATCCAACCGCTCCCCGCTGCGAAAAAAAACTGAGCGAAAAAACAAATCGGAGCCGCAAGCCGGATTCTTTTCAGACTTTCAGGAAATTTGGGCCAATCGCTATGTGCGTTCTTTGGCAGTGATGATGTACGCGATTGCAGCCTTTAATACCGTACTTGAGTTTCAAAGCCAGAAACTGATTGATCAGCATATGGCAACCCAGGCCTATCAACAGAATTTTCAATTCCTGGAAAAGGCTTTGATGCAGTCTGGCAAACAGGTTTCAAAGGAGACGGGGTTTGAATTCGTCTTTGGGCTGAAGGATCAGCCTGAAGCACAGCGACCTGCGCTCATTTCAGCTTTTGTACAAAGCCACGATCTGAATTTGAAACCGGATCTGCTGTTTAAAACCTATCTAAGTTACCAGGATAAATTGGAAGCTCAAACCCGCGAAGTTTTCTCAAAAATATATTTGTTTCAAAATATTTTAGGCATTGCTCTGCTCTTTTTCGTTTCCCGTTGGCTCTTTCAACGGATGGGCGTACGTTTCACGGTTATGATTCTGCCCAGTTTTTATACGGTGGTGATTTTGGCTTTGTTTTTTCCGATCAATCTCTTGATGATTGAATCGTTTTTGGTAATTGGATATGGCTTGAATTATTCTTTAAATCGCGCGACCCGCGAACTCTTATTTACAAAAACCAGCGATTCCACCATTTTCCGACTTAAACCCATGATAGATGGGCCTGTTCGTCGCCTGGGAGATGTGACCATGGCACTTCTTAAACTGGCACTTACGGTTTTCTTTGTTCAATTCTTACATTTACCCAGTGTGCGGGCTGATCAGATTTTTTTCGTGACCAGCCTCGCGATTTTGGGTTTTTGGATCTACTCTGTCTGGTATGTCGGTGGACGCTATGACCAACTCAAACGTGAAAGCGCCGCCGGTTTGAACACAGAAAGCGAAGCCGATTAAGACCCCTGTTGACCGCTCATCATGGGCTTGAAGGGGCCATATTTGTGCTGCTCAGCAGGGAAATTACCAGGCCAGGGTGCAAATGCTGCATCGACCGGTTTTTTGCTGCGATCGGGGAAATCATTTTCCAGGCCCGATTTCTGAGGACGTTCCAGGCTGTTGATATAGGCAGCCAGGTCAAAGGCCTCTTCGTTGGTTAAATTGGGGGTGCCAAAGGGCATATTGGCTTTGATATATTTGGCTGCTGTGATCACGCGTCCCATGCCCGCCCCATTGTTAAAGCTGTCCTTGCCCCACAATGCCGGATAAAGATAGCCTTCTTCAGGTTTGCTGGCATTGGTTGGCAATCCAGCGCCTGTGGGTTGATGGCACATGGCACACTTCGCAGTGTATAGCGCCTTGCCCTTTTCTGGGCTGGCAGCACGCTCGAGAAGTTCAATATCTGGTAAACCTTGGCCTTCGATTTTGGCCCCTTTGGGAATATCCTGGCTTAACCATTGCATATAGGCCAGGATGGCTTTCATTTCTTTGCTGTCTTCGGCCAGGGCTTTGCCATTCAGACTGCGTTCAAAACAACCATTGATACGTTCCGAGAGTTTGATCTCACGGTTTTCACGGCCCCGGTAACGGGGGTAACGCGCTGTGATTCCCACAAAGCCAAGTGCATTGGCCTGTTTGCCGGCATTTAGGTGGCAACTTTTACAGGATAAATGGTTCCCTGCAATGCGTTTGCTGGGATCCGCCATTTCTGGGCCCAGGTATTTTGCGGTATGGGTGATAATTTCTTCTCCCCACTTGATTTCTTCTCCAGCTGAACCTTCAGGCAAGGCTGCGGGCAGTTTCCAGGGAAGCGCTTGGCTGGTTGTGGGGGCTTGTTTTTCTTTTTGTGTGGTTGAATTTTTGGTCTCTGCCTGTTTTGTTTCTTCTTTGGGGGCGCAGGCCACCAGACTTAAAAACAGGGTGAGACTGATGATCGGTAGGGACTTCGGGATCATTGCCATTTGAAACATAACTTACTCTCCTCCATGTACATCTTTCGCATAATCAGGGGGCGCAAAGAACAAAAAGAGCATCAAAATATGATCGGCGGTCCAGGTGTTGTCATTGCCCTTACGCCAGCGCTGCATATAGCCCATGTCCATTTGCAAGGAACGATCGAACACATGACGAACCCCCAGAATGCTACGATTTTGGTTAAACCCTTGCGGGTACTCGATAAACACCTCGTTGGCAAGGTAGGGAATCCACGCTTCAGAGAACCCTGTCCAATTTAAACGCAACAGATTGCGTACGCGCCAGTTGGAGCGGGTGGGGAAATAGCGGTATTCAATCCGGGTGCGATCAATCCATTTCAATTCAGGCATGAATTTGCCCCGAAAAACCGGCTCAATATTGAATCGGTATTCCTGGGTGCTCTTTCCGCCAGGTATGCCTACATAAATAATATCTCCCAAAAGCCCCAGCGAAAAGCCAGGGGTAAAATCCCATTGCGGACCCAGACTGAATCTGAGAATTCCCAGCCCGCCATCAAAGCGTGGGGCCAACTGAGAGACAGTAAAGGTATCAAAGCGAGAGGGCAACCAAATATTTTCTTTTTGTAAAGGAATACGTACATCGACTGCATTCCAAAGCTCTGTATCAGCATTTGCTGGCAAGTTCAGGGTTGTAAGCATGAAGATTGAAATTATGAGCGTTTTGAGAAAATCCATGGTTTAAATCCTAATTTACTATACCCTGTATAGTATATTAATTCGGGGGATTTTGCAAGTCTTCCTGTTGAAATTGTAGATAACCTAAAATTTACCGCTACTTAATTAAATGTTGCAATAAAGATAAGAATATTTCACCATTTCTTCACGATATAGAAGATATAAATCAAAATTAATTCGTAGAGAGTGAGACTTTAAAAATGGGAAATATTTCTTCCACAAATAATCAACCCTTGGTGAATACCCAGAATCTGCAAAAACCAGCAGCAGCGAAGCCTGAACTGGGCAAAACCACCTTAGAAAAATTCGGAGAAACCAAACTTGGTACTTTTTACAAAGACAGCCCCGTACTTTCTGGGGTCGCAACCGGCATCACCGCCTTGGGTGTGGTGGGCTTGGGTCTGAAAAATCATGGACTGGGTGAATTGCTTTTCAGCCGGGGAACTGGCGGTATTCTGGCCGGAGGTACTGGCGCGGTTCTACTCGAAGACGGCATTAAAGACATCCGTGAAGGAAGTGAGCTGAAAGGCAGTATTAAAGCCGGCGTGGGTGGTATTGGGGTGCTCGGCGGAGCTGAACTTTTGACCAAAGTTCCTGTCTTGAGCAAACCTGTTGAAGTGGTATTTAAAAATGGCTATGCCACAGGTGGTACGGCTTTGGCTGCTGGAGCTGCTTATATGATTAAAGACGGCGTAGAAGATCTCGCCAATGGCGACAAATTAGCGGGTGGTCTGAAGACGGCTGCTGGTGTCGCTGGTGGACTGGGTGCAACTGAACTGGTGGGCCGTCAATTTGGAAAAAGCCTTATCATTGAGCCCTTGGTCAAACTTTCCTCAACCAAGGCTGCTCAAGGTTCTGGAGCGGTTCTCGGTGGAGCAGCCGCAGCAGGCCTGGTCACTGATGGTGCCCAGCGTCTGGCTGAAAATGGTTCTTTCTTAAACGATGCTGCGGGTCTGGCTGAAGTCGCTGGTGGCGCACTCTTGGCCACAGGCAGTACCAGTCTGGCTGGACACGCTTTGGGTTCTGAAGCCCTGAAAACTGTGATGCCCAAAACTGCCAAACAACTCGGTGGCGCAGCCTTGGTTGGCACCTCTTATGTACTGGGCAAAGAAGCCGTTAAAAACCTAAGTAAAAATGGTGTGACCTATTTGGGCACTGCCGCTGCCACGGGCGCTGCCCTCTCTGCACTGGGTGCAGCTGAAACCTTTGGCGTCAACCGGGCGTTTAGCAAAGGCGGCCAATTTGCTGCCGCCGCAGGCGTTGGCGTCGCTTCAGGCTTGCTCGCCAAAAGCGCAATTGAAGACTTGAGTGATGGCAAACTGCACGAAGGCGCGCTGAAAGGTTTTGGCGCAGTCGTGGGCGGTGGCGCAGCTTTGGCTCTGGCCGATGTTCCAGGTGTTCGCCAAGTGGGTGAAAAAGTGCTCAAGGGCGCATGGGAAGGCGTCATTGCTCCAGTAGGTGAGTTTGCAGTAAAGAATCCCTTGGTGGCAATTCCCTTGGCTGTAGGGGGTGCATATGCCGTCTACAAGCTGACCGACAAAGGTGGCAAAGCAGAGCAGGCTGAAGCTCCTCAAGCCGAAGCCAAGCCCGCCACTGAAAAATAAAGCTTGAAATCGCAGGCCCCGTTTGTAGAAATACGAACGGGGCCTTTTGCTGAAAGGGGTTTTTCTGCCTGGATTTCAGGCTGAAGCCTGTGCTATTCTGGACTTGTGACAGTCGCATCATCTCAAGCAACGATTGCAAGCCAAGCCTGGGGGCAAAAGAAGTGAAACTGGTCTTTTATTACCCTTGTGAATTTGCCCATGCCCACGCCACGATCCATGGGCCGATGGGACTGACCTATATCGCAGCGCATCTTCAAAAAGAACTGGGTGTTGAAGACATCAAGATAGAAGTGGATATTGACAGGGTCATTGCACACAAGCCTGATCTGGTCGGTGTTTCATCTTATACCCAAACCTATCCCAAAGCCTTGGCCGGAGCTTGGCGGGTCAAAAAAGAATTGGGGGTTCCTGTGATCTTGGGGGGGCCCCATATGAACGCCATGCCTGAACTTTTTCCTGAAAAGGGCCCCTTTGATCTGGGAGCCTATGGCGAAGGTGAGCATACCTCGGTTGAATTGGTGCGGCGTTTTCTGCAGGATCGTTGGGAACCCACGCAATTTAAAGATATTCCTGGCCTGGTGTTTTATGATGAGACCCATCAATTGGTGAAAACACCCCGCGCAGCAGATATTGAAGATCTCGACAGCCTCTGCCTGCCGCGACGGGAATTGCTTGAGGCCTGGTTTCCCAATCATGGCAAAATAGGGCAATGGCGTCAGGGGCTTTATACCTCTCGGGATTGCCCGTTTCGTTGCCGCTTCTGTATTCACAGCGTGATTCAGGGCATGCCCCGTTACCACAGTGTAGAACGGGTGATCAGTGAATTGGAGCAGATTATTCGCGAGTACCCACAGCAAAAAATCGTCACCATTTATGACGATATTTTCGTGGTTTCAAAAAAACGACTGATCGAATTGGTTGAAGGGATTCGGGCGGCGGGTATTCACAAGCGCTTGGGTTTTGTTGCCATGATCAAAACCAGTACCTTTAATGCAGAAATTGCCTTCTTGCTGAAGGATATGAATGTCAAACTGATTTCTTTTGGCTTTGAAACGGGCAGTGCCGAAGTACTTAAGTATCTGAAGGGCCGGGGGGCCCGTCTCAGCCAGCACCAGGAAGCGCTTGATATCTGCCGCAATCTGAATTTAAGAACCACTGGCTATTTTATTATGGGCAGCCCGATTGAAAGCTCCCAGGACTTGGCTAAAACCTATTGGTTTATTCGCCACAATATTCTGCAATTGCATACCGCAGGTATGTTTTGCCTGATCCCTTTTCCGGGCACCCGTTTTTGGGAAGATTACCGTGAAGTGACGGGCCATACCCCGGATACCTTGGGGTGGGAAGTCTTTGACCATAAATTTATGGATTGGGATGAGGGCTACCCCTTCTTTATTAACCAGCACTATACCCCCGAGTTTTTGAATTCAGCTTACCGTCAGTTTGCCAAACTGAGGCCTCGTTTGGCCTCAGCTCCGCATTGGGAACGAGAAGAAGAACGCGTGATGGGGTATAAACGCGCGTTGTATCAATATCTTCAGCCGGTTTTGGCAGCGAATCAAAGTTTGCTTGAAGTTGCCCCTTTTGCCAATTCATATTTTGAATGGAGTATGTTTGATACGGATCAGGTCAAACTCTTTGCTTTGAATGATCCTGAATCTCTGCTTCCAGAAGTGCCTGGAGCCGCGCTTTATTTTAATCATTGTCTCGAGCTGAAGCCTGATCCCCTCTCATTTTTGCGTGAGGTTTTGAGCCAGCATCCCTCACAAGCCCCAGTCTATCTCAGTTTTTACAATGCTCTGTTTTTGCCCTTGCTGCAGCGTTTGCTTTCGGGTGAAACCCCTGAAGGTTTTTTTGAGCCCCCTTATTGGCTCAATCCAGCCAAGCTTTTTAGTTTAGCCCAAATGCAAAACCTGCTTCGCGCTGCGGGGCTGGAAATTCTTGAGGTTTATCGCAATCCCCAACCTGTTGAAAATCAATCTGAGTTTTCACGTTTGGTTCCTCCGCTATTGGAACAAATGGCGCACCCTGATTTGGCCCGCGAGTTCAAGATCTACAGCTATTTTCTGATTTTAAAGCGGGTGGGCATGAGCTTATCTTTAGCCTAAGCAAATTATCCCCAGTCTAAACTGATTAAAGAAAATTCAAACTCTGTTCAAGAAATGACTAAACCCTGCAAGCTTTGGTCATGCTGGCGCTATAACCTTCTTATCAAAAGCGTAATTGAGGTAGAGAAAAATGACTGAGATTAAAATCGGAAATGCAAGTTTAAGCGTTGAAGGCATTCGCCCCCTGAAAAAAGATGTTCAAGTCGATGAAAAACTGAAAAATCAATTGGCCAAAGATGGCTTTGATTCCATTATCTTCAAAAAAGGCGACGAACTTTTCATTGCCTATCAAAAAAATATGAAGCTCGATGATTTGAAATTGAATCTGGATGTCAACACCTTTGATGTCAATTCTGCCTATGATGCAGGCCAACTGTCTGTAGACGGCGATGCCGTTCAGGTTTTGCATGTCGATGATGAAAACAGAGATTCTTTCTGGGTTGCACCCTATAAAACCGCAGCCAGCGGTGTGAAGAGCCTGATCAACCATCCCTTTGGTAAATCTGCCATTCTGGGTTTTGTCGGGGGTGTGGTGACTTCAGTGGCGGGTCAGCATCTCAATATTGAAAAAAGTTACAAAACAAATTACAATGGTGCTCCAGTGAATCCCTCTCAGTACCGTATCTTTATGGGTACCTTGCTGGGGACTGCCGGTGGTGCAGTAGCGGGTGGTCTGAAAGCCGGTGCAGAACACAATGAACCTAAATTCTGGGATACGGGTGCTGGGATTGGCACTGCTGCCGTCGGTTATGGCGCTGGTGCCTTGGCGGGTTGGGGTGGAAATGCCCTGGTCAATGTGGCCAAAGAAAATCCCAAAGTAACGGCAATGGCCGTAGGGGTTGCTGCTGTTGTGATTGGCACAGGTATTGCCTTGGATGCCATGTCAGACAACAACAAACCTGCTACCTACCGCGTGATCAATCAAATCTCTCAAAAATAGTTTTTAGTTTCCACTCTCTCATTACGCTGCCCGTGGTTTTTACCACGGGCTTTTTGTTTTGAGCTTTAATGAATCCAATGGTGGATCTGGCCGAGAAAAGAACGGCCATCGCCATTTTTGATCCCTTTCTGAGCTGAACGCAAAACCTGACGCAGGGCCTGGCGAACATCGCCCCGCCCAAAATCACGCAGACTGAGTTCCAGCCGCAAGACGGCTTGAAGGGTGCCTGCCAAACCCGATTGCGGGGGTTCGGGTTTAAGCGAAAGCACTTCGAGGGCTGTGACCGCATCTTGATCCCGCAGGCCATGGTTGCTCATATGATCCTGCAATGCGAGTATAAATTCGATGCTGGTGACCAAGCCCTGCAGGGCTTCTTGCGAAGCGGGTTTTTGTTCTAAATAGAGGTTCTCAAGCGGCAATAAACCATAACGTAAATTATCAGGGCAAACCACTTGATCCGCGAGTAAGCCTGTGCCCTCTTGGCTGAGCAGACCCATGGCATAGGATTGACTGGCTTTTGCAGGGGGGGAGAAGAGACCTTTTTCAGTCAGGGTATTGAGTAAAGCTGAATCTGACATGCTTGATTCGAATTTCCTTTTTAAGTTTCTAGCGGTTTAAATTGGTAGCCAATGCTGCGCAGGGTCAAAAATTGACGGCTGAATTCAGGGGCGTGTTTCTGGATTTTTGTACGAATATGACTCATGTGTGAATCCACAACACGGTCATTTACATCCAAACTCTCACTCCAGACTCTGTCGAGAATCTGTTGCCGCGAAAATACCTGTTTGGGGTGTCTGAGTAGAAGTTCAAGTAAATCGAATTCTTTTTGGGTCAGATCAATTTCGTGCTCATGAACTTTTACCTCGCGGCTGATGGCGTTCAAACTGATTGGGCCAGAGATCAGAAGATCCTGTTCGCTGACTTTGGGAGTGGAAGGGGTGGGGGGATCTATTTGTCGGTTCAGCACTTTTTTAACTCTTGCAATCAACTCTCTGGCACGAAAAGGTTTTGCGATATAGTCTTCTGCCCCCAATTCCAAACCCAAGACCACATCCATTTCTTCATTCCTGGCGGAGAGAAAAATAATCGGAAGCTGAGGGTGTTCTTTTCGGATCAATTGCGAGAGATCCAAACCATTGATATCGGGCAGGTTGATATCTGAGAGAATCAAATCAAAAGGGCCTGAACTGGAGAGAAGAGCGAGGGCTTCCTGGCCTGTTTGTGCAATTTTAATTTTGTGGGCAATAAATCCCAAGGTGTCTGAAATGACGGGGCCAAGGCTGGTATCATCTTCAATAACGAGAATGGAGTACTGAGGAATCATGTTCTTTGCTGAGATTTTCTACACCTTGAATTGATTCCTCTATTGTAACAGATTCATCCTGAGGTATTTTTTGAATTGAAGTCACAGGGCCAAGCAGGAAACCTTTTCAGTGGGGATCCTGTCTCAAGATCAAGCTGAGCGTTTGTGCTTGCGTTTTGGCGCTCTGAATGTTGACCGTTAACGTGTTCTTTAATTCAAGCAATTGCATGATTTCTTGGCTTGAAAAACTGAGTTTCTGTTGATTCAAGCCTGTTTGAGACTTTATGTTTAAGGTGTTTAGGCTTTGGGGCGTTTGAACTGCAAAGCGAATGGATTCTTGGGGGGCTTGTTGATAAATCAATTCAAGCGTTCTGGTCTTGGGGGTGACAGAGCCTTGTGTTTCAGCATCAAGAATTCTGATTCTCTGCTGAATGGCTTTCAAACCTGATTTTTCATGTCCTTGAAGATCGAGCAGCCCCAGATGGTGATTGTTGGATTCTTGTTGGAGCACAGAGGTACCTTTGAGATTCAGGGGATAGTCGTACAAACACCAAACCATGGAGCCTGCCAATTGGGCCCGTTCAGCCTGCGCTAAAATTGAATTGTAATAATTGAACTGATGCGCTTCAGGATGTGGATCCCGGGGGTTGTTTGCCCAAGTATGGTAGCCGAATTCGCCCAAAACCAGTTTTTGATTTGGAAAACGCCATTGAAGTGCTTTGACGGTTTGGCTGAAAGCTTCTTCACGGCCATAATAGTGGAAAGTAAGATAGTCGAGTTCACGCGCTTCTTCGCCGATCTGATTGGAGTCTGCATAGGAGGCAGTAATGGGTTGCGGAACCAGATTTTGCAGGGTTTGGTGCATGGTTTGAATCCATTGTTTTACGGTTTCTCTGCCCGCGTGTGGATAATCCAAATCACTTTCATTTTTCAAATCCCAGGCCAAAATGGCGGGGTGTTGGCCCAGATTTTGGCTCAAAGCGATTAAATGCGCTTGGGCTTGGGCATAGTGTTCTGGGGCATAATCGCTGTATTGATCAAAAAGGGTGATCACCACTTTCAGATTGAGTGATTCTGCCTGATTGAGAAAGTTAGACAATTTGTTGAGCATGGCTGCTTGTGGTTTATCTTTGCCGAAAATATCATAAAAAACAAAAATCCGAACAGTATTGAAACCAAGATTTGAAATTTTTGCTAAATCGCGATGCACTGTGGATTCAGAATATTCAAGCCAGAATTTTTCCCAAGGTGCTGCTTGGGGATAGTAATTGATGCCTTTGATTTGATTCAGGCTCAGTTGCCGGTTTTCATGGAGCGGCATGGCAATGGCAGAGGCTGGCAGCATTTGGGTTGAAAACAGAAGCGGAGGCTTTGTCTGGCAGGCACTCAGGGCCAACATACCCAGCAAGCTAGAGAGAAATATACTGTCACTGTGACCCATAAATTTACAAACCCAATGGATGATTAGATTGTGAGAGTGGCATTTGAGTCTGTACATGGTCTTTGCCTTGCCTTTCTCTTTCTGAAAAAAGCATACAAAACGAAGGTGTGATTATTTCGCGCTCAATGTGAAAACTATGTCAGAAATGTGTTTTTGTAAAAAATAAAAAACCAAGAAAGAAATTAAGGAGGGGCCCACAGGCGTTAGGCCTTTTGTGCTCAGGCCTGTTCCAGGTACTGATCCAGCATGGCGAGACTTTCGCGCATTTTATCGCGTGTGCGGGCCAGGGTTTCGAGTTCGAATTGGTCAATATTTTCTTCGAGCATGCGCAATTGGTGCAAAAGTGAGCCCGGAACCCCTTTGATCAGGTTCTCGCGGTAGCTCGGATTTTTGTGTTTTTGAACCACGCGTCCCAATTCCCGTGTGGTCATGTCGATGACATTTTTGTATTCATTTTCATGCACCGGATACCGCTTGGCCAGAATATCTTTGCGTTCTTCCTGATCGAGTTGGGCGATCATCATCATTTTGGTGGTGCCCAAGGGTTCAAGGGTTTTAATTTCATCGGGCGACATATACGCGATGCGTTTGAGCCGGGTTAAATACGAATACTCAAGTTCATTGAAATAATTCAGGGCATAATCTTTAAAACTGCGGTAACCCAAGGCCAGGTAGAGCTTTTTTTCTTCAAGATAACGCAAATAAAAAGCGACCAGGGTGTTTTTCTTGACAAGATCCTGGGCCATGGAGCGAATTTCAAACGAAAGCCCCAAGGCATCACGCTGCTTCTTTTCGAGAAAATGCCCAAACAGGGTACGGGCCTGTTCTGGAATATCCACTCTTTGAAGCGTGGGCAAAGCCTGGGCGATCAGGCTTCTGTGGCGATCGAGAATTTCAGGAATGCGTTTTTTGACCTCGCGATAGGAATACAGCGAGATCGGGCGATCAGGCATGGCCAAACTGCCGGCTTCAATAAAGCTCAATTGTGTGGGTTCTTCAAGCGGAAGGGGTTCTGCACTCATGCAAATATTGTAACAAATGCCAGGATCTGCGCATAGTGTCTGTTTTGTCTGTATTAAAAATCAAGTGGAACGCTGATAGGTTCCGATCAGTTCTGTGTTGCCGAGTAAAACAGGTTGCATAGCCTGTTCCACTTGGGCGGCAGGGATTCCCGCTGCCAATTTAAGCGGGCGTGAAAGGGCGTATAGCTTGAAGAAATAACGGTGATTCTGGCCTTTGGGGGGAAAAGGGCCGTCGTAGCCCAGGGTGCGGTAGCTGTTGACGCCCTGGTTTGTGCCACTCATGGAGCGCAGGCGAGGAAAGCGTTCGGGCAATTCAGCCCATTGCACGGGGATATTGTAAAGTACCCAATGAATCCAAGTGCCACCTGGGGCATCGGGATCTGAGCAGATCAAGGCCAGGTGGGTGGTTCCTGCCGGTGGGTTTTTCCAGCGCAAAGGGGGTGAGAGATTTGCGCCCTCGCGTGTATAGTCAATGGGGAGTGGGGCTCCTGAGACAAAGGCTGGAGATTCAAGTAAAAAGGCTTGCATAGGGGTATTTTAGCATAGCTGTTCTGGGGGCGATTGCCTGCTGGATTGCGTTTATAAAAAAATTTCCATCCATTCAATTTTTTCCAGTGGTTTGAATTTTTCGTTGCGTATGATGAGTAAGACAGGCCGGAAAGGCTGTTTCGATCAATTCAGAAAAGAGCGTTTTGAACATGGCTAAATTGAATCCTGCGACTGAAACCCTGAGCACATCTTCACAGGCAGCCCATCTGCAAGTGGAACAACTCTTTGTTTTGGGGCATCAACTGCTTGAAATGGGAGCCTATTCGCTGGCCCGTGAGTATTTACAAGCCCTGAAAATTCAGCAACCGCAGCAGGGCCGTGTCGAATCACTCTTGGAAGAAGCGATTCGGCGTGAATCCATGGTGCATGCGCAAGCTGAAAGAACCTGCCCGAGTTTTGAGTGTTAAACGGCTGAATTTCTTTTGCTGATTTTGCAAGTCTTTGGCTTGGTCTGCTTGAAAAGGCCTTGTATACTATAAACAATCAGCAATTTATTCAGGTTATCTGCCCATGAATTCCAGAATCCGTCTTCTGACCTGCTTGGCCTTTGTTTTAGCAGGTTGCAGTACTGCTTCACCGCCTCTGACCCCGCCGCTTTCACAGGCTCCCGCAGCCCTCACGGCTCAGCGTGAAGCGATTTCAGCGATTGTGGGCGATGCTCCCAATTTTGCCGCCAGTTCCAATGGCGACTTCTTAACCGTTGTTTCAGGGCCCGATGGCCGTGGCGCAAAAGCAGGCGCTTTGGTGGAACTGTATTGGCCCAATCTGGGCGAGGATCATCTCTGGGATGCCTATAGCGGCGTGCGCTATAACGGAAAATTTTATTGGCTGCATCAGTTCAAGCTCGAAAAGCAATGGGTAGAGCCCGATAGCGATATTGTGGTCAGTCGTTTTCTCAGCCCCGATGGTAAATTGCAGGCCGAAAGCCGGGATTTGGTGCTGCGTGACCAGCCTGTGCATACCCGCAATTTGACCCTGAGGAATCTTTCAGGTCAAGCACTTGAAGACCTCTCCGTTTATTTTTATGAGTTTTTAACGGCCAATCTTTTGCCCCAGGGCGATCATCTTGCGTTTTTACCTGCTTCGGGCAGTCTGCATCATTATGACCAAAACAGCCATTTCGCGATCGGCCTGGAAAAAGCCCCTGCTCAGTTTCAGTGTGGGGGTGTGCAGAATCTTCTGACCCGCGCGAAAGATGCCCGTCAAGATGCACAAGATGGCAAACTGACAGGGAACTCCCAAGTCTCGGCCTATGTGGGCTTGGGCGTGAATGGAACTCTGGCGACGGCTCCTGTGCGTCTCGAGGCTGGACAAAGCTTAAGCGAACGCAGTTTTATCACGGCTGGAAACTCGGTAGAAGCAGCGCAAGAGGCCCTGCAAAGAGCGCGGCAAACGCCTTGGCCGGCCATGGTTCAGCAAAATCAGGTTTTCTGGCGGGATTATCTAGCCAAAACCCGCATGCCCGCCCATCTCAGTGTTGAAGAGCAAGCGGTTTATCGCCGTGCCCTGATTGTGCTGCAACAAAATTCAGCCCGGACAGGCGCTCATATCGCCGCTCCCACCAGCACCAGTCCTCCCTACCGTTTTTCCTGGCCACGGGATGGCAGTTTTATTGCCTTGACACAGTTGCAAACCGGGCACCCGGAAGAAACCCGCCGGTTTCTTGAATTCATGGCCAAGGCGCAAAAAAGCAATGGGGGCTGGGCGATCAATTACCGAACCGATGGTCGTCCCTGGTATGATTTTGGCGATCGCCAAAATGAGCACGATGAAGTGGGAACCATCCCCTGGATGATGGTGGAATATGCCCGCCAGACAGGTGAGTGGGCCTGGCTTCAGACCCAATGGCCTGTGATTCAGAAAGCCTGTGAGTTTTTGCTGCGTTTTCAAGACAGCCGCACGGGTTTGATTGGCCCCACACGCGATTTGTGGGAATTGTCGACCTCTGATTCCTGGACCTATAGCAATGCCGCTGTTTTTGCCGGTTTCAAAGCCGGAGCAGAGGCTGCCCGTCGCAGGGGCGAAAATGCAGCAGCACAGCGCTATGAGGCTGCTGCTGAGCGGGTCAAACAGGGAATTTATCAGTATCTTTGGGTGGAGCAGGGCGGTTATTATGGCCGGGGGTATCACCTCGACAGCCGCCGTCAGGATCTCAAAGTAGAAGCTGCCAATCTGGCCTTGGTCTGGCCTTTTGGGGTTTTTGAGGCCCAGGACGTGCGCATGCAGAAAATGGCTGAAAAAATTATGACCGATTTATCCTCTGCGCAGGGGGGGATCCGGCGCTATACCGGCGATCGCTATTACGATGGTCAGCCCTGGCCCGTGACCACTTCCTGGATGGCAATTTATTATGCGCGTTTGGGCAAACCCGAACTGGCGCGTAAGCTTCAAGCTGTCAATACCCGGTATGCACAAATGACAGGTTCCCTGCAATTGGGGGAACAATACGATGAGAAATTACAGCGCTGGGTTTCTGCCACGCCTTTAACCTGGAGTGAAGCCAAGTATATTCTCTCGGCCCTGGCGCTTGAAAATCCAGCCGGACTGAAACCCTGACAGGAGCAAATCGATGATTATTCGCAATGTATTAGGCACCAATCTTGAACCCTGTTGCATGAATCCCATGACGGGTTTTTACCGAGATGGTTTTTGCCAGACCGGCTCAGAAGATATGGGCAGTCACGTGATTTGTGTAGAAATGAGTGAAGAATTTCTTGCCTTTTCTCAATCACGGGGCAATGATTTGAGTACCCCCGCTCCGGCTTTTCAATTTCCGGGGCTTAAGGCGGGGGATCGTTGGTGCCTCTGTGCCCTGCGTTGGCGTGAAGCGCTGGAAGCTGGTTTTGCGCCCAAGGTTGTCTTGGAATCGACCCATGAATCGGCACTGGAATATGTCAGCCTGGATGAGTTAAAAGCCTATGCCGTGCCGCGGCATGAAAAGTCTCAGCCCTAAGCCGGGCTTACCACTGAACGTGATCACCTTTTGAGGTGAAACGTTTGACGCTTGAATCCTGACCGGTATAACCGACATTAAAATGCTCACCTGCTTCATCTGGGAAAAACTGGATTTGAAAGGGGCCTTCTTTTAAGACCTGTCCATTTTCACGATCAAAGATTGCAAAATCGCCATTGGGAAGATCCACGCGCACGTGATGTTCTGGCGTAAAGCTGATTTGACTGGGTTTTTCACCTTGGATATGAAAAAATACGTTTGGAAATTTTCCGGGCGAGGGGATATTAAAGTTCATATCCGTAAAATTCAAAGTATCGCGTTTGCCCTCGTGCTGACGCAGCATGATCGCCAAACCCTGGTCTGAGAGCAAATAGTAATAATTGCCTTCTTCCATTTTGACATGGGTAATTTGCACGCCAAAGGCATTGCGTGAATAGGTATAGTTCTCACGTTGTACCACTTCAATCGGGGGCAATTCAGGTTCAGCCTTTGAGAAAACCGCCGCCAAAGCCGGAATTGAACCTGTCTTTGCTGATTGCTTGAGCTGATCCTGGGGGGCCGCCTGAGAGGGGGCAAGGGGCTGAGGGGCAAGGGGACGGACGGTTTGGGTCTGCAGCGCAGAAATGGGAGCGCTTCTCAAGGCTTGAATCTGCATAAAATAACCTCAGCTTTGCGATATCTTAATCCTATTTTAACTTATCGTTCAAGAGAGGTTTTTCTTGCTTGTTTATGCAAAATCTATTCAGGTTTTAGGTTTCACCGCGTAAGCGTTCACCAATTTGGCGATGAATTTCCTGGTGAAGGCGGAAATTGGCCTCGCGCTTGGTCTGGATTTCGATCAGGGTATGTTGTCGCGTTTCAACAGCGGTTAAATAAGCGGTCTTGAAATCTTCAAGGGTCTGAGGCTGTACATAGTTCAAGCCAAACATTTCAGCGGCCCCTTTGAACTGAAAGCCGTGGGGGGTTCCAAAATGGCTTTCAAAAACATCCTCTGCCTGGGCAATCGGTAAAAAGGAGAAAATGCCACCGCCATCGTTGTTGATCACGATCAGAATCAAGGGCTCTTGGGCTGTCTTGACCAGGCTGAGGGCATTGAGATCATGCAAAAGTGCGAGATCTCCCAGCAAAAGCGTGGTGAGGGCTTGGTTGCCTTCTCCCAGACCGAGGGCTGTCGCCAGATTGCCATCAATACCACTGGCGCCCCGGTTGCCAAAGATGCAGGCTTGGGCAGGCATGGCAGAAGCGAACATATCGAAGTCCCGAATGGGCATGCTGTTTCCAATCATTAAAGCCGAATGGGAGGGCAAAATCTGTGAAAGCTGGCGTACCAAGGCGGGTTCGCTGAGCATATTGTTTTGATCCAAATGCTCGCTTAAAACCATTTCAGCTGCTGCTGAACGGTTTTGTAAGGTTTTGACCCAAATCCGGTTGATACTGGGTTCCAGTTGTTTTGCAAGTGCCTCACAAAAACTTGGCAAATCCGCAATTAGGCGTTGGCTGATTTGGTGCAAACTGTCGTTTCGTTCAGAATGGTTGCAGACACGGAGATATTCTTCCTGGCGGTAAGATGAAATATATTCATTCAGTCGGGCTGAAGTCATTTCACCGCCCAGGTGCAGAATGACCTCTGGGCGGCATAGGTTTTGAAATTCTGGGTGCACCAGCAGGGGGTCAAAATGATTGACTTTTTCAGTTACGCGTGGGTTGTGTGCCAAGCCTGAAAGTATGTCCGCAAAGACAGGCCAGCCCAAGGTTTGAGAGAATTGAAGGATGGCTTCTTTTTCCTGATTGTTTTTGAGGCGACCCACCAATAAGAGCCCTGTCCGGGCGGGGTTTAATTTCTCAGCTAATTTTTCTAATTCGGCCGGATTTAAATGTAAATGCCCCCCCTGGTACTGGGTATAGGGGAAAGTACCTTGGGTCCACGGCAGAATAGAATCCAGGTAATGTACTGGAATCGGGCTGGGCAGGGGAGCCAAGGGCTCTCGAAAATGACAGTTGATTTGAACAGGCCCGGTTTGGGCCTGAAACAGTGCTTGATCGAGGGTGGTTAAAACCATTTCAGGTGGGATTTCTAAATTGGGGCAGGGAAGGTCAAAGGACCAGCGCAGATAATCTGAAAAAATGCCGATTTGTTGGATGGCTTGATTGGCCCCTGTATGGAGCAGTTCTGGTGGGCGATCTGCGCTTAAAATCAAGAGCGGCACCCTGTCCTGAGAGGCCTCAATCACAGCTGGTAAATAATGGGCAAGCGCACTGCCAGAGGTGCAAATCAGAACTGCGGGCCGACCGGTGGCGCGAGCATACCCCAGAGCATAAAAAGCAGCAGCGCGTTCATCCAAACAGATTTTGCTTGTGAATTTTTCATGCCGTGCTGTGGCGACTGTTAAGGGGGTGGAACGAGAACCGGGTGAAATACAGGCGTACTCACACCCCCAACGCGCAAGTTCCTCAATCAGGAGGTTGGCCCAGGTCAGATTTAAATTTTCAGTTTGCAGGTTCATGTTTTATTCTCTAGCATTCATTTTTCCCCAACGGGATCTCTTCCCTCAGTGTACCCGAAACGGGGAGTTCGGTCACCCTACCGGGCTTAAACAGCAGGCTCAATTCAGGAGATTGGCTGAATTTCCAAATCTTGCCATCAATATAATAATGGAAGAGGGTCAGCATGCTGAAGGGGGTGAACAGCAAATAAAAGAGAGATTGAGTATAGCCTAAAATTTCGATACAGCCTGCAATCAGGCCATAGAGCAGGGCGGCTCCAAGCCAACGCCAGGCAATCCAGCGTATTTCAGGAAAGCGTCTTTGCTGGTAAATGGCGATAAAACCATGGTACTGCACATTGTGATAGGCCGTCTCGAGTGCTTCAGCCACTAAAAAAGGCACACTGGCGATCACGAAAATACAAAAATGGGTCAAGAGTGCCATGCCCATCACCAGCAATTTGGGCAGGTTGAGGGCCTCTCCCTGGCTGGCGAGATGCAATTGTCTCAAAATAAAAATCCCAAAGGCCATCCACCCCAAGGCGATTGCCAGATTGCCGATTTCTTCAGGAACAACCGGAAAATAACCAAAATGGGAACCATACACCGTCAGACGGGTGAGGGGCTCATCGCTCAACTCCACATAGTCATAGACCACACAGGCCAAAAGGGCAATTTGCAGGCAAAGACTGTCAAGTCGGTGATCCAGGCTGCGTTCAGGTTCATTCAGACTGTGGTATAAGCGTACAAACCCATGGTGTTGGCGTACAATATGCCAGGAACCATAGAGTGAAACCAAGCCAATTGCCCAGGGCTCAAAGCCACTGGATTCAAAGAAAAATCCTGATAATAGTATCAGGGCCAGACCCCAGGTATACAAATGGGGATGGCGTTTAAATTCAATCGGGTCGGCATGGGTGCGAGAGAAGGTTTGAAAAATATGGGGTAAATCGAGCAGGGCCGTAAAAATAAAATAGGTCATCAAGACGGCTTGCCCCGTGGGATGGTAGCCCCAGCGCTTGAAGAGCTCATACAGTCCCCAGAAAGCAAAACTGAGTAAACCAGAAAAAACAAACAAACTCAAGTCATAGCGGGCATTGACCAGCCATTGTGCTTGAAAACGCAGTTTAGATTTTGCTTGCGGCAGCTGTTCAGGCATGCGACCTCAATCTATTCACAAAAAAGGCTGCACCTGGGGAAGATGCAGCCTGTAGAGCTAAAACAAATTTAGTTGTCTTGGGGTTTGTGGCTGGCGATCAGATTGAATCCTGAGAGGAATTCCTGGCCAACAAAACTTTCTTTGACCTGTTTGCCTGTCCAGGCGGCTCCACGGTAAACACCGTAGCCAACTGCGGCGACACCACCAGCAGCGACACCGGCTGCTTTGGCAGTGAGTTCGAGACCTGCCAGCGGCGCATAGACCACCATACCGGCTGCGCCTTCAATCGACTGAGCTGCGCCATCAATCACGGTGCCCATGCCTTGCCCAGCTTGAGCAAAGCCTTCGCCCATATTCTGCATGGGGGTTTTGCTGTCATAAACCACGCGGCCGCCGGTTAAGGCGATTGCGGCACGACCTGTGCCTTCCAGAGCACCGGCAGGTGCATAAACTGCAGCTTTGCCAACACCGTAAAGGGTTTCGCCCATGCCTTGCGCTTGGGTGGCAGAACCTTGCCAGAAGCGGTTAAAAGAACCTGCAAATCTTTCAGTAAAACGAACCCGGCCATTATTGGCGGGAGGGTTGTTGACCGGGCCATTGACAGGGGGTTGAAAAGGTTGGTCAAAGACGGGAGCTGTGCCATTGGGAGCGCCATGAGCGGGTTGACCGGGGCAAGGCATTCCGGGCTTGGTGGGGATCGGGAAAAAGGGCTGAGGAGCGGCTGAAGGGCCTCCCATGAAATATTCGTCTTGGCCCACTTTGACAAAATGAATTTCTTCTTTGGGAACACGGGGAGAAACATTCAAACGGCCCGTGTCGAACTGCATATGAGAGACATCGCGTTGAATCTGGGTATAAACGGGATTGTTGCCACGTGCCAAAGTCTGAACAGTCTGAGGTGTATATCTGAACTGAAAATTCCCTGTTTCGGAGGGTCTGTAAGCGGCTACGGCTGTCATGGTTATTTTCCTTCCCCAATTTAAACGCTTCTAAATCTTGAGTTAGTCTCTACATATACTCTATAGACAAATATTGATTTAACTTACGTCAACATTGGTTTAAGAATCAGTTAACTCACGCCAGAGGATTTGGGCCAGTGTTGCCAGCCAAAGATCAGATGTCGCCTCGTTTTTGAGCTGATCTGTGAACAAAGCCATGACGATTTCATGCTGAGCATTGTGAAGGTAGCCCACATCGCTGCGGGTACCCGGTAGCTCACCGGGCTTATTGGCCACCAGGATCGGGGCAGAAAAAAAATGGGGAATTTTTTCGAGATCCTGCTGTTGGTGCAGGGTTTGAAGAATGGCCTGAAGGCCCTGGGAGCCAGGTTCTGTGACCTCGCCTTTGACCAGTTTTTTCATTAAGCGACACATTTCTGAAGGGCTTGTCCAATTGTCGATGCCTTGGGCCCGTGCTTCAAGATCCATCATGTAGCGTTCGATTCGGGTTGTTTTGAAGCCGTTGGCATTCAGCCAGGCTTGAATCCGTTTCAGACCCAAGCGCTGAATCAAGAGATTGGTGGCTGTATTGTCGCTGATAATGATCATTTGCCGTGCAATTTCATCCCAGGGAATGGCACTGCCAGGGGCGATGTTTTCAAAATAAGGAGAATCTTCAACCCAGTCTTGGCTTTGATAAAGATACTCAGTTTCAGCAAAGTGACCCTTTTCACGATCGGCCCAGTAGAGTGCCAGTACAGGGATTTTGATCGTGCTGGCTGATAAGAAGCGGCGATCTCCATGGCATATTTTTTGGCCCGTATGCAGGTTTTCAGCGCAAAATCCGGCTTGACCCTCAAGTTTTTCAAGATGTGCACGCAGGCAGGCAGACAAAGGGCTCATGATTCGTTGGGGGGGCTCTCTGTTTCAGGGCTGTTCAGTCTCACGATTAAACGTATGCCATCATGGTAGCCCAACCCAATCTGAAGCAGTTCCAAGAGGGTCAGAGTCAGCACTATCAGCAGCGGAGCCAGCACGATGCCTAAAAAGCCAAAAACTTTCAAGCCGCCCAGCACGGAGAGAAAGAGCACCAGGGTATTCAAGCGGTTGTCTTCACTGCTGACTGAACTGATCAAGATCGGGCGCAGGATATTGTCGATCGTGCCCACGACCAGAACGCCCCAAACCACCAGTATAATTGCTTTGACAGGGTGTCCATTGAAAAAGAGCCAGAGGGCGGCGGGCCCCCAAACCACCGGTGGGCCGATCAGGGGCAGGAAAGACAGCACAGACATGACCACACCCCAAAGAATAGCAGAAGGCACCCCTAGAACCAGAAAGGCCAGCCCGCCCAAAAAACCTTGTGCACAAGCCGTACCCACCGAGCCAAAGATCGAAGCCTGAATCACTTCACGCATGCGGCTCAATACCAGATTTTTATACTCTGCTTCAATCGGGATCAGCGATTTGATAAATTCAAGAAAACGTTTGCCATCACGAAACAGAAAAAACAGATTAATCTCGATGAGGGCCAAAAGTACGAAAATGCCAGAAAAAGCTTTGAAAAAACCTTTCGAACTCTCCAGCATGATTTGACTCAGACTTTTCAAAGCGTTCATGGCAGTGGCTTTAAAATCGAGATTTTCAATCCTGACATATTGGTTAAATAAAGCTTGGGCTTTGAGCCAGAGGGGGGTTTGCAAAAGGGGATGTTGCAGCAGGGTTTCTATATCTGTGGTTTGCACTGTTTTAGAAAGATTGATTGCGCCTTCGCTCAAATCCTGAAAGAGCAAAATCAGCAATAATGTCGATGGCAAGACCAAACCCAGCGTTATGCCCAAACACATACTGAGAGAGACCAGTTCAGGTTTTTGGGGGAATTTTCCCAGCAGTTTGGCATAGAGAGGATAGCTAAGAATGACGAGAATGCCAGCCCATAGCAGAGATTGAACAAAGGGTTCAAAAATCAGATAAAGCTGCCAGAGCAAAAAGCCGAGCAACAGGCTGACAAAGAGGGTAAAAAAGAGTTTGCGATCCATGATTGAGATTATAGCCAGTTTAAAATAAATCGTCTGTTGAAACAATCACAAGCCCGATTTTGCTTGTCGAATCTGTCTGATATGCGATAATCAGGGCATTTTGCCTACTTCTGCTTGCGGCTGGCTTTGTTGGATGACCAGCATTTGGTTCGGTACCGGATGCGATTCAGAGCTTCGAGCACCATCAAACGACGCTTGATTTTTTCCCCAAGTGTAAGAGTTAACTTGAGTTTGGCTGTTATACTTGTAGCTGAGTGGTTTTCAGACTGCTTAGACATACTCTATTTAGTACAACAAGCATCTCAATCATCACCTCTAAAACCAAGGTCAACTACCCCGCTATTAAGGTGCCACGCAATGAAAATCTATACTCGCTTTACTCTCGCTCAGGTGCCTTGGCCAGCAACGGCTGACGGGGATTATGCCCGGCGCTTTTTGACGCCCTTGATGTGCGATGGCACGATCAAATATTTCGACAATATTGATGCCGAGATTCAACTGCTTGAGGCCGATGGGCAGATTTTTCCGCTGGTGTTGGGTAATCTCAGGCCCGCGAGCCGGAATTCCTATGTTGCTTCGCCGATGTCGCATTATGTTGACTATGGCCGCGAAGAGATGGAAATCGAACTCAAAAATTACCCTTTGCTCAAGGCATTGCTCAAGCCCCTTGTCAATGTGCTGGAGCAGGCCTTTCGGGCCTTAAAGCTCGAACAGGTTGTGCTGGTCAATAACTGGCTGCTCTCGACCAATCTTTACCCGGCCTTTGAGCCAAGTAAACTCAAGGCCATGACGCAAATGCTGATCGCGGCTTTTCCTGATCGGCCAATCATCTTTCGTTCAGTCAATATCGCCCTCAATCAGACGATTTTTCAGCAATTGAGGGCCCTCGATTACGAACCTGTCTTCAGCCGCCAGGTCTATATTCTCGATCCGGCTAAAAAAACCTATCTCAACAAAGATTCCTACAAGCGCGATCTGCGCATTCAGCGTCGCAGCGACTATGTCTGGGAACATCGTAAAGATCTGTCGGGCCGCGAAATCGCCCATCTGCGCCTGCTCTATGACGATCTGTATCTGCACAAATATTCCAGTCTCAATCCCCAGTTTAATACGCGATTTATTACCGCAGCGCTGGAGCATGACTGGCTGCAGATGGCCTGGCTGCGCAAACCCGACCAGGAATTGCCGGATGCGATGATCGGCTGGTTTGAACGCGATGGGGTGATGACTGCTCCGCTGGTTGGTTATGATCGCGACTTGCCCGAAAAAGTAGGCCTCTTCAGGCTCTGTACGCTCAAATTGTTGCAGGAAGCCGTGCAACATGGCTGGATTCTGCATCAAAGCTCAGGGGTTTCAAAGTATAAAATGCATCGTGGGGCCGAACCTTCGATGGAGTATAATATGGTCTATTTCAAACATTGCCTCCGGTTGCGCCAGATCCCCTGGCAAACCCTGCGGCTGCTGACCGACAAGTTGTTGATTCCGATGATGGAGAAGTTGGAATTGTAAAGGGGGTAGGAAGCATGGGTTAGGGAAGAAGGAGGGCGACTCAAGTGCCCCTTTTGAGGAACAGGATTCATTTGGTGGTTTAGTGAATAAATGGATGGGAGACTGGGAATATTCAGCCTAATTTGTTAGATATGCTCTGTTGTCCGGCTTGTCCGGGTGAGGCGGATTTGCTGTTGCAGGTTCAGGAGCGAGATGATCGGGAGGTTAGAATGGGGGCGTTGCTTTGTTCGCGTTGTGGGCAGAGCTTTCCGATTGTGGATGGGATTCCCCGATTGTTGATTGGCAAGGAGTCGCAGGAAGTCAAACAGGCTTTTAGTGAACAGTGGAAGTTGCGCTATGGCGGGTGTTTTGAAAAGGAATCACGGGTATTTTGGCTAGAGAACAGCGAATCAGTCAAATATCTGAGTGAGAGCCTGATTCAGGCTGTTCAGCCGGGCGACTGGCTGCTCGATGGGGGCTGTGGCAGCGGCGAAAAATCCCGTGAACTGGCCCGTTTACATCCCCAGGCGCAAGTTCTGGCAATGGATATTTCTGAGACTTTGCCGGTTTTGGCCGGGAAGTCACGCGATCTAGCCAATTTGCATATTATCCAGGCCGATGTCAGCCACCCACCGCTTAAAAGTGGCCGCTTTGCCCATATCGTATCGATCGGCGTATTGCACCATACGCCAGACACGGCCAAAGCCTTCCGAGCCCTGGCACCATGCGTTAGGCCGGGCGGCAATTTGGTGATCTGGCTTTACCCGCATCCGACCGAAAGCCCTCTGTATCAGAGGTTTTATTATTTTGTGCGCGATCGCCTGTTTCGAAAGCAGGGCCATGCAATGCCTGCGCTCAAACGCCTGACCCTGCTGCGGCTTCTCTGCCTGCCGGTGTTTTTGCTCTTGCCCTTGTTTTTATTGTCCACAACGATTCAGAAGGGTTTTTACCAAAAATTGAGTCTGCGAGATCTGTACCATGGCCTGGTATTTTTGCTCTATGACGATCTGGCACCGCTCTATCAGCATCGCCATTCGCGTCTGGAAGTTCGCAACTGGTATTACGAGAGCCAGTTTGAAAAAGTCAGCGAGCTGCAGCTTGGGTTGTATGTGGGGCGAAGAGTAGCTGCTTGATTTATTTTTAGGCATTTTCCGGTTCTAGAACAGTTGCCTTGCTTGGGCTTGAAAGCTTTGTTCAAGGCGTTAATTGCCCCCTTGGTTCAAAAAATGGAGCTTGAGTTAAGTAAAGCTTGAGCCATCCTTATTCTTTCCTTAAATTTTGTCACGGCATGGCCTTTTCACGATCCCCTATAATAAAGAACATGGAGAGGTGTGTCGACCATGCGTTTAGAGCAAAGTTATTTTGTTGAGGAAGATTATTACGATGTCTTGCTCATTCGGCCTGAAGCAACGCAGCTTGAGGTCAAAGAAGCTTTTGAGCATTTATCTAAGGGCTTGAATCTCACCGAGCCAAATCTTGCTTTGCGCGTCATGGCTGCTGAAAAAATGTTGGTTTTGACCCAGGCCTATGAAGTACTCAGTGATCCCATTCAACGCAGCCATTATGATTTGCGCCACCTGGGCCGAAAAAATCTTCCGGTCAGCGATCAGGTCGATGGTTTGTTTCGTGAAGCTGTCAAAGCTTATAAACAACATCAACTTGAGATGGCTCTGCGCTTTTTTAAAGAAATTTCTTTGCTTTATCCACATCGCCCTTTGTACCGTGTGCATTTGGCCATCTCCTATGCCGAAAAAAATTGGATGACTTTTGCCGAAGCAGAGTTAGAAACCGCTTTGCGTCTTGACCCCGATTTTACTTTTGCCAAAGAAACTGTCGCGCATCTTTTGTTTCAACTGCCTGATAAAACCGTCAAATCGCATAACAATCAGCTTAACCGCGAAGTGGCGCTGCTGGCTGCGGGTTTTGTGGGGCTGGGCTTTTTATTGCTCTCAGGGGTTCCGCAAAAGTTTTTGGGCGGCGTAGTTGGGAAAGTCCAACAGGCCACCGAGGAGATCATGGATCCCATGAAAAAGGCCGCGCGGAAAGCGGGTAAAAATGGGGCGAATAACGATGTCTCCAGCCAATTACCCCAGGATATGGTACAGGAGCTTGAAGCAAAAAATGCTCAAAAATCCAGTCAGGTCAATATTCCTGAGTTGGGGCCTGATTTTAAACCCGAGGGTCAGACCTATGACTATCGCAAACAAAAGGCCAAGGCCAAGACCTTTTACCCTGAACAGGGCATTGTGGTGGTCACCTACGAAGATGGCAGTATTTTGACTTATCGCCCGGCTGAATTGCAGGGTTGGCAAAATGATCCCGAGACCAAACAGGCTGTGATGGTGACCCGCCAGAATGAATTGATTCCCGCACCCGCCAGTCTGCCTCTGAAACTGCCCGATGGGTCGGATGCCAATCTCAAAGCTCCTGATTTTCCAAGTCAGCTTTTTCCTGAATATGAAACAGAAAAATCTTCCTCGATTGGCAAGCCCATTGCTCCCAATTCAGTCATAACACCTCCGCCTGCTCAAGCAACGGGACAAGCAAATCCAACGGGTACATCAACCGCTTCTCAAGGGGGGAATCCTTATACCCCCTATGCAGGCGCAGGGAGATAATGCCCATGCGCAAGAAGCAGGAGCAAGGGTTTGGCCTTGTAGAGGTCATGGTCTCTGCTGTCCTGCTGGCCTTGGGGATTCTATTGATCAGTCCCATGTTGGGGCTGGGTTTTCGTTCCACCCACCAAACCAAAGAAAAAGCGGGAGCGATTCAGGCGGGGCAGCGGATTGTTGAACAAATTCGTGACCGGGGCTTTGCGGCTGCTTCCAGTATCGTGACACCCAGCAGCACCACAGCTTATGTGGCCGATGACGTCAATGGCCAGAAATTATATGTGCGAGCCGATGGGAAGGTCTTAACCCAGCCTGAGCCACGCGCCAAGCTCTTACAGGTACAGCGGATCTATTCCTTTGATGATGGCGGAACGATCAATTTGACAGATGATAAAATTCAGGTCACCGTAAAAATTACCTGGCCAGGTGGCGGAAGCCAAAATGTAACCATGGGGGTCACACTGGTTCGTGAAGGCGTACAATAAGACTCCTTTCTATCAGCATGTTCAGCAGGGTTTTACCCTGATCGAGGCTTTGGTTGCTTTGACGATCGGTTTAACCTTGCTTTCGATTCTGATTGGCTTTTTACTGAATACCTCTAAGAATATTCAATTGGGCCAAGAACAGGCACGCAGTACTTCTGTTGCACAATTGGCGTTATCACGGATCACCAAAGAAATCAAAGGTTCTTCGATTGAAGCTCCCTCTTTGTTTGCCTTAACCCCTAATTGGCCCCAATTGCCAGCTTTGCCCTATACGGCTGTGGAGGTCTACCCTTACCCGACCACTGCCGGTACCCTCACCGATCCAACGGTTCCTGCGGCCCGAAAGTTTTTTTCTCAAGCTACCCCCAGTGATATTTACCATAAGTGGTATCCCAACAGTGCAGATGAAAGCAATTCGCTTGTTTATTATGCTGTACCTGCACCAGGTGTGGGCAATACGGCCACTGTAGAAAGAATTTCCTATCGTTTGGATACGGCAAATCCAGCCAATTATAAACTGGTGCGTGAAGTTCAAAGACCGATCATCGCTTCCAGTTTTAATTTTCAAAGTTCGCCTGCGCCGATCCGTTCGGTTTTGGCGGAAAGAGTTCAGTTACTGCAATTTACTTACCCTGAGTTTGAACGCGCGATGCAGGCCCAGGGGGCAGCATTGGATACGCTGCTCACGAATATTCAGACCAATCAAGGCAATGCCGCCTTGATCAGTTATATTAACAGCCGTTACCGGCAGGTAATTGGGATTCGGTTGATCATTGGGGGGTCTCCTTTGAACGCTACCAGTTTTCGCAAAGGCATAGAGTTGACGACAGAAGTGAGGTTACGCAGCTGATGAAGAAGTATCGCAGCGAGCGCGGGGTCTCGATTCCCCCCGTTCTCATGGTCATAGGTATTTTGGTCGTTCTGTCCGTTACTTTTTTAGCCGTGGTCAGATTTCAGGTGCAACGCACGGGCTATGAACAGGCTACGATTACGGCAGGCTATGTTGCTGAGATTGGTTTTCAGCAATTGCGGGCCGAACTGGCCGCTGCCAATGGAGATTGGACCCAAATCAATGGCGTGGTCAGTGCCTGTCAAACCACAGATCCCTTCTATACACGCTGCCAGCGTTTGCCCAGTACCAACAGCTACGCTGCTTTTCGCCCCGTTCGTGAAAATCCTTTGGATGTAAATTCTCGCATTATTGGGGTTTACGAAGCTGCGATTGAAACCGGTGAAAAACGGGCAATATTCAGCAATAAAACCCTGACAGGAGCCACTGTAGGTTTTGTGCCGAACAGTGTCAGCAGCTCTGAAAAAAAGGGCTATGATATTTATGGCAATCAACTCTGTGATGCCGATGCCGGAGGCTGCCCTGGGCGCTTTATGGGCGTGAAGGTCACGGCCTGGCTGACCGATTCTCAGGGCAAATTATTGCCCAAAGGTCGCAGTCAGAGCGTTTATGGTGTTTTGCAGCTCAATTCTGGGAATTTGGATCCAGGCCCTTCGGGGTATTTATTGGAGTCTGACCAGCCGATTATTATTGACCAAAATACAGCCTGGAATTTTATCAGCAAGCAATTTGACGAGGTCGGTGCTTTTTATGGCCCGCTTCACACCAATCAAAGGTTTAAATTCCGCTGGGAAAGCATCGATACTGAGACTCCCACACGCGGTGGGGTGCCCAATGCTTCTGATATGTTGACCTATGCCCGTCCTTATCCCGGGGTTTTACAGGTTGATACGGGTTTACAAGGGCTGTTTGTGAATGTCTATAATCCGGGTACTGATTTTGTCTATTTTCCCTGGAGCATGTTTTACCAGATTCAATGGAGCCCTGCTGGGCCAGAACCTGCCGCTGGCAGCACCTATACCGTTGAATACAATAATAACCCTGGCCCTGGTACTTCGACCTATACCGTCACCAAAGGGGCCCTGAATGGGAGTGATCCCGTGCCTGGCCCCACTGAGAATGGCATTGTTCAGATTCGTCAGGGAGCTACGGTCTATAATGTGGGCACCAGTTACCAGCTGAGAACAGACGGTTTTATCGTCTGGTCAGTTCCCGATGGCATGGGCGGCTGGTTGGTAGGTGGCAGTGAGCCCAGCTCAGGTAATTCCTACCGGGTCAGATATATAGCCCATACCCCGATTCGGGTCTTTGACAAGATGAACTATGCGGGTGCAATACCGCAGTTTCAATACGAGCATGAGCACGCAATGGGATCGAGTTGGCCGCTGTATCAATCGGGGCATGCCCATACCAATATTGCTGGGGTTAACCTTTCTGCCAATTCAACCACTGTGGGGGCTGACCCTGGCTATGTTGGTGCGTCTTGGCTTCATCGGCACTATATAACCGATGATCTGATCAATCTTATTAATCCTGATTTTCTTTGGTTTGCAAATTCAGCCTATTCGCCACAAAGTGCAACTAGTCACTATACTCCACTTTTGCGTCCCAGTTCCGATCTCACGAATTATAAAAATCAACTGGAGCAGTTGAATAAATACCTGCAACTCAGTTTGGGCTTTTCTATGCCGAGAAACCCTGATGAATCTTTAAACCCCACCACCTTGCCCGCGTCTTCGGATTATCTTTATGGCTATTTGGTGGGAACCAATGTGGATAACCATTTGGTCTATAATTTGCCCGCCATCGACAGCGATGACAAAATTGTCGATTTTCGTTCTGTTTATTTTGGCAGGGACTTAAAATATTCTGCCGGCAGTCAAATTGGAGCCGATGTGGTCTTAACTCAACCCTCGGCTCAGCCTGCCGACAAACGTTACTATGCCTGGATTTGGGTCAATGACAATGCCCATTCTTCTGACTATATGAAAGTGGCTGATTCCCAGGTTTCATCGGATTACCGCATGTACCGCTATGTTCTGATTCCTGAAAGCAAGGTGGTGGTGGTTCGCGACGCGGTGGTTTTGATTGGCAACCGCGAACCCAATGGCGGTTCCGGTGCCTGTCCAACCTTAAAAGCAGACTGTCTGCCGCTTTTGAATGGGAATGCTCCGGGCCGTGCCACTATTATCGATGGTCAATTGACCCTACTTTCCTTTACCACTTCACCTCCAGGGCCAGGTTTGGATTATAAATATTCCAAAGGCGATATTGTCGTGGTGGGCGATGTCCGCTACCGCAATGCTTTTTATACGCAGTACAATTCGGGTTCTGCCAAAATGGAAGTCCGTCAGTTGGATCCTCAACCCGGTGTGGGGCATAACCATTTAACAACGACCAGTATTACAGATGGTCAGACAAAGTGGATTACCAATATTGATGGCACACGTGCACGGGATACGAATGGAGCCTTTGTTGGAAATTTATGTGGTTTGGGTTTATTCGCAACCCATGATGTAAAAATTTCGGTCACAGGACTGATGCCGGATCCCTCCCCAGATAGTTCACCAGACAGCACAGATGATCGCTTGATTCTTCATGGCCAACTTGTGGCCGGTAATCGCGTAGCGGTTCATGCGAAAGACACATCAGGAAATGAATTGCTGAATGACCCTGATGCTCAGTATTATGATGATATTTGGAAAAACAGAAATTCGTTTACCGATAGGCTCGAATTCTTTGGCACCATCTACAGTTTTGAAAAAACTGCATTTACCTCCTATTTTAAATTGCTCAGAAATTATTTTTACGATCGCTCCTTGTATATGAACCCCTTGATCGGAGCTCCTGCTTATCCCAAAACTGCAGGGGATTATCGCGATCAAGCCGTTTTTAATAATTACCCCAGTTTGGTACAAGGATCCTGGAAAATGGGCGCTCGATGAATTCAGTTCAAATATTCGGTGTTTTTTTGAAATTGCGTGTGTTCTAATAAGGTAAACCCTGTCTCTCGGAGGACCTATGAAGCGTTTGCATCCTGGCTTTTTGGCGACGATACTGTCATTGAGCGCAATGGGCTGTAGCCCCACTGTGCCCGGCAGTTTTACACTGAAACCCGAAATGAGTGTTTCTCAGATCCACAATTTTGGTTTTCGTATCCAGTCAGGATTTCAAATAGCGGCGAGTTCAGGGGAACAGGCGCAGCTAGAAACTACACGTCAAACCTTTGAGGCGGATCTGCGTTCCGGTAACCTTGAAAGTTATCGTCAGGCAAAGCATTTTTCGATTCAGCTTTTGGCGGGGTCTGAGGGCAATTATTTCGTAAGCCCCGATATCTTGCAGGCGCTTACACAGAAAGTTTTGGCAACCTTGGTGGTTGTTTTACCGAACGATCAATTTTCTGTGTTTAAAGGAGAATTTGAAAATCAACGTTTCTATTTTGCTGATCCTGCTCAGCAACTCAGTCTGGATACTTCTACCAAGGCTTATCTGCTGACAGCCAATGCTGATTTTACAATTCAGACCACTTTGGGTGAAATTTTGCCACAAGCAGCAGACAATTCGACGCCTGTGGTTGAAGCCTCCCCCAGTGCGATGCCTGTTCAAACCGAACCCCTTGCTCAGCCTGCGAGTGAGCAAAGCGCTGCCGAATTTTCAGAGTCAGATGAACATCATGAAGATGAATCTGAGTCAGATGAACATCATGAAGATGATTTTGACTTTGACAGTGAAAGCTTCGAATATTCAAGATTCAATCCAGAATATAGGATGAATCCGGCTTTTGGGCCTGCTCCTGTGCGAATGGAATTTAAGCCTGGATTTAATTCCAGAGTGGGAGTCCCTCTTCCCCCCTATCTTTCGCGTGCCCAGCAGCGTCCCGTGAATCTTCAATACGCTCAAGCCCCGATGTTTATGTTTGATCGAAACGGTGAGAAGATCGCTGTGCGTGTTGGAGATCGGGAAAATTTTCAAAAACCTTTCCCTGCTCAGGCGCCGCGTATTCGTGTGGAACGCGCGCCAGCGACCCGTTGGAATGAAACTCATCTTTTGCCTGGTTCGCGGCCATGAAACCCTCGCTTAGCACCTGGGAACAAGCCAATATTCAGCGTGCCAAAGGGATTTTAAGAAGACTTTGGGAAGCCAGTGGTATTCAACAGAAAGCTTTGTTGAAAGCTCTGGAAGAACGTGGGATTCCCCTGAAAAAAACCACACTTTCGATGTGGTTGACGGTTAATGGGAATTTTATCAGACCCAAACAAGAAGCGCTTCAGCCTCTGGTTGAAATGTTTACCCCTGATTTACAGGCCGAACAGAGACAAGAAATTCTCGACGAACTGGAAGCGCTTCTGGGGTATGGCAGCACGGTTCTTGAAACCTCAGAAATGTTGAGAAACCGTCTTTCGATTCAGTTGGATGAATCCATGCGTAAAACGCTGGATACCCAAGAAGCGCATCTGCGTGACCATGTGGATCACCTTGAAGCGATCCTGACTGAAATCGAACCCCGTCTTTTTGAATACCATAAAGGGGCGCCAGTGGTGCGAGTTCAGGCTGAGGAGAAACATTTAATCAAAGATTTACTCGGCATAGATTCTTTGCAGCAGGCACGACAATATAAAATCAAGGGCGGCGATTATGAAATTCCCTTGACCCGTGTGCAATCCCTAGATACCGTCACCCGCTTGGTCAATTCCATGAATGAGGGTATCCGCGTTCTGCGGGCCTATATTGAGCGAAAACTGCTTCAGGAGGGGGCTCTGGAACTGGATACCTATCCGCGTGTCGAAGATTTCGTCAGTTATGCCTGGGAAATTGCCGATCGATTGCTCTACCATAACCGTCTTTGTCGGAGTGTGCCTGCTTTGCGCAGAACGCTTCTGCGCATGATGGCGACGTGTTGGGGGGTTAGGTATTTGATGCAGGGTCAGGAAGGCCCCGTCAGTTCTGTTGAGTTTCAAAATATACTCCAGCTGAAGGGGTTGTCAAATCCCGCTGAGGTTGCTTGCCCTGTGGCGGTCTTTATGGGCTTGCTGGCTCGGCAGATGTTAAAACTTTACCGGGGTCAAACGGTTCATAAGGGCTTGAATTTAGCCTTGCAGGCCCGTGAAATGCTGCAGACCCATTTGCCTGCGCTTCCGACTGAGCAGGAAGTTTTCTATTACAAGAAAGAATTGGCAAATCTTTGTTATGATACGGCCTCACTGCTCTTGTGGCATCGTGAACGCATTCCTTCACTGGATGCCTCGTTTCAGTCTTTAATGCAAGACGCTTTTCGGGCCTATACTGAAGTCTTGAGTACCGTGAATCTCTTTCATGCCGGTTTAAGTGAACAGCGCGCCAATCACTTGCGTTGTTTTAATTTGATCAGCTTGTGTTGGACCCAACCTGATCTGATGTTCTGTATGTGTGAGATCAATAAGCTCAGTCCAGGCATGCAACTCAATGAAAGTTATTGGACGCTGCAATTGGCTCGTGCCGTTGCCTGTTCTGTTTTGGCCTACAGGGCAGATCAGAAAACCCAGTCAGAAACTTTTAAAGAAGCAGCCTCCAGATTTGTACTTCAAGCGGCTTTGGTGCCTGGTTTAGAGCAGGCTTTGCGTACTGAGTTGCGTGAGGATTTTATTTTACATAAAACCCTGGGCCCCAACTTTTTGGGAGGCAGTCCAACTTTATCAGAGGTAATTGGTTTTTGAGGTGTTTTAATCAGAGTATCCGGAGCACAGGTTCCGGCCAGACTGTTCCTGATTTGAAAACTAAGGAGATATATTAAATGAAAATGAACCGCCAATCTTTGTCTGCTCTGGGTTTGACCACCAGTCTGCTTTTGTCTGGCTGTACTGTAGATGCACAGTTGGCTTCTCAATTGCTGAGTTCTTTGCAGACTGCTGCCAAGTCCAGTAAAACTGTTACGGGAAGTGCTTCCGTATCTGCCTCTCTTTCAAGTGGCATTGCGACAGCCGATGACAATGTGATTGAAGTATCCCCCGACCAACAGGTCATGACACGTGCCTTGCAGGTGGCCTGTGGGGGGCTTGGTATGAAAATTGCTTCAGTGGATGAAAGTGAAACTGAAGATACTGAATCCAGTGATGAATCCAGCTCTGAAACCTCCAGCAACTCTGAGTCGTCCGCGACAGAAAGTTCAACTGAAGGCACAGCATCAGACTCCAACAGCACTGAATCCACAGAGACCACAAGTTCTGAAACCACAAGTTCAGAGACTACCGAAACGACCACAAGCTCTGAAACCACCGAAACGACCACAACAGAACAGGCTTTGTCTGACGCTGATACCGTTCAGCCGGTTGTGATTGCCCCTCCTGATCCCACTGCTGCACCAGGCCAACCCGCTTCGCGCGCTCGTCAGATTAAGCTGAATGCCAATTTGCAGTTTGAATTGCGCCAGATGGGCAGAATGAAAGGTTCTGAGCGGAACCGTCGTTTTTCTGAAATTCAGCAACATTATCCAGAAATGCGCAATACAGCGCCTGTTCCTGTCAGAGTAAGAGGTCAGGCTACACGCCAGGCTCCTTCTGTTCAAATTATATTTGTGCAAATGCCCGGAATGTCCTATGGTGGTCAAATGGAACCCCATCATGGGGAAATGAACTTTAGACCCATGCCTGCACAAAGCCGGGTGCAAATGCCAGCCGGTCGCCAGGGAATTGGCTTTCAGCCAGCCAAAGGGCCTGCCTTTGGACAAGCTGGAAATATCGGTGTATCAGGCCGCGCTCTGCTGGAAGGCTTGGGCAATTTGCCCTGTCAGGCTCCTCAGAATGACGACGATACTGATACCACCAGCGATACCAGCAGCAACTAAAATCTGCTGAGATAAAATAGGCCTGGGTTTACCCCAGGCCTATAATTTTGTTAGCACACTGCCTCCCATTTTGTCGCTGAGCCATTTCCAGCGAAGCAGGGAGCGGGTCAGGGGTGAAAGCGAGCTGTGCAGGCGGGGAATGAGACTTAAATGTGTACCTAAACTGAGATCTCCTGCTATTTCAAGCTCCATTTCCTTGCAGAACTGTGAAATGCTGGCTGTTCCCCAATAAATAGGGCTTTCAGTCTGTTCTGCTGCGTTTTGCGCTGATTTTAAATGCATGCTTCCAATCACGTCAAAGGCGAAATACGCACCTGGAAATTTCTGTTTGAGAGAAAAGATCAAGGTTTTTACCCTTTCCAGGGGAAAATACATCAAAAGCCCCTCTGCGATAATCAGCAGCTCCTGGGGATTTTGATTCTGAAGATAGTCAAACCAATCATTTTCAAAGGCCGAGGCCACAATATGCCAATGATTGGCTTGGGAGGGGAATCCCAGTGAGGCGCGTAGCTCAATAATCTCTGGTAAATCCAGGTCATACCAATTTCCTTGACTGGGCGAGATGCGGGCAAAGCGCGTTGAAAAACCACAGCCCAACTCTAAGAGTCCTGGGTTTTTATGCTTTTGAAAATGTGTTTTCACCAGACGATCCAGAATCAGCGTGCGCAGGACAATTGCTTTTTGAAGAATTTGAGAATATTGAGCTTCCAAGGCTTCATCAAAAAGCCAGGCAATTTTAGGATACCATTCAGCGGCCAAAGCATCCTGTAAGAGCGCTTTGTCTTTTTGGTTCTCCTCGGCCTTGGCTCTCAGGGCCCACAGGCTTGTTGCTGGAACCCCAGAAAGCATTTCAATGGATACTCAAATCAGCGCCAGCCAAGACCCTGACGGCATCTTGGGCAGAAAAAATACCTTTGACCAGATCCCCTTTGGTGACCACCACTCTGCGGATATGGTTTTGCATCATGATCTGACAGGCCTCTTTGACTGTGGTGGAGGGGGCCACCGTAATGACATCGCGATGCATGTATTTGCGCACGGGCTCCTCTAAAATCGCCAAAGCCTGTTGTTCAAGAATTTCTCCGCTGGTATTGGCGTAGGTGGAGAGGGCTTTTTGCTTGAACATTTGATTCACAATATCCGTTAAAGTGACGATACCAATCAGGCCTCGGTGGGTATTGATCACCGGAACCCCTGTAATTCCTTTGCGGTTGCAAAGACTGGCGACCTGTTCGATCGATGTAGACTCCAAAACACAGACCACTCGGCGTGTCATCACATCAGAAACCCGCAATTGCCCATCGGGGTTGCTCAGTTCTTCGTCGTCTTCGGTGACATAAGCTTTTTTCTCTTCATCGGGAATCGGATGATTGACAATCGAAAGATACCGTTGAAGATTCATATAGAGAGGATCATGTCCACCAGGGGTCGATATATTTACCATATCCGATTCATATGCTTTCTGAAATTGCTGATCTGGGCGAGTGGGCTTGGGAGCCGGGGCGGAGGGCTGTTGATTCGCTGACTGATGGGCCTGTTCCTGAGCCAAACGCCGATCGCGCAGGCGTTCACTGAAGGTTCTCCATTGTGTCAAAGGATCAAGGGTCGAGACGACTCCAGAAATCGGGGCCATTCCGCTGACAGAAGGTGCTCTGCCAACTGGAGAAATCGGGGGTTCTGCTGTATCATCATCGGCACGAAAAACAGGAAATTGATCCTTGATATTATAGGTGCCAACTATATTCTTTTCATACATTGCAAACCCACGTGCCTCCTGTACCACCGAACCTGACTTGATCATAACATGAAAATCCAGACATGAGAGGCGCACTGGAAAGGGGGAAAAACCAAGAAAAAATCATTTGCAATTTTTTCAATTCCTGGTTTTAATTGAGAAGGATAGGTACTTTGCTGGGGACAGGGGCTGATAGTTTTGATCGTTCTTACGCGTTTTGTTGAGATTTTATTGCGGTTTTACCGTACTGTATTGGCTTGGTTGGCCAACTTTATTCGTTTGGCCATGGCCTTGGCCTCGGTTTTGATTGGCATTGGGCTGGTGATGCTTTTTATGCAATTGCAACAAAATCCTGATTTTTTAGTGCCCAGCAGACCTTTATTGGCCCGCTTACAGCTCTTGCCCTTTTTAGAAAAATTTGAAAAATTAAGTGCCAAGGTAACGCATTCTGCGCGCGTCACGGTTTTGGCTGATAATATGCACCGCATGCAGAAAATGCTGGAAACCTATCCCGTGACTGGGGGAAATTACCCTGATACTGTGAGTATGTTGTATCAGGATGCTGCAAAAGACAATTACTGGTGGGGTTTCAGAAATCCTTTTGATGAGCATCTGATCAAGGATTACCGGGAGTGGATGGCCGATTATCAGGATTACCAGTTTCAGCAGGCCAAGGAGTCCTTTCGCGGCAAGGTACTCTACGAGCCCATTGGCGTACCGGCCTATGGCTATCGCATTTATGCCTGCGATGATCTCGGTCAATTGATCACCCACCAGGATGGCAGTCCGTATATTTTAACCAACCGTCCGGAGCTTTAAATGATAAAAAAGCCTTTGCCTGTGCATTTGCTGGGAAACCGCATTGAATTGCGCCGACACAAGCTCAATTTGGCATCCAAAATGTTTCAGGCTGTCGATCAGGACCGAGAGCGCCTGCGCCAGTTTTTGCCTTGGGTCGATGCGATTCAGTCTGAAGCCGATGAACGCGCCTATATCCGCTCGACCCAGGCTGCTTGGAAAGCCTGTACGCTATTTGATTATGGGATTTTCCTAAAAGATTCTGGAGTTTATCTGGGAAATCTCGGGGTTCACCATCTGGCATGGGCGCATGAACGCTGTGAATTGGGCTATTGGATGATCGGGGCTTTTGAAGGGCAGGGCTATATGACGGAAGCCGTTCAAGTTCTCGAAAAGCAATTGTTTGAATCGGGATTCAACCGGATTGAAATTCGCTGTTCTACACTCAACCATCGTTCTGCAGGGGTGCCTGAACGTCTGGGTTATTCTCTTGAAGGAAAACTCAGACGTGAAGCGATGGAAATGGGAGCCTGGCGGGATACCTTTATTTATGCCAAATTAAAGGATGATTGAGCTTACGGGATTTTAAACAAGACCCCCTGTTTAAATTGCCAAAGATGCAAAGGAGAGGCTTCTTTGGCAAATTTCATTAAAATCTCCTTGCGGGTCAGGTCAAGCGGTTCACCAATATGAATACTTTCGCTCTCATGCGGGTTTGAAACTGAGCAGGCAGAGCCCAAATGGTTTTGCAAGACTTCTGCCTGATCGAGACAGGAAAGGTATTGATTGAGATAATCCGTATCGATGGTACTGGCTTCTTGCATTTGCGGAGGGGTGGGTTGGTGCATGTAGAGGGGATGCATATGTAAACAATGGGCCATCACCCCTTGGGGGCTTTGAACATAAAAATGTGAGGGCCAATTGGTAAATTCTTCAGCGTCTAAAAAACAGGCTTGTTCATGCGGGTGAAGGGTTTTGAGGATGAGCTGTGCAAGCCGTTGGGAATCCATTTCCAGGGACAGACTCTTTCGAAAGGGTTTTGAAGCCTGATTGAAACTTTCAAAGCGAACCCGGGGGCTGGGATAAACCAATAAACGCAAACCGGCCTGAATCCGGTGCGCCAAATAGGCCAATAAACCATTCGAGAGCACCATGTCTGCCATCAAGGGCAAGACACTGCAATTTTCCTTGTGTGCGTCTTGAAAAGCCAGGGTTTGAAGAATATGGGCGTAAATGTATTTGTCTTGAAACCAAAAATTTTTGGAAGCCCAATCTTTGAGATCCTCAAGCTCAAAGATCACCATATCCACAGCACAAAGGCTTCGGATCGCATCCAATACTTTTGAGTTTTCAATCTGCAGGGCGTCTTCTTCACTGGTGAACAGGCGTAGACGGGTTGACTCAGAAAAAGGCCAGGACGGCAGGTTTCCCCCTGCCAAAAGGGAGGGCAATAGGAAATCCAATAAGGTCTGGCGATAAAATTCTCCCCAGACAGGCACTACGATATGAAAATGGGAGGGCATGAAATTGAAGTCGCTGATTGGGTTTAGATTTTGAATCTTCTTTGTTGTACATTATAGTAGGCGCTGGCTATTATGCCAATCTTGGTATCCTCTTGAGAAAAAGGCGTGTTCAGTCTTGCTGAATTGAGTGGGCGTAAATCCAGGGCATGCTTTGCCTGTGTTACAATGACAGTGCCTCTGAGCGCACTATATCAGAGTATTACTGAGTTTTATAGAATTTCGAATGGTTTTTACCGCAACGGAAGGAATGTCATTCATGCATCTCAATCTCCCTGAATTTACAAACGAAGCTTTTACTGATTTTTCTCAAGCCGAGCATGCCCAGGCGATGGAAGCTGCTCTTCAAAAGGTGACTGCTCACTTTGAACGTGAGTATCCGATCGTGATTGGGGCAGAAAAAATCAAAACTGAGACGAAGTTTAGTTCTTACAATCCTGCTTGTCCCAGTCAAACCATGGGAACCTTTCAAAAAGGCGATGCTGCTTTGGCTGAGAAGGCCATTGAAACCGCTTGGGCCGCTTTTCCGGCATGGTCAAAGACGCCCGCTGAAGAGCGGGTGGCTTATCTCTTAAAGGCTTCAGAAATCGTGAAGGCCCGTAAATTTGAGATTGCTGCTGCGATGGTCTATGAGGTGGGGAAATCCTGGGCCGAAGCAGATGGTGACGTTGCTGAAGCGATTGACTTTTTAGAGTTTTATGCCCGCGAAATGTTGCGCTATGCGGCCCCTCAGCCGATTACTCCTTATCCAGGAGAGGCCAATGAAGCCTTTTACTTGCCCTTGGGGGTGGGGGCGATCATTCCCCCTTGGAACTTCCCCTTTGCGATTTTGGTGGGCATGAGCGCTTCTGCGCTGGTTACCGGCAATACTGTGGTTTTAAAGCCTGCAGAGGAATCTATGCTGATGGGGGCGATCTTTGCTGAAATTATGGAAGAAGTTGGGCTGCCAGCAGGTGTGCTGAACTTTATTACAGGGGATGGCGCCGAAGTGGGCGGTGTGATGGTCAATCACCCTCTGACCCGTTTTATCTCTTTTACGGGCTCAAAGGACGTGGGGCTGCTGATTACTGAACAGGCGGCAAAACGCATTCCGGGGCAACGCTGGATCAAGCGGGTGATTGCGGAACTGGGCGGAAAAGATGCCACGGTTGTGGATGAAACCGCTGATCTTGAAGCTGCGGCCAGCGGAATTGTGGCGGCTGCTTTTGGTTTTCAAGGCCAAAAATGTTCAGCCTGTTCTCGTGCCATTATTGTTGAGAGCGTCTATGAGCAGGTGCTTGAAAAAGTCGTTGAAAAAACCCAAGCACTGACCCAGGGAGACCCTGTTCAATTTGAGAATTTTATGGGGCCTGTGATTAATCAGGAATCTGAAGACAAATGTCTGCGCTATATAGGCTATGGCCATGAAGAAGGTCGTTTGCTGGTGGGTGGGCATAAACTGGAGCGTGAAGGACATTTTATTGCGCCGACGGTCTTTGCCGATCTTGATCCCTCTTCCCGTTTGGCACAGGAAGAAGTCTTTGGGCCTGTCTTGGCCCTGATCAAAGCCCGTGATTACAAGCATGCTCTCGAAATTGCAAATGGCACGCCCTATGGTCTGACGGGTGCCTTTTACAGCCAGGTAGAAGCGCGTTTACAGGAAGCCCGTGATGATTTCTTTGTGGGGAATTTATACCTCAATCGTAAATGCACAGGGGCCTTGGTCGGCGTGCATCCCTTTGGTGGCTTTAACCTTTCGGGCACCGACTCAAAAGCCGGTGGCCGGGATTATCTTCTGAATTTTATGCAGGCCAAATCGGTCACGCGTAAGCTTGGATAGTGGGGGCGTGAAACGCTGGCAGTCTTGGGTTCTTTTACTGGTTTGTCTGCTTTCTTTTGCAGGGCCTGCCTTTAGCCTCGGGCCTTCGCTTCCGGGGCTTACTGGGCCTGCTGCCCAGATGCCTGAGATCAAGGTCTTTCCCAATCAATTGGTTCAGGCCGAAGCTGTCGACCCGCAGTTAAAATCCCTGTTCTATCGCAAACCCTGGACTTTTGATCAGGAGACCTTTATTGGGGTCTGGCAGGATGTTCTGCATATCCTGCCAGACCTGCAAGCTGAGTTTCAACGGCTGGAAAACCGAAATTTCAGTTCCTCTGATTATTTGAAGCTCAGTGTGTTATTGCTCGTTTTTCTGCTGCTTTTGAGTGCCCGTATTTTAGACCGCTATTTTCAGAAACGTCTTATTTCCCTGATTGATTTCATGCCCCACCATTGGCCCGAAGTATTGCGTCATTCTGCGCGATTGCTGATTGCCGTGCTCAGCCGTTCACTGATCTTTTTAACCACCCTGTTTTTAACCTATTTGGTCTGGGGCTCTTTTTCACCAGAAAGTACCTTTTTCCCAGCTTTTATTCATTTACTCTGGATTGCTGTGGTTTACCGGGTTTTACACCTGCTGTTTTATGAGCTTTTGGCCAATACCAACACCCGTTATTTTGAGGGAGAGCAAGCCGCACTCGCCCTTCGACTTTATCGGAGCATTCATTTGTTTTTGCTCTATGTGGCCCTGTTTTTATCGGGGATTGCCATTCTGGAACATATTGCCTACCGCGCCGATTTGATCAATTTTCTCTATTTTGTATTGTCGGGCTGTGTTTTGCTTTTCTCGGCCTATCTATTAACCAATAAGAAACAGATCTTTACCCTCCTGCCCAGTTTGAATGAGCCCTTTTATCAGCGCTTTCTGCGCTTTTTAGGCCGGTTCTATAATTGGGTGATTGGCTTTACCTTGGCCTTGGGGGTTTTGTGGGTGGTGGGCTATCACAACCTGACCCATATGTTGTTTTTACGTTCCTGGGTTCTGTTCTCGCTCTTTTTGGGAACGGTTTTACTGCACCGTTGGTTGCAGTCGTTGATTCAAGAAACCTTGCAGATGGGCTCTGAACCCTCCCAATTGGCCAAGCAATTGTCGAGGGCGCTCTGGTTGCTTGAAGCCTTGGTCTTCAGCCAGATATTCTTGATTTTGCTCGATGTACGGGAGCCTTTGCTGAATTGGTTGGGATACCCGATCATCACGATTGGCAACAGCTCTATGAGCATGCTTTCGATCTTCAGTGGCTTTCTGACTGTTTTTGTCTTCTGGCTTACTTCAGGCCTGATCAATGCCTATCTTGAGGAGCGTCTTTTTCCTAAATTAGACTATGATGCGGGCGTGCACCAGATGATTACCCTCAGCATTTTTTACGTTGCGATGGGTTTGGGCATTCTCATGGGCTTGAATGTGATGGGCTTTGACTTGTCTATGTTCGCCATTTTTGCGGGGGCATTGGCGTTTGGGATCGGTTTTGGTCTGCAGGGCATTGCCAAAAATTTTGCCAGTGGAATTATTCTAATTTTTACAGGGTTGGTGAAAAAAGGCGATTATATCACCGTGGGTGAGTATACCGGCTATATTCAACAGGTAAGCTGGAAAAAGGTTCATCTGCGTACCCCTGACCATGTCGATTTGATTGTGCCGACGGTCAGTTTGGTCGAATCCAGTATTGTGAATTGGACCTACTCAGGCAAGCAGGTGCGCGTGCATATTCCGGTGGGCGTTTCCTATGACTCAGATGTAGAAGAGGTGCGGCGCGTTCTTTTGGAGGTTGCCCTTGAGCACCCCGAGGTTTTGCCTGACCCGGCCCCCACGGTTTGGTTAAAAGCGTTTGGCGACAGTTCTTTAGATTTTGAGCTTCTGGTTTGGATCGACTATGAATGCATTATTGTTGAAAGGCTGAGGGGTGAAATCAATTTCTTAATCTGGAAGGCCTTGAAACGTCATCAAATTGAAATTCCCTTTCCGCAACGTGATTTGCATATCCGTTCGGGTTTGCCGCCTGCTCAGCCAGGGAATCTTACCCAAACTGAAGAGGATTCAATGGGCGAGACGGTTGAGCAATAACAGATCATCTGCATTATGGCCTCAATCGTAAGACAGCCCAATCACCCGCTCTCCATCCCACTTGGGTATGCAGTAAATGCCTGTAAAATGGTGCTGTTTGATACGCTCTACAAAAAGTTCTGTGACATAGACATTGCCTGGAACAGAGCGGTTCTTGAGAAAAATATGCACATCTTTGGGGCGAGTGGCTTCAACCTCGGCATAATTGGGAAACTCACTGCAATTGGGTAAAATGGCGGGTTTGACATGATAGCCCACCAATTCTCCTGTTTCCTGGTGATACAAACAGCTTGGCTGATTATGTTCAAGCGAAACCAAATCCTGAAAAGCATACATAAAAGGAATATTGAAAAAATACTCTCCTTTTATTTTTGTCTCTTTGCTTACTTGAATATCAAAGGCAGGCCCGCAAAAATGAATATACTGACTCTTTTGCTCGGCCTGTTCCTGAGTGGGTGGAACAAAGGGGCCGGGGTTAAATACAGCATAATAGATACCCCGTGCATTGTTTTTATAATCAATACTGTAGATTTTCATGCCTGAGCCTCGCTGTCGTATTTCAAAACAAAATCCATGCCTTTGAGTTTGTTTTTAAGGCAAAGCTCACGAAAAGTATTGGTGACTGCGGCTCTATAAACACCTGGATCTTCTCTAAAGAAATGAATGCCTTTTGGTAATTCTCTGTAAATACAGGCCCAATCTAAATCATCGCTAAAAGGCAAAATATTAGGAACAACCACATAAAAAAGTCGGTCTTCAAAATGCAATTCAATTACTTGTTCAGCTTGAGGCAAAATGAGTTCTTTCAAACACTCAAATGCCTTTTGGCTGAAGGTTGGTGTTGATCCTGCAATACTGGATGAAAATTCTTTATGCTCTTTTTCCAAATTACTAGAATGAAGTAAATAAGCATAATCTCCTATTTTAAGCGGCCTGGTACGGGTTGTAGAAATATCTAAAAATTCCAAATAATATGGAGCCGAAGAATTTAATATTTTTGCATAGTAATATTTATCTGAATCACCATGTAAAGTAAAAAGCTGCATTTTACCAGTTCATTTCCTTGTTAATATCTTTGCATAGTTCTTTTAATTTAAGCTCTTTTTCATCTACATACCTTGGCCTTAGGGTTTTAAACTTTTGCCCCAATTGTTTTGAAATATGCTGAGTTGTCGCTTGGGGGTGAATCCCCGGCACAGAGGCAGAAGGCACCTTAATATTGGGGTGGTTGCTCACGTTATAAAGTATTTTTGTAACATTGACTTTGCCCCCAGAGATAAAACTTCCTAACACAATATCCTGTAAGCTCAGGCCAGGGCCAATGGGAGAGCCTGGGTTCTTGAGCACGAAGTCAATGGTTTAACCCGTAAACCGCTCAGCAAGAGTGCGGGTTCCGTTGCTCAATGTCAATAGTCATTGAAAAATGATCAATTTATGGCACCAAATGAAAAAATACTGCATGACACAGCCAGTTTAGAGATTTTTGATCTCATTTTCGGAAAGCCCTGTGTATTTGGAAATAACTTCTGAGGTTATGCCATCGGCTTTCATTTGTTTTGCAATATTTATTTTTTCTTCTTTTTGGCCTTCGGCTTTGCCTTTGGCCTCACCTTCTTGAATGAGGCGCTTGTCTTTTTCACTAATCGCAGTTGTAAACATTTGTCTGACCTCCAATTGATTGGTATAGATTTTCTCAAATGCCTGATAATCCGTGGAATCAATTCGCCCATCCACAGCAAGCATCTTGAACCAGTTTAAAAACAGTGAGATAGCCATTCTGTCTTCTTTTTCAAACAGTTCAAGTAATTCATGCTCTAACTGCTCTAGATTGTAATGGTTTTCAGCTAAAAACAAGGTGGAGACAATATTTTGAATTTGCAATAGAGTTTCTGCGCTGTATTCATTTTCGGCAATTTTCAGGTATTGGAACCCGATGCCATACTGACCGAGCACGTCATGATGTTCAATCGTTTCAGCTACAGCTTCGGGGGCTGTCCATTTCGCATCGCCATTGTAGAGCATAATCGGGAAAACTGGGGGCAATTTTTCTTTAATTTGCCCTGATTTAATCAGTGAGACATATAAGCTGGTAATGTAATTGAGGATTCTCACTGAAATAAAGCGATCTACGCTGGATTGAAACTCCAAAAGTACATAGATAAACACGTCTTGCCCATTGAGCTTGAGCTTGTAAATCAGATCACTCTCAGTTTCCCGATAGGCCTCAGAAATAAAACTGTGTTCAATGGTTTCTGCGCTGTTGAAATCCAGTTCTTTGACCCAGGGTTCATGAACGAAGGTCTCCAATAACTGACGAAAAATCGTCACATTGGAGAAAAGACGCTTGTATCCAAAATCATGGATATGGTGAACCATCTAACTGGGGGCTCCATTGGGGTGTATGCTCTTGAATCCATTATACCATTGGGGTCAAGTCGGGGTCTTCAGCTTACGGAGCCTGAGTGTTTAAGCTCAATCGTAAGAGAGACCAATCACCCGCTGGCCATCCCATTTGAGAATAAATCGAACGCCCTCTAAATTTTTCTCATGAACCCGTTTTACAAAAGTTTCTGTCACCAATGGAAAAGAAACATCAGGAAATTTGTGAAAGAAATGTACTTCTGCAGGTAATTCTGAAATTATTTCAGAATAAGTTGGATATTCTTTAGAATAGTTGATTCGAGCAGCACCCACATGATACCCCATAAAAGTATCCGTTTTGGGGTCAAACAGTGTAAAAATCTCGTGGTAATTTAAAGGCAGCAAGTCTTGTAAAACATGAAATGCCCGAGCAGAGAAAAAGTTTTCACTGCGTACTTTTTCTTGTGGGTTTTCGTGATAATATTGGTAAAAATCTTCAGAAAAATTAAAGTCAAAAGACAGTTTTGGAGCTGAATTCAGGTAGTATTCAGGTTCTACGAAGGGTTTTGCCTGAAGAATGCGCATATATACGCCTGCCCCATGCCGAAATGCCAGTGGAATATACAGTTTCATGTCTGTGCCTCACTGTCGTATCTCAATCTAAATGCTATACTTTTTAGTTTGTTTTTTTCACAAGTTTTTTTAAACTCTTCGGTTACAACTGCTCCATAAGCGTAAATTGAATAATTGAAAAAATAAGCATCTTCTGGTAACTCCTGAACCATTGAGTTCCAGTCATCGTTTTTATTTGAAAATGAGAGCAACGTAGGCTTCACAGCATAAAAAATGTGGTTTTCAAAATATATTTTTGTTATTTTTTCAGGTTCAGGAAGAAAAAAGCCTTGCAAACAATCAAAGGCTTTTTGGCTGAAAATAGGTGTAAAAGCGTTTAAATCGTCTATTCCAGGAATAATTTCAAATTGACCGTTTACAATTTTTACAGGAGTCTTCACAATTGAAATAAAATCTCCGATAGGTTTTAACCTTGAGGTATGTGAAGATTCATAAGTAAACTCGATCTGAAAGGGCTCTCGTTTATTGAGCAGAATTGCATAAGCATATTTATTTTTTCCAAGTAAATCATACAATTTCAATTCTAACTACCAACCCATTGTATTATTGATTTCTTTACAGAGTTCTTTTAAATTTAACCTCTCATGTGTAACATATTTAGGCCGAAGAGCTTGAATTTGAGAACTCATTCCTGGTTTTATTACATTTGCATAAGCTTCTGGATGAATCCCCGGAATAGAAGCTGTTGGAACAGCTTTATAGTGACGACCCACATTGTAAAACATTTTGGATAAACTCACTTTACCTTGCCAATTTGAAACAACTTTTCCCCCTAAATCTTTAAACAATACAGGCCCACTGCCAGACCAGCCAAAAATATCCATGCGAATTATGTCTTGTAAACCCAGGCCAGGGCCAATGGGAGAGCCTGGGTTCTTGAGCACAAACTCAATAGTTTCACCCGTAAACCGCCCTGTAATGCTTCTGCAAAAGAACACATTGAGCAGGGTGTTGAAATTCAAAAAAAATCCCGCTTTTGGCGGGATTTTTATGTCTATACTTAGCGTCCAGGCGGACGGGGAGGGGGGCCACCAGGCGGCGGGCCAGGCGGACGGCCAGGAGGAGGACCTCCAGGACCACCAGGCGGGGGGCCGGGGGGGCGACCAGGAGGCGGGCCTCCGGGAGGGCCAGAACGACCCAGTGAAGCTTCAACTGACTCAATGGTCTTGAGCAGCGCTTCAGCAACTTCTTTACCCAAAGAATAGGGAATCGCAATACGGGTATGTACTGGAACACATTCCTTCTGCAGGGTTTCGACTTCTTCCTGCATGATAGGGGGTAAATAGCCAAAATCAATCACGACGTTTTCCCGATCGACACGAAAGCGGAACAAGTTGGCCGGTTGACTCAGTGTATCGAGGTCACGGGCCAGGAGATCGTCGGGGGACAAGGGTTGTACCATGCTGGATGTCTCCTACGTTTCTTTCTAGCTTTGAAACATGCTACCACAGAATTCGGTCATTTTCAAAGGATGCTTGTCACCAATCCTGAATTGCTTTGCTCCAGCAGAAAAAATCAACTCAAGAATTCAGGGGCGGAGAGGTGCAAAACTCGACGCCAGCGGATATTATAGAGTTAAATGAATCGCCCTTGAAAGAGCCATCGATGCGTATTATTCAAACCACAGATTACCAGGAAATGAGCCGTACAGCGGCTTTGTTGATCCTCAATTTATTGCTTGAGAACCCACAGGCTGTGATTGGTCTGGCAACCGGGCATACCCCAAGCGGGCTTTATCGGGAATGGGTTTTGGCAAGGTACAGCCTGGGCATTGCTATGAATGGCCTGCATTTCTGTCATTTGGATGAATACCTGGGCATGGACAGTCAAAATCCTGAATCGATGGCTGCCATTTTGCGGCAACAGTTGTTTCAGCCTTTGGGGATCAATGCCGATCGGGTTCACTATATGCCTGCTGCTGACCCCGATCCTGAGCAGGCCTGCCAGGTCTATGAAAAATTGATTCAGGAATTGGGTGGATTGGATTTGCAGATTCTGGGGATTGGCCAGAATGGCCATATCGCATTTAATGAACCTGGAACATCTTTTAATCAACACACCCATATCACGCCCCTAAGTGTTTCAACGCGTAAGGCCAATGCCCGTTATTTTGCATCGGGAGAAACCCCTGAACAGGCCATGACCATGGGCCCTTCTTCAATTATGGGGGCCAAACGGATTTTGCTCTTGGCTTCTGGTTCAAACAAGGCCAATGCGGTTCAGAATATGTTGGAGGGGCCTCTGGATGAAAACTGCCCTGCCAGCTTGTTGCGTTTTCACCCCCACGCCACGCTGGTGCTGGATCGCGAAGCGGCAGCCAAGCTTTCGCCGGTGACCTTGCATCCAGCGGATTATAACCAACCTGCACCTCTCAGTGTTTATAAGCATTCTGAGAAGTTTTTTAACTCGCCCCAACGTATTTTGGTCTGCGCTCCCCATCCCGATGACGCCTCAATCAGCTGCGGTGGTACACTGGCCCGTTTAAAAGAAGAAGGCCATGAACTGCTCTTTGTATCGATGACCACCGGGCACCGCGCGGATATTCCCGATACCAGCCGTGAAGAGCGGATTGTTCTGCGCCAAAGAGAGGCTGAAAAGGAAGCTGCCTGCTTCGATAGCCAGGCCTTGGGCTTGGAGCTTGATTTTTACGAGCGATCCTACTGCCCTTCTTCTGCCGATGTCACCCGTATCCGTTCAGTTCTTTCAAGCTTTAAACCGGCGCTGGTTTTTTCTGCCTCAGCGGAAGACCGCCATCCCGCCCACCGCATGTCTGCACTTTTGCTCAAAGAGGCCTTGCAACAACATGTGCAGGCCTTGGGTACAACCATTCAACTCTGGGCCTATGAGGGGCCGTGGTTCCTCTTTGCCCGTGATGATTTTAATACTGTGGTTGAGCTTGACGACCGCCATCTGCAGCTTAAACTGGCCGGCATTCAGGCCCATCGTTCTCAAATTGAGCGCAAACGCTATGATCAGGCGGCAGAAGCGCTTTCCCGTTTCCGTGCGATTACCACACCGGAGTCAAGGCTTTCAAGCTTTGGCTCTGAAGTTCAGAATTTGGGTGAGACGATTGAAGTTTTTCAAAGGTTTGAATTGAGGCCCAGGCTTGCCACCTGATTCAAGTGTGAATTGATGTAAACTTTAAGCAAAGAACAGTTCTATTTTACGATAAGTTTATCAGGGACTGCTCTCAGTCTCTTGAGCTTCATGGTTTTTGCCAAGGAGGAAGTTTCACGCCGTGCCCCGTCTGATTTCAGGTCAAAACAGTATCTCTATTGATCAGATTCGCCAATTGAATCCGGGTCTTTCTCAGGCTGATTTAGAGACGAAATTGGCAAAGAATGGTCTGGATGAACTTTACTTCAGCTACCAGGGCCAAACCTATCTGGCTGTGGGCGAGAAAATAGATTTTCAGGCGCTGAAGGGGTCTGCGAGTGCTCAATTGGATTTGAATGGCCAAACCCTGAATGTGAAGCTTTTGGGCCAGCAGAATGAATTTAATTCCTGGGGAGAAGGCTGGGCCCAAGGTGTATCTCTGGGCGACTCTCTCAAAAAAGCCTGGACGGCCTCTTTCACTTCACCCCAATGGGGCGAAGTGATGCGCCAGAGCACTTTTGTGGGCCATATGGGGCCTGCAGACGCTCTGCCAGCCACTCAAACACCTGCTGAACCAAGACCGATCCAGACCCCATCAGTACCCGCAGATTCTGTTTCAGTTGAGCCACCGCCCACGCCTCCCGCTGCCATTCCTGAGATTCAGGCGTTTTTTACCCAGGTACATAGCGGCAAAATCGAAGACGCACAGGCCAGCAGTGAAAATCCGGATAAAAAACTGGTTCAGTTGATTGATTCAGCCACTCAGACTTTAGACATTGCGGCCTTTGAGCTGGATTCAGATCAAATTGCCGAGGCTGTTTTGCGTGCCAAAGCGAAAAATGTAAAGGTTCGGATTGTAACCGATAGCAATTATCTCCAGGAAGCTCCCCTGCAAAAACTGATCGCCGCTGGCGTGCCCGTGGTCGATGACCAGCGCAATGGGCTGATGCACAATAAATTTGTGGTGGTCGATGCGGGCACTGAGGCCGCCCAGGTCTGGACGGGTTCAACCAATTTGACGGACAATGGCTTCTGGAAAAACAACAACAATGCCGTTTTGATACATTCCAAAGAATTGGCTGAAAATTTCAAAACCGAATTTGAAGAAATGTTTGTGGAGCATAAGTTTGGTGTCACTTCACCCAACTATGTGCCCCATCCCACGGTCACGGTGGGGCATACCCGGATAGAAACCTATTTTGCGGCAGAAGGAAAAGTGGCGGGCAAGGTCGCTGAGGCCTTGAACAAAGCTGAGCACAGCATTCATTTTATGGCTTTTTCCTTTACCCACGATGCGGTTGGAAATGTGGTGGCCCAAAAATTCAACAAGAAAGTGGAAGTTCGCGGCGTTTTTGAAAATACAGGGGCAGGCACCCAATACAGTGAATATGGCAAACTCAAAGCCCTGGGTGCTGATGTAAAAAAAGACGGTAACCCAGCTGTCATGCACCACAAGGTCTTTATTATTGATGGCAAAACTGTGGTCACAGGTTCGTTTAATTTTTCAGATTCAGCAGATAAAAACAACGATGAAAACCTGCTGATTATCGAATCCCCCGAGTTGGCGCAACAATACGAAGAAGAGTTCAAGAGAGTCTATCAACGGGGGCATTGAGCCTTGAGTTGCCTCCGCTTGTTTCACTCAATTTGAGGCGGATCTTCCCGCCGGGGGGCGAGAATATGCAGGGCCTTGGGCACGATTTCAATTGAGACAGGGGTATACCCCACCAAATCTCCATCGACCTGAATTGGAACGGGTTTGCGCGCTAAGATTCGCAATTTGCGAATCGAATAGTGTTCAAAATCTACCCATTCCTTGTGGCGGCGCAGCAGCAGCGAGATCAGCGAATAGAAAGTATCTCTGAAGCGTTTGCTTTTAAAAATATGCAATTCCAGCAGGCCATCGTCCATGACGGCCTGTTCTGCAATTTTATAATCCGTGGCATAGGTCGAGGCATTGCTGACAAAAATTTGCATCACCGTGCGTTTCAGGCGGTGGCGCTTGCCTTGGGCATCTTCAAAGCGCAGTTTGAGGGTGAAGGGTTTGTGGTAAAAGAGATTTTCTACCCCTGAGGTAAAGACTGCCAGTTTGCCAGCAACAGTTTTGAGCTGTTTATTGACCCGCATCAGAATTTCAGCGTCGTAGCCGACCCCGGCCATCAAGAGAAAATAGCGCTGATTGATCTTGCCCAGGTCAATCAATTGGCTTTGCGCCTGGGGCAGGTATTCAAGGGCTTCTTCATAGTTTTGCGGTACGTTGAATTCTCGGGCCAGGACATTGGTGGTTCCTACAGGCAAAAAACCCAGTTTGACGGGGGTATTGACCAAACCTTGGGCGACTTCATTGATGGTGCCATCTCCGCCCGCTGCGATCACGATATCGTATTGCTGGCGGGCGGCTTTGCGTGCTAAATCTGCTCCCCCGCCTATTTTTTGCGTGGGTTCAATATCCACTTGCCAGCCCCGTGCTTCAAGATAGGTCTTGGCAGTTTCGGGTTGAAACTGTTGCCAGATTTGGCCCGCAACCGGGTTATAGATCAGCATGGCTTTCATTTTTGCCTCAGGTCTTGCCAGGATACAAGCAGTCTAGCTCACTTTGCTGACGTGAGAAAGGTGGCTTAGCCGATTAAACGGGCACCGGGCATGACCACGAAAAGCAGAATCGCGAGGTAGTGGCTGAGACTACCTGCCAGCACGAATCCATGCCAAAGGGCATGTGCCATGCGGAATTTATGATCATAGAGATAAAAGACAGAGCCCAGGGTATAAAAGATCCCGCCTGCGACAATCAACTGGATGCCCCCCGACTGTAAACCGGCCTGCAAGGGCGCGAATACCAGCGTGATTGACCATCCCATACCGACATAGGCCAGGGTTGAAAGCAGATTATTGCCCATGGGCATGAAAATCTTGTGCAGGCAGCCCAGACCTGCGATCAGCCAGAGCAGACCCAACATGGGCAACCCGCTGGGGTGATCCTTGAGCACAACCAGACCCATGGGGGTAAACGAACCCGCAATCAAAAGGTAAATTGCGCAATGGTCAATGATTTGAAAGGCTTTTTTATGCACCATATCTGTGGCCAAAGAGCCATGGTAAAGAATCGAGGCGGCAAAAAGCAGAATCAAGGTGGTTCCATAGACTGAGCTGGCGACAATCGGTTGCCAGTGGCGGGTCATGGTGCTGAAGGCCATGAGCACGGCAAACCCTATTAGGCTGAGAAAAAGCCCTAGAAAAGCAACCGTGATATTTGCGATTTCTTCAAATTGATTGGCATTGATACCCTGTTTAAGCCAGGGGGCTTGGGGGGAAGAGAGTGAAATATTCATACTTTTATTATATTTCCTTGAGATGTGTCCCGATCCCAGTGACTATCTCAGGCAGGTCTTTTTCCTGTCACAATTTGGTCAAAGTGGTTTTGCCTTCTCCTTGGGGAATGGTTTCACTGCTCAAGAGTTCTGGCCCGTCTTAGGGGTCTGTGGTATTCTGACTGAGTCAGGCGCATGCCACTGACTGTTTTCCTCTGAATAATTCTGCCGGAAAAAGGCCCCAAAGATGTCCTCGTTACAAGCATCCTTTAATTTAATGATGAACGCGCCCTTGACGCTTTCTCACCCGATCGCTTTGCTCAGCCTCAGCCTGAGTATTTTAGGTTTGCTTTCTGCCCTGGGTGTCTTTTGGCTGCGAAAATCCGTCATTTTACCTGAACTGAAAAATCTACAGCAAGAACAGAGAGAGGTTCAGCAGGAACTCAAGGAAGCCCGTCAGGAACTGGCCATTGTCAAAGACCAGATGAACGAAGCCTTGGGAATTCTTTCTGAACTGCATCTTCAGGCCCGTCTTTTAACGGTCTTTCGCGTCATTCTCTCAGTTGCGCTCCTTTTGGGTCGTACTGGGGCTTTGGCGTTGGTTTTCAGGTTTTTGAACCGGCATATCTGGTGGCAGACCCTGGCCAAAGAAGGTATTGATGAACTGGTGGAACGTCTCCGGGATTACCTCAATAGCCCCCGTACCCACCGGTCTTAAGGAGAAATGAAAGCATGAGTCGAGCGAAAACCGGAAAGTCCCGACGCAAGGGGCGTTTTTTTCCTTTCTTGATTGGATTTTTATTGGGCGCTGCAGCGGGTGGTGCCGTGGGGCTTTTACTGGCTCCACGTTCAGGCGCAGAAAGCCGTCATTTACTTTCAGAAAATTTGAACCAACGCCGTGAAGGTGCGAGCAAGGTCGTGAATGAAACACGGCACCAGGCGCAAAAGAACAGTGGCGACCTGCTCTCTCAGGTGCAGGAACGCTGGAGTCTGCTTCTGGGCGCGCTTCAGGCCGGCAAACAGGCTGCGCGTGAAAAACACCAGGAATTGCGTCAAAAGCAATCGGCTCCCAAAGGAGGAAAAGCATAATGGCTTCCTGGATTTTATTGGGGATTTTAATTGGCCTGACTCTGGCCTCGGTCTCGATTTTATGTTGGCAATTGGTGCAAGTGCTTTTGGACCTGCGTCAGATTTTGGGGCTTGTCAAAGAGCTGACCCAGGAGGTGAAACCAGCTTTGCAGGATGTCAATGAAATTCTGCATAAATCGAATCTTGCCATGGATGAAGCAGGTAATACGTATCAGGCTTTGGGTGAAAATGCCCGTGAAGCGATGGGCTATCTGGGTAAACTCAAATCAGGCCTTCGCCACTGTTTTCTTGTGGCCAAAGCAGGTGTCTCTAAAGGCATAGAAACCTTTCGCTCTGGCGATGCAGGAGCGGTGAGCGATTCAGAACCGGTGTCTGCAGAGCCTGCCGAGGTGCTTTAAATCGATGGAGAATCAGCAGGCCCGACTCAAACTGAAACCTGGGCGCGAGAAATCTGTCCAGGGGCGACACCCTTGGGTTTTTTCGGGGGCGATTGCGACCCTTGAGGGAGAAGCCGAGCCGGGTGATCTGCTCACTCTGGTTTCTCACAGGGGAGAATTTTTAGCGCAGGGTTTTTACAATCCCCATTCCCAGATCGTGATGCGCCTGATCAGTTTTCGCAAAGCGGAGCTGAACCCTGATTTTTTCCGGGAGCGTTTGCGGGCTGCGATTCAGTTTCGCCAGAATTTAAAACTTACAAGCAATGCCCTGCGTTTGGTTCACGGCGAGGCTGACGGTTTACCCGGCTTGGTGGTGGATGCCTATGGGCCTTTTCTTGTTTTGCAGATTTCATGTTTGGGCATGGCCCGTATCAAACCGCTTTTGCTTGAACTGCTTCATGAGCTTTTGCAACCCGAAGGCATGATCGAACGCAGTGAATCGGCGGGTTTGAAAGAAGAGGGGTTGGAACCTGTGCGGGCGGTATTAAGTGGGCCGGAGGCCCCCCGAACCGAGGTGTTTGAAGATGCTGCCCGCTTTTCAGTGGATCTATTGGCCGGACAGAAAACCGGATTCTTTATTGACCAGCGCGACAACCGGGCTTTGATCGGACGTTTGGCGGCAGGCAAGCGTCTTTTAAACTGTTTTTCTTATACAGGGGGCTTCAGCCTGCACGCTGCCCTGAAGGGCGCACAGACCTGTTCTGTTGAAATTTCTGAACCAGCCCAGGAATTGGCACGTGAAAATTTTCGCTTGAATGGTCTCAACCCTGAAGAACACCAGTTTGTCACCGCCAATGTTTTTGACTATCTGCGTCAGATGGAGCCTGAGTTTGACGTGATTGTGCTGGATCCTCCCGCTTTTGTGAAGCATAAATCCCATCTCAAACAGGCCACGCGGGCCTACCAGGATATCAACCGGATTGCCATGCGTCAAAGTGTTGCGGATGGCTTGCTTTTAACCTGTTCCTGTTCGCATTATCTGGATTGGGAACTCTTTCAAAAAATTCTTTTTTCTGCAGCCACCGAATCGGGGCGACAGGTTCAGATTTTACAAAGATTGGGTCATCCACCGGATCATCCGGTGTCTCTTTTTCATCCTGAAGGTGAATATTTAAAGGCCTTTTTACTGCGGGTGCTCTAAGGTTATTTTGCGTTTAACATTTATTCAATAATCGGTAAAATCCGTTCAGTTTCTTGCTCTCCAGCCAGATAAGTTAAGTATCGGCAGCGTATATTTAATTTTGGCGTAGAGAGAGGCCCCTATGAAACTGAAACAAAGTTCCCGCTTGCAAAAATTCCTGACCGGAACCCTGGCTTTGGTGGGTTTGGTGGGTTGTGGTGGTTCTCAAATCCCTCTTTCTGCTATGCAATATGCGCCCCAAGCTTATGCTGCCCCCCAAATGCTTCAGGCCATGCGTGCCCCTTCTCTTCAAGCCCAATCTGCTGCCGGGATTCAAGTCAGTTTTGTAAAAGCTTATGGCCGTACGATAGCTGAAAACGAGGCAGTTTCACGCCAAGATGCCAACGGCCCCAGCGCCATGTTGATTCGCTTGATCGATTCTGCTCGCAAAACCCTGGATGGTTCTTTTTACGATATTGACAATCAAGACGTTGTTGCTGCTCTGTTACGGGCCCGCAAACGCGGCGTGCGTGTTCGTCTGGTGACGGATACCGATAATCTGACGGCAAAAAATTCAGGCCCTGCTGGCCCGCCCCGTGTCGCGATTACCCAATTGAAAAAAGCAGGGATCCCGATCGTTGACGATAAACGCTCTGGCATTATGCACAATAAATTTTTGGTTGTGGACAGCCAATCGGTTTGGACGGGTTCTACCAATCTGACCGATAGCAGCCTTTTTCATCACAATAACAATGCCCTGAGCCTGCGGTCTGCACAGTTGGCTGCCAGTTATACCGCTGAATTTGAGCGCCTGTTTACACAACGTATCTTTGGCCCCAATCCTCCCCGTCAGGTGCCCTATCCCCGTGTCAAAATTGGCTCTGCGACAGTGGATGTCTATTTTTCACCTCGCGGCGGCGGCCAGGAAGCGGTTTTAAGAGAATTGGGCAATGCCAGAAAACGGATCATGTTTATGACCTTTTCCCTGACCGATCAAAGTGCCGGTGCTCTGATTGAGGCCAAGCAAAAACAAGGGGTTCAAATTTCTGGGGTATTTGACAGCTGGTTGGGAGCCAGTCGCTATACCTTGTTTAACCCTTTAAAAGCCGATGGGATGGATATGCGCAAAGATGGCAATGAAGCTTTGCTTCACCACAAGGTGATTATCGTCGATGATACGGTGATTACAGGTTCCTATAACTATTCCAACAATGCTGAAAATTCGAACAATGAGAATTTTCTGATTATTCGCAATGCGCCTGCCATTACCCAGGCCTATGTGGAAGAGTTCCAACGGATTCGCTCAATTTCAAGATCAGGCTCAGTTCGCCCTGATTACCGTGGTCTTGAGGATTAGTCAGCATGGGCCGCGCCAGACCCTTATTAAAACTCCTGATCAGTGCGGCACTGCTCTCCTCTTGTGGGCGGGTACCCAGCCTGCCAGCTGTTCCTCAGCCCCAGCCTTCTGCACCCACAGAGACGCCTGCCCCGCTGCCTGATCTCGATTTGCCACTGCCTGATCTTCCTTTTTATCCCCCTGGAAGCCAAGCCATGGAAAAAATCTATGCGCCGATCGTGATTCTCGATTCGCGTGAGCCTTCACCTTTGACTTCTGTTGAAGCCCATATGCGTGTGGGTGTCAGTTTACAGGGCGATTTTTCTAAAAAAAGCATCACCGTTGAACCCTTGGTTCAGGGGCCTGAACTAAGTAAATACGCCCAACCTGTTTTGAACCGTTTTGGTCAGGATTATTTACTCTTTCTCAATGCCCGCCGCCAGCGCGCAGCATTTCAAAACACTGTCTATGTCAATAAAACTGAAAATGGGGCCTTTACCTATCTTCAGTACTGGTTTTTCTATTCCTATAACGATACCAAAATGCTGGGCGGGCCACCCGGTGGCATTGTGCAAAAATGTGGAAATCACGAAGCAGACTGGGAACATATGAGCCTGCGGATCAATACCCAGATCTTTCAAAAAGCGCGTACAGAGCAGGACTATTTGAACGCCATCGACGATATCTATCTTTCGCAGCATACCCGTTTTCAACATCTTGATCGCAAGTGGTTCCGCCAGGGGCAACTTGCTTTTCAAGGAACGCATGTGCAGGTCTATCCTGCCAATGGCTCGCATGCCACCTATCCCCGTCCGGGCCGTTATTTTATGCAGAACCTGGCGGGCTTTAAAACCTATGATATCAACGATGGTTTAGGGCAAAAGATCGATACCTCTCAGGGCAATCTGGCCAATATTCGCGAACAGCCTTGGTTCAGCTATGGGGGCAGATGGGGAGCTATCAACCACGATGTCTGCAATCTGGTGGAAGCCGTTTCTCCAGCCTCCAACGATGGCCCCTATGGTCCCGGTCATGGCGATCAACCCTATTGGTTTTACCAGAGCGATTGGTATGGGGTGAATCGCCCAGTCGTTACCCCTGTCAATGGCTAAACCCACCCTCTGTGCCTGGCGCGGTGAGCAGAAGGTTTTAGAAAACGTCATATTGGCCAATCATTTTTTCTCGCGTTTAAAAGGGCTGCTGGGGCGCAAAAGTATCGCCCCAGATCAAGGACTCTTAATTCGACCCTGTCATTCTGTACATACGATGGGAATGAAGTTTAGTATTGGCGTTGTTTTTCTCGACAAGGATGGGAAAATTCTGCATTTGATTCTAGACATGGCTCCCGGTCGCTTCAGCCCTGTGATCAAAGGGGCCCGTCAGGTCTTGGAGTTACAGCCTGAACGTCTGCAGAGCCTGAATTTAAATATTGGCGAGTACTTGCGTTTTGCTCTTTGAACTCTTTCTGACCCTGGGTCTTTTAAGTGCAGGCATTTTTCTTCTGTGTCTGCCAGACAGCCTCGCCCATCCTACAGATAAAGCCCAAGAAGGTCTGATCGGCGTGGGAGTGGTGGCACTGGTTTGTTTCTTGCTCGCTGTTTTCGTACCCAAGCCCCACGCTTTGCCTCCGCCCTGGCGCCCTCAAGACCCCTTTGGGCAGTCGGCTGGGCTTGAATTGGGGCTGCAAACCAAGGCCGTATTGCCCCTGGTTTACCAGCCCAAGTTGGCTTGGCTGGGTAAAACCCTTCAGGGACGTCGGCTCACTCACAAACCGATCGGTTTGTTTCAGAACCCCCAATTTGCCTTTCGGCGTGCAGGGGCCGAGGTTTATTTTGACTGGCGCTATGGTCTCAAACAGGCCAGCAAAGCGCCTTTTTCACCCCGTCTGATTGTCTTGCATTCCACCGAGGGAGAAGATGAGGCCCATGCCTTCGCGATTTTTAATCGCAATACTTCGCAGCAATACCTGGGGGGAGCCTGGACCCATTTTAGCATTGATCCCCAGGGCCAGATTTATCAATACAGCCCTTTGAATCGCATCAGCAAAGGGCAGGCTGGGATTGATGATCAGGCCGTCGGGATCGAATTGGTGGGAACAGCCAGTCTCTGGTCTGAGCAGGGCTTGCAGACACGTAAGGGCTCGATTATTCAGCGTTGGCAGGCGGGTGAAAAGGCTCAATTGGAAAGTGCAGTGGATTTGGTTCAGACCCTTCAAGATTTGTTTGAGATTCCCAATACCCGAATATATTCCCACGAAGATATTGGGAAATTGGCATTGCGTATAGGCTTTGGGCCCAGCCAACCTGATTATTTTGGTTTGCGTGAAAGCATTCGGGATACGGTCTATCTGGCACTCAAACCTGATTTGGGGCAGGGTCGCAAACCTGATCAGTTCTACGGCTTTTTAGAACCCTATGACCGTCAGGATCCTGGCAAAGACGTGATGCGGGTAATTTATGCTTCGTCGCGCGCGAAATCGTGGCGGGAGGGGAAAGGCCCAAAGAACTGAAAATATTGGCAGGGAATTTTGCCATTGAAGAGTTTGCGGCGTTTACTGGCTTGCCGGTTGATCGCCGTTTCTAAACCATGATCTGCACTGAGCACAAACCATGACCAGGTTTCCTGGCTGTCCATCAGGGCTTTCAGATCTTTATACAGCGCCAATACTTCAGCTTTTTCACCGATTCGTTCGCCATAGGGTGGATTGGTGATCAAGACCCCATATTTTTTCCGGGAGCGAAATTCAGATAAATTCAAGGTTTGAATGGCGACCTGATCACTGACCCCTGCATTTTGGGCATTTTGACGGGCTTTGCGCAGAACTTTGCTGTCACTGTCTGAGGCCAGGATGCGAAAATCGCCAGGAAGCTCCTGTTCTTGGGCCTGGGTGCGCAGGGTTTTCCAGAGTTTGAGATCGGCTTCAGGCCAGGTTTCTGCTGTGAATTTACGCTTTAAGCCCGGTGCACGGTTCAGTCCAATCAAGGCTGCTTCGATGGCGATCGTACCTGAACCACAGCAGGGATCACAGAGAATCCGAGAGGGCTCCCAGCGACTGAGTAGAACCAAAGCTGCTGCCAGGGTTTCTTTCAGGGGGGCTTCACCGGCATCACTGCGGTAGCCGCGTTTGTGCAAGCTCGGGCCGGTGGTATCGAGCATCAGGGTGGCCTGATCATTCAGCATGGAGATTTCGATTTTATACAGCGCCCCGTCTTCAGGAAAGGTTTGCAGTTTGTATTTGCGCTGCATGGCTTTGATCAGGGCTTTTTTCACCAGGGCCTGGCAGTCGCGTACACTGAAAAGCTTGGATTTATGCGAGCGTCCGGTAATATGCATCACTGCGTCGGGGGGCAACCAGTCTTCCCAGGGCAAAGCACAGGTTTGATCAAAAAGTTCATCAAAGTTTTCTGCGGGAAAACTTGCCAATTCAATCCCAATCCGATCGGCTGTGCGTAGCCAAAGCAAGGCTTTGGCGAGTTCGGCCTGGCCTCCGCGAAAACGAACCTTGCCGTTTTCAGTTTGAAGAATTTCAATGCCCAAATTACGCAGTTCTTCGCTGACCAAAGCTTCAAGACCAAATGAGCAGGCGGCAACCAGGGTTTGAGGGGTATTAAAAATCGGCATCAGGCGTGTGGCATATGTACGCGACGGCGTGTGGCATCTAGCAATTGCTGGAAATTGGTGCGCTGTTGATCCAGGTGTTCAAAGTTGATCTGGTCTTCAAAACGCTCACGGGTGTGCTCATCCAATTCCTGAATCGCCAGTACGATTTTTTGGTAGCGTGCATCCAGTTCTGCGTCAAATTGCTCAGCCCGCGCCACTGACTCTGCACTGGAGTGCATGCGCAATTGAATAATATGGCGGGTGAGCAGTTTAAAGTCCTGTTTAACCCATTCACTCATCTCGGCCAATTGACGCGAAATTTTTAAGCTTTTGGCGTAATACTGGGCCAGCGCTTCAATTTTTTCGAGTGCGGCGACTAGTTTCTGAACATCGTATTCTTTAACGAGGATATCAAGCCTTTGGCGAATTCCCGTAGAAAAGGCCTGCAGTTCATGGGAGCGGTGTTCCAACTCAGCCAGTTCTTCACTGCGAACGATGATTTCAGGGGCGGGCTCATAATCTAAAAGCTGCTGTTGGGTATAGAGCAGGGTTTCTGTTTTGGTATACAGATCTTTCAGATTTAAATTGGCTGTTTCAGGGGAGATTTCCTCCATGCGAACGCCTGCAATCATACAGAGTTCACTGAGATCTGCAAAGGCATTTGAAACCACAGAGCAGGTATCAATCAGGCGGTTTAAATCCAAGGCTTCAGGGAAATCAGGCGCCAGGCGCAGGGCGATACGCACGTATTTGCCTGCGGAGTGATAATCTTCAAGAATGGTCAGGAGATAGGCCATGCCCAGGAAGGGCTCAGGGCGTGAGCGGCCATATTGAATGGCCATAATAAATTTATCGCAGGATTGAACGAGTTTTTCCTGGCGTTCGTTGCCTTCAAGTTCTTGGGCTTCAGAAAGCGCACGCATGCCCTCAGACCAAGCCAAACCAAAATCACTGTCGCGATCGGTCTTTGAAAGCTGACTGTCCAAGGACTGTAAAAACTGATCCACCCGATCTCCTTTTCTGCACTCTGCGATTTATGCACACCCTATCTTAGCATAATCCAGTCAGGGGGGGGAAAGCTCGCCTTCCCCCCCTGACTGATTAACGTCCGATAAACTGGGCTGCTACCCAGCCAATTTCACCATTGGGCAAACGGATTTTGGCCCATGAAAAACCCTGGCTTTTGACCAATTTATCGGAAAGCAGAGTTACAGGCGTGCCTTCAGAGGCCACCAAAATGATTTTGGATTGGGTATTTGAATCTTTGCGGATATTGACCTTGTCGCCGCGAATGAAGCGACGGCGGCTGCTGGTTTGCGCAGGGGCCTTGGCCGGTGCTGCGGTGGCTCCACTTGTTTTCAGGAATTGAGAAACAATCCAGCCTTGGGTGCCATTGCTCAGCTTGATCGCATGCCAGGTATATCCGCCCTGCTTCACGGGTTTATTGGGCAGAAGGGTGACTTGGGCAGGGGCTGAAACCCGGCCTACAATTTTGCCTTGGGTAGAGGGCAAACTGCGGATATTGATATCGCTGCCGACAATGCTGCTTGTTTTGCTGCTGGAGCTGGGAGCTACCGGCGGTGCCACGGGTGTTTTACCGGGGCCGACCGCAGGCGGGGCGACCTGTTTGGGGCTGCCCAGGAAATTGGCGGCAACCCAGCCTTCCTGACCATCCCGCAGGCGAATATGCATCCAGGAATACCCATCGGCTTTGATGGGGTTATTGTCAAGCAGTTCAACGGTGGTTCCGCTCATGCCTCTTGAAACCAAGGTGCCGCTGAGGGAGGGCGAACGACGGATATTGATATTGTCGCCATTTATCGTTCTTTCGCCGACAGGGCGGGTGGCGGGTTGGCTGTTTGTTTCAGGGTGGGAAGGCAAGGGCGTGGCCTGAGGAGCAGCCGTCAATGAAGTCACCAAAAGATTGGCGGCAACCCAACCGACGGTCCCTTCGCTGTTTTTGACCTTGCTCCACTGATAGCCATCTGATTCATAGGCCTTGTCCATCAGAATTTCGACCTGTGCGCCGCGTTTTAGCGTGGCCAGCGATTCTGCATAGAGATAAGGTGATTGGCGGATATTGACGCTGTCAGCATTGACAAAGCGCATATTGGCAGTGGGAGAGGAGGTATTGGGGCTTGTGGAAGCACCTGGGCCAATCGGTTGAACCGTTTGGCTGGCATCGTTCATGGCCTTATTCCATTGTTCCAGGCGTGCGAGGATGGTGGGGTTGGTATCGGCATTGGGGGCGGTTTTTAAAAGCTCGATTGCGTCCTTGTATTTGCCCTTATATGCCAGTAAAGAAGCTTGTTGCATGATTTCATCCGCTTTTTTATCGTCGGATTTATTGTTCAGCATGGCTTTCCATTTTTGCGTGGATTCGTCAATTTCCTTATCCAAAGGCGTATTGCGAGGGGCTTGGCTGACCAACTGCAGGGCTTTGTCGTATTCTTCGTTTTGGGCAATATTCAGGGCGCTGTAATATTTCAGGCGGGCCTCTTTGTATTGGGCCACAAAAGGATGTTCGCGATCGAGACGTAAGATGCTCTCATAGGCCACTTTCGCTTCATCCATGCGGTTAAATTTGACATAGAGTTGAGCCAGGGCGATTTGAGATTTGAGATGATCGGGATTGACTTGGGTGGCCTGTACATAAAATCCCATTGCTTTTTCTTCTTCGCCTTTGCGTTCAAGCGCTTCAGCATAGGCATAGAGTTCGTCGGCATTCTGGGGATTGGGTGTTTTCAGATCAGGCGCTTCTGCGACCGGGGGTGCTTTGCTTTCCTGGGGGTCAGGGGCTTGTGCCGAAGCGCAGCCCTGCATGATTTGTAAACTCAGACTCAGGCAGAGGGCGATATATATTTTCTTACGTAATTTCATTGTTTTTCCTTTACTTCCCATGTATCACCGGAATAGAGCAGTTTACGAAGGTCGCCTGCTCCTTTTTTCTCCCGGACATCTTCAATTTGACGGTGCACTTGCTCCGAATAGCTGGGGGCTTCAATCGAGCGGAAGACCCCCAAAGGAGCAGGAAATTCAGGCGGACGCATCCGACTGAGAAAATAGGCCAAGGTCGGCTCCTGCGCACGTTCGTCGTGCACAAGTAAATCGGCTTCGGTGATGCCATTTTCACCCAGGGTGACTACTTCAGGCGTAATGCCATTTAAGCGGATCCCCTTGTCGCGTTTGGCACCAAAAACCATCGGTTTGCCATGTTCAAGGCGCAGTTGGTTTTCTTCTTTGCTGGCACGGTCTGTAATATGTTTATGCGCACCATCGTTGAAGATCACGCAGTTTTGTAAAACTTCGACCACGGAAGTGCCTTTGTGGGCTGCTGCACGGGTCAGAATTTCCTGCATATATTTGGGCTCAGCATCGATGGTGCGGGCGAAGAAGGTGGCTTCTGCGCCAATCGAAAGACTGGCTGCTGAAAATTTCCGCTCCAAAGAACCATAGGGGGAGGATTTTGTCACCAGCCCTGTGGGACTGGTGGGCGAATACTGACCTTTGGTCAGACCGTAAATTTCGTTATTGAAGAGAATAATATTCACATCGAGATTGCGGCGAATCGCATGAATAAAGTGATTGCCACCGATTGAGAGCGAATCCCCATCCCCTGTAATCACCCAAACCGAAAGATCGGGGTTGATGGTTTTCAGGCCCGTGGCAATGGCTGCGGCCCGGCCATGAATGGTGTGAAAACCATAGGTAGACATATAATAGGGGAAACGAGAACTGCAGCCAATTCCCGATACAAAGACAATTTTTTCCTTCGGAATTCCGAGCGTGGGCATTAAGGATTGGATCGAGTTCAGAATGGCATAATCGCCACAGCCCGGACACCAACGAACCTCTTGATCAGAGGCGAAGTCTTTTTTTGTAAGGGTTGTGTTTTCTGACATCATTCCTTCTCCTGTTCGAGCAGTTGCTCAATTTTTTGCTTCACTTCCCGAATTTTAAAGGGCTGTCCTTGAATTTTACAGAGAGATTCAATCGGCTGTTCGTAGGTATATTTCAAGACCTTGGCCAATTGACCCAGATTGAGTTCGGGAACCAAAATCTTTTTAAAGCCTTTCATCAGGCTCTCAAGATTGCGTGGAAAAGGGCTCAGATAACGCAGGTGGGCATGTGAAACAGATTTTCCTTCGCGCTGAAGCTGCTGTACGGCTGAGAAAACTGCACCGTAGGTGCCTCCCCAGCTAATCACCAGCACGTCTCCACTATCTTCGCCCGTGACTTCCTGTTCGGGAATGAAATCTGCAATGCGTTGAATTTTTTCTTCACGTAGCAGACTCATTTTTTCATGGTTCAGTGGATCATAGCTGACATTGCCCGTGTTTTCCTGACCTTCCAGGCCTCCGATTCGGTGTTCAAAACCAGGCATGCCGGGAATGGCCCAGGATCTGGCAAGATGGGTTTCGTTGCGTTGAAAAGGTTTGAATTCAGTGGGATCACTGGGGCGACGGACCTGAATTTCAGGCAGTTGATCAAGATCCGGGAGCTTCCAGGGGCCGGTTCCGTTTGCAATATAGCCATCGGAAAGCAGAATCACAGGGGTCATGAAGGTCACTGCAATTCGGGCTGCTTCCAGGGCCACCTCGAAACAGTCTGTGGGTTTGCTACAGGCCAGTACGCAGAGAGGAGACTCTCCGTGGCGGGAATAGAGCGAGAGCATGAGATCGGATTGCTCGGTTTTGGTCGGCATGCCGGTTGAGGGGCCTGCTCGCTGGACATCAATAATCACCAGGGGCAGTTCTGTTTTGACCGCCAGACCCATGGCTTCAGCCTTGAGGCAGATGCCAGGCCCAGAGGTCGAGGTGACGGCCAGTCCGCCCCCATAGCTGGCACCGATTGAGGCGCAAACCGCTGCAATTTCATCCTCGGCCTGAAAAGTGATCACACCATACTCTTTGTGCTTGGAAAGCTCATGCAGGATATCGCTGGCGGGGGTAATTGGGTAGGTGCCTAAAAACAGGGGAATCCCGGCCTGTCGGGAAGCTGCGATCAGACCCAGGGCCAAAGACTGGTTGCCTGAAATGCTGCGGTAGGTGCCTGGTTCAATTGATGCAGGTTTGATTTCAAACGAACTGGGCATCAATTCTGCCGTATTGGCATAGTTATAACCGGCCTGCATGGCAAGTTTATTGGCTTCAGCCAAAAGGGGTTTTTTCGAAAATTTGCGATCAATCCAATCTTTGCTCGGGCCCAGGGGGCGATTGTACATCCAATACATCATGCCCAGGGCAAAGAAGTTCTTGCAGCGCCCCTTTGAGCGGTTGTCAATTTCCAAGGACTCGAGGGCATTTAAGGTCAGCTTGGTGACATCAACTTTGATCAGCCGGTAGCCTTCCAAACTGCTGTCTTCCAGGGGGTTGCTGGCATATCCCGCTTTTTCAAGATTTCGGCTCGTAAACTGAGATTCATCAATCACAACGGTCGCCCCTTTGGGGAGAATCGGCAAATTCACCTTGAGGGCGGCAGGATTCATTGCTACCAAAACATCGGGTTCATCGCCAGGGGTATAGATTTCTACTTCACCAATCTGAACCTGAAAGCTGGAGACCCCTGGGAGGGTTCCGGCTGGGGCGCGAATTTCAGCGGGGAAATCGGGAAAGGTGGCAAGATCATTGCCGACAATGGCTGAGGTATTCGTAAATTGAGTTCCGGTGAGTTGCATACCATCTCCGGAATCTCCGGCAAAACGAATCGTAACTTGATCCAGTTCGAGGCGGGATTTGGTAGTCATGGAAAAGTGACCTTCATGCAGAATTTTGGCGGGTTTGCGGCAAAACCCTATGCCGTTACTCAGACATTTTAGCACGTTCACGGCATGCTGGGGCAGAGAGATTTTGGGGTGAGAAGGGTCATTATCCAAGCGTTTCAGCTGGCTCTCAGCGATTTTTGCCAATCGAGAATTTTTTCAATCACCCATTCTGGAGCATCCAGGGGCAGGTCATGCCCGGCATGGGGATGGCTCTGGTAAGGGAGTTCAAGAAATTTTGCCAAAGCGCGTGTACATTCAGGGTTGACGAAACGATCCCCTTCGGAATTGAGCAGTAAAATCGGCGTTTGCTTGGGTTTGCTTCCGAGTTGGTACTGTGAGGCTGCGTAGAGTTGGCGCAGGGCATTTTCGCGTGAAATGGGCCGGATATGCTGAATCTTTGCAAATTTAGAGGCAGCAATCAAATGGTGGTGAGGTTCATTGCTGACCAGTCTGAGCAGATGACGCTCTCTGGCCTCCAGGTCGCGGGTGACCAGTAGCAGGCGCAGAATCCAGGGGTAATTATGCGGTTGCAGGCGATGATGCACGGGGCTGAGCCCGCGCAGGCTGGTATTGATCAGTACAGCCCCTGCAAATTGGTCTGGATAGCGCACCAACCATTCCAGCGTGATCATGGCCCCCAAAGAGATCGAGAGAATCCAGGGTTTGGCTGAAGTTTCGGAATTCTGCCTTAAAAAATCTGCTTGAAGGGCTTCTACCATGCCCGCAATCGAAGTGGGGCTTTTTTCTTGAAAACGATGACCTGTGCCGGGAATTTCAAGAAAATGCAGATCGGACTCTGGCTGGGCTTGTTTGAATTGGCGGGGAAACTGAAGCCAATGGCCTGACTCTCGAATCAAGCCCCTTAAAAAGAACCAATGGGTCATGGACTTTCTTGATCTAAGATGCTGAGATCGGTGCCCAATCCCAAAATCCGAATAAAACGGCCGGGGTGGTCTCCTCCAGGCAATTGCTTGCCGCTCAGACGCAAAATAATCGAAACTTGGTGACCTTCGCGGTGATTCAGCTTGAGCAGAACCGGAGACTCCGGTAAAACGCCTGCTTGGATGCTGTCTTTGAGTTCGGATAACCAGGTGGTTTGGGCGTCGGGTAAAAATAATTTCCAGCTCTTCCAATCATTGTCCATGTGCACATAACCCAACATCTGTTTCCAGCGCGAAGAAAAATAGATCGTATCGTTGGTGGGATTCCACTCAAAGAAGCCATCCTGACTGGCGTCTACAAAGAGCTGCAGAAGTTCCTGCTGGTGTTGAAGATCTTCTTTGAGCTGGGCTTCAAGGGTTTCATCCCGAAAAACATAAACCACCCGCAAAGCCTCTCCTTCCGCATTTCTGAGAATGCGTCCACTGCACCAGAGCGTAATCAGGGAGCCATCCTGGTGCATAAAGCGGGTGCGGTGTTCAACCGTGCTCTCGTCCCCATTAATGGCGTTCCAAATCAGGTTTTGAACAGGCTCTGCTTCTGCGGGTGAAAGGGCATTGAAAAAGATTTGAATAATTTGAGGAATAGCGATGCGACCAAAGCCCAACATGACTTTCAGACGCTGAGAATAGCGGGCAACGCCAGATTTTAAATCCCAATCCAACATGCCTTCTGCGGCTTCTTCAGCCAGAATTTTTTGCAGCTGTTGCTCCAGCGTTTGTCCTGGGGTGGGGTGTTCTTCGGGCCGAAAACTCAGCAAGAGACCCTGCTGTAAGCGTACCAGTTTGACTTCATACGCCGCTAAATCAGGGTTGTCTGAGAGATTGTAAGTCCATTCCTTGTGTTCTCCCGAATCCATGACGTGTTGATAGATCATCCAAATCGAATCGGGAATATGTTCAGGAAAATCTCTGCGCAAGCGCAAAGGCCCTGTGACTTCATTGGAAATACCCAGCCACTCTGCAGCTTGGGAATTGAGGTTTTCAATCTCAAAATCATGTATCTTGCCTTCTGTATCGTGTACTGGAACACAATAGAGACAAGGGTTAAACGCACTTGCCATGACAGCGCTGATGACGGCTTCATCCAAGGACACGATCCAGAACCTCTTTTCGCAAATTTACCAGAGCAGCGAGAAGACTGGCTTTCACAGCATAACCAAAGCGCTGAAAAAACTCAAGCCTCCATGAATCGGTTTTGAGCGGGACAGGGTTTATTCCTGGTGCCACATTCGGGCAGGATGCGCCAGGCGGGTGTGAATCTGTTCGGCAACCCGCAAACCCGCATCGACACGTTTGTTCTTGCGAATATTTTCACGCATGGCCTGATAAGCGGCTGGATTTTCAATCAAATTCCGGATAGCCGGGATCAATTCTGAGGACTCGTCGATGACTGTACCGATGCCATTGTCACGAATGAAATCCACATTGCCTTTTTCCTGGTACATGGTGTAATTGCTGTCATCGAGAATGATCGGCAAATCACAGGCCATGGCCTCCATAATCGTACCTGGGCCAGGTTTGGTAATTACAGCATCTGAGATACTCATTAAACTGGGAACTTCAGTGGTGAAACCAAAGGGGTGAATCGGAATTGGAGCCTGACTTGCAAATTCCTGCATCTGTTGAAAGAGTTTTTGATCTTTGCCGCAGATCGCCAGCACCTGAACAGGCAGTTGACTGGCGGCGATCATCTCTGAAAAACGCAGAATGTTTTTGCCACCTGAGCCCCCCATCATAATCAAGAGGGTAAAACGATCGGCTGCCAAACCATATTGTTTGCGCAAGACCTCTCGCGGGGGCAGGGGCTGTGAAAAGCGAATATCCATTGGATGCCCGAGAATTTCGATTTTCTGCGCTTCGACGCCATGCTGAATACAGGCTTCACGGGCTTCGGGGGTGGAGACGATGATTTGATCACAATAGGGGTGAACCCAGGAATCTCGAATGGTGACGGCATCTGTGACGACGGTCAGATTGGGAATATAGCCGTCGCGCTGGAGGGTTGCGTTCATGACCTCATGCGCACCGTGAATTAACATCACCACCATATCGGGTTTGAGCTTTGCGAGTGCTTTGCGAAAATGGGGAACCCCAAAGGGCAGCAGCGAAGTGCGGGAACCACTTAAACTTCCAAAAATCCAGGGTTCGAGCCAATAGTGGCCGTGTTGCAGGGCCAGATTATAGGAGCCTACATAAACGGTGCCCAAAAAGCGACCAAAGGGGCCAATCATATCTTCAACATTGACCGTTACCGTATCAAATTGGTGGGGATAGGCGTGGTGCAGGGCCTGCGTAATCGCGCGGGCGGCACTGTGATGCCCCCCTCCTGCTTCACAGACAATAAAGACGACACGGGGTTTTGAGGCTCCCGGTGTAATCTTTGACATGGCTTCTGAAGTCAACGAACCCGTTGAGGAATGATTAATCTGCATGAAAATTATTTTAACGTATCCCCCAGCGAACGGGTAGTTGGTCAGTGAGCTTTGAGGGTAGAGGCTCCTGAAACTTGGGAGCTGATCTGAGGAGAACCTGCATATTCCATAGCGGAAGCATCGCTCAAATTCACATCCAGGCGTCGGTTCACTGTCAGACTGGCTTTGCTGGCTTTTTCAAGTTTGAGGGTCGCTTCGCCCACGATCAGGTTTAAGGCTGAAATACGACTGGCTCCAACACCACTCAAATTCAGGCTTTCGAGGGTACCATAGGCGGTTAAACTGGTTGCGTCTGAGAGCTTTGCCTCAAAACTCCCGATATTCATGGAGCGAATTTCAATCACCGCAGCATTGCCTGCTGTGAGTTTAAAGCTTGAGCAGTTGGGGTTCGAAAGCAAAACCTCTGCCGGTGCCGTAATCTCCATGCTCAGGGGCTCTTTGCCTGACAGGCCGAGCATCGAGAATTTGGCGGGGGCCGAAATCTGCACGTCACTCAAAGCAGGCCCTTTAAGTATCATTTTACTTTGCGTGGCCGTATTGTAGCTTTGGGCCAGTTTGATCAGCAGGCGGTTATTGCTCACGCTGGTTTGAATCAGGGGCAAAATATTCGCATCGGCATGGATGCTTAAACCTTTATCGGAATCTGATTGCGTATACTCGATTTCAATCGGAGCTTGAATATCCAGATTCTCAAATTTTCCATCGAGGGGACGTTCTTCGACTTGAATATTGCCGTCTCCTTTCAAAGGGTTGACCAGGCTGTTGACCAGTGGGCTGATATCGAGTTTTTCGCAACCACTGAGCAGCAGTCCTGCACTGGCGCAAACTATCAGGGCTTGTTTTTTCATGACTTTGTCTCCGGCATGTCTTCGCTGAGTTCCAGTAAAATTCCCCCGGTGGCTTTGGGGTGAACAAAAGCGATGCGTTTGTGGTTGGCGCCAGGTTTGGGCACTTTATCAATCAACTGTACTCCGGCTGCCTCCAATTTTTCGAGCAATTCTGGCAGCCCCTGTACTTTCAAGCAAACATGATGAATTCCAGGGCCACGCTTTTCGAGGGCTTTGGCAATCGGGCTCTCGTCTGAAGTGGGTTCAAGCAGTTCCAAATGGCATTCACCCGTGTTCAGAAAGGCGACCTTTACTTTTTCAGTGGGCACTTCTTCGCTTTTGAGGACTTCCAGACCCATCAGGCTTTGCCAGAAAGGCAGGGCCTGCTCCAGGCTTTTGACTGCGACGCCAATATGGTCAAGACGAAACCCCTGCAGTGCTTCCGGCAGATCCAGGGGCAAAGGTGATGAACTCATGATTTTGCGTGCTCCCACATCTCATTCAGATCAGGCATTTCGCTGCCGGGAACACAGGCATACTGCTCAAAATCGGTGACCCCCGCCCCGCGCAGGAGCGGTTCATCGAGCAAGGCCTGGCCTGAATAGGTCAGGGGATCTTGGCTGACAATTTCGAGCACGGCGTCGGCCATAATGCTGGCCTTGCGCCAGAGTTTGCGATCTCCCAGCCCCCAGTTGATGGTGGCCTGACTTTCAATCAAGGTAACAGGCCAGAGCGAGCAGGCGCCAATGCCATGTTCCCGCATCTCTTCTGCCAGACCCAGGGCCAACATGGTCATGCCGTATTTGCTGATCATATAGGCAATGCGGTTGGGCACATGATCCAGATCAATCGGGGGTGACATATTGATAATCATGCCGCTTTTCTGGGCGATCATGCTGGGAAGCACGGCCTGGGCCGCAAAGAAAGAGGCACGGGCATTGATATCCATGACCAGATCAAAGCGTTTGGGAGGGGTTTCCATTAGGGGACGCCACCAGAGGGCACCCGCATTGTTGATTAAAATATCAATCCGACCAAAGGTGGCTTGAGTCTTCTCTACCATGGCCTGAATGTCTTCGAGTTCACGCACATTGCATTGAACAGGCAGGGCTTTGACGCCCAGGGCTTCGATTTCTTCAGCCACAGTGTAAATCGTGCCAGGCAATTTGGGGTCAGGCTCAGCTGTTTTGCCGGTTACCACGATATTGCAGCCTTCTTTGGCCAGGGTCAGTGCGATTTCACGGCCGATGCCACGGGTGCTGCCGGTAATGATCGCGACTTTGTCTTGCAGTTTTTTCATTTACGCCTCATCTTGAGCTTTGAGCATGATTTTAGAGTGAGTGCATTATACCGCAGACCGTTCCGTTCAGCGTTATTCTTCGGTACCCTAAAATTGGCTGGCTGTGATAAAGTATTTACTACTCACAAAGCATTCCCTTCACGATTTTTGCTGAAAACGAAGTCTTTTATCAAAAATAATCACTTAATTGATTGCTAAGGAGACTCCACCATGAACAAAACTTTTGCTGGCCTCTTGCTTTATCTCTGGCTGTCTAACAGTGCCTGTGCCCAAATCCAGCCTGAACCGCAGACCCTTCCCATGAAATCCTCACCGCAGGCAGTGGCTATACCAACGAACTCCCAAGCGCAGGTTGTTCTCGCCGAATCTCCCTATCAGCTGGCAGAAAAAATCAATTCCTTTGAATTCACACGTTTAAAAGCCAGCTGGTCAGATCAATGGAATGCCTGGGACATCAATGGCAGCAAAGGCTCACTGAAGGCCGATTGGTCAGATAAAATCTCTGGCTGGTCTTATCGTTTGCCGACAGGGAAAGGCGAGATAGATGCCGACTGGTCAGATCAATGGAATGCCTGGACCTTAAAAGCAGGCTCCAAACGTATCCGTATCAAAGCCAATTGGTCGGACAAATGGAATGATTGGGAGATTTCTGGGCCCAATGGCAAATTAAGGGTCAAAGCCAATTGGTCGGATAAATGGAACGATTGGAATATCTCGGGCTCAACTGGAAGCATGCGTGTGAAAGCCAATTGGTCAGATCAATGGAATGATTGGAATATCAGCGACAGCATGAAAGGCGAAGATCCTGATCTGAAAATGGCTGCTGTTTTTGCCTGTATGATCGGGGCTTATGTGGCCAACCATGCCAGCAAATAAAGCATAAACGAAGCTTGTTGAACGTATATTCAAAATTTGACCCTTGGTTCAGCCCTCAAATGATTCAGGGCCTTTGGCTTTGCTTGAGCTTGATGGCGTGACTCACTGTCCCCAAAAGGGGGGGGCAGTGACGGAGCTTCACTCGATAAGTTCAAAGATACCGTGGCTGAATTCGGAGATGGGTTTTAGAAGCAAAATCTGTTTCGATTGCCAGGACAAATATTCATAAAACAGAGCTGGATCACGGGGATCTTTCCACCTCAAATCTTTCAGGGCAAGTTTGCCTTGATCTGTTTTTGCGATCAGTTTTCCCGCTTTTAAACATTCAGATAAATTGGCGAGTTCAAGCCAACTCAGGCCCTTTTGTGATGTTTTATAGCGGGGCTCATAGTTGACTGATACAGGAAATTTTAAGCTCTGTCTAAAAAGTGAGTGCCAGGTTTTCAGACTTTTTTCTTCTACTTTTGCATCTGCATCCCATTCAGGGCGAATACCCTCCAACCAGGGTTGGTATTTTCGGCCAATGACCTCCATCAAAACAGCTTGTTCTGTTTTCCTGAACAGAGCATAGGATGTAAATAGATCTCTTTCAGCCTGGCTTTGAGAACCCTGGGATTTGCAAAAGCAGGCGAAGGCGATAATCCCCCTATAGTTTGGATCCCAAGCACTGACATAATCCAACTCAAAAAATGCTTGTTCAGGATCCCATTGGCTGCGATTCACCTTATCGGGTTGATCCAGTTCAGAACTTTGAAAATAGGCATTCAGATCCGGTGTTTCCAATTCTGAATAAAGTAACCGCGCTTGTACTGCATCATTTGCTTCATCATTCCAGAATTGCCCCAAGAGCATGAGCACCGAGTTTAGCTTTGGATCTTGTTTGAAGTTATACTCAATCTCAGGAAATACATCTTCTTTTAATATTTGCATACGCAAAGCTGAAGCGACTTTCAGATAGGGTTGTTCGACAGTTCCAAATGGCATCAATTTTCCCCCCGAATCAAATGAAGTTGTGCCTCTCGCTCTGCAGTGCTCAAGCTGTGAAAATAGGCCTCTAAAACCAGCGGAATTTCTTGCCCCCGTTCCAGAGCCCAATCCAGGCCAAAGCTCTGCCGCTGCAAAGGGCGGTGACTGTCGTGCCTGCCATTGTTTTCTGAAAGATGTATTTCGCTGATCGCTTCATAGGCCTGAAGCCGTTTCAGGGTTTGATCTTTCAATACGCCCTGGCAGAGCTGAAGATGAAGGTGAGAGATATCTACCGCCAGTTTCAGCCCCAAATCCATGGCCAATTCCAATTCCTGGCCTGTTCCAAGCAAGTAACCTGGGTACATGCTTTCGAGAATCGGTTGAACATCAGGATTTGCTTCAACGCTTTGCCACCAAATCGTTGCACAGGGGTCGTGAGTTTGGGGGGGATGTACTGAATCTGATGAAACACGGCAGCGGCCTTGACCGTTCCAGACAGGCTGACGCAAGGCCTGCCAGCAGAAACCATGATGTTTCAATATTGGCAAACCCTGAATATCAAGCCAGTCTGCGAAGTTTGTGGTGGGCGCATTGCCAGGGGTTAGTTGCAGACCCGCTGGAGAAAGCTGTAGCAATTCTTCGGCGGCAGCCTGCATTGGGCGACCCTGCAAACAACTCAAGGCAAGAAACAGATGGGGCGGTGACATGAAGTGCTCCAGCTTTGGCGTTGCTAATGATTATATAGATTGAAAACCCATATTTCAAGCGGTTGAAAGTCCCGCTATCTGCTAAACTGAAAGACAGTCCAGAATATTTTTGCGGAGCGTTCATGAATTCAATTCCCCCTTTTTGTTTGGTTTTTCCGGGTCAGGGCTCTCAGGCCCTGGGCATGGGGCAATCCTATTCCAAATTTCCGGTGTATCAGCAAATCATGGCCCAAAGCGAAGCGATATTGGGGTTTCCTTTCAAGCAAATCCTCGCTGAAGGCCCGCTTGAAACCCTGACCCGTACTGAATTTGCACAGCCGGCACTCTTTGCCGTGGGATATGGCATTTTCAAAGTGCTTGAAACGGAATTTGACGTTTTGCCTCAAGCCGTTGCGGGTCACAGTCTGGGCGAATATACCGCTTTGGCTGCTGCTGAAGTACTCGGGTTTGAAGCTGCTTTGCAACTGGTGGCGCTGCGGGGCCAACTCATGCAGGCGGCCTGTGAACAAAACCCTGGCGCAATGGTGGCCGTGGTCAAGGCTGAACTGCCTCAAATTGAGACGCTCCTGGCCGATCCCAGATGGCAAAACCAAGTGGGAATTGGCAATTATAACAGCCCCGGCCAATGTGTCCTTTCGGGTGAAAAAGCCGCGCTCGAAGCCCTGGCTGCAGAAATTCGCATGCAAAAATGGGGGCGGGCTGTGCCGCTGAAGGTCAGTGGAGCTTTTCATTCCCCCTTGATGTCAGAAGCTCAAAAGCGCTTGAGTCAGGCGATTGAAGCGCTTTCATTTCAGCCTGCCCGTTTTCCGGTGGTCACCAATCTGGATGGTGAGATGACCACCGAACCTGAGGCTTTCCGGCAAAAACTGCTCACGCACCTACTCTCTCCTGTTCGCTGGGAAGCCAGTGTGCGCAGTCTTGCGCAATTTTCTTCCCTGATGCTGGAAGCCGGGCCGGGCTCTGTCCTTTCAGGCCTGATACGCCAAACCCTGCCAGATGTTCAGACCCATTCCCTGGCAGAGGCTAATTTGCTGACTGAACTCAATTTTTCGGAGGCTTCACATGTCTGAAACATTTACCCCGGTACAGATTGCTGAAAAAGTTCAAGCACAAAGAGCTTTTTTCCATTCGGGTCAAACCCGTTCCCTGGATTTCAGACTGCAAGCGCTGCTGCGGCTGCAAAGCGAGATTCGCGCCCGCCAGAAAGATATATTGCATGCTTTGCGCAAGGATTTTGGCAAACCTTCCTTTGAAGGCTATGCCACTGAAGTCGGCTTTATTTTGGATGAAATCAGCCATTTTATCAAACACCTGCCCCAATGGGTGGAGCCTGAAACGGTGCCAACGCCGCTGGTGCATCAGCCTGCCCAAAGCATGATTTACCCCGAACCCTATGGGGTGGCCCTGATCATTGCGCCTTGGAACTACCCCTTTCAGTTATTGCTGGGGCCCATGTTGGGGGCCTTGATTGCAGGCAATTGTGCAGTTTTAAAACCCTCAGAGTTTACACCTGCCACCGGCAAAGTGGTCAAGGCTTTGGTTGAAGCCTGTTTTGACCCCGCGCATATCTGTGTGATTGAGGGCGCTTTGCCTGAAACCCAGGCCTTGCTTGAGGAGCGTTTCGACACGATCTTTTTTACCGGCAGTACGGCTGTGGGGCGGATCGTCATGGAAAAAGCAGCCCGCCATCTGACACCGGTAACGCTGGAATTGGGGGGCAAAAGCCCCTGTATTGTGGACCACGACGTAGACCTCAGCCTGGTTGCGCGCCGCATTGCCTGGGGTAAATTTGTCAATGCTGGCCAAACCTGTGTCGCACCTGATTATCTCTATGTGCCCGAAGAGAAAAAAGCTGAAATGATTGCTGAGATTTCCTCGCAAATTTTAGCTTTTTATGGGCCTGACCCTTCTCAAAGTCCAGATTTTGCCAGAATTATCAACGAACGGCATTTTCAGCGTTTAACGGGTTATTTAAACGCTGGGCGTGTGGTGGTAGGCGGACGTTTTGATCGTTCTGAGCGCTATCTCTCTCCCACGGTGCTGGATGATGTGAGTTGGGAAGACCCAATCATGCAGGAAGAAATTTTTGGCCCGATTTTGCCTGTGCTGGCCTATACCGATCTGGAGGAAGTGATTGAGGCGATTGCGGCGCGCCCCCATCCCCTGGCGCTCTATTTCTTTTCAGAAAATCAGGCCCGCCAGGAACGGATTCTGAAGAGTTTGTCCTTTGGTGGGGGCTGTATCAACGATACGCTCGTACACCTTTCTTCACCCCATCTGCCCTTCGGTGGGGTGGGGGCCAGTGGCATGGGGGCCTACCATGGCAAAGCCAGTTTTGATACCTTTTCTCATCGCAAGAGCGTGATGCAGCGCCAATTGAAAATGGATCTGCCGGTTCGCTATCCTCCCTATGGCGCGATCAAACAGCAGGTGATCCGGCAGATCTTCCGTTAAACTCAGACCCGAGCACAGGCCTGAGCCACAGATGGTATCATACAGAAGCATCGAAGATCTGAGGTTTTTCCCTATGAAAACGCTTCTTGCCGGTTTGCTGGCTCCCCTGCTGCTTTTTTCAAGTGTGGCCTGTTTGCAGGCAGCTCCTGCAAAACCCCTCGTGATAGCGACCTACAATGTCGAAAATCTTTTTGATGGAATTCCTGACAATCCCCGCAATAAAAAAGAGCGGGCCAAGCCCAAAAAAGAACTCCGCGCCCTGGCCGATACCCTGCACCAGATCAACCCTGATGTTGTGGTCATGCAGGAGGTCGAATCTTTAAAAACCCTGAAAGCGTTTCAGGATAAATACCTCAAAGATATGGGCTATGCTGAACCCGTTTTGATCGAAGGCAATGATCCCCGTGGGATTGATGTAGCGCTTTTAACCCGTTTAAAAGTGGAATCCCAGGTCACCCACAAGGATTATAAATTCCAGGTTGAAAACCGCAAACGCGGATTCAGCCGCGATTTGCTTCAGGTCACGCTCAAAGCCGATACGGGCTACCGTTTTACTGTTTTTGCCACCCATCTCAAATCCAAATTGGGGGGCAAAGAATCGGATACGGTGCGTCAGGCCGAAGCGCAGGCCATTCAGACGCTATTGGCTGATTTTCAGAAAAAAGACCCCAAAGCAAATTTTGTCTTGATGGGTGATTTCAATGATGAACCCCATTCTCTGCCCTTAAAACCCCTTTTGAGCCCCAAGAATCCGGTGGGTTTAAAGGATATTGCCGCAGCGGATCTGGGCATCAAACCCACGGTCTTCAGTTATCACCCCAAGAAATACCGCTCCCGGATTGACTATATTCTCGTCTCTCCAGCCATGTTGCCAGAGTATCGGGCAAAATCGGTGCATATACTCTCAACTCCTGAGGCCTACTGGGCTTCAGATCATCTGCCGATTGTGGCTGAGTTTACGCCCCAGGATCAATAAATTTCGCTTTCATTAAGGAAAGGCTCTCTCCATGCTTGATTTAACTGTTTGTTTGCCGGTTTGCAATGATGAAGTGCTGCTGAAACGCAGCCTTGATCTTTTGAATGGTCAGGTCGCTCAGATTTTGATCCTCGATTTTGGCAGTACAGATGGATCTTTGCTGCTTGCCAAAGCTTTTGGCTGTGAGACGCTTTCTCTCAGTTGGGAAAACCATTGGGGCCAGGTCTGGCAACAGGCAGCCGAACATTTTCAGCACAGCCATGTGCTCTGGCTGCACCCCGGCGAAGAGCCCCAGGCTGCATTAGGGGACAAACTTCCTGGTTTGCTGGCCTCTGGAGCTTTGGATACTCAGGATTGGATTTGTGAAACACCACGTGAAATTAGCTCTGAAGCGCGGATTTTCCTCGCTCAGGATGCAAGTTTAGCGGCGCAACGTTTTTTTCCACTGTTTCGAGATCATGCTGATCGTTCCAATTTGAGCACATGGGGCAAACTGCTAGCCAAAGAAATCTCCTGGTCACGCAGCCCAGAGGTGGTGGGCCCGCTGCTGGATGCTGCTCTGACTGAGCCTGCACCCGATGCCAGAATCCGACTTTTGGCTGCGATTCGGGCCTTTGAACGTCAAAACGACAGTCTGGCGGTTTCGCTCTTCCAAGCCTTGGTTGATCAGGCCGACACAGTCTCTGAACAGGGCTTCAGCCAGCTGGCTGCGCGGCTTTACCAATTGAAAGTGCTCTGGGAAAAAGGCCTGAAACAGGAAACCTTTGAACAATTGGATCGTTTTCGTCAAAAATATCCCCAGCTTGAGCAGCAACCAGGCTTGTGGGTTTTAAGGGGCGTGATGGCCCGTCAGGTTCAGGAAAAAGAGTTGGCCCGAGAGTGTTTTCAAAAGGCGCTGGAATTGGCCGACGATGAAAATCTGAGTTTGAACAATCCCTTGGTACAAAAGCCGGATATCAGCTGGAAACCCTGGTTGGGTTTGGGTGAGATTTATTTGGAAGAGGGCCAGTTCAGTCAGGCCTACCATGCCTTTGTGGCAGCCAGAAAAACCCTGCCGGATCACCCGCATTTGGCGGCTCAGTTTTTACGCTCAGCCTTTTTAACCGGACACTATGCTGAACTTCAGGAAGTTTTGTTTCGTTTTGATGCCTTGCCTGGTTTTACCCCGGGGATGCGCGTCGCTTTGGCTGCTATTTCAGGCCAGGCAATAGAGATTGAACCGCTTGCCCTTGCTGAAATGCTGCTGCAGGAAATCAAATCGGATGCGCAGGTTTCTTTTAGCCAGTCTTCAAATCCCATGCTGCTTTCCGTGGTATTGGAATATACCCTGCTGCTCTTGCGGGCCGCCAAATATCCCGAAGCACGCATGCTTTTGCAACATCTGACGCTGCGGTTGCCGGGGCAAGCCATGCTCTGGCATAATTTGGCCTTCAGTTATTTTGCCCAACAGAATTATCTTGAAGCAGAAAAATATTACCGCCAGGCCTTGCAGGTTCAACCCGATTTTATTGAGAGCAGAATGGATTTGGGCAAGGTTTTGGTCATGCAGGGCAAAATTGAAGCTGCCTGTGAGGAGTTTGAAGAGATCTTGGTGCAAAACCCCCGTTTTGCCCCGGCACGAAAAGCGCTCGCCCAACTTCAGGAAATTCCTGCCGGTTTGCCGGGTATGCCCTCTATACCTGGGCCTGTGCAGGAAGACGCTGCGCCCGAAGCGCCCTTTGTCTTCCTTTTTCCGCTTTCACCCACATGGGAAAACGGCATAGATATTGCACTTCGTGCTTTTTATGAGGAATTTGTAGCGGGTGACAATGTCATTTTGGTGGTTCCCGACGGTGAGGCCGCTCCTGCGATTGAACGCGCGCGCAATTGGGCGGAGCAGAAATTTACGCCGGATCTTTTGCCCGCTGTGGTTCAGCTCAAACAAGCACTTCCGCTTTTGGCGCATCGAACCTGTCTTTTGCTTCCCGCCCGTTTGCAACCCGCTTCTGAACTTTTGAAAGAAATTCTCGACAGTGACTTTTCACATCTGGTCACAGGATTGCCGCTCAGCACCTTGCCCATGGGCTATTTGCCCAGCCACTGTCATTCCAGTGGCGATCCCGAGGGGGCTTCCGTCAAGGTCTGGTGGGAAGTTGAAACTGAATTGCTCAAAAATCAGATGCGGCTGCTGCTTGAACAAGAAACTTCAGAGCCTTCCTCACTGGTGGCAGGTTGGGATACCCATAAACTGATCAAAAAAGCAAAGAGTCTGCCATCGGCGCAAATGCAGGAAATGCTTTTGAATGCTGACGCCCAGCCTGAAATTCAAATCAGTGTTTGTATGATTGTCAAGGATGAAGCACGTTTCCTGCCTTCCTGCCTTGAAAGTTTTGCGGATCAGGTCGATGAAATTATTGTCGTGGATACGGGCTCACGCGATCAGACCCGAGAGATTGCCCGTTCTTTTGAAAAGGTGCGCCTGTTTGAAAAAGCCTGGCATGATGATTTTGCCGAGGCCCGAAATGCTGCGCTTGAACAGGCGACCTGCCCTTGGATTCTGGTTTTGGATGCTGATGAGTATTTGCCTGTGGGCTTTATCCCCAGTTTGCGCCAATATCTTGCACACCACCGTCCAGAAGTGGATGCCTATGTCTTTTCCGTGGTGGCCTTGGATGAAGAGGGGCAGGAGACTGCCCAGGATACCCTGCCTGTTCCCCGCCTCTTTGCCAATTCGCCAGATTTGAGATTTAAAGGCCGAATTCACGAACTATTAACCCATGCCCAGCATTCAGAGATGGTCTATGTGCATCTTCAGGGTTTGCCGATTTATCACCGGGGATACCAGGAAGAAATCAGGCAGGAAAAGCAAAAATTGCAGCGGGATACGGCTTTGATGGAGCGCATGCTGGCTGAAGCCCCTGAGGCCCAGGAGTCTGAACGCATGTATCTGATTTTAGGTTTGGCCCAGGAACAGGCTGAAAACTGGGACAAGGCCCTTGATTATTATCGTTTGGGTTTAGAGCATGTGGCCGAAGACTCATCCGCCCATGCCACCCTTCAGAAAGGGGTTTGGCGGATTGAATTGAAGCGGGGAGATCCCCGTTCCATTTATAAAGCAGTCAAACCGGAGTTCTGTGAGGATCCTGAAGTTTTATTACTTTGGGCTGAAGCCGCGCAAAGTATGGGTTTGCTGGATGAGGCCTTGAAAGGCTATGAGTTGGCTCTCGCCTTGTCTGACCGGCTCGCTTTGAAACCTGATTTATTGGGCAGTCGCCCCAAACGGGCTTGGATTTTTGAAAAATTGGTTCAGGCCTATCATCAACTGGGGCAACCTGCGACTGCTTTGTATTTCAGTGAACGTCTGGTCAAAGACAATCCTGCTGTGCCTGAACACTGGCATTTATACAGAGAACTTCTGCAACGTGCCGCACAGGCCTAAGCACTTTTTTCAGCGAAGCAGGGGTATTCCCCTGTTTCGCTGACTAGAAATGATCCCCAAGCCTTTGATAGAATAATAAAAACACCTGAAAGGGCTGAAAATGATCCGTTCTTCCTTTAATTCGCCTGCTCCGATTCAAATGCCCCAACAGGTGCAAAGGGCTGCACCTGCTCAGCAGCAGCAAAAAGCAGAGGCTCCGGCTGCCGCCCAGTCCAAGGAAGCGCCTCCCAAAGACGAAAACAAAGCCAAAGCGTTCAATCAAACGCCGATGCGCGATGTAAGCGAAACCTCCTTCAGTAAAAGCCATACCGCCTCCTTGGATGCGGTTAAAGAAATTGGCAAACTCATGGAGGCAGAAGAAACAGAGGAAACGGAAGAGACCGAGGCTCCTCAGGAATCATCTGAAGTTGCTGAAACCTCGGCAACCGAAGAAACCTCTGAAGCTGAAGGGCCTGAGGCCGAAGGCGAAGTAGAAGAGGCCGAATCTGAGCTTGAGCTTGATGAGTTGGAAGAAGCTGAAGAGGAAGATTCCTCCGGGGAATCTGGCGAATACGAATTGGATGAGCGCGAATCCGATTCACCTGAGTACGAAGTGGCTGAAATTGAAATTGAAGATTTGTTGCGGATTTGTTCTGAACTCAAGAAAGCCCAGAGTTTTGCTTTGGCTGAAAGTTGGAATCTGTTTACCTCAGCTTGAATCTGTCAGCAAGCTGTAAAATTCAGTTTGACCTGTTTTGAGCATCTCACGAATATACGGATGGCAAAGTTTACATTTTTTGCCAAAGAGAATGCTTTCCTGCAGTGCTTCAATTTCCCGAATGCCTTGCTCCAGCGCCAAAGCTTTTAATTCATTAAATGTTTTCTGGAAACAGACACAGCGATCAATTTGAATAGACATATACTTTATTATCGCTTATACTCGGCTTGAAGTGACAAGATTTAACTGTTTTTTCCGATAATGAATTTGATCGGATGAAATTGAAAGCTGCGCTACCTGCGCATGATTTTGTGTGAAAGAAGGCAATTTCAGATGGGCCGAATAGATGGCCGTTCAGTGACCCCAACGACCCCTGCGTTTGGCGGACTTTCGCCTGTTTTTCAAACTAATAAAGTCACCCCTTCTCCAGCACAACCTCTTTTTCAACAGTTCGATCAACTGAATGCGGGCACCGCTCAGGGATCTGCCTTAACGGATGTTTCACTGGAAACACCCGCGCATCCTGAAACCCATCAGGTAAAACGTGGCGAATCGCTCAGCACGATTGCTAAAAAATATTTTGGCAATTCAAATCTGTATATGGAATTGTTTAAAGCCAATCAGGATATCTTGACTCACCCCAATCAATTGACGGTTGGCATGACGATCAAATTGCCTTCTGCTTTGTTTCCTGCCTCAGAGTCGGAGGCGAAGTCTCAGGTCTTGCCCGGTGCTTCGCTGAATGCCTATCGCAATCAAAATCCGCTTTCGTATATTACCCTGGCCCCTGGCAAACCATCGCCTGAAGTTTCCAACCCGCTGGAAGCTACCTCTTCTCCCTTGCTCCAGGAACTTATGGGCCATCAAGGCGATTTTGAACATTTTCTTAAAACCCCCGATAAACAGCGCACAGGGCAAAACATTATTGACCACGATGATGCCGTGAAGGTCAATAAGCGCTTTGATATTCATCCTGGCCTCACCCTTCAAACCCTTAAAACGCAGTTACCGGCCTGGGCTGAAAAGGTTTCGGCTGTGCTGGCCGAAAACCATGCAAAAATTACTTTGCCAACCGCCTCAGGTGAAGGAAAAACAGTCGACAGTGCTTTTTTTCAGAACCTGGCAGCGCGTGTCAAAGCCGGTGAATACAACCAGGTCAAACAGGACTTTCAAAATCAATTTGGGATTGGATTTGTCAATACCCTTTTCGCAGTGGACGATGTCGCTGCGAATATTCAGAATGATCCCTATTATCAGGCAGTAAAAGAAGCCCCTAAAACGATTGATTTAGATGCTGTTTCAGAAGAATTTAATCTGGCCAGTGATAAACTCAATTATCTGGCCCATACCCCAGCCCATGGCCACAAACAGATCCCTGTTCAATTGGAAATGAATGCTGCCGATTTGCAGCGGGCCACCACCCCGCGCTCAGCCCAAGACATGATCCAGGATTTGAGTGGCTTTTTCAATGCCAAGGGGGTTCTGACCCAGCCCACTGAATTTGAAAACAAAGTCTATGAGATTTTAAATGACAGTACTTCCCGTCGCACGCTGATTGAGCATTTTAAATTGAACAGTGAAGCCAATTTATCTGCCCTGGTTCCTGCTGTGACGGGCGAAAGTGGTATGGCTGCCAGCCAGATTGACTATAACAGTTATTTTGCAGTGGCCTCTGTCATGATGAACCGCGCGCTGGGAAGAAATTTAAAAAAAGCGGCGCTTCAAAAGGCTCAAGGTGTTCCTGAAGCAAAATTTAAGCCCGTATCCCTGTCTGAAATTATCAAAGAGAAGGGTCAGTTTGAAATTGTCTGGCGCAAAATGCCGAATGGCAAAACCTTTTATGAATACAATCAGGCTCAGAATCAAGCTTTTTTAAATGGCAAATTAAAAGCTGATGGCAATTCCTACCGCGCCACAAAATTGGCCTATGAAGTGTCTCAGGATTTGTTCTCAGGCATGAACCGGCTGAGTGCTGAAGTCGATGGCATCGACCGCAAGGGCATGGGACGCAGCACCGCTCAACTTTTCTATTTTAATCAGAGCCGCAGCCAGGATTACTCTCGTAACAAAGATGCTGCGGTTGCGCTGATCGACAATAACAATACCCATGTCTTTTTTAAGGCCTGGGACGATATTGCATACTTCAGATAAAGCCACAGAGAAACAGGCCGCTGAATGGCAGCGGCCTGCGCTCTATTTAGCCTCTAAAATCCTGATCGGGTTGAGGCGCATTTTGCAGAATCTCTTCAATTTTGCGCATGACATCAGGGGTCAAGAGTGCAACGGCATCGAGGGCTTTCATATTCTCGCTGACTTGCTCGGGCTTGGAGGCTCCTGTAATCACGGTGCTGACAAAAGGATTTTTTAAGCACCAGGCCAAAGCCAGTCGGGCCATGCTGATTCCCAGTTCCTCTGCCAAAGGCGCCAATTGGCGTACTTTTTCAAGTCTTTGCCGGCCTTCTTCAGATTCAAACTTCGAGCGCAGCCAACTGAAATTCTCAAGCGACATTCTGCTGCCTTCAGGTATTCCTTGGTTGTATTTTCCGGTCAGCAAACCACTTGCCAGGGGGCTCCAGATCGTGGTTCCGAGTCCCAGATCCCGGTAAAGACCCATGTATTCCTTTTCAACTTTGTCGCGGTGGAACATATTGTATTCAGGTTGTTCCATGGTGGGGGCGATCAGGTGTTCCTGTTTTGCAATCGCGGCGGCTTCTCGAATCTGTTCTGCGCTCCACTCGCTTGTTCCCCAATAAAGCGCTTTGCCTTGATTGATCAAATGGGTCATGGCTCTTACCGTCTCTTCGATCGGGGTATGTGGGTCTGGTCGGTGGCAAAAGAGCAAATCCACATACTCCAATTGCATTCTTTTCAAGGCTGCATCGGTGCCTTCCAGCAGGTGTTTACGTGACAGACCGCGATCATTGGGGCCAGGGCCACCCCAGAATATTTTGGTTGAAATGACCAAATCAGAACGTTTCCAACCTGTTCTTTTCAAGACTTGGCCCATGATTTCTTCTGATTGGCCATTGGCGTAGACTTCAGCATTGTCAAAAAAATTGACACCCGCTTCATAGGCTGCTTCCATGCTGCTTTGAGCGAAGGCGATATCCATTTGATTGCCAAAGGTCACCCAAGAGCCAAAAGAAAGAGCAGAAACCTTCAGGCCAGATTTTCCAAGATAACGATATTCCATAGTAATCCTCCAGATCGAACTGCCATCATTTTAGTACAGTTTTAGTTAAGAGATTTGTTTTCCAGGGCTGGGTGGCCCAAAGGGAATGCTCTTCATGAAAAAAACCAGCAAGTGGGATTGCTGGCGAGTGTATGAATGCCCTTATTTTAATTGCAAGATAAGGGCTGAGGGCAAGGTATGCCACTGATCACTCTGGATCTTGACCCATCTTAAAAAGGGGAAAAAAGATGCACTGAACATGAAAATAAGCAGCAGTTTCATTAGGAATTGAGAATCAAATCGAGCGGGGTGATGGAGGGGCTGACCGGCAGGGTTCGGAAGTGCATAACTTGTTTCGTAGGCGTTGGGGTTAAATACCTCTGAATTGTCATGTGAAACAGGATGATGTGTGGGCGTCATGTTTCACCTCTCAGAATTTATTTGTAACTTTATTGTAACATAAAAAACTCTATTTCAATACAAATCAGCGAATATTATTTTTCAAAATTGAATATTTTTCTTCCCCTCTTGCAAATCAAAAGTGTATGCATTAGAATACACATGTATACTGTTTAAGCGATGTATGCAGAAGAATAATTTTGAATCTAAAATATTTTTTCTTCTGTCTTGAATTTATTGAGTTTGAATAAGTCTTTGTGTTTGCTGTCGTTTTGGGGCTCGCTGTATAGGCCTTGAACTGAAGCTCTCTGACTTTTTTAGAATGACAAAGTATACAGAATGAAACTTTTTTGAGAGATTCTCGTCCTATGACTCAGCGCACATTATTCATGTTGCTGGGGTCATCGCAGCAAATCGTATCTGGCACTAGAATTTAAGTAAGGTTCATTGCTAACAGAAAGGCAAAGCTTCATGGATATTTTTTATCACCTCTCTGAGGTTACCTTTTTTCTCCTGACAGGGGGAATGGTGGTCTGGATTATTGCCCACAACCACCCAGAGCAGCCTGAAGTTGCCCCCGCCCCTGTCTATGTACGTGAGTCAGAAGAACTCTTTTTTCGCACTCAGCGTTAATCTGAAATGACGTTGACCTGCAAACCCAAGGGGGCAATTTGCTGTTTCATGATCGTCGCTCCATTTTCCTGAAGGGCTTTTTCTACAGCAGGTTTTAATTCTGCCGGACAGAGGGTCAGCATACAGCCCCCTCCTCCAGCTCCACAAATCTTACTGGCCCAGGCCCCTTGTTCTTTCGCCGCCAGAATCATGGCATCGATTTGCGGCGTGCTGACCCCTTCAGCAAGTGCTTTGCGATTTTTCCATTCCTCGTCTAAAAGCTGAACCAGATGTTCCATATCTGCGGATTCTAAGGCATCCAGCATTCGCTCTGAAGTTTGACGAATGGCATGCAAATGTTCACGTGTTTTGCCTTGATCCTCAATAAACGCTTTGAGCATATTCCAATTATTGGTGCCTGAAAAATGGCTTTGACCCGTAAAAGAAATCACAAGGGATTGATTCAGTTTTTCAATAAAGGAGGGTGTCAGTTCCAGATTCTCGTGGGTAATGCCATTCAAACCAAAATGTATGGCATTGATGCCCCCATACAGGGCTGCATAATAGTCTTGTTTTCCGGTGGGAATGCCCAGCGAGCGCGCTTCAAGGTCTGCGCCATAGTGAATCAGGGTCTCGCCATCCATATAACTGCGGTTGTATTGGTTTAAGGCCCCGCTGAGGGCAATCAGCAAAGCAGAAGAGGCGCCTAAGCCTGAGCCTTTGGGGGCCTGATTATGGGTAGAAATCTTCAGGCCGGTGGCAGGTTCATAAAAACGAACGATTTCAACCAATAACTGAAAAAAATCACCTTGAGGCAAACCGGCTTGCAGTTCTTCGCGGCTGAGATCGCGTTTGAGATCCAGATCCTCTGAATAGAAATAAAAATGATCTTCAGGAATCGGTGTCAGTGTGACTTCGGAATACAGATCGATGGCCGCATTGAGCGTGTATCCGCCATCCAGGAAGACATAAAGAGGATAGATATCCAGGGTTCCACCACTCAGATCGATACGGTTGGGAGCTTTTGCATGAATTTTCATTGTTTTTTCCTTTGTGGGAGATCTCCTCTATCTTAACGCAGAAGCCCTCGTCTTGCCGTTATAAACCGCAGCTTTCGCCACCAAAACGCTTTCCAGACATGCTGCTTTGCGGTATGGTGAGGTCATTAAGTGCTGAAGGGATGCCTATGAAATCATCTAATCCTCTCCAGGAAAAAATCCGCGTTCAAAATGAATTGAATGCGCTGTTTAAGCAGCAACACGAATTTAAACGCCGAAATTACCCTGAATGGGCAACCTATGACGGCGATCATCGCTTTGATGATCAGCTCACGGACCTCTCGGAAGAAGCGGCGGCAAGCCGCAACCAGAAAAATCTACAGTTTTTGCAAACCCTGAAAAAACTGCCGCGTGAGGCATTAGACCCCCTCGATCAAATCAACTATGATCTGTTTGAAATGATGCTTCAGCAAGATATTCAAGCCTATGAATTTGGAACGCATTATTTGCAGATCGATCAACAGGAAGGGATTCATTTGACTTTTCCACAATTGGTGGAAATTCAGCCTCTGAGCACCTTTGACCAATATGAACGTTATTTTGCCAGACTGCGGGATTTTGCCAAGCAGGCGGATGATACGATCGGCAATCTGCGCATCGGCATGCGCCATGGCATTGTTTTGCCCAAGGCGATTATTGGCCACACGCTTGAGCAACTCGCCCATTTTAAAGATCTTCCGCTTGAGGAAATGCCTCTTTACCAGCCCTTTCGGGTTAATGCCAGCCAGCTTTCTGAACCCGTTCAGGCCAAGATACGAGAGGTAATTCGTTCGATCATTGAAACCGTAATTCGGCCGCATTACCAAAAACTTCATGATTTTGTACGTGATGAATATGCGCCGGCCTGCCATGAAGGGCCGGGGATTTGGGCCCTGCCCGATGGAGAAGCCCGTTACCAGTATCTGATCGATAAATATACCTATCCGGGTCTCAAGGCCCAGGAAATTCATGAAATTGGTTTGGCTGAAGTTGAACGGATTTCAGCTGAAATGGCTAAGGTGCGGGTACAGTGTGGCTTTGATGCCGAAGATTCAGCCGGTTTTCATGCCTTTTTGCGTTCGGATCCGCAATTTTACTATACCGACAAAGAGCTAATGATTCGGGATTACCAGGCGTTTTTAGAAAATGCTGAAGCCCAATTGCCCTCTCTCTTTGGTAAATTGCCGCAATCGCCCTGTGTTTTGAAAGAAATTGAAGCCTATCGTGCAGCAGCTGCTCCCCAGGCCTATTATTATCCCCCGCCCATGGATCGCTCACGCCCGGGCATTTACTATGCCAATACCCATGATTTGCCTTCGCGCCCGAAATATACCATGGCCGCTTTGTCATTGCACGAGGCGGTGCCTGGGCACCATCTTCAATTGGCCTTGGCGCAGGAAATTGAAAATTTGCCAGATTTTCGCTACCACCTTGACTGCACAGCTTTTATTGAGGGCTGGGCATTGTATACCGAGAGTCTGGGGCATGAAATGGGTTTTTATGAAGACCCCTATGCCCATTACGGCGCTTTGAGTTTTGAAATTTGGCGGGCTTGCCGTTTGGTGGTGGATACGGGCTTGCATGCCCTGCGTTGGACCCGTGAACAGGCCTTTGAGTATATGAGCCGTTATACTGCCAACAGTGATTTAGATACCTGGTCAGAAATTGATCGCTATCTCGTGCTGCCCGGTCAGGCCCTTTCTTATAAAATGGGGGATATCCGAATCTGGAAACTGCGTCGTGAAGCCGAAAAGCGCTTGGGAGTGAATTTCTCACTGAAGGATTTCCACGACCAATTGCTTTCTCGGGGCTCGATTCCTCTGGCCCTGATGGAAGATATGATGCAAGCCTGGATTGAAAAACACGTGCAGGTTTCTGTCTAAACATGGGGCGATTTCCGGATTTCTCTGCTGAGCACGCTTTTTTAAAGCATTTGCCAGGTGTTGAAATCCGGATTCCTGAGTATTACAGTGAATTGCCGATGCTCAAGTCTCTCTTTGAGGTCTTGTCTCAGGATCGCCTTTTTTCCGCTTTTCGCTGGGTGATTGCGCGTGTATTCGAAGATCGCCCCGAGCATTTTTCTACGCCCTTGGATCAGCAGACGGTGATGTTTTATCTCAGCAATGAAGATTTTCGCTTGCCTACCTATATCCACAGTCTGGCCATGCTGTTTACCCCCTATTGGTGGCCAGGCTACCCCTTTGAAAATCTGCGTGCAATTCCTTTGGGCTGCAATGGAGAAGTGCCTGAAATTGAGCCTTGCTCTTGGCAGGAAAGAGATTTGCATCTGTTTTTCAGTGGACATGCGCATCAATACCGCCCTGAGTTTCAAAAGTATTTACAGGGTGTTTTACAAAGTTTTCGGCCTGCCGGGGAGGAGCTTTCTGCTCTGGCGGTCTGGAGCAGTCGCTTTCGCGGGGGATTGGAGCCTGAATTATATGCCCGTTACTTGGCAAGAAGCCAGGTGGCTTTGGTTCCCCGTGGCAACAGTGCCATGACCTATCGTCTGTTTGAAGCCATGCGGGCGGGGTGTGTGCTGCTGTGCGAAGACTTGCCGCCTGTCTGGTATCTGGAAAATTGTCAACGGGTGGTAATGCCCGCTGATTGGCACAGTTTACAGACTGTTTTAGAACAGCTCTGGCGGGATCCCGTTTTAATGCAGGAAATGCATCTCAGCACTTTGCAAAATTATCGTCAGGTTTGTCGCCCGGAAGCCGTGGCGGAATATGTTTTAAAGGAGTTAAAAACGAAATGAAAACAGCTTTTCATGTGAGTGTTTTGCGAATCAATCAGGGCAAGGAGCCCGATCGGGTGGCTTTGCCCACTTACCAAACCCCAGATTCGGCGGGCATGGATTTGCACGCCGCAGTGCGTGATTCCGTGACGATTGAACCGGGCGCAACCGCTTTGATTCCAACGGGCCTGGCGATTGCCTTGCCCCCCGGCTATGAAGCCCAGGTGCGCCCGCGCAGTGGCTTGGCGCTCAAACACAGCGTCACGGTTTTAAATACGCCTGGAACCATTGATGCCGATTACCGCGGAGAAATTGCCGTGATTCTGATCAACCATGGCAAGCAAGCCTTTGTGGTAGAGCGGCATATGCGCATTGCCCAAATGGTGATTGCGCCCTATACCCGAATTGCCTGGCAGAAAGTAGAGCATTTACCCGAAACTTCCCGTGGGGCAGGGGGATACGGTTCTACAGGGGTTTAAGCAGAGCATTGCTCTTTTTTGCCAATCGTCAAAATCAGCGTTTGCCGTGAATCATGTTCCGGGCTTTGCAAGTGGTCTAGAAATTCATTGCAAAAATCAGGGTAGGCGTTTCCCAATTCTGCTTTGAGCCGGGGCAAGCGTTGAAGACGCGCTTGCCAGCAGGCGAGAACATCTGCCCTTGCCGGCCCCACAAAATTGAGTTCGAGATCCTGGCGCTCTGTGTCAGTCAGCAGGATTTGAAAGCCTGCCTGGCGGAGCAGGCTTTCCATCTTGGTGCCAAAGTTGAAGTCATAGAAACCCGCTGAAGCTGAATTGAGCTCAAAGGCTTTGACCTGCGCATAGTAACGGCTCTTTTCTGACATATTGCCAGAAATAAAGCAGGCGATATCCAGCAGGGCGATCCATCCTTGGGGAGCCAGATGACGATAAAGTGCAGATAAAAATTGAAGCGGATCGGGGCTATAGGAAATTGAAAAACTGGCCCAAACGCCATTGAAATCCTTAAAATCTTGTAATTTGAGAGCAGCAAAGTCACTGCAGAGAAATGCTTGATTGGTTTGCTGCTTGGCTTGGCAATAGGCGATGAATTCGGGGTTGAGGTCTATCCCCCAGACCTGAGCGGCCCTTTCAGCGAAAAGATCGGAGACAGCCCCCACAGAACAACCCAGATCGAGCACGCGATCCTGCGCTTGCAAGGGGAGCTTATCGAGGTATTGTTCCCAGTTTCGCCAGGATTGCTGTTGAAGATATTCTTCAATCAACTGCATGCGTGATTTCTTTGAGCCATTGCTTGAAGGTTTGTGGGCCTTGGGGGTTATTAAACAGCAGGGGCTGTCCTGCCAGAATCCGCTCGGAAAGATCTTTGCGAAAACTGGGTTCACAGGCAATTTTAACGGCTTGTTCTGCGAAACTATCAGCCGTTTGCGTGACCAGTTCAGGGAGATCAAGCAGGTGGTAGAGGCCTGCTCCACTGCGCCCTCTTAACCAGGGACTGGCCCAGGTAACCATCGGCGTACCCGTTGCCAGACTGAGAAAATGCGTGCTGCCGCCTCCAAAAGGGTGGGCATCGAGGATGACTTCAGCGGTTGTGAGCAAACTGAAAAATTCACGTTTGGGTGCCCAGGGCAAAAATCGGATGCGCTCAGCCAAGGGCCCCAAGCTTGCTTGAAAGCGTTTGCGCAAAGCTTCGTGCAAGTGGGTGGCCTGGAATTTGAAAAAGCAAATCTCTGCCAGTGGGTCATTTTCAAGCATGAGCTGAAAAGCCTTGTCCATCAAAGGATGAATCTTAAACAGGGTCATTGGGCAAAGGTAAATATGTTTGTCTTCAGGCAGACCCAGTTCTGTTCGGCTGAGCAGATCGACAGGAAGATCGGGTTGAGCATAGCAGACCGGCAAACCTGGAAGTGTCACCAGTGTTTCGCTGTAATGGGCCTGGGCTTCTTCCAATTCCATGGGTTGATTCGAAATAAAATAATCCAGGGTGGGAATGCCTGTGGTCACCGGATGTCCGGGCAAGACCGCCTGAACGGGAGCCAGGCGGGTAAAGGCCATGAAATAGCTAAAGGGTTCCATACCAATTTCAGGATAAATCAAGGCATCCAAATGCAAATCGGCGATCTGTTGGCGGGCCTGCGCGAGATCACGCGGCAGTCGCAGGGTTTGTTTGGCGTGGTGGCTCAAGGCGTCTGTAGAGGCATCGCTGGGATTACCCGGCGCCAAAAGCAGAAAGACTTCAAAGTTTTCAGGCTCCAGACCCAGAATATGTTGGCTGTAATAATGGCAGATACTGTGATTGTAAAAGAAACCCGAAAGGAAACCGATGCGTTTGCATTTGCTTTGGGGCGGTGGAGTCTGGGGGGCAAGGCTTTCAGGTAGCAGGGGGCGATAAAGCGCGGCGATCTGAATTTGCAGTTCGCGATCATTGAAGCCCTGATAGGCCAGGTAAAAATTGCCTTGTCCAATTTCGCGCAGGGGGTCTTCGATTTTGAGTTCTGTCCCAGCCAATTCGGCGAGCTGTGTGACGACTCGTTCTCGCCAGGTTTGAGCCTCGGCAAGACTGAAATAAACAGGCGGGGCCAAGGTGGCCAGGCGGATACGTTGGGCATCGCTGGGAGCGGCTGCCTGAACGGCCTCAAAGCAGGCCAGGGCTTCTTCGATTCGCCCCTGTTCTTTGTAAAGATTGCCTAAATTATTGCGGGCCTCGTGGTAATCGCTTTGCAGATTCAGGGCTTGTTCAAAGGCCTGAATCGCTTCTTCCCATTTGCCCAGCGCTTGCAGGGTGGCTCCCAAACTGCGCCACAGGGTGGCATCCTGGGGGATTCTTTCCAGGGCTTGGCGCAACCAATAGGCTGAGGCTTCAAGTTCACCCAATTGTTGGCAAATACGGCCCAAACGGGCTTGGGCGGGGCTGGGGTCGGGTAAAGTCTGGGTGGCCTGCTGAAAGGCATATTCTGCAGCTGTGAGCTGGCCCAAGGCCTGACGCACATCGCCTAAATTCAGCCAGGCCAGGGCGTATCCGGGTTCCATGCCGACAGCCGCTTGAAAATGATCCGCTGCAGCTTCGTATTGCCCCAGGGCCTGCAAGGTGGCTCCATAATTATTGCGGGCGCGCAGGTGTTGGGGATGTTCGGCGACCAAAGGGGCAAAGAGCGCAGCCGCTTCGTTAAACATTTGCGCGTCTTTGAGGGCTGAGGCCAGATTGTAGCGGTGTGAAGGGTTATTGGGGGCTGATTCCAGAATTTTGCGATACCAGGGCAGAGCCTCAAGGGGTCTTCCCGCCATTTGCAGCGCAGCTCCCAAGAGCGGCATCAGTTCGTCTTGGGCTTGGGGGCCGTTTAATACTTTTTCAAGCAAGGGAATGGCTTCGCGATAGCGCTCCTGCTGGTAATAGAGCTGTCCCAATAGGGCTTGGGCCTCTGAAACGGCTTGAATTTTCAAGAGGGTTTCTTCGGCTGCTTTTGAATTGCCACTTTCGAGTTCTTGCCAGGCGCGCTGGAGCAAGCGCTCAGTGCGCATTTTCGCGTATCAGCCAGGGCAGAAGATCCGGCGCTTTCTGGTGATAGGCTTCAAGCAGGATTTCTGCTTTTTGCCAGTCGAGGGCTTCGGGGCTATTCAAGCCTTCACAGAGTTCGTGCAGAAGCTCCTGTTGGTATTTACCATGCAGTCGGGCCAAAGCATAGGGCACGCGGTGGAAACTGACCTGGGAATATTTGGGAATAAAGCGTTCGCCAAAGCGTTGTTCCAGCAGCAAACTGACTTTTTTATGCAGCACAAAAACCGGATCATTGACGGAATCGCGCATTTCGATAAAATTCTCGAGTGCCAAGGCGGCAATGGCATCGGCATCGGGTTTGCGTCTTTGGTGGTAGGCTTTGAAAATGGCTCCCCAATCATTTGCCTCAGCCTGCATCACTTCTTTGAGGACCGTACAGTCTTCAAAGGCGCAGTTCATGCCCTGGCCAAAAAAGGGCACGATCGCATGGGCGGCATCTCCCAAGAGCAGAAGTTCACTGCCACTGTACCAGGGAGAAAGATGAATCGTGGCCAAGGCCCCGGTGGGGTTCTCAAAAAATTCACTTTCAAGATTTTCCAAAAGCGGAACGGCATCGCTGAATTCGCTTTCAAAAAAGCTTCTGACCTGAGCGGGAGTTTGCAATTGCTCGAAACTTTGTGGGCCCTCAAAGGGGTAAAACAGGGTGCAAGTAAAACTGCCATCGGGATTGGGCAGGGCAATCAGCATAAACGTGCTGCGCGGCCAGATATGCAAGGCATGGGCCTCCATGCGAAACCCACCTGCTTCGGTGGGGGGGATGGTGAGCTCTTTATAGCCATACTCCAAATAGTTTTGAGCATAGTTGACGCCGACACGATCCACCAGGGATTTGCGCAAAGCCGAACCCGCCCCATCGGCGCCCAAGACTGGGCCTTCGGCGTGAAAGGCATAATGGCTTTGATCGATTTGATCTTCAAAATGCACACTGTGGTTGGCAAAATCATAGCCTGTACAGCGTTGATCGAAATGAATCTGAATTTTACCTGTTTCTTCAGCTGCACTGATCAGGGTTTCATTCAAGGCTGCGCGTGAAATGGAGTGGATCACTTCGCCGGTCTGGCCATAGGCTTGAAAATTCAAGTTTCCCTGACGATCATGAACCATGCGTCCGCGCATGGGAATCGCATCTTTCATCACCGCTGCTTTTAGCCCCACTTCTTCCAGGGCGTGAATTCCGCGTGCAGACAGGGCCAAATTGATCGACCGGCCTGCTCCCTGGGGCACTTTGCGCATATCTGAGCGACGTTCAAACAGCCTGACCTTATGACCGGCCTGGGCCATAAATAAACTGAGCAGGGTTCCGCTTAATCCAGAGCCCACGAGGGTAAGTTCTTGCATGGTTTACAATGCCTTTCTGAGCGCTTCAACAGTCTGAAAAACATCACTGAAACTGTTATAAAAGGGAACCGGGGCCAAGCGTAGGATATCGGGTTCACGCCAATCGGTGAGAATATCCTGGGCTTCAAGTTTTGCCTGGATGTTTTTTCCTGATGGAATTTTGAGTGAGATTTGACAGCCTCTTTGTGAGGGATCGGTAGGGGTGATTTGTTGAAACTGATTGCTTTTTAGTTCTTGCAGAAGAAATTCCAGAAAACCCGTTAATAAGCGGCTTTTGGCGCGCAGGCGTTCCATTCCCGCTTCGTCATAGAGCGCCAGAGAAGCCCGCAGCGACGCCAATTGGAATATCGGGGGGTTGCTCAATTGCCAGCCTTCTGCGCCTAAAATCGGCTCAAATTCACTGGGCATTTGAAAACGGGTCTGTTGATTATGCCCCCACCAACCGGCAAAGCGCGGAAGATTGTCATCGGAGTGGCGGGAATGTACAAAACCAGCCTTTGGCCTGGGCCAGGCGGGTAATCGAACGGATATCCAGAAATATTCCGCTGGTATAGTTCACAGGGCTAAGCAGGATCAGGGCAATGTCTTCGCCATGCTCTTCCAGCGCGGCTAAGATCTGGGTGCTGCTGACGCGGCCCTGTGCATCAGGTTGAAGTTCAATCAGGCTTTCATCTGGGTCAAAGCCATGGTAGCGAATTTGGGAGTCGACGGCGTAGCGATCAGAGGGGAAGGCCGGGCCTTCGATCAGAATTTTATGGCGATCGAGGGTCGGGCGATAGAAGGAAACCATCATCAGATGCAGATTGGTGGTGAGAGAGTTCATGGCCACCACTTCAATCGGTTTGGCTCCCGTCAGACGGGCCAGAGAGTCTGTCACCAGTTCGTGGTAATACATCCAGGGATGTTGGCCCTCAAAATGTGCTTTTACGGCCAGATTGCGCCAGTCGGCAAGTTCTTCTTCGATACAGGTTTGGGTGGTGCGCGGCTGTAAACCCAGTGAGTGACCACAGAGGTAAATGCACTCAGCGCGGGTTTTACCAGGGGGCATATAAAATTTAGACCTGAAATCCCGCAGGGGATCGTTGGCGTCCATGGTCTGAGCAAAATCCTGTGTGGCTTTGTATCTCATTCCATTTCCTCCTCGAACCGGTCTTTGATGCCCCCGTCATGAGACTCGCTTCATTATAACACCCTCCTTCTGAGAAGGGTTTTGGGGTGGGCAATTTGGTCATTCATTGTCGGGTGGAGAAAAAAACCGATTTTTGCGGGAGTTTCAATCGAATCGAGTGTCTGCGAGACTTGCAAAAGCTCCACCCAAGGGCAGGGTTTTGCTGTGGTATAATTCCCTGCAAATCCATGCACAAGGACATACCGCATGATCGAACTGAGAACTTTCACCTATATTGATATCCTTCAACCCCAGGTAGCGGCTTTTCAGGCCACGATTTCCCAGGGGTATCTGCCGATTGAAGGGCAGGCTTCATTGTTTATTGAAATTGGCCCCGGGATTGAAATCAACCGCCTGACCGATGTGATTCTCAAACGCACCCGTGTCAAGCCCGGCATGCAAATTGTAGAACGCCAGTTTGGCATTCTTGAAGTACATGATTTTGATCAGGCCGAAGTCCGTTCGGCTGGCGATGTGGTGCTAGAAGAGTTGGGCATGACGATCAATGATCGGATCAAACCCCAAATCATGACCAATCAAATGATTACCGGCATCGATCCCCACCATTCCATGCTGATCAACCGCATGCGACACGGCGATATGATCAAAGCGGGTGAGACCCTCTTTGTACTTGAAACCTATCCTGCTGGATATGCCCTTTTGGCTGCCAACGAAGCTGAAAAAGCTGCGCCACTGAAAATTCTTGAAATCCGTTCCTTTGGTGCCTTTGGCCGTCTGCATCTGGCGGGTGGCGAAGACGAAATCAAAGAGGCTGTCAAGGCCTTGAAATACACCCTCGAAAAAATGGAGGGCCGGGTCGAGACAACGGCCGGAGACGCGTGAAAACATCCCGAATACCTGGCTTTTACCTGCTCTCAATTGAGCAGCGGATTGAAAAACTGGCAGAAGTCTATGAACTGGTCGTTGATGAAGTTGAGGCCCTGAGTTCTCAGGGGGCCTTAACGCTTGAACAGGCCGATAAAATGATCGAAAATGCTGTGGGTATTTACAGTTTGCCCATGGGCGTTGGCGCGAATTTTCTGATCAATGGCAAAGAATACTTGGTGCCGATGGCGATTGAAGAACCCTCTGTGGTTGCTGCTGCCAGTTTTGGCGCCAAGATCATTCGCGAAGCCGGTGGGTTTGTCGCCACCAGCACCGAACCCCTGATGATTGGTCAGATTCAGGTCGTAAACTGCCCTGATTTTGCTGCGGCAGAGGCCGCTGTTCTGGCCGCCAAAGAGGCCTTGATATCTGAAGGCAATAGCTATATCCCCAATCTGGTCGCCCGTGGTGGCGGCATGCGCGATATCGAAGTGCGGCAGCTGGGCAGCGAAAATTCACGCTATGGACGCATGATGGTCGTACATATTCTCGTGGATACCTGTGATGCCATGGGGGCGAATCTGATCAATACCACCGCCGAAGGGCTGGCCGCAAGCATCGAAAACCTGACCGGTGGCAAAGTCTATCTGCGTATTCTCTCCAATCTGGCTGACCGCCGTTTGGCCAAGGCCCGCGCTGTGATTCCTCCTCACTGTTTTGATACCAAAAATCTCAAGGGCGAAGAAGTGGTGGAAGGCATTGTGCAGGCCCAAAACTTTGCGGTTTTGGACCCCTACCGGGCCGTGACGCACAATAAAGGCGTTATGAATGGTGTCGATGCGGTGGTGATGGCGACTGGCAATGACTGGCGTTCTGTCGAAGCTGCTGCCCATGCCTATGCTGCCCGTGACGGACAATACCGCTCGATGACCGAATGGTACCGGGATGATGTCGGCAATCTTGTCGGCGAACTCGAATTGCCGATGGCCTTGGGCATTGTGGGTGCGGCGGTTTCCCTGCATCCGATGGCGAAAATCGCGCTTAAATTCGCACGGGTACGCAGTGCCCGTGAATTGGCTGAGGTCTGTGTCTGCGTGGGATTGGCTCAAAATCTTTCAGCCATTCGTGCGTTGGCGACCGATGGCATTCAAAAAGGCCATATGGCCCTGCATGCCCGTACCGTGGCCATGACCGCAGGGGCGACAGGGGAGCAGATAGATACGCTGGCAGCCCGTTTGGTCAGTCTGCGAGATGTCTCGGTGACACGTGCCCGTCAGTTGATCGAAGAAGAGCCTGCTTCCGCTTCATGAGTTTTGCCAGGGCGTGTGCCAAGCTGATTCTGATGGGCGAACATGCCGTGGTGTATCAGCAGCCGGCTCTGGCTTTGCCTTTGCCTCAACTCGAGGCCCAGGTCAGAATCGAAGCCTCTGAATCTGCGGGTATTTTACTTGAGGCCCCTGATCTCCCCGCGCTCTGGGATTTGCCCGAGCCGCCCCAGTCCTCCCCGGAGCCCTTAATTGAAACTTTGGTTCGCGCCCTGGATGCGCTTCAAGCGCCTTGGCCGGCCTGTACCGTACGGATAGAAAGCAAAATTCCGGTGGCACGGGGCTTGGGAAGTGGTACTGCAGTGACCACTGCGCTTTGGCGGGCCATGGCGAATTATTGCAATGTTTATCCGGGCTTGGAACAGAGCCTGGATTTTGTGCAGGGCATGGATCAGCTCTACCATGGTCGCCCCAGCGGGATTGATGCCCAGGTGATTGTGCGTGAAATGCCTTTGCGATTTATGCGTCCGGATCATTATTCAAGCCTGGATTTGGCCCAGCCGCTGTCTCTCTTGGTTGCAGATTCAGGTCAGCAGGCTGCTACCCGTACCCAGGTTGAAAAAGTAGCAGAATGGCGTTTGGCCCAACCGGAACGCAGTGAATGGGTTTTTCAGGAAATCGGCGCCTTGGTGGCGCGGGCTGAATCCTGCCTTGCCAAGGCTGAAATGGAGTCGCTGGGAATCTTGATGAACCGCAACCAGGAGCTTTTGATTGAAATGGGTGTTTCAACCGATGGCTTGAATCAACTTTGCTCTGTGGCCCGGCAGGCCGGGGCTTTGGGGGCCAAGCTTTCTGGGGCCGGGGGAGGCGGTGTGGTGGTCTGTCTGGTTTCCCCAGAAAGCCAGCATTCAGTCAGCGAAGCATTAAACGCAGCGGGAGCAGTGGCTGTTTATCAGGTGCGGGTTCCTGCAAGGGAGGAAATCAATGGCTGACGAGTCTTTACGCCAACGCAAACTGGATCATATCTCGATTGCCTTGGGGCCACGTTCACAATTTTCACAACCTGCGGGTTTTGAGTTTTACCAATTTATTCACCAGGGGCTGCCAGAACTAGACCTGGCTGAGATTGACCTGAGCTGTACGTTTTTAGGAAAAAACCTCAAAGCTCCCCTTTTGATTTCATCGATGACGGGGGGCCCGGCCCAGGGGGGGGAAATTAACCACCATTTGGCCTTGGCTGCACAAAATACAGGCATTGGCATGGGGGTGGGCTCTCAGCGAATTATGCTGGTCGATCCTTCAGCCCAAGCCAGTTTTCAGGTGCGTGATCGGGCTCCAGATATTCTGCTTTTGGGAAATTTAGGGGCTGTCCAATTGAACGACGGTTTTGATGTCAGCCATTGCCGTGCTGCCGTAGAGGGAATTGGGGCCGATGGTCTGTATCTTCACCTCAATCCCCTCCAGGAGGCGATTCAGCCTGAAGGGGACACCAATTTCAGCGGGCTTTGGCCTCAAATCGAAGCCCTTTGCCAGCACCTGCCTTTTCCTGTGCTTTTAAAAGAGTGTGGCTGTGGCCTTTCGGGAGATTTGGCGGCCAGGGCAGTACAGGCCGGAATTGCTGCCCTTGAAATCAGCGGTGCTGGAGGCACATCCTGGGCCTTGATTGAATCGCAACGCAGCCTGGAACCCATGCGCCGTCAATTGGGTGAAACCTTTGCCGATTGGGGCATTCCCACCCCGATTTCACTCCAGCTCTGTCGCGAGGCAGCACCCAGTATGCCTTTGATTGCTTCCGGTGGGGTTCGCAATGGCCTGGATGCCGCCAAAGCCTTGGCCATGGGGGCCGATCTGGTCAGTGTGGCCCGCCCTTTTTTACAGGCTGCAACAGAATCAGCTGCCGCTGTAGAGGCCCGCATTCAGCTCTTTTTAATGGAGCTGCGCGTGGCGATGTTTTGCGTGGGCGCTAAGAATTTGGCCGAGCTGCGGGGCAAGCCTCTTTTTCGGATTTAGGTTGCATTTTACCAGTACCTATTTAGGAGTGGGCAATGAAAAATCTGTTTGGTGAACAACGTGAACTAAAAGCTATTCTGACTTCTAAGCGTGCCAATCTCTTTTATTTAGAGCATTGTCGAGTAATGGTTAAAGGCGGTAAAGTTGTTTTCTTAACAGAAAATTCTGAAGAGAAGCAATATTGGAATATCCCAATAGCGAATACCTCGGTTGTACTTTTGGGAACAGGAACTTCGATTACGCAGGCTGCTGTTAGGTTAATGGCTTCTGCTGGGGTTATGTTGGGATTCAGTGGCAGTGGAGGAACTCCTTTGATCTCTGCAACTGAAATTGAGTGGTTATCGCCTCAGAGTGAATATCGACCGACAGAGTATATGCAGGCCTGGATGTCTTTTTGGTTCGATGAGCAAAAACGTCTGATTGCTGCACAGCTGTTTCAGAGGGCAAGATGTGATTTTATTGAAAACGTTTGGTCAAAGGATCGAGAATTACAGGGATATGGGTTTTATCTAGATGATAGGGACATCTCTTCTGCTTTAAGTCAATTTCGTAAGTGTATTCCTGACTCAGTTTCAACAACTGAGTTACTTCAGGCAGAGGCTCAATTCACCAAAGCACTTTATAAAATAGCTGCCAAAAGAACGAAATACGGTGGTAAGTTCGTTCGTGAGCGATATTCTGAGGACGGAGCTAATTCTTTTTTGGATCATGGCAATTATTTGGCTTACGGTTTAGCCGCAACCACACTTTGGGTATTAGGAATTCCGCATGGATTTGCCGTGATGCATGGAAAGACCCGGCGCGGAGCCTTGGTCTTTGATGTGGCTGATTTGATTAAAGACACCTTGATTTTGCCTTGGGCGTTTATTTGTGCTCAGGAAAATTTTAAAGATCAGGAGTTCAGGCAGCAATGTCTTGAAGGTTTCAGTAAGTATCAGGCATTGGACTTTTTATTTGAAAAAGTTAAATCAGTGGCTTTTGCTGTAGGGCATTCATCGTGATTGTGACCTTTGTTGCTCAGTGTGAAAAAAAAGCACTGGATAAAACCCGGATGATACTTGATTCCTATGCTTCTCGTATTGGGGATAGAACTTGGCAAACCGTGATTACCCAAGAGGGGTTAAATGCTGTGCGCCGTTTGCTGCGTAAATCAGCTTCAAAAAATACAGCCGTTGCCTGCCACTGGATTCGCAGTCATCGTCGGACTGAGCTGATTTGGATCGTGGGGAACCGTCATAAATTCAACGCTGAAGGCCATGTCCCCGTTCACACCACACGTGCTCAAGTGATCAATACTGAATGGGAAAATAACTGGCAGTATATGCCTGTTATTAATGCTCTGTCTGCTTTGGCTGCCCTTTTTCATGACTGGGGTAAGGCGACCTTGTGTTTTCAAAAGAAATTACAAGCATCAAAACCTATTGCGGATCCTTTGCGGCATGAATGGATTTCCTGTTTGCTCTTAAATGCTTTGGTTCGTCAGCATGATTCCCAGGATGCGTTATGGTTGAGTCAGCTTGTTCAAACAGGTGTTAGCCAAGACCTATTGAATTTTGATTTAAAAAGAATTCAAAAGCCATTGGCAAACCTACCCTCAGCAGCAAGTCTCATTGCTTGGTTGGTGCTTTCCCATCATCGTTTGCCTTTAACAAATAAAGACTTGCGTGGTCATGCTTTGGGATCTTTTCAAGAGTTTTTTGTTTTGGTTGCCGCTGATTATGGCTATGAGAATCGCTTAGAACCTCGAGAATTTGAGCAGCGATTACCTGACTGTTTTGTATTTCCCCAGGGGTTCCTCATTGAATCTGAAGCTTGGAATAAACAACTCAAAAAATGGGCTTCTCGATTGCTCAATTGTTTACCCCTTTTAGAAAAGGCAATTCAAGACGGTACTTGGCGACTGATTCTGCATTATTCCCGCTTATCCTTGATGTTGGCCGATCACCACTATTCATCTCAGGCTGCCGATCAGAATTGGGTATCCAGCATTCGTCTTTTCGCCAATACAGATCGCCTTACGGGCACATTTAAACAAAAACTAGATGAACATTTGGTGAGAGTTGCTGAAAATGCTTTAAAAATCAATCATTTTTTACCCGCTTTTGAAACCACACTTCCACTTGCACAGGATATTCGCCCGTTGAAAAAGAAAAGTCAGGGAATATATATCTGGCAGGATAAAGCTGTTGAGGCCATAAAAACATGGCGTAGAGAGACGCTTGAATCTTCAGTTTCAATCAGTCAAAGTGCTTTTTTTGCTGTTAATATGGCCAGTACAGGTTTAGGAAAAACGATGGCGAATGCCAAAATCATGCGTATCTTGTCTGAGGATGGAGACAGTTTACGTTATATTCTGGCCCTGGGGTTAAGAACGCTAACTCTGCAAACAGGGGATGAATACCGAAGTAGAATTGGTTTAGATGATACAGAATTAGCTGTTTTAATCGGTTCTTCAGCACTTCAGCAATTGCATTCTCTTGATAGACAGACATCACTTAAGCAGGACTTTTCAGAATCTGGTTCTGAATCTCAAGAACCCCTTCTGGAGGGGGAAATTTATTTTTCTGCGCCTGTTCTAGAGGAAAGGCTGAATACGGTTCTCAGAAGCGAGCGGGATCGTAAATTTCTCTATGCACCTGTATTGGTTTGCACTCTCGATCATATGATGGCTGCAACAGAAACTATTCGGGGAGGGCGATATATTTTGCCCTCCCTTCGCCTGATGTCTTCAGATTTAGTCATTGATGAGATAGATGATTTTGATGGCTCAGATTTGATCGCGATTGGACGACTGATTCATTTGGCTGGAATGTCTGGACGCAAAGTTATGATTTCTTCGGCAACGATCCCCCCCGACTTGGCTGAAGGTTATTTGCATGCTTATAGGCAGGGTTGGCTTCTGTATGCAAAAAGTCGAAATCTCAGCCAAAAAATTAATTGTGCCTGGGTAGATGAGTTTAAAACAGAGATTAAGGTTCTTGATGCAACTGAAAATGCTGTAGAACAGTACCATGGTTTTCATTCAGACTTTATTTTCAAACGCGTTAAAAAACTTTCAGATCCGCTCAAAACACCTGTTCGTAGGAAGGCGAAAATTATACTTTGTGATTCTCTTAAAACTGAAGAATCTGCTCTTTCGTTGACAGAAAGATACTTTGAGCTTATTCGAAAGAGTGCACTTGAGAAACACCGCCAGCATCATCTTGTAGATCCTGTTTCGGGTAAGCGTATTTCTTTTGGCTTGATTCGTGTCGCAAATATTTTACCTTGTATTGAATTGGTAAAGTTTTTACTTCAGGCCCCTTGGGAAGAAGGGGTCGATGCAAAAATAATGGCCTATCACAGCCAGCAAGTTTTGTTATTGCGCAGTGCTCAGGAAAAGCATTTAGATCAAGTTTTAAAGCGAAAGGATGAGGATGAACGGTCTCCTGCTATTTTTCAACATCCTGTGATTCGTGCTCACCTTGAAAACTCTGAAGCTGAAGATATGGTTTTTATTTTGGTGGCAACCCCTGTTGAGGAAATCGGAAGAGATCATGATTTTGATTGGGCTGTGGTGGAACCCTCTTCCTTTCGTTCGATTATTCAGTTGGCAGGTCGTGTTTTACGTCACCGTGACAAGCGAGTTGAATCTGAGAATATTGCCCTGATGCAATATAATCTAAAGGCACTTCAAGGAAAAACGCTTGCTTATCACAGGCCAGGATACGAAAGAAAAGCAGGAGAATTCAATGGAAAACTTCACTTATCAACCCATGATCTAAATATACTTTTACAGGGAAGTCAGATTGAAGAACAGATTACAGCCATTCCACGCATTCAGAAGCCAATTGAACTGCTTCCGCAGGAGCGTTTTGCTGATTTAGAACATGAAACCATGGCGTATCTCTTAAGCTCTTATCAAGCCTTGGGCTGCGAAACCCTTCAGGGCTGGTTGACCCAAAACTGGTGGTTATCTGCATTGCCACAAAAAGAAAATCCCTTTCGCAAAGGTCAAAATACCCTTTCTCTCACCTATATTTGGGAAGAGGGAAATCTGTGCTTTATGGAAAAACACAAGCAGGGTGATTTTCATCGTGTGGAGCAGATTTACAATATCCAAAATTTTATTCTGCCAGCAGAATTTGAAAACCGCCTTTGGTTGAAGCGTGATTATCTTGCTCTTTTAGAGGAAATGGCCACTGTTTTGAAAGAAAGTATGACCCGTGTCTCCCAGCGGTTTGGCGAGATTCAATTTGCTTTTTATGAGAACCAAAGGGGTTTGATTTACTCAGATCAATTTGGTTTATTCAGAAGCTCAGACTAAATTTATTTTCGGCCTTGCACGGCATTTAATTTTGGTGTATAAAGCTGTATTCCTTTTGAAGGAGAATAAAAGTGGATCCAGCTATTCAAAGTTTCCTTGACAAGCGTAAAGAGGACTGGTTAAAGGGCAGGCTAAAAAACAATCTGTCTGAAGAAGAACAATCTGCTTTGCTTCAAGAAGCAGGTGAAAAATTTTCATTGGTTGAATGGCTTCCTGATGCTGCCAAGCGTGCAGGCCAGTTATCGCTGGTCAGTCACCCCAGTAAATTCAGCCATCCTGGCTCTTCATGTACTGCGATTATTGCTGATGCCCCCTACGCACCTGATGGTTTTCTTCGATCGGGGAATCTTGTAACTGATTTGGATTGGTTTGGCAATGCAGCTGCATTAGATGTAAATAAATTTTTATCTCTTATTCTCATTGATGGAAAAACGATTTTAGAACATCTTGAAACAAATTCGGAGTATATTCAGAATGAATTTAGTATTTCAACTGAATCTTACCGAAATTTGGCTCAGGGATTTTTGAGTGTCAAAAAATCGAATTCAGATTTTTTGACACATGAAAGAATTAAACAGGTTTATTTTCCTGTTGAAGAAGATTACCATCTGCTCTCAGTGTTGACCCCTTCAGGAATTTTATTTGAGTTGACTCAACAAATTCGAGAACTGAAATTTTCTGAGGCCTCAAAACAAGCCAGAGAAGATAAAAAACACGATCGTTTGAATACCCAAGGTTATGATGATGTGTTTAATCTGACGCTTATAGGGTTTGGGGGCACCAAACCTCAAAATATTAGTGTGTTGAATAATCAAAATGGTGGCAAAGCCTATCTTCTACCCAGTTTACCTCCTGTGCTTGAACAACGGGAATTAAGGCTGCCAACACGAGACTTTTTTAGAGAAACTTTGTGGTATCGGCATTTTCAAGAATCTTTTCAACGCATGCATCGGCTTTTAATTGCAGATATTAATAATTTGAATATTCGTCAAGGTCGGGATCACTGGATTTTATCCATTCTGGATCAGGTTTTGCAAAAGGTCTGGGCATTTCGTGAGCAACCTCAAGGCTGGAGTGAGGGGCTCAATTATAAGGATTTACACAAATACCAAAAAATTTGGCTTGATGATCTTTATTTGGATGAACGCATATCCGAAACAGATTGGATAAGTCGCGTGATTGAAGATTTTTCCCGTTGGTTTATCTTTGCTTACGCCAAGAATTTAGGGGATTTGGCTTTGCCTTTGAAAGATGACGATTTTTACCAGCATTTAAAATCTTTACTGCACAAGCACGAAGAGGCTTTCCTATGAGACGCGTCTTTCTTATTCCACAGATTTCAATACAAAATGCCAATGCACTTTCGAGCCCCTATACGATTGGCTTTCCTGCCATGACTGCTTGGTTGGGAGCTGTTCATGCTTTGCAGCGTCAAATGAATCAAAATGGGTATGCCAAGCTTCGTTTTGAAAAGGTTGCGGTTTGTTGTCATGAGCTAAATTTGCAAACCTATAAGGGCTTGGGCGATTTTGATGCTTCGATTATAGGAACTGGCAATCCTTTGAATAGAGAGGGAAAACGTCCTTCGTTTATTGAAGAAGCTCGCTGTCATTTACGGGTTTCTTTGGTCGTGGAGTATTCGGGTTTAAGCTTGCTTGAGCAAGAAGATAACCAATGGCTGGACTTGCTTTCAGAACTATTGCATTCTGGTTTAAAACTGGCTGGTGGAGATATTCTCAATTTTAAGCCTCTTCATGCCATGACGATTCATACTGAAGAAGAACTGAGAAAATTAACCCGTCGCTTAATGCCCGGCTATATTTTGATGGAACGCCGAGAACTGATGCAAGAGGCTATGAATAGCGGCCAGGATGCTCTGACTGCGATGCTGGATTATCTGAAAATCCAAAACCGCAGCCAAGAAAACGATGCTGGGCAGGTTGTCTGGTCTGCTCAGAGAAAGCATTCAGGTTGGATTGTTCCCATTGCGGTGGGCTTTCATGGCTTAACTCCTTTGGCGCCAGCTAAACATCAGCGGGATTCGCATACCCCCCATCGCTTTGCTGAAAGTTTGGTCACCTTGGGAGAGTTTGTGATGCCCTATCGGATTCAGTCTCTGGATGAAATGTTTTGGTATTATCAGACCGATTTGGAACAGAATTTATATCTTTGTCAACAAACAAAAAGTGGGAGAGAATAACCATGGCAAAAAAAGAAGAAGTGGCTTCTGTATTGGCTTTTGAAAAAAAATTGGTACCCTCTGATGGCTATTTATATGGCACGTGTTGGGAGCAGCGAAATGAAAATGCGATGCCCTTAAGTGTTATGGAAAAATCTGTTCGGGGAACCATTTCGAATCGGTTGAAAAAGGAATTGAAAAGCGACCCCGCAAAATTGGATGCAGAAGTTGAAAAACCCAATCTGCAGACCGTAGATTACTGTGCATTGGGAGTGGAGCAAGATACGCTTAAATTGCAATTTACACTCAAAATTTTAGCGGGTGCTGAGATTCCCTCAGCTTGTAATAATAATGAATTTCAAAAAACTCTCACAGCAGCGGGTCAAAAATATATTGAGAGTGAAGGTTTTTCTGAGTTGGCCCGTCGCTATGCTGTGAATATTGCCAATGGACGTTTTTTCTGGCGAAATCGTGTAGGCGCTGAAAAAATGGAAATTCAGGTGAAGGATGTTCATTCACCTGAAAATACTTGGATTTTTGATGCCACAAAATTTAGTGTTCAAGATTTTGATTGTTCTAATGCTCAGATAGCTTCTCTGGCCCAGCAAATTGCTTTGGCCTTATCAGGTAAACGCAGTTTTCTGTTGCTGGAAATCAATGCCTATGCCTTGATAGGAACAGCTCAGGAAGTCTATCCCAGTGAAGAATTGGTGATGGATAAAGGCAAAGGCAAGAAAAGCAAAATTCTTTATTCAGTGAATAATATCGCGGGCATGCACTCTCAAAAAATTGGCAATGCGTTAAGAACCATCGATACTTGGTATCCCGAAAATGATGAAATGAATGGGAGGCCAATTGCCATTGAGCCTTATGGGGCAGTTACCAATCTTGGACGAGCATATCGTACTCCTAAAGACAAAGCTGATTTTTACACACTGTTTGATCGTTGGGCTCGTGGAGAGAGTTTGAGCAATAAGCAAGATGAGCATTTTGTCATGGCTGTGCTTGTTCGGGGTGGCGTTTTTGGTGAAAGTGGCAAGGAGTAATGAATGGAGGTTTTTCAACAACTTACCCTTCTTCCCACACCAGAGGCCGGTGTTTATTTTTTATGGGAAAAAATATTTCAACAGGTTCACTTGGCCTTGGTTGAGATCCAGAACCCTGATGGCCAGATTTCTGTTGGCATTTCTTTTCCTGATTACGATGGGCAATCTCATTTTTTGGGTGAGCGTTGCAGGTTCTTTGCAACTGAAAGAGATTTATTGGAAAAACTTAGAATGAAACAATGGCTCTCACGTTTCAATGACTATGTTGATTTATCCGGTATAAGAGATGTTCCTGATCGGATTGATACTTATGCTGTTTATCGGCGTCTACAACCAAAATCTAGCATTGAACGTTTGGCGCGTCGAAAGGCAAAGCGAGAGGGACTTTCTTTTGAGCAGGCAATGGCATTTCTGCAAAGTTTTAAACCTCAAGAAGTGAGAACGCCTTATATTCTGATGAATAGTCATAGCTCTGAACGTCGGTTTCAGCTGTTTATTCAAAAAGAAGTGGTTGAGAATCCTGTGTCTGGGTATTTCTCAACCTATGGTTTAAGTAGTCACTCAACCGTGCCAGAATTTTGACCAATATTTTTGAGGCTTTTTAGAAACTAGATGAGTATTGGCTTTTGGCTCATATAATAATTGATTCATTTTTTTGCTATTTAGTGGCTTAAAGTCAGTTCTGATCAACTTATTAAGCTTTTTTATTATGGTTCACTGCCGCACAGGCAGCTTAGAAATTGGTGCGAAAATCGCGCAGTAATATGCGTCAGTTCACTGCCGCACAGGCAGCTTAGAAAAAAAATTTGAGACGAGAAAGCGCTTTTCGATAGTTCACTGCCGCACAGGCAGCTTAGAAAATGATATTGCCGATACTGTTGATATCATGCTCGTTCACTGCCGCACAGGCAGCTTAGAAAAATTTGATGAACCCAATAACATTTTCTCCAACGTTCACTGCCGCACAGGCAGCTTAGAAAATAGAGAGGCATTTGGGGCTTTTTTATCAGCTGTTCACTGCCGCACAGGCAGCTTAGAAAGAAAAGAAACCACGCTGCCAGTGGCTTCAGTGGTTCACTGCCGCACAGGCAGCTTAGAAAAGAAAAATAATTCAGTTCAAAGAGCAACCAGAGTTCACTGCCGCACAGGCAGCTTAGAAAATGACGCAGCTTATTCCGCAATTGGTCACGACGTTCACTGCCGCACAGGCAGCTTAGAAAAAATGTCAGCCGCCGATTGTCCTGGGGCTCCAGTTCACTGCCGCACAGGCAGCTTAGAAATATGCAAATGGGGTTGCAGCAGACGCAGGGTTGTTCACTGCCGCACAGGCAGCTTAGAAATATGTTTCTCAATACGTTACAAGGTACACATTGTTCACTGCCGCACAGGCAGCTTAGAAAACAGAAAGCCGGGGGGTTTGTCCTGATTTGAGGTTCACTGCCGCACAGGCAGCTTAGAAATGCCATAACCTTATCTGAGCGTGCCAATGCGAGTTCACTGCCGCACAGGCAGCTTAGAAACAAAGTTTTGAAAGCGTTTGCCATCCCATAAGGTTCACTGCCGCACAGGCAGCTTAGAAATTAAAAAGGGCACTTCTGAAACTGAGATTATCGTTCACTGCCGCACAGGCAGCTTAGAAAAAACAATGCCCACGAAAATACAGAGTGGTGTAGTTCACTGCCGCACAGGCAGCTTAGAAATCTAAATTATTCGGACGCAGCCTGATCATTATGTTCACTGCCGCACAGGCAGCTTAGAAATGGAAGTGGAAACAGGGGCAAATACAACCGACGTTCACTGCCGCACAGGCAGCTTAGAAATGCGCAGGACTCACCTGCCCGGTAAAAGTCTGGTTCACTGCCGCACAGGCAGCTTAGAAAATGCCCTGCGCTGTAGCCAGGCTGGCCCGGTGGTTCACTGCCGCACAGGCAGCTTAGAAAAATTAGGATCGGTATAATCGTCAATGGAATCGGTTCACTGCCGCACAGGCAGCTTAGAAATCAATAAAGCCCCTGAACTCTGCTGATTCGTAGTTCACTGCCGCACAGGCAGCTTAGAAAAATATTTACAACGATTTGCGGGTTTTGGCCCTGTTCACTGCCGCACAGGCAGCTTAGAAAAAGGCACGATTCAAAACAGTCATCACAGATTCGTTCACTGCCGCACAGGCAGCTTAGAAATATCGGCAGAATTATGATTTCCCAGATTATTTAGTTCACTGCCGCACAGGCAGCTTAGAAATTACTGATGTTTACGATTCGATTATGTTGAATGTTCACTGCCGCACAGGCAGCTTAGAAACAGGATCAGCAGGAAGAGATTCCTTGCCAGTAAGTTCACTGCCGCACAGGCAGCTTAGAAAAGGCAGAACCTCACAACGAAAAAATGGTCTGTGTTCACTGCCGCACAGGCAGCTTAGAAAATTAAGCCAGGCGTGCTTGAGTTCATATATGGGTTCACTGCCGCACAGGCAGCTTAGAAATGGAAAGGGTTGGGGAAGCCAACAAAATAATTGTTCACTGCCGCACAGGCAGCTTAGAAAAACTGTATCAACCGATTTGCCTGCATGGGGCAGTTCACTGCCGCACAGGCAGCTTAGAAAAGAAACCGCATTCTGACAATCGATTCCCATTTGTTCACTGCCGCACAGGCAGCTTAGAAAGTGAGGCCCTGAGCCTATTGATTCTGGGAACCGTTCACTGCCGCACAGGCAGCTTAGAAACTCAATCGCCAGGTTTTTACGGTAAGAATTTTCGTTCACTGCCGCACAGGCAGCTTAGAAACCCAATAAAATCATCTTCTGCATGGGGAGAGAGTTCACTGCCGCACAGGCAGCTTAGAAATTTTCTCGATCATATGTTTTATATAATTTAGAGTTCACTGCCGCACAGGCAGCTTAGAAAAATAAGCTGGAAGTGTGGGTCAATGGTGTAGCGTTCACTGCCGCACAGGCAGCTTAGAAATACTCCAGAGCAGATTGAAGAAATAAATAATTGTTCACTGCCGCACAGGCAGCTTAGAAAGCAGTGGCGTTAACCACGGAAGGCAATTTCAAGTTCACTGCCGCACAGGCAGCTTAGAAATTCTGATCTTCCAAATCTGGCGGAACCACTTGGTTCACTGCCGCACAGGCAGCTTAGAAACAGGGCTTGAGATAACACTGAATCGGAGTGCCGTTCACTGCCGCACAGGCAGCTTAGAAATCAATCCCGAGAACAATGCGGATAATATTTACGTTCACTGCCGCACAGGCAGCTTAGAAAATCATCCAGCAAGAACCCGTCAGTATTGAAAGGTTCACTGCCGCACAGGCAGCTTAGAAAACCCTTAGGCCCTGGCGCTAAATCAAAAGGGTGTTCACTGCCGCACAGGCAGCTTAGAAAAATAACAACACCAGAATTGCCAGATGTAACATGTTCACTGCCGCACAGGCAGCTTAGAAATGAAATGCCGTAATAACCTCCCGAATGAATATGTTCACTGCCGCACAGGCAGCTTAGAAAATAACCCGGACGAATGCGGGAGCTGAATTAATGTTCACTGCCGCACAGGCAGCTTAGAAATTGAAAGGGAGGTATAACGCCATATTAGCACTGTTCACTGCCGCACAGGCAGCTTAGAAATTTATGGCGAAAAGGCATGCAAAGAATTTTTGGTTCACTGCCGCACAGGCAGCTTAGAAAATAGCCCCTCTGATGAGATGGATGAACTGAAGGTTCACTGCCGCACAGGCAGCTTAGAAAATATCAAGTCCAGTAAAAGTGCGCATTAATAGGTTCACTGCCGCACAGGCAGCTTAGAAAATTCAATCTGCTGACTATATAGAGCTTGATGGGTTCACTGCCGCACAGGCAGCTTAGAAATATGGAACGCAGGCACTGCTGATGTAGACCTGGTTCACTGCCGCACAGGCAGCTTAGAAATACACGATAGACTGGCAGGTTCTGCCGGTTGTGTTCACTGCCGCATAGGCAGCTTAGAAAATACAGTCAACGGCTCTATTTTGGCTCAAACTGTTCACTGCCGCATAGGCAGCTTAGAAAGACAATGGATGACGCTCAAACAGATTGGGTAAGTTCACTGCCGCACAGGCAGCTTAGAAATGCAAACCCATCCGAGCATGCAGGTCAACAGAGTTCACTGCCGCACAGGCAGCTTAGAAAAGGCTGAGGGCCTGCGGTATTCAGGTTGAAGAGTTCACTGCCGCACAGGCAGCTTAGAAAAGAGCAACCAGGTCAGGCCGTCAACGTCCAGAGTTCACTGCCGCACAGGCAGCTTAGAAATTTATTGTTTATAAAAAAGGTCAATTGATTTGGTTCACTGCCGCACAGGCAGCTTAGAAAGCTCACAGGCCGGTCGCCTGTGGCCCACATAGGTTCACTGCCGCACAGGCAGCTTTATGTAAACCAGAAACTTTTAAGGCCTGACACTCCAGCGCCCTTCTACCAACCATTTATAGGTGGTCAGACCCTCCAAGGCCATTGGGCCACGGGCATGCAATTTTTGGGTGCTGACAGCCACTTCTGCGCCCAGGCCAAATTGTGCCCCGTCAGTGAATCGCGTCGAGGCATTGACATAGACGGCCGCGCTGTCGACCTCATCTAAAAACCGCTCGGCATGTTCACTCTTGAGGGTGAGAATGGCTTCAGAATGGCCACTGGAATATTGCGCAATATGGTCCAAAGCTTCATCGAGATCTTCCACCATGCGCACTGAAAGCACCAGGTCTAAAAACTCTGTGCCCCAATCCTGGTGTGTGGCGTGTACCAGTTTGGGATAATTTTCAGCTTCAAACAGGGGATAAGACTGCACATCAGCACGAATTTCAACCCCTGCAGGGGCCAGGCTTTCACAGAGCAGGGGGATCAGGTCTGGGGCGATCAGATGGTGAACCAAAAGGGTATCCAGTGCGTTGCAAACCGTGGGGCGCTGCACTTTGGCATTGTAAATCACAGGCACAGCGGCATCGAGATCGAGAAAGGCATCGGCATAGAGATGGCAAACCCCAATGCCCCCCGTGATGACGGGAATGGTGCTGTTTTCTAGGCAGAAACGGTGGAGTTCTGCACCGCCACGGGGAATCAGCATATCGATATACTTGTCGAGATGCAGCATCTGTTTGACCAAGTCGCGATCTGGGCTGTCGATCAATTGAATACTCTTGGGGTTCAGTTGCGCTTCCTGAAGTGCGGTTTGAAGGATACGCACCAGCACCTTATTGGTGCGCAGGGTTTCTTTGCCACCGCGTAAAATAACCGCATTGCCTGTTTTAAAACAGAGCACGGCGACATCGACCGTGACATTGGGACGAGATTCATAAATAACGCCCACCACTCCCAAAGGGGTGCGCCGCCGTTTGATTTTTAAGCCATGGGGCAGCAAACGCTGATCAAATTCTTGCCCCACAGGGTCTTCAAGACGGGCGACGGCTTCAACTTCGCGGGCCATGCCCTCAATTCTCGCTGCATCGAGGCGCAGACGGTCGAGCATGGCTTCAGAAAGCCCCTGTTCTTTGGCTTCACTGTAGTCAAGAAAATTTGAGGCGAGAATTTCTTCCTGGTGTTGACGCAAGGCCTGTGCCAAATTGAGCAAAATCTGATTTTTGAATTCAGTCTTTAAGCGGGCCAATTCACGGGCCGCTTGTTTCGCTTGCCGACCCAAGGTTTCTAAATCAGGGGCTGTTGCTGTCATTGGGGCGCACCTCGAGATTTTTTTTTCAGATTAGCATACTTAAGGGCCTGAGCGAAATTTTGTCTGAGCCTAAGTCTGACAGAAATGAATGCTCCTTGTTTGAACGCTTCAAAGGGCTTTAAACTGCCTTGTTTTTCCAGGCGGCTTCAAGCTGAGACTGCTCTGTTTGAGACAGTTTTAATTGCGCATAAAAAATTTGCTGAAGTGTTTTTTCAAGCTTTAAGCTGGGGCGTTTTCCAGCTTTCAATTCCGCTAAAAGGCTTTTGAAAGCAGCATACTCATTCTTGGGTCTCAAAACTGGCATTTGTGCCAAAGGACGGTGGTAAAGCTCAAGCAGTTTGCCTTTGCGTTTGCCTTCACAACTCAGCCAAAGCCATGCCAAGGGGCTGTTTAGCCATGCCAAGAGCCAGGGCAGAATATTGTCTGCCGCCTGAGCGGTGATGAAATAGACATCGGCACTGGCATACCAGGGCGTTTCGTTCCACGCTGCCAATGCTGTTTGGCTGCGCTGCGGCAAAACAAGTTTGGGGCCCTCAAAAATCGAGGCTTGTCGAGGCCAATGCAATTGCCACCAGGGCATTCTTCCCAATTGAACTTCGCGCCGGGCTGCCAGAATTGGATAATAGTCTTCTAAATGTTGGTATAGCCTGTCTTGAGGGGTGAGAAGGGCTTGGCGATCTGTATAAATAATCAGGTTTTTTGATTGTGTCTGAGCTGTCCAGGGCTCAATATCTGAGTTTTTGAACCAAGGGCGTAAAAGCTGTCGCTCATGCTCTTTTATGGGCCAGGAATGAATTTTTTTTTGATCCAAAACAAAGATACCAGATCCGGGTGGCTGTTTGATTCCGAATTTTTTACAGTGACCAAGTGTCAGGCGATCTGCGCCACTGACCAACCCTTGATGCAGTTGAGCGAAATCTTCTAATCGCGTAGGTTGTTTGCGAATTTTTTCAAGAATGCCCTCTAGGGTCGTGTCGAGAATTTGCAAACGCACGGGCTGGGCCATGCTAAGCTCGGGGCCTCTGAAAATTTCATCTTGACGCATTTCTCTGCGTATAAAAGCTGAAGTTGTTTGATTCAGAAGGTTATCGAGTGCCGCTTCTTTGAATTGACCTTTGCGTATGCACAGATTTAAACTCACTGGTAGCTCGGGTGCGTATCCCCGTTCAAAGACGGTTACAAGATTGTGCTGGCCCAAGGCACCTGAAAAGAGTCTTAATTCATGAAAATCTGTTATTTTGTGAATAATTGCTCTTTCTTTTAAGTCTCCTCTGAGTTTTTGCCCCTGACTGGAGGTTAATAAATAGCTGGTGGTCAAAAATCCAGCAATGGCACCCGGTTTGCTCCAATCCAGCACGCGGTGAAAAAAATAATAACTGAGATCAGAGCGGGCTTGATAAAAACCTTTTAAACTTCCCTTTTTTAAGGCTTCAAAGGACTTTTGGTGTCCCTTTTCTCCCAGATAAGGAGGATTTGCCACCCAGAGGTCAAAGCGGATGTCTTTCCCCCAGGGAGAGCCTTCTGCCAGGGTATCGCCTATAACGATCTGAAGTTTGCAATTCTCTGCACTTTGGGCCGAAGTCTTGCTTGCTTTCCAGATGCGCCAGCGCGTGACAGAGACAGCCAGCGGGTCGATATCTATGCCATAGATATTTTGACTCCAATTATAGTCAGAATGGTTCGGCAATAATTGTTTTTCCAAGCTTTTAAGTTCGGCAAGCATTCCCAGCAGTAAATAGCCGCCACCACAGGCCGGGTCACAAATTTTAAGTTCTTTTAAAGCCGAAACAAGCGCTTGTTTTTGAGTTTTGTCAAGAGAGAGAGTTTGAGCTTTTAAGAGGGCTTCGCTGGTTTTGGGGCTGAGATTTTGGTGGCGCTTTAAAAATGTTGAAAGCGTTTCCCGGCAAAGAAAACGCACCACAGGCCGGGGCGTATAAAAAACACCGGCTTTGCGTCTTTGTGTTTTGTTGTTGATCAGTTCAGAAAAACTTCCGATCCAATTTTCGATCGGCTGAAACCCTGATTGCTGCTGCTCCCAAACATGCCATTCAGCCTGAAAGTCTTTGAGAAAGTTCTCAGGAAGTTTTTGCCAGTGAAGAAATAAGTTTGAGGGGGGGGGGAGGTTTTCAGGCAAATGGAGAGGGGTTCCTCTGGCTTGATTCAGCTGACTTTCAAAGCTTGCCCAGGAGATGGGGCTGAGACCTGAATCCTTCAAGAAGAGCAATTGCAAAAGCAAAGCCTGGGCTTCGAATTCTGTGATGAACGCCAAGGCTTTTTCCAGAAACAACGCACAGATTTTCTCTGGCCAATTTACCACGGAGCTTAATCCAGAAACAGACGGCCAAAACGGGCGGGGGTGTGGTAATTCTCAAAGGGTACAGACCAGGCCGCAAAGGGGGTTACTTCCTGAAAACGGTTGCGGAAAAAATTGCCAGCCAATTCAATCCCTTTTTGTGGATTGATACCCAGTTCTCTGAGGGGAATGGCCATTTCAACTTGCCAGCCTTCACCGTGTGGGGCCACCGCACTTTTCCAGGAGCCATTCCAACTGCTGTCTCCGACACGCGCATCATAGCGTGTATTTTTACTGTTCAGGGCAAAATGGAAATATTTTTGCTTTTGCTGATTGGGGGCCAGCATGATTTCAACGGCGTCATCGGCACTGAAAATACGTTTATCGTCGGCGGAATTTGCTTCTGCGCTGACCCTGTCAAGATTGGGTTCTTCATTATCAAAGGCAAGGTAAAGATTGTCTCTGTCATAGCTCAGAAAAACACTGGTATTGATGCCATTTTCAGAATAGCCGTTATACCAATACTTGATTTTTATCTCTGTGGCATCCTGCCACTCTCCGGCGTCCAAATGCCCATCAATAATGGGGGGGGCGGGCGTCCAGGGCACTTTTGCAGAGGGAATCTGGCGTGTTGCTGGAATGACCACGACAGAAGGCAGGGTTGAAGGGGTATAGCCTTTGGCGCTGATTTCCTGGCGGGCTTTGATTGCGATCAGTTTTTCAAGGTAGCTCAAACGATCTTTGATTTCTTGCTTAAATAAGGCTGGCAGCGGTTTTTTCTCTAATTCCTGAAGCAGCTCGTCAAGCGGGGTTTGCAGTTGCAGGGCAGAATAAGATTTGCCAGGGATTTTGTCGTAGGTTGTTTTTAAACTCAAAAGTTGTGAACGAAAACTATTCAGGGCTTCAGGGGCTGGGGCTTGAGGATCTTCACTGACCCGATAAAGCCATTGGCCCATATCTGTTAAGAGGGTTCGTAAATCCAAAAGTAAATCTTCATGCGGTACCAGGGCGGGTTTGCGGAAGGGGCCTTGTTTGAGATCGGGCAGACTTTCTTTTTTGAAGTGAGCCAAGGCGAAAATTGAAAGGCCTCCGGTATTTAAATCCTGTAGCACGCCAATTTGACCAAAGATATCTTCAGGACTTTCAAAGCGATGTGCTCCCAAGACAGGATAGAGCATGTCCTGCCGTTTGCCGCCATTGGTTTCCCAATCCAGCCACAGGTTCAAATCCTTTTTATCGGGGGTATAGAACATGGAAGAGGCAAAGTCGATCCAGTTATTATCTGCCCAATGGCGCCAATTTTGCATTTTGGTGAGACGGCTGTAGGATTCGCTGCGAAAGACCGATCCTCCCAGCAGAACACGTTCCTTGCGGTAACCACGCAGATTTTGTTTTAATTTTCTAACCGTGGCGTTGACTTGCTCTTCACGCCACAATTGCCATTCCTGGAAAAGTGGGGTACCTTTGGCTATTTTTAAAGGGGGGAATTCGCCATGTTTTTTGAAGTATTCCTGGCGAAACCGTGTGGCGCTGATTGCATCTTCAGGAATGGCCTCGTCATAGCGGATATAATCCAACAGAATACCTTGAACTGGGTAACGATCCAACATTTCCTGAAATAAGTTGAAAACATACTCGCGGGATTCTGGGGCCGCTGCGCTCAGGAAGCGCGGAACCGATTTTGTATCTTCCATATCTGCTGGCATGGATGCCAAGGCCGGAACCCGGTTGAGAATGGGGTTGCCAAAGCCTGGTGAACGTACCCGAAATGTCCAGACCCAGGGAATGACCCGTAAATTTCGCTTTTGACTTTCACGAATCAGTTCCCAGAGTGGATCAAAGCCCAGATTTTTGAGTTCAGGATCCTGGTCTGTAAACCGGCTGTTGGGGTAAATCGCATAGCCACGCCGAAAAACCTCAGGATAGAGGGTATTGAATCCCGTATCCTGCAATTGATCCAGCAGTTGAGAGATTCCTTCCTGGCTTTTGGGCAAAGAACCTGCGTCGAGAAACATTCCCCGCATTTCTACCGGACGTGAAAGGGTCAACGAGAGCTGGGCATTGCGCAGACGGGTCAAAGCCAGATCGAGATCTTTTGATGCGGCCTCAAGGTCTTGGCGATTGAGTAAAAATTCAGTATTGATCAAGGCCAATTGTGCAATGACCTGATCAATCTCTGCCCGTCCAAGCGGGGCATCACGCCAGCGATCTTGAGACTGTTTCAGACGGAGCGTGACATTATTGAAAAGATTTTTTGCTTGCAGATAGTCTTTGGTTAAATTTTCGGGGTTGAGAGGTTCGCTGCGGCGCACACGGTAAACCGATTGATCGACGGGTTCTTGGGCTGCCTGTGTTGAAATGGCGATCGGCCAAAGGATGACTGATAGCAATAGTTTTCGCCAATGTGAAAGTTTAGACACGCGTAAAAGCTCCACTCTGAGATGCAGGCAGGATTTGCTTATCCGTTCAGCTTAAACGATTCATTGCGCTTTGGCAATTGGTTTTCAAGCGGGGCTATCTGTTGACATTTGCCTCTGAAACGTATCACAATTAAGCCTGTCGAGTGTGATTACCTTATTCGCCTTTTCTATTGGAGTGGCTTCATGTTTACAGGTGTTGTGCCTGATTCTGCCCTAGGTGCGGAAAGTTTTCTGGATGATGAAATTGAATATCTGGAGTTCGAAAACCTGATTGAGTCAGTGGCCGAACGCCTGGATGCGACATGGTCCTATAATCTGGAAGACGAAACTTATCAGATTGAATTTGTTGATTCCGAAGGCACCCTGCACGAAGCGGTTTCAGTGAGTTCAGAATTTTGTGAAGAAGGCTTCAATGAGGGCCGGGATCTTCTGATCTGTAAGGTTTATCTTACCGAGTATAGCGATGCGCAGGCCCATGTTTTGCCTGAAATTTTGCAACTGGCTCAGCAGCTGGTCTTTACAAAAGTCAGCATGAATGAACATCGGCATTTATTTTTAGTGGGCAAAGCGCTTTATCACCAGGAATTTGTTTCTGATGTGGTGACAACCATGGTCGAAGAAATGAGTTCCTTGGCTGCAGATTTTCGTTTAAAGCTTGAATCTGCCTCAAAATAATCCGCTGCTTTTTTTCCTGACTTGAATTTTTTTTGCGTTTTATGACACGCTGCTTCATTTTGCCTGTATGCTGTAAATAGGGGATTCGCCCTAGGAACTCTTATAGGAGCAAATGCAATGGCAGTGCAGAAAATCAAGCGTAAACAACGGGTCGGATTTGTTGCCAGTGGTGGTGCCGCCAAAGCTGCCTGCTACCATATGGGAGTGGCGCTTGCCCTGCAACGGAAAGGCTTTGAGTTTCGTACCGGCCTGAAAACCAAGTCTCCCCCTTTGGCTGGAAATGGACGTGAAATTGAAGTCTTGGTAGGATCTTCTGCCGGTGCCTTTGCCTGTGCTTTGATCGCCAGTGGGCATCCGCTTGAAGAGATTTATCACAGCTTTTTAGGCCATCGCAATCCGCGTTTTCCCAGCTTATCCTATGGCCAGATGCTCTATCCCAACCTCTTGGATTCGCTGCTTAAGTTTTTTCCCCGCTTGCCCAAAGCACTTTCTGTACGCGGCCACAAAAGTCTCGAATCTTTATTGCAGGCCTTTTTCTGCAGCAATGGCTTTTATTCTACAGAAAAACTTGAAAACTATCTGCGACGTTCGATTCTTCCTTCAAACCGTTTTGATGAGTTGGATCCAGAACTGTATATTGTTACGACGCTTTTGGATAATCCGGGGCGCTTGATTTTGGGCCCTAAGGATTTGGACCTGATGCGTAAGAAAGTTCATTTTTACGAAGAGGAAACCCGCTATGATACGCATGTGGATGTTTCACATGCCGCAGCGGCGTCTATGAGTTTGCCCCCAATCTTTAAGCCTTATCAGTTGCATACGTCTCAAGGAGATGTCTATACCTTCGATGGTGAAATTCGCAAAACGCTCTCTACGCATATTGCCAAAGATGCAGGTTGTGATTTGATCCTTGTTTCTTATACCCATCAGCCTTACCGTTATCGTAAGGAAATTGGTTCTTTGGCAGACTTTGGAATCCCATCCATTCTGGTTCAGGCCATTTACCAATTGGTTGAGTCTCGGATAATGGGCGCTCGGGACTTGCATGAGCAAAAAACGCGTGTCATGAACGAAATCAATTATTTCTTTGATAAAAAAGGGCTTTCAGCTCAACTCAAGGAAGAGTTTCTGCAACATATGATGGTGAAACTTGATTACAATCCCAATGTGGATTATATCTTTATTCACCCTTCAGATCATGAAGAACAGCTCTTTTTTTCTGACCATTTCAACCTTTCTTCTGAAACCATGGAGCAAATTGCTGAGAGTGGTTTTAGGAGTGCTATTCGCGCTTTAAAGGATTATCATTTTAGCTTTTCTGAACCCTTCTCTTCTTCTCAAGCCAGCTAAAATTCTAAACAAGATCAATTTTAATTTTTTAGCATTTTCTGTGTCTTTTATTTGAAATTCAGTATTCCAGTTGAAATCGAATGGACAGAAATTGAATGTATTGCTTGGAATGTGTGATTTGAAACACCAACAATTCCCGCTTATTTCGTAAGTAACTTCAAATGAATGTAATTATCCAAACTCGTTTTCTATATTTGAATTGTTTGACTCTTTTTTGAATAATTCTGAGTTTACTTGCAAAAAAACAAAGCTTTTATTATACTAAATACACTTGAATTTAGAATGAATCATTATTCTAATCTGGAAAGAAGGTTTGAATTTTGGCGAAAAGCAGAGAAGTTACCCTACAGAAAGCGCAAAAAAGAAGAGAAAAGCTTTTATTAGTTCTAGCAAATAAGCTTGAATTTATGTATATAAAAGATATTGCAGATTTATGCTCTCTCAAAACAGAAGATATTACAAATGATCTTAAGACTCTTTCCAGTCAGGGAATCTTGTCCCGTCGGGAAGATAAATCAAGTCATCCCGCTCGCTTAATGTTTAAGTTGAAGCCGAGTAAGATTCCAAAGGAAATAAAAAATATGAACAAATCGAATCAGAAATCCGTTCTTGGATCGAAAAAAACAGCTCAATCCAAAGCTGCCCCTGAACAAAATGGTTCTACTTCAACTGAGAAAGTAGAAAAAGCCCCTGCCAAGGCCAAGGCCCCTGCTAAAGCAGCAGCACCCGCCAAAGCCCCTGCTAAAGCAGCAGCTCCCGCCAAGGCCAAAGCCCCTGCTAAAGCAGCAGCCCCTGCCAAGGCCAAAGCCCCTGCCAAAGCAGCAGCCCCCGCCAAGGCCAAAGCCCCTGCCAAAGCAGCAGCACCCGCCAAGGCCCCTGCTAAAGCAGCAGCACCCGCCAAGGCCTCTGCTAAAGCAGCAGCCCCTGCCAAGGCCAAAGCCCCTGCTAAAGCAGCAGCCCCTGCCAAGGCCAAAGCCCCTGCCAAAGCAGCAGCCCCTGCCAAGGCCAAAGCCCCTGCCAAAGCAGCAGCCCCTGCCAAGGCCAAAGCCCCTGCTAAAGCAGCAGCTCCTGCCAAGGCCAAGGCCCCTGCTAAAGCAGCAGCCCCTGCCAAGGCCAAAGCTCCTGCTAAAGCAGCAGCCCCTGCCAAGACCAAGGCCCCTGCTAAAGCAGCAGCTCCTGCCAAAGCAGATGCTCCCTCAAAAAAAAAACCCGGACCTAAGCCCAAAGTCAAAGTTGAAGCTGCAGAAAAAGGGTTAAAACCAGCACAGGAAGCCGTTCTTCAGGTTTCTTCTGAAAGTTCTGAGCGTCCGGCACGTCGTCGGCGTTCTCCTTCAGGAGAAACCCGGCGCGGTATTCTTCAGGTTTTGGCTGAAGGAAAAATGTTGTCAAATCCTGAATTATGCCAACGTCTGAATCAAAATGCAGCGAATATGTACAAGATGCTTGCCCTCTTACTGGAGCAAGGCTTGGTGGTGCGTGAAAGAAAAGGGCGTTCCTACTATTTCAGATTGGCTTCTGATTCTGCGGGTCAGCCGCTTGTCACTTCACAGGCCAAAGACAATGGCAAACAGAGCTTTAAGCAACAGGATCTTGCCAGTGTAGATCTGCTGGTCGATCGCCTAGCAGATGCGGCAAAGTCGTTTTTTAGACAATTGCTGAAATAATTGATATTTAATCTCAATCAGGCCCTGGGCAGTTTTGCTCAGGGCTTGTTGCGTTTCAGGCGTTCGTATTGGATTTGTACAGAAGTAATCAACTGATTCTGATCGCCTTCCCACTGGGGTTGCCATTTGAGCGAAAAACTTTTGATTTGCCCAGGATCATTGGGGGGATAATAATTGATATCCGTTTGCCTGAGTTCGGGTTGAACATCGGGGTCCCAGCGAGCTTGGAAACGCAGTTGATCATGATCAAAGCGTATATATTCAAAGCCCAAATTTCCGCTGCTGATATTGGTGGCAGGTTTGGGTGGGGGGAGGTGGGATATATCTAATTTTGCCAAATCACGCAGACGATCCCGGCTGGAATCCAGATCTTTTTCTGTGGCATTTGTATCAAAGTTTTGAGGCTGATCCTGCTCGCCAAAGAGTCTGTCTAGAAAGCCCAAGCGTGAGCCTTCGCGTCCACCTGTGTTTTCTCCAGGTGATCCTGAGGCAGGGGAAGAATTGGGTGAAGGGTTTCCAGAAGCGTTTTCAGAACCTGTGGTATTTTCAGGCAAGCGCATCATATCATTGGCTTTTTTCTCAAAACCTTCGCCATCGGTCAGGAATTTTTCGTAATCTTCCCAGGATTTAAAGCCCGGCGGCAATTCTTCGGGCATCTCAAGATCTTGGTCGGCAAAGTATTTTTGTACTGCCTGTTTTCTTTGGGCTTCTCCCTCAGGCAAGTTTGCAGTGGGAGAAGGTATTGGCGTCGGGCTGGCCTCAGGCGAAGGAGAGGGTTTGCTCAGTTCGCTGGCTGAAGGGCTGGGCGTCGGCATGGGGGTGGGGCTGGGTTTGGCCAAAGCAGGACTGGGTTTTGCGCTGGGGGTGGGCGTTGGCTTTGGTTTTTTTGCGATCAAGTCTTCACCCTTTTGTGTGGGGGGAGCGGGCTCTGTCTTTTGAGGTTCTGTTTCGGGAGGGGGAGGCGATTGGGGGGGCAAGTTGACCGTTTCAACCTGGATGGGATCTTGAGCTTCCATGGTTTTTGCTGAGATTTTATGAAATTTCATGCTCCCAGCAAAACTGACAAGAACGACTCCATGAACCAAAAATGAAAGAATGCAAAAAAGCAAAAAAAGCAACTTCTCCCGTCGACCTTCTGCTCTTTGACGCTTAATGCGAATTGGAACAGAAGGCTTGGGAGAAAAGCTCTTTTTGCCGAAAAGACGACCGAAAAACCTGCGTAAAATAGCCGGTCTCCGGTGAATCTATCTTTTTTCCCGGATACGTGCAGATTTTCCGCTACGACTCCGGAAGTAGTAGATGCGAGCACGACGCACAGCGCCTTTACGTTTCAGCACGAACTTGGCGACGCGGGGAGAATGAATCAGAAAAGTACGTTCAACGCCGATTCCCTGAAACATTTTGCGCACGGTAACAGTCTGGCTGATGCCGCTGCCCTGGAGTTTAATAACGACACCTTCGAAAACCTGAACGCGTTCTTTTCCGCCTTCAACGATTTTGGCATGAACGGCAACAGTGTCGCCGGAACTCATGGTAGGTACATCGTCTTTCAACTGGGACTGGGTAATTTCTCTCATCAGTTGTTGTGACATGTCTGAAATCCTTATCCTTCCTGGGCCACAGCTTGAGAATAAACGCTGATTTTGCGATCTCTCAAACCACGACGTTCGAATTTTACAACCCCATCAATCAGGGAGTAAATGGTAAAATCGCGGCCAATACCCACATTGTTGCCAGTATGGAAATGGGTTCCACGTTGACGTACAATGATGCTACCAGCGGTGACTTTTTCACCATCATAGCGCTTCACGCCCAGGTATTTGGGGTTACTGTCGCGCCCGTTTTTGGAACTGCCTACACCTTTTTTATGAGCCATGGTTCAGTTTCTCCTTTAACCTAAGCGAATTTCTTCGATCAGCACGCGGGTATACTTTTGACGGTGACCCACTTTGCGCTGATAGCCTTTTTTGGCACGGTACTTGAAGGAAACCACTTTTTTAGCTTTGACTTCCTCTTTGAGGATTTTACCAGTGACAGTGGCTGTTTCCACGTGGGGAGCGCCTACCACTGTTTTTTCACCATCAACAACCATCAGAGCAGGGAAGTTGACAGTATTGCCTTCGGTGCTATGAAGCAACTCAACTTCGAGCCAACGGCCCTGTTCAGCTTTATATTGCTTTCCACCGGTTTCAATAATTGCGTACATGATTGACCACCTAAAACGACTGCGAAAATAGTGTTCAGAATAAATATCAGATCTGACAGAGATGCAAAGCTTTGAGGGGGCTCTTCATCGGGCCGGATCCGACCGCAGGGGCGTTACTGGGATTTAAGAAGGGAGGGAAAAATTCCTTAACTTCAACGTTCTGACTGCTTTAATGTTTCATTCTCAGGAAACAGGGTTACAAAGACAGATCGCACCCGCAACGCACGTGAGAGTCAGCATAACACAGGCTGTGTTCTATTGACTAGTTTTTCCTGAAGCATTTGATAATGCGAATTTAACTGCTTATGTTGCTGCCATCAACCAGATGTCTTTACGCATTCCTGAGAATCTGCTCTGAGAGGTGGTTTCAATCAACTTTAAGCTAGACTTAAACTCAAGAATTTCCGGGTTTGGCTTCTTTCTTTCTCAAGAAATACAGACTGTGTTAACATTCCTGGATTCTTTTCGGGAAGTGGAATATGACTGAGATTGAATTGGCTTTTGAAAAACTGGGTTCAGGTCCCCCCTTGATTTGCCTGCATGGCCTCTATGGCGCTGGCCGCAATTGGCGGCAAATCGCACGGGCTTTGTCCTCTGACTTTGGTATTTATTTACCTGATGCCCGCAATCATGGCAAATCACCCTGGACAGAGGCTATTTCATATCCTTTGATGGCGAAAGATCTTTTCAATTTTATGCAAAGACAGGGGCTGGAGAAACCGATCCTCTTGGGCCATTCAATGGGGGGAAAAACGGTGATGCAGTTTGCCTTTGATTACCCTCAGGAAGCAGCGGGCCTGATTATTGTCGATGTGGCTGCCAGAGCCTATGAGAGTGAATTTCATGGCCATCTGCTTCAAAGTTTATTGAGACTGAATTTACAAACCCTCAGTTCCCGACAGGAAGCAGAATTTCTGCTCGAATCTGCCGTTCCTGATCGTGGGGTGCGGCAGTTTCTGCTTTCAAGCTTGCAGCGTGAAGATACAAATTGGCGATGGAAAATGAATTTATCGGGCTTGTTGAAGGACTTGCCCAAGATCATGGGGGCTGTTCCCTTGCCAGTGCATGCTTTGAGCAAAGAGATACCCGTTCTGGTGATGGCAGGAGCGTTGTCTTCTTATATACAGGCTTCAGATCAGTTGGATTTTCAGCAGCGTTTTGAGACGTTTGAATCTATTCAGATTCCGGGCTCAGGGCATTGGCTACATGTTGAACAACCCAAGCTTTTTTTGTCTGAGTTAAAGATATTTTTGAAGCGCTGGTTTATGTGAGCAGTACTTTGATGCCCAGACCAATCAAAACCAGGCCACCCATCATTTCTGCGCGTGAGCCCAAATGTTCTCCCAGACGTTTTCCGGAATAACCCCCGATCAGGGCCATTCCCAACGAGGTAAATCCTGTCATGAGTGTGGCCATCAGTACCGGAATATGCAGGGAGGGCAGTGAGATGCCAGCTGCCAAGGCGTCAATACTGGTAGCGATCGAGAGAATAAAATAATCTCGAATTTGATTGAGTTCAGGTTCTTCCTCTGATTCTTCTTCGCGGGATTCTTTGAGCATTTTAACCCCAATGCCAACCAGCAGAAGAGCTGCGAGCCAATCGATTGCGGGGCCCATGGCCTGCATTAATAAATTACCGCCAGCCCAACCGGCGAGCAGCATGCCCCCTTGAAAAATCCCAAAAAGCAGGGCCAGACGCAGCAGATGCTTGTGTCCTGAACCATTGCGCATACCTTGTGAAAGCGAAATGGCGAAACAATCCATGGCCAGGCTCATGCCCAGAAAAAAACTTTGAATCATCTAATCATATTACTCTGAACAGCTCATGATGGTGAGACGATAGTAAGATTAAAATCTGCTTACATTAAAATTAACTAATTGTTAATCAAATGATTGCTATTTGTTAAGAATATTTTTATCACTTTCTACGATAGATGCTTTATCAAGGCGAAAAGTAGGTTTCGATCAATGGTCAATACAGTTTCAAGCTCAAGTTATGTCGTTTCCCCCTATCATTATCCTGTTGCGACTTCTGCAACCGTTGCCTCTGCGCCTACTTCTGCAACGGTCAACCCCTATGGTGCTGATAGCTATACTTCCAGTAATTCGGGCTCTGCCCAATTGGATCCAAACCAGCAGGCGGGTACCATGAAACGCATGATGAATGGAATTGGCAATGCCTTTGGCCGTATGGCAGATTGGGTGGGATTGGGCACGATCTCACACTATGCCAAACAAAACTTTGAGCTATATGATGCAGATCGTTCCAACAGTTTGAATGCACAAGAGTTTTCAGCCGTTAGCTCTTTGATTGCGAAAAGTTTTCAGGAAGTAGACAGCAATGCCAACCAGCAGGTCAGCTTGGGTGAATTTAAGCGCATTGTCGGCGATCTGGTAGATGCAAATTTCAAAGCCTTGGATACCAGTCAAGACGGTTTTATAAACTTTAACGAAGCCTATGCCGGAGGCTATGTGGCAACCCAAGGCAATCAGAATACCTTTGCCAGCCACGATATCAACCAGGATGGTTTGCTTTCACGCAATGAATTTGCGGGATTGCTCAATGATATGAAGTTGAAGCATTTCTAAACAGAATATTTTATAAAAAGGGCCTCTTTTGAGGTCTTTTTTATTGGGAATTTTTCAGTCTGTTCAGAATAGGCCCAATACGTATAGTCTCAGACCCATGTTTATGCGAGCAAGACTCTCAGCCAGGGAATGCCAAAGTGGAGATTTGGCTGGCTTGAATTGCCTTCGCAATTCCGACCTTGCGTTTATTTTTTGAAGGACTTGCCAGCTTCTTGCGTGTTTGAGACCCGCTGGGCACTGATTTGAGCGCGGGTCATGAGTGGAAACAAACTGAGCAAGAGATAGGATTTTTGCATATTGAGCTACCTTTGGATGTGATTTCTCAATTGAAGCAGACAAAAAAATTAAAATCTGGTTCCCTGCTCACAGGAAACCAGATGCTTAGAAATTAAAATGAATCGATCAAGCCATTTTTGCGTAGCCAATCCTCGTTAAAGGCTTTGGAAATATAACCCCTGCCATTATCTGGTAGGATAATGACCATCACTGCATTTTCGTCCAATTGATGTTTCTCGGCATAACGCAAAGCGCCGACCACCGCTGAACCGCAGGAAATACCTACGAAAAGGCCTTCTTCCTGAGCCAGTCTGCGGGTCATATCATAGGATTCCCTGTCATAGACCGTAACAAATTCATGTACGCGGTCGAGATGGCAGGTGCCAGGGTAAAAATCTTCACCAATGCCTTCAATCAAATAGGGGTGTACATTTTCGGGCTCTGAATAGATCGAGCCTTGGGGATCTACCCCAATGATCTGAATTTCAGGGTTTTGTTCATTGAGATATTTGCCCACACCACTGATGGTTCCACCCGTCCCTACCCCTGCGACGAAATGGGTAATTTTGCCCTCGGTCTGCTTCCAGATCTCAGGGCCTGTGGTCTCATAGTGGGCCAAAGGATTGTTCTGATTTTGGTATTGATTGGGCTGGTAGCCGCCAGGAATTTCACTGGCCAGACGTGTGGCGACACTGTAATAACTGCGGGGGTCTTCTGGCTCCACGGCGGTGGGGCAGGGAATGACCTCTGCGCCAAGCGCCCGCAAGGTATTGATCTTATCGATGCTGACCTTGTCAGGGCAGGTAAAAATGCACTTATAGCCCCGCAGCGCGGCAACCAAAGCCAGGCCCATGCCGGTATTGCCTGAGGTGGGTTCGACAATGGTACCCCCTGGCTTGAGCAGGCCTTCTCGTTCTGCCGCATCGAGCATATACTGCCCAATTCTGTCTTTGACGCTTCCACCGGGATTAAAATATTCAACTTTGACGAGCATTAAGGGTTTTACACCCTTGTTGACTTGATTGAGACGTACCAGGGGGGTATTTCCCATCAGTTCAAGGATATTATTGGCGTATTGCATACTGTTTCCTGTCTAAATAGAGGAGAAAGGCAACTCTCTCGGATTTAGTCTTTAGTTTAGCAGATTTTTAATATTTCTTAAATATCTGCGGTGGAAACGTAGGCTTTGAAAGCCTTCTGAACATTCCTGCCAGGGCAGGGAATTAAAACAGACGTTTCCACCAGGAAGTACCCTCTGTGCTTTCCTGCGCAGTGCACCAATTCACGACTATTTTGCGTTCTTCTGCAGTCATGGTGAGTGTGCCTTGGGGCGGCATTTTCAGGCTGCTGACTTCCTTGCTGATATTGTCGTGGTTGCTTACCATTTTGGAATTTGAAGGGTTCAATTGAACTTTCTGGTTTTGCCCTGTAATTTTTAAACTCAGGCTTCAGGTTTCTGCATCTGTTCGCTGCGGCGGATCAGCTCTGTACGGGGGGAACTGACCCGGTCAATGAAAAGGATGCCATCGAGATGATCTATTTCGTGTTGTATCACCACGGCTTCAAATTTTGCAGCTTGAATTTCAATCGTCTGCCCTTCGCGATTTAATGCGCTAACTTTGATTCTGCGCGCCCGAGTCACCGGGCCCAGAAAATCAGGCAGTGACATGCAACCTTCGCGCATGGCATAGCTGTCTTCGCGCTGGAGGATGACAGGGTTGACCAGAACCAGAGGCCCCAGACTTTTTTTGACATGCTTCGTGCAATCAATCACAATGACTCTTTCCAAAACTCCGATTTGGGGGGCTGCAATGCCTACAGAATGACCCGAAGCGTGCATGGTATCCAACAAATCCTGAATTAATTCTTGAACCTCTGAAATATTTTGAACGGCTTTGCATTGCTGACGCAAGCGGGGATCAGGGGCTGTCAGTACTTCACGGATCGCCATGTTCAGATTTCAATCTGATCAAGGGCATGAAAGCGTGCATCAACACCCATTTCTTGAGCTAAAGTTTGAATTTTAGTATTCAGCTCTGCATCAGCGGCTTCAAGATAACATTCTATAATCATGGCATAGAGTGCGGGACTGCGGCTATCGAGCAGACGGGTGGTTACATCAGTAATATTAATACCTTGGGCATGCATCAGTTCTGAAAAACGATAAATCATGCCCGTCTGGTCACGCCCCAAGACAGAGAGGCTGTAATTGGGGATGCATTCGCTGCTTCCATGACAGGCCTCACGCTCGGAGAGCGGCCGTAGGAAGATGCTCAAACTTTCGCTATTGAGGGCCATGAGTTCGTTTTCAAAGGGAGAGGCCTGCTCCCCTGTTTCAATCACCATCATCATGGTGAATTCTGACCGCAAAGTGGTCATTGAAGAATCCATGATATTGATGCCATGTCGATAGAGTACTTCGGTGACCCGACTGACAATGCCCGTTTTATTCTGCCCTTGAATGGCCAGAATCTGATATTGAGGGAAATCTGCACACATGTTCAGACACTTTCTAGAGATAAGGGTGATTTTTAGTATATCAGGGCTGAACGGATATCTCTATTCGCTTTGAAATGGAGAGTGAATTTAGGCTTTATAGAATTTACAAACCTTCGGATCCTGATTTGACCAGGCCCAGGGACAGAGGCTGTCAAGGGGTGGCTTTGGGGCTTCTTCCCCCATACTGGCCCGACGTTGTGCTGTTGGTAAATCTTCTAAATAACGACAGATTTGCAGGGCCTGCATGCGTTTTTCACCGTCAGGCTGAGGGAAACACTGAACTCTTTTTTCGAGAAACTGGCACGCTGACATAAATGCTCCTTGCTCTTCAGGATCAGAGCGCCACAACCAAGCTGTGGCGCTCTGAAGGGATTAGAAGTCTGTTTTGACGGGTTTTTTCACGCCTGTGGCGATACTGCTCAAATCACTGGTATTGATTTTCCAAAGTCCCTTGGCATTTTGTTCAAGGGTGATGGGGGTGGGAAAATCTTTGCCCGCGCTCTGAATATAAACCCGGCCTTTGGTCGCACCTTCGGCTTCGATCGTATTGTCAACGCGCAGCCCGTTGATCATCGTACCATTCAGAGGGAAATTCAAAGGCAGGTTGACTTTGTCATAGTCAGCATAGTTTTTCTCGACGGTTCCTCCGATATAACTGCGTACGACTTCAGGTTTGTTTTTCATTTCGGTCAACATATAGCGGGTGGTGGAGCCGATATCATAGCCTGTGGGAGATTTTGCATCTTCGTACATTTGTTTGCCATTCAGACAAAGCGTTACCAGATGTTCTGCCAAGGCGGGATCTGTTTCAATCATGCTCAAAGCTTTGAAGAGCATTTTAATCGACCCTTGGTAGGTTTTTCCTGCGGTATCAAATTCAGTTCGGAAAGCATCAATGGCGGCTGCCATATCACTCAGCGGAACGGTTCCTGGGCCGGGTTGAGCACTGGGAACCGTGCTGGCAGGAGTACTGGGGCTTGAAGAAGCCGTGGGGGTTGTGGGTTTACTGCTGGCCAAGGCATCAACAACGGCATTGACACCGGCAGGACTGCAGGCGGTGGTCAAACTGAGAGCGAATAAAGTGGGAAGTAGATATTTTTTCATGGGAGGTTCCTTTTCTGCGCACTGAGTCGCACTTTCATGATAGATCAAATATTTGCCTGAAACAGATTTAATTTTAACGCTCTTGATACGAATCAAGAAAAAAGGGAACAGTCAGCGTCTGTTCCCTTTCTCGAAAATTAGATTCTAGAGCTTATTGCTTAAGGCCTGAAGGACTTTATTGGAATCGCTCAGGAAGCGGGTAAGCTTTTCTCCACGCAGCGGCTGATGCGCCATCATGGCCAGATCATAGACATGGCGGCAAATCAGATGCAGATTGTCTTTTTCAGACATTGTTCCGTGCAGTTTGCGCAGGCTCTGAATCAGGGGGTTATTGGCATTGATGATCAGCGTATGCTCTTCAAGCAGGCTGTCGACATGCTCATTCATGCCCGCCTGTTGCATAAATTGGCTCATTTCATGCAAGCGGCGTGCATTTTCTGGCAGCAGTACCACAGCGGGAATATCCTCGCTTTTAAGCGTTTCAACCTTGATATGCAGCTTGGGAACAGCCAGTTCTTGCTTGAAGACTTCCTCAATCAGTTCATCGCTGGTTTTATTGGTTTTGGGGTCGACAATCTTGGCTTTGTCTTTATCGACCAGCGATTCAGAAATATCTGAGTCAATACGTGCAAATTTCACTTCATGGTTTTTGTATTCCATGAACTGAATAAAATGGGTATCGATCAGGGTATTCATGCTGAGCACTTCCATGTCCTGCTGCTTGAAAAGCTCAAGGTAATGGGCCTGGCCGACTTCGTCGGAGGTATAGTAAACCTTTTTATCCAATTGTGGATTGCGCACCAGATATTCTTCTATCGTGGTGTAATCACCACGGGTGGATTTAAATACGACAATATCTTTGACTTTGTCATAGAATTTATCGTCTTCCATCATGCCGACCTTGATAAAGCTGTGAATATCCTGCCAGCTGCGCAGAAAGTCTTCGCGGTCTTTATTGTAAATTTCTTTAAGACGATCGGCGACTTTTTTGGTGATATGGGTCGAAACACGCTGAACATAGGGATCATTCTGAAGCATGCTGCGTGAAACATTGAGGGGGATATCCGGGCAATCAATCGCGCCTTGAAGCGTGACCAAAAAGCGGGGAATAAAATCCTCAACATGGTCTGAAACATAGACATCGTGGCAGTAGAGCTTGATATTGCCCTTGGCGGGATCCAATTCATGGCTCAATTTTGGGAAAAACAGAATGCCTTTGAGCACAAAAGGCACTTCTACATTCAAATGAATCCAAAAATAGGGTTCAGGTGAGAAAGGATAGAGATAGCGGTAAAATTCCAAGTACTCTTCTTTGCTGACTTCCTGGGGGCTGCGCTCCCAAAGCGGTTTTTGTCTGTTGGCCACATTGCCGTTGATTGTAATCGGAACGGGCAGAAAATCACAGTATTTTTTGACAAGGTGCTGAATACGGGCTTCTTCAGCAAATTCCATTTCTTCATCCAAAAGATAGAGGCGAATTTCTGTGCCACGCCCTTCTTTCTGACCCGCATGCAATTCAAAGCGGGGGCTGCCATCACAACTCCAGAGCACGGGCTCGGCCTCTGGCTGATAGGAACGGGTATGAATTTCAACCTTGCTGGCAACCGTAAAGGCAGAATAAAATCCCAAACCAAAATGGCCAATAATATCGTTGTTTTTATCGCCGAACTTGTTCATAAATTCAGCGGCACTGGAAAAAGCCACCTGGTTGATATACTTTTTGACTTCTTCGGTGGTCATACCAATGCCGTTGTCAATAATAGAAAGGGTTTTGGCTTCTTTGTCGATTTTAATATCAACTTTGAATTCCTCATCCGATTTTTCGGCTTGGCCCATCACGGTCAGGTGGCGGAGTTTGGCAATGGCGTCTACACCATTTGAAATCAATTCACGTAAAAAGATTTCTTTGTCGTTATACAGCCATTTCTTAATAATCGGGAAGATATTCTCCATTTGAACGGAGATAGTTCCTTCCTCAAGCGGAGAAATGGTTTCGGCAGTACTCATGTTTAAAAAACCTCCAGAACTTAAAGAGAATTGAATTGTGAAATTGAAATATCTTTATCTCTATCCGTAAATATTACCAGAAATCCAGGTTAAGATTGAATATGTTGGCCTATAGGTGATATCGCCTTTGCCTTTCCCCTAAAAGATTTTGGTACAATAGAGCCATCTTTCCGATGCAGGCAGGTCAGCCATGTTACGCAAATCCTTCACTTTTCTTTTGACCGTCGCTCTCTGGGCGGGCACTTCCTATGCCACACAGGCGGCAGATAACCGTGTCAAACTTATGCAGAATCTTGCGGCTGGGCCTGTAGCGGCGACCTGGTATAAACAGCGGCTTTTGTATGCGCAGCAGGGGCTGGATCAGATTATGATCTGGGACAAAATGCAGAGCAATTTGCTCTGGTCTGAAAAGGGCTGCCAACCCGATGCCCTGGTTTCGACCCGCGACAATCAATTTTTGGTGGCCTGTCAGGATGAACTCAAACTGATCAATGTCTATGGCCAGGAGACGGATTCGATTCTGAAAGATTCAGAGAACCGTGTTCTGGTGGGAGTTCAGGCTCTGGTTCAAGACAGTCGGGGAGGCACCTATCTGGCTGTTAGCAATGTCTCTGAACCCAGTCCTGCTGCTGCCCGCAAAGGCCAGATTTACTATCTCTCTCCCAGTCGTTCTTTGCTTACGCCTGTGGCCAGTCAATTGGATTATCCCCAGTCTTTGGCGCTTTCACCCGATGGCAAAACGCTCTATGTGGGTGAATTTCTCAGCCGCCAAATTCGCCAATTTGATGTCAACGAGACTCAATTGAGCAATGGTCGGGTGCTGAAAAAAATCAATGAAATTTATACCCCCTCAAGTGCAGCCTTGGAAGATCCAGCTCCTTCTGCGATTGCTGTGAATAGCAAGGGACAATTGTATATTTCACTCTGGGGAGAAGGCAAAATTCTGGTGACCAGTTCTGAAGGCCGTTTACTGGGTAGCATTTCTTTTCCCGAGGCCTATCTGAGCAGTTTTACCTTTGGCGCGACAGAGCGGGTTTTGTATGCCACCACGGTGAACAGTCCTGATGCTGGGGCCGCAGGCAAGCTCTACGAGATTCGCCTTTAAGAGCCCCTTATTTCACCAACCGCAGGCAGATGGGATAGCGATAAGCTTCTCCGCTGGCGGCCCGCAGGGTGGCATTGATTGAAATTTCAAATTGCATCGTGTCCCTGCTTTCTCGCATTTTTTTGTATTATAGAGAATCATGCCTAAAAATAAAAATCCCACGATACTGGTCTATGGATTTGGGCCCTTTCGCCATTACCGTCGTAATATTACCCAAACATTGCTTCTACGGCTGCCCAAGCGCGCCCAGCTTGAAACCTTGATTTTACCCGTGCGCTTTGAGCCTGAACTATTTTTGGAACCCGTAAAGACCCTTCAACCTGATTATATTCTGGGCTTGGGGCAATGCCCGCGTGGAAAATTTTTGCGACTTGAACGCAAAGCCTGGAATCTGATGCGGGACAAATCCCAAGGCTTAGAAGCCGTGATAGAGGCTGAGGGCCCTGTTTCTTTGCCTGTCACCTGGCATTTGCCCTTACGCAGTGATACACGTGTTTCCTATGATGCAGGACGCTATGTCTGTAATTTTTCAATGTATACCCTTAGCCGCTATGCACAGCAAAACCAGATACCCTACGCGTTTGTGCATATTCCACGCGGATTCAATTTGAACAGAGCCCATGCTTGGTTGGAAAATCTTTTGAACGGATTAGATTGAAATGGGCTGAAATAATTTAGCTTGATTCCTGTAATTGATTTGCTTGGGCCAGGGTCTTTTCAAAAATTGCTTCAAGTTTGGGATTGACACCCTTCAAGCCTTCTCCGACCGCTTCTGCCCACTTAAAATAGGCCTGTTTGCGCTCAAGGGGCCAATCTTGAGGGGATTGGTTGAGCAAATCACGCAGATTGCAAATTTTATCTGCCAATTTAATTTGCTTGGCTTCTGGGCTCAGGTTGGGGGCATGCGAGATTTGCAGGGCTTTGCGTTCTGCTTTGGGAAGACTTTTATTGTCACTGACTTCCTGTATCAAATGACAAACAGATTCGCCAAAAATGTGGATTAACTCTTCTGGGGTTGTTTCAGTGTCTTCAAGGGTGTCGTGCAGTACTGCGGCCAATAGAATATCTTCAGATTCCACCTGGCCTTCTTCAATTAAAACGGCCAATACTTGCAGAGGGTGGTTGATATAAGGGGTGCGCAAATCTTTGCGCAATTGAAATTTATGCTTTTCAGCGGCAAAACAAAGCGCTTGAGATAGTCGTGAGAGTTTGATCATGCAATGCATCCATGCGAATTTTGCTGGCATGATAACAGATCTTTGCGTTTGGTGTTTTAAAATAATTTATGCAGCCTGTAAATCCTGTTTGAGTTTGCGTCCGCCCAATAATTCAGTGAACGCTTCAGCGAGCAAAAGGTCTCCCGCTTCTCCATTGCGAATGGAGAGATTGTTTTCGGCGCAAAACCAACCAAAAAGCATTTCTGTGAGCTCAATCGGGTTGGGGGTTTCAAGCGTTTCAGGTACTTGATCTAGCCAAAACAGGGAGCGATTGCGTACAAAAAAACGAAATCCTTCCGGGGTAATAAAGACGTGGTGAGCCATTGTTTTCACTCCTTTTCTAACGCTGGCAAAATCACTGGAAGACCATCAATTAAAAAAATTATAGCATTGTCTGTTACATAAATGTTGCTTTTAAGAGTGTAAAATGTATTTAAATAACATTCGTGTTTCAAAGTTGACAAATCATGGGTTGCGCAGGGCTGCCAAAATATTTTGGACCTCTGTCCAGCGGTTTCGTAAATCTTCAAGAACCTCTTGATCGGAGGCGTGAAGATCGGTGGGAAGGGCCTCCAGGTCAAAATATTGTAAATCCAAAGTCTCTTCTGGATCCGGCGCTTGAACTTGCTGGGCAGAGACCGCCAGATAGGCGATATTCAAGCACCAGACCTGATCGCCATTGGGATATTCTACGAATTGCCTCTGGCCTCCATAGACCTGAAGCAGGTGCAAGGCTTCTACACGCATGCCCGTTTCTTCAAGAAATTCGCGACGGGCAGCTGATTCAGGGGGCTCACCGGGTTCAATCGCACCACCGTTCAGGCCCCAAAGCCGGTTGTCGGTGCGGTGTTGCAGGAGGAGTTGGTTTTCGGGGTTAAAGAGCAGGACGACTGCAGAGGGCATATGCAAGGGGCGTTTGCCGACTATTTTTCGTAATTCAAGAATATACGACATGATTTCTCGCTTTCGTAACTCACCCAAGCGTATCTTGAGGAGCACTTTGGGTTTTTCGTCAGGTTTTAGGGTTTTACTCCTATAATTAAAACACCGATACCCTGTAAACTGTTTAGTATGAATCCGGCTGGAGGCTTCACTTGACCCAGATTTCCTCGTCACAACAAGCTTTTTCACGTTTTTCTGCAGACCAAAAACTGACCCGTCAGGAACTGGTTCAACTGAAAGCCGTTTTTCAGCAGGAAAATCCCCAGGCGGCAGAAGCCCAGTTTGATTCCTGGCTGGAAGCCAATCTCGCCCACAAGATCGCAAATCCTCAGGATACCCATGCTGTTTTGGCTGACCTAAAAGCCGGTAAAAGCGATTCAGTATTGCTCTTTTTTGAAGATCAGGGCCCTCCCCCTGCGGCTCCGAAAGCTTCACCGGTTCAGGTGCATGTGGAAGGTCTGAACCTTGAAGATATCAACGGCTTTGAAAACCGTTCCCCGGATGATTTAAAGGGTTCGATACAAAAAATTGATCTGAAATTGTCTCAGGATTTTATTCGCCAAATTGCGCAGCAGACAGTACAGGGCCTGAGCCATGGTTTGGCCGCTGCCGAGGTGGAATACCAGGCCCCAGAAAATGGTGAGCCTGGCTATTATAAAATCAAAGCAGGGGGGCTTCACGTTGCCGATTTGCGCAGTGAAAACGGGCGCTTGTTTTTGGATTATGCTGCAAAACCTGATCCAAATGGGGTGGCTCCTCGCTTGGATCAAACCCCACCGGGTTGGGCAGACGCGGTGCTGGGCTGGACTTCTCAGCAAGTCAATGCCGGTTTTGATGCGGCTGTAGGCGCTTTGGGCTATGATCCCCAGCAAACCCGTCAGGCCATCAGCCAAGGGGTGAGCGATGCTGCGACTTGGGCGGGTGACAGGGCCACCGAGGGGCTGGCCTGGGTCACAGGCAATGATCCTGAGGTCATGAAGCAATTTTTCGCCGATGGCACCCTGAAAGTGGATGCCGGTTCTGGGATTCAGAGTGTCTTGGATCTCGATTGGGATCGTGAAAAAGGCCGGGTCTATATCCATCCAGGCACACTCAGTCTGAATGGTAAGGATCTGGCAGGCACAGGCAGTCTGGTCGATGGCAGCCGGGTGAGTTTGCAGCCGCAAAATCCACAGCTCAGTATTTTGCCCGATGGCCGTGTGCAGATCAGCAGTGAAAACGCGCAGATTACGGGCAGCAGTTCGACTGAAAAATCTGACAAGGGTGTTTTGGCTGAACCCCGCCAGGATCTTCCCCCCGATCAACTCAGCGTCAAACAGGCTGATCTTGAACTGCGGCAGGAAGGCGATAAAACCTCGCTTGAAATCAAAAATGCAGAAGGCCATCTGGAGGCCGCTGGGGTCTTAACCGATCAACGGATTCAAACCTTGAAAACCCAGATTGATCAGGTCTTAACCCAAATAGATTCAAGCCTCAAGAACTATGGCTTGGATCGCCAGAGCTTTGAAAAAATTTTGGCGCAGGTGCCCTCAGATTTATTGAAGTCTCTGCTCAGTTCGGCCAATCAGGGCGAGTTGGCACAGGCAGCCCAGAATTTGGGCCTTGACCCCGCTCAATTGGGGCAATTTGTCTCTTTTTTGAAAGAAGAACCTGTTCAAGCGCTTTTGGGAGATGTGCAGAAATTGACCCAATCACTGGCCTCTGACACCCGTTTACAGGGTAGTTTGGATTTTAAACTTGAGCGCTTGAATTTGGAGGCCGATCAAAAATCTTTGCTGACACAGATTCAAGGGCTGGATCTTCAGACCCATTTTCAGGCCCGTACTCCCACGGGGACAGAAACAGAGGGGCAAGTAAGTGCTCACCTTGCCTCGGCTGCTCTGGCTGCTGATGCACAGGGCACGCGGGTCAATGCGGGCCCGATCCAGGCCGATCTCAAGGCTGCGATCCGTGATTCAGGCCCAGACTTTTCCAGCCGTTTGGCTGCATTTAAACAGGAATTGCTCAGCCGGGATCCCAAGCAATTGCTCACCCCTCAGGGCATTACACCGGGCCGAACCGGTTTGAGTCACCAAACCGTACGCCAGCTTTTGGAAAAATTTAGCGATTCCGAATTGCATAGTCTGGCGCAAGCCGATGAGCAAACGCTTAAAAATCTGGCAAATCAGAAAAAACTGCCGCTTAATTATTTGGCCTATTTGCGTAAATATTTCCAAGACCAGGGTTTTGTGGGGCAAACACAAACCAAGCTCAATGCCAGCGCAGGTTTCCAGGCCTTTGAAAGCGATGGCCGCCAGCACCGGGTCGATGCACCTCAAGCCAGTGTGCGTGTAAGCACCGAAGCCGACGACAAAGTGCTTTCTGAAACGGGGGCCACTGTTTCAGCAGAACAGATCCGAGCCCATTCTGATCAGGGAGCGATTGAATCGGCAGCCCGACTCATGGGTTTTCGTCTCGGCTTGAAAGACAAACCTGCTCAGGCCTTGCTTACCCCTCAGGGCCTGACACCGGGCCGAACGGGATTGAGTTTTCAGACAGTAAAAGCGATCATGGCCCAAGTGACGGATCAGGAGTGGCGCCAGGTAGCGCAGATGAACCCTGCGGCCCGGAGTCAATTTGCAAAGGCCAAAGGCATTCAACCCAATTATCTGGAATATATGCTTCAGTATTTCAACCAGCAGGGTTTTTTACCCTCAGCTGCTGAAGCGACAGGTTTGAAACTTAAGGCGGATGCCACAGTCAATGGGCCCGAAGGCCAGACCCAAAGCAATCTGAAAGCCCAAGCTGAGGCTGTGCGTACCTCCCCGCAGGGACTGACGGTTCAAGGGGTGGATGCCCAGGCCGATTTAAAGACACCGGGGGCTCAGGTCAGCGCTGAGTTGCGTAAAGGATCGGTCATTGCCCGTGAGGATCGTCTGGCTTTGAATGGGACGCTAGAAAAAGCCAAAGTGACCAATGCCAATGGTCACTTTGAGGCCCAAGGTCAGCTTTCTGCGGTCGTTCAGCCCAACCAGGGACTGGCTGCTGATCTGCAATCCAGCTGGTCGCTCGATACGCAGGGCGATAAGGCCCATACCCGTCTGACAGGTCAAACAGATTTGGAGATTCAAGCGGGTAAGATTGTGGGCTCAGAAACCGACCAACTCAGGGGCGTTTCGACGATTCGCTCTGAAGAGTTGATGCGTTTGGCCCGGAACCATCCGGATTTACAACAGTTTTTAAATTTACTCGGCCAGCAGTTTAAAATCGAAAACCCCAGTGTGGCTGTCAAGGTTCAGGATGGCGCCCTGAGCAGTGATGCCCAAGCTCAACTTGATTGGGATTTAAAGCTGGGTGTGAATCAGGTACAAACCAGCCTGGGCAAACTGGATGTCAGCGTTCAGGCCGGGAACCAAGGGGTCAGCGGCAGTGTCACCCTCTCTCCCAGCCAGATGGCCATCAGTTGGCTGAATGATTTGGTGGCCCAGAAAACAGGGGAGAAAACGCAAACCCGTCTGAACCAGGGCCGAATCGAAGTGGGTTTTGATCATTCAGTGGTCAGCGATATTCTGGTGGGCGCGAAAATCAGCGGGGATACGGTTGAAATCAAGGTGGATCAGGCCAAGCTCTTTGGCTTTTTAGATCTTGACCTGATTCATGGCAGCGCACGGGATACGATTTTGGAGCAATTGCAAAAGCAGGGCATTACCAAGGCCTCTGCCCGAGGTTCTTCGACGATCAAAATTCCCGTACAGGATCTGATGCGCCAGATTTTGGGGCCCGAAGCCTCAAAACATACCCGACTCAACCCCAGTTTGGGCGCAGATAATAAGCTGCGGATTGATTTCGATTACCACGCTTAAATTCAAGCGGGGCTTTTCAAAGCCTGGAATTGGGCGTATCCTGAAAAAAAATCCTGGGGGCTTTTCATGAAACGCATGCTTTTGCTTTCACTTGTGAGTTTTTTGAGTCTGCAAACGGCAGGCTGGGCCAAGCCCGCACCTGAAGGCCTGCAAAAGGAAGCCTTGAAAACCTTTCAAGACTATCTGCGCCTGGATACCAGCAATCCACCTGGGCAGGAGCTGAAAACAGCCCGTTTTCTCAAACAGATTCTCGATCATGAGGGCATTGAAAACCAGATTTTTGACTTGGGAAATCACCGCGCCAATCTCTACGCGATTCTGCGCGGCGATGGCAGCAAGCCCCCGATTGCCTTTCTTCACCATATGGACGTGGTGCCTGCCGACCCCCAATTCTGGAGTGTGCCCCCTTTTTCAGGGCAAATCGAAAAGGGCTTTGTCTATGGGCGTGGCGCGATAGATATCAAAGGCAAGGGCATGGTGGATCTGTTTACCCTGATTCGGCTCAAGCGTGAAAAACAACCGCTCAAACGCGACCTGATTTTTCTGGCGGTGGCCGATGAAGAGGTCAATTCCCTCGGGGCGCGCCGTCTGATTCATGATCATCCTGAACTGCTCAAAAAAATAGAGTTTTTGATTGATGAGGGCAAAACTGTGACCGAAGACGCACAGGGCAAAGCGCTCTATGCCATGGTGGGCATGGGTGAAAAATCACCGCTTTGGTTGAAACTGACCTTTCAGGGCACGCCCGGCCATGCCTCGGTGCCCATGGCCGATAATGCTGTGAATCGGGCCTTGCAGGCCGCTGGCCGGATCATGCACTTTGCTGAGCAGCTTCCCTTTCAGGTTTTGCCTGGGCTTGAAGACAGTCTGCGCTTGCAATTTGGCGGAGACGTGACCCGTCTACCCGGTTATCAGAAAGATATGGCCACCTCGCTTAAAAATCCGCTATTTCTCAAGGGCTTGGCCCAAGTGCCAGAACTCAACGCCATGCTGCGCAATACGATTTCAATTACGGGCATGAAGGGCAGCGACAAAACCAATATTATCCCCAACCAGGCCAGTCTGACCCTGGATTGCCGCCTCTTGCCCGGTCAGAACAAAGAAGTGTTTTTAAAGCAGCTTAACGAAGCGATTGGCGATCCGAGTGTCAAAATTGAAGTTGAAGAATATTATCAATCGCTTTTTTCGCCCCCCGATTCGGGCTATATGCGCAGCCTGAAGCGGGTTTTACATCGCTATAGCCCTGGTTTGCCCGTGATTCCTACGATATTCACTTCTTCAACCGATAGCTCACTGTTTCGGGCCTTGGGCATAAACGTCTATGGTTTTGAGGCCTATCGGGTAGATGAAGCTACCTCGCAACGGGCCCATGGCAATGATGAACGTCTGGGCGTAGCTGGTTTTTTCTGGGGCCTGGATTTACTGCATGAACTGGTCTTGGATTTGAACCAGAACTGAACCTGTTTTTAGCGGTAATAGAGCAAAATCAAGAGAAAAGGCAAAACCATGCCTGCCAGGGTCCAGAGACCGGCTTCACCCCATATTCCTTTGCTGCCTTTTTTCATAAACAGCCCGGTCAGGGCGATCAGCAGCAGCGCAAAGGCGTAAAGATCGGCGTAGAGGGTCCAGAATTTTTTGGCATTGTTGAGATGTAAAAAATTAAACAGATGCAGAACGGGTCGACGCGTGACCACTTCATGTTCGGCCTGCCAGGTTTGGGTGTCGACGCGAATTTTTTCATTGGCGCTGATCAGCACTTCGACCGTGTCATCGTCAGGATAGAAGACATTTTTAGCCTGAAACTCTGCTTTGAGTTTAAACGCCTCAAACAGGGTTTGGGCTTCGCTTGCCTGCAAATCTTCAGGATTTTTCCAAGCCGCAATCTTGGCTTTTTGTTTGGCAATATTGAACTGGGGGTTCCAGTCTTCGATATGGTTGACCGCCAGCCCTGAGATGGCGTATACCACCGTGGTTCCCAAAAAGAAATAGCCCAGATAGCGATGCAGCAGAATAGTGTAAAACTGCAAGGGACGGCGTTTCTTGGGCCGGGGTGTTTCGCTGCTCATTTTGCTTCTGGGCTGGGGGCTCAGTCTTGAACGACCACGCCCGTGGGGTGGAACATATACATGGGGCGCGGGCCTTTAAACTGGCTGGGGTCAAAGGGCTTGCCTGCTTTTTTTGCGCGGGCTTCTTCAAGTTCGAGCACTTCTTTGAGGGGCATCATTTTTTTGATCAATTTGCCCTCAATCACCATGTTTTTGCCACGGGCCGACATGGGGAAAACCATTTCGCCATCATCCACTTTGATCAGCAGGCTCTCTTTTTTACGATCACTTTTGATTTTCATCCAGCAGCCACGGGTGGGGCAGACATCCATGGCGATGCCTTCAATTTTGATGGTTTTGCCGAGGTAGTTTTCAGGGTGATCGAGCAGGGTCGAAATTTTAATCACTTCTTTGAGGGCGGGGCGTTTGCCCAAGACTTGTTCTGCCTGGGCTGCCTGGCTGAGTACCAGGGTTGCGGCCATCAAGAGGCCAAAGATTTTACGTTTCATTTCGAAAAGCTCCTTCAGGTTACTGGATCGGCAGGGGCAGTTTAACACTTTTGCAGAATGAGCAGTAAGGGTTCTGAACTTTACGCTTTAAACCCTACCTAAATTCAACAGTGCTTGCGCACCACGCGTTCAATGGCATCCAAACCCTGCTGCACCTTGCTCATTTCTGGCCCAAAGCTGATACGGGTATAATTTCTGAATTTCTGAGAACGCCGGCGTTTGCCGGGGTTGACATCAAAGAATACCCCAGGCACGGTGATCACTTTTTCTAACAAGCCCGCTTCAAAGAATTTGATGCCATCATTGATGGCTTCGGGCAGGTTTTCAAGATTGGCCCAGACATAAAAACTGCCCTGGGGTTCCAGCGCAATTTCAATGCCCATCTCACGCAGACGTTTCAGCGCGTAGCTGCGTTTTTCCATAAAGCTGCGCTGAATGGCCTGGGTTTCCTGGCGGGAGAGGTCGGGGTCGAGCAGTTCCAGGGCTTTTTTCTGCAAGGGGTGATTGGCCCCGCCATCGAGAAAAGAGCCCGCGCTGGAAATCAGCTCCACCACTGATTTGGGGGCCAAAGTCCAACTCACACGCCAACCGGGGTAGCGCCAGTTTTTGGTCAGGCCATCGACTATCACCACGGGGTCTTTGTTCACGTCTTCAACACAAGCGGCGGCTGAAATCATGCGGGGTGTGTCGGGGTGGTAATCGTTGTAGAGATAATGAGAATAGAACTCATCGACGATACAGACCACCTCTTCTTCCCGGAAGAGTGCGACCCAGTCCTGCAATTCCTGGCCTTCAATGACCTGGCCGGTGGGGTTGCAGGGATTGCTGAAAAGCACAGCCCCCAGCCCCATGCCCTGAATCGCCTCTTTGAGCAATTTTTGCGAGAGTTTGAAACCTTCGCTTTCGGGAAGTTGAATCGGAATCGGAATAAAACCACGGAAGGTATGCAGCATTTCTTCGTAGGCCGTATAGTCGGGAATAAAATGCCCGATATTGATTTCTCCCAAAGCGGCCACGACACGGGTCAAGCCCTGGCGGCCTCCACCTGAGATACAGACATTTTCCCAGGTATACTGCGAGGATTTGCCCTGGCGATAGATGGCATTGTAGAAATCGGCGACCTTTTGGCGCAAGGCTTTCAAGCCTGCGACAGGTGTGTATTCTTGGGCCAGGGTATCGATGTGCACTTCGGTGATTCGGGGGGGAGCGCCGGGCAGTTCACCTGCTTCGGGGGCTCCCTGGCCCAGATTGGCCCATTCAGGGTGATCGTAGCTGAAACCCAATTGAGCCGCACGGTTCATGACATAAATTACCCCAGTGCGGGGTACATAGCGAAAACCAGGAAAAGGATTCTGTGGCATGCTTCAGTCCTTGAGCCTCACCAGGCGACCTGGGTAAGCCCCGGTTAATTCGCCATTTTCAGCAATGATTTCACCACTGACCAGGGTAGCCCGGTAGCCACTGGCTTTCTGCATCAGGCGTTTGCCTCCGGCAGGCAGATCGGCTACCAGATAGGGCGGGTGCAGACGCAGATTTTCAAATTCGATAATATTCAGATCTGCTTTTTTGCCCACTTCAAGTGTGCCCCGGTCTTTCAGACCGATAAACGCAGCCGTATCCTGGGTTTGCATTTTAATCACCTGTTCCAGAGTGAACTTGTCGCTCTGGCGATCACGGGCCCAGTGGCTGATCATAAAGGTCGGGAAACTGGCGTCGCAGATCGTGCCCACATGCGCGCCACCATCGCCCAGACCGGGCAAGGCCTGGGGGTGACTGAGCATGGTATAGGTATTGTCAAGATTGCCTGCGATATAGTTATAGAGCGGGAAATAAATCAGAGCATGGCCTTCGTTTTCGAGCATGGCATCGTAAATGCCACTGAGTACGCTCTCTCCCCTTTGTTTGGCTTTCATGCCAATACTGTGGGCCATTGAGGGCTCATAATCCGGGTTTTCGCCCAGGGTAAACATGCGCATGCCAATCATTTCCACCTGGGCCAAGAGCATATCCGCCAGCGGAGGAATGGGGCTGCCATCACCCGCTACCGGATCGTTTTTTTCTGTCAGCAATTGGGCTTTAAAAGCCGGGTCTGACATGGCTTTGACACGCTCTGCCAGCGGCAGGTGGCTGATTGCTTTGTAAGAGGGAAAGCCCATAAAGGGGTGAAAGGTGGTTTCAAGCCCGAGCAGAACGCCAATCGCACGGGCTCCGACCTGAAGCTTCACTTCCAAACCCTTGGCCTGAGCAGCTTCGGCCCGGCGCATGATCCAGCGCCATTGCTCAGGGGATTGGTCGCGCTGCATCAGCGAAATTGAAAGCGGGCGACCTGCGGCTTTTGCCATTTCTTCGAGCAGGTCAAATTCCCGCTCAAAATGTTGATCGCCATAGGGCATATCAAAATCGCTGACCGCTTGTACCACGCCATGCTGCAAACCCTCAAAGGCTTTGACAATGCCACTCAATTCGTTTTTCTGGGCTTCAGCAGCTGGGGTATGGGCCCCTGTGGCCGAGCGGTGATTGTCACTGCGGCCCGTTGAAAAACCGACTGCACCGGCTTCCAGCCCTTCACGCAAAAGCTGACGCATCTGGGCGATTTCTTCGGGGCTGGCGGGTTGGTTGTGCACGGCGCGATCGCCCATGACATAGACCCGCAGAGGATCGTGGGTCATTTGCAGACAAAAATCAATGCTGTGGGGTTGGGCATCCAGGGCGTTCATATACTCTGGAAAACTTTCCCAATTCCAGGTCAGGCCTTCGGCCAGTGCAGAGCCTGGAATATCTTCGACCCCCTCCATCAGGGCGATCAGTTTTTCCTGATCGCTTTTGCGGCAAGGGGCAAAACCCACCCCACAGGAGCCCAGTACAGCTGTGGTCACACCATGCAGAGAAGAGGGGGCCAGGCCGGCATCCCATGAAATTTGACCATCATAGTGGGTGTGAATATCCACAAAGCCCGGTGTGACAATCGCGCCGTGGGCATCCAGCACTTTTTCAGCTTCAGCTGCGATTTTTCCTATCGCAGCAATTTTTCCGTCGAGAATGGCGACATCAGCCGGGTAACCTGCTTTGCCCGTGCCATCGATCAGGGTGCCGCCCTGAATGATCAGATCATATTTCATAGTGCCTCTCCTCAGTGATTAGAAATTTTACTTAAACCTGGCTGGTCAGCCATTGATCCACTTTGTGTTCCAGCACGGCCAAAGGAATGGCTCCATTTTCAAGCACCACCTGATGAAAATCTTTGAGGTTGAAACGCTCTTTCAGAGCCTCTTCTGCACGTTTGCGCAGTGCTTTGATTTTCAGTTCGCCAATTTTATAGGCCAGGGCCTGACCCGGCAGAATCAGATAGCGATCGACTTCTGAGCGGATATCCAACTCAGTATTGGCCACATGTTTTTTCATAAAACTGACCGCTTCTTCACGGCTCCATTTTTTGTGGTGCAAACCGGTATCTACCACCAGACGGCAGGCCCGCCAGACTTCAAAGCTGAGTGCGCCATAATGCTGGTAGCGGTCACGGTACATATCCATTTCATAGCCCAAATGCTCGGCATAGAGCCCCCAGCCTTCGAGATAGGCGGTGACATGCAGACGGCGGCGGAAATAGGGCAAATGAGAGAGTTCCTGGGCCAGGGCCAATTGCAGATGGTGGCCGGGAATGGCTTCATGCAGGGTCAGGGCTGTGACGGCATAACTGGGCCGGGAAGGCAAATCATAGGTGTTGATATAGTAATAGCCGGGGCGGGAACCATCTTCTGGGGCTGGCATATAATAGGCCTGAGGGGCCGATTGTGATTTATACGCTTCTACAGCTTTCAGCTCACAGGGCGCTTTGGGCATGCGATGAAACAGGGCTGGTACTTTTTCGTAGGCTTCGGCCATGACTTTTTCATAGGCTTCCCAGAGTGCTTCCTGGGATTCAAAATAAAAGTCGCTGCTGGTGCGCAAATAATGGTTAAACTGTTCAACAGTTCCTTCAAAACCCAGTTGGTCTTTGAGCTTGGCTTTTTCAGCGTGAATCCGGTTGACCTCGGCCAGCCCGATTTCATGGATTTGATCGGCACTCAGGCCAGGGGCCGTGTATTTCTTAATCAGGTATTCATAATAGGCTTCGCCATTGGGCAAGTCCCAGACCCCTGCGGTTTCGCGGCAGGCAGGCAGATATTCATTTTGGGTAAAATCGTGAAGTTCCTGGTAAGCTGGCATGATCGAGGTGGTAATCACGTCTTTCAGCTCACTTGCCAATTTTTCTTTGCTGGCGCTGTCGAGCCCCTCGTTGGGACGCAACATGGGAATAAAGAAAACGCTTTCTTCAGGGTTTTCAGGAATCAGTTTTTGCATCTGGGGCAGGGTCTGCTCAATCACAAAGCGGGGCTGAACCCAACCCGTGGCCATGCCCTGACGCATATTTTCAATCACGTCTTTGACTTGGGCAGGAAAGGCCCGCAGTCGGGCAAAATAATCTGCATAGTGATCGGCTGTCTGAAGCGGTTGAATTTCAATCAATTGGGGCAAATAGAGGTGATAGCCCGTCATTTGGTTGAGGGGCATTAACTGTTCCTGAAACTGAGCCCCTTCGACTTCTTCTTCGAGCAGCAGTTCAAACATTTCATAGTTGAGCTGATCTTCACTGCTCAAGGCATCTTTGGGCAGGGCTCTCAATTCTTTGAGAAAGTCTTCGCGGGCTTTCACCTGCTGTTCATGGGCGGCAGCGCTGAGATCGCTGAGTTGATCATTAAAGCGGTGGTCGCCTTCATAGGTTGCAAACTCAGGGGAGGTTTGCATCCGAAATTCGTGGTGACGTTCAAATAAAGCGTGAAGGGTTTGGGCGGGGGATTGATCTTGCATGGGTTCGCATTTCCTGATCGGTATTCTGGCCAAAAAGCCAATACTACATCATACCAGTCTCAGCCCCTGGCTTGTATTGAATCTGGATTTGAAAAAGATTCAGTTTTTGAGGTGGAGGAAAGTCCATTTTTCCTTCTCCCAAACCCCAATTAGGCTGCTTGGCAGGGCAGCGCGTATACGCGTTTCGTTCTGAATAAAGGGGCTTCTTATTGCCTTTTAGCGCGCATGCGTTTCGTGTTCTGATTTTTTTGTGCGGTAGAATTGATCATAGAAACTGGCATCTTCAGCAGTAAAGTACAGTGTGGTGGTGTTGCCGGTTTTATCCAGCACTTCTCGGGGCTCTGTCATGGGTGAGGCTTGGAAGCTATTGGCATTCAATATCTGAACAGCATGCGTGTTGCCATCTGCGCGTGTTCCTCTGTTCAGGATAATTTGACAGTCACCTGTAAGCATTCAATCTATACCCTTATACCTATATGATAAAGGAATCATAAAACAATTAATTTGAAATCTCAAGCCGGGGAGGCTTTGTTTTTTTGCTCACCTCAGGTAAAAATGAAAAGAGACTCAGGCAGAATGACAAAAAGAAGGCCATAGGATGCATTTTTCAGTTGCTTCAGCTTTAAATCTCAGTCCTCAGGTCAGAGAACATCATCCTCTGGCTGAAACTGAAATTATAAAGGGTTTGCGGTGTCTGGCCTGGGCGCAGGAAGCAGGCTTTGACCCACCTGAATTGCTGACGGAAGCGGCACTCTGTTTTGCACAGGCCCTGCAAATGGAGGCTTCAAATTGTGTCGCGCTTGAGGGGCTGCTCTATACTTTTTTATTGGTTCAGGATTATCCTCGGGCTCAGGATATTTTGGATCAGATTACCGTACTTCAGCCTCAGCATCCGGATTTGAAGAACTGGATGAATTTTTTGTTGGAAACCCCTCAAGAGCTTGAAGAGACAGATTCTGAGCTGCAGGTTCAAGAGCTGGACAGTGAATGGCTCTATGATGAAACAGAACGCAGAATCGAAGCTGCATTTATCAGCTTTACACGCCTTTCTTTTGCACAACCCGTGCTCTCGACCCAAGCATTGGCAGAGATGGAAGCCTATGCGGTATCGCTTGAAGAAACCCGCTTTCATGTTCAGAATATGATCCTGCAATTGGAGCAGGAAATGGATACCACTGCTTTGTGTTTGAGACTGGAACCGCTGGATATTTGCTTTCATAATCTGGAAGAAATGCTCAAAGGTTCCTATGCTTTGATAGAATTGCGCAATCGGGTGTATTTACTTGAAGAATTTTTAAATCTTTTATTGGAACGGGCCGGTCGTATGCCTGGGCCTGTAGAAAGGGCTGAAATTGAGTTCCATTTGGAAGACGCCTTGGACCGCTCAGATCGGCTGCATGCCCAGCTTCAGGAGTGTCAACGCAGGCATTGGCCGGTGGACAGTCTTTTGGCCGTTTTGGATAAAACGCGTTTTCAGGTGGAGTTTCTACAGGAGCTTTTGGATGCCCAGCGTTAGGAAAGGTCAGACGTAAACGTGGAATTCAGTTCTGAATCAGGATGGTCAGAAATGACGGAAATGGCCCAGGCTTTGGGCCCCGAAGCTTTGCTGCGTATAGCCCGCAATAAACAGTTGCGAGCCGTGATGGCCGCTTCAGATTTGGGGGCCCTTCGACGCAGGATGCAGTTTCAGCAGAGTTATGCCGGGGCAAGAGGCCGTTTGTCTTACCATCCGATTCGAGGCCTTAAACTCTCAGCTTTGCCCGCTTTGGCCTATACCCCGACGCGGGATCTGGCAGTTTATTTAAGTTCTCCATTGGAAGGCAGAGCGGAGCAGGGGCGTATTGCTGCTGGCACAGACTGCCGGGTTAGAGAAACCGCGCACCCTTCATTGGTTCAGATTCAGGTAGGATCAGAACCTTCCGGCTATGCCTTTGGCCGCTATTTAAAACAGAAGGCGGGTTATGCGGGTTGGATTCAGCTTGAAATGGATGCCCCGCTGTTTACCCATGCACCTGTTTTGGAGGATTTGGAAGAAGGTCGGATTCAATCGCTGGCTTTGAAAAAACTCCTGAGTGAAAGCATCCGGGCAAACCCACTGGAGCCCGAAGCGTGGATCCGGGATCGGGGGGAAGGAACCGTCTTGTTTCGCTTTTATCACAAGAAAGCGGCAGGCTTGGAGCCCTTCTACCTGATTCTGCCCAAGCGCATTCCCCTGGCGCGCTACCGCATGCAGCCTTCCCAATTTCCGGCTTGGCCTCTGCTTGTGGAACTTGCCCTGTCGGTTGCCCTGGGCGAGGATTTTGACTGGCAGAATGTGGAACAAGCGTCAGCGGCTTTATCAGAATTATTGGGCCTTTGTTGAGCTTTGAAAGGAAAAAGAGCGAATGTTGCGTTTAAGCAAATTGAAGTGGATAGCACTTATCTGTGGCTGCAGCCTGTGGGGGGGAGCGCAGATCATGCCCCTGCGCCCTGTTTTGGCGGTCGAAAAACAAGCGACACTGCGCATGGTGGTTTTGCCCTTTCGCAATTTGAGCACGGGTGAGACCCAGGAATGGTTGGGAGAAAGTTTTGCAGAAAGTCTGACAACCGTTCTCAGCCAGCGTCCTCAACTTGCGCTGATCGAACGCAGTCAGTTGAATCAGATCCTGCGCGAGCAGGGCTTTGGTCAGTCGGCTCTTGCAGATGAAAAACAAGCCCCGCGTCTGGGCCGAATGCTGGGAGCGCGGAAGATTCTGGTGGGCAGTTATCAGAAAGAAGGTGAAAGGCTGCTGGTTCAGGCCCGTGTCGTGGATGCTGAAACCGGCCAAATTGAAGCGGGTCAGGCTGTGCGGGTGGAAGGTTCTCTGGATCAGATTTTCGCGCTTCAAACGGCTTTGGCGGAGCAATTTTTGGTGCGTTTGGGGATTGTTGCCAATGCGCAGGAGCGTCAGGAATTGGAAAAAAGTCTCCAGGTCTGCCACAGCTCCAAAGTGTATGCACAGTACCAGCAGGCTCAGATTTTATTGCGCCTGATGTCGGATAAACCGCTGCGGGAAGGGATTCGACTTTTAGAGTCGGCCCTGGCCCAGGAGCCAGATTTTGTCGAAGCCCATATTGCACTCTCAGAAGCCTATTCACAAAGAGCCCGCATGAAACGCTTTTTGGCCTCCGCCAGTGAAGATGATTTGCCCCGTGCCCTGTTTCATGCCCAAGAGGCACTCAAGCGGGGAAAACATCTGGATGCCGTTTACCGGGCGACGGCCCGTGCTTGGCAGGTAGAAAAAAAGGGGGCTGAGGCTTTGGCTGCGATTCGCAAATCGCTTCAACTTCAGCCTGGGGATACCGACAGTTTGATCGCCTATCTTGAAATTGCTTCAGGTCAGGATCTCTCCTTGGATCAGATTTTGGCTGAACTAAAACAGTACCAGACACGCGAAGATGACCCTTGGGTTCAATTTTCACTGGCATCGATTCTTTTTCGGCATTTACGCCAGCAGACAGACCCTGATTATAGCCAGGTACGCCTGATGTTCAACCAGATCCGCGCTCAATTGCCGCAATTGGCCTACGTGCCCCTGAAACAGGCTGAGGTTGCGCTTTTAAGCGGTGATCAGCCGGGGGGACTGGCTTTTCTGAAAGAAGCCCTGGCCTTAGAGCCTGATAATTATTTGCTCTATGCTTTTGCTGGAATTTCTTTGATCAAGACCAGCCAGTATCACCCTTTGGCAGAGTCTTGGTTGAAAAAAAGTGTAGAGTTGAATCCGGATTTTGGATTTAATCTGGCGTTTCTTGGGCTTTTGGCGCTGCAAGAAAAAAAATTGGATCTGGCACGTGAATATCTGCTCAAAGCACGTGAAATCGTACCTGAAAGTGCTGCCATTCCCACTTTCTTGGGCTTGGTAGCGATGCAGCAAGAGGCCTACCCAGAAGCCACAGCCTATTTGCTGACGGCACTGGAGAACCATGGAAAAATTCAAGGCGAAACAATCGAACGCGGCAGTATTTTAAACTCGCTTTCGGTTTTGGCCTTGATTCAAAAGAAACCAGATGAGGCCATTGCCTATGCCCGTGAGGCCTTGACCTCTCCCGACCTTGCACCGGGAAAAGCGCTCGAACATTTACTGAAAGTTTATCTGGATTTAGACCGGGTCAGTGAAGCCCGCGCTGCTTTTCAGGAAGCCACGTCTCAGCCTGGACATGCGCTCAGTGAAGCTGAAAAGCAATGGCATGCCTGGATTTATCTGCGGGAAGAATTGCAGAAAAGACCAAATGATATTGCTGTTTTGAACGATTTAGGCGGGCTTGCGCTGAAAGAGCAAGATTCAGAGGCTGCTGAGAAATATTTGAACCAAGCGAGATACTTAGCGCCTGAAAATGCGGCTGTCGCCTTTAATTTGGGACTTTTAAACATGCAGATGAAAAACTGGAGTGAAGCCCAAACGCTTTTAGAAGAAGTTCTCAAGCACGATCCTGACCATCGCAAAGCGGCTTATAATCTGGCGAAAGTTTATTTTAAACTGGGTCAGAATGAAACCTCACGCCAAATTCTTTTGAAACTTTTGGCGCAGGACCCCCACGATCAATTGGTGCTCAAGGCCTTGGAAGCACTGGAGAAAAAACCATGAAGCGTCTGTTTGCGTCTTGGGCTTTGCTCTCTCTGGTGGTATGGGGAGGGATCTTTCCTGCTCAGGCCCTGACCCGCCAGGAGCGTGAAGAACGTGTCTTGGCTCGTGCTTTGGTTGCGGGAGATTCAGCCGCTGTCGAAACCTGGCTGGCGCTGCACAAACAAAGCGCGCAGGAGCCTCTGTCTCTGAGTTCACAATTGAATTTACATCCGATCAGCATTGTGGTGACACGCACAGCGCCCAAATACCAGGAAGAAATTTTGGACTTGTTGCTGCGTTTGGGAGCGCATTTCAATTATCAGGAAGTGGATTTGGGCATGAAAACCCCGCTGCATCTGGTGATGGCTTTGGACTCAGAGCCCCAGGTCAGCGCCCTGGTGCGTTTTATTTTGAGCCACGAAGGTTGGCCCAGTCTTGGGCAGCCCGATCAATCGGGCCAGACTCCAGTCGAACTCGCCAAACTGCGCTACCCTGATTTGGCGAAAGCCCTCGAAAACTTTCATGCGGTTCAATTGAGCCCTATGAGCCTGGGGTATCAGGCGACGGCCTGGGCCAAAGGCGAAAAAAATCTGAAAAGTTATTTGCGTGAACAGGAATTATTTGAAGCTCTAGACGATCAGGATTTAAACCGCTTAAAAAAACTGCTGGAGCAGGGTGTGGATCCCACAGCCCATTCCTTGGAAATGCACTGGCAAACGCCCTTACATATTCTCTTGACTTGGCCTGCCGGGCAGATTAAACAAAACTTTTTAAAAATGCTGATGGCCTATGAGGTCTGTCGCGAAGCGGAGGATTGGCAAGGAAACCGACCGATGCATCTCGCAGCAGAAACAGGTCAAACAGGGGCGCTTTCAATCTTACAAGCCCATGATGCAGCGCTTGAAGCACGTAATCATTTAGGCCAGACTCCCCTGATGCTGGCTGCCTTGGCTGGAGAGAAAGAGGCCTTGCTCTGGTTGATCAATGCGGGAGCCAATCCACAACGTTTGGACAATACGGGCAAGACTCCCTTGCAAGCCGTCTCAGAGCGTTTAAAGGCAGCCGATATGGAGCTTGAACTGCGCGGAAAACTGCTCGTGATTCAGAAACTTTTGACTGAAAAGGCTCAGTGAAAATAGCTGTCCTGAATCTGTTGCCAGCGAGGGGTATCCAGAAAACGCAGCAGACTTTGATTCAGGGCCTCGCGCAAGGGGGAACCCTGGGGCAGGGCAAAGGCATAATTCTCAGAGTGCAGATTTTCTCCCAAGACCACCAGGTTGCGGCTGGCCTTTTGTGCCACCAGATAGCGCAAGATAGGCAGATCATGCACCACGGCATCCAATTCTCCTTTTTCAAGGGCTGTCAGCGCACTTTCAATATTCTCATAGCTTTTGTATTGAATTTTAAGATCTGAAAGAAAAAGACTGCCAGAGGTGCTGTGTGCCGCACCCACCCGCGTATGGCTCAATTCTCCGAGGCCCGTGACTTTGCTCTGTAAATTGCTGAGGGTAATACTTGAAGAAATTGCCGCTGTAAAGCCCGAAATGGTGATTACCGAGGCAAACATCCAGACCAGGGCCACACTGCGACCGAGAAAGGTGACGGGAGCTTTGTCACCATAGCCCACAGTGGTCATGGTGACGGCTGACCACCAGAAACCCTGTCCCATGCCTTTCAAAATTGAGCCGCCAAACTGGCTGGTATTTTTTCTGCGCTCGAAGGCCCAAATCAAGATCCCGAAGATAAAAATCACAGTGGCCAAGGCCCCCAGGGCACGCAGCAGATTGAGATTCATGATCGAGAGCAGACCATCCATGACCGAACCGGCTTTTTTTACGGTGGCAATGCCTTCTCCGCCTTGAAAGAAGGGTTGGCTAAAATCTAAAATGGCTTCACGTTGGGCTGATACTGAAATTGGGCCAATTGCCAAATCTGCCTGGCCTGTTTCAACGGCTTTCAGCACCTCGCCCATGGTGCGATAGGTCTTCATTTCATAATTCAGTTTGAGATCGCTGCTCACGGCTTTCCAGAGATCGATCACCATGCCTTGCATGTCTGATTCTGTAAGTATCACGAAAGGGGGGGCACTCTTGGTTGCGACTCTTAAGCGGGTGGGTGGTTCTGCCTGCGCCAAGGGCTGAACAAAAAACAGGCAGACAAGCAGGCCAAAGAATAAAGACAGGCCTTTGGGTGCTTTGAATGAGAGGGCTTCAGGCATTGTTTATTTCTCCTGCAGTCTAGGCTCGGGGAAAGCTGGAGTTTTTCCCAAAACAGAGGAACGCGGGTCATTCCGTTAGGGTATCAGCAGTATTCTTTTGAATCGACTTTTTCAGGGTACTTGAATTTTGCAGGAAAATCCAGCTTGAATTTAAGTTTTCACAAGTGGAAGGCTTCGCTTTTGAGTGAGCAAAGCATTTTTTGCTCTGTTTTGCAGCTTGTGATCAGAATTTTCTGTGAGGTTTGAGCCCGTGCGGAACAGGCTAATGTACGCCTCCCAATTGCGTGTAAAGTGAGGTGATGCCCAGCGTTAAAAGCGCAACCAAGCCAAAATAGCCAACTGCAAATTGCGTCCGTTTGGCCTGGCTGATTTCAAAATAGGCCCGATTTTCGCCTTTCCACCAGCCGTAAAACTCGCTGATTCCCAGCACCAGAATCAAAATCAGCAGGGGGCTGTGAAAGACGGTGAGGATTAAAAATAATAAAAAGACCAGCCCAGCTCCCCAAAGCCAAGGTGAAAGTGCGCCTGTGATCCGACCGCCGTCCAGGGGACGAACGGGGAGCAGATTGAAGAGATTGAGAAAAAATCCGATATAGGCCAAAGAAAGGAAGAGACGCTCCTGGCTGAGAGCATAGAAAACCAGGCAAAGAGCAGCCGCCAGGCTGCCCAAAATCGGACCGGCAATCGCGACCCAGGCTTCGATTTCGACATTCTCCGGGGTTTCTTTCATGCTGATAAAGGCCCCCACAAAGGGGATAAAAACGGGGGTGGAAACATCAAGGCCGAGATAGCGCGCCATGCCATAGTGGCCCAGTTCATGCAGCAGAAGCAGAATGACAAAGCCGACCCCAAAAGCAGGGCCAAAGCGCAAGCTTTCAAACCAGATCATGACCCCCATCGAAAGCAGGGTTTTAAATTTGAAGAGCGCAAGCAGAAATTGGGCTTTGGTTAAGATCAGCAAGAGCAGAGCCTTGCTCTTGAACAGAAAGATTCCCAAAATGCCAAGGGCTCCCCAGAGCGGTCCTCTGTTTGCCGATGCGGGTGGCTCTGGACTTGGACTGGGAGCATCTGATTCTGACATCTAAAATCCTTGCTTGAGCTTGATGCTATTTATCGTACTCCAAATCAGAGACTTTGCGAATCTCCAGAAGAAATGAAACCTGCTCTTTTCGCTTCGAAATTCAGATTTTAGTGCCTGAGAATTTGCTTACTGGCTTCAGCCGCTCAGAGTTTGAGAAATGGTATACTGCCTGCGTGAAAACGACTATCTAGGAGAAAACGTCATGCCTCTCGAAGCCCAACTCAAAGCGCAATTCCAATCCTTATCCAATTTGATTCGTCGCGACAGTATCGACCTGACCACCCGTTCTGGTTCAGGTCACCCCACCACCTGTCTCAGTGCTGCAGATCTGATGACATGGCTGTTTTTCCGTGAAATTCGCCTGGATGCGAGCAATCTCGATCACCCCCACGCAGATAAATATATTTTTTCCAAGGGCCATGCCGCTCCCTTGCTCTATTCCCTGATGTACCGCTTGGGCTATCTTGAAGCCGCAGAAATGGAAACCTTCCGCAAAATTGGTTCACGTTTGGAGGGCCACCCCACCCTGCGTTTGCCGGGTGTGGTCGCTGCTACAGGCTCTTTGGGGCAGGGCCTCTCAATTGGCGTGGGCATGGCTGAAGTGTATAAACGCGAAGGCCGTGATCAACGCGTCTACGTGCTGCTTGGCGATGGTGAAATCAACGAAGGCCAGGTTTGGGAAGCTGCCATGCTGGCCGGTTCACTCAAAGTAGATAATTTGGTAGCAATTGTCGATCGCAATAAAATTCAACAAAGCAATTTTTGCGACAGCATCGTCAATGCCGAACCCCTGCATGATAAATTTACAGCTTTCGGCTGGGAAGTGGCCCGTATCAATGGCCATGACCTTGATGCCGTTGCTGAAGTCTTTGCCCAGGCCCGTAGCAACAGGGGCAAACCCTTTGCGATCATTGCCGATACTGAAAAAGGTTTTCCCGTTTCTTTCCTCTCAGGCAAACTCAAACGTCATGGCGTGGCGCTCAAAGCCGATGAACGCGATTTGGCCTATGGCGAATTGCCTGTTGGAGATGATTTGGATATTGCGGCGTTTACCGTTTCAAAACAGAATTTTGCGCCCCTTGAAAAAACCGCTGTTAAAATTGACTATCTCATGAATGGCAGTGAATTTGATGCCAGTAAAGAACAGGCCGCCCGTGCCGCCTATGGCGATGCTCTCAAATTGATGGGCGGGCTTTCAGACAAGGTCTGGGTGGTAGATGGCGATGTCAGCAATTCCACCTACAGTGAGCGTTTTGCCCAGGCCTATCCCGATCGGCATATCGAGTGCGGCATTGCCGAGCAGAATATGATCAGCGTGGGCGTTGGCGTGGCTGCTACGGGCAAGGTTGCTTTGGCCAATTCGTTTGCCCGTTTCTTTGAGCGTGCCTTTGACCAGATTGAAATGGGAGCTTATTCTCAGGCCAATCTGAAAGTGGTGGGCTCGCATATCGGGGTTTCAATTGGGGAAGATGGAGCCTCTCAGATGGCCATGGCCGATTGTGGTTTTATGCGTGCCATTCCTGGTTCTGTTGTGCTTTGCCCTGCCGATTATGTCAGCACCTTTTATCTGACCCGTGAAATTCTGAACCACGATGGTTTCTGCTATATGCGTACCTTCCGTGGCAATCGTCCGGTGCTCTATCCGATCGATGAAAGCTTCCCGATTGGCGGTTGCAAAGTGCTGAAGGCCAGTGATGCTGACAAAGCTGTGGTGGTTGCTAGCGGTTATGTGGTGCATGAGGCGCTGAAAGCCGCCGAAGAACTGGCTGAAAAAGGCTTGAATCTGCGCGTGATCGACGCCTATTCTCTCAAGCCTTTTCCGGCTGAAGAAATTCGCCAGATCTGTGAAGAAGTGGGCGGCCCTGCCGTTTTTACCCTCGAAGATCATTACGCCACAGGCGGCGTGGGCGATGCTGTGCTTGAAGCCTTGAATGGCAGTGGCATTCGGGTTGAAAAACTGGCGGTTACAGCTTTCCCTGAATCAGGAAAACCCGAAGACCTGCTCGCAAAATATGGTGTAGACGCTGCCGCTTTGGTGAAGCGTGTACAGGAAGTTTTGGGCTAAGCCATGGCAGAAAAACAAGCCCCTAAAAAAACAACGAAACGTGCGACAGCTTCAAAAAATGTGCTCTCGATTGATATTGGGGGCAGTGGCCTGAAGTTGCGCGTTTTGGATCCCCAAGGGCAGCCCCTGAGCGAGCGTTTGCGCACTGAGACACCGCAACCCGCAGATCCTGAAGCCGTATTGAACGCCTTGGCCTATCTGATTGATCAGGTCACGCAGCCCTATGGTTATGTTTCAGTTGGCTTTCCGGGTGTGGTTCGCCACGGCGTTATTTATACGGCAGTCAACTTGAACCCCGCCTGGGAAGGCTTCAATCTGGCTGAAGTGCTTGAAATTCGCCTGAAATGTCCAGTCAGGGTTGCCAACGATGCCGATATTCAGGGGTATGGTGCGATTCAGGGCAAGGGCCTTGAAATGGTCTTGACCTTGGGTACGGGCATGGGCGCTGCGTTGTTTACCAATGGCCATCTGGTTCCCAATCTGGAATTGGGCCATCACCCTTTTCGCAAAGGGCAGACCTATGAAGAGCAATTGGGTCGGGCCGCGCTCGATCTGGTGGGCAAAAAAACCTGGAACAAGCGCTTGCTCAAAGCGATTGACCTGCTTCAGCGCATTTTTAATTTCGACACCCTTTATATTGGCGGGGGCAATGCCAAACGGATTGACCCCGGTCAATTGCCGCCTGGTGTAGAGATTATCAGCAACGAAGCCGGTATATTGGGTGGCGCTGTGCTTTGGCGCGATCATTAGTGGGTCTGAAACAATTCATTTACAATTGAGCACAAAAGCTTTACAACACGCGTAAATTCACTTTACGCCCGGTCTTTAAACTGAGATCATCATCGATGAACTTGACTCAGAAAGGACACGGGCATGCGAAAACAGCTACAGAGGCTTGGGCCTCTGTTTTTCTTTTTTGTTTTAACCTTGCCACTTGCCGCCAAAGAAGACGAAACCTTTCGCATTCGGGGCCGAATTCAAACCGGCTGGGAATTGCTTGCCGATAACAATACGGGCGCTTGGAGTGACGAACTTTATGTGCGCCGGGCCCGTCTGGATGGCCGCTGGAAACCCTTTGATTGGGTCAAACTCGTCTTGGAACTTGAGTTTGCCAAAAACGTAGCGTCTCGGGATGTCTATGCCGAGTTTAAACTCAATCCAGATCTTGAATTGACAGTTGGGCGCTTTAAAAAGCCCTTTTCCCGCCTGCGCATGATGTCTCCCTGGGATATGTTGATTCCTGAGCGGGGTCTGCTCGATCAACACGCCATCGACGATACCAAGTATGGGGGCTTTGGCGCACGTGACTATGGGGTGATGCTGGCGGGTGATCTTTGGGGGCCAACTTTCTGGCAGGATCCGCTCAAATTCAGCTGGAATCTGGGGGCCTTTAACAGTCTGCCTGGAGATACGGGTTATCACCGTGATTTTGTGGCCCGTGGACAATTGCGTCTTTTCAAGGGGCTTTTGCTGGCCGTGGATGGTTCTGTCAAACTCTATGAAGAATCTGCACAGCTTAAAACGGCAAGCCTCTGGGGGGCCGACCTGAAATGGGAATGGGATCCCTTCAGGCTGCAGATTGAGGGGGCCCTTGGCGATAATGTCAACCAGGGCAGCAAGCTTTGGGGGGCGCACAGCATCGTTTCTTGGGAATTTCCATTGAGCGAAAATCTGAAGCTGATTCCCGCTTTGATGTTTGAAGTCTTTGACCCCGATCTCTCTCGCAATCAAGATTTTGCCTGCCGGTTTGCAGGGGCTTTGAACCTCGATATCTATGAAAATATACGTGTGCTGCTTTCAGTCGATAAAACCTGGCAGGAACTGGGGGCGGCAGAGAGTTCCTTGCCCGATCCCCTGCAGGTGCTGCTGCAGACCAATCTGAAGTTTTAGCCATGAACGCTTTCCGTTTGCCCGTCCTGCGTTGGAAAACGGGTGTTCTGCTGGTTTTGCCTTTGCTGCTCTTGGCGGGTGGAATCAGTTGGAGTGCCTGGCAGAGCTTATGCCAGTTTCAAGTCTGGATGGGGGTTTCAGAACCCATTTCCTCTGAACTCCTGCGCATACATCTTCGCGATCAGTTGCAAGGCCAATGGCGCCGCACCCGACCCGTGGGGAATCAGGCCTTGGATTTGCCCCTCTTGGAGCTGAACGTGGCTGACAATAATCTTGCGGTGCTGATCCAAGCTGGAAAGCATCCCTTTGTGGCTGTTCAGGGATTTTTCCAAGGGCAGCCGCTCAAGGGCGAATTGCGATTGCGGGGCTATAAACCCTGGCATGTGGCCGAAGCAAAGAAATCCCTGCGTGTGAAATTGAAAAAGGGTCAGTTTATCTGGGGCCAGCGGGAATTCAATCTGTTCAATCCTGATCGGCCAGTTTTATTTGAAAATACCCTTGTTTTGGAGCTGGCACGCAAATATGGTCTTTTGGCGTTGGATTCACAGTTTTTGCGTTTGCATTTGAACGGAATGGATCTGGGGGTTTTTGAAATGGGGGCTCCTCTGGATGAAATGGTTTTGCGTCGGGCCCGCTTGATTCCAGGAGATATCTATACGCTTGAAAACCGGCTGCGCGGCTGGGAGAATGCTTTGCATTGGAAATATGCAAGTTGGCATAATAAAAACGCCCGCCAATATTTGAATCTCAAAAATTTGCTTGGGCATCTTCACCGTGACAGCCCTGCGGCTTTTGCAGATTTCGTTGCCCAGGAAGTTAATCTCAAAGCCTTTGTGGTGCTTGATTTGCTGCTTCAGATATTCAGTGAACGCAATGCGGATTCTGAACTGAATTATGCCTTGCACTATGACCCCTATCTGGGGCGTTGGCAGCCCGTGCTGCTTGAAAGTCAGGGCTTTGGAGAAGGCCCTGCTCCTCAGCGGGATCCCCTGATGGAAAAGCTCTCTTCCCTGCCCGCTTTTCAGGCCGAGCAACAGGCCCTTTTGCGGCAAGGGCTGAAAAACGAAATCGCGCCTGAACACATGAGCCAACGCAGTTTGGTTTATCTGAACGCGCTCCGCGCCGATTTGAGCGCTGATCCTTTCTGGCGGGCCCGCAATCGCCTGCCAGCCTTCGATCCACTCAGTGAAAATTTGATGCGGCCCATGACCCTGACTGTGCTTGAGCAGATTTTGGCTGCCCGTCTGGCTGAAATTCAGTTGCGGGTACAGTCTCTTGAGCGATCAATCAACCATTCCAAGATGAAGCCTCAGCCTGTCGTTGTTTTTCCAAGCGTTACGCTGGGGCCAGGACGCGTTGTGATTCCCCAAACACGGATTTTTGAAAAGGGACGCAGGGTTCGAATCCTGGCGGGAACCACCCTGCTGATGGGGCCGGGGGCTTCCTTGATTTTTCAGGGCCCGCTTGAGATTTTGGGGGCTGAGGGTGCGCCTGTTGTGATTCGTCCGGCACAGTCTGACCCTTGGGGAGGGCTGGTTTTACAGGGGCCGCTCAGTGCAGGCTCACGTTTGCTGAATCTTCAGGTATCAGGGGGCAGCTTTCCGCGTTGGGGCCAGCGGATTTATACCGCGATGGTAAACCTGCATGAAACCCAGGATTTGCTTTTGGAAGATTGTTTTTTCAGTGATAATCGCGGGGGGGATGACCTGCTGCATACGGTCTATGTTCAGAATTTAAAGGCCCACCGGATCTCTATTCGCCGGGCCTTTTCAGATGCCTGGGATTTGGAATTTACGCGGGCCGAGATTGAAGAGCTGAAAATTGAGGGGGCTGGTGATGATGGCCTGGATCTGATGGGAACAGAGCTGAGTTTAAAAAAGGCAGCAATACGGCAATGCTTGGGCAATGGCGTCTCGGCCGGAGAAGAAACCCAGGTGCAGCTTGAACAGACCTTGATTGCTGCCGGTGGGGTGGGGTTGCTGGCTAAAAATGCCTCTGTGATCCATATTGACTCCAGTCTGCTCTATGGCAACCGCACCGGCCTGAAAATCTACCAGGCTTCACCCCATTATGGTGGGCTGAGCCGGATCTTCAGCCGGAATCTTTTTCTTGCAGGTTCTCTGCGGCCCCTTCAATTGGATTCCACCTCGCTGAAAGCTTTTCCTGCTCCCCGTTTTCAAAGCCGTTTTGAACAGGCTGCTGTTTTGAAGCCCTTAAAAGACTGGTTGGGCAAGCAAGGGAATTGGCAACTTTGGTTGAGTCGCACGGGAGGCCTGCCATGAAAGAACGCGGAGGTTGGCTGCTGATTCTCAGCCTGTTGGGGCTTCTGGGGCTTTGGGGAGCCTGGGTTTTTGTGCCTGCCCAGACCGAACAGATTGCTGAGCAATATCTGCTTTTGCTCGCCAGTCAGGGGCAGGCCATGCGTCCTGAACAAGCAGAAAACTGGCAGAAACAGATGGCCCTTCGCCCTGAACTCTTGTCGGCCCTTTTGCACCAACGCAGTGAACTGATTTTGGGACTGAATGCCCAAGAGCAGAATCTGGGTAAGTTTCTCCTGCTGCGAACGCCCACATCGGGAATGCAGAGGCTGGTCATTTACAGCAGGGTGGCTCAAAGCTTGGAAATTCATACCTATCAAGGGGTTCTACGCCTGGTATTCCATGCGGGGCAGCTTGTTTCGCTTCCCTTGCCCGAGGTTCAGACCGGTGGTGATTTGCTCTGGGGGCAAGCCCCAGAGCAGACACTGGAGATTCATTTAAAAGGAGTTTCGCCATGATCCGCCGTTTTAACCGTTTTGAACTGAAATACCTGATTACCTCGGCCCAGGCCGAAAGATTGAAGCAGGCATTGATCGGCCATGTTGAAGCCGATAGTTTCAGTGGGAGCAGGGGCTATCCTGTTCTGAGTCTTTATTATGACAGTCCGAACCATGATTTCTTCTGGGATAAAATTGAAGGCCTGAAGTTTCGGCGCAAACTCAGAATTCGGGCCTATCCCCAGGCCGATCAGAGCGGCGTAACCCAGGCCATGGTGGAAATCAAGCAGCGAATCAATAAAACCGTACAGAAACGCCGTCTGAAACTTCCCTTGGAGAAGGCCTATGAGCTCTGTTCAGGAAAACTCGAGGGGGTTGAACTCGATCCCCTGGATGCGGCAGTGGTTTCAGAGGTGAAGTATTTGGTAAATGCCAAGAATTTGCGCCCCAGTTGCCTGATCAGCTACCATCGCCAGGCCTATCAGGGCAATCAGTGGAATTCTGGTTTGCGGATTACCTTTGATACGGAACTAAAGACAAGTGTGCGCGATCTCAAGCTCGATTCCTCAGCGCAGAACAGCTATTTTATTCCTCCCGATTGGTGCATCCTCGAAATCAAGGTGGATGAACGGGTGCCCGATTGGCTGGCTTCACTGCTTTCCAGCCAGGAGCTTGAATTGCGCAGAATCAGCAAATACTGTGCCGGTTTGGCCCATGCCCATCAAATTCAGATCCAGAACCAGGAGCTTTCGCCCTTTCAGGCTCAAGATTTTCCTGAACCCCTGCCCGTTTTTAAAATTTTGACGCCGAGGAGCGCACCCTTATGAATACGCATTTACCTACCGTCTTGACCTTGGGAGATGCTTCCGGGGTCTTTACCCAATTGGACATTCTCTTGGTCATGTTCTTGGCCTTTCTACTCAGCCTGATTCTGGGCTTTGTGTATCGGGCCACCCATACCGGGGTTTCTTATTCCCAGAGTTATGTGCAAACCCTGGTGATTATGGGAACTGTGGTGGCCTTGATCATGTTGATTATTGGTTCCAATATTGCCCGGGCTTTTGCAATGGTGGGGGCGCTCTCGATTGTGCGCTTTCGCAATGCCATGAAAGAGACCCGTGATGTGGGATTTATTTTTATGATTATGGCGATTGGCATGGCCGTGGGCACCCGATTTTATTTGCTCGCCATTCTGGCGACGACTCTGCTTTCGATTTTTATTCTCTTGATGCAGAAGACCAATCTCTTTGCCCGTGAAATGCAGGAACGGATTCTGCGTCTGCGCGTTCCCCTGGAGATCAGTTCAGAAGAACATTTCCGGGCAATTTTTGAACAGCATCTTGATTCTTGGCGCATGATTTCACTCGAAACCGTACATGCAGGGGTTTTGCAGGAGCTTGTTTATTCTGTGGTCTTGCGTAGCAAGTCAGAACCTCAGCAATTGCTCGAAGCCTTGCGACAGTTCAATGGCAACCAGAAAGTGACCCTGGTGATGGGCCAGCAGGAGGTGGATCTCTGAGCCAGAGGGGCCTGAATTTCAAGTTTAAAAAATGATCAACAGAGGTAAACGATATGAAACGGATGGGACTTATTTTTCTTGCGGGCAGCCTGACACTCAGTGCCATGAGCTGTTCTAGCTATTCTCTGCTGGGAAAAAGCTCTGTGGTGGGCCGCCCGGCTGGATGGAGCGAAAATTCTCATGGCAAAGATACACTCCCTGATTATGCACGGGTTTTTCCCCAAGATCAGGTCAAAAAAATGGAAATTACCCTTTCTGCGGCTGATTGGAAATTGATGCAGGAGAATATGACCCAACTCTTTGGCGATCCTTCAAGCCAAACAGGCCCAGGAGGGATGCGGACGCCAGGTAATTTTCAACCCCCCGATGGTTTTCAGCCTCCAGTATTTCCTGGCGCTCCAGGAGCGACACCCGCTCCTTCTGTTTCGCCTGCTCCTGGTTCCAGCACTTCACCCAGTGCCCGCCCGACGCCTCCTGCTGGCGCCTTTCCCGGTGCGCCGCCTGGTGGGGGAGGCGGCCCCATGCTCGAAAACGGTGAAGATCCGATTTACCGGCCCTGCACGGTCAAAGTGGATGGCGTAAGCTGGAATTATGTAGGTATCCGCTATAAGGGAAATTCTTCGCTGCGTTCTTCCTGGGGACGTTCTCTCAAAATGCCCTTTCGGATTGATATGGATGAATTTGAATCCGAACACCCAGAAATCAAGAACCAGCGGATGTATGGTTTCAAGCGTCTGACGTTTTCAAGTGGCTTCAGTGACAATTCGCTGATCCGCGAAAAAGTCACTGCGGACATCTTTCTCAAGGCCGGAATTCCCTCTGCTCAAACTGCTTTTTATAGGATTTACGTGGATTATGGTGAGGGTCAGAAGTATTTTGGGCTTTACACGATGGTCGAAGCCCCCGATGCCCCGATGCTGGCTACCCAGTTCAAGAATCCAAGTGGCAATCTTTACAAGCCTTCGGGCAATGGCGCAAAACTTGCCACCTTTGATCAGGCTTCTTTTCCCAAAAAAACCAATGAAACCACTTCTGATTGGAAGGACATTCAAGCCTTGTTTGCTGCATTGAATGCCGACCGCTCAGATCCTGCCCGCTGGCGGGCTGGACTGGAACAGGTCTTGGATGTGGAAGGTTTTCTCAATTGGCTGGCGGTCAATACCCTGATACAGAACTGGGATACCTATGGCCGCATGGCGCATAATTATTACCTTTACAATGATCCAACAGATCAGCGTTTGCATTGGATTCCCTGGGATAATAATATGGCCCTGGCCTCTTCAATGGGCGGCCCTGGCGGTGCCTTTCCAGGCCTGCCCCGTCCTGGCGCGACCCCAACGCCATCCCCTGAGAGCAGTCCGTCTCCCCGTTCAAGCAGCAGTCCTGTTTCCACGCCTTCGGCCCAACCGACCCCGCCAGCCAATTTTCAGCGTCCAGGGGGCCCCGGTGGGGGAGCGCCTTCACTTGAGTTGAGCAAAGATGAAATCAATGCGTCTTGGCCTTTGATTCGCTTTTTGATCGATGATCCGGTTTACCATGCCCGCTATACTTACTATCTTGCCAAGGCCTTGGAAACAGCTTTTGCGCCAGCACCTACCCGTATGCTGTATCAGCAGGCACATAGTCTGATTCGGCCCTATGTGGTGGGCAGTGAGGGGGAACAGTCAGATGCCACGATGCTGAGCAGTCCTGAAGCCTTTGAATCGGCCTTGGATACGCTCAATACGCATCTTGAGGAGCGTCACAAGGCGGCTCAGGAATTTTTGACGAAATACGCAGCAGAGCTAAAAATGCCATAAGTTGATTGCTATACTGCTCCCCAGAAATCGGACAGCAAGAGCGTGAATTTAAGTTCCTGATCTGAGAGGAAAAAGGGCTGTCTTTTGAGGCAGCTCCTTTTTCTTATAATTTTTTAAGGTTTGATCCAGACCGGGGCGGTCCAGGCATCATCAAAACTGCCATCGGCATTGGTTTGGGTAATTTTGACAAAGGCATAGTTTTCCTGGCCTACTTCTGGGCGCCAGACGAACTGAAACTGTTTCTGGCCAGGATTCAGGGTCTGTTGAACAATGGGCTTTGCCGTATTCTGGCCGGGAGTATCTGTGAAAATTTGCAGCAGATACTGGGCCTGGGGCTCATCTTTGTCTTCGATCTGAATTTCAAGTTGAACTTCTCCAGCGGCAGGCAGGTCTTCGCCCATCCAATGGCCATTGGCGGTAAAATAAACGGCCATGTTTTTGTCTTCTGTGGCAAAAATTCTGCGGGCCCGCAGACCTTCGTAAATGCCTTCAGGCGTCAGTTCGCTTGCCAAAACGCCGCTGCGCCCTGGATGCAAACTGCCCCAGTGGGCATAGTGATTGTCTTGATCGGCCGTTGGCCCCAATTTAAAGCCCTGGTTGAGATAAAAGAAATAATCTTCTTCCATATAGGCTTCAGCTTTGGCTATCGGTTTGGGATTGGTGCCGGGGCCATTGAGAATTTCAATGCTGCGCACCCAGGGATTGGCTGCTTTTGCCAAGGCTTGAAAATCACGGTTATAGTCATCATAGCCATAGTCGTTGAAAAGATTTGAGCGCATCATGCCAATCGGCAGGAGCCGGGCTTCCATTTGCTGGTGGCCCTGCTGATCGGTTTTGAAGATTTGAGGTTGGGGGGTATTTTCAGCCAGACCTAAATCGCGCTTGAAATTGGGGTGATTAAATTGAACAAAAGCGATCTCAGGGTGTGCGGGCAGATACTTTTCAAACAGGGTTTTAAAATCACCATTGCCGACATCGACAATATTGGCGGCATTGAAAATATTCATATGGTTGCCACTGGAGATGGTTGAAAATTCCTGACCATAGAGGGCTGCAAATTTGCCTGGAGTGGTGAATTCCCGCGCGTTTTTCTTGAGATCTTCGTAGAGCTGGGGGGTGAGATAAATGCCATCACTGCCCCCGGCAGCTTCGTGATTGTGTTCTGTCACGGCCATAAAGTCAAGACCATTGCCAATGGCCATGCGATAGGCTTCACGGGGGTTGAGAATACCATCAGAATAAGAGGTATGTGAGTGCAGATTGCCAAAATAGGCGCGCATGGCTTTGGCAGGAGTGCGATTGGCGCTGAAACGGGTAAGATTGGAAGACTGGCGATTGAGCGGTTGCAGGCTGATCGGCTTCAGTGCCGCAGAACAGGCACTCAGTAATACAAGCGAGGCAAGGGTCAGCAAGCGCGGGGAAAAGGTCATTGAATCATCCTTTTCAGACTGGAATTAACCATTTGTTAAGTTTAGTTTATCATTTTTGGAGCCCGGCTTCAAACGTCCGATCTTTCCAATTCTTTGCTGAAATCTGAGGATGTCTGGTTTTATATCGGGATATCTGAAAATATCACAAAATGGAATTATTTCAAAAAATCAATACCATACAGTCAAACTGTCAATATCGGGTACAATGAAAACCTGCAAGGGGGCATTTCAGCAATCATGGAACGTATTTCGCGCGACGATCTGATTCGCTCTTTTCTCAATTTTTATGCCGATACGGGGCCCCCTGAAAAAACGCAGGCCGTGCAAACTTCCCAGAATTTTTATCTCGAGCCTGAAATTGATTCAAATATGCAGGCCCGTCTGGCCCGTTTTGAAAAACTGCGCCAGGAAGTGGAACGCCGACACCTACTTGAGCCTGTGGCCGATTTAAAACCCGGTCTCAAGCTCGATTACGCCCACGAACTCAATGCCCGTCAACTGGCTGCTGTTACAACCACCTCGGGCCCACTTTTAATTTTGGCAGGGGCAGGCAGTGGCAAAACCCGTACCTTGGTTTACCGCCTGAACTATCTGCTTGAAACAGGCACGCCCCCTGAACGGATTCTCTTGCTGACCTTTACCCGCAAGGCTTCTGCAGAAATGCTGCAGCGCTCCCGTGGGCTGTTGCAGTCGGAACGCGCCGAAAAGGTCATGGGGGGAACCTTTCACTCTTTTGCCAGCCATTTACTGCGCCGTTACGCCAAACTCTTGAATCTCGACCCCCATTTCAGTATTATCGACACGGTCGATGCTGAAGATATCATTGATTTGATTCGTCAGGAATTGAAGTTTGACAAGCAGAGCAGGGCCTTTCCCAAAAAGAGCCGAATTCAGGAATTGATTTCCCGGTCCCGCAATTGTCAGATGACGATTGCCGAGGTTGTGGCACGTGATTTTAAGGGGCTTGAAACCTATCTTGAAGAACTTGAAACCCTGGAGTCTGTTTTTCAGGAGTACAAACGGCGGCATTTTTTGCTCGATTATGATGATTTGCTCGATCAGGTCAATCTTGGTCTGCGGGAAAACCCGGCTTTCAAACGCTCGGTGCAGAATCTTTTTGACCATATCATGGTGGATGAATACCAGGATACCAACAAGGTGCAGAAAGAGCTTGCCGATCATCTGGCTGAGAAGCACCGCAACCTGATGGTGGTGGGTGACGATGCCCAAAGTATTTATGCTTTTCGGGGGGCAGAACTTGAGAATATCCTGCTTTTCCCAGAGTCCTGGCCCGATTGTAAAATTGTGCGACTTGAACAGAACTACCGCAGCAGTCAACCCCTGCTGGATTTCAGCAATGCCTTGCTGAAACAAGCCCGCTTGGGCTATCCCAAACATCTTTTCAGCGAGCGCAAACAGGGCATCACGCCTGAAGTTTGCAAGCACTTTAGCACGGAGGATGAAGCGATTTGGGTGGTCGATCAGATTCTGGCCCTGCGCGAACAGGGGCTTGAACTTTCAGAGATGGCAGTGCTCTATCGGTCTGGCTTTCACAGCAATTATATTCAAGCGGAGCTGCTGCGCCGCAGCATCCCCTATGTGGTGTATGGGGGAATTCGCTTCACTGAGCGCCGCCATGTGAAAGATTTGGTAGCCCTGGCGCGTCTTTTGCTCAATGGCTTTGATGCGGTGGCCTGGCACCGGATTCTCAAACTGATTCCAGGGGTGGGGCAGGTCACTGCCCGCAAGATTATTGAAAGCGTGCGCACGCACCAGGGGCAGTTTGTTCTCAATGGTTTGGGCAAGAAAAAATTTGCACCGGATCTTCAAACCCTTTATACCACGCTGGAAGCAGCCCGCCAGGCCCCGAGTGTGGTGGCCCAACTGGAATGTCTGCAAAGCTATTATGCGCCTTTGCTGCGCGAAGTAGAAAGCGATTGGTCTCAACGCTTACCTGATTTAGAGATTTTGCTGCAATTGGCACGCAAATACAAAAAACTTGAAACTTTTCTTTCAGATTTTGCATTGGATCCCCCCTCCCAAAAATACCAGGATGGCACCACGCCATTGATTGATGAGCGTGAAGAAAAACCGGTGGTCCTTTCGACGATTCACTCTGCCAAGGGCTTGGAATGGTCGGCTGTTTTTATTCCCCACCTGCTCGATGGACTCTTGCCCTCGGCCCGTTCACTCAAACGCCTTGATGAATTGGAAGAGGAACGCCGACTGTTTTATGTGGCCTGTACCCGTGCCCGTGAGTATCTGTTTTTGAGTTATCCGGCCTGGCACCAAAGCTATGATGCGGTTTTTACCCAGGTCTCACGTTTTTTAGACGGCCATCAGGGTTTGACCCATGCTTTTTCAGAGACCCAGGTTTAAGGGCTGATTTGAATTGGGCTGCCTCCGGCGTTCAGAGAGGCGCGAATGGCGTCTAAGACTTTTACCACCCCGGTTCCAAAATTCCCGTCAGAAAAAGGTGGGGTTTGGCTGTGAATCGCGTTTAAAAATTCCTGCACTTCGGCCTTGAGGGGTTCTGACATTTGCAGGCGGGGAATATGTGTATCCCCCTGCTTGGGCAAAAGCTGGTACTGGCCAAAATCCTGGTAATAGGGTTCCTGCATGACGCCGGCTTCATAAATTCGAATCGGTTCAGTGGTATTGATATCGTCCCAAGTGACCATTTTTTGACTGCCGACCAGGGTCATTTGCCTTACCTTGACGGGATTCAGCCAGCTGACATGCACATGCGCTGCAATTTTGTCAGGGTAGCTGAGGGTGATAAAGGCGATATCTTCGTGCGGGTGGGGCAGACAGGAATGGGCCCGTGCTGAAACTTCAAGCGGAAGGCTGTCGAGCAGATAGTTAAAGATCGAGATATCGTGGCTGGCAAGATCCTCAATCGCCCCCACATCACTGCGAATCGGGCCAAGATTGGTGCGGGTGGAATGCAGGTAATAAAGTTCACCGAGCAGGTTTTGCGTTAAATAGCTTTTGAGCTGGCGAATGCCGGTATTGAAGAGAAAAGTATGGCCTACCATCAGGATTTTTGCTTGGGCAGCAGCCAATTGTGTGAGTGCTTGGCCTTCTTCTATGCGCAGGGTCAAAGGTTTTTCACAGAGCACGTGCTTGCCAGCTCTTAGGGCCTGTGAGACCAATTCAAAATGGCTGGTGGCGGGGGTTGCGATCACCACAGCATCAATTTGCGGATTCTTAAAAATCTCTGAGGCGTTTTCACAGAATTCAACAGCGGAGAATTGGCTTTTCAGGCTTTCCCGACGTTGGGGATTGAGATCTGCCGCTTGCAGAATCTCGGTGCCTGTCAATTGCTGAAAAACACGCAGGTAATTGGGGCCCCAATGGCCACAGCCGATCAGACCCGTAGCGAGCACTTTTTGTTGATTTTGTTGAAGATGTGCAGACATGAAAACAGTATACCGCTCGCCAAGCCTGAGTGGTTTGACTGGCTGGTCACAAGGCAAATAAAAAAACAGGAGTGATATACTGAACTATCCCAATCAAGCAGGTAGTATCTCCCATGTCCCGACTCGCGATTACCGACCTCAAACGGCAGTACGAAGCCCTGGCAGCAGAAATCCGTCCGGCGGTTGAGGCCGTTTTTGCCTCGGGCTGGTATATCAAGGGGCCAGTGCTTCAGGCCTGTGAGCAGGAATTGGCTGCTTATTTGGGTGTGAAATATGCAGTGGGTGTCAATTCGGGCACCGATGCCCTGATTCTGGCCTTGCTGGCAGCGGGGATTGGGCCGGGTGACAAGGTGATCACCTCGGCCATGAGTTTTACCGCCACAGCCGAAGCGATTAGCCGAACCGGGGCTGAACCTGTTTTTGTAGATATCTTGCCCGGAAATGATTGTCTCAATCCGGCTTTGCTGGAAGGCGCGCTGGTTCCGGGGGTCAAAGCGGTTTTGCCAATTCATTTACATGGCTATCCCTGTGATATGCAAGCCATCCTGGCTTTTGCCCGAAATCATGGGCTCAAGGTGATTGAAGACTGTGCCCAGGCGATTGGGGCCAGTTATCACGGGCAAAAAGTGGGAGCCTTGGGTGATGCGGGCTGTTTCAGCTTTTTTCCGACCAAAAATCTGGGCTGTTATGGCGATGGCGGCCTGATCACCACCGATTCAGAACCACTCTATGCCAAGCTACAGGGGTTGCGGGAACATGGCATGCCCCGTAAAAATATCCAAGATTATACCGGCTTCAATTCCCGTTTGGATGCAGTTCAAGCCGCGATTCTGCGAGTAAAATTGCCCTATCTTGAGGGCTGGAACAGCCGCCGCCGGGAACTGGCCCGCCATTATCACACGCTTTTAGAGGGCGTGAATGTGCAGCGCCCCCCGCTTGAAATTTCTGAAGCAACCACCAGTGTTTTTCACCATTACGCCTTGCGGGTACCCGCAAAGCGCGACGTCCTGCAGAAAGCCATGGCCGAAGCTGGGTTTGAATGTCTTGCCTATTATCCAGTGGCTCAGCACCGCCAGGCAGTTTATGCTGACCGCTGGCCTGAAAACAGTTGCCCTGAAGCCGAGTTGGCGGCCGAAACCACCCTGGCCATTCCGCTTTTTCCTGAATTGCTGGCGTCTGAGCAGGAGGCCGTGGTATCTGCTCTTAAACAAAATTTGGAAGTTCTATATGGCTGATTTACCCTTTGATGGCTTTAAAAAAACAGGCCCGGATCAAGCACTTGAGCAGCGCTTGGCTGCGCATTGCGAGCGCTTTCAGATCTCCCCCTTGGAGGCGATCCAGCTCTTTCCCGTTTTGGCGCGGCGACAGTGGTTGAAACGTTTTTTGGCGCATAGCCAGTTTTTTCAGCAAACCCTTGAAGTGCCGGGGGATATTGTCGAATTGGGTGTTTTTCGTGGTCTGGGGCTGATGACCTGGGCCAATCTCTTGGAAACCTTCTGTGTCGGGGATCGTACCAAAACCGTCTATGGCTTTGATAATTGGCAGGGGTTTGTTGAGATTGCACCCGAAGATGGCGCAAACCATGAGCAGACCCACAAAGAAGTGGGGGGCTTTTCTCCCGCCGAATTTTATGCCGAGTTGAAGGCCGCAATCGAGATTTTTGATGCCGATCGTTTTGTGCCCTGGAAAGATCGGATCAAATTGGTAGAAGGCAATATCGAAGAGACGGTTCCTGCTTTTGTGCAGGCCCATCCAGGTGTTCGTTTTTCGCTGGTTCATTTTGACTGCGATCTGTACCGCCCGACTTGGGCGGCACTTGAAGCGATTTGGCCGAAGCTTTCACGGGGGGGTATTCTGCTCTTTGATGAATACGCGATCAAAGAATGGCCGGGTGAAACCCAAGCGGTTGACGAGTTTCTGGCAGATAAACCTGATCTCAGTATCAAAACCCTGCCCTGGACCAATGTGCCTGCGGGCTATTTGGTAAAACCCTGAAATGCGCTTTGATCTTAGCCATTTTCAAACCCAGGGTTATCAGGTACTGCCCGACTTGATTCCCGCAGAAACAGTGAGTACGGTTGGCAATTTTTTAAGTGAAGCCTATGCGCAGTTGATGGATTTTCTGAAGGCCGAGCTTCGCATTGAAAGCCCTGAAGATTTACTCGCTTTTATGGTCAAAAGTGAGCAGGAACCTTCGCTTTTTGCGGATTTATCAGCTGATCTGCGTCAAATTTTGGTGGGGCATTTTCAATTAAAAACCCGTTTGGATCCTATGCTGTGGGCAATACCGCGCAGCCCCCGAGTGAAAGCGCTTTTGGCGCAACTCTATCCTGAGCAATCTGTTCATATGCACATGCCCCCCACAGCCCGCTTTGTTTTGCCGGAAAACCGCTGGGCGGGAGTGCCTGCCCATCAGGATATCAGCTACAATCGCCATATGCGAGACTTCGTAACGCTTTGGACACCCTTTGTCCCGATTGACAGCTTGTGTGGCGGCGTGATTTTTTACAAGGGAACAGGCCATTTGCCAGAACAACCCCAAGCGGAACCTGAGAAGCTTTTTTGGCAGGGAGCAGTCTCTGATACGGGCTGGGTGAAAGAACAACCTGTATTAAAGCCAGGAGATGGCCTTATTTTAAATCCCTGGGTGATTCATGAATCGGCTCCCAATCTGTCGCAAACGCTGCGTATCAGCATCGATTCGCGCTATTTTGTGGGGCCGCTTGAAAAACACGCTCTAAACCTTGATACCTGGGAAGTTGAGGGGGGCAAGTGAGCTTGGCCTACTTGTTTTATGATCTTGTTTTGCTCTTTCTTTTTACTTTGACACATGGCTTTGCCCTGGGGCTTGTTTTCAGTTTTTATGCACTTTTGGCATCGGTTTTGGCTCCCCTTTGGCTGGGGCTTTTGTTTCCCTGTTTTGCGCTGATCTATCTCGGGCTGATGCTTGTTTTGGTCTGCGGCATCCGCTGTTTACTGCCTGTTTTAAAGGCTGGCGATTATCTGGTTCCCAAGAGTTCAGGCTTTTATCTCTGGACGCTCTATTTCAGTTTGAACCGCTTGGTGTGGCTGCATCCCATCAAGAACCTGATTCTCTATTCTGCAGGGTTGCGCTGGCTGGCCTTTCGCGCTTTGGGGGCTAAAATTGCCTATTCCACTTCGATTTCTGCGGATGTGGATTTTGTCGATTTGTCTTTGATTTCGATTGGGCCCGATTCGATGATCGGCTCGGGTTCGATTTTAACGGGGCATTTTATGAGCACAGACAAGCTTCATTTGGGCCCGATTGAAATTGGCAAAAATGTCAATATCGGGGGCAATTGTCAGATTGGCCCGAATGTCTCAATCGGAGACGGCACGTGGATCGGTACCGGCTGCAGTTTTGCACCCTTGGTAACGGTCGGCAAGAATTGCCGGATCGAACCGCTTTCGGTCTTGCCCCCCGGAACGACCTTGGAAGATGGCGAATACTGGCCTGTACCAGAAGAAGCCTACTGACCCTTTAATTTTAACGCTGCCTGCAGAATATCGATGGACCATTGGCTTTCGGCATCCAGGTGCAGGGCATTGCCATCTCTGAAGGCATCATCGGTCCAGTCGATTAGGGTACGCAGGGTTTCTGCTGAGAGTTTATCTGCCAGTTTTTTGGCTGCGTCGGGTTCCAGGCTTTTGAGCATATTGTGAATAAAATCATCTGATTTGATGCTCGTGCGGTTCCAACGCCCCAGGATGTCGTTGATGGCTTTGTCTGTGCCTGGGCCATAATGCTCTACGACAGAACCCATAATCCGTCCCAGTTCGCCGCGATCTTCGAGTTCCTCTGAAAGGCGTTGTGCGCCATTCAGGCTGGAAGTTCCCAGGCGGTCAACCAAAGGCTTGAAATCCCCGGTTTTTGCCGAATCGCGCAGGATATCGTGGATCAGGGTTTCAGACTGGGCAGGGGTCCAATAATCCATCAAATCACGCATGATTGCGGCTTTGGCATCGCGGTTGCCCAGTTCTGCCAAGGCCCGGATATTCTGAACATTTTTATTAAAATCGCCCAGCCCGAGGGTTTCTCTGACAAACTGAGGGGCCTTTGCGCCCACTTTGGAACTGAAATTATTCAGGGATCCTGCCATATACTGAATCGTATCCAGGGAGAGTTTGCCCCGCAGACGATCTTTGCCCAGGGTCATGGCTGCATTGACCATTTCACCTTTGCGGGGGCCAAACCAGGAATCCTGATTCACATTGCGGAAAGCGCGTTCAATTTGGGTGCGCTTGCCCCCTTCGAGAATCCAACTCAGGGCTTGGCCTGCTTTTTGCGGGTCACGGGTTTTGGTGATTTGGGCTGAAAGCGTATCCAGCATGCGGTTGCGGCTTTCTCCCCCCGCAGCTTCTAAGCCCATACCGCCCTGAAAGAGGGTTTTGCTGGCTTCAAAATCACCGGCGGCAGCAAAGCGGGCCAGCAAGGCTTCTCGCGTTTCATTGCCGAGTTCCAACTTGCCGTCACGGGCCAGGCTATTCCAGCTTTCACGCAGTTTTTCCATCGGCAGGGCTTTGATCAGTGCATTCAAATTGCTCTGCAATGCCGCTCTGTCGCCAGGGGCCATTTGAGCTGACGGGCGTTCCAGGCGCTCAAGGGTTTCAGCAAACTGGCCTGGGTTGCTGTTAAAAGCCGCCCTGAGTTTATTCTGATCAGCACTGGAAAGGATGGCTGCCAAATCCTGATCCGATGAGCCTTTCATGATTTCAAGGGCATTGCGGTAATCGCCAAGATTCAACAATTGCTGTACCTGGGCGTTGCCCATTTGCGTTCCGGCTGCAGCGGAGAGTTTCAGCATAAACTCACGATCTTTGGCTGTGACCCAACCGCGATCCAGATTTTCAGTCAATTGCTTGACCAAATCCTGACCCAAATGATCTTTGATGATGCCCAGACCTTTTTCTTGATTGCCGGGGCGACCTGCAAAATCCTGCATTTCACGCATAAATGCGCGGGTGATATTGTCATCCTGAACCATGTATTTTGAAAGCTCACGCACGGTTTGGCTGATCTGAGCGGCGTTCTGACGATCCTGGCCTTCGCTGGTCACCATCCAGGCCAAAACTTTTCCAGCATCGTCATTCGAAAGCTGGCGAGGAATTTCTGCGCTCATATCCTGGCCATCCTTGCGCAGATGGGCCATCAACTCGGGCAGGTTTCCTTCTTCTTTGGCTTGTTTGAACAGGCTGAGTGCAAGGTCGGGACGTGTGCCCTTGCCCAGCAATTGGGCAGCCATTTCACCTCTGCTGGCTGCAGGCAGAGTATGTAAGCGTGGCATCAGGGCTTCAAGGGCCTGCTTGGCTTCCTGTTTACCAGGCACTTCTAAAGTTTCTGAACTGCCATCGGGTTTTTGGAAGTCGCCATCTGCACTCTCATCCAGCAAACGCACCAGTTTAACCTGATCTTCGTTGTTGAGATCTTTCAGCAGTTCTTCCAGATTTTGGTTTTCGCGATAGCGCTGCATGCGCTCTAAGAAGTTCTGGGTCGAAAAATCTTTAACCTCAGGGGGTGTTTCTTCTGGGGGAGACACCACGGCAGGGCTGTCTCCATCGCCCGTGGGGGGCGGTACGACCACGGGTTGAGGTTGGGTTGCCGGTTTTTCTAACACGGGCGGTTTTTCGGGTTGTGGTTTGGGTTGGGGCACAACGCCAGGATTTGTGCCATTTTCATCTTTCATCAACCAATCAATGATTTTGATAATCCGGTTGGCCCGCTCAAAATCGGCGGGGTTGATCGTGGTATTGGTAACGCTGCTGGGGCCATTGGCTCCCCCACCGACCTGAACGCCTCCGATCATGGTGCCGTGATTGTTTTGCAGAGCATTTGATTGTTGTTGCGCATACTCGCTGACCAGATTGGAGGCCAGATTACGAATCGCCCGTAAATCGGCATGGTTATTTTCTTTGTTTTTAAGCGCTTCCAAAAGCGGGCGCAGCGTGGCCAATTGATGCGGGGGGGTATTGAAGTCGGCATCAGGGGGAGATTTGTCTTCAATTTTCATCAGAATGTCAAAGCGCACCTGGTTGGCATTGGGGCCACCCAGGGTTGCGAAATGTGTTTTGGCCAGAATCGGCATGACTGGGGTTTTGAGTTTGAGTTTCTGGGCTCCCTGTGCGGCTGCGTTATACAGCTGGGTCAAGGCTTTGGCGTCGTTATCATGGGGGCGTAAAAGTTTATCGATGGCCTGTTTCTGTTGTTCTGGGCTTCCATCGGCCAGAATCATGGCCAGCATTTCACCCTGTTTGGGGTCACTGGCTTTGCCGGGATCCAATTTGGAGAGCAGGTCCGTAAGCAGGGCCTGTTTCTGATCTGCAGGGGTGGCACTGGATTCCAATTTGGCTGCAATTTCAGCCAGGGGATCTGTACCTGCTTCAGCGGCAGGTTGACTTTCCGCAGGGCTTTCTCCTGCGCCGGTCTCTGTCACCGCAGGAGCATCCGTATTCGCTCCCCCTTCAGGGGTTTCGCTGCGCTCAGGTATTTCACCGCCGGGTTCAAAATTTTCTTCAACGACCGGGGCTGAGGGAGCGATATCCGCTTGAGGATCTGTGCCCAGTTGATCGACTAAATTGCTCAAACTATCAAGGGCCTGCGGATCTTCTGGCTTGCTTTCAAGCGTCTCCAGAGCTTTTTTCAGGCTGGCCTTGCTGCCTTCGGGGATCGCTTGTTTTTCAAGCAGGGCTTTGGCTTGATTTGTGGCGGCCAATTGAACTTTGGCGGTCTCACTCTGGCGGTGTTCTCTTACCAGTTTCAAAAGCTCATTCATTTCACTGGCGGGAATATCTTGGGGTTTAACCAGCAGACGATCGAGCATTTTATCTGCCAGGGTATTTTTATCTGCGGCATAGAGGTTTTGAATCATGCCCGTTTGACTCAGCTTGGTGGCTGTCATTCGAGCCGCTGGGGAGGGGGTTTCTGAACCCTGGGGTTTGGTGGGCATTTTTAATTGAAAGCCCACGGGATCAAACTCGCTGTTTTCTTGGGCGCCTTTGGCCAATTCACTGACGATGCTTTCACTGTCTTGCAGGTCATTTTTGCCGTCCAATTGCCCATCGAGGGCATCGGCAACCAGTTTTTCAACCGCATTCAACTGTTCTGGGGTCGCTTTGGCAGGATCGGTGACCCCCATTTTGTTCAAAAATTCTGTTTGCAGTTGTTTGTATTTTTCGCTGTCGATGACCCCTGGGGTGCCTGACTTTTGTACCTTGTCATTGACTTGTGTTTCGAGATTCTGCTTCAGTGTAGCGTCGCCTTGAAGTCGGCTGCGAAATTCTGTCAAAATCGGATTGTTACTGGGGCCTAAGCTTTGCATCTGAAATCCTGCTTTCGTGGGTGTCCGAAATTCATTGTAACCTGTCTCAATCTGATCGCTAACTTCATGGTTGAGTCTCTGCCAAAAAGCGGCGTAAAATCTGCTCGATATGCTGGGGGCTGGTGTCATTGCCGGCTTGAGATAAAATCATGCGGGCAAATTCTTCTTTGCTGGGCACAGGCAAGGGAATTCCCATGGTATGCGCAACGGTTTCCATGGTTTTTCCATACAATTGCCAGGCCCGTGTAAAATTTGAATTTGAACTCAATTGCTGAATACGCGATGCTTGTGAAACGGCAGTGATAGATGAGTCAGTGGCGCTACTGATGCGATCTTGTAAGCTCTCTGATTGAAGGGGGCTGGTCAGCATTTGAACGGCACCGCTGACCCAATTGGAAATCATGGGAACCTGCGACATCATGCGTTTTGCGGCTTGATCCAGTCGGTGGGACTCTGAAAGTGCGTGGGTGGTTACGCTGGTGGGGCTGACACTGCGCCCCTGGTTCTGACCATAGGTCAGAGAGGCGAGATAGTCCTGGTTTTGAAGCATGCCTTGAAAACCCAAGGGCAAATAATCTTTCAGACGGGGTTCCTGGTTCAAATCCAAATATCCTTGGGCTCGGATTTTGGCGAGCGCCAATAAAATGGCCCTTCCCTGGAGGGCCTGATTGCCTGTGTATTCCTGGCTGTTGAGTGCCTGATCCAGGGCCGATTTTGCTTCCGCAGGAATTTTGTCGTCCTGCAGACCTTCTAGCCCCTGGCTCAAAAAGGTTTCTTCAAATTGGGCAATTTCGGCCTGAACGCTTCTGCGTTCTTCTTGAGAAAGTTGCGGATTGTTCAAGCGATTGATTGCGCTGTTATAGCGTTCCTGTAAATAATCAAGGCTCCAACCACTTTCATTTTCGGGTACACGCAAATCATTGGCAGGAGCCAGACCTGTGTCGGGTGAGGTTCTTTCAATCCCATGTTCGCTGTCCCCTGTTGGCGAATCCGGAGCGTGGGGAGCGGCTTCATGATGTGGTATCTCTGGCTCAGTTCTTTGCAAGGCTTGACGCAGCGGGGCATAATCCTGATCCAGACGGCTCGCGAGTGTAGGAGTAAACCGGATCGGGTTTTGGCCATAGCCCAGCACAGTATTGAGTCCGGCTTGAACCTGTTCTCGGGTATAGCCGCTGGCCTCTGCCATGCGCAGAATCTCGCTTGAATTGTGGGGGTTGCCCTGGAGTGAATTCATCACCAAAAATTTAAGCAGCGATCGACGCAAGAGCCGCTGGGGATCATAGGTGAAAACGCGACTGGCCTCAGCAAAGTCCTCACTGGGGCTGATGGAGCCATAATCACTGGATGCTGTCCGGTCATTGTGGGTCTGATCATGATAATCCTGACTGCTCATGTGAAAAACGCCAAAGTCTTCTCGCGAATCACTGCCTTCAAAAAAGCGGCCCCAATTATCCAGTACCTGTAAATTGCTTTCCTGATCCAGTTGGTGTTCCCAAAGATGGCTCACTTCATGTGAAACCAGTTGTTCCGCCATGTCCAGGCCACTGCCAGAGTCCATGACATTGAACCAACTGCTCACCAGATGGGAGGCGGTACTGGTATCAAAAATACCGTCGGCCAATTTGCTCATGAAGCTTAAATCAGTCTGCAATAATTGGGCTGTATCTTCCGAAACCTGAGGGGGGGGGGCCAATAATCCCTGCATCCGTGTATTCACATCCCGCATAATTTGTTTGAATTGATTGGGATGATCTTCTAATTTGTGGAATTGGCTCTCAAAAAAGTGCAGCATTTCCATGCGCTGGGGCTCAGACAGTTTTTTATCATCTTCAAGCCGTTCCTTGAAGGTATTGAGAGCCAGGGTCATTTGAAACTGGCGCACTGAGGCCGTGGTTTGGGCCCCATAAATGCCATCACTTGAGAGATTTGCGCGTTGACCATAGGGGCTGGATTCCCGCATAAACCCTTGGAGTTGAGAAACGGCATGGGTCTGCTCCATGCGGGCGGCCACCTGACGCAAGAGCACGGGTCCCATTCTCCCGAGCAATTGGTGCATATCGCGGGACATGGCATTGCCATCTTCAGGAATCATGGCAAAGGGCGTGCTGCCTGCCCTTACGTTTTCAGGCCGATCCAAAGCCCGGTAGCGGGTAATAAAATTGATCGCCTTTTGAAGATTTTCGACCCCGCCATATTTATCCACATATTCTGTCAGGAGAACGCGCTGTAATTCAGTGGTGTTGTTACCATCAAGGTGGCGTTCGGCAAGTTCCTGAGGGGTATATTCAGGGCTGGGGGTGCCATCCTGCAAAAGATTGCGTGTCAGCAGATCCAATTTGCCGGTAATATGGCGAACGACTTCATTCTGATCGGCCTGAACCGCTGTATCACTGAGTGTGATTTCGCCCCTTTCCTGATTGGCATGGGCCAGGTACATGGCCTGATTCATGCTATCGAGAAAATTATCTGTTGTGCTGACTGGGGGAGCCGGTGCCCGGTTAAAGCTCAGAGGCAGTTGATCGCCATTTTTATTCTGCCCCGCTGAACGGGCAATGACCTCTAGCTTTCCTGGCGATGTTTCTCGGATTTCACTGAGGGCATTGTAAACAGAAGCCAAGGAGGCACTGTCCCAATGGCTGCCACTTTCTTTAAATTCTGGGGCGGGATAGCCATCCTGGGTAAACAGTTGGCTGATTTCTGTACGCAAATGTGTTTCAAAGACTTCTGAGAGCTTGCTTTGTAAAACCGCAGGCTCTACTTTGCCATTGCTGCCTTTGGGAAGCGCATTCAGGCCAGCCTTGAGGGTCTGCATCAAATTTTGAACCTGTTCAGGACCGAGATTTCGCAATTGTTGCTGCAGCATGCGGCAATTGCGGAAGCCTAAACTTTGTGCAAGTGCGTCCAGGTTTTCCCGTTTGTCTGCAGGAATAGGTGTCAGGCTGCTGGGATCATTGCTGACTTGGTGGCTAAGAATCGATTCTAAATCCTCCAAATCCGCTTCCATTTTTTGCAGATTGGAATCGGGGGGCAGCGTTTCCGGCGCATTGAAGGCGATGGGATCAAATTCTGTCTCGGCATAGCGGCCGGTTTGATCTTGGCTGGGCAAGGCTTCGCTTTCTGTTGGGGAAGCCGGAGGGGGGGGATTGATGCCTGTTGGACAGGGTGGGTTGGGGCGTGGCGGCGGGCTGAGAGGGGCCACGGGTTGAATGATGGGATTGTTCAGCGGGCCTGTGGTGCTCATACCTCACTCCTTTAGAAAAGACACTGGGTACAATATACCCATTTTGCCAAATATTTTATCGTTCTTATAAGAAAAAATCAGCTGAGTTTCTTTTCAAGCCGTTTATAAAGCATTTCCAGTTCTTCGGGGGGAGGGGTTTCCCATTTCCGTGCAAAGGCTTCTTCCATTTGGTGGTAAATACGTTTGAGGCGTCCCAAGCTTTTTCGGAAGGTCGCGATTTCAAGCAAGGCTGCAAAACTGGTTTCATTACAGGGATCAATGCTGAGCATGCGATCGGCAATTTCTTCTGCCTCTTCTGGACGGTTTTGCTGGCAGAGCCAGGCCACGCTCCAACTCACCAAATCACTGATTTTTCTTTCAAGCCCTTCCCGTTCAGCCAGCCAATAATCTGCAAAATCCAATTCTGGCAACAAAGGCCCTTGATACAGTTTTAAGGCTTTTGCGGCTGATAGATAAGCCTGATCGGGTGTGTTTTCTCGCAGTTTCAGCCATTCCTGACTGGCTTCGTTTAAGCTTTGGTAATCCCAGAAAAAATCTGCCTGCCAGTTAAAACTGTAACAGGCATCGTGAAAGTGAATAAATTCAGAGGCCTGTTTGCCTTTGCGATCGGGCTCAAGCACTTTGCGCAGGGAGTGAATATGCACATCGAGCTGGCGCAGGGCCTGTTCTAAATCATCGCTGCCTGAAAGCCAGTCGGCAAGACTTTCACGGTGCATACCGTGGGGGTGAAAGAGCAACTGTATCAAGATATGCTTGGCTTTCTTGCGGGGCCAATGCGTGAGCGGGGCTTCCCCCACTTCAATCTGAAATCCGCCAAGCAATCGGATCGACAGATGAGAGCTGGTTTGAGGCGTTTGGATCAGGGTTTTGGGGCGGTTGGGCGTTATTTTGCTTTGGGCGCTTTCTGGGCACAATTCCTGTAGGGCAACACGTGCTTCACGCAAAAGGCTGAACGAGCCGCTCTGTTCAGCTTCTTTTACCACTTCTTCAAGGGTTTGAATTGCACGCTGTTTGTCGTCAAGGCGAGAACAGGTCAAGGCCAGATTGAGCCGTGCGTGCAGCGACTCAAAGGTGTTTTCGGGCAAAAGCGCAAGGGCCTGCTCATGCAAACGCAAGGCACTGTCATAGGATTTGTGAAAACGCCAGAGACGGGCTTCGACATCCGCAATCAAAGGGGTCATAAAATTCCAGTTGAGCGCTTTAGAGGTTTCTCTCACTTTTTCAAGTATTTCACGGCCCAGTTTCAGATCGAGATGCTCACCTAAAATTCTTAAAAAGGTTAGGTTCAACCACATCATGGGTTGGGCTGCGAGCGGTTCCTGGGCCACCTGTTCAAGAATGGTCTCTGGAAGTTGGTTTTCCTGACCCTGCAAGGCATCCAAAAAGGCCAGCATGATTTCAAGTTCCAGCAGCATTTGCGAGTTTTGTTCGGTTTGAGCCAGCACCTGGGCCTGCTGATAGGAACGTCGGGTTTGTGCATATTCCCCCTGCTGGTAGGCACTCAAACCTTGCAGGATATAGCCTCGGGCCTGAAGATTCAGTGCCGCCCCTGAATCGGCTCGCAAATCAAACAGGGCTTTTAGATGTTGTGCGACTTCCTGGTATTGGCAGAGCTGGCGGGCTCGGTTGGCTTTTTGGTAATACCAGGCGGCTTTGTCGACGGCATAGCCTTCGCTCAGCAGCGGCTCTGCTTCTGCTAGGGCCTGATCCAGATCAGACCAGCGTGCTTCAAGCGAAGCAAAATGAGCAAGGCGGGTTAGCATTGAAAGGCGCAGTGGCGCTTCAGCTGGCTTACAGAGTGCCAGCCCTCTTTCCAAAAGCACCTGACTTTCAAAGGGCGATTTGTCAGTTTGCAGGGCTCGCATTAGCCAGGCTTGTGCGCTGAGCAGCAGATGTGAGAAGAGCCGTTTGCGCCAGAGCGGCAGCCATTGATCCGGTGCCAATTGCCAACGGCGCAATTCGGGTAAACGGGCTGGATTCATGAATTCTTGCCAGTCTTGGCTGAGATCTTTGAAAAGCTGATCTATGGCTTGATTGAGCAGGGTTTCATAGGCCGATTCCCCGAGTTGGCCTGTTTCATAGCGAATTTCTAGTGCACAACCCAAGGGCCAGCCCGCCTGTTTTTGCCAGCGCTGGAGGGCTGAATCAGACCATTCCAGACCCGCTTTTCGCCATTCCTGTTCCGCCTGTGCTTGCGACCATTTTAGATCCTCTTGGTCTAAGTAGTGGGCATTTCCCGAAGCACAGCTGGCTGCAATCGGTAAATCAGGCCGTCTGCGACTGCAGAGCGTGAAATTAAAAGGAACTTGAGGGCAACGCAGAATTTCTTGCACCCATTCAAGACAGCTGCTCTGGTTTTCAAGTCGATGCCAATCGTCGATCTGAACCCAAACTGCAGCCTTGCTGAAGTGCTTGATCCAGGCTTCCGCTGTGTTTTCGCTTGGGCTTTCCAGACCCAGGGCGTCCAGCTCTTGGCTGAGCAGTGCCCAGAGGCCTGCTTTTTCAATTTCAGGCAGACGGTGGCTGTCCAATCGAATGCGGTTTCCCCCAAGACGCGCAGCCTGGGCTGTTAACCACCAGGTTTTTCCGTAGCCACCCGGAGCCACAAGAAAATTCAGCTGAGGCGAGGTTTGGGGGGGGGCTTGGGCCTTCACGCCTGGTAAAGTTGCTCCAACTCGTTGCCGTAACGCTCATAAATGGCTTTGCGACGTGCCTTGAATGAAGCGGTCAGTAGATTGTCTTCAACCGTCAGCGGTTTGGGACAAATCCAGATTTTTTTCAGAGTTTCATAGGAGGCAAGTTCCTGATTCACGGTCTGGATCTGTTCCATGGCCAGGGTATATGCCTTTTCTGAAGTGCAGAGGGCTTCCCAGGGGCTTTCAGAATCGTTTAAAGCTTTGCGCAAGGCTGTTTCTTCAAGCGTGACCAAAGCCGTCAGGTATTTTTTTCCGTCTCCATAGACAATCAAATGCTGAATCAGGGGGTTGTCCTGAAATTTGCGTTCAATATTTTGGGGCGGAACATTTTTGCCGCCACTGGTTACGAGAATTTCTTTTTTGCGATCAATGATCTTCAGAAATCCGCCCTCAAGCCATTGGCCGACATCTCCGGTTTTGAACCATCCCGCTTGATCGAAGGCACCAGCTGTTGCTTCGGCGTCTTTATAATAGCCCTTAAACACATTGGGGCCTTTTGCCAGAATTTCACCATCTTCAGCCAATTTAAGGGTCACACTGGGATAGGCTACGCCGACAGAATCAAAATTAAAGGCTTCAAAACGGTTCATGGTCAGGGTGGGAGAACATTCTGTCAGTCCGTAGCCTTCAATCACGAGCAGGCCCAGGTTATAAAAACCCTCTTTGATTTCTTTTTTGAGCCCGGCACCGCCTGAAAGCCCAAAAACCAGGCGCCCTCCCGTCACTTTTTCAAAGGCTGCTTTGTCTCCCCCTGCCGCTTGAATCTGCAGGTAGAGTTTTTCCCAATAGGCAGGCACTGAAAGAAAGGTATGGGGTTTTACACTGGCAAAGCGATCCAGTACATCCTTGGGGGAGGCAAACCAGCTCTGCCAGCCCAGCCGGTTACCGAGCATAATCGCACCAATGCCAAAGGCGTGGGAGAGGGGCAGCCAGTGGATATCGACTGCATTTTGGGGAATATGGGGGCCATTGAGTTGAATCCAGTCGTGGGAACTGGCTTCGAGATTGCTGTGGCTGAGCATGACCCCTTTGGGCAGGCCGGTGGTGCCAGAGGTATAAATAATCGTGGCGAGATCTTCACTGGCGACGGTACTCAAACGGCTTTCAAAGCTTGCGCCCTGGCCCAGACCTTCTTCTAGGGCCTGTGCAAATGAAAGCACGGGAACAGGCAGGTTGTGCGTGTCTGCATCACCTTCCAAGAGGATGATTTTTTCAATTTTTCCCAATGAAATGGTGGCCAAGGTTTTTAGAAAACTGGCGTCACAGAACAGGATTCGGGATTCGGAGTGATCGAGAAAATATTCGATTAAATCGCCTTTGCTGGCAGGGTAAATGGGCACGACAATGCCGCGTACACTTTGAATCGCACTGTAAGCCACTATCCAGGCATAGCTGGTATTTCCGAGTACCGCCACTTTTTCCTGGGTTTCCAGGCCTCCTGTCAGATAGCCTCCCAAGGCCCTGACATCTTTGCCATATTGGTTCCAGGTAATACTTTGCCAGTTTTCACCTGCCGGAATCATAAACCGGGGCTGATCCTGCCATTTTTCAATCGCTGCGAAAAGGTCTTTGGATTGGTGGGGGGCGCTGTTCAGATCCATGCTTGCAATCTTCTCCTCGAAGGATGGATAGTATTTAAGTGCATACTAGCACAGAATCAGAATCGCTCACAGAGCGAGATTCTAAATCGTGATGCAGAGTTCTTTTCAACTGTTCAGTCAACGATTCAAGCCTGAAGCTTTGGCCCTTATTTTTTGAGCTGAGTGACAACCCAATCCATGGCTTTGGGTTCAAAAACCAGGGCGATATGGTGGTAAGGCATGATCGTCTGATCCAGTAATTTAGCGCCAGCTGCCGTTAAGTCTTCAGCAGCAGCTGTACTTTTAACCAATGCCAAGCCATCACTGGGGCCATCGGTTTCATTGAGAATGCCTGGAATGCTGGGGCTGTTGCCAGCCAAGAGTCCGACTTGAATTTCAGGACGCACAGGAGAATGTTTCATCTTTTCGACGATATTGCCAGAGGCATTGATCACCGCGTCAATGCCGGGGCTTTCACTGACAAAGCCTTTGCCTCCGTTATAGGTGGTATACCAATCGGGATTGGTGGGCATCAGGGGATAGGTTTTGTCCCAACGGGCCAACATTTGCGCTTGACCTCTGAAATAGGGGCTGGCAAAGCTTGAGCGGGAAGAATCACGCCAACTGCCATAAATCAGGGCTTTGGTCCAGGCTACAGGTGCGTATTTGACGGGATCGTCATCCTCAGGAATCAAGGCCCAATGCACCACTGAGTGACGGAAGGTATAATCCAGACCCCGGTGCGGTGAGCCAATAAACAGGGCTTTGCGGATACTTTTGTGATAGGGTTTCATGCCGGGAGCCAGAATATCTGAGGTATACATGCGCAGGCTGAACCCGCCCTTGCTATGGGCCACAGCATCGACCTGAGGGGCGCCTGTGACTTGGCGAATGCGGTTGATGGCATTGTGAATATGGTTGACCCAGACGAAATTATCGCCGTGTTTATTGGCAAAGGTGACTGCGAAAACGCGAAAACCCTGACTTTTTAAATGCTGCATCAAGCCACTTTTACGGGAGGTATAGGGGGGCAGCGCCCAATTGGAAGTGGCATTGACATTGGCCCCGTGAATCAAGAGCACGGGAATTTGCGAACTCAGCCGGGCAGGAGCCCCCGCATCATGTAAACAGACATCGGTAGAGGGAGGGAGTTCGGTGCCAAAACAGCTGACCACTTCAGGATCCCGTTGGCGGCCACGATCCTGCATGGGCTCTTGAGGCAAGCCTGGGGTACGCAGCAATTCCATGTTAGCCCAGATTTGGCCTTTGGTTTCTTTGACGACCTGAAATTTTTCAAAGCCGGTTTGGGCCGGTTGAAGATTGGGAACGGTTGTTGACTGCGCACTAAAGCGGGCAGGTGCGCCTGTAGTAGTGGGTGAAAGCGTATTTCCCTGGCAGGCTGTGAAAACACTGAGTAAAACGGCGATGCCAGTGAGGCGACGGACTGAAGTGAGTAAATGCATTTTTGGAAGGCTCCCTGAAAAATCCCGATTGATCCCAAACATCAGATAACTTTAACTCTTACTTAATATTAACTAAATAATATTCAACTTACAAGTCACTTACAAAATGAAGAGAATCGAAAGATAGGTTTGAATTTGATAACGCACTTACATTCTCCCCTGGTATTATAGCGAAATTAAGTCTAAACTTAGCGAAGAATTTGTGGCAAGTTCTTAACTTGGGAAATGAGTCTTGGGGGTAAAACCCGTTTTAGAGCGGCTTGTAAGTAAGTTGTAATTCAAAGATATTAAAATCAGGTTAAATTTCAAGGAGGCAAGCACCGTGGCGCAAGCAGTTCAATCACCCCAGCAGGCCCTTTTGCCCGCTCAAAAAAAATGGGGCATTGCATTTATTCTTTTTGGTATGTATGTAACCTTTGGCATGAGCTGGTTGGGAATTGTTCCTGTCCTTCCTGAGGTGCTCAAGGCCTTGCAAATTGACGTATCGCAAGGCTCTTCTCTGTATTCAATTGTTTCTCTGGCTAAAAGTATTGTGCCGATCATGGCGGGCATTCTCGCTGCACGTTGGGGCTTGACCAATACCTTGCGTTTAAGTGGGGGCCTGATACTCATTGGCCTTTTGATTCCCTTCTTACCCGCCTATGCCCTGTGGATTGCCGGACGCTTTGTCTTTGGCGTGGGGGGGGCGATTTGGGTGGCCTTGATGGGGGCGGTGACCATGCAGATTTTTCCTCCGGGTCAGCGTCCAATCGTGAATGCTTTCAATGGAGTCGCTGTCAATATCGGTATTATTCTGGCGCTTCAGCTTACCAATCCTCTCAGTGCAGCTTTGGGTTGGAAGTATACCCTGGCGATTTACAGTCTTTTAAGCGGTTTGTTTTATCTTGGACTTTTGTCTGTGGGCTCTTTGGCCCCTTCACCGGCGAAACAGGCCCCTGTTTCAGGTACCGGCCAACTGAAAGTTGAATCTCAAGGGCCAGGTTATCTCGATACCTTGAAAATGCCTGTGACCTGGATTGTTTCCTTGTCCTTTGCGGGCCCTTTGGCGCTTTACCTTGTATTAAATTATTGGCTGCCGATCTATTTTCAGGAAGTGACCTGGTTGGTTCCGGTGACTGAAGGCATGACCGAAGTGGCGCGTAAAAAGATCATCAAGGGTGAAATCAACCAATTGATGAGTTGGTTGAATCTGTGGGGCTGTGTCAGTTCGATTGCCACAGGCTTTTTACTGCAAAGCTTTAAAAAGACCAAGCCCTTTATTCTGGTGGCTTCAGTGCTCTTACCCGTCGCTTCTTTGATGGCTTTGCAAAGCAGTGACAAAGGGGTCTTGACCCTGATGCTGGCCTTGACGGGAGTGGGCATGTTTCTGAGTGTCGCTCCCTTGGTAACCCTTTTACAGAGTCAGCCCAAGATGAATCCTGTTGTGATTGGCATGATTATGGGCACCATGTTCAGTGTGACCTATATTCTCTCTGCCATGGCGCCAGAATTGGTGAGCATGGGCTATAAAGCCAAAATCCCCCTGCAAACACTCCTGATGATTTGCTGTGGAATGACGCTTTCTCCGGCCTTTGCATTGCTCTTGCCCGAGCGAACAGACATCTAAAAAAACAGCGGCCCTCGGGCCGCTGTTTTTTTAGAAAATATTTTAAAAAGTCTTTAAGAGTTTACAACCTGACGCCAGATATCCAGGCGCATTTTTTGTTCATCGGTATGGGCCAAAAGTTGAAGAATGCCTGTGCATTTTCCAATATGCATGGCAGCATTGGTTTTATCTCCCGCGAAATTATTTTCTGCGAGAAAATCGACGTGTTCTCCAAACAGAATAAAAACGCGCTCATCGGAGGCGGGTTTGGTATGCACATGTTCTGCATTGCGGAAATAGTTCACGTAAATTTCAAGTGCTTTTTGAATTTTGGCAAAATCTACTTGGGCAACATTTTCTACCTTGATCACGGATTCAATTGCCTTGAGTACCTTGACCATGCCCTGGGTGGCTTCCTGCTCACGCTCAAGTTCTGCGAGCATCTGCTCCTGCTCAGTTTTGATCTTCTTTTTACTGTTCATCATATAAACAGAAGATTTGATTGAGTTATAGGTCAGGCCAATAATGAAATATTCACCGTGCTTAAGGGCTTCAAGCACAACTTCTTTATTGCGTTCGATTTCAGTTTCAAAGAGTTTAAAGGTCATGGTGTCCAATGAATTTTGAATGACACCATAGCGCTGGAGTTGCTCCATCGACATCGAAAAACTATATTCCGCAAATTGCATTTCAGCATCGGCAGTGGCTTCACTTAAGTGGCGGGTAATATCGCCAATGCCAATTTCATTGCGCATATATTGATCGCAATAATAACCAAATTCAACACATTTCTGGCTGAATTCAGACAAAAACTTATCAACCGCAGCCGGATCCGCCGGCTGAGGCATTCCAGGTAAGCCTTCCATCATCATGTCTTATTTGTGCCTGCAGCTCTTGTTTAGCATGAGCAAATTTACTGAATTTTAGTGTACCTTAAGTTGCTTCAGATCCCCAAATAAGGGAAGCAAAAAACTCACTAAAATTATCCCCCAGACCTTGAAAATTTCAGCTTCGAATTTATCGTAACCAGATCCCTATGCATCTGTAAATCATTCCCTATTGAACCAAGCTTTAGAAAAGAGTCTAACCAAGTTCCTCAGACAGTGTCTGTGATCGATTCTTTTATACTTTAGAATGGCATTTTAACAGGATTTTTTGCTTGTGGGGATGGTTCAGATCAAGTATACTGGTGTATTCACCCCGAACAATCATGGTTTTTTAGCGCATGATTGTTTTCTTGGATTGTTTTCACACGAAGCTCTGTTTGAGCCCTCGCGAAAGATTTCACGATATTCTGAAAGGAGCGTTTTGGTCGGGCGATGCCTAGACCAAGACTGGATTTTTCCAAGCATGAATGCACACCCCCTCTTTTTTCTTCTGGATGGTCATGCGATTAGTTACCGTGCCTATTTTGGCATGATGAAGCAAGGAAAACCCCTGCGAACCCGTGCGGGTCTTCCCACCGGTGCTGTTTTTGGCTTTACCCGTATTTTGTTTGAACTGATACGTTCTTACCAACCCCATTTGCTCGCCGTCTGTTTTGATCGACCCGATCCGACCCACCGCCATGCCCAATACGATCAATACAAAATTCACCGCCAACCGCCGCCTGATGACCTGATCCTTCAGTTTCCCTATATTGAGAAAATGGTTCAAGGCTTGGGAATTCCCGTTTTTTTTCAGCCGGGTTATGAGGCCGATGATATGATTGGTTCTTTGGCGCTTCAAGCTGCCGCCCAGGATTTTCAGGTCAGAATCGTGACCGGCGACCGTGACTTGTTTCAATTGGTGAATGAAAAAATTCAAGTGCTTCTGCCGGGTAAAAATCCGGGTGAATTTCGGGAATATACCCCTGAAAAAGTATGTGAAGACTATGGCTATACCCCTGAACAGGTGATTGACTATAAAGCGCTGGCAGGGGATACCTCAGACAATATTCCCGGTGTGCGTGGGATTGGCGAGAAATCTGCGCTTAAACTGCTTCAGAAACATGGCACCCTCGAAGAGATCTACGCCCAGTTAGATACGGTCGACAGCAAATTCCAAGCCAAGCTGCGCGAAGGGCGAGACAGCGCTTTTATGAGCCAGACCCTGGCCCGAATAGATACCCAGGCGCCCGTTTTGTTTCAGGTTGAAGAATGCGAACTTTCGCAGCCCCGTTTGCCTGAATTGACCGCCCTTTTGCAAGAACTTGAATTTAACAGTATTCAACGTGAATTGCCTGAAATTTTTAAATTTTTTAAAGAGTCTGAGGGCGATATTGCCCAGGTAGAATCTGAACGCAAAAAGCTTGAGCCCGAAGTCAAAATTCTCACCACTTTGGCTGAAGTGGAAAGTCTGGCACAAACACTGTCACAATCGCTTTTTGCCTTTGATACCGAAACCACAGGCTTGACCTGTTTGAATACCGGTCTGGTAGGCATTTCCTTTGCCCAGGGCGAAAAACCGCTTGAAAATGGAACCTGTTGGTATTTGCCTGTTGGGCATGCGTTGACGCTTGAGAATCAGAATATGCTGCCCCAGGCTGCAACACTGGAACTGCTCAAGCCTGTTTTTGAAAATCCAAATTTTCCCAAGGTGGCGCACAATGCCAAGTTTGACATGAATGTCTTGAGCCAGTTCGGAATTCAGGTTCGCGGCCTGGCAGATGATACGATGGTCATGGATTATGTGCTTCAGCCCGACAGTCGGCATGGACTGAAGGAGTTGTCTCAAAGTTATCTGGGGCTTGAGATGCAACCGATCGAAGATCTGATTGGGACGGGCCGGAAACAAATCACCATGGATCAGGTGGCGATTGCCGATGCTGCCCGTTATGCCGGTGCAGATTCCTTGGCCTGTCTGGCCTTGCAAAAAATGCTGATTGAAAAATTGGCAAGTGATGGGAATTTTAAACTTTACCGTGAGATTGATGCGCCCTTGGTTCAGGTTTTGGCTCAGATTGAACAAAATGGCGTGAAATTGGATACTGCATTTTTGACGCAGCTTTCACAGCGTTTGGATTTTCAATTGCGGGAGCTTGAACGGGAAATTTATGCCATGGCAGGAGAGTCTTTTAATCTCAATTCTCCTAAACAAATGAGCGTGATTTTATTTGAAAATCTTCAGTTGCCCGTTAAAGGTTTAAAAAAGAACAAGACAGGCTCTTTTTCAACCGATGTCAGCACGCTTGAGAAATTAAAGCTCTATCACCCGGTGATTGATAAGATTTTGGAATACCGACAATTGACCAAGTTGAAATCGACCTATGTGGATACCTTGCCTGCCCTTGTCAATTCCAGAACCGGACGCTTACATACGACTTACCACCAGGCTGTGGTGGCAACAGGCCGTCTTTCCTCAACAGACCCCAATCTTCAGAATATTCCGATTCGCACTGAACTGGGGCGTGAAATTCGCAGGGCCTTTGTGGCAACAGATGCTGAACACTGTTTGGTCAGTTGCGATTATTCGCAGATTGAACTGCGTCTTCTGGCGCATTACTCTGAAGATGCCCGTTTTATGGAGGCCTTTCACGCCGATCGGGATATTCACTCTCAAACCGCCATGGATATTTTTGGACTCTCGGCACTTGAAGACGTCAGCTCTGAAATGCGCCGGATTGCCAAAACAACCAATTTTGGCATTGTCTATGGGCAAACCGTGTATGGCCTGGCCAATACCCTGAATATTCCCAATAAGGAAGCCGCTCGAATCATAGACCAATTTAAACTGCGCTATCCTGGCGTTGAAAGTTATATGCACAAGACGCTTGAGTTTGCGCGTGAGAAGGGCTATGTTGAAACACTTTTTGGCCGCAGACGGCCGCTTGCGGATATTCATCATCCCACCCGCAATCTGCGCGAATTTGCCGAGCGAATCGCGATCAATTCTCCGCTTCAGGGAACGGCTTCTGATCTGATTAAACTGGCGATGATCCGCATTCAAAATTGGATTGATCGTGAGCAACTTCCGATTTCAATTTTATTGCAGGTGCACGATGAATTGTTATTTGAAATTCCCTTGGCTGTTTATGAGCAGGTCATTCCGCAAATTCGTGCCCAAATGGAAGAGGTCTGGCCTTTAAAAGTTCCCTTGAAGGTGGATATCCATGCCGGTGCAAACTGGATGGAAGCCAAATAGACAGAGGCTTGGGTTTGCCATTGACTGAAGCCTGGGCCTAAAATACTTACACTTTAAAGCTTACGAGGAGATCCTGATGAAAACATTCCTGCATTCCGTTTTGGCCAGCAGTTTGGTCTTGGCCAGTATCAGCGTTTTGCCCACCATGAATCCAGCCAGGGCTGCGGCTGTTACCGAATCTGTTTCTGCCATGCAGGTAGAACAATTTGTGCTGCCCAATGGATTAAAAGTCTATTTGAACCGCAAAACGGATAAGCCGCGTTTTTACGCGCAGGTCGTGATCAATGCGGGAAGCAAACAGGACCCTTCGGATGCCACAGGCATCGCACACTATCTTGAGCATATGCTGTTTAAGGGCAGCGATGAACTGGGTACCCAGAATTTTGCCAAAGAGAAGGTTTTACTGGATAAAATTACTGAACTGTATGAAAAGCATTTTCAGAGCAAAGATGAGAAACAAAGACAGGATATTCTCAAGCAAATCAATCAGTTGACGATTGAGGCCAGTCAGTACGCCATTCCTGGAGAATTGGACAGCCTTTACTCCCGTTTGGGTGCTGAAGGCTTGAATGCCTATACCTCCAATGAAGAAACCGTTTATTTGGTGGATATGCCCTCCAACCGGATTGAGCAGTGGGCGAAAGTAGAAAGCGAACGCTTCAAGGATCCGGTTTTCAGACTTTTTCAATCTGAATTGGAAACGGTGTATGAAGAAAAGAATATTTCCATGGATGACAAAGATGACATTCTTTGGGAAGCGGTCGCAGAAAAACTGTATAAAAAACATCCCTATGGGCAGCAGACTACCTTGGGAACCGTTGAACACCTTAAGAATCCCTCTTTGAAAAAAATGTATGCTTTTTATCATCGCTATTATGTTCCCAACAATATGGCGTTGGTGATTACGGGAGATATTGATCTGGCAGCCACGCGCAAGCTGATTGAAAAGTATTTTGGTACATGGAAATCTGCTGCTGTTGCGCCTTTTCAGGTGCCGTCGGAAACGCCTATCAAGGGGCGTGAACAGATCGATGTCAATTACAAGGGCGAAGAAAAAGTCATGTTGGCTTTTCGAACCGTTCCCTATGGTCACCCCGATAAAGATGCCTTGGCGATGGTGGACATGTTGCTGGATTCTGGAGACTTTGGCCTGATCAAACTCAATCTGGTGCAAACGCAGAAATTGCGCGCGGCAGGGTCTTCACCCTGGATGAACCGTGATTATGGCTCTGAGCATCTCTACGCTGTTCCCCGTGAAGGACAAAGCCTTGAGGAAGCAGAAAAAATGCTGCTTGAACAACTTGAGCTTTTAAAACAGGGCCATTTTGATGAAAAGCAGATGACGGGAGTCGCCCTTGATTTTGAAATGGCGCAGAAACGCCGTTTGCAAACCAATCAAGGAAGGGCCTCTTTAATGACTGAAAGTTTTCTCAAGGGCCAATCTCTTGCCGATTTAATGAAGGCTCCCCAGCGCATGCGTCAACTCACCAAACAACAGGTGATGGAGGTGGCCCGCCGTTATTTTGGCAAAGACTATGTGGTGGGCTATCGCCACGATCAGGAATACAGTTTTCCGAAGATTCAAAAGCCCCAATTGGGAAAAATGAAACTGAGCCCCAACCAGCGCAGTGCTTTTGTCACTGCTGTTGAGGCCGTCAAACCGGCCCCGATCCAACCCCGCTGGGTAGATTATAGCCGTGATTTTAAAATCTCCTCATTTGCACCTGGGGTCTTGTTTTATACTGCCCAGAACCCCTTCAATGATCTCTTTCAATTGAGTTTTTCCTATGACTATGGCGACAAACACCAGCCAGGTTTCTGCCAGGTGATGGATGAACTGAATTTTGCTGGCGCAGGCTCGCTGAAAGCCCCTGAAATTGCCAGACGCTTTTTTGAAATGGGCGTTAAAGCCAGTTTCAGCTGTGGTGATTATGGTTTCTCCATGAACCTGACAGGCTTGGATGAAAAACTTGAAGAGGCTGTAAAGCTTGGCGAACAGGTGCTTTGGAACGCCCAACTCGACCCCCAGCATTTTCAGGCCAAACTTGAAAATCTGATTGCCGATCGTGCCGATCAGAAAAAAGACCCCAAAGTTTTGCGCCAGGCCTTGCGCAATTATGTCCGCTTTGCTGAGCGTTCAGGCTATTTGGATCGCATGAGCGAGGCCGAGCTGAAACAACTCAGTGTTCAACGCTATCCTTTTTTCCGTGACCAATTGCGCAAACAGAATTTTAAGCTTTTCTATCTGGGGCAGTTGCCCCGTGAACAGGTCGAGCGCGTTCTGCATCAGCACCATCAGCCCCAACAGATTCAGGTCCCCCTTTTGAACCCCCGTCAGGCCCCTGAATTGAAGCTGGAAGCGCGCCATAAGCAACCCGTTAAAATTTACTTTCTGAACAACCCCAGTGTCCAGAGCCAAATTGATCTGATTATTCCTGGGGGCATGGTCAAGCCAGAAGAAATGCTGATGACCAGTTTTTATAATGAATATATGGATGGCGGCATGGGCGCTGTGATGTTTCAAGAGGTAAGAGAATCCCGTGCCCTTGCCTATTCTACTTGGTCTTATTTCCTGCATGGCAATCGTTTGGGCGATCAGGATCAAATGCTGGGATATATTGGAACCCAAGCCGATAAATCTGTAGAGGCCTTGAAGCTCTTTATCGAGCTGATCAAAAATCCGCCGCAATCGGCCAGCCATTTTGAACGTGCTTACCGTGCACTTGAAAATCGTTACCGCACGGAAGTGATTGACTATACTACTGTTTTGGGGCGCTTTCAATATTGGTCAGATTTGGGCCTGGATAAGGATCCCCGACCCGAAGAGTTTGCCCGTCTCAGCAAGGTGAAACTGGAGGATCTTTTCTCCTTTGTCAAAACCAAGATTGCCTCACAGCCCCTGACGTTCACGCTGGTGGGTGATAAATCCAAAATCGATATGGCGGCCCTGCAAAAATTGGCTGAAATTGAAGAAGTGCAAGTGAGCCAAATCTTCAAAGATTAATTGAATGGACTCAAGAAAGGTGAAGGCTTTGGCTTTCACCTTTTTTTAATGTCTTTAGGTATCTTCAGATTGACGGGGATCGACGGCCGGTACATCGAGATAGAGATGTTCAAGCCGTGAGCGCCAGAGTTCGATTTCCTCATTGGCGGTTTGGGGCAGAATATTCGCTTTTTGTTCAATGGCAGGCAGGTCGTCTTCGTAAATTTCAATGATGGTTTCCTGTTTGCGGTAGCGTCCGGTGATCAGCCAAGTAAATCCTGCCACCAGGCTCATGGTAATCAGAAAAGCGAAAAAATTTAACCAACCAGTATGCCCGGCAGGTGTTGAGGACAGAGTTTGAGAAGCTACCTGTGAAGACAGAGATTCGACCATTGTCGTATGACTCCAGGGGAGGATACAAACCATTATATGTGATGGAAGTACTTTTGCGTATACTGGAAACGAAAAAAAGCTTGAAATCTCAGGCCTGTTCTGAGCCTACTTGGGGCAATTGATGGAAAATTCAGCTTGGCTGATTGGCTTAAGGTATAATACCTGCACGATCTTGCCCAAGGATACTGCCAAATGGAAACCATGAAGATTCAGGGAGTCGAATTACTGCTCTCCCAAGCAACCACCATGAACCTGAGCTGGGTGGGAAATCAAGAAGTAAAACGCCAATTGGAAGCTGCCTGGCTCATTCTTTCGAACCAGGATTTGCCCATGAGTCCCCGAATTATTGGGAAACCGGGAATTGGCAAAACCACGCTGGCCTACTGTGTGGCCCAGGAAATGGCTGATGAAGTTTATATTTTTCAGTGCACAGTGGATACCCGGCCTGAAGATCTGTTGATTACCCCTGTGATTGCAGAAAACCAAAAGATTCGTTACCATGCCAGCCCTTTGGTAACTGCCATGTTACGGGGCGGGATCTGCATTTTGGATGAAGGCAATCGTATGGGGGAAAAGTCCTGGGCTTCCCTGGCCCCCTTGCTGGACATGCGCCGCTATGTGGAGAGTATTATTGCAGGCATTAAAATTCCTGCGCATCCGGAATTTCGTCTGGCTGTGACCATGAATGAGGATGCGAGCACCTTTGATGTGCCTGATTATATCCAATCCCGACTTCAACCCCAGATCGAAGTGGGTTTTCCCTCTCGCGATGAAGAAATGGCGATCCTGGAATCGAACTTGCCTGAAGCGCCCACCGATGTGCTGACGGTCATCAGTGAGTTTTTGCAGCGTTCTCATCAACAAAACAAACCCTATACCACCCGCGATGGGGTCAATATGGCCCGCTATGCGCTCAAGCTTTTGCACTTGGGTCAAATTTCTCAAACAGAAGCGATTCAGCAGGCTGTCGTACAAACCTTGGATGCCGCCGCACTTTCCTTTTTTCTTGAAAAAAAAGCAGAAGCCAACGAATCGGTGATCAACCGCTTGCAGGAAATTTTGCTTTTGGGGTCTCCGCTGGCTTCTAGCCAAGAGGATTTTTCCCCGCTCGATGAATTTGATGATGATGTTGACCTCGCGGATTTTGCCGACGAGGAAGATGATCTTGAAGAGAGCTGATGTCCTTACTTCAGTTCGGCAATATTACCTGTATACCCTCTTTTCATAACAGCTTGCAGTTTGCGAGGGAAGTCAGAAAGGCGTTTCAAACCCTTTTGCCGGATATTGTCGCGATTGAACTGCCTGATATCTATACTTCAGACATTCTTCAGGCGGTAGAACGCCTGCCACGCCTTTCGCTGCTTTGCATCAGCCAACAGGAGGGGATTTACAGTTATTTGCCTGTTTTTCCCAATGATTCGATGATTGAAGGTATTCGTCTGGCCCGCGAAAATCATTTGCCTTTGGCCCTGATCGATCTGGCTGTTGAAAATTATACGCCGGCAATGATTCCCTTTGCGGCTCCCGATGATGAGGCTATTGGGCCTCTGGGGCTGGAAAGCTATTATCAGACGGTCTTGCCCTATCTTCCTGTTTCTGGCCCAGCAGGCCCTGATTATCTGCGTGAAGAACATATGGCTGCCCGTTTGCACCATCTTTCCACCCGCTATCAAAAAATTCTGTTTATCTGTGGTATGAACCATTGGGAGTCGATCAAAAGCCTGCTTGCGAAAAATCACCGCAAGTTTCATGCCCATCAACTGGAAGGGGTGGCTTCACCGTTTTTGGCGAAATTGGGCCCGAAAGCCCGCTATGCCCTGCTTGAAGAAATTCCCTATCTGGTCTTGCATTTCGAACTTTCCCGTCGCTTTGGCCTGCCCTATGTCCGCAACAGCCTATTGCGTAAATTGCTATTAGAAGCCCGTGAGGCACCCGTTTTTGAGGAAGAGGGGTATACCCTGCGGGAATTGCAGAATATTCTGCGTTATGCCTCTCGTTTGGCTTTAACAGATAAACGTATCAGCCCAGACCTATACAATTTACTTTTGGCCTGTAAACAAACCTTGGGAGATGATTTTGCGATTGAGGTCATGGATCGCGCCTTGGCTTATCCCTATGAAGACGATGCCGAATTGCCTGAAATAGAATTTGATCCTGAAACTGCAAGTTTCTTAATGGGCATGCGCAGTATTACCTTGCAGAGACGCTTGCCTCCTCCGATTGCTTCCCCAAAGGGCAAAGACTGGATTGACCTTAAAATTGTGCGCAAAAAAACAGCTGAACTGCCCCAAGGCTATCAGCCCTTTTGGTTTTTCTTCGGATTTTTCTCGCATATACCTGAAGATATGATTCTGGAGGGCTTTATTGAGCGTTTGGGCGATAAACTGGCCTCTCAGGATGCCTCTACAGAGGTGCGGGTTCAAGAATTTAAAGGCAGTTTTTTAGATGGCATTGCCATGCGGGAAACGATTCGAGCCCACCATTTGGGCAAACTCTACGTCAAGGAAGAAAAAACGCGCTTGCTGCCCTTGGGGGCTTGGATTATGGTCTTTGATGAGGATTTGAGTGAAGAAAAATATCCTTGGATGATGTCGCTGTCTGCAGAACATCACAATGAATCTGATATTGCTTTTTATGCCAGCAATCCAGCCCTGCATCCTGTCACACGTGAAATTATCCGGGCCAAATATGGGGCCATGCTGGCATTTAAACCAGCTTTGCCCGCTGAGCAGAAATTGGGGTGGGATGCGCTGGATGTAGATGAGCAATTGCGCAAAGAGCAGTTGTTGCGTTTGGCGATAACACATAGCCCACGGCCTGGGGTGCTCTATTTGGCAAATCAGCCCCCCGATGATTATTTTTATGAATTGGCGCGCTACCGGGGAAAAGAACTCTATTTTTTACCCATCAGCCGTATTTCACAGCGACATTTAAAGCGTATTCAGCAGTTTCATTTGCTCAGTCGTCGGGAGGTTCGTAAAATTGCCGATGACTATATCTAAAAAATGGAAGCGGGCTGGGCTGTTTTTCTTGAGTTTGAATCTCTTGATTCAACCTGTGCAGGCCCAATCCGCCCAAGTTATTCTGGATGAAATGCAAAAAGCGCTTGAACTCTCTCAACCGCAACTGCAATTTACACGCAATGCCCCTGCCCCTGTTCAGAGTTTTGTGCCTGAAGGCAAAATTCTAAAGGCCTATACGCTGGGGGCAGGGGATGGACTTGAAATATCACTTTGGAATCACCATCTCCAGTTACAGTACAGTTTAACCGTCTCGCCCCAGGGGCAATTGATGATTCCTAAATTGGGAGTTCTACAGGTTCAGGGCTTATCACCCGAACAGGTTGCTGCCAAAATTCAAACGCTTTTACGCCATAATTACAAGGATGCTGTTCAGGTCTCTGTGGTTTTAAGTCGGGTCAGAACCGTTCAGGTTTTGGTCACAGGCTATGTTCAAAATCCAGGTTTTTACCAGATTCCCTGGGGCACCCGTTTAATTGAGGTTTTGCGCCGCGCTGGCGGCGTGCAGGATCAGGGCTCGATACGCCATGTGCGCTTCCGACACGGCGAGCAGGAGCGCGAATTGGATTTGTTTCGCTTTCATTTTGATGGGCTTTTGGCGGATAATCCCCTTTTAGAAGGCCAAGAAAGCATCCATATCCCTGTCGTAAAAAATCGAATTGCTTTAACAGGACAGTTTTACCGGCCGGGTCAATATGAATTGATGCCCGGTGAAAATCTTCAGGATTTGGTGCTGTTGGCTGGAGGGGCCAAGCCGGGGGGCGATCCGCAGGGTTTGTTACGCTGGCCCAAGGGCTTGGCGGGTTCGAAACTTCCGCTTGAAACCCTGAGCCTGGAACAGGTTTATACGCCGCAGAATGGCGATATCCTACACTTGCCCTTGCGCAAATTGCCCCAAGAGGAAAAGAACCTCACGATTTATGGGCAGGTGCAACAACCGGGTGTTCAGGCCTACCGTCGCGGCATGAATGTGCAGGATTGTCTGCGTTTGGCAGGCGGGCCGCTGCCTACAGCAAATCTCAGTGGGGTGCAAATCAGCCGTATGACCCCCCAAGGTCGAACCGTGCTGACCTTGGACCTTCAGGCCTGGATGCAAGGGCAGAATCATGATGGCGAGACTGAGATTCTGCCAGGAGATATTCTCTTCATTCCTGAAGCCTTTCTTTCGGTGCGGAATATTATGGAATTGACCACCCTGGTGGTAGGGGCCTTGGGGATTGTCAGCGTGGTGATGAACTTGAGCAGGGGCCAGTAATGCGAAAGCTGAGTTTTCTGACGTTTCTGCGACGTTACCTGCTGTTTATTGTGTTGACAGGGCTGATGGGGACAGTTTTCAGCTTTTTTGCCGTGCGCTGGGCTGTTGTGCCGATTTATCAGGCCCGCACCAGTCTGCTGATTCTGCCTGCTCAGCAAAGTGGCAATCTGAGCCCCATGCTCTCTCAATTGGAATCTCAATTGGAATATTTAGGCCCTTTACAGTCTGTGCTTTCTGGAAAACGTTTCAATTCTTCCTTAAAAGACATGATCAGTATTCTGCGGAGCCGAACCCTGGCTGAGCAGGTGGCAGCAGAAATTCCACTCAAGGATTTGCCCGAAGTTAAAAAAGAAATGCGCAAACACAAAAAGGCAGATCCGCATCGCACCTTGATCAACTGGCTGATTAAACAACTTGAAATTCAACCGCCAGACAGCAAAGAGGGAACCTTGCGACTTCAGATCAAACTCAGTGATCCCCAATTGGTGGCGAAACTAACCAATACCTATATCCAAAAATTGGAAATTTATTTGTTTCAGTTGCTGGGGCAGGATTCAGATTTACATCAAAAATACCTTGCCAAACAGCTCAGCCGTATGGGGCAAGATTTACAAACCATAGAAGATGAAATGTTGCGTTTTCAGAAAAAAAACCGCCTGGTCTCCTTAAATGATGAAGTCAAGCAAATGATTACCCAATTGGCAGAATTGGAAGCCGAAGAGCTGACTGCGCAATCTGCTTTGAAAGAAAGTCAGGCCAAACTGGCCCGGCTCAGTTCTCAATCCACAGAATTAAACAGCAATTGGTCAGAAGTCGCCAATCAATTGGAATTGAGTGCTGCAGGCCTGAGAGAACGAAAGGCAGAAATCCATCGCTCCCGCCAGCGCTACGAAAGACTTTTAAGTGCCTTGCCGCTTCAGGCGCTTGAATTGGCCCGTTTAGAAAGGCGTTTGGCTTTGAAAAATCAACTTTTTGTTTTGCTCAGCCAGCAACAGCAAGCTGCCCAACTTGAAGCCGCCCGCCAATCTCCCTTGTTTAAGATTTTAGACCCGGCTTTACCCGCAGATGAACCGATTTTTCCGGTCATGCCAGTGGTTCTTGCCATATCTGGTATCATATCTATAAGCATGGGGGGAATCCTCTCTCTGTTGCATTATGCTGCGAACGCATCCAAGGAGCTAAATCATGCTGAAACGTAGACTGTTCCTGGCGATTTTACTTGCCCTTCTGATGATTGGCTGCGCCCAAAAAGGCAAAGGTCTTTCCCCTGAAGAGCAAAAATATTATCAGGAACTGAATCAGGCGCAAGAACAGTTGGAATTGGTTCATTCCTTTGTGGATTCAAGTAAAATCAGCAAAGCACGCTATGTGATGAAGTTGGATGAAGTCCGCCCAGTAACCCAACGGGTTTTGGCGAAATATCAATCTTCTCCCTTGGCTGAGCGCGAGTCCTATCGTGCGCTTTTGCGTGCCTATGAAAGCTATTTGGTGGCACGAAAAATGTGGGAAGAAGACAAAGGCATGGCGCTTGTCAATGAACGCATGGCAGAAGGTGCTTTGTGGCTCAAAAAAGCGGATACTTTTCTGAAGCAGGAAAAGAAAGGCCTTGAACCTGGAGAAGAAAAATAGTCAATGAGCTATCCTGAAAAGGTTCTGATTTATGAAGTGGGGCCACGTGATGGCCTACAAAATGAAGCCAAATTACTTTCAACCGAAACCAAACTGGGCTTGATCTCTGGCCTGGTTCAGAGTGGTCTGCGTGAGATTGAAATCGGTTCCTTTGTTCGGCCTGACCGTATTCCCCCCTTGGCAGATACCGATCCCCTGGCCCGTGCACTGCCGCTTACGCCGGGCGTCCATTATTCGGCTTTGGTTCCCAATGCGAAGGGCTTAGAGCGGGCTATTTCTGCAGGGCTTCGCAAGGTTGCCATTTTTATGTCAGCGACCGAAAGTCACAATCAAAGCAATACCAACCGCAGTACCGCAGAAGCCCTGCAGCTTTACCGTGAGGTTGCCAAAGAGGCGCTGGCCCAGGGTATTCAGGTAAGGGCCTATTTATCGACGGTATTCGGCTGCCCTTACGAGGGCAAAGTGGAGGTTGAACAGGTTTTGCCCTTGCTTGAAGCGCTACTCGAAATGGGCGTTTATCAAATATCTTTGGGCGATACGATTGGCATTTCCAATCCTCGGGCCATGGAAGAAATGCTTTCGGCTATTCTTGCACGCTATTCCCTTCAGAGTTTTGCTTTGCATTTACACGATACACGCGGCACGGCTTTAGCAAACGCTTTGATTGGCTTGCAGATGGGTTTTACGACCTTTGATTCCGCGATCGGAGGATTGGGGGGGTGCCCCTATGCACCGGGAGCTTCGGGCAATCTGGCGACAGAGGATTTGGTCTATATGCTCCAGGAAATGGGGATTGAAACGGGGGTGCATTTGGGTAAACTGGTCGCAGTGAATCATTATTTACAAAAGAATTTGGGCAAAAAACTCAACAGCAAGTATGTCCAAACCATTCCATTTTCTGTTTCTGAGGCAAATTCATGAAAAATTGGTTTTCTAAACTCGCGCTTTCTGTTTTAGCTGGCTGTTCATTTTTATCAGCGATCAGTTCCCCTGCCTATGCCTGGTGGGATACCGGGCATATGATCACGGCCTGGATTGCTTACCAGGAATTGCGACCAGCGGTTCGCACAGAAGCAGATCGTCTGATTCAATTGCTTGATTTTGCAGATGATCTCCCCCAGAAACGCCATTTCGTGCCTGTTTCAGTTTGGATGGATGAAACCAAAGCCCGAGGTTTGAAAACCTTTGACAATTGGCATTATGCAAATATTCCCTATAATCCAGAGGGCTTATTGGCTCTCAATGCAGTGCCTGAAAGCAATATTATCAAGCAGATAGACAGCCTCAGTAAAACCTTGGAAAATCCCAAAGCCACAGATTTCGAGCGGGCCTTTGCTCTGCGAATTCTGATCCATTTGGTGGGGGATATTCATCAGCCTTTCCATGCGGTCAGCCGCTCTGACCATGCGCACCCTGATGGAGATCAAGGGGGCAATCTGGTCAAGCTTGAAGGCGTTCCCCAGAATAACCTTCACTTTTTTTGGGACAGTACTGCAAATTACTTTCCCTCTGTCAAATCTGAGACCTGGGCAGGAAAAATTCCCAGCATGGCTGAAGAAGTTTTAAAAAAATATCCGCTTCAAGGTTTCAGCCAAAACTTGAGCTATGATCCCCAAGCCTGGGCCCAGGAGAGTTATAAATTAGCTGTTCAAGCAGGCTATGAAGCTCTGCCTCTGCATGGCCCTTTGTCTGAAAAATATATTCGCCAGGCCCAGGAAATCTGTTTGGTTCGTCTGGCTTTGGGGGGACATCGCTTGGCCGAATTATTAAATCAACGTATTATCAGAAAGTAAAATTCGGATTAAATCATTACAAAGACTCTTGAGCCCCGATCGCTGACATGCTTAAATAATTACATCAGGTCATTATCCAGAGGAGAGAAATTCCCAAATGAAACGTCCATTACTCGCAGCCGGAACCCTTGCTTTTGCCGCCTTACTGACTTCTTGTTCCTCCTTTTCTCCCACACTTTCCCCCCTTGCCAACCGCGCAGGCATTCCTTCACAAGTTCAAAGTTTTGGCGCGCCTTCACAATTTCAGCGTTTTTCAGCTGTTCCCCGCAATGCCGATTGGTATTCAGGCCTTTCTCCTCAACTTCAGCAATATTATGCAGCTGCCCGTGGCAAGACGGGTCTTGACCTCTTTAAAACCTTAAGCCAGATTATTGCCCAGAACCACCGTGCGATGGGATACCAGGATGCCAAATCCTATATGTATGCAGCCGTTGATCAGGTGGCTGCCCCTCTGCGCAATGCCCCTGGTGGTGTGATGGATCATTATTCCAATGTTTTTGTGGCTGGCCAGGGTGGCAATGGCAATATCTACCTTGAAAATGGCGACGAAAACCGCGATGGTCAAGCCCGTGATTTTATCAACTGTGAACATACTTGGCCGCAATCCTTCTTTAATAAAGTTGATCCCATGGTCTCTGATCTTCACCATATGTTCCCCACGCTTTCCAAGCCCAATGCCATGCGCAGCAATTATCCCTTTGGCATGAGCACCGGGCGCCAGGTGGTTTATTCTACCAGTGGCGGCTCGAAACTGGCTGTGATTGATAAAACTGGGAAAATGAGCCCTGCTGAAATTACCCGGATTATGAATCTGCCCTATGAGAAACAACCCCATGATGTGATCAACCGCAATTTTGATATTGTGTTTGAGCCCATGAATGCACAAAAAGGCAATACTGCACGTGCCATGATGTATTTCTATCTGCGTTACTATAACCAGAATATTCGCGCAGGTGCTTTTGATGAAAAAGCCTTCTGGGATTCAAAAGTTCCGATGTTTATTGAATGGGCTGAAAAAGTGGATCCGATTGATGCCCAAGAACAACATCGCCATGAGCTGGCCTTTCAGAAACAGGGCAACCGCAATCCCTTTATTGATATTCCCAATCTGGGCAGCTTGATTGGTGCACAGGTCATGCAGACGATTTAGTGAAAAGCTTTAAAAAGGGCGAAGAGAACTTCTCTTCGCCCTTTTTATTTGGCGATTTTAAAAGATGTTGGCAAAACCGCCATAAAATTCAGGCCCCCGATCATAGGGGCCGATATCTTTGCCCAGCAGGGCTTTGCCCATGCCGATATAGAGATTAAAGCTGTTGCGGTGATTGAGCACGGCTTCGGAGCGAAGTTCAATCCCTGTGGCAATATGGGGATAGGGGGTTCGTTTGGAGGGAAACCAGGCATCACCAGCATCGACAAACGCTGCGGCGGTTAGATTTTCAAGATAATGACCGCCCAGATTAAAATTCCAGTCTTTTATCAAGGGAAAGCGGTATTCCAGGCTGGCGGCAGCCATCATAGAACCTTGTAATTCTGCAATTTTGAAGCCGCGCAGGGGAATAATATTCTGAAAATTCAAGACCAGTAAATTGCTGAGGGGGGGGCCACCCAGCAGGGCCGGGCGTGTATCGCCTGTCATGGCAGTGGCATCCAGGCGATAGGCCAGGGTATGATCACCAAAGACGGGGATATAGTGGCGGAAATTTCCATTGGCAGCTAGAAAACTGTACTGACTGCCCAGCCAGGGGCCACCGGCGGATAGATTGAGATTGTAGCGGATGCCATCATTGTTGCGAATACTTTCATTGGCATTCCAACTGAGGTTGATGCTGTTATTCCAGCCCTGACGCAAGAGTTTATCGTCAATCAAGCCGCCCAGTTCAGAGCGCAGATTGGTTTGATGGGAAGCTGAAATTTCCAGGCTGGCAAAACGGCGGATACGGGTGGCGTAAGTATCGCCTGTGCCTGGATTAAAAAGCGGGCGGGTGATTGAAAAGGCGACCTGTTGATCGCGGGTAATAAAATAGGCACTGCCATCGGTGGCAAAGGACAAGAGGGGAGAATCACTGACTTCGAGCGCGAAGCTTGTATCAAACATGTGATTGACATAGGCCGTACTAAAGCCAATTCTGGAACTGACCAGGCCATAGAGGGCCAAAACGTTCAGACTGTGTCTTTGAAGCAGGTCTGAGGCTTGGGCCAGAAAACCCACTTGATCCCCTTTTTCGTCTAGGCTTAAAACAGGTACCACCACTTCCAAACCAATCCAGGGAAGATAGGCCTGGGCAGGTGAAGTCTCACCTGTTGGGGTCAGGTCTTTGTCAAGATCTGCCAAATAGGGCATGTCTGTGGCTTCTTTTTCGGCCTTACCTGGCTTGAGATCCTGTAACGCCACCCTTTCTAAACTGGTGCCTTGCGCGTGGTGCCGGATAAAATAAAGACTGTCTTGGCCCAATGCGGGGACTTCTAAGCCCGTATAGACATCGCTGAGAGGCTCCGTTTGCCTAGATTCAAGCTTATGTCGGTAGAGATTGGCAAAACCATTGCGCGTGGAGATGAAATACAGACTTTGACTGTCAGGGGCCCAAATGGCTTGTTTGTCGGCGTAGAGGGTGCTGGATTCTGTGAGCTGGCGGGAAGGGGCTTGCCCTTCAGCATCCAAAAGCAGTAGATTTTGACCTTCGCCAGGCAAATAGACTTCCACGACAATTTTTTGACCATCGGGTGACCACTGCAGCGCTTGGTATTGTCGGAGGTCAGGCGCTGTGACCAAGGTCTTTTCAATTTTTTGGTTTAAAAGATCAAAAATGATGATCGAATCCCGTTGATTTTCTTCAAGTACCAGCGCCAATTTATCCCCTGCAGGTGACCAGGTGGGAGAGTGAAGGGTTTTTCCGGGAAGAAGGGTTTCTGCTTCCCCCAGCGCTTTGAGCTGATCTTTTTCTGTTTGCAGGGGTAAGATCTGGACGGTGCGTGTGGTATTTCCAAATTGATCGGGGATCAAAAGGGTATAGGCCAGATGCTGACTGTCAGGGGCCCAGGCATAATCTGTGACCCGATCCACCAATTTGTTTTGAATTTTATCCAGTTCCAATTTCTCAGGGGGGTTGGCAGGGGTTTTGAAACCTGGCTCCTGAATTTCAGGGGGTTGGGTGGGCTCTGGTTGCGGTGATTTTTTTTGATTTTCTTTTTGGCGTTCCTGTTCGCCATAGGCTTTGAGCTGATTGAGATTGGCAATCATCAAAGGTTGAACAGGATAAATTTGCCCGCGAATCAGAGGATAACCCCCTGTGCTCTGATAAGCCAGCCATTTTCCATCGGGAGAGGGTTTGGGTAGATACCAGGTGCGGTTTGTACGAAAGGGTATCAGAGCCTGTGCCTGGGAAAGGGTTTCGCTGCGCGCTTCAATTTGTTCACGCGTGCGTTCTTCCAGGGCTTGACGCCAGTCGGCTTCAATTTGCAAAAGCGGTTTACCAAAGGTTAGCTGAATGGCTTGATAAAAGTCGCCACTGAGGTTGCGGTAGGTTTGCAGCAATTCAGGCAGTTTTTCCCGCCCATAACTTTCAAATATAAATTTGACGAGTGCATAGCCTTCGTTATAACCTTCTGAGCCTTTTCCTGAGAGGGCCGTAAAGGCATTGCGTTCTGCTGGGGTCAGCAGAGAGCGGTTCAAGAGGTGCAGGCGCAGCATGCGATCATTTTCTGAGGCCCAGTATTCGGCTTCGTACTGCGCCAATCCTTCGGCAAACCAGGCTGGTAATCCGGCAGATTTGAACAGGTTTGAACCAAAGAGCCCTCTTTGCACGGCTAAAAAATTAAAAATATGCGTCATCTCATGCAGCAGGAATCGGTTGATCCCGATTGGGGCTTCAAGGGCAAAGCGGGGGTCGAGTACGATGCGGTTACGCGCAGGTTCTGCAAAACCATTCCAGAATTCGTCTTCATTGATGATCAATGAAATTTTCTCCTGTGGAGCCACACCCAAATCAGCTGTGATTTTTTCAAACCCCTCTTCTGCCACACGTGCAGCGAGCTTGGCCAATTGATCAAAGCCTTGGTAATAGTGAATTTTGAAATGGGGAGTTGAAATTTCCTGCCAATGGCGTTCTGGGTGGTTGACGCTTGGGCCGAGAAAAGCATGGGCTGGGAAACTCGCAAAAAAACTCAAAGCGGCGCATAAGGCCATGAGACGACGATGGAGATGGGGAGTTTTGCTCATGCAGAGTATTATACCAGGGAGAGCAAACCAAGCGAGAGCCCTGCCATAACTTATTCAATTTAAACCTTACTCAAAGCAAAAAAAACCTGAACCGAAGTTCAGGTTTCTGATTGAAAGTGGCTTAAAAGCTAGGGATAGGAACCTGTTTCATGGTGATCATGAAATAGCTTGCAAAGAGGAAAATCAGACAGCCTGCCCCGAAAAAGCTCCAACGGATTTTTGTTTTAAAGACCAAGGCCAGACCTGCAAAGAATAGGGCAATGGTATAAACCACGCTGACCAGATTGAAGCGATCCCCTCGCGTATTGTAGTCTTTACCGGACTCAAAGGATACATCTGCTTTTTTGAAGAGATCATTTGCGCCTTTGACCATGCCTTCTTCATACATATTGCCTTCGTCATCAAGGTCATTTTTAAGCGCAAGCGTAAACAATTCAGTTTCGCTTAAGTCTTCGGTATCTTCTTTGGCTTGGGTGGCGTGTTTGGTCATCGGCAGGCCCAAGCTTTCGTAGGCATCCGCGCTCATTTGCCACGTATAGAGGTATCGCGCCATATCCATCAAACGCTCTTTGTTTTCAGGATTTTTGGTGACTTTTGCTTCAGACAGAATCTGTTTCCCCAAAATATCTATTTGATAATCTTGGGCAATATTGATCATCGCGTCTGTTTTATCAGTGGCTGCTTTAATGGCAATCGTCGCCGCTTCAGCATAGGCCGTGGCTTGATTACCCCCCCACAAACTGGATTGAAAGCCAGCCCAAGCCGATCCCGTTGCTGCAAGACCCAACAGAAGGGCTACAAACAACTCAAAAAGATCAAAGGGAAGATTTTTATCTTCACTTGAATCCGTTTTTTCTGTGAACTCAGAAATCTCAGACATAAATTACTCCTTAAAAATAGTTGTTTTGTGTTCATATATTCTCAAAATGGATATATTACTGAACATTTTGGGCGTGAATAAATTTATAAATGAACACAGCACGTGATCACGCAAATTTCAAGGGTCAATTATATGTGGTGCTTATTTGATTGTCAAATAAATGTTGAAAAAAATATAAATATTTGTTTTGTAAATTTAATATTTTCTTTATTGATTATTTTATGAGTGCGCAACAGCGCTTGGTTTGCACCTCCTGAGATAAACTTGGCCCCTCTCTTAGGCTCTGATACAATGGCTCAAGATATCCAATTTTTTTTCATAGAGGTTGCCATGCAAACCCTTTTTCTTGAAAAACTGAAAATTTCAGCAAAAATGTCCTTTCTGAGCTCTTGTCTTTTGCTGTGCTCAAGCCTGTCTGCTTGGGCGATGCCTTCAGAAGTGAATCAACTGGCTCAGGAACTCTCCCCTAAACTTGAACGCTTTTTAAGCCAAGAACTTCACCGTGAAAAAATTGGGGTTGAGATTACTCCCACTGAATTGTCTCAAAAGGATGCCGTCTATCGTTTGGGCGTTTCGAACCATGTTTTGCGAGATACCGTTTTTGATTTGCGTGTGCGCTTTGATAAAGAGCTGGCTGTGATTGAAGGGCGGGTTTTTTCTGCCGCAGAATATAAGCTTTTGGTAGAGACCGCTGAAAAGGTGTTTTCCAAAGGGGTACGCATTCATGTTGAACATTTTCCCTATGCTGCTGTTGAACCTGATTATGCCATTACCACCCAACCGGGCAGCAGTCTTTATGTAAAACCTATTGCGCAGGCCGGAGACAATCTTGCAACTCAGGTGCGTTTGGGAACTCCTCTTGAAATCTTGGAATACAGTGGCGATAAGCAGTTTGCACTTGTCAGAATCCTGGATGATGGCTATATTGCCTGGATTCAACGCAGTCATTTGCTTGAGACAGGGCAAGCTGCTTTTGAAGCTTGGCAAAAAAACCGCCAGGTGCTCATCATGCGCACTCTGAATGCGCCCCAATTGCTCTATTTCGGAACCCGCCTGCGTTTGATTCAGCAGAACCGGGATCATGTCTTGGCTGCCTTGCCAGGGGGCAAGCAAATTAAGTTGGCAAGTGATGATGTCGTGATTGAAAAGGGCCCCCCCCAATCCCCTGACCTTTCAGCTGTGATCAAAACGGCCCATCAGTATCTTCCCAAATCCCCACAAGGAGGCGGAGCCTATCTTTGGGGGGGTACGTTTGGTAAGACCCTGGATTGCAGCGGTTTTATGCAAACGATTTTTAGGGTGAACCATGTCTATTTACCGCGCGATGCCGATCAACAGATGGGATTTACGCAGAGAGTGGGCAATACCCTGGCTCAACTCAGTGAACTCAAGCCCGGTGATCTTGTCTTTTTTAGTGGCAATCGCAAATATCCCACCCATGTGGGACTCTATTTGGGCAAAGGCAAAATCATTCATTCTTCACCCAAAGGACCCTATAGCGGGATTAAAATCAGCACCCTTCAAGGGGGGGGGGAATATGATAAATTTCTTCAAAGTATCTATTTCGGTGGCGGTCGTGTCACCCGATCACTTTAAGTTGCCCTGCAGCCATTTGTTGCAGGGGGGCTTGTTTCATCTGGCTGGCTACATACCGTGAGGGCTATGCTTGAAGCAAGAACGAAAGGAGCATTTTTATGCAGAAACTTGTCACAGCGGTGTCACTATTTTTTAGTCTGAGTCTTGGCGCTTTTGCTGCTCCGTTTCAAATGGCGCAGGAACACCGCAATTTTCCTAAAGTCAATGAAGCTGAGCGTGAAAATCGTTCTCAGTTGACAGACAATAAACACTATCGCGTCATTTATACGCCTTTGCCTGATCCCATTCCTTTGAATCAACATTTTCGTCTGAAATTGACGGTTCAAGATGCGCAAAATAAAGTCGTTGAGAACGCTAAAATCTATGTGGATGCAGATATGCCGACCCACAATCATGGCATGACTGTAAAACCGAAAGTGAAAGATTTGGGCAAAGGGATTTTTGAAGTTCGCGGTATGCTCTTTCATATGCCCGGTTTTTGGGAAATTTATGTATTGGTAGACCATGCTGGAAAGAAAGAGAAGGCGGTTTTTGGTGTCACGGTTAAAATGTCTGCTCAAGATTAGTTTGATTGGGTTGGTGCTTGGTGCCTGTCAGCCACCTCAAAACAATCGGGAAGGCCCCCCCGATTTTACCCCCTCAGAGAAGCTCATCATTCAAAGCCTGACAGGACACCCCGAACTGACCAGCAATCCATCCAATCGTTGGGCGGATCAGCCACGTGCTGCACATTTTGGGCAATATCTGTTTTTTGATAAGCGCCTGTCTCAGAATGGAAAATTGAACTGTGCCTCCTGCCACAATCCTGGCTTGGGTTGGAGCGATGGAAAAGCCTTGGCACAAGGCTTAAAGACCACCGCACGCAACAGTCCCAGCCTTTGGAATGTGTCACATCAGCGTTGGTTTTTTTGGGATGGTCGTACTGATTCTGCTTGGGCCCAAGCCATTCAGCCTTTAGAAAGTTTGGCTGAAATGGGCATGGATCGTGTTCGGCTTTTGCATGTTTTTCATCAAAATTCAGATTTAAGACAGGGTTATGAAGCACTCTTTGGCACCTTGCCAAGTGTCACCGGCTTGCCTTCTAGTGGGCGTCCAGTGGCTGAGCAAGCCGATCACCCTTTGCAAAAAAATTGGAACCTCTTGAGTGAAGCTCAGAAGCAGCAGGTGAATATTTTTCTCACCAATCTTACCAAAACCCTCGAAGCATTTGAACGAAGATTTCAAACCGGTGAAAATGCCTTTGACCGGTTTGCAAAAGGCCTGCGTACCCACCAACCCGAATTGCAAAACGCCCTTTCAATCGAAGCCCAAAAAGGCCTGAGGCTTTTTATTGGACGGGCTCAATGTGTGCTTTGTCATACGGGGCCACTTTTCAGTGATTTGGAGTTTCACAATACGGGTTTGTCTGCTCTTCCGGGGCAAGCGATCGATCAGGGGCGCTATTTGGGGATTCCCGCTTTGATGTCTGATGCTTTCAATGGTTTGGGGCCCTATACGGATCTCGCCTCGAAAGAAGATGCCTGGAATGATAAACTGATCTATTTGCAACGCAAAGCAACCAACCAAGGTGAATTTAAAACTCCGGGGCTGAGAGAAATCAGTCGAACGGCTCCCTATATGCATGACGGCCGGTTTAAAACCCTGGAAGAGGTGGTCCGTTTCTATTCTCAGCCCTTAAGTGAACCCCCAGCAACTGGTCGACGAGAAGACACGATCCAAGTCTTGGATCTGAAGCCCGAAGAAATCAAGTATCTCGTGGCATTTTTAGAGTCCTTGACTGGGCCTGAGCCCCCATTGGATTGGGTTGGACAACCCAAATCGGCTGTTTACAGTCAACCCTGAGATGAAGACCCGGCCTGAATTTCAATCCCAAGCACCGCTTTGTGCACTGCTGGATGCGTTTCAGGAACAGGGTTATTTGCTTTGGCGAAACTGTCTTCCAGCCGATCGTTTAAACCCTTTGCTGTGGAAAGCGCGTCAGGCCTATGCACGTGCTGATAGCCTGTTTGCTCAAGGTCAATTGCCAGCTGCTGAAGCGCTTTTGTTTCGCTATGGGCATGTGCCACCTGAAGCCTGCTATCCTCCCCACGATCCTTTTTTGGCTTTGGCCCGATTATTGGAACCCTGTCTTGTGTTTTTGAATGCTGTTTTGGAGGCTCCGGTTTTACTGTATCAGAACAGTTTATTCCGTCGCCAGATGCCGGAAAAAAGCCCCTCTCCACCTTTGCCTTGGCATCAGGATGCGCTTTTTTTAGGCGATTTAAGCCCCGTTCTCAATCTTTGGTGCCCTTTGATGGCCTGCGGACAGGATGCGCCTGGGCTTGAAATATTTGAGGTCAATCTCAAGGAATCCTTGCGGCTCGAGCGTTTCCCAAGACGGGGTGTTCAGGCCGGGGATGCCTATGCTGATTTTTCGTTCTTGCCAGAAGAACTTGAAAGCCTGTTTCCCGGTGCTTCAAGTTGGACTCCCACCCTCAACCCCGGCGATCTGTTGGTTTTTCATGAGAAAATCCTGCACCGAACCCATTTGCAGAAAGGCATGACGCAAACGCGGATCAGCCTTGAAATGCGCTGTATCTCACACAATAAAGCCCCTCAACTTGATAGTTTGACCCTTCCCTTGAATCTGTCCTGATGCAGAATTTAGGGCGTATTTCCAAGCGTATTTTGGTGGGACCGCTTGTCAACCCTGAGCAAATGGGGGCTTGGCTTTCTCAACCTGATTTCAGAGTCTTGTATGATCCCAAATTGCTGAACCGACCGGCAGCTTGGGAGGGGCTGATTCCAGAACTTCAGCTTGAGAACTACCCCTGGCTTGCCTATCGGTATGGTCAGTGTCTCTCAGAAATTCTCACCCAGCTCGAACCCTGGCAACCAGAACTGATTCTCTGGTGGGGGTTTGCCACCTCTGTTCTGCCCCAGGGTTTAGACGCTGCGCCTTGCCCGGTTGTTTTAATTGCCTCGGACTGGCAAAGCGCTGGGGCTTTGCTCTGGGAGTGGAGAGAGCATTTTGATTTGATTCTGGGGGATCAGGCCCTGGTCAACTGGTTGCAATCCAGAGGCTTTACACGTTGCGCCTGGTGGCCTTCCTATGGGTTTTCTCCAGCGCGTTTTTATCCAGGAGCAGAGACCAAGTGCTGGGATTTGACCTATGTCGGAAGCCTTAACCCAGACAGTCATCCCGAACGTTTGCTCTATCTGAAAACATTGAGTGTACTCTCCAGGCAATACCGTGTTTGTTTTCGCAATCAGATTGTGGGTGAAGACTACCGTCGCTTGCTTTCGCAAAGCCGTCTGGTCTTTAATCATGCCTTGCGGGGAGAAATGAATCTCAGGGCCTATGAAGCTTCAGCCTGTGGAGCCGTGGTTTTGCAAGAAGCTGGTAATTTAGAGATCCGTCGCTTTTTAACGCCTGGAGAGAGTTGTTTGCTCTATGAGCCCTCACAATTGCTTGCACAGGTAAAGGGCTGGCTCCAACAACCTGAACTTTTGGATTCAATCTCCAAACGGGCTGCCCAGGCCATTCTCAACCATACATACGAGCAGCAATTTGAACGTCTTTTGAATCTCTTGCCGAATTATTTGAAACAGCATCGGCGTGCTCCTCTGCGTTTAGCAAGCAATTTACAGGGCCAACTTGAACTCTTACAGGCTTTTCAGCCTGCTGTGGTTGCACAGCAGCCCGAGCTGATCCGCGAAAAGTTAAAGCTTCAGGCTCAGCCCTTGCCGCCGATCTTGGCCTGTTTAGGCTTAAGTTTAGGAACCGATCGGGATGCTGCCTATTCTGCACTTGAAATGGCAGCTCTACAGAACCCTCAGGATCTGATCTTGCAGCATAATTTGGCATGGGCTGCTCGTTTTGTGCAAAAACCCAAAGCCTCGATCTTTGAGCTGATACATCACGCTCTGCAAACAAAACTTCAGCTTCCTGCTGCCGATCGGCTCGATGAATTTGTGGTATTGCCCTGCTTAGGCTCCCACCGCTTTCAGTTGGTTTGGGAACAAGCGCATCAAGCTGAAGATCGAAATCGCTTAGAACAACTTGTGTACTGGAACCTTCTGCGACTGAAAGCGGAAGTGGCGCTTGAAAACGAAGACTGGGTAACCTCACTCCAGGCTTTGGAACAAGCCCAAGAAAGGCCTCAGATGCCTGAAACTCTTTGCTTTCCCATGGCCATGATTTACTTGCGCCTTCAGGAGCATGCACGTGCCTTGCAAGCATTCGCAAGAAGTGTCAGTCTGAATCCTTCCTCAAGAATAGCCTGGAAATATTTGATTCAACTCAGTTTAAAACTTGAGCCCGTCAATGCCCGTCGTGAAAAGTTGGCAGAACTGATTGATTGGGCGGAAGCGGTTGCCTGGAGAGATGGGCTGCCACAATGGCATGCTCTGTATGAACAATTGAAAATAGAAACGGTCACTGAACCAGGAAATTAAACTTGAGCAAAAATTTGAGCTGTATCCAGCAGCAAAGCCACTTCTCCATTGGCCAGTACGGTGGCGCCTGAAAACATATCCGCTCCCCTGCGCTTGTCATGGTTGTTGCTAAAGGGTTTTAAGACCAATTCTTCTTGCCCCAGGAGTTCATCTACGAGAATACCCAGACGTTGACTTCCCCGTTTGATGACGATCATCCAAAAATCTTCTTTTTCAAAGCCAAGCGCTTTGACCTGATCCCCTTGGGGATTGATAAAATCAGCAAGAATAACCAAGGGAATATAATGCCCGTTAAAATAATAAACTTCTTTACCCGCTTGGGTTTCAATTTCTGAGGTGTAAATTTCTGTTACGGTATCTACTTGATCCTGTCCAATTGCAAAGAAGTCGCCTCTGTCGCTGACCAGAAAGGCATTCAACATGGTCATTTGAGAGGGAATCCGAATCGAATAGGTGGTTCCCTGACCGCGGGTGGATTGAATGCGAATTTCGCCACCGAGACTCTCAATCTGGGTGCGAACAGCATCCATACCTACGCCTCGCCCTGAAATATCAGTCGCAGTATCCTGGGTCGATAATCCAGGGGCAAAAACAAGGCGCAGAGCTTGTTCCTGAGACATTTGCAGTGCAGACTGTTCAGAGACGATTCCCCGCTCAACAGCTTTATAGCGTAATTTATCGGTATCAATGCCTTTTCCATCGTCTCGTACGTCAACGCGCAAAACGTCATTTTCATAACTGGCCTGTAAGGCGATCAGGCCCTTGGCAGGTTTGCCTCTGCGCAAACGCTCTTCGGGCTTTTCAAGACCATGATCGGCTGCGTTGCGAATCATATGCATCAAGGCATTACCCAGTTCATCAATCAGGGTACGATCCATTTCCAGCTCCCGGCCATCCATGGTGAGTTCAATCTCTTTGCCCAATGAGCGTGAAAGATCGCGAATCATACGTGGAAAGCGATTAAAGACCTGTTCAACAGACACCATTTGAAGTTGAATACTGAGGGAGTGTAAGGCGGTGGCTACTGAGCCCAAACTAAAGAGATGGGTGTCCATATTGGCAATATTTTGGCTGCGAATGGCATGTGAAAACTCGGCACGACACAGCACCAGTTCATCAACCAATTGCATGAGTTGTTCAAGTTTTCCAGCATCGACTCTGACCAAAGGTGAGGTTCTGGTTCCTGCCTGGCGAGTTTGGGCGGGTGACTGTTCTGTAACGAAGTGTTCCGGCGGACGGGTGGGTAAATCAATCACTGAATGACTGCTTTGGGCCATGGGTTTGGTTAGCGGGGTTTTGTCTCTGGGCAGCTCAATGATATTATTGACCTGGGTTTTGGGGGCTAAAAGCTCGTCTGCCACATAAAGGGCCTGAATTTCGAGAGAGTCTTTTATTTCAGGTATTTCAAGAATGGCAGAACGAATTTCATCGGCTTCATGTTGGCTTACCAAAATCAGACTGAAAAAATTGCCAAACCGTTCTTCTTCAAGCTCAATCACGGGGGGATCGGCTTTAATGATTTCACCGTATTTTTCGAGTGAACGAAAAATTAAAGTTGCGCGTGCAGCTTTTAAAACGACATTTGGAAAGAGTTTTATCCCGAATAAAATTGCACCGTAGCCGAGTTTTTTTGCTTCCCGTAAGACATTGAGCTCAAACTCATTTAATTCGGGCATCGCGAAGGGATCTTGGCTTTCCAATTTAGGGGGGGATTGGGCTGTATAGATGGTTTCTCCCAATAAATTCACGGTGCGAAGTGCTTCCACTTCAGAGACTGAGTTTACTTCGTTTTCAATATATTCATTGTCATGGGGGGTGACCAGGCTGATAATAAAACAGTTCTGAAAATTTCCTGCCAGCAAATCGTTGAGTTCAGGAATGGTTTTGATCACTTCGCTGTTTTGCTTGAGTTTATGCAGGATCAGTTGTGTGCGCACAGATTTCATTTGGCAGTTTTCAGCCAGTTGAATACGCAACTCAAAGCAGTTTTTTCCATATTTTGAAGCTTGAAGAATTTTTTCGCTTTCGCTGTCGGTATAGGCATGTTGCCAATCTTTAGACCAGTAAGGATCCTCTTCCTCTCCTGTTCCAGTTAGGGAAGGCTGTGATTGGCCTTGGGCAGAACATTCAGCCAGATGCGCGAAGAGATAGCTGAGATCTTGGGGGGTCGCTTGCTCTGGTTGACTGACATTGCCAATCAGCAGATCCAAACCATCGACACAGGCAAAGAGCAAGTCCATGATGCGGTCATTCAAGCGAATCGTGTGATTTCTTAGCTCGTCGAGCAGGCTTTCCATTTCATGGCTTAATTGTGAAATTTCTTCAAAATAGGGAAACTCCACCAGGGTGGCGGCCATGCCCTTAATCGTATGAATGCTTCTGAAGATCTCATTTAAGACAGCCGAATTATCCGGCGAGTTTTCCAAAACCAGCAAGGAATCACTGCATTGCTGGAGATGCAAACGCGCCTCATCGATAAATAATCCTACGTATTGAGAAAGATCCATGTTACCAACGGTTTAATGTGTCCATCATAGCATGCAAAGCAAATCCTATTTTTTTCATTAAGTCACTAAAAGCGCCAATTGACGCGTCTCTTCGACTTTTTTTTGTAAATTGGGCAGCAATCTTTCCAGGTGGGATTCCTGAATACCCAAGACCTTATGAATGATGTTTGCATGCTCACGAAAGGTGACAAGGGCTTGATTTTTTTTATCCTCTCTTAACATCGCTGCCAAAAGATTCGCGGTCGCAACCAAAGTCGGAAGCAAGGCGGGTATTTCATTTTCAAGTAAAGCTTCAAAACTGTGGTGTCTTTTGATCGATTCTACCAAGAGCGGGGGGAAGTTCCAACGCTCAGCCAAGGCAGCCCCAATCTCAGCATGGTTAAACCCCAAGATTTTATTTTCGGCCTCATACAAGTGAATTTTGGTGTTGAGATGAAGATTGGTGGCCTTATACACTTCAGGTAAAGCGTATTGGTTCAGTACAATTTTGCCAATATCGTGAATCAAGCCTGCAATAAAGCATTCTTCGGGTTCATGGTGTTTGAGATTTAAGGCCAGAGAGCGTGAAATTTCGGCACTTGCGATTGAATGTTCCCAAAACTCACCTGCGTTTAGTTTATAGCCCAAGAGGCCTTTGTTCAGTGTGCTCTGCGTAGTAATCATCAGAACCAGACTTTTGACGGAGCTAAACCCTACAATCATCACGGCCTCAGAAATCGTTGTCACTTTGCGTGACAGACCATAAAAGGCTGAATTACAGAGTCGCAGGACCTTTGCTGTCAGGGCTTGATCAGAGCTGATGACTTCGGCGAGTTTACCTACATCTGTATCGGGATCATTCAACAATTGAATGGCGCGCATGGCCGTTTGAGGAACCTCGGGCAATTCATCCACCCGATTCAAAATATTCCTGATAGAGAGTTCTCTCACGGTTTGCCCATCTTTTGCTTTTGGTAAAAATATGAAGATAAACGATTGTAACCAATCTCATGGGCCTGAATCAACTGTTCAGCCCCGCCCACAAAAAGCACGCCACCCTCACGAAGGGATGAGTAAAACTGTTGATAAACGCGGGTTTTTGCTTCTTTGGTAAAGTATATCATTACATTGCGGCAGGCGATGAGATCAAATTGTAGGGGATAATCATCTGTTAAAAGATCGTGGTGAATAAAGTGAACTTTTTCCCGCCACTTTTGTTTAAAAACATAGGCATTGGCTTTGTTTTCATCCAGGCAAGGATCAAAAAAAGTGGAGAGGTCTTTTTTGCTCACATGTTGAAGCAAATCGGGTAAAAATACGCCTTTCCGCGCACGTTCTAAAGCATCCCGATCGATATCGCTTGCAAGAAAATGGCAGTGATCGGCTGCTCCCAGATGTTCGAGGATCATCAAGAGGGAATAAATTTCTGCCCCGATCGAACTGCCTGCACTCCAAATTCTGAGCCGGGGCCTTCGTGAAAGCAGTTCAGGTAAAATTTTGTTTTGAATTTCCTGAAAACGTTCGGCATTTCTAAAAAACTCTGAAACATTGATCGAGAGTCCATCTAAAAATTTGCGCAATTCATTTGAATTTTGTTTGAAATATATCAGCAGTTCAGCTAAATTTTGGGAATGGGTTGTGTGTAAGATTTCCTGAAGTCGCCGATCAATTTGGATATGTTGGTAATTATCCAGATTATAACCAGAAAGCTGATGAAACTCACGTTTAAAATGCGTCAACTCGGGATCAGAATGTGGCTGCATGCCCCGGCCCTTTCCTTGAGCACTTTTGGACCGGGTAAAAAACAAGCAGGCTTCATCGTGCAACTCGACTGAAAAGCAGAATCTCTTCTTTGATATCACTCAGTTTGAGTGCCAGGCCGATTTTGAATGTTTCGGCTTCATTTTGGGCATCTTTGACCCAAAGTGCATGGGATTTAAGATAGAAATCTGGGGTCTGAATATTTGCTGGGATATGTAGGAAATCCCGCACGGATTGAGGACTGAGTTGATAGGCTTGATTGAGATCCAGCAAGGCACGGTTTGTGCATTCTTTGAGCTGAATCAAGGCACACCCGCGCTGTAATAAAGCCATGGCTTGAAAATCAGGATCGCGTGTCATATACAGGCTGAGCGTCAAATCTTCAACTGCTTCTGGGAACCGTTCCTGAACTCTTCTCAAGGTTCCCCTCAGATGATAGAGCGCAGAGAGAAAAGTCAGATAGCCTGTATCTTCTGCAATTTCCTGATCCCAGTCAATTTCATGTGCGGTCAGATCATTCACTTCGGCCTTTACCAATTTTAACAAGCGCGAAATATCATCAATGGCATCAGAAGGTTTTTTCCACAGACTGTAGGCATAGCCTCGAAAACTCAGACAGCGCAATTGTTCCATCAGCGTAAGGCCTGCTGCCAAAGTTTGGTTGAGCAGGGCAATGGCCTGTCGATAGCGAGCCTGTTGGATGAAATCCTGTGCCTTTGTAAAGGTTTCTTTCAATTCTTCAACAGAGACATGGTGGATCAATGGGGGGGTATTTTTTGACTTCATTCTCAAATCGGCCTCAACTCAATCACGACAATTTACTTAACCACCTTCTGCTGTCTGAAAACCGCTGCGCAGCGGAGTCGGTCTCAGATTATAAACTTCTTCAGGAACCAGGCCCGCAAGATATTCGACAATGTCTTTGACGGATACAATCCCGGTTAAATGGCCTTTTTCATCCACCACAGGCAAATGTCTAAAGCCCCCCAGGGTCATCTGATTCAAAGCAAAGGCAATTTTATCTTCGATAAACAAAGTGACGGGATCGGGAGTCATGTATTCTCTCAGTTTTGCCTGATTTAAATCGGGGTTCGTTTTTAAAACTTTAAAAAGCAGATCCCGTTCTGTGAAAATGCCAACCGGAACCTTTTTTTCTGCAATAATCACTGCGCCGATGCGCTTGTCTTGCATCAAATGGATAGCTTCCTGAAGGGTGTGCTCAGGGCTTAAGCTGATGGGCTTGCGGGGAGAAAGTCGCCGGATGGTTTCTTTGCTGACCACTGTAAATGCTTTTTCCTGGTCTTGCAAATGACTTAGATCATCATGGTCCAGATATTCATCGATTAAGCTCAATGGCGTGCCCCTCCTTTTTTCATAGCCTATATTTTCATTTTATCACGGGCCTTCGCCTTGTTAAAATCTGACTTGCTCTTCTTTAAACCACTTTAGAATTTTCTGGCCTGAAGGTCTTTGCCTGAATTCGCGCATGGTTTCAGCCAGGGCGGGTGGCAATTCATCAAGTTCAGGCAGTTTGACAGAATATTCAGCAGGCCCCACGATCGGGGCTCCAAGGGCTGCAAAACTCAGATCCGCAGCACTGAAACGGTCTCCACACAAATAGGGGCGGCCATCTGAAAGCCGTTGATCGACAAAATCAAATTCAGATTTCATTTTCATCAGCGAAATCTGGCTGGCCTCATAGGTAATATTCATGGATTGCCGCATGATAGCTGTCAGAGCGGGCCAAACAAAGGGCAACATGTTTTTTTCGTGTGCGGGACCTTTTTGTCGCAATAGCTTAAGACACAAAGGCTTGTCCTGAAGCAGATAGAAGTAAACGTAGCGCCGTGTATGCGGGCCCAGGTTGAGATCAAACCGGTTTTCCAAGGCCTCAACCTGTTCACGGGTTTGATCGTCTGGAAAAAGTCGCTTTTCAGGTTCTACCTGTCGATCCAGCCAATGGAGAATATCCGTAGAGTCTGGAATGATGCCCTCAGAGGTGAAGAGGCACGGGGTTGTGCGCCCGCCCCCGCGTGCCAGATTGGCTGCGAGGTGAAATCCAGGCAGATGATTTTCTTCACTATAGGAAATATTCAAGCGCCGAAACGCCCAACGGACTTTTTCGCAGTAATGACTGAGATTGATACTGTGAAGATGCGGAATTACAGGGGTATATTGGGAAGCCATTTGGGGGGAATATCCAATTGTCGTTTATTTGAAAAGCGTTGTAAAGAGCGGATCAGAATCGGTCGGGTTTGGGCGGGTTCAATAATATCATCGACAAAACCGCCAGCGGCTGGAATAAAGGGATCATCTGAGCGGCTGCCTTGGGCATGCAAATGATCCAAGCGTTGTTTAAGTTGGGGATTGTGGCCTGCAAAGCTGGCCATGGCCTGATCACTCATAATGCCTATACGCGCACCAGGCCAGGCGTAGACCAGATCTCCGCCGCCAATGCGGGGGTTGAGCATAAAATAGGCCCCTCCAAAACAGCGCCTGACCACCACCCCAATTTTGAGTCCCTTTAAATGGCCAATGGCCATCAAGGCCTGAGAACCATAGCTGAGAATCCCCTCTTTGTGCGCGCTGGCATTGGGCATAAGGCCTGGTACATCGACAAAGCTGATCAACGCGTAATTATAGGCGCTGAGGAAATTGAGAAAACGTGATAATTTCCGCAGGGCGCGGGTATCCAATGCTCCCGCCAGAACCAGAGATTGATTGGCTATCACGCCGACTGTTTGCCCTGCCAGACGCATAAATCCTGTCACCAGATTGGGTGCAAAATCAGGCTGCACTTCCATGAAACTGCCTTGATCGGCAACTGAATGAAGAACTTGTCTGATTTCAAACGGGCTTTCAGGGTTTTCTGGCAGGAGCTGATTCAATTGGGGATCGGTTCGCTCGCAGCTATCTTGAAAACTGAGCTGAGGGGGGGGCTCTGCATTGGTTTGGGGCAAATAGCCGAATAGCTTTCTGACCCTTGCAATCGCTGCTGCTTCGTCGGGTTCGACAAAATGGACAGCCCCAGAGTGACGGGTATGCACATCGGGCCCTCCCAATTCCTTTTCACTTAAATTTTCGCCCGTTGCCGCCAGATTGACCCCGGCTCCTGCCACACAGAGTGTGGAATTTTGATCCATGATAATAAAATCTGTTAAGGTGGCGACAAAGGCGGGGGCACCGATACAGTGGCCCAAAACACAGGTGATTTGAGGGACAACGCCTGAAAGGTATACTGCTTCTTTGAGTACTTCAGCATAGCCTTCCATAATCAAGACGCCATCGGTCACGCGTGCGCCCCCTGATTCCACCAAAGCGATCACGGGCAGACCGGATTGGCGCGCCAAACGATACAGTTCACAGATTTGGCGGGTTTGGAGGGCACCGATACTGCCTCCACGGGAATCAAATTCACTGGCCCAGGCCAAAACCGGGCGTCCCTCAATTTCGCCACTGGCACAGACTATGCCATCCTTAAAACTGGGTTTTTCAGGGTGATTGCGGGTAAACCTAAACAGCTCTTGAGCACTGTCAGGATCCAGCAATGCTTTCAATCTTTGTCTCGCATTGGGCCTGTCTGAATTTGATATTGATTTTTTGTCTTCTGACTCAATCAGCGCTTCGGCTTGTTTTAAACGCAAAAGATCGTGTGATAATGGGGTGTCCATGCTTACCTCATGCTTTTTTCAAGGCCAGAAAAAACAGTATATTGGCAGAGATAAAAAAGGTGGCGGCCATGATCAAGGCCCACGTCCAAGAGACCTGAATCCCAATCACCAGACTGAGTATGAGTCCGATGATGAGTTCTGCCACGCCTGCCAGCATAAAATAGTTTGAATTTGAGCGCTTCATAGATCAAACTTCTGCCCAGGTTTACATTCTCCTCTGTAATAACTCCATTCTTCACAGTAGGATCGATCTGTGAAGATGCAATAGCCTGCTTCACCCAGCGTTTCCCTGCGAATTTCAAGCCGACCGTTATTGCTTGTGCAGAAAACAGAGGCTGGGTTGGCGATGCCTGCTGTATTGGCGGGGGGGGTATTTGACTTCCCACTGGGACCAATCACGATCACCGGTGTGCAACCGATGATGAGGGCGAGAGAGAGCCCAAAGGGGTTCAAGAATGGCTTGACAAAAGGAAGCATGGGCCGGTAAATAGGCAGCATATCAGCCTCAATCTCAGATTTTGAATTAAGCCTATTTTACACCAAAGGGCTAGGACATGCTGGGAACGTAAAGCCCTGTCATGCGTTTACTCAAAATCCAGAGACGTTCCTGAAGATTTTCGTTGAGCGAAATTTTCGAAGAGGGCACGATTTTTTTTCGCTCAAAATATTTGCCTGTAATATGCTCAACTTCAGGGCTGGTTGCCAGATAGAGAATGGTTTCTGCACCCTTTTCGGGTGAGATCATGAATTTTTGACCAAACTTCAAAACCGGACGGGTCCAGGCAGGGGCCAAACTCCAGATATCTGTTGCAACTACCCCCGGATGTAGGCAGTTTACTGTGACGTCTGTATTCTCCAAGCGTCTGGCCAAAGCAAAAGTAAATAAAACATTGGCAAGTTTGGATTGGCCGTAGGCAGTGAGAATATCATAGCGTTGTTCGCCTTGAAGATTGGGGAAGTCGATCACGGCCCCAAAATGACCAGTAGAAGCCACATTGATAATCCGGGAGGGAGCACTGGATTTCAGCAGATCCAGCAGCAGATGGGTCAAGAGAAAATAGGCAAGGTGGTTGAGAGCCCAGGTCATTTCATAACCATCAACGCTCAGTTCGCGTCTTGCAAAAACGGCACCTGCGTTATTGACTAAAATATCAAGATGATCAGTGCGCTTTTGAACTTCTTCGGCTAGGTTGCGGATTTCAGACTGAATGGAAAGATCTGCAATGATAAATTCAACTTGCCCATCGGTTTGGGCTTGAATTTCTTGGGTGACGGCAGCTGTTTTATCTGGGTTGCGTCCCACCAGAATGACATGGGCGCCCCGTGCAGCCAATTCTCGGGCGGTAACTTTGCCAATCCCGGAAGTGGCTCCCGTGATCAGACAGACTTTTCCCTCCATTACTGTGCCTCCTCGCTTCACCTATGCTCAACAATAACACGATTTAATCATGACCCTTTGTTAAAAGATGAATATTTTTTGAGTAAGTTCCCAATTCCTTATAATCAGGGCGTAGGATAATAATCCTTTTGCATTTCAAACCAATTCCGAGTGTCTTTGGGATAACGCTGAAGCTCATAACTTAGATGGCGCAAGCCATTTTGAATTTGATTTCGATCCTGAGTTTGGAAACAGAGGAAAAAGCGAATTCCGAGTTGCAGATAATTTAATAGTGATTTACCTGAGGCAATTTCGGGTTTGAGTGATAATTGCTCACAAATCAAAGCCACCTTGCCATGAGCTAGTTTTTCCTGGTGACGGTCGTAATGCAGAACCAACCAGTTTAAGGCGTCTGCAAATGCGGGATCAGGTTTGGGGTTATCATTCGCTGGTGCAAACAGGGAGCGCAGAGCAGGCAGCCTGAATTTTTCTTGGGCAGTGAGAAAATGCACAGCTTCTACTTCGCTCAAAAAGCGAACGGGCAATTTGCCTGATACCAGATCCTGCCAATTCCAGCGTTTTTCAGCTGCTTGGAGCCAATCCACGTTTTATTCCAAAAACAGGTTGAGTCGTGTATTCCAGCCACCGAAGCCATCAGGCTCGATATTCTCGCATTCAGGATCGGGAATCCAATTTTTGCCATCAATGACAAATTTATAGGCATAGAGCCCTTTGAAAGGAAATTCCTTTTCAAGCTTCCAGGTCGAAGTATTTGGAATCCGGGTCAGAAATTCGCGATCGGCTTTCCAGTCTGTAAATTCTCCAGCCAGTGCGATGCTCTGGGCTTCGGCATGTTCAAAATAAAAGGTGACTTTGCGCCCCTCTACAAAAGGAGAAGAGAAACGTTTTAAACCCCGTCTATAACGGTCATTGACGGCCTCTTTGACACATTTTCGTGGATGAATCAGCCCAAAACCCTGTCTTTCCAAGGGGATATTAAAGATTTTGTCTGTTGTTGAGGTGAGAATTTCTTTGACGCGACGGGGGCCGAGTTCTGGATTGGCTTCCAGCATCTGGGCAATGATCGAACAGACGATCGGGGCTGAGAAAGAGGTCCCATCGACATGTTGGTAGTGGATGCCGACAATTTTTTGTTCGCGCAGTTTGTGTTGAATTCGGGCACGTATTTCTTCTGTGCTGAGTTTCAGAATATCTGAACCGAAGGGCAAATCCTCAAGTTGTTCAGCCACTGCCTCGGGCAATGCTGAATCAGAGAGACGGGCCAGTTTGCTGAGTGCCTCTGCTTCTTTATAGAGTTGGGTTTCTGGCAAAATTGGCGCAGCGACCCAGATGCCCGGCGCAATCAGTTCGGGTTTCATCAAACCATCGATGGTGGGGCCATAACTGGAATGGTACATATCATAGTAATGGCGACTGAGTTTGTTTTTATCGTCAAACCCCCCAACGGTCACGACAGAAGGGGCGTTGGCCGGTGGGGTAATCGCATTATCAGGGGAATTGCCATCGTTGCCCGCTGCCACAACCACCACCACACCTGCTTGCCAAAGCGCTTCTGCCATTTGGTTGAGTGCATTGTCTAGATACGATTCTTCGCGACCTTCGCCCAGTGAAATATTGAGAATGCGAATATTGTATTCTTTGTGGTGTTCGAGCACCCATTTCAAACCACGAATCATATATTCCGTTTTAATACAGCCTTGGCGATCGGTTGCTTTTAAGAGCACGATATTGGCATTGCTGGCGATGCCCTTGTAAAGACCATTTGAAAGGTAACCATTGCCAGTTGCAGAGACAGACGTTTGCATCCCATGCCAGCAATTGTCTTGGGGTTTACCAAAATCATCATCCTCGGGGTCTGGAATATTGACATAGGCCAAAACCCGGTTATTGGGCATGATCAGATCGGGGTGAGGGAAAAATCCCGAATCGAGAAAAGCAATCGTGACTCCTTTGCCGGTATAACGTGTCACCGCATTGAGTCTTAAAGGGGTAGGAATAATTTCATAATCGCTTTGACTGTAAATCGGAAAAAAACCACTCAGTTCAGAGACCAGACCTTCATTCGGGTATTTATTTGAGAGCAGGAAAATATCCTGGGGGGTTAATTTTTGGTTGTTTTCGTTTCTAAACAATTCAATTTGAGTGGGTTCTGTCAGCGATAAATATTCATCTAGAATTTCAGCTGTTTCTTCATCGATCAAAATATAACGATCAGGATCCGGGCCGTGTTGATAGATTTTGAGTTGAATTTTTCCATCATAGCGACGGATCACGTCTTCAATGATCAGGTCACACAAGGCCTGGGCATGAATGGAGGTTCCATAATAGAGCATTAAGATACACAAATCATGCAAAACATGCCATTGTTCCTGGCGCTTGATTTTCTCAAGCAGTTCCAGTTTGTGTTGTTTCCAGTGTTTGTCCAGCGGTTTATACTGTCTGGAATGTAAGGTGGCTATATAGGCGCCAATATAAGCTTTGATCAGATGTTGTAATGTATCCATAAGAAACCTACTTAATCACTTTGTGGGCAATCAAGGCCTGATAGTATTCAATGGCCTTGGGGCATGAACCATCTGATTCGATCCATCGGGGGTTGTGACTGGTGATCACTTCCAGGATCTGTTTTTCTACGTTTTTGTGAAAGGGGATAATGGCGTCATCCACCTCCCGTTCACAAACCGGGCAGACGTAGCGATTGTCCAGATGGGGGTCCATGGTGGGCTCCTTGGGCATTTTTATCGTTCTATATTAACACAGGCCTCTATGAAAAACCGGCAGAATCCAAGAGATTTGGTTCCTGCCGGTTGAGTCAATATTCAAGTACTAGCCTTTGTTATAGTAAAAACGCTCATGAACGATTTGATCGTTTGTCCAGGTTTGAACAGAAACCTGCTCCATTTTGGCTCTAAAACCATTTTTAAAGCTTACATCCATCCAATTTTCGATCATGACAATGCCTGTTTCATCATTCCAGGCTAAATTCGTAACGCCGCCATCGTGAAAGGCTTCGATACTTTCTAAAAATGCAATTTCACGTTCGCGGTTCGCGCTTTTGCCCTGGGTGGGCTCCTCAGCGTTTTCCTGCATGACGACATCTTCTGCGTAGTATTTATCAAAGGCTTCGAGCAGTTTTCCGCTAAAAATCATTTGGTAAAGATCGCTGGCTTTTTCTTTGATACTCATATTTTGGGTCTCCTTGTGATTAAAAACAGGCTTGGGTTCATGTTTTTCCATTCAGCGAAGCTCATCGGCAGCAAGAAAATATGAATACAGTGAATATTTTGCTGTCATGATTTATCTCTGAATAGTCATTATCATAACTGTTTTGATTATATAGTTCAATATCAAATAGTTTATTTTTAAATTAATTTTTTGAAGTCTTCAGCTTCCTGTGGATCTGCTCTGGGTTGAGACTGGAATTATGCTATGATGGCGCCATGCAAGACTGGGAATATGACGAAGATTGGGCTGAAGATGATGAGCCGGAACTGCTGCCTGATGAGCCTGCAGCAGTTGAATTGGCGCGTTTGCAGTTTGAAATTCCCCATTTTTCTCAAAGAACCCGAATCGATAGTTTTCTAACCCGCCATTTGCGCTATGCAACCCGCAATCGGATTCAAAAAGCGATTGCGGAAGGGCGAGTCACCGTCAACGGCAAAAATGTCAAAAATTCTTGCCCTTTGCATCGGGGCGATCTGGTTGAAATTACCCTGAAGCGACCTGCAGCTACAGATATGGTCGCTCAGGAAATTCCCTTGGACATTCTCTATGAGGATGAAGATTTGATTGTCTTGAATAAACCCCCCGGTATTGCTGTGCATCCGACCTATCAGCATTGGGATGGCACGCTGGCCAATGGATTACTCTGGCATTATCGACAGCAGGTAGGGGATATGAGCGCCCCCTTTAAGCCGGGCCTGATTCACCGTCTGGATAAAAACACTTCAGGTGTATTGGTGGTGGGCAAAACTTTATTGGCCAAACGCAAACTCAGCCGCCAGTTTGAGGAGCGTTTAACTGGCAAAATCTATTGGGCCTTGGTTTGGGGAGTACCCCGTCATCAGAAGGGGATTCTTGAAACCAATTTAGGGGTTAGTAAAAAAAATCGCATGCAAATTGATGTTTTCCCGCTGCATGGCCCCGATGGAAAACCTGCCAAAACGGGCTGGGAGGTATTGGAGAAAGCAGGGGGATTTTCACTCTTGCGCGTGGTTTTATTTACAGGTCGAACGCACCAGATCCGATCGCATCTGCGACATTTGGGACATCCGATCGTCGGAGACGCAACCTATGGGGGTCTTCATGGAGAAGGCTTTGACTATCCAGAGAAAGACACCTGGCTGCCTCAATTGCAGGCGATTATTTCGAGACAGGCTTTGCACGCGGGGCATCTTGAGGTCAATCATCCGGCCACGGGTCAACGCATGGCTTTTCAAGCTCCCTTGCCTGCAGATATTCTGGCTGCATTGGAGTGGCTGCGTCAATTCACCCAAGCTCAACCTGAATGACCAGACTGAATAGATTTGTAGCTGCTGATTTTCTAAGCTAAAATAAGACTCAGACTGAGAGAGAAAAGGCTAAACCTGATGTTACGTGCTGAAAACCATATTGATTTGGATGCCGTTCGCAAATGGACGCAGACCTGGGATGAAAGCCAGTATATAGAGTATTTTGAAAGCCAAATTGCAGACCGTCAGAAACGTCTGAAAGTTCGCTCCTCGATGGAGGAAAATATCGTCAAGATAAAAAAAATCTGTCGAGACCTGGGAGATGAACTTACGTTCTACTCCTATTTACAGCTTTTGAACAGAATCGTCTTCAATTGTTATTTTAAACGGGGCAATTCAGCCTTGCAGATTGCCAATTTTTATGAAGAGATCATTCTGCCTGCAGATCAGGAAACCCGCATGAAAATGTTTGCCTACGACGCTGGCAAACGTGAAGTGGGCGAGCTTCAAATCGAAATTCAGGATCAACAGGTCGGTCAATTGGGGGAACAGAGTGATATGTTCCACCTGGTCTATGATGCTTGTTTTCTGACAGAAGATGAGCTCTTTGATGAAGGGCAGTCTGTTTTGACAGAAAAACCCAACCATCCCTCGTTTTCAGTGACCTCAGTCGATGATGATTATCTGACCCTTAAAATTTGGAATCCAGAAGCTTTGGATTTACCTCTGCATCAGTTTATTGATCTGTTTCTCTACCACTGTTCAACCCGTTTGAATCTAAATTTCAAGCGCACGCTCTTTGATTTGCCCTTCGAGAAAAAAGGCAAAGCGATGAAACTGACCTTGCCCTTACAACCCAAGCCTTTGGATGCCTTGCCTTTGCTTTATTTCAATGCGGCGGCTCACCATTTGCCGCCACGAATTCGCTACCTGTCTTTTTATCATGCGGTATCGCACTTTTTTAAACGCGCAACGCATATCGTGATTCGTGAAAAAATGCAGAATATGTTTTCAACAGGCAATAGCCAGGATCCCCGTCAATTAAAAAAAATGTCGCGCTCGATCAATACCCTGAAAGAAACTTTCAGTGAGAAAGAATCGCTTGAACTGGTCTTGCGTGGGGCACTCAGCTTTGAAAAATTAGGCACCTGGCTCGAAGAAGATTTTCGCCGCAAAGAGTGGTTTGCTCAACCCCATGAGCGTTACCGGGATTTACCGCCTTTGATCGGTGTTTCTGAAAAAGAAATGCTGCGGGCTTTGGTGGAACGTATTTATGCCTTGAAATGTAGCATTGAAGATTTGCGTGATGAGCATGATAATTTTATTTGGTTGGGAAGTCTCGATGATGAGCTCTTGCGGCGTGAGCTTCCCTTGATTCGTTACCTGGCTGCTCAGGTGATTGAGCATTGGAGTGTTTCCGCTCTGGCAGAGGAATCTGATGCAATCCCAGAGGATGGGTTATGATGCTTAAGCTTTTAACCCGACTGGTAGGGGGGGCTTTGTGCTTGCTGTTGGCGGGAACTGAAGCTCAAGCCTTTGAAAAAGTCAAATTTATTAACTTCAGTGATATGCATCTTTCCCTCAAGGGCAAAAATGCAATGAAAATGGGATCCTCCAGTGAGGAAATTGTCAAAACCTGTGTTCAGGTGGCCAATCAGACCCCAGAGCTTGATTTTGTTTTGCTGACGGGCGATCTTCTTCAAGATGGCGAACCCTATAACCTGGATATGATTCGCTATTATCTTGATCAGTTAAAAGTGCCTTATTATGTCGTTCCAGGCAACCATGATATGAGTCCTGTGCATGCCCATGATGCCCAAGCCCCCATTTTTCCAGGTATTTCAAAAACTGTTTTTGTCTGGGCCTTTCAAGGCCATGGTTTTCAAGGCCCAGAATATCACTGGAGTGCCGATCCTGTTCCCGGCTTGCATTTGGTCGGAATTGACACCACCCTCCCCGGTACCTGGGGAGGGCAGGTGCCTGAAAAAGAAATGCGTTGGTTGGAACAGGATTTAAAAAAGAATCAGGGGAAATTGATTCTTCCCCTTTCGCACCATAATTTTATTGAGCAAACCCCCGATGATCATGACAAGACCCAGAACTTTGTCGTAGCAAATGCCAAGGCTGTACGTTCTGTTTTTGAAAAATACCGACCCCAGGTACAATTTGTGATTTCAGGGCACCATCATTTGGTTGGCTTGCGCCAACATCAGGGGATTGCCTATTTTTCAAACCCGAGCACCACGACTTGGCCCATGATGTATACCGAATATGAGTTAACGCCAAAGCAATTGCATTATGCTTCAAAATTTTTGCCTTTGGCTCCTGCCTTGCAGGAAGAGGCCCATCGCAATCTTTTGACTGATACTTGGTGGCGACCCAGTCAGGCTGCACCTGGCAAAGCGGGGGATGCCCTCTTAGAAGCGCAATTTTTGGGAGAAGCACATGAGCGTCAGGGAATACTTGCGCTTCAGCCTTGGAATCAAGCCCCTTGAGTGGGAATTTGTCGAGGGGAGAAGAGAAAATGGAAAATTCACAATTTGCCCATATCAAAGATCAAGCACTTATTCAGGCCTTGACTTCGCGAGAATGGGTGAAACAGGAGACCATCAGCAAAGTTCTGCTTGAGCAAAATGCTGGTTTTCAGTCTGCAACCTATGAATTGCAGGGACTTTTTTACGAATTGCACTTGCGGGAGCGCTGTTTGCGTGTGAAAGAGTCAGTTAGCCTGACGTCCTTGGGTGAGATTGAGCTGGCTCCCAATGAAAAAACACCTTTTCATGCGCAAGATTGGAAACCCTGGGGGGAAGGGGTTGTCCTGATTGACCCCGCCCAGCCCCACATCGTGGACTGGTTAAAAGAATCTGAATGGCCTTCCCGTGGTTTGGTCTTGAGTTCCAAACGCAGCTATATTTACAGTCCTGAACTGGTGCATCAGCCCTGGTTGGGGCTTGCTTCCTATAGTTTAGATCCCCGGAGTTCTGTGGCCGAGCAGCAAGCTTCTACAGGCCCTTATGATTTATATGTTTCAACCGGACAGGATCGGGTTTGTTTGGTCGATCGGGCAGCCGGCGAATTGAGCCTGATTTCCACTCAAAACCATACCTTGAGTGAAAAATATTCATTGCGGGATCCGGGTTCTCGCTTTAGTTTGAATCTGGTTTTTGATGAGAAAAAGCATCAAATCTATTTTACCGATCAGGAAGCACCCTATCTTTCGGTTTTGGATATTCAGGGGGGATCGCTGGAACAATATACCCTGGATCCTGAAATTCCAGGCAATTTGTGGTTAGATGCAAAGAATGAGCGCCTCTATCTGTTAATCAAATCGCCCCAGATTTTGATCCGCTGTTTAAAGCTCTCTACCCTGGAAACCTTGTATGAAGCCCCTTTGCCAGGGGAGCTGTGGAGCCGGGTCTCTCAGGCGCCAACAGATTTGCTTTTGCTCACGCCCCAGGCTTTGGTGGTGATGATGCGCCATGCCGAGACAGGCCGACCCTGGCTGATCTTTCTCAACCCCAACGATTTAAGTCAGATCTCTGAAATCCAATTGGAATCCCCCCTTCCCCCCACACTCCTGGCCTTGGCGGATCAGAATCCGCTGCGGAGACAAACGCGCAAATTGGCAGATCTGCTGGTGGATGGGGGTTATATTGAGGCTGAGAAGATCCTTGAACTTTTTCCATCTCAGCTTCCGCAGCCGGTAGATTCAGAGGAGACAGTCCTGGAGATTATCACACCTGAAAATCGCGTGGTTGAAGTTTTGGATGGCGAGGGAGAGCTGATCTCCCGATCGGTTGAAGATTTGCCTGCTCGGGTTGTTGCCACGCCATCTCCTGTTCTCGCCAAGATCCCCAGACTGCCAGCCTTGCTTTCTCTTTCTCCGATAGAATCGATGGCCCGTCAGGCAAAGCCCAGAAAAACCGACAATCTTCCTCTGCCAGAAGAAGTGGTGGGCATGATTCTTCAAATACTTAGTGCATCTTTCTTTGCGCAAACAGGTCTGGATTTGAGTCAAGATTCAGAGGCTTTAGAAAAATTACGTGATCAGGCTCATTATGTGCGCATTCGTCTTCAGGATTATGATGCCGCCCGTGTATTTTTGCCTGATCTGTATCAGGGAAAATCTTTGCAGACGGTTGTTTTGCGAGACTCCGTTTTGACCATGCAGGAATTGGTTCAGCACTCACTGCGCAAACCCTTTGAAACCCCCCCTACCCATTGTCCTGCTTGTCGCACCCCGCTCTTGGGAATTTGGGATTGTCCAAGTTGTGGCTTGGAGTTATTAAGCCCCGAGCGTGCAATGAAACGCAGCATGGGCTCTGTGCTTGCGCAAACTTGGTTGCCTCCGGGTTATTTTGTGATTCCCGATGTCAATGAGGGGCGTTTGCTGCTGATCAATACGCAGCGTTTCAATTATGTAACCTGGCAAATGAATTTTAAAGTTTTGCCTGGAACCAAACAGCCATGGGATATGCTTTGGCTCGAAAATTTCCATGTTTTGGTAACGGATCGCATGTCCAACCGGGTTTTTGAATGCGATGCCGGTGGGCGTGAGGTTTGGCATCTTGAAATTGAAAAACATCCAGAATTGCGCCTTTTGGAGCCTGTCAAAGCGACGCGCTATCAACGAGATGGGGGAACGCATCGCACCCTGATTGTCGATCGGGGCCATCACCGCATTCTGGAGGTCAGCCCGGATCAGAAAATTACCTGGGAATGGGGGCACAGAAGCCGCCGTGGCAGCTCAGATGTTTTACTGGATTTGCCCAGCGATGTGCAGTATACCCATGAACTCAGTTATCTGATTACGGATACAGGCAATGACAGGGTATTGGAGATTCGAGAAGGTCGGGTTTTCAGAAGGTTCGGAGATTACCTTGAATTGAAGCGCCCTGTGGCTGCACAGCGGTTGCTCAATGGAGAAACCTTGATTGCCGATGCCGGACATTATCGGCTTTTGATTGTAGGCTCCGATGGTTTACCCGAGCAGGAAGTGGTTTATTACCGACCCGGTTTAGACGAACGTTTTCGCATGGATGAACCCTTGCATATGGTGCGACGTGAAAATCAGAATGTGGTGTTGATTGATCGGAACCGGGTAATGGAGATCAATGTATTAGAGAAAAAGATTGTCTGGTTTAGCTTTTTACATGAATTGCATATGGAAATTCTGCCTGCAGAATTGCCTGAAGAATTTCCACATCGGATGGATACCAGCAAAGGTTTTGAACAATTCAAAGAACCCACACCGCCTTCGGTTATTACCCTGCAGGCCATGCTCAAGCAAATTCCTTTGTTTGCAGGGGCTCCCTGGCATTTTTTCGAGAAGCTTGAAAAAATTCTGCACCTGCATACCTACCGCAAAGGTGAAAGGGTGCTTGAAAAAGGAAAAATCGGCCGCTCGATGTTTTTTCTCTTGAGTGGGAGTATTGAAATTCTCAATGAAGGTGATGGCGAAGCGGGCATGATTCTGCATGCTGGGGATAGCTTTGGTTATATGGGGATTATTTTCTCTGAACCCAGAAAATCTACCTTGCGGGTCTGTGAAAACGCTTCGATTTATGAGCTTGAGAAACGCGAATTGGATCGCCTTTTGGAACACTACCCTGAGATTGATCAGCGCAGACAGGGAATTGCACAGGAACGCATGGTGGTCTCTAAACTCAAACAGACGCCTTCAAGTGCCGGAGCTGCTTTACGCCTGCAAAGTCTGATTGCCCAGCACAAAGCCCGGGCTCAGCAGCATCTGCACAGTTCAACACCCGCACGGGCTGTGCAAGTAAACTCAGCCACAAAGACACTCCAGCCCTTGCAATACAATGAGATTGAACGTCGCTTGCTGGCTCAAGGAGCCTCTGAAGGGCTGAATTGTCTTGAGCTGCATCTTTGTTTGAGTCGCAGTACACGCATGAAAGCTGCCCGTGTTTCCTTGATTGCACATGTGCTCGATAAATTGGGGACGCTGATCAAAACCTATCCCAGCCCTGAAGAAATTCTCGAAGAAAAGTTGGGAACAGATGTCGTCTTCACGCTTTTGACAGAACACCCTCCCGAACTCGTTATGGAAGATTTAAACGCGATTGTTGAAGTGGATGGGGTCACTGTATTGCCTATCCAAACCGAAAACTGATGTTTGAGCCCAGCCCTGTTCAATCTTCTGCGCTTCGTTTAGAAGTGGATGCGCTGGAGCAAAAAGCGGGTGGCAAAATGATCCTCTCTGGTGGCTTGAGTTTTCAACTACCTGCTGGTGCTTTTGTGGGGTTGCTGGGGCCTTCTGGTTCAGGCAAATCGACCCTGCTCAAGGCCTGTTGTGGGTTGCAACGACCCACTCGGGGAAAAGTACTTTTGAATGGGGAAGATTTTTACCGCAACCCAAAGCCTTGGCGAAAGCGGATTGGCTATGTTCCTCAGGATGATATTATTCACCAGGAACTGAGCGTTGAAAAAGCGATTCAGTATGCTGCCCGCTTGCGATTGCCGGCCGATATGACCGAGGAGCGGCGCAAAGCGCTTGTTACTCGGGTGATTGCTGAGGTTGGACTGCAAGAGCGTGCAAAACTAAGAATTCGTAAACTTTCAGGGGGCCAACGCAAACGGGCCAGTGTGGCCGTTGAACTTTTAAACCGGCCCGGCATTCTGTTTTTGGATGAACCGACCTCCGGCCAGGATCCCAAGCTCGAAGAAGATATGATGCGTTTGTTTAAAGGTTTATCTCGCGAGGGTTCTACCGTGATTGTCACCACCCATGCCATGGCCAGTATTGAACTTCTGGATTTGGTCGTGCTGCTTCAGGGAGGGTGGTTGGTGTATATGGGGCCTCCAGAGCATTTGCTTGATTTTTTTGAATCCAAATCCTACGAAGGTATCTTTCGGATTTTGGCCCAGGGCAATCCGGCCCAGTGGGCAACACGTTACCGCAGCAGTGCTTTTTCCCGTTATTTAAGAGGGTTTAAATGATGGCAACGAAAACAGAACGGTCTGGATGGATTGATTTCTATCAGGCAGGTGTGCTGTCTGAGCGGTATCTGGATGTTTTTCTCAGCGATTTTCCCAGTCTTTTTCTGCTGATTTTTCAACCGCTGGCTGTTGCGATCTGTGCGGGTCTGGTTTGGCGGGGGGGGCAGGGCACAGCAAACCTCTATTTTGTAATGGTTTTTTCTTCGGTCTTTTTTGGCTGTGTAAACGCCTGTCGGGAAATTGTCAAAGAGCGGATTATTTTTTCACGTGAGCGTTTGGTGGGCTTGCAGATTCCTGCGTATATTGCCTCTAAATTTTGGGTTTTGTCTATTTTTGCCTTGGGACAAAGCCTTTTGTTTTATCTGGGCCTGCGTTATTTCTTGGTTTTAGAAGGCAATCCACTGTTTGTTTTGCTGACCCTCTACTTTTCAATTGTGGCAGGAACAGCTCTGGGGCTTTGTATTTCTGCCTTTGTCAGTGCAGATGTTATGGCCATGACCTTGGTGCCTGTGGCCTTAATTCCACAATTGCTGTTTTCAAAAATTGTTATGCCGAATAAAAGCCTGACAGGTGCCGTGCTCTGGATGGAAAAACTGACTCTGGTAAAATGGAGCTATCTGAGCATTGAGGAACTGGTAAAACCAACTCCGGCCTGGAATCTTGTTTTGCAGGGTTGGGGCGTACTTTGGCTGATGAGTTTGGCATTTGTTCTGTTGAGTGCCTTGATCTTGAAATTGAAAGAAAGTTTTTAAATGCGAATTTTACTTGTCTTGGTTGCTTTCTTGGCTCTGGCAGGGGGCGCTGTGTATTTTTTCCAATCTTCTCCGGTGGCGAAGGCTCCCATGGGTGCAATTTTTAATGGGGATGCCCAAAAAATAATTCAAATGGGTCAAAAATTCATGGAAAGTATTCAATACAAGGATTTTAAGGCAGCAGCCCAAGACAGCTTGCCCGAGCAAAAAAAAGACTTAAATATCCCTGTGTTGATTGAACGACTTTTCCAGATCAAGCCTGAACTTTTGGATATCAACAATATTGCTGTTGTTTCGCATGATTTTGATTCTACAGGTGATCGGGCCCGTCTCAAAATGCAGGCCGATGTCAAAGTGTTGAATACCCAAGAATTGCGTAAACCTGAGATTATTCTGTATTTTAAAAAACTTCCTGATGGTAAGTGGTATATGGATTTCGCCTCCTCAATCAAATAGTCAGGTTTTAAAACGCAGAGCTGTTTGGTTGAAATCTTGAGGGGCCGTGGTTTAGAATAAACATATCGCCAAACAGGTGGGAGAGAAAAATGTCCCATTTTACTTCTGTTCAGACCCGGATTATGGATCTTGAATGTCTTGAGCTTTCTTTGAATCAATTGGATTATAAAGTGATTCACAAGGCAAGAATGCGGGGATGGCAAAACCAGCAAAAAGAAGTGAGCCTTGTGGCTCAATTTAAAAATTCCTGTCCCTATGATATTGGTTTTGTCAAAAATCAAAAGACCGGGGCTTACGCGATTGAAGCAGATTGGTGGGCGATCCACGAACATCTGGGCCTTGAAGAGGAATTTCTGGTACATCAGATCAGCCAGAGCTATGCTTACCATAAGGTTGTCAAAGAAGTGAAACAACGTGGTTTTGTCATTGCCCAGGAAAAAAAGGATGCCGATCAGAGCATTCGACTTCTGGTGCGTAAGTGGTAATGACCAGAGCAGCTCAATCTACTCTTTAACAGGCTATAATACGTTTCAATTCACCAAGATGAAAATGTGAGAGCTGTGTATTTGCATGACAAAAAAAACGATTTCTTCACAGGTATCTGCTGCTTCCCAGAGCATGGATCCCCTTCCTGAGAGTACTTCGCTCTTTGTTTTGTTTGATCAAAAATTAGAGAACTTACGGGGACGTACTGACGAGATTTTAAGCCAGGTTCATTTGGGGCGACTGGATACTCAAAATCAGGAAAATCGCTTGAATCAAACTTTGCAGAAACATACGCTTGAATTAAAAGAACTTGAATCTCAATTACAATATCTCTCCCATAAAACGGCCTTACAGCTTAAGGAAATTGAAAATGCCAATAGCCAGTTTAAACGGGATGTTGAAGCGCGGATGCAAGATATTCATTTCTCTACCCGTGAGGAGTTGAGCAGCTTGTCACGCCGTTTAGAAGTTCTTGAAAAATTAATTCTCTAAAAAATTTTTAAAAACTCTGCACGAATCCTAGTGACGTTCAAAACACTCTCCGTTATAATGAAATTGTTCTGAGGAACGCACTCGCGGGAGTAGTTCAGTGGTAGAACATTTCCTTGCCAAGGAAAGGGTCGAGAGTTCGAGTCTCTTCTCCCGCTCTTCTTAAAGCCGGTCAAATTTTGACCGGCTTTATGTTTTTCTGGATTATTTTAAGCAAACGGTATCCAAAGAATTTTTATGAGAGAGACGTCTTAGATGCGTTGGAAAGACAATGGCCGATTTAATGAGGTCTACGGTAAAACCCTCTTGGGGTCTCATCTGATCAATGGGACTGAATGCAGAGGGGAACTTTCGTTTGAGGTTCGAAATCCTGCCCATGCTGGGGATTGTGTCGGCAACTTTCCACAAGCCAGCTCTGAATTCATAGAACAGGCCTGCCGTGCAGCTCAAGGGGCAAGAGCCTCCTGGCAGGGTCTGAGCGAAGCAGAAAGGTCTCTTTCCTTTCGACATCTTGCAGATTTGCTTTCAGGTCAACAAAGATTTTTAGCCCAGTTACTGGCCCGTGAATTGGGACAAGCTTTTCCTGAATGTTTGAGTGAAGTTCAGACTTGGATTGATTGCGCGCAGCGCTGTGCCAGACAAGAGCGCACCTCCCTGCTTTTGCCAACTGAAGTTCGGGAGGCTTTACAGGGTGTCTCACTCTATCTTCAGGAATCAAGGGCGGGAATGGCTGTGATTCCCCATTTGATTTCAAATCTTTACTTGGGGCATCCTTGGGTTTGGCTGGCTCCCTCTGCGCTTTCTGCAACGGCCTATGTCTTGGGTCGCTTGTTTTGGCAGTCGGGTTTTCCGGCTGGGGTATGTAACCTTGTCTTGGGAGCCGATAAGGACTTCAGTGAGTATTTTCCACTGTATCAGCAGGGCCTGGTTCAGGCCTTTTATCTGCTCGGCAAAGCGGATACGCTTGCAAAATACTCTACACTTGCTTTACCAATACAGACTCTTGTTTTGCCAGAAAAGCCTTCTGTGCTGGTTCTTCGCGTTGAAACGCCCTTTCACAGGGCCCTTGAAACATCCTTTAAAGCCTGTTTTGAAAAAAACAACAATAGGTTTTTAAAGCTGCGGCGGATTTTTGTGCCCCAATCGATTGCTTTGGCTTTTAAGCAAGGGTTTTTAAAGGCTATCCAGTCCTTGAAAATAGGCGACCCGAGCCTAAATCATCAAGTTGATTTCGGTCCCCTGCGGATGGCTGACGATCTTGCACTGTATTTGAAACACCTTCAAGCGGGGAAAGCAGAGGGGGCTGAATTAATTTATGGCAAGGGACGGCTTTCCCGCGCCAGTAAACCTGAGCCCTTTATCGGCGATCCAGATGCTGGAAACTATGTTTGGCCCAGTCTTTGGGACAAGGTCAGTCCTGAAATGAAATTTGCCCAAGCTGATCTGAAGGGGCCCGCAGTGGCTTTGATTGAAATTGAAAATCACGAGCAGGCTTTGGATTATTTGCAGGGAAGCCCGTTTCAATTGATTTGATCTGCTTGTGTGAGAAACCCTGCAAGGGGGATACTGAGTGAAAATCTGCAATGGAGCATTCAATGTCGCAACTCTATCTTTGGCTCAAAGCTTTGCATTTGATCGCTGTCGTGGCGTGGTTTGCAGGCTTGTTTTATATTTTCAGACTCTATGTCTACCATATTGAAGCCAGTTCTGATGAGGTTAAAAAAACCTTGGAAGTAATGGAACGTAAACTGCTCAGAATCATTATGAATCCTGCCATGATCGCTGTACTTCTTTTGGGCTCAGGTCTGATCGCCGTGCGCTGGCCGGAGATTATGAAATCAGGCTGGTTTCATGCCAAGCTTTTATTTGTGACTCTGCTTTTTGGTTACCATCATTATGCAGGAGTGGTACGCAAACAATTGGCTGCAGGAACCTGTAAACTGACTTCTAAACAGGCCCGTTTGATCAATGAAATACCGACACTTTGTCTCTTTGTGATCATTATTCTGGTGGTGATTAAACCTTTTTAAGTCGTTCTTATCTGAAATTTGAGCAGGCAGTTCAGGAGGTTCCCTGGCGGTCTGCTCTTAATTTTTGTAAGTATTGACTTCGTTTACCCGGCTCCATGAGTGTATCGTAGGCTTCATTTAACATGCGTGCAATCGTCGCAAACCGATCGGGATGGTAAAACTTCATTTTGCTGCGATAGGCATCTTTGATTTCATCTGGCTTGCTTTCCAGGCTGATTCCCAGAAGCGTAAAATAATCCATTTGCGCCAAAAGTGTGGGATCAAAAAAACGAACCTGTGCGACAGATTGTTTCAGATTTTCATTGTCTTCACGGGCCTGATTCAGCTGCTCGCTCATAAAGATATTCTGGGTTTGTAGGGAGGCGATCATTTGATCTTTCTGAATCATTTGCAGTTTGAGTTTCTTAATCTCTTCCTGTTCCGCACTGCTGCCTCGGCTGGCTGGCGGTCTGATCAAATCGTAATCTTCATCTTGGCTGGGGGGGTGCATGGTTAAGGGGCGCTCATGTGTGAACTGCGCTTCTTTGGGGCGCCAGTTATGGCAGGCTTCACGCTGTATATGCATGCGGGAGACCGCTGAGGTGGTATTGTAGCGGTCTGGTTTGCGGTGACGGTTTTCTATTTCTTTGATTTCACAAATCACGAAAGCCTCGTCTTCCTCACCATAACGGGTATAAGCTGTGCCACCATAAGCACAGTTTCCGCATAGCCTTTCCATACTTGACTCCTGTTTATCCTGCTGATCCTATTCTATCAAAGGGCAAGCCTGCTTCAGGTTATAATGCCCAAGGAGTTTGAGTAAATGCGTTCACGACTGACCAAAACACGCCTATTTGTTTCTCTCGCCCTATTTTTAGGGCTGATTTGTTTTGGCACTTTGGGCTATATCCTGCTCACAGGCAGCGATCTGTTTGAAGCCTTGTATATGACGATTATTTCCATTACCACCACGGGATATGGCGAAACGATTGATATTCTTCACAATAAGCCAGCCCGTGTCTTTACTATGTTTTTGCTGCTCTGTGGCATGGGAATTACGGTATACTTCGCTTCATACCTTACAGCTTTTTTAGTTGAAGGGGAATTAAAAAACTTTTTATCCCATCGGCGTATGTTTCGCGAAATTGAAAAATTGAATTCTCACTTAATTATTGCAGGGGGTGGCCAAACTGCTTTTTATGCCGTTGAAGAACTTCTTACGGCGAGAAGGCCCTTTGTCGTGATTGAAAAAGATCCTGCTGCCTTTGAATATATGCGAGAGCATTTTCATAACTATAATCTGCTGGGCTTGATTGGCGATGCCACAGACGATGAAATATTAAAACAAGCAGGCATTGAACAGGCTGTGGGCTTAATTACGACCCTGCCTGAGGATCGTGACAATCTCTTTGTGACGATTACAGCCCGGGGCTTAAATCCAGGCATTCGTATCATCGCTAAAATCGTACATCAAAGTTCTGCTCGCAAAATGCGTATGGCAGGGGCCGATGAGGTCGTCTGTCCGGATTCAATTGGGGGCTTGCGCATGGTCAGTCAGATGATCCATCCCCATGTGGTGCAGTTTCTCGACACCATGATGCGCATCAAAAGTGAAAGTATCCGTATTGAAGAAATCAAGATTACAGGTCAGATCTGCAATGGCTGTTCCTTAAAAAATTTGCGCTTGCCTGAACAATTTGGCAATTTATTGGTTTTGGCGCTTCTGCCAGCTAATGACCACGAAGCCCCGCTTTATAATCCCGTGGCGGATACCTTGACCCATACGGGTGACACGCTGGTCGTGTTGGGAAATATTGATTGGATTGGAAAGGCCAGGAGCTATTTTGCGAGTTAGTTCTGTTCTGCAACTTCTCGTTCAGACAGCCTGTCTCTTTTCGCTATTTTCCTGTATGGGTCGGCCGGGGGGCATTCATTGGATTCTTCATTCCCGCTATTGGGATCCCCGCATCACACTGGTAGATATCAATCACGATGGCACCCAGGATCTGCTGCTTTCAGGTTATCAGAAACAGGAACGCAAAGATGAGCAGGACAAAGTGATTACTGACAGCGTCGTCGCCCTGGATGGACGCAATCACAAGATCATGTGGGGCTTTCAAACCGGAGGGAATGTTCAGGGCTATCCTACGGTTTATCAGAATACTGTCTATTTTGGCAGTACCGACCATAACCTCTATGCCTTGGATCTCGAAAACGGGCGTCTACTTTGGCAGTTTAGAACCGAAGGACCGATTCTCGGTACAGTTGCCGGTGGCTATGGCCGTGTCTATTTTGGTTGTCGGGATCGCAATCTCTATGCTTTAGATGCCAAAACAGGCATTTTGGATTGGAAATACCCCATTTCGCACCCAATTGACGGCTCTCCGGCTTTGGGCTATGGCAAAGTTTTTTTTGGTGGCTGGGATCAGATGGTACATGCTCTGGACAGTAAAACCGGAAAATTGATCTGGCGTTACCGTGGAGAAGGCTATTTTTCGCAATCTTCTCCTGTCTTGCATGCCGGCACCTTGTATATTGGCTCTTGGGATCGTCATCTCTATGCCTTAAAAGCTGAATCAGGTCGTTTGCGCTGGCGCTATGAAACGCGTGGCTATATTGAAGAATCCAGCCCGGTGGTGTATGGCGATAAGGTTTATGTCGGCAGCAATGATAAGAGCTTTTATGCTATTGATCGCAAAACAGGGCGTCTGCGCTGGAAATACAGGGCCAAAGACGCCATTTATTCAACACCCGCCATCTCTTCGCGTGCGGTTTATTTTTCGTCACGGGATGGGTATGTCTATTCTCTCAGTCACCGTGGGATTCCTCGCTGGAAGTTTCATGCAGGACATCCGATCCATGGTTCTCCGGCGATTGCGGGAAATCAACTCTATTTGGGGTCTGAGAACAATCAGTTTTTTGCTCTGAATGACGGAGGCATGGGCAGTATTTATTGGGGAATGTATGGCGGGGCCCCTGATCACCGCCATCTCTTGGCAGGGGCTGAAGAAACAGGGGATGAACTTTCACGCAGTGGCAAATGGTGGTTACCGGTATGGGAATGGTTACAGGATCAATTATAAAATTTTTATTTCAATCACCCAAATGGCTGCGTGCTTTTTTGGTGATTCATTGGGTGGCATTGATTGCCCTTGCCATTTTTGTAACGGCATTTTGTGTCAATGCCGCGTTTTTACCCTTGGAACGCCAATGGCCCCTTTCGCTCTGGGATTTGGTTCTGGCCGTTGCCGGGCTCAAACTCTTTTCTGTCTTTCTTTCCAGTTTGCACGAATTACGCATGCGTCAATTGGCTGGGGGCTTGCCGGGATTGGCTTTGACACATCTTCAATGGGCTTTGCGATTTACCCCAGGAAATCCTGAACTCTATTATGCCTGGGGACACTTGCTCTACCTCCAGGGGGATTTAAGTGGGGCACGGGAAAAATACAAGCAGGTCACACAAATTTTTCCTTTAGACAGTGCGGCAGAAGTCTATCTGGGTCGGCTTGAACTCTCTGTGGGACATTGGCAGGAGGCCCATGGGCATTTTGCACGGGCTTATCGTTTGGCCCGTGGCATTGCCTGGAATGATTTGCGTGAATGGATGCCCGAAGCTGTGAATGAAGCCGTTCCTCATCGCTTTCGCACCTCTTGGAGCAAACTCAATTTTGACCAGGAACAATTGGATTTTTTAATTCAAGGGCATTATTTATCCGGGCATTTTAAGCTGATTCTACAAAATTACCAAGATCTTCTGCGTGACTTGGCCAGCCAGAATAAGACAGCCTATCCGATTGTTTTATCTGCAGAGCAACATGCCAAGGTTTTGCCCGTATTGGGGCGCAATATTCATATTTCACCTGTGCCTGAATTTCCTTCAGAGCTTGTTCGAATTGAAGATACAGAGCGTTTAGAGGCGAGCTTTCAAAAAGATGGAATTTTGGTTTTGGATTCACTTCTTGCGCCTGATGCCTGTGAAGCACTCCTGCATTTTTGCCAAAAATCGACGATCTGGCATGATGATCATAAATCAGGGGGGTATTTGGGCAGTTATATGGACGATGGCTTTAACTGCCCTTTGCTCTATCAGGTTGCGCGTGAGCTCAAAGAGAAATTACCTGGCATTTTAGGTGCCTGGTCGCTCTTGCAAATGTGGGGTTATAACCATGACAGTCAATGTGAGGGGATCGGTCTGCACGCTGACGCTGCGCATGTGAATATCAATCTCTGGCTGACCCCAGAGAGCGCCAATCAGGATCCTGAACATGGTGGGCTTTTGGTCTTTCCTTTGGAAGCGCCACAGGATTGGTCGTTTCAGACTCTCAATACTGAAACTGAGCGCATGCAGGCCTTGATCCAAGCAGAGCAGATCTCTCCTGTTAAAATTGCCTACCGCCAGAACCGGGCTGTGATTTTTCGCTCGCGGTTTTTTCATGCCACTGATCAGGTGAATTTTAAACCGGGTTATTTGAACCGCCGTATCAATATCACTTTTTTGTATGGGCGCTATCAGCCAGATTTGAAGCCTTGAGATTTTTGTTCAGAATGTGGATACACCCTGTTAAGGGAGCTCTCTCAGCTTTAAGCTCAGTATTTTTTTAGATAAGAATCTAAAAAAGATAAGCTCAGCGACCAGGCTTGTCTTGCTGCGTTAAAATCATAGTTGCTGCGTGCATCGCAGGCAAAGCCATGATCCACATTTGCAAATTCAACCGTGACGAAGTCCTTTTTCAATTCACGGAGTTTTTGGGTGAGTTTTTGATGGCTTTCGGGTTGAATCCAGGGATCTTGTCCTGCCCAGAAAAAGAGTTGAGGGGCATGGAGATATTCACAGAGTTCCAGATGATTTTCAGCAATGCCTGCCCCATAAAATGAAACTGCTGCTTTGAGCGGAATCCAGGCATTTGCAAGAAAACTGAGTCTCCCCCCCAGGCAAAAACCCATGCTGCCAATTCGATCGCCAGCGACATGGGGATGGTGTTGTAACCATTCATAGCAGGCCTTAATATCTGCTTTGAGGCCCTCAGGGGTAAGGGCTGCTGCTTGGGTTCTGCCAGGCTGAAGATCCTCATAACCACTTTCGAAACCCGGGCTGCTGCGATGAAAAATATCTGGAGCCACGACCATATAGCCTTCTGCTGCAAGCCGATCGGCCACTTGCCGGATATGCTCATTGACGCCAAAAATTTCCTGAAAAAGTAATAGTGCAGGGTAAAGCCCTTCTTGTTCGGGGCTGGCTACATATGCCACCATTTCGGTCTCGTCTGAAATAGCAATTGTTTCATGAAATGTGCGAATTTCTGCCATGAAGTCTCCCGTGTTTTGAGAAAATTTGTGCTGAGAATTATAACAGAACTGTCTTGAGAGCGATATCTCTCAAATTTCACTGAAGATGAGGGCGTTGGGGGGATTGATTTAAAATTTGTATTATGTTATGGTTAAGTATAGGTTAAATCAGTTTGGGCAATTTTAAGGAGTTTTTGTATGGTTTCGATCAGTTCTTTAAGCAGTCAAATTATTCGCAATTATGATACCAACAATGATGGCGTGATTTCTCTGCGCGGTCAGCGCCCTGAAACGGAGCGCTTTGTACGTGATTTTATTCCCGGTCAGAATTATGACACCATCACCTTGACCCGTTATGATCACGATAAGCTTTTTGCGAAGGCCGATATTGATGGCGATGGACAAGTCACCCGTGATGAATTAACAGGTGTATTAAAATTATTTGATACCAACAATGATGGTGAGCTGAAGAACAGCGGCCCTTTCTGGAATCGCAAAGGTGAATTGCGCAATTATGAAAAAGCCTATGGCGAGCATGGCGTGATTGTCGATCAGCATCTGATCCATCATCCCCAGCCTCCCATGCCTCCTGTTCCCCATTACCCCAGAGCGGTAGCGGGTTCCAGTGTCGGCATTCGTATCGCTTAAATTTACCCTTTTTAAGCCCCTGGAAGCGAGCTTCCAGGGGCTTTTTCATGGGCTCTGAAAACTATGCCAGGCACTGAGCATTCTCGAAAAAGTCGTTAAGAGACACATGGCGCTAAAGATCAAGGCCAGCAGTTTAAACTGTTCGGGAATGAGGAACAGGATACAAAAAAAGATCAGGGTTTCACTCCCCTCTGTCAAACCGCCAAGATAGTAAAAGGCCTTGGGGCCTCGTGCCTGGGTATGCAGATTGCGTTTTGCGGCCAGAATGGCATAGGCCAGGAAGGTGGTTGAGGTTCCCATAAAACTGAATAAAAGGAGACTGGCGTGCAGGGCCGAATCGGGTTGGGCCAATGCCATAGCAAAAACCAGCAGGGCATACACTAAAAAATCAGAAACAATATCTAGATAGCCACCAAAATCTGTAGGGCCCAGGCGTCTGGCCAAGGCACCATCGAGACCATCCAGCAAGCGGTTCAACAAAAAAAATCCCAGCCCCCAGCCAAATTGGCGCCAAGCCAAGGCCGAAGCTGCAGCCAGCCCCAGACAGAACCCGATCAAAGTCACGGCATTGGCATGGAGCCCCACTTTTTCAAGCTGTTCGGCAATGGCTTGCAAAGGGCGATCGATATGGGGACGAAGCCAGGCATCCAACATTTTCAGGCGGGTTGGGTCTGTTCGCACAAGCGATCAGAAATTTGAAGCGCCTTGAGAACTTCTTCATTGTCTGGTTCGAGTTGGTAGGCCAATAGAAAGGCATTGCGGGCATCTATAAACTTTTCCTGCTCAAGAAAGATCAAGCCAATGCCATTGTACAGCGCGATCGTTTGTGGGCCGATATTGAGGGCCCTTTCAAAAAGTTGCAGGGCCTGGCTGTATTCCTGAATACCGATTAAGAGATAGCCCAATTGAATGAGAGCTTCACTGTGCCGTGGATTTTTTTCAAGAATATCCATATACAAGGCACTGGCTTCACCAGTTTCTCCTTGTGAACTTTTTAGGCCTGCCAAGAGCATCAAGGTATCTGCGTGGTGCGGTTCCTTTAAGAGAATTTCACGCAGATAGGCCTCAGCTTGTTCGTTATGCCCTTCGTTCAATTCAATGCTGGCTAGATCCAAGCTGCTCAGTACAAAATCTGGGAATTTGGCGCGGACGGTTAAAAAATAGTTTTTGGCCAAAGCATAATCTCCCTGTTGCAAAGCAATCACTCCCAGATTGTGGAGTGAATCTGGATCCTTTGCATCCAGACTGAGGGCTTTTTCAAAATCGGCCTGGGCTTCGCGATGTCTGCCTTCTTCAAGCCAAATAATTCCTCGGTGTCTGAAGTCTGATGCCCCTGCCAGGTCTTTGGCGATCAGATCGTTATAGATCGCTTTGACTTTTTCAAGCGCGCCCGTTTTAAAATGAAAACGGGCAATATTTTGAAGTAAGGCGTGGGTGGGCTCTAAATTTTCTAAGAGCGCACGGGCTTTGTCTATTTGGTTCTCACGTAGGTAGAGATTGCCCAACTCTACCCGTGCAGCCTGACCCAGGGCATCGGTGGCATCAAAATTTTCTACAAGTTTTTCGAGCAGGGTCAGGGCCGCTGGGGTATTCTTTTCAAGCATCTCACAGCGCGCCAATTCCAGTTGAAAGGCGCCTGCCTGTTGGGGGGGCAGATGGCTATCGTCGAGATATTTACGGGCCTCATCAGGTTTTTGTCTGAACAAAGCCAGTCGGGCCAAGCCCAGGCGGATCTCTGGGTTTTCAGGGTTTTCACGCAGGGCGCGTCTGAAATAATGATCTGCATTTTCGAGATCCCCTTGCATCAGATAGGTATTGCCGATTCCTGCATAGGGCTTCCAGGTGGTGGCCGCTCTGTCTGAAACGAGCGAAGTAAAGGCTTCTAATCTCAATGCCATGGCTTTTTGAAAGGCTTCAATTGATTTTGTATATTCTCCTGCTTGACTCCAGGCAGTGCCAAAATTCACCCAATAATCGGGATTGCTTTGACAAATTTCAGGCGCATTTTGGAGGGTATCAAGTGCTTTTTCATTCTGATTCAATTGCAGATAAATAGACGCGATATAAGACCAACAGGCGCTCATATAGGTGGGAAGGTTTTCACGTTTTTTTGATTTCTCAACGGCGTCTAAAAAGGCTGAAAGTGCCGCTTCATTTTCTTCCTGGACGCGGTAGGTCAGGCCCAGATTAAAGGAATGGAAAGGGTTCTCTGGATCCTGACGAAGTGAGGTTTGAACCAATTCGAGGTTGCGCTGATATTTATCACGTTCCTGCATTAAACTGCCTGTATAGCCGTAATGTAGAATCAAGACATCGGGTGTGGCGAGCCTTTCAAAAGGATAACCTGGGGTACGCGGCTCCAATTGTTCATGAATAAACCCGGTATAGTGCAGTTCAGAATGTCTGGGAAACAGGCGCAGCATATAATGCTCAACCGTATCGATTTCATTTCCCTCTTTGCTGAAATTTCTGATTTTGAGTTGATACCCAGTTAGTTGGGACTGGGGTGTTTTGATCAGTTCATGAATATTGTGGAGAGTTTCAGGTGCAATGACCTCATCCGCATCCAGGATTAAGATCCAGTCGCCGCTGGCATGTTGAATGGCCTGATTACGCGCTTCTGAAAAACTACCTGTCCATTTAAAATGAAAAACCTGGGCCCCCATCTCTTCAGCAATTTTCACCGTTTGATCCGTAGAACCTGTATCGACAATGATCATCTCATCGACTATTTCTCGAACACTTTCCAGGCAGTTGCGTAAAAAGCGCTCTTCATTTTTGACGATCATACAGAGCGATAAGCTCTGCTTGTGTTTGGCTTGAGGGGCACTTTCCAAGAGTTTTTCCCATTCTGCAAACTCAGCTGGGATTTCGCTTGGCTCAAGTGATTGAGAAAAAGCTTTGAGACTTTCACGCGCACCTTGGTGCTCTGGATTCAGTTGCAAAGCCTGTTGAAAGGATTTTTGCGCAAGCGAAAGAGCGCCTGAATGATAAAGTGCGATGCCAGCAACAGAATACAAATTTGCATTGTTGGGGCTTTGTTTGAGAGCCGTCTGAAAGTGATTTAAGGCTTCTGAATAGTGTTTCAATTGCAATTGCAGGGTGCCGATATCCAGATGCAGAACCGGATTCCCGCTGTCTTCAAGCAACACTTCTTCTAAGAGTTCGAGGGCTTCCTGTGCATAGCCCGCATGAAGTTTTTCTAAGGCCTGTAGGGTTTTGGCCTGCAAACGGTTTTGTTCCTGACGAAAGATAGGCTTCTCATTCAGATTCTTGATGCGATTGAGCGCTATCTCCAGTGTCTGTTCCCAACTGAAATTTTGGTGTACATATTGGCTGGCTTTCGAGCCCATTGCTTGAAATTTTGAGGGGTTCTCAAAGAGATGCCGCATATGGTAACGGATTTCAGCCAGGTTGTTTTCATGCCAGGAGGGGTAATGGAGAGTAGGAATTCCCCCGATTTGTTTTTCTGTCGATTTGACGGGGCGGCTTTTGAGCCAAATATTCAAGTCACTTTCTTCTATGCCCAAACGATGCTCGGTTTGGGTCAGAATCACTGGCAAACCACAGGCCATGGCTTCAAAAATTGAAAACCCAAAGGCTTCAGCGCGAAAAGGTGAAACCAAGGCTTGGCAAGCTGTATAGAGAGAGGCCTCTTCCTGAGCGTTCATTTGATGTTCAAGCAAAACGATGCTGGGATTATCTGGGTTGGCTTGAAAATTTTGAATCATTTGCAAAATGCCCTTTTGCTCTGTGGAGTGGGTTGCACCTTGCACTTTGATGATCAGACTGACCTCTTCATCAGGGAGAAACTCATTTACGAAGGCCTGAAGCAAGAGATCCAGACCTGAATACCATAGCAATTCTCCTGAAAATAAGAAGCAGAATTTTTTTCGACCGGGTATCCGCATGGGGGGCGCGGAGGGGTTGAATAGTTTAGCATCAACGCCTATCGGCACAAGCGCCAGGCGATCAGGATGAATGCCCTCTTTTTGGTAAAGTTCATAGTTTTCACGGGTATGTACCCAAACCTCGTCACTTGAATAGAGCAGCAATTGATGCCAATCGATAGGGCTTGAACCATATTCCCAAGGCAGGCAATGGATCCATTTTGCTGAAGTGGTTTCTAATTCTGGCGGCAGGCCTTGGTGGATCAACTCAAATTGCAAATGGCTAGGCTTGCGCGAGATTTTTGCTTCCAGTTCTGCTGGCAAGCTCAGAGCATGGGAACTGTTCAGGTCTTCGGCAGCAAGACAGAGATCGTAGTGTCCGTTTTGAATGAGTCTGGAAGACAATTCTCGGTTAAAGCGAGCGAAGGGAGTCGTTTGATACAGCGGACCCGTCAGGCGAATACCGGGTTTGTGTTTTATTTTTCCTATTTTTAAGGCCATTGTGCTTTTCTCCTGTAGGGTGCGAACCCAGAGCTATTCCTGTGGGTGGGAAGTTTGTCTATATACTATTCTATCGGTCTTGTTCCTTTTCGGATTAAGTTTCTTTGATTTGCAATTTTTTTTTATTTTTGGGTATATAGTATATGTGAGAATTATCTAAGAGTTTATATGCGAGAGGTTTTTATATGCTAACGCCTTCATTTCAGCCTGGTCCTGGTCCGGTCACACCCTTACGTCCAGCAGCAACCCCCCCCGTTCAACCTCAAGCACCTGCTGCACCCACTCCTCCTCAGGCGCCTGCAACTGAGGCTTCCCCCGCAGCCCCCAGCTCTCCAGGTTCTGTGAATATCAAAAATGGAATTACCCAAGATTCAGGTTTTAATCCTGTGGCAGGTGGGATTTTTGAAAAGAAATTAAACCGAATGGCTGAAAAGCTCAATCAGAATTCTGCCAAACCCGATTCAGAATTCCTCGCTTCCTTCAAACAATTGGCAGCAGCCATACAAGAACTAAATCCTCCTCCCGATTCTCAACTGGCGCGAATTGTGAACCAATTCAAAGCTGTACTGGATAAAACCGCTGAAAAACTGGGTTTAAATAAATCTTCTGAAGAGACAGGCTCTGCCGAAGCACCCGCTACCCCGGCCGCTCCTTCTGAAGCAGCAGTTGCGCCTGCAGAGCCAGCTGAGTCGGCATCTCCCGAAGCCCCTGCTGAGCCAAATCAAACTGAGGCGCCTGCAGAGCCAGCTGAATCGGCATCTTCTGAAGCCCCTGCTGAGCCTACCGAAACTGAGGCGGCTGAAGCCCCTGCCGAGTCGGCATCTTCTGAAGCTTCTGCTGAGCCAAATCAAACTGAGGCTGCCGAAGCGCCGTCTGAACCATCAGAAGGCTCAGACGCTCCTGCCACTGCTCCATCCACCGCAGGGGACGAAGCTCTGAATAATCCAATTACCAATTCCCCACATCAAGATTTGAAAGAGTCCATTGATAAGTTATTGGATATGTTGAAACAAAAACGTTTGAAACAGGATTTGGGGCAGTTTTCTGAAACCAAGCTTCAAGAACGCATGCGAGAAATGATGCTAAATGTTTCAGAGTTTATGAAAACACAAAAATAAACTCTCAACAAACCAAAAGTACCGCTCTGCGGTGCTTTTTTTATGAAGAGGCTTCGCTTTTGCTTAGGCGTATTGGGTTTTATTGCTCACATGGCTGACATAGTTTTGAGCAATGGCCAGGCTTTTACTGGTTTGTGGGTCGTGGCCCAAATTATAAGAGGCAACAGTGCGATCCCAATCTCCCAAGCCCAATCCAAGATCTCCTTTGATTTTCTGACGCTGACGCGCCAGAAAACTTAAGCCATAATCAATATTGAATTCAAGATCATATTTTGCCCGTGGAAAAACCCGCGCTGAACCGTGGGCTTTGTCATTGATCTGCATGACGCCCCAATCCGTGGATTTCAATTCACCATCGCGAATATTTTTACCTTGGATCACAGTGCCTTTCTCAAGATTGCTCCACATTTTCCAGCCACTTTCATTGCCGGCTATTCCCAAAGCCACTTTTTCAGGAATACCATGTTCCCGCGCTTTGACCCGGATCACAGCTTTGATGACCTCTGTTTGAAACTGGCTGAGGGAGCCCGTTTGAACAACGCCATATTTTTGACCCAGGTATTGGAGTTGCTGTGTGGGAGAGGAAAAACTGACAGGTGGAACGGAGATGGGCGTTGCTGAGCGTTGCATCAGCAAACTGGGGTGCATCAATTGGAATTGGTCTCTGCTACCCGTCCCTGTATTTTGAGATTGAACAGAGGCAGAGACACCCAGCATCCGGCTAACGGATTGCGTTTGAATCATTGCGAGACCCGGTTGGGGAATCTGAAGCGGTCTTAACATGGTGCCTGCCAAAGATAGTCTTGACTTTATTATATGGTCTTAAGGGGGTTAAATTGCCTGTTGGGTTTGGAATTTGCATGGATTTTTACGAAAATTTAATCCTTTGCTGAGATTTTTCGACCTGAATTTAGCGAATCTGGATAAAAAAAAGCCTGTCCAATAAGGACAGGCCAAGGTTATCCAGATGTTTGGCAGAAAAGACTGCCAAATTTTTGCTTAAAACTGATTAAATCCGCTGGTATTTTAGGGGCATCAATGCAACAGGTTTGGAGAGGTTTGCATTGAAGGGGCGGATAATGCCTTTCATTCTGATACGACTCCGGGTTTCAATTCCAGGAAGCGTTTCCAGTACGCGACTCTCTTGTGAAACGAGAGTCAGTTCTTCGCCTTCTGCCAACATCAGGGAGGCTCCTTGATGATCTGAGGTATAAATACCTTCTAATTCGACCTGTTTACCAATCAAAGTGAGAAATCGAGAAGGTTGACCCGCCAAGGTAAAGCCAGGATTTCGAGACAAGGCTGAATTGGATTCAACATAACTCAAACGTTGATCTGCTTTTAATTTTTCCAATAAGGAAAGGGGAGCAGATGGCGGGACGAGCACCACGTAAACATTAATCGCGTCAAGGTTTTGCTTCAGGCTTAAATTATATTCAGAAAGTAAAAGGGATTTTTCATTGCGGCTGATTTCGGGTTTGAATTTGAGCAATAAACTAACACTGGCGACAGGCTGTACCATACGAATCGGTTGAGCCGGAATTCTGACCGCTGTCGGCTGAAGTGACTGGCCACAGGCACTCAGAGTCAGGGTTGCCAGGAAGAGGGGAAGAGTTGATTTTAAGACCGAAAACATTGCAGAGAGACCTAAACTTTCTTAACCTAATCTTTAACCATAATTAACTTGTAATTCATTCTATTCCAAATATGCTGATTGTGTCAATTAAATCGAAAAAAAATTCCAAAATAAATATATTATATAGTTTAGGTAATATATATAAAATTGACACAGAAGCATGGTCTGTGCTAGTTTTCATCAGATTTTCAAAGGTTTAAACTCTTATGCAAAAGCCCATTTATCTTGATTACTGCGCAACAACTCCCCTGGATCCGAGAATTTTACCAGAGATGCTTCCCTGGTTTTCTGAGCAGTTTGGCAATCCTGCCAATTTAACCCACGCCTATGGTCGCGAAGCCTTGCTTGCTGTTCATCGGGCCAGAGAACGTATTGCTGCCCTGATCGGTGCAAAGGCCACCGAGATATTTTTTACCAGTGGTGCTTCAGAAAGCAATAATCTGGTTTTTAAGGGCTTGGCCCATCTTGCGCCAGAGAAAAACCAAGTGATGACGGTTGCCACTGAACACAAGTCTGTTTTGTGCTCGGCCCAAGCCATGGCCGAGAGGGGCTTTGACGTTGAAATCCTGCCTGTAGATTCGCAAGGCCGTGTGAATCTTGAGCGCTTAAGCGCTCAAATTTCTGAGAAGACTGCACTTGTCTCGGTGATGGCTGTCAATAATGAAGTGGGTACGCTCCAGCCGATTGAAGAAATTGGCAAAATCTGCACTGAAAGGCAAGTGCTTTTTCATTGTGATGCTGTGCAAGCAGGGGGCAAATTGCCCATCAATGTTGATGACCTGAAGATTGATCTGCTCTCGCTCAGTGCCCATAAGATGTATGGCCCCAAAGGGGTGGGTTGTTTGTATCTGCGTCAAAAATCACCTGCGATTCCTTTAAGAGCTTGCATTGAAGGCGGTGGACAGGAGTTTGGCCTGAGAGCAGGAACTTTGAATGTGCCTGCAATTGTCGGCTTTGGTCTGGCTGCAGAATGGGCGAGATCTGAGCAGACAGAAGAACTCGCTCGCTTAAAACTTCTTCGGCAGCGCCTTTGGGAGGGGATTCAAGCAGGGGTTTCCGAGGTAAAACTCAGCTGTGACTTGGATAAGAGTTCTCCTGCTATCCTGCATCTCTGTTTTGGGGGGCTCAAAAAAGGCAAACTGGTGGGGCAATTAAAAGACTTGGCTGTCAGTACAGGATCTGCCTGTTCTTCTGGTTCTGGCAAGGCCTCGTATGTTTTGGATGCGATGGGGCTGCCTGAAAGCCAAATGGACAACCCGGTTCGTTTTTCTCTGGGCCGTTTTACCCAGGAAGAAGAAATTGAAATGGCGATTCAAGCCGTGATCCGAACCATTCAAACCCTGCGGGAAAACCCTTCCCGTATCCCCTTTTAGAGGTAAGTAGTATGCAAAATTTTTGGAACCAACGATTTTCTGAACCTGAATTTGTCTATGGCAGAGAACCCAATGCCTTTTTTAAAGAAATGCTAGAGGGCTTAACGCCCGGAAAGCTTCTCTTGCCTGCTGAAGGACAGGGGCGAAATGCTGTTTATGCTGCACAAAAGGGCTGGGCAGTCACTGCTTTTGATAACGCTGAAGTGGGGCGTGAAAGAGCGCTGGCTTGGGCAGCTGAAAATGAGGTATCCATTGAATACCTGCATGTGGGGTATGAAGATTCTGCCTTTGACGGCGAACAGTTTGATGCAATTGCTTTGATCTACGCCCATATGCCTGCAGCCTTAAGAACAGCCTTCCATCAAAAGCTTCAAGCTTGGTTAAAGCCTGGCGGACACTTGATTGTGGAGTGTTTTTCACCGCATCAGTTAAACTATCCTTCGGGTGGACCGAAGCAGGCTGAAATGCTGGTGCATGCCCATGAGCTGCGCGAAGATTTTAATTGTTTCAATTTCCTCAGTTTAGTTGAGGGGGAAATTGAACTGAAAGAAGGGGCTTACCACCAGGGGGCTGCACATGTGGTGCGTTGTCTGGCACGTAAGCCCTAAAAGCTTAAATTCCGAAGAAGAGAACGTTGACGCCTGCGCTGACCCCGTGTACCAATGAACTTCCGTTGGTGAAGCTGCTGCTCAAACGTAAATCATTGGGCAGAAAAAATCCACGGTAGCCAAGATAAATACTGGCAAGATCCAGAATGGGCAAATGCCAGGCTGCACCTGCGCCAAACTCAGGTAAAACCATGCCATTGGTCTGAATCGGTGTTCCACCACTGCCCTGATCCAGGCTGCCACTGAGCAAAGATGAGGCTGCTAAATAGCCATAGCCTGAAAAACCCAGCGGAAGCCCAATTTTTAAACGTGCGCCATAGTTCACGCCCATTAACTGGGAATTGGTGGGAGAGGCACTGAGTGATCCGGTTGATGTGAACATATGCCGGTAACCGAGGTAGGGTGTCACCGTGGCTGCGACTTTGCCAATGCCCAAATCGAGATTGACAAAATTGAAGTTATAGCCCAGATTCAGCTGCAAATCTGTTAAAGCATCCCATTTAATTTGAGAAAGGGCCTGGGAAAGTAAATCTGAGCCGGCAGCATTGCCTGAACCTGGGGAAAGAGGTGAAACAAAGGAGGAAAGATCGTTGGTAAAACCCAAGGAACCTGCGATATTCAAGTTAAAAGGCAAATCATAGTCGCCCCGGAAATCAAAATAAGGAGCCACCCTCTGGGTTTTATCTGAATAGGTAAACGTCAGCGCTTGGGCTTGAAGGCCAAAGGAGCTGGCCATGAGCAAGGCGAAACTCAAACCAATTATTTTGCTGCGTTTTTTCATGTGAGTGACTCCATCTTTGAAATTTTGTGAGGCCAGTATATCACAGCCTTAATCAGCTGTCTGCTCACGCGTAAACTTGTATCCCACCCCTCTGATGGCATGAAAATGGCGGGGGTGAGCGGGATCTGTTTCAAAAATTTTCCGCAGCCGCATGACAAAATTGTCAACGGTGCGTGGGCTGCTGCCATCGTGAATGTCCCAAACCTGCTCTAAAAGCTCGTCACGGGAAAGAACCAAACCTTCCTGTTCTGCAAAAACACGAATCAGTTTCAGTTCCAAAGGGGTTAGTTTGATCGCCTGGCCATTTTGAAGCACTTCAAATCTTTCAAAATCGATTTGCACATTTCCAAAGCTTAAGGTGGTCAATTTTTCTTGCTGCTGATGCCATTCCTGGCGGCGCAGCAAAACCTGAATCCGGGTTAAAAGCTCTTCAAGATTAAAGGGCTTGGTAAGATAGTCGTCAGCGCCCAGCCGCAATCCTTTGATCTTATCTGATTCAAAGTTTCGTGCCGTCAGAATTAATATGGGCGTATAGTTTTTCTGTTTGCGCAGGGCATGGCAGAGATCAAATCCACTGTAGTGGGGCAGCATGATGTCCAAAAGGATCAGATCATAGTTTAATTTTTCATCAAATAACCAAGTGCGCGCCTGTTTGCCATCACTTGCGTGGCTGACTTCGTAGCCCTCAAGTTCGAGATTAAACTTGAGGCCATTGGCAATATGGGCATCATCTTCAACCAAAAGCAGACGGGTCATGCTCACTCCTATCAAGCAGAATGAATTCAGATTAACAGAAACAGGTTCCTACAAAAAAGCAAAATGGCCCGGAATTTCCGGGCCATTTTGAAAATTTGACTATTTGATCAGGGTCTCAATCCGGGTTCTGACTTCGGCGGGAACCTGTTCCCAGGTTCCTTGATTTTCGTGGTGGGACTTGAGACGCACGAAGGGGGCTTCGCGATCCTTAAACCGTCCAGAAAAAGCATCGGCTGTCTCTTTCAGCAGACGCGCAGTTTCGGGCTCGCCTGTGGTGGCGACATTCGAAAGTGAGATCAAGAGCAGGGTTGCGCGGTTATCGTCCACCCCTGCCATGAATTCTTTGGTTGGGAAACCTGGCTGCGCCATGAGTTGAGCCACTTCAAGGTCAGAAACACCCATATTGGACATGATTCTTCCCAATTCTGGGGCCTGTCCGTTTTTAACAAGGGTTTGCGCCAATTCCAGCCGGTGTCCAATTTCAGTGGCTCCGACCCAGATTTGTTCACTCAATTGACTTACTGCTTCAGGATTGGTGATTTTGCCATAGCCAAAATAGGCTTTTTGCCCCAGGGTTTCGTTGAGTTTTTTCATGGCTTCAGCACGGGCCGTGGCGGGATCATTTGCAACAGGCTGCAAATTTTCGGCAGGGGTTGCTTCACTGGCCGCTGCTGCTTGTGCGGGAGTTGTTACTTCAGCAGGAGCAGCGCTTGGTGCCGCAACTGTTGCCGCATTGGGAGAGGCCGCTTGAGTGGGAACTGCTGTCTCACTCGGTTGAGAGGGGGCTGGCTTTTGCGCAGGAGCCGGCTCTTGTTTACTGTTGCTGCGGTTATAGAGATAATAACCGCCTGCCGCCACGCCAGCGACCACTGCACCGACTGCCAAGGCTGTCACGGCACCGGCCATTTTGGGGCCCCCCACCTTCGAAACGATCTTGGTCAAGGCGGGCCCAGTGGGAACGTGCAAGCCCACTTTGCCGACCACCGAATTGACGCTTTTGGCGACCACTTGAGCGGTGGCATAGCCCCCCAGGTTGGACAGGGGGGGAGCCAGACTTTTGGTGACGCCGATCAAAACGGCACCTGTTGCGACGGTACCAAAGGCGCCGCCGACCAAAGCGGCTTTGCCGACGCCTGAGCTTTTGTGTTCTGCGACGGGAGGATGACCAATCACGCCGGTCGGTGGAGCGACAGGTGCTTCTGTTACAGGCTCACAGATGGGTTGCTCTGCCACGGGCTCAACGACGGGAGGGGTGGGTTGAACCGGAGTCTCTGGGGCTGGCTCAGGCAATTCAGAGGGCGGTTTAAGCGTGACAGGTGTTTCTGCGCTGGGCGGTTCAGGCGGTGTTTCCTGAACGGGAGCGGGGGGGGCACTTGGAACGGCCACAACTGGTTCTTCCTGAACAGGTGCAGGCGTGTAATCAACGGGCGAAGGCAGTTCAGGTTTGGGGGCCGGAGGGGCCACCTCTACTTTTTCGGGGACTGTTAATACCTGTCCAGGGTAAATCAAATCTGGATTTTTGATCTTGTCTTGATTCAAGGCAAAGAGCAGGGGCCATTTTTTATTGTCTCCCAATTTAACGCCAGCAATATCCCAAAGGGTATCACCACGTTTGACAGTATAGGAGCCCATTTTGACCTGTTCACCTGTCGAAAGACTTTCTGCCTTTTGAATGGCAGGGGTTTCGATGACAGGTGCGCTGGTTTGCGTCCTGGGGGCCTCGTTAATCAGAGGCGCACTGGCAATCTGAGCGGGATTGGAATTGATATTCGGCATATGGACAGTCTCCCGGTTGTTAAATTCTCATCTTCCTTATAGTCAAAAAAACTTAAACATTGCTTATTATTTTTATTATTTGAATTTAATCTCTCAGATTCTTTGATTCAGATTCAAGCAAAAGAAGTCTATAATTGAGTTACTTCTATTCTAACAGCTGACATCCTTCCCGCTATAATTGACGGGGGTTCCTGATTCACTGAGCAAACTTACTAAAGTCTGTTTCCAGATTCAAGCAGCGGTTTGTCTCTCCTCAGGCGTTTCAACATCTCTAGGATGTCCGGTTCCTGTGTGCCCCACAGTACCGATTAAACCTAATCCTTTGCTGAGTATATTGCGTGCAGCATTGTGGTCACGGTCTAACTCTAAACTGCATGTATCACAGTGATGCACCCGTTCACTCAGGCTTTTGGCAACCCTCTCCCCACAGCTACTACAATCTTGGCTGGTATGATGAGGTGAGACAATGACAAAACCCTTGGAAAATACACGGCTAAAATACTCTAACCACCGCTTAATCTGATGCCAGCTTGCATCTGAGATAGCCTTTGCTAGATTGTGGTTTTTCAGCATGTTTTTCACCTGAAGGTTTTCAATAACCACCAAGTCATGAGACTGGTATAACGCCCTCGCAGCCTTGATTGCGAAGTCTTTACGTTGTCTTTGCACTTTCAGATGTTTTTTTGCCAAACGCTTGATTTGTTTCCTTCTATTAGAGGAGCCCTTCTGTTTGCGTGACAGCCTACGCTGTACCCGTTTCAGGGCTTTTTCCGCACGTTTCAGCGTTCTGGGATTTTCAAGGGTATTTCCATTACTGTCTGTCCAAAGATAGCTAATCCCCATATCCAAGCCTACAATTGAGCCTGTGCTGGTCAAATGCTCTTTGCGCTCAATGTCCAGACAGAATTGGGCATAGTACCCATCCGCACGGCGCACCAAACGTACCCGTTTAATCTTGTCTTGAAATTGATTCAGACATTGTTTTCCAATCAGTTTGAGCGTGCCAATACCGCACTTATCTGAAAAATGGATGCGTTTGCAGCCATCCACCAGTTTCCAACCGGATTGTTTGTATTCAACAGAACGGTTGTCCTTTTGAAATTTGGGATACCCTTTTTTACCGGGAATCTTTTTCTTACAGTTTTCAAAAAACTTAGAAATAGCACTCCAAGCCCTTTCTGTGGCTTGCTGTCGGGCTGTTGAGTTCAACTTATCTGAGAATTCAAACTCTTTAGGGAGTGAAGCAGCCAGTTTGTAGAGGTCATTCTTGCCTGAGCCTCGATTATCCATCCAATAACGTACAGCTTTGTTTCTAATAAACTGCACGACACGAATGGCTTCATCTATCGCTTGATACTGATGAGACTTGCCTTTGAGTTTAAATTCATACACTAACATAAGGGTATTATACTGCATATTACGCCAATCATTTGAGTATAAAAGTAAATATTATTGAAAGGTATTATGACCCAGCGTAGCTGGGTCTGCCTCATATACCCATGCGAGCAGAACTCCCCCACCTAACCTTGAACTGTTCGTGAACGCTACAGATCTGGACAGCTATAGATAAGGAAGGGGCTTTACGGCATGTCCGGTAAAAAGAAACTTCCGATTCAAGCGGATCAGCATCTGAGCTGTGGAATTGAAACAGAAGCATCTGCTTTGAGTCATGTGGGGTTTTTGAGCGAGGCCCCCGTTCGCGGAGCGAAAAAGTTTGAAGATCTGGCCATTCAACAGGATGCCTGGAGCAAAATTCAAACGCATTTTAAAACCATCTACTCAGGCAAAAAATCGGATCGACAGGCTGATATTGAGCATATGGCCCAGCGATTAGGGGTCGAAGCTTCTGAACTTCAGCCCTTGGTGAATCAGCTCTATGAAAATCAGCTGATTTCTCCCTTGATGATCGATCTTGGCGTGACAGAATTGTTTTTTCGCAGAGAGGGCTTTGCGAAGGCTAAGAATCACCTCAAGAGCTTGGACGCATTTTTGAAAAACCCAGATTCGCGCTTGACCCCGTTTGAGAGAAATAAAATTGCGAGTTCCGTTTTTCGGGATCTGGCGGTCCCCGCCATGATTGGTCAGGGGGGGAAAGGTTCCTGCGCCGCTGCTTCTTTACAGGTTTTGACCGCCAGTGCACATCCCAATCAATACCTCAAAATGGTATTGAATTTGGCGGAGGGCAAACCCGTTGCTTTGCCTGACGGCCAGACTTTGCAACCCAATGATGATTGGCGTGATGCCCAGAAAGAAGATCGACAATTGTCAGAAGCAGTGCTTCAGAACGCCTATATGGATCTCATGTTGGGAAAAGGCAAATACCATTCAAACTTGGATGAAGGCGCCAACCAAACGGCACCGAGTGCAGGTCAACAGCGCAAAGGGCTTGAAAAGCTGGCTGGCCCTGGGGTTGATTATGATGATACGGCGACAATCATGTGCTGGCCTTTGAGTACCCTGAGCGCCAGCAGCGGGATGGGGTATCTTGAAGATGAAATTGCACGCGGCCGACCGGTTCTGGTCAATGTTTGGGGACATGCCATGGCTGTCGTCGGTATTGATAAAACACAAAGAGACCCCAAAGTCTTGGTCTGTACTTATGGTGCTCAAATTGAAATGCCTTCAGAAGGACTTGAAAAATACCTGATGCATACCCTCACGATTGATGATCCTGGCCCAGACAATCTGCGCGTCCAACCTGGGCAGCGTGTTGTGATTGGCACGGATTTGGGGCGCTTGCCCCCCAAGTAAAACTTTGGCTTGTTCACAATCTAAAGATTAGAATAGCTTGGAAAGCCCTGTCTTTCGCCTTCAGTAATTGGCATTAGCCAGTTAAAAAGCCCTGTTGGAAAAAAGCTTTTTTCAATTGCTTCGCGATTTAAAGGTCCGAAATGTCCAGGATAAAAGGTTTGAATCTTCTGGTGTTTAAGCAATTGCCAGAGTTGCCATTGGGTTTGTGGGCGCGCTTCATGAAAAAAATGTAAACGGGGCTCTTCAGTTTGAAAAACACCCCCCCGGATCAAATCGCCGACAATCGCGCTGTGACTGTCGTTTAAAATCAGGGCCAGCGAACCTTGGGTGTGCCCAGGCAAAGGTATAATCTGTCCATTGATCCCATAGGGGGCAAGATCCACCGCTGATGAAATTTCGCGATCGGCCGTATAAGCAGGATAAGGGCTATCGACAAAGATTCCGAGCAAGCCGGCAATAAAACTGGTCGCGAGCAAAGGGCGTGACTTGCCTTGTTTCAGCATGCCATGATCTTGAGCGCCGACCCAAACGGGGACTCCCTGCTTTTTACCCAATTCCATTGCGCCGCCTGCATGATCCCCATGTCCATGGGTCAAAATAATGGCTTCGAGGCTTTTCAAGGGAGTGCCTTGCTTTTGCAGCCAAGCTTCAATTTCTTTTTCATGGCCGTGTGAACTGGTATCTATCAAAAACGATTTTTTGCCTTTGAGCAGGTAAACATTGGCAATCCCCGTATCCAGGCAATGAATTTCTGTGGCTTGGGCAACGAATGGAAACAGGCTTACAAGTGCCATCGCTAAAGACCATGGGTAGAATTTCATTTCAAACTTCACTCCTGGGGTGTCAAAAATTCGGCTGTCTTCGCTCATGATTTTGCTGGCATGGTTCAGGCAGAAGCGACTTCAGCAAAAAACGAAAGAAAGTCAAAGACGCTCTTTCGTTTGATGGTTGCAAGCAGCTTAGAGATACTGGCGCTGAATCAGTTCTAAACCGGTTTCAAAAATTTCGTTGAAGAGTTCGTTCTGGCCTTTTCCCGTTTTACGAGACAGCTCAAGCAGTTCTTTGCGCAGATCTTTGTTTAATTTTAAACTCGGTGATTTGAGAAATTTTCTTCTGCCTTTGCGGCCCGTACTTTCATCGAGTTGATCCTGTTCGTCCTGGCGAATGGCATCAAAAACCGTTGCCGCAAGACCCTGTTCAAGGCGTTCCAACAAGCGCAACTGAATACTCTCCTCATATTTGGCAAGGGCCAGCAATTGGGGGGTAGAATTGCTTAATTCCTGTTGAGTTAAGGTTTTGATACGTTCTCTGACTTCTTGGCTGAGTCGTTCCGCAATTGCGCGTAAATTGAAAAAAGTACGCCTGGAAATATCCAAGGTCTTAAAAATAACCGTTGTTTTATGGCGTTCCTGGCCATATTTGAGTGAGTCAAAATAGGCTTTGAAGGCTTCTGCTTTTTCAAGGATGCTTAAATCGGTGCGAAAAAGTTTTTCAGTGGTTTCAAGTTGTTGAAGCTGTTGGCAGTCTGCTTCATTCAAGATTCTAACCGGAATTTGGCCATAGGTCTGGGGATCTTTTTCAGCCAGTTTTTTAAAGGCCATAAAACGATGAAAGCCCGCAATTAGATGATGATCACTGTTAAGCGTAACTGGACTGACCAGACCTTTCTCCTGAATGCTTTCGATCAGATGCTCTAATTTTGCGCTATCTAGGGGTTTTTCTTCATGTATTAAAATTTCATCGAGCTTGAGTTCGTGTTTGTTTAAGGTGTCTATCATATTATTACCTGTCTACAATTTGGGCAAAGTCACAATCCAAACAGTTTGAGAGCAGTAACCGTCTTTCTGTGTTTTGAGCCTCTTGATCAGTTTAACCAATGCGCGATCCATTTTTCCAGCCTGAAGCATAAAAAACTTCCTTCCTCTGTATTTTTTGCTCGGGAATAGAGTAAAATTCGTCTTTATGCAATGGGATGTGATTATTATTGGCGCGGGTGCAGCAGGTCTGATGGCTGCGATCACGGCAGCACGTCGTGGCAGGCGTGTGCTTTTGCTTGAACACCAGGCCAAACCTGGACGTAAAATCCTGATTTCAGGGGGCGGGCGCTGCAATTTCACCAATCTGTATGCCAGCCCAGAAAATTATCTTTCCCAAAACCCTCATTTTTGTAAATCAGCCTTGGCGCGTTATACCCCTGGAGATTTTATCGCCTGGATTGAAGCGCACGGGATTCCCTACCACGAAAAAAAACTGGGTCAGTTGTTTTGTGACCGTTCCGCCTCAGATATCCTTGAGATGTTGCTTTCTGAAGCCGCTCAAGCAGGTGTAAAAATACACACCGGGGTTCGGGTTCACAGTTTGCGAAAAACTGAAGTTTTTGTACTTGAAACAGCGCATGAAACTTTGTTGGCAGACAAGGTGATCCTGGCAACGGGAGGGCTCTCGATCCCCAAAGTGGGAGCCAGTGATTTGGGCTATCGCCTGGCGAAGTTTTTTGGACATCGCATGGTCTCACCTGAACCAGGACTGGTTCCGCTGATATTTTCAGAAGCCCAAATGGCCTTTGCTGAACTGCGTGGCCTGGCGCTTGATACCCGCGTTACGCTCCCTGAGATCAATTTTCGGGAAAATGCACTGTTTACCCACCAGGGTCTAAGTGGCCCTGCGATTCTGCAAATTTCTTCCTATTGGAAAGCTGGCGAAGTGCTTGAAATTAATTTTTTGCCAGATCTGGATCTTGCACATCTCTTTGAGGCTTGGGTTCAAGAAAAACAGCCTGCCCAGGTGACCAGTCTTTTGGATGCTTATCTCCCCCGCCGCTTTGTGCGCTTTTGGTCTGAAAAATACTTTCCTGCCAAACCCGCTTTCCGTTTTGATCCTGCTGAAAAACAGGCCTTGTTTCAAGCTTTACAGGCCTGGCAGATGCTGCCTGCCAAAACAGCGGGCTATAGCAAAGCCGAAGTGACTACGGGTGGGCTCGACACCGCTCAAGTGTCGTCAAAGACCCTCGAGTCACGTTTGGTGCCTGGATTGTATTTCGTAGGTGAGCTTCTGGATGTGACTGGGTGGTTGGGGGGGTATAATTTTCAATGGGCTTGGGCTTCCGGACACGCGGCTGGCCAGGCGGTTTGATTCTTTTCAGAAGGCTGATGGCGGGGGAAGTGCATTTCATTTCAGGAGGTTGAATATCCCATGAGTCAAATTCAATTCAGAGAGCTGCGCGGGGGAGAAAAAGGGCTTGAGCTGCACGGCAGTCGTTATCAGGCACGGCTTGAGGCCCATCCCTTGGGAATTTGGCGCGTCCTGGTCTGGCACCGCCCTGAAGATCAGCACAAACCAAGTTGGATCGTCAGCCCCTTTGAATCCCAAAAAATTGAGTTTCAGCTTTCAGAGCAAGGGGCTCAAATTGACTCTGAGACGATCGGGACGATGGATCTCAAGCGTTCTCCCTTCGGCTGGAGCTGGTCTTTTTTAAGGGCCTTGGGCGTCAGCAGCGATTCTCCCTTTTTGCGCCAGGATGATTTGCCTCCTGCGGGAATGCGACACCCGGCCCTGGATCTGAGTGATGGTTTGCCGCGTGGTTCGGGTTTAACCCTGCATTTTGATCTTCAGGAAGCAGACGCCTTTTATGGATTGGGAGAACGCACAGGTTTTCTCAATAAACGGGGCCGACTCTGGAAGAATTGGACCACCGATGAGTTTTTTCACACCCCACAAGCTGATCCGCTTTACCAGTCGCATCCTTTTGTGATCGTTCGCAGAGGCAAGGAGTATCTGGGGGTTTTTCTGGATGAAAGCTGGTACAGCTCCTTTGACCTGGGTTATACGGATCAGGATACCTGGAGTATTTATACTGCAGGCCCCACCCTCGATCTCTATCTGATTCCAGGGCCCACACCCGAGGCGATTCTTGAACGATATTCAGCCTTGACGGGGCGGGCTCCACTTCCTCCTCTCTGGGCCTTGGGGGTTCATCAATGTCGCTGGTCTTACCCGGATCAGGAAAGTGTGCTGGCGGTGGCCGAAGCCTATCAGAGACACAACTTGCCTTTGGATGCCCTCTGGCTGGATATTGACCATATGCAGGGATACCGGGTTTTCAGTTTTTCAAGTCAACGCTTTCCTGAACCTTTGCAGATGACGCGACAGCTCGAAAAGATGGGCTATAAAACGGTTGTGATTGTGGATCCGGGGGTTAAACAGGAAAATAATTATGTGGTTTATGAGGCCGGACGTAAAATTCAGGCCTATATCCGCAATGAGCAGGATCAGGAATTGGTAGGAGAAGTTTGGCCCAAACCTGTGGTTTGGCCTGACTTTTCCCGTTCAGATGTGCGCAGTTGGTGGGGGAAGAATCAGGAGTTCTATCTTCAAGAAGGAATAGCGGGTCTCTGGATTGATATGAATGAGCCTTCCGCCTTCAATTGGAAAGGAAAAACCCTTCCCCTGAACGCACGACAGGGGAAATCGACACATGCTGAAATGCACAATTTGTATGGCTATCAGATGGCACAGGCCACAGCCGAGGGGCTTCTGGCCCTGCAACCTGAGAAAAGACCCTTTGTTCTAACCCGTTCAGGTGGGCCGGGTATTCAAAAATTTGCCTTTGTCTGGACAGGCGACAACAGCAGTTATTGGGAACATCTTGAAAATTCCCTGCCGATGTTGATGAATTTAGGTTTATCAGGGGTGCCTTTTGTGGGGGCAGATATTGGCGGATTTTCAGGAGACAGTGATGGTGAGCTTTTGACGCGTTGGACTTGGTTGGGAGCCCTCTATCCCTTTATGCGCAACCATGCAGGCAAAGGCAGCCGACGTCAGGAACCCTGGCAGTTTGGGGAGCCTTGGCTCAGTCATATTCGCAAAGCCCTGCAGTTTCGCTATCAAATCATGCCCTATTTATACAGCCAGGCGAAATTGAGTTCAGTTTCAGGGCAGCCGATACTTCGCCCTTTGCTCTTTGATTATCCTGAAGACTCTGAAACCTGGGCTTTGCATGACCAATGTCTTTTGGGGTCGGATCTGCTGGCTGCACCGGCTTTGCGTCCGGAGCAAACCAAGCGAGCGGTCTACCTGCCTGCCGGTCATTGGCAGGATTTTTGGACCACCAAGCGGTATTCGGGGGGCGAATGGATTTTGGTCGATACCCCCTTGGATCGTCTGCCTTTATTTCAAAAATCGGGTACTGCCTTGCCTTTGCTGCCCCCAGGTCAAAAATCTGCCCACGCACACTGGGATGAACTGTATTGGTCCGTTGCGCCTGAAGATACCTTTGCCGGACGGGTCTGGCAAGATGCTGGAGAGGGGTTTGAGCCTGGTTATTGGCGTGAGCTTTCAGGCTCTTGGGATGGGGACTGTTTGCAGATAATTCAGACCCCAGCCGTTTCCTGCAAAGTGGTTTTCCCGATTTTAAGCCAACCGCTCAGGGCCAATTTAAGCTTTGAATACGATGCCGGGCAACTCATTCTGCAGCTCAGTGATCGGGCAGAGGTCAATTGGTAAGAATGCGCAATCAGTCTCGACCCAGCCCTGAAGAATTACTGGCAGAATTAAATCGCCCTGCTGCGACTTCTTTTTGGAAATCGCCATCGTTTCGCTTGAGCAGTGTGGCGCTTGTGATGTTGCTTTTGATGACCTTTCTGCGCTCAAAGGGGCCTGAAACGCATTCGAAAACCGCAAAAAAAATTTCGGCTGAGCATGTTGTTTTGAACCATATAGAGGATTATTTCCTGCGGGCAGAATCTTTCAAGCAAGAAGGGCGACTCGAGGATGCTCTGATCGATTATTCCGAAATCCTCAAAAAAGATCCCCGTTCCTTAAAAGCTTTGACTTTACGTGCAGAAGCCTGGCACCTGATCGGCAAGCCTGAAAAAGCTGAAAGCGATTGGACAGCGTTTTTAAACCTTTCTCCCCAAAATTTGACAGCATTAAATCAGCGCGGCTTGAGTCGGCTGTTGCTGGGCAAATACGAAGCTGCTCGGCAGGATTTTGATCTTGCCTTGAAAAAAAATCCAGGTTTGGCTGCACTTTGGGCCAATCGCGGATTGAGCTGGCTTGAAGAAAAAAAATGGGACTTGGCTGAAAAAGATTTGTTGAAAGCGCTTTATCTTGAGCCTGATCTCGCCGAAGTTCACTTTTTTCTTGGGCGGCTGGCCCTTGCACAAAAAGAGAAAAACGGAGCACGTCGGGCCTTTGATCAGGCTTTGCGGCTCAATCCTCAATTGGCAGGGGCCTATTATCAACGGGGGCTTTTAAATCAAGGGGATAAACACTGTCAAGCTGCGCGGGAAGATTTAAAACAGGCGTGTAAATTGGGCCATTCAGTAGCTTGTAAGCCTGCTCCCTGCAAGGAAAACAGCTGATGGGAAGTGAGTGGTCAGATCCCCAGGTGCCAAGTTACCATGCCGCGGGCGAAAAATTGGCGCAGGATTTGAATATTTCACCTTTTTTGGCGCAGCTCTTGCTGAACAGAGGCTTGGCGACTGAGTCTGAAATCAAGGCTTTTATTCAGCCTGAGCCTTGCTTAGAGTGGGTGAATGCCCCTTTCCATGCGGCTTTGGTCGAGCTGTTTCAAGCTGTTTTAGCGCAAGAGCAGCTGGTGGTTATCCATGGGGATTATGACGCGGATGGCCTGACGGGCACAGCGATTCTGACGGAGTTTCTACGCGCTTGCGGATTTCAGGTCGAACCTTTTCTGCCGACCCGTTCGTTGGGCTATGGTCTCAATGCGCAAACGATTGAGCGTTTTATCGAATCGGGTGCCAAACTCTTGATCACAGTGGATTGTGGGGTCAGCAATCTGAATGAGATTGCACAGGCCAAAGCGGCGGGAATGCATACCCTGATTACAGATCACCATGGCTTGGGTGAAACCCTGCCCCCTGCAGATTTTATTCTGCATCCTCAGGTTTTGGGGTTTAAAGAATTGGAAAACCTTTCGGGTGTAGGCATGGCCTATTGGTTGATGCAAGCATTGCATCCCCATTTTCAATGCCCTTATCCCCCTGAACATTGGTTGGAACTGGCGGGGATTGGCACACTGGCCGATATGACTCCCCTGTTGGGATTTAACCGGAATTTGGTCAAGCAATCGCTGGCGTCGATTCGAAAAACCCGACGCCCCGGTCTTTTGGCGCTTTTGCAACGAAAAAATCTTCGCCCTCAGGATTTGGATGAAACCCAGTTGGCTTTTAAATTGATTCCAGTTTTAAATGCCGCAGGCAGATTGCAGAGCCCCATGCTTTCGCTGGATTTACTGCTGGCAGAAGATCAGGAAGAAGCCGATGCGCTTGCCGAAACTCTGGACCATATCAATGATGCCCGCAAAACCATGTGTCAGGAGCTTTTTGCTGAAATTCAAGCTGAAGTTTCAGAAAACTTGCCCTCAGGCCCTTTGATTTTGGCGCATGAGAACTGGCCCTTTGGGATTTTAGGCATTCTTTGTTCGCAATTGGTAGAAGCCTATGGCGTGCCCGTTTTTCTGATTTCGATTGAAAAAGGCATTGGCAAAGCCTCTGTGCGCGCCCCTGAAGGCTTTCATGTGCTGCAAGCACTGCAGACCTGCCCTGAACTCTTTCTGAAATTTGGAGGACATGCCCAAGCGGGAGGCTTTAGCCTTTTGCCTGAAAATATTTCCGCCCTGCGCGTACAGATGCAAACGCTTTATTTGGCTGCAGGTGCGCCGGTCTCTCAGCTTCAGGCTGAAATGGAGCTGAACCCACTTTTAATCAAACCAGGTCTTTGGCAGGACCTGACAAAATTGGCTCCCTTTGGGGCCGGAAATCCCATGCCCGCCTTTTTAAGTTTGAATGCAAGGCTGGAGCAAATCAAACCCGATAAAAATCGCAAACACCTCTTCGCTGAAATTGCGCCAGGTGTACGTATCAAAGCCTGGAATGCCTGGCAGGAGGATTTAGCCGGTTATCAGCATTTTGATCTGTATTATCAGCTTGAAGAAAATCTCTGGAATGGGCGTTCCCGCCTGGAGTTAAATGTTCAAAAAATCAGACCCCGCAAGTCTGTACCTGCGAATTTAACTGTTCCAGCGCAAAAACCTACGCAAAGGCTTTTAAGCGGACATGCCCTTCAAGCTTTTTCACTGACGCCGCCCGGTGCAGAATGGGCCTTGAATTTTGAACTGCCCCCCTTGGATGGCAAGTTGCCTGAGCTAATTTGGCATGATTGGCGAAATCTGAAAAAACAAAGTCAGGCTTTAAATAAACTTTTAGCTCACTCAGAGACGCTCGTGCTCTCATTGCCTCCAGATTTGCGGGACCAGGATATCTGCGCTGAAAAAACAAGCCCTGTCTGCAAAGCGCTCGTTTTGCGTTTTTGGCCTGAGAAACCTGCTGAATTGCGTGCACTCTTAATCATCACCGGGGCAAATGCGCTGTATTTACTCGGTCCTGAACAGGGGGTTCAGGCTCCTGATTTTAATCTTTTACTCAGCGCTCGGGAATTGCTTCGAGAGTGTCCGATTGAAAGGGTTGAAATGCGGCTGATGGAGGCCCTCAAAATCTCGTATTTCAGGGCGACTTTGATTATTTCCTGCTTGTGTGATCTTGGTATGATGGCATATGATAAGGAACGGGTTAAAATAGAAAAGCTCGCGCAATGCTTGAGTTTAAATACCAGTCCCCATTATCGGGCCTATTTATCTCGTTCAGAGCAATTGCTTGCTTGGAATCAAACTTGGTGCCAAAGACCACTGGCAGCGCTTCAGAAGCTGCTGCACACAGAAAAGGATGACTATGAATCTCATACCTGACAATGAGCTCGAAGAACTCTTAAAACCTCATATTCGCGATATCCCTGATTTCCCCAAGCCGGGCATTTTGTTTAAGGATATTACGACGCTCTTGCGGGAACCTGAGATGCTCCGCATCAGCCTTGAGCAAATGGCTCTACGTTTTCAGAATATGGATATCCAGCACGTTGTCGGGATTGAATCACGTGGCTTTATTTTGGGTACCCCTCTGGCCTATCTGCTAAAAGCAGGATTTGTGCCCGTTCGCAAAGCCGGTAAATTGCCTGGGGCCACCTATCGCAAAGAATATGCCTTGGAATATGGCAGCGATGTGCTTGAAATTCACCAGGATGCCATTCAACCGGGCGAAAAGGTTTTGCTCTGTGATGATCTGCTCGCGACGGGGGGCACCGCACGGGCGACCCTTGAAATGCTTGAGGAATTGGGCGCAAACGTTGTCGGTAGCGTTTTCGCGATCGAACTTTTATTTCTGAACGGTAGGGAGAAATTGTCCAATTGCAAGACAGTCAGTCTGATCAAGTACTGAAGAAAAAACTGCCTTTACCTGGAGAAATTCCAATCAGCTCCTATCCGCCTTATGTAGCCAGCTTGCTGGAGCATTTGGTGAAGAAAATGTCTTATGCTACGCCTGAGGATATCAATTTTGCCGAACGCGCTTTTTTTGCTGCCTATGAACTGCACAAAGAGCAAAAGCGCAAATCAGGTGAACCCTATATTATTCACCCCTATGAAGTCGCTTTGATTCTGACAGAGCTGAACGCCAGCGGAGAAATGCTGGCTGCCGGTTTTTTACACGATATTCTTGAAGACACCGATTTTACCCATGCAGAAATGAAAGAAGCTTTTGGTGAAACGGTTACCGCCCTGGTGGAAGGGGTTACCAAACTCAGCAAATTTTCTTTTTCTTCAAAAGAAGAACGCCAAGCTGAAAATTTCAGGCGCATGTTTATGGCCATGGCCCAGGATATCCGTGTGGTGATTATCAAATTGGCTGACCGCTTGCACAATATGCGCACCCTGGATCATATGTCAGAAGACAAGCAGCGAAAAATCGCCCAAGAAACGCTCGATATCTTTGCTCCTTTGGCCCACCGTTTGGGGATTGGGCGTTTGAAATGGGAATTGGAAGATCTCTGCTTAAGGTACCTTTATCCAGACTATTATTGGAGCATTGCCCAGTATATTGCCCAAAAACGCCAGGAGCGGGAAGAAGTCATGACGCGTACTTTAACCCAACTCAAGCAAGGGCTTGTCGAAGCGCATACCGATTTCTATATTGAGGGAGATCCTGTTCCCCCTGTTGTGGACGGGAGAAAGCGCACGAAAAAAGTTCAAATCTTTGGTCGACCTAAAAATTTTTATAGTATTTATAATAAAATATCTAAAAAACAAAAAGATTTCAAAGATATTTACGATTATTTTGGAATTCGGGTATTGGTAGAGAGTGAAGCGGATTGCTATGCGGTTTTGGGGCAGGTGCATGCACTTTGGAAACCCATTCCGGGCCGTTTCAAAGATTATATTGCCATGCCCAAACAAAATATGTACCAATCCCTGCACACCACCGTGATCAGCGAAACCGGTCACCCGTTGGAGGTACAGATTCGTACCTTCGATATGGATGGGGTTGCTGAGTTTGGGATTGCTGCGCATTGGAAATACAAGCAAGGCACTGCGAATTTACCCAAGCGCAATAAAAATGATCTTCAGCTCACCTGGTTACGCCAATTGTTGGATTGGCAGAATGACCTCAAAGATGCTGAAGAGTTTATGGCCAACGTCAAAGACGATCTCTTTGAAGAAGATATCTATATTTTTACCCCGCGCGGGGATGTTCATGTCTTGCCCAAAGGGTCAACACCGATTGATTTCGCTTATCGGATTCATACCCAGGTAGGGAATACCTGTGTGGGTTCGAAAATGAATGGTCGCATGATCAGCCTGTCGACTCCCCTTGAAAACGGGGCCCAGGTTGAAATTATGACCTCTAAAAATGGGCAACCCAGTCTGGATTGGATCAACTTCGTAGTTTCGAACCAGGCCAAAAATAATATTCGCAAGTGGTTTAAAAAAGAACGCCGCGAAGACAGTTTGAAACGTGGGAAAGAACTTTTGGAAGCGGAATTCGGCAAAGAAAATTTTGAGCACTATATCCGTTCCAAAACCTTTGAAGAAATGGCCCAGAAATTCAACCGCAACAGCGTTGAGGATTTAATTGCGACGGTCGGTTATGGTGAAATCACGCCCAAGCAATTGCTCAACCGGATTAAAACAGGCCCTTTGAATCCTGCGCTACTTGACGAGGCGATCATTGGCCAAACCGTTTCTCCTGAACGCAAACGCCGCGAAGCCAAAGGCAAAGGGATCATGATTGGCGGAGAGGCGGGGGTCTTGGTCTTTTTCCCGAATTGTTGCCTGCCTGTTCCTGGCGAGCCGATCGTGGGGGTCGTAACCCGCAATAAAGGGGTCGCCGTACATTCCAAAGAATGTCCGAACTTGGGGCAGGTCAATCCGCGCCGCTGTTTGCCCGCCAGTTGGGGCGAAGTTGAGAAAAGTTTTTATCCTGTTGAATTGCAAATTTATACGATTGACAGGCGGGGGCTGCTCAAAGATATTGTGGCGCGTATGTCGGATAATAAGATCAATATTTTAGCTGCCAATGTAATTACGCACCGCGATAAGACGGCAACGATTGATTTGGTGGTTGAAGTTGTGGATATCAAGCAATTACAGGCTATTATTCAAAAAATAAGGGCGATGAGTGATGTTTTGAATGTGGTTAGAATTGTCAAAACATCCAAGGCGATCAAACAGATGACATCCAAAAATGAACAGAAGAAAACCGGAAAATAACCAGCAAAGCGCGATTCTCTGACGTAAAGTGCTGCCCGGATAGTATACTAAGACCAGGAAACTCCCGGAGGACAGGTGCTGATGAGTCAGATTTCAAAAAATGAACGGCATGAGCTTGAGATTGAAGAAGTCGAAAAAGACAAATTGAGCAGCCGGGTTCGCAAGGTCCGCTCGCAGGGCAAACCCCTTGAGAATTTTGAACAGGTGGTTGAAAAAGCGCAGGAAATCGCGCGCAAAGTGAGCTATCTGGATGAAGATTTGCGCTTGGTTGAACAGGATCAGGCGCATGAAGTGGTTACCCTGCGCAGTGATGAGCCCCAAACGGCTCCGGGGGAATTGGAATATTACCAGGTTGAAGTCAGCAAAGATGGAGCAACCCAGTTGGAGCGTAAGCGCTATAAAAGTGAAGAAACCGAAACTGAAAATGTTGATTTCGTGATCTCAGAGAAGAATCTTGAGCGTTTGGGCAAAGATCTCAAGGGAAAATGAATCAAACCTTCCTGAAGCAGCACAGTTCAGGTTTTCAATTTAAGCTTCATCCTAAAAATACCGGCTATTCGATCAGTTTGGGGCCAGATACCGTTTATTCATTTGATCCCGAAGACCGTTTGATTTGGGTTTACCAATCTGGAACAGGTTATCAAAGGGGCTTAAGCGGCGCTGTTTTGGCAAAGACCCGCAATAGTCAGGGGAAAAAACGCTGGCTGCTGAATCTTGAAGAGCAGGCCAGGCTCTTTCAAAAGGTTTTGGCTGATCTGAATACCCTCCATGCTCTGATCGAACCGCATGAGCAGGCTGTTATTGAAAAATTGCTTGCAAAAAATGGCGAGGCTCTGGCGTCTGAGAGTTTAAGCTTCCAAGCGATCTACCGTCCGATCAGTATTCTTCCTCCCGATCAGTATTCAGCGATTGTGGTTCAGGCTGCAGAAGGCTGTTCCTGGAACCGCTGCCATTTTTGTAATTTTTACAAGGATCGTCGCTTTCGGATTAAATCAGAAACCGAATTTATTGAGCATTTGCAGGCGGTTTCGAATTATCTGGGAAAAAGTGCTCTCACCCGCAAAGGCCTGTTTTTGGCAGATGGGGATGCCTTGATGATCCCACAGCCCCACCTGCTCAAACTAATCGCTGATATGCAACAGGTTTTTCCAGGAAGGCCTTGGTATAGTTTCATGGATGCTTTTCGCCCTCAAGCCAAGCAGATTTCAGATTATCAAAGGCTGGCTGAAACAGGATTGAAACGGGTTTATCTGGGCATTGAAAGTGGCTATGGCCCCTTGTTATCGCTTTTAAACAAACCAGGAGATCCCGAGCTGATGTTGACTGAAGTTTTACGTTTGAAAGAAGCGGGGCTTCAGGTCGGCTTGATTCTGATGATCGGCATAGGCGGCAGGCAGATGGCCGCAGAGCATCTCAGTGAAAGCTTAAAGTTTTTAGACGCCTTGCCCTTGGACAAAGGGGATATTGTTTATCTTTCTGAATTCATTGAACACCCGGATCAACCCTATCACCAGCAAGCACTGGAACAGGGGATCACGCCCCTCTCAGAACAAGAAATTCAAACTCAAATCCAGGCTTTTAAGCAGGGGTTGCGGCATAGTTTGGCCCAGGTTTCTCCCTATCATTTGATGGAATATATTTACTGAAACTAAACTGTTTGGACCAACTGATCGTGTCTTGTGAGGGCTCAATCGCCTGATGAGGATCCCGCAGCAAGAGATTTTCGACCCCCCAGGTTTTTTCAACTTTGAATGCTTGAAAGTTTTGGCCGGGTTTAACGGGGATTTGGCTCATGGCGTATTCAGTCAGACTGGTGATCGTCAGACTGGGATTGACCCCCAAATTGACGGGGATCATCGAACCATCGCAGACCCACATATTCTGGTAACCATAAACGCGACAGCTTAAATCAACCACTCCTTCCTGGGGAGATTGTCCAATGGCGCATCCGCCCAGGATATGGGCGGTGGTGGGAATATCCAAAAGCACTTCGTTGATGGCGGAGCCGGGTATGGCATTCATTTTTTCTGCCATGGTACGGGCAAATTGATTGGCCAAGGGGATATACGAAGGGGCTTTTTCTCCTTGCTCGGGTGCTGAGGTAAGATGCGCGCCAAAGGGCCATTTCCAACGGGCTTTGAGTTTTACCTTGAGAGAATTATCAAGGGTTTGCATAAAGAGTAGAATAATGCTTTGGCGGGCAAAGCCCACAGGGGAAAGAATCTGAAGAAAATCGCGGGGGTGTTTGAGGATATTCTGCAGAAATCTGATCTGTCGGGGCAGTTTTCCTCCGCCATCGGTCAGAAGGGTTGCGAGCAGGCCCATGGCATCAGAACCAGCAGGGTAGCGAACAGGTTCAATATGGCTGTGTGCGTCAGGATAAACGCTGGAGGTGATCGCCACCCCCTGGGAAAAATCGGCTTCAGGGTCGCGGGAGGTGACCCCCAAAATGGCTTCTGAATTGGTGCGCACCGTGTGCCCCAATTGCTCAGAGAGTCTGGGCAAATGCCCTTGGGTTTTCATTTTGAGCAAGAGTTTGAGCGTTCCCAAGACACCGGCCGACAAGACCAAATTTTTTGTTTGATAAGCTTTTCTCGGCGTACCCAGGGGATGGGTACTGCAGCGGGTGCGTAAGCTATAGCCCAGCGAGCCATCGCCTGAAAGAGGGATGATTTCTTCAACCCGGGTTTCAGGGATAATTTCGACCCCCAGTTTTTCAGCCAGAAAGAGATAGTTTTTTACCAGGGTATTTTTGGCGCCGACCCGACAGCCCACCATACAGGCTCCGCAATGGGTGCAGCCTGTTCTTTCGGGGCCATCCCCCTCGAAATAGGGATCCGGATGGGTTTTTCCTTCTTCACCGAAATACACCCCGACGGGAGTGGTTTGAAAGCTCTCTCCTGCCTGAAATTCTTCGGCGCTTTTGCGCAAAAAATCATCAGCAGGCCAAAGACGAGGGTTGGGGGTCACACCCAACATTTTTTTTGCGAGTTCGAAAAAAGGCAATAAACCTTCTTTTCCACCCAAAGCTTGGATCAATGGGTTCTCAAAGAATGAATCGGGGGGAATATACAGGGTATTGGCATAGACCAGGCTGCCGCCCCCTACACCCGCCCCACTGAGAATCAAAACATCTTTTAAAAGATTCAATCTTTGGATGCCGTAGAGACCCAGACGTGGCATCCAAAGAAACTTTTTCAAAGTCCAGTTGGTTTTGGGAAAGTCTTGATCCTGCCACCGTTTGCCACTTTCAAGCAGGGCCACTTTATAGCCTTTTTGGGCCAGCCTTAAGGCCGAAACACTGCCGCCGAAACCTGATCCAATGATCATAAAATCATATTGAGGGGCCATATTTCAATTTCCTGAAAATTTAGTTTTCATTTTAGCACCCGACTGGCTCTAAAAAAACGCAACAATCTATTGAAATGCTTTAAAGCTGAATTAAAACTCTGTTTTTAAGCGCATATTTAGCGCTTGAATTGGGTAAGTAAAAACTAGAGGCTGAGCTATGTCAATTTTTTGCTGTTTGATATGAATAGAAAAAAGCCAGAGTCGTAAGTTAAAATAAGAGTGTAAGAGAATATTAGTTTGACCGTGATAAAAACGGTTTGCAGTGGAGGAAATTTTTTTTGAAACGCAGCTCATTGGCGTTGGCATTATTGATGATTTCGTGTACGGTTTTACCTCCTGGCACAGGCCAAAAGGGGGCTGGTATACCTGGGAATTCCCCTCTGCAGCCCGCGACTTTGCCAGTCCAATCGCCTGCTTCTCAAACAGTATTTCCCCATCAACCCTTGATTGATTCAGCAGAGGCAAAGATTAGTGGCAGTGCGCAGGGAGATCATCTCAGCCTGAAAGTGATTATTCCCAGAGCCTCCTCGGGCATGCGGGTTCAAGCCTTGGAGTTGGATAAAATTTCCCATTTGCGCTCCTGGGTCTCCAGCAATGACTTGAGTGCACCTATTTTTAATTTGGATAATTATGTCGCTGTGCGTTCTGATGGTCAGAATACCGCCTTGAGTATCAAGACCGTACCTCGCGGAAAGAACCGTGTGGTCAGTGTTCAAGGCTATGACAATACGACCAACCACGCGCCGATTGAAGGGGCTTTGCTCAAAGCCGTTTACAGTTCTCCTGAAAACAGCACTGAAATTGTCTTGACCTTTACCTGGCGCTCGACGGCCACAGCTTCTGTGCTTGAATCCCTGATTAAAAAAGATCCTGCAGTCGTTGGCAACTTAAATGCAGAACAGGTCAATCAGCTGATTGAAAATCTGAACATGACCCAACTCAATGCCTTGCTTGACAAGGTGATTTATGGAAACAACCCTGTGGGGGGAACGACCTATGCACTTCATCCGTCGCGACTGAATGCAGATGTACTGGCCAAGGCGATTGTAGATGCCAATGGAACTGTGCCGGTTCTCAATGCAGGGGATCCAACCCCAGCGAATTGGATCAAGAACATGGGCGATATTACCCTTGTCGTTAAAACTCCCAATCAAAATAATTTTAACAGCCAGATTCAGGTTCAGATTACCGATCCTGCGTCTCCCGCCGTGATTATTTCAGCGGGTCAGAATTCTGCTTCTCTTCCCCAGATCATTCCCGGAACCTGGCAAGCAATTGTCAAGTTAGAGGGGCTGAATGGGGGCGTTTCAACACGCGCAAATCTCAGTGTCGATGCCAATGGCGTGGTGCAGCTCACAGAGGGAACCCAAGGCAATCCAATTATTTTACCGCCGGTGATCAAGGCTATAACGGCCACTCAAGGAGCCAGTGGCACCCAAATTACCTTAACAGGGGATGGCTTTAATCCTGCCGGTGGCAATACCGTCAAGTTTGGGACAGTGACCGCCACCGTAGACGTGACCTCAGCAACTTCTTTGGTGGTGACCGTTCCACCGGGCATTTCGGGAACGGTTCCGATTCAGGTTACCAACAATGGCAAAACCAGTAATCAGGTTAACTTTAATGTTGAAAGCAAAATTGTCTCTTTGAGCAAGCCCGGTGGCAAAGCTGGAGATACGCTGACACTTCAGGTTTCAGGTTTTGATGCGAGCAGCTCAAATCCCACCGTGACGTTTGCTGGGGGGGCCAATGCCACCGTTACCGGTACCACGGCGGGTTCGATTACGGTAACGGTTCCTGCAGGAGCGACCACAGGGGCGATAAGCGTTACTCCTCAGGGAGGAACGGCTTTACAGAGCCCAACCTATACCCTCAATACCCCTGTGATTACCAGTTTAAACCCCGAGTCTGGCAGCGTGGGTGCGACAGTTACTGTCAAAGGTGCGAATTTTACGGGCGCAACAGGTGCCACTGTTAATGGACAGGCGGTGACTGATCTGACGGTGGTAGATGACAATACCCTTACCTTTAAAGTGCCCGTGGGGGCAACCTCAGGTGCAGTGCAAGTTACCACCAATCAAGGAACAGGAACATCTCAAACCCCATTGACAGTTCCTCAGCAAATTGTGGCGTTGAGTTCTCCCGGTGGGAAGGCTGGCGATTCTGTTACGATTACGGTATCTGGTTTTAATCCCCAGACCTCAAACCCAACGGTTACGTTTGCGGGGGGAGCAACCGCAACGATTACGGGCAGCACCAACAGTACGCTTACGGTGACGGTTCCTGCGGGGGCTACTACGGGTGCGATTACTGTCACTCCTCAGGGGGGAACGGCTTTACAGAGTTCAACCTATACCCTCAATACCCCTGTGATCAGCAGCTTTAACTCGAATGTGGCGATTGGCCAACAGGTGGTGCTGAGTGGCGCCAATTTCACCAATGCAACCCAGGTTACTTTTAATGGCGTTGCGGCCCCCACCTATACGGTCAATAATGATGGGACGATCACGGTGACCGTTCCGCCGGGGGCGACCGATGGTCCGATTCGCGTCACCACCCCCAGTGGCACAGGCACTTCAGCTACCAATTTTGTGCTCTTGAAACCTCCCACCATCACCCATGTGAATTATAATCCGCTTCAACCGCTTGCGCCGATTGTTTTAACGGGAACCAATTACGTGCCGGGCAGTACCCTGATGATTGGCACGACTTCTATCAATCCCAATACCTATACGATTGACAGTACTACACAAATTACGATTCATACGCCGCCCCAGAACCTTGCAATGGATTCGGTAACGGTTTTGAATGCCTCTGGAAGCGCTGTTTCTTCTTTGATTTACAAGGACGTGATCAATTTCGTAGGCGATGCGACCAAAGTCGTGAGAACAGACGTGAATTTTGCAATCGATTCCCCCCATGGGATCAATGTGGATCACGATACCAATATCTATATCGCCTCGCTTTTGCATAAGGTTTATAAATTCAATTCGGCAGGTCAGAATCAATACGTTTCCGGAGACGGTATTTCCGGTTGGCGGAAAGACGAAGTTACAAATCCAACGGCTAAATTTTTCGAAACGACCCTGGCCAATGCCCGTTTCAATGGGCCTGAAGATTTGGCCAATGATGCTGCGGGCAATATTTATGTTGCCGATACCACCAATCATGCGATCCGAAAAATAACAACGGATGGAAAAGTTCAGGTCCTTGCCCGCTTGCCTGGGCCCGAGGGGATTGAGATCAGTTCCAATGGTATCTTATATGTGACAGGCAATGATCCGCCCAATGGCAATGCCACCACTTCCTATGTGATGAAAATTACGGATCTGAATACTTTGCCCAGCGATGCGCAAATCAGAGCCTATGATGCAGATGCCAACAGTGATGGCAAAGCTGATCACACCATGACAACGAATGTTACGGTGATTGCAGGTGGGGCGACCAGTGGCCCAGCGACGGCAACCCCGGTAAGCCCCATTTCGGCTGCACGGTTTTTGCATCTAGAAGGCTTGGGCATTGATGGCCAAGGCAATGTATTTGTTGCCGACGTCGACAATTTCCAAATTCGCAAAATTGATTTGCAGAACAATTCTGTCAGCGTCTTTGCGACTTTGTCCTGGAGTTATCCTGTATTAAATTCTGATACCAAGCCTTATATTGAAATGCATGAAATCAGAGTAGATCCACAGGGCAATGTTTTTGTTCCAGCCGCCTGTTGTAATTGGCTGTTTAACAATGCTGCTAAAATCTACAAAATTTCGCCCACGGGGCAGATTTCAAAAATTGCGGGCACGGGTACTTTCAGTGTGCTGGAAGGAAAACCCTTGACTGAGGCCACGTTCAGCAGTCCTCGTGGGGTCGACTTTGCGCCCAATGGTACCCTCTATATTTCAGATACCGGTTGGGGCATTCGCAGAATTGATCGGTTTCAACCCTTAGCAGTCAACCCATGAAACAGATTTCACGGCTTTTGGGCGTTCTTCTGTTGGGAGCCTTGAGCTTCAGTTGCAGTGATGTGCAACTGAATTATGGCGGGCCCTTGAACGGCTTGGTCAGTTTAAGTGATCGCAATCGCAATGCAAATATTCCCAACACCCAGGAAAATTTTGAGCCGCAAAGGGTGCCGATTCCATCACCAACGCCCAATGACCGGGGACGGGGGGATGGGGGGGGGCCCCAAGACTCACAGAGCACTCCTAATGATCAAACGGCTGTCTCTCCTGCGAATTTAGACCAAAAGAATGAAGCTACGGATCAAAAAGGGGTGGGAGATCCTGTTCCTTCGCTTAAATTGCGTGCAATTCCAGGGATTGTCAATCTTTCTGGCTTTGGCAGTGAACAAACCATGACTTTGTTATTGCAGGATAAAGATGGCAATACCTTGGATTTAAGCCGGTTTGAGTTTAATTGGGAGTCACTCTCTCCAAATTTAATTGAGGTCACTCAAAAAGGAGTGATTCGTTCTAAAACCAGCTCAGGTACCTATAAGGTCGTGGTCAGTTTAAAGTCTGATCCCTCCATCAAAGCTGAAATCGAAGTAATCATCGGTGCAGCCAGCTCCTCAGGGGGGGGCGGCGGCGGCGGTGGCGGAGGTGGTGGGGCTGCTCCGCCACCTGCGGCAGGTGGTGGGGGTGGCGGGGCTACCCCATCGGTCCAAGTCACAGCTCTCAGTGCCACACAAGGCAGTGTAGGGGAGTCAGTTACCCTCACGGTCAGTGGATTTAATCCCCAAACCAGTACGCCGACTGTTACCTTTAGCAACAATCTTCAAGCGACTGTCACTGCAACTTCAGCAAACACGATTACGGTGACGGTTCCCCAAGGGGCAGTCACTGGATCCATCACGGTAAGCTCTGCAGAGGGAACAGCCAACAGTTCAAACTTTACGATTGTCTTGAAGGACAATATTACGGGTATTGTTATCTTTCAGTAGCTTTTTTCAGTTTTTGTTGATTTAAAGCCTGTGCGACTGCATCCTTGGATGCATATCCCAACTGTACCAAAAGGGTTCCCAATCCCTTCTGATTATGTTTTGGATCCATCTGCAGGGAGAGAGCATGTTGTAATTGCCATTCCTTGATAATATTGGCTTGTAGCAGAAGATCTCCAAGCCGAAGGTGTTGTTTATCCTCATGGGTTTGGATTTGAGCAGGTTTTCTGGCCTTGACTTGAAGCGATAAGGCTTTGGCCACCTGCTCTTTTCCTGCGTAGCCCAATTGCACCAGCAGGGTCCCCAGTGGGGTTTTTACTTCTTGTTCTTTTTGGCTGCAGAGGGCGTGTACCAATTGCCATTCATGGATCAGGTTATTCTCAAGCATGATTTGCCCCAACATTTTGCCAAGCTGAGCAGAGGCCGGCAGAGCTGTCTGCTGGGGGGGGGGATCTTGATGCAGATCCGGTGAATCAAGCTTATTGAGCAAATTATTTACAGAAACTTCTGAATCAATTTGATCTTTCCCTTTGTTTTGAAAAGAAATTAACTCTGATTCGGTAATATACTCAAATGAAACTAAAATTTCTTCGATATCCATCATTTGTGAGCTGGGCAGGCGGCATTGATATTCTAGGGCTTCCGTCAGTTGCTCGTGGGTAAGTTTTCCTGCCTGAACCAATCTCTGGCCCAAATTATGATCATTGCTCATGTTTAAAGTTCCTTTGAATTACACACTAAACATATTACATTGAATTTACCGGACATGCTGTAAAGCCCCTTCCTTATCTATGCTGATCTGTAGCGTTCGCTCGCGTTTACGAACAGCTCAAGGCTAGGTGGGGGCTTTACAGCAGGGGTATATGAGGCATACCCAGCTTCGCTGGGTCATAATACCTTTCAATTGTTATTATTTTATACTCAAATTATTGGCGTAATATGCAGTATAATACCCTTATGTTAGTGTATGAATTTAAACTCAAAGGCAAGCCATATCAGTATCAAGCGATAGATGAAGCCATTCGTGTGGTGCAGTTCATTAGAAACAAAGCCGTACGGTATTGGAAGGATAATCGAGGCTCTGGTAAGAATGACCTCTACAAACTGGCTGCTTCACTCCCTAAAGAGTTTGAATTCTCAGATAAACTAAACTCAACAGCCCGACAGCAAGCCACAGAAAGGGCTTGGAGTGCTATTTCTAAGTTTTTTGAAAACTGCAAGAAAAAGATTCCCGGTAAAAAAGGGTATCCTAAGTTTCAAAAGGACAACCGTTCTGTTGAATACAAACAATCTGGTTGGAAACTGGTAGATGGTTGCAAACGCATCTATTTTTCAGACAAGTGTGGCATAGGCACTCTCAAGCTCATTGGGAAACAATGTCTGAATCAATTTCAAGACAAGATTAAACGGGTGCGTCTTGTGCGTAGGGCAGATGGATACTATGCCCAATTCTGTCTGGATATTGAGCGCAAAGAGCATTTGACCAGCACAGGCTCGATTGTGGGGCTGGATATGGGCATCAGCCATCTTTGGACAGACAGCAATGGCAATACCCTTGAAAACCCCAGAACCCTGAAACGGGCAGAAAAAGCTCTGAAATGCGCACAGCGTAGAGTATCCAAGAAGCAGAAAGGCTCATCCAATCGTAAAAAACAAATTAAACGCTTGGCTAAAAAACATCTGAAAGTACAAAGACAGCGCAAGGACTTTGCTATTAAAGCAGCGAGGGCGCTATACCAGTCTCACGACTTGGTAGTCATTGAAAATCTTCAGGTGAAAAACATGCTGAAAAACCACAATCTAGCAAAGGCTATCTCAGATGCAAGCTGGCATCAAATTAAGCGATGGTTAGAGTATTTTAGCCATGTATTTTCCAAGGGTTTTGTCATTGTCTCACCCCATCATACCAGCCAAGATTGTAGTGGCTGTGGGGAGAGGGTTGCCAAAAGCCTGAGTGAACGGGTGCATCACTGTGATACATGCGGTTTAGAGTTAGACCGTGACCACAATGCTGCACGTAATATACTCAGCAAAGGATTAGGTTTAATCGGTACTGTGGGGCATACAGGAACCGGACATCCTAGAGATGTCGAAACGCCTGAAGAGAGACAAACCGCTGCTTGAATCTGGAAACAGACTTAAGTAAGTTTGCTCGGTGAATCAGGAACCCCCGTCATTTAGGGCGGGGAGGATGTCAGTTCTTTGACGGTTTTGTTGATGCTAAGCAATTTGCGACAGATTTGGTTCAAGGGTATGATAGGGGCTGGAGATTGATGATGGAATGAATGATTTAACACAGCTTTCAAATTATCTTGCGCATTATCCTGCTTTGGTCCTGGTCTTAACCACGGCCTTAATCTTTTTGGTGGGGTTGTTCGCGCAAATTCTTTCAGATAAGACCTCGCTTCCTGCGATTATTTTTCTGCTGATTTTCGGCAGTGCGCTTGGTAAGCAAGGTTTGAACCTGATCAATCCCGATGTCTACAGTCCTGTAGGTACCCGCGCGATTATTGCGATTGCCGTTGCAATCGTGGTTTTTGAAGGGGGCCTGATGATTGATTTCAGACATTTGCGCCATAATTTGATCAGTGTCATTGGATTAATTACAGCCAATGTTTTGATCACGATTGTGGGCATGGCCTGGGTGACGCATCATTTGATCGGTATTGAATGGCGAATTTCCCTGCTCTATGCGGGCTTGGTTTCTGTCACAGGGCCTACAGTGATTGCGCCCATTCTGAGAAGAATTCATGTCAGTCAGAAAGTAAAAACCATTCTGGAAACCGAAGCGGTATTGGTAGATGCCGTTGGCGTGATTGCAGCGATCTCCATTTTTAACTATGTCATTTCAGGTGCCTCTCCCGGACAGGGTGACAGTCTGATTCCCATCTTCAGGAATGTTTTGTTGAGTTTGGTTTTGGGAGCGCTGTGTGGCGCAGCCTGTGCCTGGCTTGCCAAAAAAATTGTTCAGATATTCAGCCCTCTGCGGGGTGAAGTTACACGTTTGCTCGTTTTGACGATTACGGTTTCTGCCTATATGCTGGGCGAACTGGTTTCACATGAAAGCGGGATTGCAGCAGTTGCTGTGGCCGGCATGATCATTGGCAATACTGAATTTCCCCATAAAAGCTCGATCAAAGAGTTTAAAGGGGATTTGACGCTGCTTTCCATTACGGTTGTATTTTTGTTGCTCTCAGCCAGTTTGGACTTGAATCTGCTGTGGCGAATTGGTTTAAAGGGCGCAATTTGCGTCTTGATTCTGATGTTGGTGATTCGGCCCATGGGTGTCTTTTTGTCGACGGCATTTGAACGTATCAATTGGCGCGAACGGGTATTTATTGCCTGGCTGGGGCCACGCGGGATTGTAGCTGCTTCTGCAGCAACTTTCTTTGCCCTGGAATTGGATGCCTATGGCATTCCAGGCAGTGGCATTATTCGTGGTATGGTGTTTATGACAGTCTTGATTACTGTGATTATTGAAGGGTCAGGAGCAAGATATATGGCTTCACTTCTGGATATTGCGCCCTCCAGCGTTTTGATCGTCGGAGGAGGCTTGATAGGTAAAAAACTGATTGATCAACTCAAAGACAGTCAAAAAGACGGAATTATTCTGATTGAGAACGATCCCAAGCGAATTGAATCGCTCAGACATTTGGAAAATGAAGGGGTTTATCTGATTTCTGCGGATGCCCGTGATGAAAAAATTTACCGCGAAAAACTCAACAATGTGCAGAATATTACAACCTTGATCACGACCTCTGAAGATGATTGGCTCAATTTAAGGGTTTGCCAGATTGTAAAGAAAATGAAGCCTGAAGTGCATATGCTTTCAGTGATCAATGATGTCAAAGGGCGGGAAGTTTTTGAGAATCTGGGCATCAAAACGATCAATCTCCGCGAAGCCGCAGCCACTTTAATTTATGTTCTGATGGATGCCCATCTGACGAGTGCGCCATCCCCCTTAAAGCACGTCCAGTGAATCTAAATAGCGGCGAAACCCTTCCATGACCCATAAATGAACCAGTGCCTGGGTCCAGTTATAGATAAACCAAGGCAGACTGGGGCTGAAATCATGAATCGCGGCAATGATGGTTTTGCCTTTTAAAACCTCTCTGAATTCTAAACGCCCCCGCATCAGCCCCTTGCGTTTTGAGACCAAGATGCCGCCCGTAATATAAAAGAGGGGGCGATTCAAACTGCTTCGTTCTGGCGAAAACTTCAGCACCAAAAGAGGCTGACGCAGGCCCCGCATACAAAAAGAACAGATTCTGTTTTCATCGACATTGACCTGGACCAGCAATCTTAAAAAGCGTGGCAACCAGATGGTGTATTTTTCCGCCATCCACAATGCATTTCGACCCTGTGGCAAAGGCAGGCGTTGAACAGAACGCACCACTTTTAAATCTTTGGGGTAAATTTCATCTTGAAACTGCAAGCTTTGGGTAAAGCGTGAGTGAGTTTTAAGGGGTTTATAAGGGGTTTGTTTCTGTGCAATTAAAGCTTTTTGAACTGCCTCTCTAAACGGCAATCCCTTGATACCCAATTGTTCCTGTAAGCGCAGATCCTGTGCCACCATGGGGTGTTTTAAACTCTCTACCAAGGGGTTTACCAATTCGTGCGGAGAGCGAGTGATTTCACTTAACCACCAACGTGAAAGACGCATGCTCATCCAGGGCACTTGCAGGATCAAGCGCTTCAGCCCCATCACTTCAGCGGTGGTTTGAATAAGCGACATATAACTCATGATATCGGGCCCGCCCACATCAAATTTTTGATGAAAACAGGCGGGTCTTCCCAAGCAAGCTGCTAAAAGTTCGATCATGTCCTGAAGGGCTATTGGTTGGGTTTGTGAGAGGGTCCAAGGGGGACAGAGAATCACGGGCAAACGTTTCACCATTTTTTCAAGAATTTGAAACGAGGAGCCTCTTGCACCTACTATGATCGAGGCGCGTATTGAGGTTAAAGGAATCTGACGGCCAGAAAGGCATTCTTCGACTTCGAGACGGCTGCGTAAATGTTCTGAAAGCTCAGCCCCTGGCGGAATAATCCCTCCCAAATAGATTATCTGCTGTACCCCGTGACTGGCACAGGCCCTGGCGAAATTATCCGCAAGAATTAAATCCATATCTGAGAAATGACCTTGCGTCAGGTGAGCTGAAGGCAGCATGGAATGTACGAGGTAGAACGCGAAATCTGCGCCTTTTAAGCCGTCTTCTGCCTGTATGAGTGAAAAAAGATCGCAGTATCGCCACTCCAAACCAGGCTCTTCCTGGATCGGTGAGCGGCTGAGGGCGATAATATCGTATTCCGGCAGGAGTCTTGCTATCAGTTGTGAACCAATATAGCCACTGGCTCCAGTGACTGCAACCTTGGGGCGCTTCATCAGTAATCCAACGCTGAGCCTGGGGGCAGGAGGCTATTCCCAGAGCGCAGATCGGGTGTTAATGCTGGGTTTTTTCGCATGGCTTGGGCATGGTGCAATGCCCAATAGTTGCTTGGAAAGGCCAAGGAATCCCAGGGGATTTTTTGCCAAGGAAAAATTTTTACCTGCAAACTCTCTTCTCCGGCGCATAGATTAAGGGTTTGCATCTTGGCGAGATAGAGTATCTGTACTTGTGAAATATGCGTAAGACTGTAAACCGCCAATAGTGAGAGAATATTCAGTTTTGCACCCGCTTCTTCATGGGCTTCACGCAAGGCTCCTTCTTCCGTGGATTCATTCAGTTCCAAATACCCCCCCGGAATGGTCCAAAAGCCAGAACGGGGTTCAATGGCGCGCTGACAGAGCAAATAACCTTCTTCAGCGAAGGCAACACATCCGACGACAATCTGGGGGTTTTGGTAATGAACCGTGGTACAGGCTGTGCAGACGATGCGTTCGCGGTTATCACCCTGCGGAATCCTGCGCTGAACAGGGGCAGCACAATGCGAACAGTATTGAATGGGGGGCATATCACTGACTCCTGAGTGTTTAAGCAGTTTCATTCTAAATCCGCCCCAACGCGGAACACTGTCTACCTGCCAGTTTATTTTCACGCCACCTTCCTGAAGTTTTTACCTGCTCCGATCGCCACCCATTTCAGGAGTGGCCTCCATCTTCGGCGTTTGGCTTCGCCCTTGACGGTTTCAGCCCGGAGAGGCTATCGCATGCGATCCTTCTTCAAGGTTTTTGTTCACTTTAGGGGGTTCCCCTCTTACAGTCTTCTGCCAACAGACCTTTCAACCCATCAGCAGCTTGGCTCTCTTGCCGTTTTGACGACTTCAGAGCTTTGCACCCTGTAAGAGTCCTTCGTATTGGCGCAGCCAATACCAGTTCCCCTTTTGTAATTTTCCCTTTAAGGGTTTACTCCATGCTTGAATTGGTTACCGTTTCCGGCACCTTGCCCTCTTGCCGTTTTGACGACTTCAAGGCTTTTTCCTCAAGCACAGCGAGGCTGAATCAGCCTTCCCTTTTTGGTATTTTGGCTCTCCAGGGTTTTCCTTCTTTAAAGTGTGTTTCCTGCTTCCAGGAAAGGACCCTCTTGCTGTTTTGACAACTTCAAGGTTTTGACCACTTTAGAGATGGGTCATTAAGACAAACCCTCATGAGCTTTCTGGCCTGGGTTTTCACCAGGGCCTCTGTCGTGCTTCTTCCTGGCAGGCAGAAGTACTCAGCTGATCTGATTATTGCATTTTATGAAGGGCGGTTTCAAGCCCTCTGATGAATTCCTTCTGAAATCATCGGGCTGATCAACTCCAAACTGCGCATGATCTGAGCTGGGGTGGGGCCAAAATCCATTAAGCAGGCAATTTCATTGACACCTGCAGCTTTGAGCTGTGCCAGTAGCGGCTGGACGCTTTCGGGAGTTCCCATCAAGGCCCTTCTTGAAAAATAGCGTTCAAAAGCAAAATCCAAAAGAGCAGCTTCTTCTTCGGCATCAAAATGCGAGGGATCTATATTGAGGCCCGCGCTGTGACTTAATTTTCCCAATAAATGCAGCGTAGATTTGAGATAGGATTTGAAGGGGGCTTCGACTTCTCTGCGGGTTTGTTCAAGCTCATGACCCAGGAAGGTATGTAAAAAGACACCCACCTTATACTTTTGCGGATCAAATCCATTTTCAGAAAGGGCCTGGCGGTAAAGAATCAGCTTTTCGGCCAATTCTTCAACCTCCTGATCCAGCAGACAGGTGAGCAAATGGGAGCCAGATGCCCCAATTCTGCGATAGGAATCGGGATTGCCAATGGCGGTCAACCAGACTGGCAAATCTGGCTGTAGGGGTCTGGGGTAAGTTTGAACTTGAATCTGGCTGCCACTGCCCTCTTGGCGGGGAATGCTTTCGCCTCGCCAGAGTTTGTGTACCTCTTGCAAGCGATTATAGAGAATTTGATGTCGGTCTCTGTAATTTTCGGGTGCCAAGGCAAAATCGTTGCTGTGCCAGCCTGTGGCAAAAGAAAGCTCCACCCGGCCTGAACTGAGATGATCGACCACCGACCATTCTTCCACGACGCGAATCGGGTCTTGAAGGGGCAAAACAACACTTCCAGCTCTTAAGGCCATGTGTTTTGTTTCACGTGCCAAAGCGGCAGCGAGAACCGCAGGGCTGGGAAAAAAAGCACCTAAACTGTCAAAATGGCGTTCAGGGGTCCAGATTCCACAAAAACCATGCTTTTCAGCAAATTGTGCTGCGCGAAAGAGCAGCTCATAGGCGCCTTGGGGTTGCGTATCTTCGGCTTTGCCGAAAAAAAACAGGCTGAAATCAAGCTTTTCAGCTTTTAAATGATCGATCAGAGCTTGTTTCTGGGCTTTGATCTGATTCTGTAATTCTGGCGAAAGTGCGCCCTTGGGAGCCTTGAGATGCAATTCCCCATTGCGCAAACTGATTTCAATCTGTTTGGCTTTGAAAAGTCTGAGCAGTTCAAACAGCGAGGACACCTTCTGCCTCCAGGTGATTAAGTAATCGGGTGACACTTGGAAATTCAAAGATCAAGGTGGGGTCTAATTCGAAACCAAATTGATCCTCAAGATCCCCGCTCATTGCGACCGCTGTGGTTGAGTCTAGACCCAGTGAGGCGAAAGGCAGATCGGGATCGAGGGTGTCTACAGGTTTTTCGGTTGACAATGCGATTTGATTCATCAGCCAGGATTCTACCTCTGAACGGCGGGGTTTTACTTCTTCCATGCTTTGAGTTTTCCTTTCAAATAGAGCTGTTTTACCTGGTTGCGCTGAATTTTTCCGCTGGAAGTTTTGGGCAGGCTGCCCGCTTCAATTGGATAGAGAATATCCAAGCGAAGTCCTTCACTTTCGGCCAGGGCTTTTTTTGCAATTTTTTCAAGCTCCGCGTGGCTAAGCGAACAGTCTTTCTTGATCTCCTGTACCAAGATCAATCGTTCGGGTGCTTCTCCGGTTGAAAAGGCCGCGCCACAGCCCTTGCGAAAGGCATCAGAGGCAGTTTGAACGGCCTTTTCAATTAAAGGCGGGGAGTGGTTTTGACCTTGAAGAATAATGAGTTCCTTGATACGCCCTGTGATAAACAGATCCCCTTGATAAACAAAGCCCAGATCCCCTGTGCGCAGCCATTTACCCTGCTCAGGGTGATCGGCCAGTTGCGCTGAGAAGGTTGCTTCTGTCTGCTCTGTTTTGTGCCAGTAGCCCATGCCGACACTGCTGCCCTGAAGCCAAATTTCCCCAATTTCATTTTCAGCGCAGGTCGTTAAACTGTCAGGGTTGACAATTTGAAGCTGGGTATCTTCCCAGACCTGTCCCAATCCAACCAAGGCACGGCCCTCGGGGTCTGGCACAATTCTGTTTTGACTCAGCGCCTGGCTCGAAAACCTGTGGATTCTCGGCTCACTCAGCGGCTTGCCACCGGCCACGAAAACGGTGGTTTCGGCAAGGCCGTAGGCATTGTAAAAACAATTGCTTTTGAAGCCCACTGTTGAGAAGCGTTCACTGAAGGCTTGCAGTGTTTCAGCCTGGATGGCTTCTGCGCCATTGAGGGTCACGCGCCAGTTGCTTAAATCCAAACCCTCGAGCTGATCGGGTGTGATTTTTTTGAGACAGAGTTCATAGGCAAAATTGGGTGCTGCTGAGATGGTTCCTTGGGTTTCGCTTAAAACCTGGAGCCATCTTCTCGGTTTTTGAAGAAAATAGAGCGGTGAAAAAAGCGTACTGGCAGCACCGGTATAGAGTGGAAAAATCACGCCACACATCAGTCCCATATCATGGTACAAGGGCAACCAACTGACGAAATGTTCTTGGATTGCGGGCATCAGCTTCCATGGGGCAGCCAAGGCACTGGCATTGGCATAGACATTGGCATGACTGAGCATGACGCCTCTGGGGCTGGCAGTAGAACCCGAAGTATATTGTAGCAGGGCAAGATCGGTTTCTTTTGCCGGGGCCAGTTCAATGATTGCTTCCTGGCAGAGTTCTTCCAGGGCGTGCCATTTCATGCGTCGCAGCGAACTGAGTAAATAGCGAATCCATTGGAATTTTTTCAGTATTTTTTCGCTGGTCAAAACCGCCGAGGCTTGTGCATCTTTCGCGATCTCAAGGAAACGCTGACGGGTTCTGGGATCTGCTGGCGGGTAGGTTGGAACCGCTACCATGCCTGCTTTTAAGCAGGCCCAAAAGGCCAAGGGGAAGCCCAATCCGGGTTCGAACAGGAGCAGAATACGGCTTTGGGCGGGATATTTTTTTTGCAAGGCGCTGGCCATGCGATTGACCTGTTCGAAAAAGGCTGCCCCTGAAATACGCTCGCAGCGATTTTCCTGTTCATGCCAATGCGTGAAAAGCTGAGGTCTTTTTTGATTTTCAAGGCGAAGACAGGTTTCTGTCAGTCGTGACATGGGATTCCTTTGGGGTTTAATAATCTATTCTAGCTCAGGTCTGTTCAGAGCAGAATATCGGCAGCAGATTTGGTATGCTAGGTATTCAGCTAAAAAGGAGGTGGGTGGCTTGTGAATCGTTGTTCTCAGGCATTTTTTGAAAGGGGTTATTTTGTTGTGCCTGCCTTTTACTCGGCTGCAGAAGTCAAGGTCCTGGCGGCTTTGATTGAACCCATTCTAAAGCAATGGCAAAGCACACTCCCACCAGATTTTAAAGGGGTCAATATGCACTCTTTGAGCCATTCCGCCTATTTTTCAAGCACGGAAGCCAGAGTGAATTTTTTCGAGCATCTGATTTCTCCTGCTTTGGTTGAGACTTTGGACAGTTGTTTTGGCAAAGACTTGTATTTTCACAATACCCAGCTTTTTTTTAACCCTGAGGATATCGCTCAGCGCCCCTATTGGCACCGTGATCTGCAGTTCAGTTCTATTTCTGATTTTGAACAGTCGCAAGAGCAAAGTCAGTTGTTGAGTTTGCATTTGAGAATACCCCTATTGCCTGAAGCAGGAATTGAACTGATTCCCGGCAGCCATGCCCGTTGGGATACTGAACGGGAATCTCGGGTCAGATTTGAGACTTCTGGGCATCGCCATTTTGAAATGCTGCCGGATTCGGAATTGATTCAACTGGCTCCAGGTGATTTGTTGGTCTTTGACGGACAAATGATCCACAGAAGGCATTACGCAGGCAATTCAGCCAGAAAAGCCTTGGATATCTGTGTGGGGAAGCCCCATGCTCTGCTCAAATCTTTTCTCGACCCAGCTAATTTGCCAACGCAGGCAGAACTGAGAGCACTCTCACAACCCCAGTGGTTTGAAAGGGCTTGGGAATTTTGGACAAGTTCAGATTCAACGGAAAGGCTTTCTATTTTCGAGCCTGGATTCCAGCCGCTTGATTGATAGCTTGGGCTTGTGAGCCATTTTCGCGCAGAATAGATTCAAACAAGCTGCGGGCTGACGCGGGTGAGTTTAAACCCTGGGTCATGGCCTGATAGCCAAGAGCAAATCCGTAGACACTCAGAGCAATGTCCTGGCTGCTATTGCCTTCGCGCGGTTGATGGGGGGGGGCGAAGCGGGGATGTTTATTTGCAAGGTTTTGAGCGACTTCTTCAGGGGTAGTGGGGGCTTCAATCGCTTTTGAAATCGCATAGATATGCTGATAGGCAGCGGCATGATCATTTTTGTGAACTGCCGCGACGGCCAGATCCCAATGCGTTCGGATTTTATCGGGGTCTCCATTGGCGACCAGTTGATCATAGGCCTTCATTTGACTCAAAAATCCGCCGCCATCGCCGTCCCCTTTCATTTCGTGGCCGATGACCCCTGCGCGTGAAAAATCCAGGGCATTGCCTTGAATATGCTCAAAACCTGCAATTTTGGTGGCTGCTTTGATGGCAAGATCAAAGCTCTTGCTTTCAATACTGCTTTTTGAAAGCTTGCCCATGCGTACGCCTGTTTCAAGGGCACAAAGCATATGGCCTACCTGATTGGTTTTGGGGCCCCAAAGCGTGCTGTCACGGAAGGCAGGGGTCATGGTGGCATCTCCCGGAAAAAGCGAACCGCCATCCACTTCACGAAAATGGGTCAACATCGGTGTGATGATTTTACTTGAAAGATAGTGCATGGGGCCTTGTTTCAGGGCTTGCCACGAGGTTTCTGAAGAGGGGGTGCCGCGGGTATAGTCTAAAACCAGAAGGATGCGCCCCCCTCCTGTCGAACCGGCTTGTCGGGTATAGGCTTTTTCAAGATCAGCAGGTAAATCTTTACGTGCCATCAGATCAAGCAAGGCTCCCACGGCATCAGTTTTGGCTTTTTTACGCAATTCTGGATCGTGATCAAGAAAATTAAAATATTCTTCTTTGGAACCTTGAAATCTTTGAATAGGTGTAGTTTGGCTGCTTTCTTGAATAAAGCTGAGTTGAGCTGGGTGGGTACTGCTTTTGGTGGCACTGATTTGTAGTGCATCGCTGCTCAGGCCAGGTTGAGAAGCTGCTTGCGTATTTGCGGGTTTGGCCTGAGGATTCAAACGCTGACTGGGAAGGGGAGGCAGTTGGGCATCGGGATTCATTTTCACATTTGTCATGCGTTGGTTCTCTTTCTCAAGGCCACAGGTATAGTTTGAATAATTTTATTATCGCACTGAATTTGAAAAACCTGTTGATGAATCATGAATTTAAGCCCAATTTAAAGCATTGGCTGATAGGTTTTAGCTGATTTTTTTATGAATTTTGTTTATGTTTTTTAGAAAAATAGACGGTATAAGTCTAAAATAAGGGGGGTGTTTAGAACGCCTCTCCCGAAGATATTACTTCGGGAGAGGTAAGCTCAATTCAATCAGAAACGTTTTTTGCTATTCTTCAAGCTCAAGATCAAGATCTGAAAGATCTATGTCTTCATCATCGTCTGGTGTAGGAGTGGGCGTAGGTTTAACCTCAGGCTTGGGCGTAGGTTTAACCTCAGGCTTGGGCGTAGGTTTAACCTCAGGCTTGGGTGTGGGCTTGACCTCAGGCTTGGGCGTAGGTTTGACCTCAGGTTTGGGTGTGGGCTTGACCTCAGGTTTGGGCGTGGGCTTGACCTCAGGTTTGGGCGTAGGGGTTTAACCTCAGGCTTGGGCGTGGGCTTGACCTCAGGTTTGGGTGTGGGCTTGACCTCAGGTTTGGGTGTGGGCTTGACCTCAGGTTTGGGCGTAGGTTTGACCTCAGGTTTGGGCGTGGGCTTGACCTCAGGTTTGGGCGTAGGTTTAACCTCAGGTTTGGGTGTGGCGTCAGGGCTTGAAATGGGGGTTGGGGTATCCTCAAGGTCTGGCATTTCTTTGTCGAGTTTGTCAGCGTCTTCAGTTTTCTCCGCTTGGATAGACTCTAGCAATTCTGAAAAATTCACAGCTTGCAGGTCGGCATCTACTAAAAAATGTCCGAACCCGCCTGTTAGCGTAAATTGGCTGTCACTGGCCAAGGCTTTTAAACTCTTGAGCAGGGGTTTAAACAATTGATAGTCTTTTTCTTCATGTAAAAAATGGTCTGCCAAACGGGCCCAACGCGTGAGGTCTGCATAAAAAAGCTGGGTTTCATTCTGGTTGTTCATCAGGCCCCGCACGCGTTTAAATTCTGAATCTTGGTTCATGGGGCTGCGCAAGCCCAGGGAATAATCCACAATGGCGCGAAGACCTGCGGGGTTGCTGCCGATCAGCAAGACCTGATCCAGGGCGGCAAAACAGATTTTGATCTTCATTTCTTTTTCCATGGCTTCATCGAGATGAAAGTTACCGCCTAAAGTATAGAAAGGCACCCCACGGTAGGTTTCAAAGGCTTGTTTTTCAAGCATAAAATCCTGTGCCCCAGTGTTTGCCCCAGCGGGGCTCTGAATTTTCATCTTGTCTTGAAGATGGGCTAAAAATTGAGGCCCATTGGGGCTTCCGAGCAAGGTTACAAACACGGGGGCACTTTGATAATCTGGGAACCGATCCAAATAAAAAACACTCATGGCGACACGGCCATCGCTGTGGGCCAGAATATCTTTTTTTAGATCCAAACCGGTTTCCTGCATAAACTCCTGAAGCGCTTTGCGTTGAATTTTGAGCAATTCAGGATCCCCTGAAATTTTATTCATGGGGGCATCAGGATCATCAAAGTTCAAGCTCAGGGTATTGATCATCCAGGTGACAAGCGGTTGCGGGGGCAGCAGACCGAGCAGAGCATCCATTGAGACAAGGTTCTTTGGATTCTTCACTTGGTTGATATAGGCCTGATCAGCGCTTTTAAGACCACTTGTCTGCAAGTCAGAAATATTCAGCGTTTTCAAGCCTTGGGCATCGAAATGCAAGCCCATTCCCAAACTGGAAGTCAGGCTCCAGTCTTTGCGGAACATCAGCAAGGGCCCCAGATCCTGTGCAAAAGATGCCAAATCCTGTTTGGAGGGAAGGCTGGCTTTGATGGCTTGAAGATCTGCCCAAAGAATCAAAGGCTCCTTGCCAAGCCTTTGAAAAACGTTTTGATAACCCGTATTTTTGAGCAGTCCTTGATCAGCGGTTTTAAGATCCAAAGCCTGTTTCATGAGCGCAAAATCACTGCCCAAAAGCAAGGTTTGGTTACGGTAGGCCAATACAAAATCGATTTCAGTGGCTTCGTTTTCTGCAGACTCTTTAAAGGCGTAATAAATTTCAGTTCCCTGGTAGGTTTCTCTGTGGATTTTGGTGTGGCTTTTGAGGGCTTCCAAGGATTTTTGGATCGCTGCTGAATTGGGGGGATCCATGCTGACCAGGAAATATGGATCCTCTGAGCTCTTTGCATTGGGGTAGAGGGCGAGCAGGACATGTCCACCCATTAAATCCTGGAAATTGATTTCCATATCTGTTTTAAAGCCATCTGTCAGCTCATGGATGACCTCTCCCATGAGCATTTTATTGAGCCCTTTTTGTTTCAGATAGAAATCCCAAGCTTTGGGGTTGAGATCCAGGGCCATGGCTCCGAGTGCCGTTGGGGGCAAGGCTTTGCTGACGGTTTCGAGGTTGGCTTGGGCTTTACCTGAAAAGCCCATCATCAGGCTGGCCGCGCTCAGGGCGATCAGGGCGTGTTTGCGAAGATTCTTGATATGGTAAAATTGGGCTGGCATGATGATAAAACCTTCCAGGAAATACAGATTTTGACTCATTATAACAGCCTCTTTTCCAATCTTCAGAAAATTTTTCCCCGTGTTCATTCCTTTCGAGGCTTCCTTTTTCGGCGGATTTTTCTGGCAAGCTTGAGTTTTACCTGTTTGCAGGCAAATCTGCCTGTGCGGGCGGCTGTGTTGCCGATGCAAGCGGCAGAGTCACGTTTTGTTCAGCTCACAGAGAAACTGGATGCTCTTCCCTCTTTTCAAGCAGATTATCATGCGGTTTCGCCTGAACAACGTATGGATATCCGGCTGATATATAATAAAGAGCGCCACTATATTCTGGCTTGGCTTCAACTGCCTGACGCTCAGGATAAATGGCTGGTTTTGGATTATTCTGAAATCAGAAGTGAAGATTCAGGCATTCAACTTCTAATACTCAGCCAAGAGGACAGCCGACGTTTTAAAGTCTCTTTTCGCGAAATGATGTCACGTTTGGACAATCCGCTCGGGTCTGCTTTGATGATTGCAACCCTGCTCCCCACTCAGAACAAAGCCTCTGAATTTAAGCTCGAAGCAGGTGCTGCGTTATTGGCGATGGGGCTCAATGCCCAGGATTTAAACCTGAGTTTGGCCATCACGACTCAAAAGGGCCAACTGCGCTCCTCCTGGTTGGACCCGGATACCCTGAAAACTGCGCTGAGTGTAGATGAAAATGCCGGGGTGCTGAATTTGACCTATCCTGAAAAACACCGGGTCGAAATTGATACGCTAACGGGTCTTTTGGTTTCTGATATTTGGCCAGATCCCAACCGTGAGGGGCCCCGCGAAATCAAACGGATACGCTATGAGGCACTTCAGGAGAACCAGCCCTTTCAAAAATTGGTTCCCAAGTTTGAGTCTTTGCCGATTACGAATATGCCTCTGGATGCACTTCAATCGATGTTTTATCCTTTATTTTTACTGGAGTTGGGGCGTGAACTTTCGGCGACAGACACTCTGACTCAACGTTTGGCCCAGCCAGAGCTAAGTCGTAAAAAAATTCGTGCGGCTGCCAGGGCCTTGATTCATCAGCACGCCTGGTATCAAATTTCACCTGAGCAAGCCCAAAGCTTTGTTGACTCCCGTATCCGCCCTGATTTTCAGCAATACCTTAAGGCCCATCCAGAGGCCAAGAACATGTCTTTCTCAGCGTATTTAGACCTGGTACGTCAAACTTCAGAAGCAAATCCTGAGGGCTTGATCCCGCCTGGAACGGCTGAATTGATTCAAAAAATGCAGCAGGAAACACAGCAAGCCCTTTCTCTTTTGCCCCTAGAAACACGTCAGCAATTGGGGCCCCTGTTGGAATTGGGAATGCCAGAAATCTGGTCTGCCTGGGTACTTGAAGCGCTTGACTATTGTTTTGCGCAAGCCCTTGAAAAGCACTGATCCCATGCCATCCTTTGACTCGCTTGAGGCGCTGTGGGAGCAGGCTGATGTATTGCAGGCTGAAACCCAGGCCCGTTACCCTGATATGAATTGCCATGCAGGATGCGCGGATTGTTGTAAATTTCATGGCAGTCCGATTACCTATCCCGTGGAATGGCTTCAAATTCAAGCTCAACTGGATCGGGATAGCGTTTTAAAACAGGCTGTGAAGGAGCGTTTTCAAGCCTTGCAGCAGTATTTGCGCTCACGCCTGAAAGCACAGGAAAAACCCACCCTTCGCGAAGCCCTTTTTGTCGCGCCCTGTCCCTTTTTAGCGGAGAATCGATGTGAAATTTATGCCCTGCGGCCCCTGACTTGCCGCACCTATGGCAATACCCGCTTGAAAGAAAGCACGCCTTCAGACTCTGTTCAGGACTTCTATACCTGTGATATGGAAAAAGAGCGCTGGGAAGAAATGCTGCCCATGGCGTAGGAAGAACCCATCCATTTGCCTGCGCGTGAAAGCCTGTTTCAGGCTTTAGAAAAAATAGATCCCCAAGCGCCTCAGACGCTTCTGGTCTATCTTGAGAGGTATCTGCGCCATGCAAAAACCTGAAGAACTTGCGTTTGAGAATGCCGAACTTCAGGCCTTTTATTCGGAGTTGAGTCCAGCACAAAAAGCCTGGGTTGCAGAGATCAATTTTTTGGCAGAAGAACTGAAAGACAATCTGATCCTTGAGCAGTTTTTACTGGGCGTGGATTTACTGACCGAACGGTTACAGGCCTTGATTCCTCAAATTGGCTGTGCTCAAGGCTGTAGCCGTTGCTGTGAAAGTTTTGCCTTGCCAGAAGTTACCTCTGTAGAATGGGAGTTGGTGCAGGCAGCCCTGGCAGAGCTGCCTGAAACCCAAAAAAAACGCATTGAAACTGCCTTAGAGAGCATTTCCCCTCAATTATTTGACTCTGCCGGATGGCCCCGTCACCCCCGGCAGGCCTATGCCGCCTTTAAATGCCCACTTTTATTGGATGGCAAGTGTGCTATTTATGCCTGGCGCCCCTTTGCCTGTCGGGCCCAGGGCTATTTTTTCAGCCACCGTCTGCCCGGAGAACGGCCTTTGCCCCAAGCCATGCAGGCCCTTCTGATGCGCAAAAAACCTTTGCCCTTGAGTTGCCATGAGGAACAGAAGCGCATTCAGACTGCTTTGATGGATCCGCATCAAAGCTTGTTTTATGCCTTTTTTCCGCTTGCAGATCGCTTGATGCAGATTTTGGATCAGATCGATGGCGAGCCCTCAAAGCGAAAGCTCTTGGTGACCCATCTATTACAGGAATTGAAGCAGAATCAAGCCTGAAACTGTTTTAACAGGGCTTGGCAACTTTCAACCAGAATTTCATGGGGGGTATTGCGTACGATCAGGGGTTGTCCGGGAGCTTCTAAGAGAATCAAACGCAGTGTATGCCCTTCTGTTTTTTTGTCGAAGCGCAGTTTATCCAGTAGCGCTTCAACATGTATTTCAGCGGGGATTTTGGGGAGCGGCAAAGCTTGGAGCTTGGCTTGAATTTCTTTGGCGGATTCCGTTTCAAGATAGCCACTGGCGTGCGAAATTTCAAGCGCAGCCCACATTCCCAAAATCACAGCTTCTCCGTGGCGATAATAGTGGTAGTCTGTCAGTGATTCCAGCGCATGACCCAAGGTGTGTCCAAAATTGAGAATTTCACGCTCTCCGCTCAGATCATATTCATCACTTGCCACGGCTTGGAGTTTAAATTGGATACAGCGCTGAATCGCTTTGCCCATGCATTCAGCTTCCAGTTCTAAAATGGCTTGACTTTGTCGGCTGAGCTGCTCAAAAAAATGGGCGTCGTAGATCAAGCCATATTTCAGCATTTCTCCCAGCCCAGAAACTCTGTCCCGCAGGGGCAGGCTGTGCAAGAGACTTAAGTCGCAGATTACCTTTTCGGGTTGATGAAAAGCGCCGATTAGGTTTTTGCCTTGGGGGTGATTGACCCCTGTTTTGCCACCCATGCCGCTGTCAACCTGTGCCAAGAGGGTGGATGGCAGGCTGACCCAACGCAAACCACGCATATAGGTGGCGGCGACAAAGCCTGCAGCATCGCCGATCACTCCTCCTCCCAGAGCCAAAACCCAGGAACGGCGGTGGGTACTGTTTTTTAGCATTTCTGAATAAACATTCAAAATCGCACCCAGGTCTTTGAAGGCTTCGCTGACCTCGACCCAAAGCACGCCTGTGCGCCAGTGCTTGGATTCAAAGGTTGCAAGTAAAGCTTCTCCCTGGGTGCGCAGGGCTTGATCGGCGATCAGAAAGACATGGGGATCTGAAGATTTGGCTTCAAGCTGTTCAGGCAAGGAAGAAAGAAGATCTGAGCCAATCCAGACTTCCGAGGAACGGGCCGAATGCGGAAAATCGATTTTTTCTTTTTGATAGACAGATATGGGGGCGGTCATGGTACTAGCTTTCTAATTTTTTTAAACAACCCAGAAGCTGGGGGGGTAAATTTTGTGGGTAAAAGGGGCTGGCCAGAAAGGGCAAAACGATTCCCTGTTCACGGTAAGGCGAGAGGTACTCGGCATTTTGGCAAAACTCCCAGGCGGAGCCATGGGGGGCTTGGGCGATCAATTGAGGATCCCCATAAAGCCGCCTTACGGCTTGGGCCAAGGCCTTTTTTTCTGAATCTCTAAGTTTTTCAGCACTTGCACAGACTTCTTCGGCACTGTCACCCCAAAGGGGGATATCGGTTCCCATCAAACTGCGCTCGCGGCTTGCAAAAGAGATCTGCAAATCACGGTCGGGCTTCCAATTCTGAAGATCTATCTTTAACCAATCGCCCTGGCGCTGAAAGGGCAGATTGCTCAAGGCGCAGGGGCCGGTATCGGGGGGCAATTGAAAGGCTATCTTGACCTTGCCAATCGGGCCTGCCCAGTTGCTGCCTGTTCTGAGCAGATAACTGAAGCGGCTGCCCCCGATGCCTGTACGCAGATAGGTCAGGTATTGATGGCGCAGTTCAAGTTCCTGACCCGCTGCAAATTCAATCGGAGAGAGATAGACCCGGTTAAAGGGAATTTCACCCTCCCGTTGGGTTGGACGTACTTCAACCGGTACTCTTTGCCCCTCTCGCCAGGTGCCAAAGTTTTGAATCGGTTGGCAGGCATTGGGGCCATTGATATCTGAATACGCTTCACACTCGGGAGGTTCAAAGGGCATATCAAAGGGCAGGCCAATTAATAACTTGCGGGCCGGGCCCAGATTGCGAAAACGGTAGCGCAGTTCGGCGACCCAGTGGGCGGGCAAATGGCAAAGCCCCTGAATCGGCTCAATCCAGCTTGGACAGAGTGAGCCTGCAGGCAGGGTTTGTTCTGGGCGGTAACTGAAGACCAAATCTTCTGAACGCATTTCGACTTGGGCTTCGGATTGTAGTCGAGGTTCTCCGGCCACAAAACTGACGCTGCTGTCATTGGCCCAGGTAGGGGCTGTCAAAAACAAAAACAGCCCCAACCCGATCAGAGAGCGAAACATCAGAGGTATTCGGGCTCCAGGCCGGAACAGATCTGATAAATTTCTTCGGCTTCCCAGGGCGTTTGAGAGTCGTATTCGTTTACAAAGGCCACGCGCTGCACTTCTTCAACAGAAGTGACTCCTTCAATTGCTTTGAATAAACCGTCTTCTGCCATGGACACCAGTTTGGCTTCGGTGCGGGCAATGCCGCGAATGGTGGCCGCAGGTTTGCGGTCAATCAGGGCTTCACGAATGGCTTCGTTGATTTGAAGCACCTCATGGATTGCCGTTTGACCCTTGTAACCATGTTGATTGCACTCAGGGCAACCCACTGGGCGATAGAATTCATAGGAATTGGGATCAACATCAACCAGCCCAAGCATATTGAAGATGTCTTTTTTCGGAGTATAGGTGGTTTTACAGCTGTCACACAGTTTGCGCACCAGGCGTTGGTTCATGACCGTGATATTGCTGGAGGCAATCAGGTAGTCTTCGAGCCCCAGGTTCATCAGACGCAAAAGTGCACCTGTCGCGTCGAAGGCAGGATAGGTGGTCAAAACCTTTGAGCCTGAAAGTGCGGCCTCTACAACAGCCCCCATTGTGGTCTTGTCTTTGATTTCACCCACCACCAGGATATCGGGATCCTGTTTGAGCATGGAGATTATCATATCTGCATAACTGATCCCCGACTCAGGATTGTAAGCCCCTTGAATGGTTCCAGGTACAGGGCGTTCAATCGGGTCTTCTGCTGTAATGATTGAGCGGTTCTGTTGGTTCAGGTAATTGATAGAGGCATAAAGGGTGGTGGTTTTTCCGGTATTGGAGGGGCCTGTCATCATGACAATTCCTCCAGGCTGATTGAGAATTTTTTGGGCGCGTTGCAGGTAGAGGGGGGAAAATCCTGTGCGATCCATATTCAGGAGCAAATCCTGCATGGCACTTTCTTTATCCTGCAACTGAACAACCACGTTTTCACCCCAGATGCTGGGATAGGTGGAAACCCGCAGCTCAATTTTACTGCCAGCAATATCTCCCACGACCCGGCCCTCTTGAAAAGTGCGCACATCATCGGGATTGAGACGACAGACTTTTTTCAGGCGAGAGACCAAGGCTGGGCCTAAATTGCTGGGCAAGTCGGTTTTGTGATGTAAAACGCCATCAATACGGTAGCGAATGCGAATATATTTTTCCTGGGGTTCGACGTGAATGTCTGAGGCGCGGTCTTTCATGGCATTTGAAATCAGAAAATTGGCAATCGCTGCAGAATTGTCTTGGGGATCTGCCGCCTGGCCTTTTTCAGGTTGAATGCCTTCCAGCTTGACCTGCTCCAAATGGGGATCCATTTTTTTGTCGATCGAAGTTGCCGAGTGAAAATATTCATTGATAGTACGGGAAATCTCTGATGCCGGTGCAATTGCAGGCGCTATTCGGAGTTGAAGTTGGTGTTCGAGTTCTTTGAGCAATTCAAGATTGCCAGGATCACCCATGACGACAGTCAGTTGATCGCCTTCTTTGTGCATGGGTAAAAATTGGTTGGAACGCACGAAGGTCTCTGACATGCCTTCCATCAGACTGCGATCCATCAATTGCAGCGAGGGAATAATTTTAGGCACATCGAGTTGAATCGAAAGTGCATCTGTCAGTTGTGATTCGGTGATGATTTTCTGTTCGACCAGCAATTCTCCAAAACGTTTTCCATTTTGTTTCTGTTGATGGAGAATTAAATCGACGTGTTTGGGGGTAATCAGGCCCATATTGACCAATAATTCGCCCAAATAGATTCGTTTATTGTATTTCTTAAGAAAGCGCTGAAGTTCTTCACGGGTGATTAGATTCAGTTCAAGACAAATCTGGCCAAAGGGTTTGTATTCGCCACTTAGGGCTTCTTTTTGCTGCTTCTGAAGAGCCAAAACTTTGTTCAAGGCATCCATGGTCAGATACCCTTCTCTTACCAGTAATTCGCCGATTCTGAATCCGGCTTGTCCCTGTTTGGATGGCTGTGTTGGACTCATGTCTACCCTCTTAATCTCTGAAATTACTTCATTGTACCCCTTAAAATCCAAAAAGCGCAGAAGGGCCCAGTGAATTTTCACTGAGCCCTGCTGATTTTTGAAATTAGGGTTGGGGGGGATTGGTTGGAGCAGGTTTGTCCTGACCTGGGCAATCACCGGGGGGGGGATTGTTGGTTTTTGCAGCCTGCATAATCCGGGCGTATTCCTGACGGTACATAGAGCTGACATAACTGTTTTGGATAATCAGCATGTTTTCATTGTTGCTCTTATCGGCATTGGCAGAAAAGTTATAGGAACCCGTGACCACGGTATCGTCACTGATCAGCACTTTGTGATGCAAGAGGGCCTGGTTGCCATCCATGCGGCTGTAGATTTGGTTGGCGCGTAGCGTATGGTACTGAGAATACTTGCCATAACCCAGACATTGATCGAAGACACCTTCAACCCGAAGACCCGCCTGGCGTTTTTGCACCATGATATTGGCGATACTTTGATCGGTGAATGAAAAGGTCATAAAAGAAATATCCTTGCGGGCTCTTTGCAGGGTTTCAAGCACCGCTTCCTGGCCTCCACCGCGGGGAGAGAAAAATGTGCGGATGGTAGAATTGCCAACCTGTACGACAGGAAAGGGCAATTGGCGCTCAGGTTTGGGGCCAAAATTTCCCTGTTCAAACATCCGTTTAAATTCATAGCTGTAATTGGCTGCGATTTGTGGGATGCGCAAGACCATTGCATTGTTATTGTGAAGATAGAGACTGGTGGGAGTCAGATTGGTTGAACCCATCCAGACATTTTGATTGTCCTGTACTAAAAATTTATGGTGCATAATTCCCGAGCGTTTGTCATCGAGGACGGGAATCCCCGCTTTTTGCAGTTTTTGAATCACACCCCGGAGCGGCCCCTGGGGACCGGAATCACGCTCGGTCATATTGTCTGTATCGGTGACAATTCGAACCTGAACTCCTCTTTGTTTGGCTTGAATCAAAGCATTGACAATCGTTTCGTCAGAAATATCATAAAATGCGCCATCTAAACTGACGCGAGCCGCCTGAATTAGGCGCAACAAAGCGGCAGCAGGGCCATTGGGGTCATTGCGGGTAACCGGTTCATTTTCAACAATCGGGCCACGATAGGCTTTTACAAAATGTACACTGAAGGCTTGGGCTTGAGTCGCAGGATCGGTGTTTGCAGATTGCCGGTAAAGGGCTGTGGGGGCCATAGCCTGTAAGGCAGGGCCGGGTAATGCTGAGGCACAGCCGACGGTGATGGCTGCAAGACTCAAAGCGAAAACTGAACGAAGTTGAAACATGGTAATACCCTCTACGCGGTGGTTAAATATTCTATCCGGATAAAAAGTCTGAACTTGTCAGGGTTTTACTTAAGTTTATTTAATCTTTAATCTTTATTTAGAAATTCTTGTCGTGGGGTGCCTTTCCGGAACATAATTCTTATAGCGAGTTTTTTCCTTCCCAATCCATAGCTTTGAGGTGATTTACGTGCGTATTGGCCCCCTGAACTTTGAGCAGACTCCCGTGGTTCTTGCTCCGATGGAAGATGTCACCGATTTGGCCTTTCGTTTGGTGTGCAAGCGTCAGGGGGCGGATATGGTCTATACCGAATTTGTAAGCTCTGAGGGCTTGATTCGGGATATTCGCGAGGCTGTGGGAAAACTCAAAATTCTGGATGAAGAGCGTCCGATTGGCATTCAGATTTATGGCAACCGTGTGGCCAGTATGGTCCAAGCCGCAAAAATTGCCGAAGCTGCGGGCCCAGATATTCTCGATATCAATTTTGGTTGCCCTTCCAAGCATGTGGCGGGCAGTGGCGCAGGTTCCGGTCTTTTAAAAACGCCTGAATTGATGGAAGAAATTACCCGTGCCGTGGTCAATGCCGTTAATATTCCTGTGACGGCCAAAACCCGTTTGGGTTGGTGCGATAGCGAGATTACGATTGTAGAAATTGCCAAAATGCTTGAATCTTGTGGCATTCAGGCTTTAACCGTTCATGGCCGTACCCGTACGCAGAAATTCAAAGGTCAGGCCAATTGGGAGCTGATCGGAGAGGCCAAAAAAGCCGTGAAAATACCCGTGATTGGCAATGGCGATGTGGTTAGCCCTCAGGATGCGCAAAAGATGCTGCAGGTAGCAGGCGTGGATGCTGTGATGATTGGACGGGGCAGCTACGGCAATCCTTGGATTTTTAAGCAGACCAAGCATTTTTTGCAAACGGGTGAAAGCTTAGCGCTGCCTGAATTGGATGAGCGGGTTGAGGTTTTGCTCGAACACCTTGCCCTTTCGATTCTTTACAAGGGGGAGCGCAGGGGCATTATTGAAATGGGCAAACACTATGGCAATTATTTTCATGGCGTGCGCAATGTCAAATACCTCAAGGCCCATTTGCGTGAATTAAAATCCTACGATCAGATTGCCTCGGCGATTCGGGTCTTTATTGCTGATTTTCGCAAGAGTGAAGCTATGCCTGCTGCGGCTGAGGTGCTCAGCGTTTAAGTCTCAAGGGTTTGTCTTTCTTCAGCCACTTCAGTGGGGGTTTTGGCTGGAATCAGGCTGGCGAGAATGAGACTGATCACTCCCATGCCCCAGAGTAAAATGAACACGACCTTGAGGGAGCCCCCCATGCCCATGGAGTGAACCAGCAAGGCCTGTAACGCTCCCAAGCTACTGACCCCACCCGATGAGCCAATATTGCGGCTGAGATTCAAGACTGAAGACACCGTGCCAATTTCTCCCTGGTGAACGGCTACCTGCACTGCGATCACCAGCATAGAGGTTATCATGCCCATGCCACAGCCTATAAAAGCTGAACAAATGGCGATCAACCACAGCGGTTGCTGGGCCAGATCCAACCAGGCCCAGCAGCTCAAACCCACCAACATCAAAATCGCCCCCAGCATGACCAGGCGTCTGAATCCCATGCGATTGACCCTTAAGCCAGCACCTGCACTGGCCAAGGGCCAGGCCAGCATCATGGGCGTAAGCACCATGCCTGCTGCGGTTGGTGATGCTTTCATCACTTCCTGTATAAACAGGGGCACATAGGTCAGGGCGGTAAACATGGCGATATTGGTAACCATGGCCAGGCCCAAACTGGTATTGATCAATTTGCTTTTAAAAAAATGAGGGGGAATCAGGGGATCAGGTTGGGTGGTTTGCCGCCGTGAGAAAATCAAGAGGCAAACCACCGCCAATAAGCCCAGGGGCCACAATTGGAGCTGGCCCGCAGCCAGACAAAACATCAGTAAACTCAACCCCAAAAATAACAGCGCTGCCCCTGACCCATCAAAGGGCTTTTTCCCGCTTAAGAGACGCTGTTGTGGAAAGCTGAGCGAAAAAACCAAGAGGGTCACCAAGCCCAAGGGAAGGTTGAGCCAAAAAATCCAGTGCCAACTCATGACACTGACCAAGAGCCCACCCAGAAGCGGGCCCACCAAACTTGATAAACCCCAGACGATGCTGACCAGACTTTGCTTTGCGCCTCTCTGTTCGGGGGGGAATAGCACCCCAAAGGCAATCATGGTCAGCCCCATCAGGCCAGAAGCCCCCAGGCCCTGAAGTGCGCGGGAGCCGATCAATTGGGGCATGGTTTGCGAGGCGCCACAGAGAGCCGAACCCACAAGAAAAAGACTGGCTGCGACCAGCATACATCGGCGAATACCCAAGAGATCTGCGAATTTACCGTAAAAAGGAGTGGCGACAGTAGAGGCCACCATAAAGGCTGCAAATACCCAGTGGTAGAGATCTGCGCCTCCCAGTTTGGCGATGACACGGGGCATCGCTGTAGAGAGAATGGTGGTATCGATGGCTGCCAGAAAGAGGAGGGTGAGCAAACTGCCCAAGGCCCAGCGGCTGACAGGAGGGTAGGATATAGACGCGTTTTGCATGTCGAGCAGTATACCTTAGCGAAAGACTTTTTCAGGAGGAGAAAGCATAAGTGTAAAATTTACAAATTTTATTGCCGTCAGGGGTCAAGTTTTTTCAGTGAGGAGCTATAATAAAACTTAACCTGAATTTTACTTTGTATGAGGCTCATCATGACGGCGATTTTGCGAGTAGGCGGCGTGCCTGAACATTTTAACTCTCCTTGGCATCAGGCCATTGAGGAAGGTGCTTTTGCGCGGGCGGGTCTGCAAGTGGAATTTATCTTGTATCCCACAGGTACGGGCGCGATGTGCAATGATCTGCGCGCTGGCGAGCTGGATTTGGCAGTGGTTCTGACCGAAGGAATCCTCAGTGATATGCTTCGGCATGGCGGCACCCGGCTGATCGGGGCCTATGTTCCCTCTCCTCTGGTTTGGGGCATTCATGTGGCAGCCCATTCGCCCCTGAAATCGCTTTCCGAGTTGCATGGTAAGACCTTTGCCATCAGCCGCTTTGGCAGTGGTTCACATTTGATGGCCATGCTCTTTGCGCTTGAGCAGGGGTGGCACCCGCGTGAAGCTTTGGAGTTTTTTGTGGCAGGGGGCATTGACCCGCTTGAAAAAGCAGTTTGTGATGGCAGTGCCAGTGCTTTTCTCTGGGAGAAATACACCACCGCTCCCCGGATTGCTTCAGGGCATTTAAAACGATTGGGTGAATTTCCAACCCCTTGGCCATCCTTTGTAATCGCTGCGCGCGAAGAACTGATCGCCTCTGCTTCACAGAACCTGAGAGCGCTCTTGGACGTTCTCTATACACAAACCCAAAAGTTTATGGCTGCGCCTGAAAAATCTGTGGCCTATGCCAGCCAACGCTATGGACTGGATCCTGTTCAAACCCAAGAATGGTTTGAAAGCGTCTTTTGGGCAACAGAAGCTCAAATTTCAGTCTCGATGCTTCAGGAAGTGCTCGACAGCCTGAAAAGGGTGGGCATTCTTGAAGGGGATTTACCTGAGCCAGACAGCCTGATAGCCAGACTTTAGGGCTATTCCAAGCCTTCGCTCTGGGGTTCAGACGCTTTGGGTTGGGCTGGCATGGCCGTTGCATCAGGTTGTTTACCACAAGTATGGTCGCAGGCTTCAGACAACCCCATATCACAAGCTTTTTTAAAGTCTTTCGTGGCTGCATCGCATCGTTTTAATTCCCGATACGCCAAGCCACGGTAGAAATAGTGTTCAGACGCTAATTTTTTTTCATTTTGCGCCAAACGCATACCGGTTTCAAAATCCGCCAGGGCTTTGGCGGCTTGACGGCTGTAGAGGTAAGCTTCTCCACGTTCAAAGTAATATTGAAAAACCTTGGGATGGCGTTGAATCAAAACCGTATAATCTGCAGCTTTTTTTTGTTGATCCAGACTGATGCGGTGCACAATCCCACGATGTTCGAAAAACGGTGATTCGGGCTCAAGTTCAATCGCACGGGTAAAGTCTGAAACTGCCAGATGTCGGAGATTCATATCCGTATAGACCTGCCCCCGATTGTAGAGGGCTTCGACATAGTCAGGTTCGAGAAAGAGGGCTTTGGTAAAATCATGCAATGCGCCCTTGAGGTTTTTCTGCTGGGCTCTGACCTTTCCTCGTTCGACCAGATAGCTGGGCTCGTAGGGTGCAAGGTTAACGGCATTGGTATAGTCAAGCTGTGCCTTGTCGAGGTTGCGCATATATTCCCATGTTTTGGCGCGATTGCGATAAAATTGGGCTTCCTGGGTTCTCAAGCTGACAGCCCGTGAAAAATCCAGTTCGGCATCTGCGAACTGGCCCAGGGTATTGTGTAAAGCGCCCCGGTTATTGTAGTACAGTGCATTGTCCTGATTATAAGCGATGGCCTGATTCAAGGCCTCTAAAGCCTGTTTGTTCTGTTTGAGCCAGCTGAAAACGACGGCCTTGTTAAAATAAGCAGAGGCATACTGTGATTTAAATTGGGTGGCTGCAGTGAAATCCTTGAGTGCGCCTTTAAAATCGTTAAGGGAGATTCGCGTTCTGCCGCGCATATTCAAGGCCTCTGCGAGTTTCGGATCCAGTTTGAGTACCTGGTTAAAAAAAGCAAAGGCGTCTTTCCAATTTTTTTGTTCAAAGGTTTTCAGCCCTTGTTCAAACAGGGTCCATTTTTTCAGCTCATTGAGCTTGATTTCCTGCTCATTGGGGGTGAGCTTTGCCGTTTCCAAGCTTTTCAAAATAGCATTTTCCTGCATTCTGAGCAGTGCATAGCTTTCGAGCAGTTGCTCTTCAAGATCTGAATTTTTGAAATAGAGCAGAATTTGATCGGTATTTAATTCCAGGGCTTGAACCCGTTTTTGGGGGCCTGAAGCTTGAGTCCCAAGCTTTTTTTCTCTTCGTTTTGAAACTTTAAGCACCAGACCTTCCAATTCAAACCGATTCAGATAATGGGTGCGTAAAACAGGCATGTTTTCAATCGCATGAATCGCAGAATCCAAGAGCTTGCCTTCACTTTTGAGCAGGCTGATTTGGGATTTGACACGGGAATCCTGTTGTGAGGAAGGTATTTCAAGCGTATTCTCAAATTCTAAAATGGCTGCGCTGGCAGATAAGCTAAAGCCAAAGAGGAGCGTTGAGAGTCCTATTTTTTTGAGTTTCATCTGGTTGCCTCCATCAGGGTTACTGCGTCGTGTCAGAAGCAATCTGCTTCAGAGCGTTCTTGCGTCTTGATTGAGAAAATATAGCACAGCTCTGCGCTTAAAACTACCTGGGAGCCTGATAAGTTTTCGTTTAGAAGATTCCCAGGACGCTGAGAGCCAAGGCCGCTCCGCCTGCTGAGGTCAGGGGAATACTTAAATTATCATCGGGGTATTTGCCCAGAAATTCACCGAGTGCACCCGTCAAGGCCGCAGCGGCCGAAACGATCAGGTTCACGTATAAAGGCAGGGGGTGCATCAGGGTCAGACTGATACTTGCAGCCAAAGTACCTACCAAAAAGAAGGTCATGCTGCCTTCGAGGGTGCGGTTTCCTGGCATCGGAATTTTGCCATATTTACGGCCGATTAAACCTGCTGCGGGATCTCCAAAACCCAGCACTGCGACGGCGACAATGCCCAAGGGCAAAGGCATCATAGAAAGCAGCAGCAGGGCGACCCCATACCAAGTGGCAGAATTGACTTTATCATATTCATGGGGGTGTGCAATCGGTGCAAAAATGCGCATGACCTGGGCTTTTAAGCTGGGATGAATTCTTTTGAGACTTTCTGTGAAGATGCAGAAAACCAGAAACGCCAGAGCGATCCAGAACATCCAATCAAAGCTGGGAACAAGGGCGATCATAAATAAGATCGAGACTGCATTCGCCGCATGAAAAACTGAACGGGTAAGATTGGTAGGGCGTAGATGGGGAATGGGAGTCTGACAAGCTTCCATCATCACAGAAAGACGCTGATAAGCTTTTTGAAGTCGTTTGCTCAGGGTATACAGATTGACATAGGAAAGATGCTCTACTTGGTGTACATCTTTCAGTTGGGTCAAGAGGCTGCCCACAGGTTTGAGGGTTTCCTGAAGCGCAGTCAGGGGAGCTTCTTTGATTTCCTGCTCTTCGAGCGTCAGCAGGACGCTCTGCATTTGATCGTAGAGTCGGTGCACTTCGGCTTCAAGTTCAATGATTTGGTGGGTAATATTTTTTTTGCGAACGCTTCCCCAGCGAGAGGGATCCAGATCGCGCAAGAGGCTGTAGAGGCGAAGTGCGAAACTTTGGGTTTTAAGGACCAAGGTTGGTTCCATTAGCTTAATATATCCATAATCTAGACTTAATAATTATTGTACCTTTTTTCAAAAGGTTTGTCTTTAGGAACTTCCTGTTTTTTCCCAAAATTCTCAGTGTTTTAAACGTAATATTGGAGATCCGTTCGAGAATCTGAAGGGTTAAATCTGCTGTGCAAACCGTTCCTTGGGAAAAATTCATCCTTTTCTCAGGCTTTACCTGATTCTGAACCGGCCAGATGGAATATGTTAGAATGACCTGGAAATAAATGGGCAAACAGTCCCACGACTTTAAATGGCAAAAAATGGCAAATAAAAACAAAGCACCAGATCGGGTGGTAAGCGTTAATCGCAAAGCCTATCACGATTATGAAATTCTTGAAACCTTTGAATGTGGTATTTCGTTGACAGGTACTGAGGTTAAATCCATTCGTGGAGGCCAGGTCAACCTGCGGGACAACTATGCCCAAGTGGAATCCGGGGAAATTTGGGTCTATCGGATGCATATCAGCCCCTATACCCATGGCAATATCATGAACCACGATCCCGTCCGTCCACGCAAATTGCTATTACATAAGCGAGAAATTCGCAGGCTGATTGGTAAAATTCAAGAAAAAGGTTTGACCTTGGTGGTGACAAAACTCTACTGGAACCGCAATTGGCTGAAGGTTGAACTGGGCTTGGCGCGCGGAAAAAAACTCTTTGATAAACGCCATGCCCTGCAGGAACGGGATATTAAACGCCAGATTGAACGCGCAGTTCGGCGTGATGCCTAAGCATTTCAAAAAGCTTTGTTTCAGTCTTGGTATTTTACTGGGAACATGGGCTCATGCTCCTACGGGGCTTGCTGCTGAACGTTTTCAGACGCCCGTACTGAGGTTTATCGATACTCCTGAGCAAATCCCCTCAGCCTATTTGGAACAACGGATTTTAGAATGGCTCTCCACGGCTGAAGAATTGCCGGGGGCTGAGGCGCAATTGAGCAGCTTTTTGCAGGATTTGTATCTGCAGAGAGGCAATCCCAATGTGCAGATTCAGGTTCAAAACCTTTTTTCTAAACAGCCTCAAATTTCGATTCAGGAACATTTTAATGATCCGATCATGCTTGAGCGCATGACGATTAAGGGGGGCACCCCACTTCAGCGCTGGTTGGTAAGACATAATTTATACCCAGCAGAAGAAGGAAGCCCCTTTGATTATCAAGCGATTTTGCAGGATTTGCATTGGTTGGAACACAACCAATTTCTGCCTCTGGCGCTGCATTTTAGCTCAACGGGGGCTGGCAAAATTGGTCTGGAAGTTGAAATTCTCACGTCTTCTGCGATTATTCCGACGGGGAATATCGCGATCAATAATATTGTCGGTACGGCCCTGACCGCCGGGGTGATTACAGACAATTACCTGCTCGAAGGCTCTGTTTTTCGGGTGATGGTCAAACGGAACAATATTCCCCTGCTCAGCTCAAGCTCCAATCTGGTTCAGGACTGGGAATATGTGGTGGGGGCTTCCTCGAATGATTTGCCCTGGCCCGGTGTCACCGCAGGTTTTAATCAATACAATAAAGTGGATTATATCTACCGGGGATTGGGCTCAGACCCCAACCAACTGACCTGGATTCAGAGCTTTGGAGGCGATTTCTATTCGGGTTTTCCGATTTGGTCTGATCCCGAATCCCATCGCTATTTAAGAGGGGTCGCAAATTTAAGTATTCTTCAGGATACTTTTTTTAATGGGCCGGATAATCAGGCCCCCAATCCCCCCCTCAGCCAAAGTGGGCGGCAAAGTGATCTTCTGTATTTGCCCTCTATGAACCTGATTTTCAGCGATGTCGACGATTTTATTATTCCCCGCAATGGAAATTTTTTACGTTTTCAATTGGCAGGGAGTTTGGGCGATGTACGCTATCTTCAGGGAACGGCATCTGGCTTTTCTTTTTGGTCGCCCTGGATGGAAGATAATTGGCAGGGAACGTTTTTATTTCGCAATGCGCTGGGCTCGACTTTTGGGCAGAACGTGCCTTTTTACAGGGGCTTTCTCAATACGGGGAATTGGCTGGTGCGTGGCGCACGGGAATATTCAATTACAGAAAAACACAGTGTGCGTACGGCCCAGGAATTTCATTTGTTTTACCGGCCTACGCTTCTGCAACTGGATGCCCTGTTTGAAAAATTCACAGGTCAGAAAGAACTGGGGACTTATCTTGAAGGCTGGGCCTTTGATGCGAATCTGTTTATGGATGAGGGTGCCTATTGGCGAGACAGCCTAAATCCCCGTCTGATGCAGTTCAGTTTGGGAATCGGCATCAATGCGATTACGCCGACAGGCTCGATTTTAGGCGTGGACATGGCTTTTCCCGTTTATCCGCAACCAGCAGGCCCTACTTTTCTCTTGAGAATTACCGCACCCCTGGCCTTTACCCTTTATGCCGACTGGATCAATTCCAATGGCTTTTTCCTGCGCTAAATTTTAAATTCGAAAAAAAGCCGGACAATCCTGTCCGGCCAAGGTGTTTGCGTATGCTGAGGGGCTTATGCTTTTAAATGGCGATTTTTGAGGTGTTCAGGAATTTTCTTGAAGCCCCAGACGAGCTTAAAGAGTCCCAAAAGTCGCAGCAGATAATAGGAGATATCCAATTCCCACCAATAAAATCCTTGCCGTGTAGAGGTGGCGTAGTAATGGTGGTTATTGTGCCAGCCTTCACCCAGGGTGAGCAGTGCCAGCCAGAAATTGTTCCGGCTGCCGTCACCAGTGGCATAGCGGCGGGAACCCCAGACATGGCAAAGTGAATTGATCGTAAAGGTCCCGTGGTAGAGAATCACGGTTGAAATAAAAAATCCCCAAACCAGCATTTGAAACCCATGGGTGCCTAAGGCGGGGGCAAAATGGGCAAGTCCTTCTCCCAATAAAAAAGTCAAGAGACCCAGGGCAACTGGAGCCAGGATATGGTTTTCATTCAACCATACCAATTCAGGGAATTTGGCCAAATCAGGGATTTTACTGTAATTGGTGCCAACACTTGATTTTAAGGGGATCCAACCAATATGGCTCATCCAAAAACCACTTTGCAATGGGGAATGTATGTCTTCGGGTTGATCAGAATAATAGTGGTGGTGCCGGTGTTTTTCTGCCCACCAGAGTGGGCCCTGTTGCGCAGCGCTTGCGCCTAAAAGGCCAAATAAAAATTGGACAAGGCGCGAAGTTTTAAAACTGCGATGCGAGAAATAGCGGTGATAAAAGGCGGTAATCGCAAACATGCGCACAAAATAGAGGGCTGCCATGACCCCCAAGGCGATCGGGCTGACTCCCGTGAACAGAGCCCCAAAACAAGCCAAATGCATCAGAGCGAAAAAGGTCCAACTGCTGACTTCAAATCTGGATTGACCGGGGTTCAGGGGGGTGGGTTTAAATTCAGGCAGAGCCTGAGGGCGGCGCATTGTCTCTTGAGCCATAGGGTTTTCCTTATTCTTAAACATCATAAACATCGTGTTCTGATGTCATTGTAGAAAGGAGGAACGGCTCAATCGTCACGGCATGGCGAAAACTGTCAAAGAACCGTCAAAGTTCTATCTAGACTTGGGTTTTTCGATCAGGGAGAGACAGGATGACCCGCTTTAAATTCAAGTGCAACCCCATTCATGCAATATCGCAAGCCTGTGGGGGCCGGTCCATCAGCAAAGACATGGCCCAAATGCCCTCCACAGCGGGAACAGTGAACTTCAGTACGTTCTGAACCAAACAGACTGTGATCCAGAGAGGTGCCGATCTGCTCTTTTTTCAAGGGGCGGGTAAAACTGGGCCAGCCTGTGCCGGAGTTGAATTTGTCTTGAGAACTGAACAGAGGTTGTTTGCATGCGCGGCAATAGTAAATTCCAGGGTCTTTTTTTGAGTGCAGGGGGCTTGTAAAGGCCCGCTCTGTACCCTGTTCGCGCAATACATGGTAGGCTTCAGGCGAAAGTATTTTTTTCCATTCCGCATTGGTTTTCTGAACAGGAAATTTTGCCGATTCTTGTTGGTTGCGGGCTTCTGAGGGTTTGCAGGCACTTAAGCCAAAGCACAGACCCAGGCTGAAAAAACAGCATATAAATTTTTTTAACATCGAGAACTCCTGTTGCAGGGGCGGATAATTTAAATTCTAGTGCTTCTAAGACGCGCATTTCAAGCTTCAAACAAAAAACGTGTTTGAAATAAGCTCAGAATCAGGAGACTTCGCTGTCTAAAAAAGTTTTAAAATCGACAGTGGATTTGAGGGTGAATTCTGGAACCCGTTCTAAATCCTGAGGGCTTAAATGATACTGTTCGCAGACCAGACTGAGGCGTGGTTGATGGCTTTCAGCGAGGCGTTTTACGGGCAGAATGGTATGTTTGAGATCTCCTCTGAAATTCACTTTTAGACCGGTTTGTGGTGTAATCAAGGCCAAAGGGTTTTCCTGGGGATCATAGAGTTGCAGGTCTCCTCCTTCCATCTTTGGAATGACCACATAGAGCACACTGACCTGTTTGGGATAGGGTAAATCGATGCCATACCCACGGATACTGTGGTCGATATGCCGTTCTACGAGCGAATTTTCTCGCAAAGACAGGGCATTTAAATAATAGAGGTTATATTCTGGCCGCATGATGTGGGCGAGATAGGTTTCAAGCAAGGGGAATTCTAGAAGTACTTTGGGCAGATGCTGGGGCCTGAAAATGATGGAAAACCCTTGTGTGGTGGCAAAACGTTGGTTTAAAACATTGTCTGCCAGATAGGGCGTTTCAAGTAAGTTTTGGGCCAAACTTTGCAGATACTCAGCACGAAAGCACTCTTTTTCCAATGAAAAAAAATGATTTTCTTGGGAGGGGTTCAGAAATTTCTTCAGCCATTGCATACCAGAATTATAACGTGAATAGGTTTCGCAGATGCTAAACTGAAAAAAGCAATTCTTTGCAGGAGTCAGGCCGTGGAAGATGAAATTGAAATCTCTGTACAAGAGGTCGCAGCATTACTCAGATCCGATCAGCCCCCCCCTTTAATCGATGTGCGCGAAGAGTTTGAACGTGAAATTTGCCAGATCCCAGGCAGTCGCCATTTGACAGAAGCCTTGGCAGATGAAATTTTAAAGGATTGGGACAAAGAGCAACTGATCATTTTCTCCTGTCACTTGGGGGGACGCAGCCGGGGAGCTGCAGAGTATTTTAAACAGGAAGGTTTCAAACAGGTGAAGAATTTAACCGGGGGCATTGAAGCCTGGTCACTTGAAATTGATCCTTCCGTTCCGCGCTATTAGACCATGTTAAAACTGAGCCTTTTGAAGGGGGGATATTGTACCCATCGCAAAAATATGGTTTTGCGAGGGGCTTCCTCAGAAACCTGCCAATTTCCCTCTATGTTTGCTTTGATTGAGCATCCCCAGCAAGGCTATCTGCTCTTTGATACAGGCTACAGTACTCGCTTTTTTGAGGAAACGCGTACCTATCCTGCCAAGCTTTATGCCCAGTTAACGCCCGTCTTTTTAAAGCCTGAAGAAACCGCGAAGGCGCAATTGGAAAGCCGGGGGATCTCGCCCGAGCAAATCAACACTATTTTGATTTCACATTTTCATGGCGACCATGTGACCGGGTTGCGCGATTTTCCCAAGGCCCGTCTGGTCTGTTTGAAATCTGGATACGAAAAGGTAAGAGCCTTGCGTGGCTTGTCAGCCACACGTATGGGATTTTTGCCAGGTCTATTGCCCGATGATTTTGAAAAGCGTGCGCTTTTGATTGATCGTGAAAACAGCCCCTTGCGCGTTGCCGCTGTTGAACCCTTCGCGTATACCTATGACCTGTTTGGCGATCAGAGCATTTTATTGATTCCTTTGGAAGGCCATTTTGCAGGGCAGATGGGCGTTTTGCTGAAACTGGAATCTGAACAGCGCTGTTTTCTGATTGCCGATGCCTGTTGGCTAAAAGAGGGCTGGCAAAATATTCACTTGCCGCATCCTGTCGCCATGGCGATTATGAATGATCGCGTGCAGTACAAACAGGATTTAATCAAGATCAGAGCCTTTCACGAAATTTCTCCTGAGACGCAGATTATTCCTTCGCACTGTACCGAATCACTGGAGGCATTCATCTTAAAGCAGGCTGAAACGGTGCTTTGAAGTGCTACCATTCATTGCCGGCCGATGTTATAATACGAATCATTCGGGGCGTAGCGCAGTTTGGTAGCGCGGATGGTTCGGGACCATCAGGTCGCTGGTTCGAATCCAGTCGCTCCGACTTTTTATTTTTTTGTGCCTGTATCTTTCAATCTATTCATGTAAAGCTTTGTTCATGCATTCAGCCCAGATCATTCCCCTCGCCGCTGCCTTGATTGTTGCGCTTTTGGTGAATTTTTATCTTTCATTTTTGGTCCAAACCCGCTATGGGGGACAATGGGGGGCTGGTTTTTATCTGCCACTGCTGGTGGTTTTCAGTTTGCCCTGTTTGGTAGGGGTGGGCTTTCCCGTTTGGCTGATTTTGGTGGCTCCAGCTTCAGCTGCGCTGAAAGCGATTCTGTTTTTCAGTTTTGTGATTTTGAATATGCGCTTATTGATGCGGATCACGCCCGTAATTTTGAACAAACGCTTTCAGCCGCCAAAGGCTAAAGATCAATCTCCACATAACGGGGAGACTTGACCGCAAAACTTACAAGGTAATTGATCAGGGTGCCGTCCGGTTGAATTCCAACAAATTCCCCTGTTTTTGAATCCCAGCGAATCACCAGAAACTGGTTTGAATCGAGATAATATTGCAGGTCGAGAAAATAGGGGATATTTTCTTTCTCTGCAAAACTGACGGCGCGTTGTTGGTAGTCTTCTTCATTATTGGGGGGGGGCTGAAACAGAGAACCAAAGCGTTTAAAATTAGCGCTCAGGGTTTGAGCCGCGTTTTGTGTGCGGGTGCGTGACCATTTGCCTGTGGGTTTGATCTGAATCAGCCGTTTGAGGGTATTGAGTTCTGTGGTGCTGAGTCTGACTCCCAAACTTGTCAGTGTTGCAGCGAATTTACCTGTCTGAGGGGTATCCAAAGGGTTGGCTACGGGGGCGTTGATCGTGGTGGGGCCATCTGGTAGAAGGTCTTCAAAATCCGGCAATTTCAGATTTGTGGCATCAGGAGTTGTTGCGGTGGGGTTGACGACACACGCGCCGAGAAGAGAGGTGAGGAGTAAAAGATGAATCCAGTAAATTTTGTTTGAACCTGTCAGACGTTCCATTGCTAAATCCCATGCGTTCTTAAGCTTTACTCATGATACAATACCCAGTGTTATGAAATCAGCCATACAGCAACACAGTTTTTTCAAACTGCTTGAGAAAGATCTCAACAGTCTTGAATCGATCATGATCAGTGAACTTCAAGTCTATGATCCCACGCTCATCGCAGCAGCCACACATTTGATGAAAGCGGGTGGTAAGCGTTTGCGCCCGGTCATGGCTTTGCTTTGTGCCAAGGCCACCTTAAATCAAGAGGTTGAATTGGAGCGCCCCCATTATCTCTTGGCGATGGCGCTTGAAATTTTGCACACAGCCACCCTGATTCACGACGATATTATCGATGCTTCCAATCTGCGCCGTGGCTTGCCCACTGTAAACCAACAATGGGGCAATCGCACCTCGGTTTTAGCCGGAGATTTTCTCCTGGCCCGATCTTGTTATTATGTTTCGATTATTGCCAGTGTTGAACTCAATACCATTTTCTCGCAAATGGTGATGGATATGTGTAACGGAGAATTGTCACAGTTTCAAAGACGCTTCAAAAGTACAATATCTTTAGCTGAATATCTTGAACAGATTTCAAGTAAGACGGCTCTGTTGATGGCCGTTGGCTGTCAGGGAGCAGGCATTATCAACGGGGCTGATGAAGCGATTCAGAAGGCGCTGTATCAGTATGGTCATCAAGTCGGATTGGCTTTTCAGATTATGGACGATATTCTTGATTTTACGGTGAGCGAGCGGGAAACCGGAAAATCAGTTTTTAATGATCTGGCACAGGGTCAGATTACCTTGCCCACGTGGTTTGCCTTGCAGGAATCTGAACATGCTGAAGAGCTTCAGCGCTTGATCGATACCCGTTTTGTTGATGACGAAGATTTACAAAGAGCTATTGAAATCGTGGTTGAAAGTAAGGCCCTTGATTCCTGTCATAAACTGGCCCAAGAATATGTCGATGAAGCTGTTTCAGCATTGGCATTATTGCCGGAAAGTCCGGCCCGACAGGCGCTTGAAGAATTGGCTGCTTTCTCCGTTCAGCGAAAACAATAAATTTATGGTATCTTATTTACACGTGACAGGAAGGGATCCATTGCAATGATGATGAGCGCTCTTGACAGTTCCAAGTGTGCACTTGGAGGTTGGCTTTGGCAGGAATTGACCGATGCCCAGATAGAATTTACGCTTTTTTGTGACCCTTTTGCCGGTGCAGGACGTGCTTCCCTTTTCTTTAAGCGCAGAGGCTTTCAAGTTTTTGCCTGTGATGTTCTTCAGACACATTATTGGCGCAACCGCGCATCGATTGAAAACAGTTCAGATTTTTTAACCCCGGAACATTACCAGGCCATGATTGCGCCCACGGATTCTTCTGTACATGCCCTGTTTCAAGCTTGGGGAGATCACTATTTCACCAAGGATGAAGCCTCCTGGTTGGGGGCTTGGTGGCAGAATATCAATACCTACCCTGAATTCAGTGAAAATGCCAATTTAAAGGCTTTGGCCTACCATGCAGTCTATCTCACCATGAACTATTGGCTGAATTATAATCAAAGTTATTTACAGCCCAAACCTCTGCCCGCACAGGAGGTTCTGAAGCATTATGTTCAGCAGGTCAATCATTTTGTCTGTGACAACCAAATGCCGAATGTCTCCTATTGCATGGATGCCTATGAGTTGGTGCCTGATTTACCCCAAGACAGCCTGATCTGGATCTACCCACCAGGCATGAATGGGCTGCGCAATACCAATCGCAAAACCGAATTGGCTGAATGTTGGACCCGGCGAACCCCGCAGATTAATTTAGAGGGCATCTTGCCCCCTTCAGAACAGGCCAAATTGGGGCAGCCCTTTCACGACCCCGACAGCTATTTACAGGCTTTGTCACAATTCCTGGATAAATGCCAGCATATTCGCCTTTGGATGGTTGGGCACAATGATGCCATGGGGGTTTCTCTTGAGCAGATTGAAGAATTGGTTCAACAAAAGCGCACGATTTGGAAAAAGGGAGCTTTTGAAATTCCCTATCCGGCTGCGGGTGAATCCTATGCTCAGAATGAATCTGTTCTGGTAGCGGTGGTGGAATGAAGTTTAGCGGTCGCTTTGCTGATTTTAGCCTGCCTGACGTCCTCCGTATCGTTGTGCATGGTCAAAAAACAGGCTATCTATTGATTACCTTTAAAGCCATACAAAGTAGAATCTATGTCCGTCAAGGGCAGTTACATCACGCAGTAAGCGAAGGCTTACAGGGTGAGAAAGCCGTATTTAATCTGATGACCTATGACCCGGCTGCTGAATTTGAGTTTGTTGAAACTGAAGAGATGCCCGAACAAACCATCAGCAGTGAATTGGATGCTTTGATTCAAAATGGCATTGCCCATCTTGAAAATTGGCGCAAACTCACGCGGATTTACCCTTTACTTTCAGTCAATACGGTCATTCAACTTCAGCAGGAGCCTCCTTTGCTGGATGACTTAAGTTCTGAACAGGTAGAAATTCTTAAGTTACTCACAGGCCACAGTGCGCTTAAACTTTCACAGTTGGCCGAAACATCATCTTTGGATCTTTCTGTTTTGGCTGAAACCCTTGTAGAGCTTGAAAAACTTCAGCGGGTTCAGCTGATTGGGGAAGAACGTGTCGAACTTCAGCAGTTTTTTCTCGAAACTGCAAATATCTTGTTCAGTGAGTTTGAATCCATCAGTGGCTTAAAGTTGAAGGAGGAAATTGCAGGGCGTCTTCAAAAATTTGTTGAAGAAAAAAACTGGAATATCGAACTACAAAGTGGTAGAATTGTGGGTGACAAAATCCGCACATTCACATTTGAAGAGCAGAAACAAGTATTCAGTGGCTATTTGCAACTGATGATTGATCTGATTGCTCCTATATACGGGGTGACCTTTATTCAACAGGTCATGCAAAAAGTTGAAAAGCGGTTTTCTGCACCGATTCAACATTGGGTAGATGAACTTAAAATAGAAGTTTAAGGTTGAAATATTAGTATGCTAAACCCTCAACTCAGTAGCATGGTAATTACCCCTGAGGGAATTACCAAAATAACTGCGTTGCTGCAGGAGTTATTCTCCGAAGCCAATGCCCGCTCCATTCTTCTGGTAGAGAAGAGTGGACAGCACCTTGCGATGGTGGGTGAGGAATCTCCTCACGTGATGGCCCTCTCTGCGCTGGTTGTCGGTGCATTTTCATCTACCCGTGAAATTGCACGTTTACTCGGTGAACCCGAGTTTAAAACGATGTTTCAACAGGGAGATCGTCTGAATTTGTTTATCTCTCTGCTTGACTCTCAAGACTTAATCACCGTCATTTTTGATGAGCGGACCACTTTGGGGATGATCAAACTCAAAACGCAGCAAATGACAAAACGTATCAGTGAAGAGATCAAGAATATGGGTCAATCCCAGGTAGGGCAGGGACCATGGCGCTAATAAACTACGCAAGTCGCGAAATCCACTGTAAACTCGTATTTTATGGTACGGGGATGGGGGGGAAAACCACCAACCTCGAATATTTGCACAAACAATTGAGCCCGACTATTCGTGGTGAGATGGTATCTCTGAATACTGCAAATGAACGTACCCTGTTCTTTGACTTTTTGCCGCTTGATTTGGGCAGTGTTCAAGGTTTTAAAACCAAATTCAGTCTGTATACCGTTCCAGGACAGGTTGAATACAATGCCAGCCGTCGTCTGGTTTTGAATGGGGCTGATGGTTTGGTCTTTGTGGCAGACTCTTCCCGCTCAAAGCTTCAGGAAAATGTGGATAGTAAACAGAACATGATTGAGAACCTCGCTTCCTATGGCATGGTCTTGGGCAAAATACCCTGGGTCATTCAATACAATAAGCGTGACTTACCCGATGCCATGGCGATTGAAGAACTTGAACGTGCCATGAATCCTGAAGGCGTTCCCTATTTCGAAGCCGTTGCTTTCAGTGGTCAAGGTGTTTTTGCAACCTTGAAGGCGATTTCAAAAGCTGTTTTGAATGGCTTAAGCTAGGCATTGTTCCTAAACGATCATTTAAGAAGGCTTCGGCCTTCTTTTTTTATGAATATTTTCAATTTTGTTTCAAGTTTAGTTTAAGTTTTCTTCAAGTTAGACAAGGCCAGCCTTGTCTTGGGGGATAGTGACTATACAGGAGAGATGAAGGAGAGTGCCCCATGACAGATGCGATTGGCCCTATCCAGGCTTTGCAGAACACGCTCAGCCAATTGACAGATCGTAAAATTGATCAGACCCAGTTTCAGCAGTGGAAAGAGCTGGCGCTGAAGGATCAGAAACTGGATAAAAGCGAAGCCCGTTTTCTGATGGATCAATTGGCTGCGAGTAAATTTGAACCGGATGTCATTCCTGCAGTGACGCAAGTGCTCTCAGAAGGGTTTACCTCCAATACTTCCAATCCTGTTGCGTATATTGGCGGCAATGAACTCACGGATATTCACAAGGTTTCTAAGGATTTTGACTTGGCCAAGGCCAAATCGATTACCGATCAGAATTTTATTGATGAAATCTATTTCAAAGATGAACAAGACAATCTGTATGTGGCCTATGGCTCACCTGAACAGGGCGGCGCACTGAATCTGGATCGCATCAAAGTTAATTATGTCGGCCGTTTGGGTGATAAAAAAGTCACAGTGGTGCATATCAACAATGAGACCAATACCACTTGGGAAGGGGTCAAAGCCCCTTGGAAAAGCACGATCAACACCCTGAAAGATGCAGGGCAGACCGGGATTGTCAAAGGCATTGGCGAAATGGCAACCACGCTGACAGCCATGTTTATTGGCAAAACCGTACTCGAAAACGGGATTAAAACCGTTTCTGAAAAAACGGCTGAAAAAGCGGCTGAAACGGTGGTTGAAAAGGGGGCAGAGGTTGCTGCTCAGGCTGCAACAGGAGTGGTTGGCAAGGCCAAAGCCTTGGGCTCCACCATTGGCCAGAGTATCAAGAGCAGCATGCGTACGGTGGTCGTGGGCGGGGCTGTGGCAGGTGCTGTGGTCGGAACCGTGGTGACGATTGGTTCTGGCATTGGTGCGGTCAAAAGCCGGTATAACCATCGGGATTATACAACCCTGGATATGGTGACCGGTCATTATTAGTGTATTTGCTTAAGAGCGCTCGGCCAGGCAGGTAGATATCCGCTCCGTGCGTATTCTTCATAGAAAAACGATTCCGGTCTTCTCCCCAAGTGTACTTTTAAGCCTTCTTTGCTGTGTTGGTCAACGGTTGTATTCTCGCTGATTCTTGAAAAGAATTGCTGAACCCCCTGTAAAAGCTGTAAAGTGATACCAATCTTTACAAGGAGCTTTGGGGTGTCTACAGCAATTGTCTTATTATCTGCAGGGTTGGATTCAACCGTGGGGCTGGCCTTGGCGCTAGAACGAGGTCAAAAGGTCAGGTTGGCGCTTTGCTTTGATTATGGCCAACGGGCTGCAGGCATGGAGCGAGAGCGCGCTCAGGCCCTGGCAGCACATTATCAGATACCCTTGCAGATTATCGAGCTACCTTGGTTGGGAGCGATTACGCAGACCGCACTTTCCAGTGATTCCGATACGGAGATTCCAGACGTCGCACTTTCTGAACTGGATTCGATTGCCGGTGTGACCTTAAACTCAGCCCAGAAGGTCTGGGTGCCCAATCGCAACGGGCTTTTAATCAATATCGCCGGCAGTTTTGCCGACAGTGGCGGTGATACGGTGATTCTGACGGGTTTTAACGCAGAAGAAGCAGCGACCTTTCCGGATAATACTCCCCAATTCAGTCAGGCCATTACCCATGCTTTGGCTTTTTCAACCCAAAGCCAACCCGAGGTGCGCAGCGAAGTGGGGCATTTGAACAAAATCGAAATTTTTCAAGCCGCTCTGCGCCTGCAGGTTCCGTTGGATCTGATCTGGTCCTGTTACCGCGAAGGCCCCCTACACTGTGGCCGTTGTGAGTCGTGCAGCCGTTTGTGGCGTGCAGCCGCAGCCAATGATCAATTGGCTCTGATACAAGATCAATTTAGGGAGCAGCCCCATGCTTGAGCACTTTTCACCCCAGGCCCTGAAAACCGTGATGTATGCCCAGGAAGAAGCCCGCCGTTCTTATAATTCCCTGGTGACTCCTGAGCATGTACTTTTGGGTATTTTACGCGACCCTGAAAATATTGCTGTGGAACTGCTGAATTCCAAGCAGGTCGATTTTCAAGCCGTGAGAACATATTTGCAAACCGAACCTGGCTCTCGCAAAAGTCCAGGCATGGAAATACATTTCTCTGAAGATGTGCGCACGATTTTTGAACTGGCTGAAGAAGAAGCCAGTCTGCTCGGCGAAGCCCAAGTCGATCCCGATCATATCCTTTTGGGCCTGGTGCAATTAAGCGAAGGCAAAAGCCTGCATGCACTTGAAAAAGGGGGCCTGCATCTTGCCCATTTGCGCTGGAATGTGCTGCGTCTGCGCTATCAGAAGCGGAATTTGGCCATTCGCACAGCCAGTCTGGATCGCTACAGTCAGGATCTGACCCGCCAGCTGGAAGCCGGTGCTCTGCCCATGGTGGTGGAGTGGCAGCCGATGGTCGAACGCCTGATTCAGTTTCTGGGCATGAACCGCAAGCACAATGTGCTGCTGGTGGGAGAACATGGAGTGGGTAAAACCGCTTTGATTCATGCCCTCAACCAGCATATTCTCGATTCACGGATCTTTTATGCCTTTGCCCATTGCCGGGTGATTTGCCTGCAGGTCGATAAGATGATTGCCGAAGCTGCTACGGATGAAAAACTCTATGAATTGACCCAATCGCTGATTGGTGAAGTGCGCCAGTCGGGAGATATTATCCTGGTGATAGAAAATATTCACCAGCTCTTTTTGGCCAATAAAAAAGAAATGGAATTTGTGATTACCCAGCACCTGCTGACCTTGCTGGAAGAGCCCCATACGACCTGTATTGCCACCACCACGCCAGCACAATTGGCTCAATTGGAGGCCAATACGCCGATCCAACATCTCTTTCAGATTCTCGAGGTGCCGGAACCTCCCAAGGAGTTTTGTCAACGGGTGCTGAGCCATTGGAAATCGCGGCTGGAAACCCATCACCGCGTTAGCCTGACCCCTGATGCGATTCAGATGGCCGTTCGTCTGGCGCAGGATTCTTCTCGCCGACAATATTTGCCCGAAGCGGCGATTACCCTTTTGGATCTTTCCTGTGCGCGAAAAATCTGGCGACAGACCATGGCCCTGCAAGAAACCCGCAAAGGTGAGCGGCGCATGCGCCAATTGATTGAACAAAGGGCCTTGATTGCACCAGAGGTCGAGCAAAGCCCGGCGGTGCGCAAAGCCTTTGAGCAAATCAAGCAGGAAATCCTCGAGATGGAAGTCTTTTTGCAGGAACAGAAACTGCATATCAATCCCGAAGGGCCTGTCGTGAGTGGGCAGGATATTGTGCTCAATCTCGACAGCCCCTGGGAGCAGACTTAATTACCAGTACCAGGGTTCGTGGTAATAGCCCCAGCAAGGTTCCACATAAAAGGGATCATAGTAGAAGGAGTAATAGCTGACGGGTTCATAGACATAGTCTACAAAGATTTCAGGTTCGCTATAATGGGTGACCTGAATAGTATTCTGGTTCTGAGCGACTTCAGGTGCATCATTGCGACGGGGCGCTTCCTGGGCCAGTTTGCGTTCCTGGTTGATCTGATTGCCCGCTACAATCACGTCTTTGAGAATATCTGAACCAGGAATTTCTCCATTCTCATTGGTTTTGCCTAGGTCGGTCAAATCTTTAACGGTATAAGCAGAGTTGATGATCTCTTCAACCTCGGCATAGAGAACTTTGCCCAGGGCCAGGTCAAACTCCCAGTTTTCTTTGGCACCGATCCGGCCTTCGCGCAGTAAATTGAGAAAAACCATGTCAAAGGGTGCAATGCCCTTAAAGCGCATAATCGCCACACGCAGATCGATAAAACGATCATAGGACTGCCCATCAATCATGATCTGTTCTTTTGGATTATCGCCGGGCTCTAAAAAGCAGGAATTGTCGATATCCACATGGGCAAAGATATCATAATGCTCTACCAGAGAGTGGTATTGTTCGGCCATGGTTTCAAGTTCAGCCCGGCCTTTTTTGCTGATCTCGTAGCGTTCTTTGCCAATAATCAGATACTCATCGGCAGCCATTTCATTGAGAATAGAACTGAGAAAGGCTTGCCCAGAATTGGGATCTTCGGCAATCAAGGGAATCACATAGTTTTGTTGATCCATTTTATAAAGAATGGTGCGATAGTTAAAGCGCTTGATTTCTGCTTCGCTCAAACTGAGCGGTTGGCTGAGTTTAGCTTCAAATTCCATCAGTTCGTCCCAGCTCAACTGGTCGAAGGTTTTGCCGCCACCATTTTCACTCATGCCCGACACCTCTTTGGTAAATGTGATACTGCATTTTATCATGTCTGCCTATTTCTCAGTTTATGACTGCAAGGATTGCCTTTACCGTCTTTGGATCGGCTTTGTGGCAATGAATCTCTTTCTTTTCGCGAGTTAGATCCAATCTATAAACCTGGGAGCAAATTTGGAGATTGACATTTGTGTTGAAATTGAATATTTTAGTTAGTAGTGCAAATAATTAGCACCACAAACTAAAAAGGGATGCAAAATGACGACACTTTACGAAAAATATGGCGGAGAACCCACTGTCCGTGCTTTGGTGGATCAATTTTATGAAAGAATCCTGGCTGATGATCGTCTGAAGGATTTGTTTAAGAATACGGATATGGAACGTCAACGCAAGCATCAGACGGCCTTTATTTCAGAAGTATTAGGCGGCCCCAAAACATATAAAGGGGCAGATATGCGCAAAGCACATGCTCATTTGTCTTTAAATGAAGGACATTTTATGGCGGTTGCTGAGCATTTGCAGGCCACCTTGCAGGGGGGAGGCGTAGCTGCCGACGATCTTTCTGCTATTATGGGTCAAGTGGCTTCTCTAAAGGGTGAAGTTTTAAATCTTTAAGGCAGATGGGGTTTTGAAAAAATGGCGCAAGCAGATCTTGAAAAGAAAACGCCAAGCCTCGAAAGCGCCATTTTTTCTGCCCTTGAAAGAATTCAGAGTTTTTTTCATTCACCTCTGCTGCTCGAAGAGCTGGTACTCAGTCCCTTACAGCGTAGAATTGTTCAAAAAATCGCAAGAAGTCTTGACCCGTTGACTTTGACGGATCTGGCCAAAGAACTATCACTTTCAAAATCTACCCTGTCTATTTCTTTGCAGAGCCTGACCCAACACAAGATTATATACAAAGTGAGCAATCCCAAGGATCAGCGTCAAAAATATCTTTGTTTAACAGATTTTGGCAAAAGTTGTGCGCAAAAGCTTGAAAGTTTTTCAGATAAGGTTTTGCAGAGTTTGGGGCAGATTCCCAATGGACACCAGGTTCAATTCTTACGCGCGCTCTTGGAATTTATTCATCAACTTCAATTGGAAGATTTGATCCAAGCTGAAGGCCTGTGCTTGAGCTGTTCTTATTTTGCTGAACAAGAAGAGGCCTATTGTCATTTATTAAAAAAACCGATGTCTGAAACCCATTTCCCCCTCAATTGGTATCAATCCTGAATCTCTCTTGGATCTGCACATGCAGGTGTGCTTTTTCATGCATTTATTCTGATGGCTTGGGCCATTGCGCCTCAGCCCTCTGGTAGAGGGGAGCCAGGCTACCCATAAAGGAGAGAGCTAAATCAAGATCATTTGTTGGGCTTTGGTAACTTGCATAAACATTTTGCATTAGATCAGAGAGTTCTGGCAAAATGCTGCCAATCAGAGACGGCATTTCTGCCACAGTTCGGGTATAGACGGGATGCTTACACATGGCCAAGCCCAGCCCCAATCTCAAAGCCTGTTTTGAAATCCAATGCTGACATTCCGCGACATGACGGGGATTTTTTTGTTCTTCAAGGGTTGGATTGTGCAGGCTTTCGAGGACAGTGCTTCGTGCCCAACGAAAGTGGCTGTTCAGTAGCCAAGCCAATTCTGGGCCGGCTTGCCAGGTTTCGCTCTCGCTTAAAATCTTCTGCCCCCAAAGTTGGATGCCATCACTTGCAAAAATAAATCTCAGACGCTTTGACTCTGGCGCTTGCAAAGTTTCAAGGGCAAGCAAGTCCAGGTCGATTTTAAGCAAATCCGGCCAGTTTGAGAGGACTTGTTCAGAAAGTTCTTTTGCCCAGAGCTGTTCAGATTCTGTGGCTTTGTGGTCGAGCACCCATTCTAAATCCAAATCGGAGCTGCCGATCTGTTCCTGACCGCGCCCGATACTGCCGAGCAGATAGACTGCTAGAAGCTGTTCTCCAAAATAGTCAATTGCCGCTTGAATGAGTTCGGAGAGCAGGGGCTGCCAATGGTTGTTGATTTGGGAGTTTGGGGGGAGTAAAAAGTGAAATTCAGACATATCAGCAGTTTAACAAAATAGAGAAACTTCGACTTGGCATCATGCGAAAAAACTTATATGCGTGTGGATATCTAGTGCTTGTTGAGTCTGAAATGATCAAGCATACCCACAATTTTACGTGCGACTGATCACGTTTAAATTGATAAAAATTAAAATTATTTTAAAAAAATCATAAACTATTCTTGACATTCATAACCTTTTCTTAGTATCTTGAGTATACGAACTTCGGTGAAGCGAAGAAGCGTAACAAAGGTTCCGGGTGCAACCCCCGGAGAGAAACCCAAGAGGGGCGGCGTTCAACGCAAGTTGAGAGAAGCCAGCCTGACCGGGGAGCAAAACCTGAGTGCCGTCGAAACGGAAAGCAGGGAACCCACTGGAAGCAGTGGCAGTCTCCGGGCAGGAAGAAAACCCTGAAGGGCGAACACCCAAGAGGGTAAAGTCGGGCCGCAAGGCACGGCACACGAAACAGAGGGAAAAACCCGCTGAAGTCTCGGTTGAGATGCGCAAGCGTTTCAAGTAAAAGGCAAGAGCGGCAGGCGCCGGTAACGGCAACCGATCTCGGTAGCGTGCAAAACCCTGAAGGGGCCAAGGACGAGAGGGAAACGGGCCTGACTTCGGTCAGCGCAACGGATCCGCAGAAGGCGCAATGCCCTGAAGCCGTGAGAATCGGCAGGAGGGCCAAGTTTGGAAGAAGCTGAAAGGTTTGTTCTGAAACGCGTTCGGCGGGGGAAAGTCCCTGAGGGTCCGGCGGAAAGTCTGCAGAGGAGGTTCCGAAAGGAGCTAGTCTCAGCCAGAAGAGGCGTCAAGGACGGGCCGCTCTTTAAGAGCAGGTGAACGTTGGAGGCGTGAGGGTCCTGAAAATGGAAAAACCCAGCTGGCTGAAATGAAAACCTCAAGAGACCGTGGTGCGCAGGAATTCGCTTCGATGCCGAAGTTTGTGCCCTTTTGGGGCTTTTTTTATTTTTTGAAGCATACGTTATAATCAGGGTATGGACAATCTGTTAGCTTCAAATAGCCAGCCTTTCCTCCTGAACCCTGTGCTTCAAGATCAACTCAAGCAAGTGTGTCAGGATTGGAAAATAGCGCAGATTGCGCTGTTTGGTTCTGTTTTAAGGCCAGATTTTCGGCCTGACAGTGATCTCGACCTGCTCCTGGAATTTCATTCTGGCCAGGAACCCTCGTATTTTCAATTGGTAAAGCTGCAAGATACCTTGGAAAGACTCTTTGAACGCAAAGTCGATTTGGTCACACGCAATGGCTTAAAGAACAGTGTCAATGCCCAACGTGCAGAAGCGATTCTTCAATCCTGCCAGGTCTTTCGCTTTGATGGATAAGCAATCCCTTCGAGATTATCATTCGCTGTTGGATATTCAAGAATCTGCCCGACTGATATTAGAATATGCTGCAGAGATGGATCCCAGTCTTTTGAGTCAGAATAAAATGGTGCAAGATGCGATTATCCGTCGCTTTGAAATTCTTGGCGAGGCCTCTGCACGTATCTCTGAATCCTGTAAAAACCAATTTCCAACAGTACCCTGGCAAGTGATGAAAGCGATGCGAAATCTTTTGATTCATCAATATGATAGCGTCGATCTGCAAATTCTCTGGAAAACCTTAGAGCAGGATATTCCCGGACTTCTGACACAAATTTCAGAAATTCTTCAAGGCTTTGATGCTTGAAGTTCGTTGAGCCATGATTCAAATTGAAAATATTTTCAGATCTTGGTTTCATTTAAAGAGGGTATTTATTTCTTAGGAAGTTTGGCTCACAAACAGGCCTTTTTCAGTTCCGATATACAGCTTTTGGGGGGATAGCCATAGACTGAGAATCCGCTCAGGACTATTTTCAATTTCTTTCCACGTTTTTCCTCCATCCAGACTTTTATAAAGGATGCCAGGCAGATCAAACCCTGAACTGGGCGATTGCCGGAATTGCCCTGCCCAATCCGGCATCGGTGGCCTTACACAAAAAATTTGGCTTCACTGAGGTGGCCGTTTTTGATGTGTAGGCCTGCAAAAATGGGCATTCATCTCGTCGATTTGGATGCAAAAAACGGTTTTAGTTATGGGGCTCGTCGTGCCAATTGACGGGGGTGCTTTGCCCGCTTACCCAGTCTTGCCGCAAAATGCTGTAGTGAATTGCATCGTGGCCTTGCCAGGCCTGGCGGTAATGGCCCTCTTTGAGATAACCACAGGCCCGAAACACAGCCCGCATCGCCAAATTGTCCACCCGTGTGGTGCCTTCAATGCGCTTCAGTGCGGGCCAGCCCTCAAACAGGTACTTTGTCAGCCAGTTGACGGCAGCTTTGCCTATGCCCTGTCCCCTTGCCGCTGCTTTGATGCGCAGATCAAAGAGGGGGGCACCATCGCCGATGTCTGAGAGATCAAAGAGTTTGATCAGGCCCAGTTCTTGGCCTTGGGCAGTGCGAATCCAAAAGCTCTGTACATCGGGATTGTCATAGGCGTTGGCGGCAATGGCGTTACTCACGCTTTCGCGGGTGGGCAAGCCCGAATGAAAGGGCCAGGATTCGCCTGTCAAGAGGGTGATTAAGGCTTCACTTTCAGCGGGCAGGTCGATTTTTTCAAAGCGTAGGGACATGGTGGGCTCCATTTAGCAGATGCAAAAGACGGGGTTTTGGGTGCCCCTTTAAAGCGCGTTGTCAATTATACCTTGGCTTGTTTGAACCCCAAAAGTATCCAAGCGGAGGATAATGAAATGATTCTCCTGTCATTTAAGTGTGATTGGACACATATTTCTGAAAAGAAATTAAAATTATTTTAAAAAAATCATAAACTATTCTTGACATTCATAACCTTTTCTTAGTATCTTGAGTATACGAACTTCGGTGAAGCGAAGAAGCGTAACAAAGGTTCCGGGTGCAACCCCCGGAGAGAAACCCAAGAGGGGCGGCGTTCAACGCAAGTTGAGAGAAGCCAGCCTGACCGGGGAGCAAAACCTGAGTGCCGTCGAAACGGAAAGCAGGGAACCCACTGGAAGCAGTGGCAGTCTCCGGGCAGGAAGAAAACCCTGAAGGGCGAACACCCAAGAGGGTAAAGTCGGGCCGCAAGGCACGGCACACGAAACAGAGGGAAAAACCCGCTGAAGTCTCGGTTGAGATGCGCAAGCGTTTCAAGTAAAAGGCAAGAGCGGCAGGCGCCGGTAACGGCAACCGATCTCGGTAGCGTGCAAAACCCTGAAGGGGCCAAGGACGAGAGGGAAACGGGCCTGACTTCGGTCAGCGCAACGGATCCGCAGAAGGCGCAATGCCCTGAAGCCGTGAGAATCGGCAGGAGGGCCAAGTTTAGAAGAAGCTGAAAGGTTTGTTCTGAAACGCGTTCGGCGGGGGAAAGTCCCTGAGGGTCCGGCGGAAAGTCTGTAGAGGAGGCTCCGTAAGGAGCTAGTCTCAGCCAGAAGAGGCGTCAAGGACGGGCCGCTCTTTAAGAGCAGGTGAACGTTGGAGGCGTGAGGGTCCTGAAAATGGAAAAACCCAGCTGGCTGAAATGAAGACCTCAAGAGACCGTGGTGCGCAGGAATTCGCTTCGATGCCGAAGTTTGTGCCCTTTTGGGGCTTTTTTTTGTGCAGTTTCAAATTCAGCCCTCGAAAATTTTGAAGGAGATCTCGATGACCCGAAATTCTTTCTTCAAACGGTTTCTTCTTTTCAGTTTGAGTGGCTTTCTGATCCAGACCCAGCTTGGGTCGGCCTCTGCCCAAGCACACCGTGCCTCTGAAAATGAAACACAGCCTTACTTTTCTCCCGAAATCCAACAAAAACTGCGCCAGCTCCAAACCTGGACCGTGCTGGTTTACGAGCCCCAAACCCAGCGCAGCCAGGGCTTGAGATCAAAGGAATGGGATCTGGCCAGTATTCCAGCTTCGACCTATAAAATTCCGCATTCCCTGATTGGCCTGAGCACAGGGGTGCTTGATCTTCAGACGGTGTTTCCCTGGAATGGGACCCCTTATGAAATTGAGAGCTGGAATCAAGCGCATACCCTCGCAACGGCTTTTCAGGCTTCTTGCGTGCCCTGCTACCAGCAATTGGCTCGAAAAATTGGCGTCAGCCGCATGAAAAGTGAGCTTGAGAAACTCAATTATGGCCAAATGGTCGTAACTCCAGAAACCCTTGATAGTTTTTGGTTGACAGGCCCTTCGCGTATCTCGCCCCGTCAACAGGTTCAGTTTTTATCGCGCCTTGCCTTGCGGCAGTTGCCTGTTGCGCAACAGGCCCAGGATGCTGTCGCAGAAATCATGGCAGACCCCCAAATTCCGGGCTTATATGCCAAAACGGGTTGGGGACGGGTGCCGCATCAAGGTTTTGGCGACAGTGTGCCACAGCAGATGCACTATGGCTGGTATGTGGGCTATGTTAAAAGGGACGCCCAGACCTGGGCCTTTGCCACCCGCCTGGTCGGAAAAACACCCTTGCCTGAGGGCTTTGCAGCTTTGCGCAAGCAAGTGACGCTTGCCTATCTCAAGGCCCAGAAAATCCTGCCCTGAACGCAGAGGTTTAAAACAAATCTGGGATTGACCCCCGTCAATGTCTCCAGCGCTGACCTGGGAGATACTCCAAGTGATAGGAGGATTTGACCATGTCTCCACTCTTGATTTTTTTGCTGGTGATTCATGGACTGATTCACTTCATGGGCTTAGCCAAAGCTTTTAAACTGGCAGAGATTTCAGCCCTGAGTCGGGAAGTTTCCAAACCTTGGGGAATTCTCTGGGGGCTGGCGGGTTTGCTGCTGCTAATCAGTGCGCTGGGCGTTTTGTTTTTTCCCTTGCAGTGGTGGATGCTTGGCTGGCTGGCGGTTTTACTTTCGCAGATTCTGATCTTTTCAAGCTGGCGTGATGCGCGTTTTGGCACCCTTGCCAATCTGCTGATTTTGATTCCGCTGGCGGTTAATTTCGGGCAGTTTCAATTTGTGAACCAAACCCAGACAGAACGCCAGGAGATTCAAGCGACTTTGCGCTCAAATTTACCCGCTGCCCCAACCCATTTGAGCGAAACTGAGATCCAGGCTTTGCCGCCTGTTATTCAGAAATGGCTTCGGCGCAGTGGCCTGATTGGAACCCCTCTCTATCCAGCCTTGCAGATCCGCCAAAGTGGGGAAATGCGTACCCACCCCGAGGGCGCATGGATGCCTTTTCAGGCTGAACAGCTGTTTAGAACCGATCAACCTGCTTTTCTGTGGCAGACCCGTGTGGAAATGATGCCAGGGGTCTTTTTAGTGGGCAGAGACTGGCTTTGGCAGGGCAAAGGCCAGATGTCTATCAAAGCACTTGCGCTGCTCCCCGTGGTGAATGCCCAGGGGCCAGAAATTGATCAGGGCAGTTTCTTACGCTATTTGGGAGAGATGATTTGGTTTCCCGCTGCAGTTCTTCAGCCTTGGTTAAAATGGGAGGCCTTAACAGAGACCTCGGTTCGCGCGACCCTGAGCTGGCAGCATCAAAGCGTGAGCGGTGTCTTTGAATTCAGCCCGGAAGGTGATTTTCGCTGCTTTGAAGCCCTGCGCTATTATGGCGACGCAACCCCTGCAAAACTCGAAAAATGGCGGGTTGAGGCCGAACCTGATTCCTTTCAAAATTTTGGCAGGCAGCGTATGGCTTCGCGCTACCGTGTGATTTGGAAACTCAAATCAGGGGATTTTCTCTGGCTGAAATTGAAAATCGAAACGCATGAATCCCAGGGTCTTTGATACTTGTAGTTCAATTGGATTGAGTGATTTGAGGTGTGTGGATAGTGTGATTTAAGTGTGGTAAAGCTTGTTTCTCTGCGCTTGAGCATACGCTTTGGGGGAATTGTGGTCTTTGGGATTTTTTTGTTTTCTGATATCTTGAGGCAAGAGCGGTTGCGCTTTAATTTACATCTTAAAAGGAACTGAGCATGGGGGACTTGACTTTACCTGAAGGGCTTTTGCCCTCTCAGCTGCTGCCTGAAAAGTTTTTGGCCCAAGGCAGTTTTGGTAAAACCATCCTGGCCAAAGACCAGGAAACGGGTGAACCCTGTGTAATCAAACTTTTGAATTTTGAGCGCCTTGAAAACTGGAA